>OJIW01000003.1_pt1 | contig 476290 bp, 413 predicted proteins | sample 1596041 | NCBI WGS metagenome assembly OJIW01 (sample SAMEA4350119, study PRJEB24818) | metagenome | biome: human; feature: gut; material: faeces | place: Denmark | collected 2013-09 | reverse complement strand
CCGCGCCGGTGGGAGAGGAGTACCTGGTATATGCCCTTGTCCGGCCGCATGCACGCTCGCTGACCATGCCGCCGTGGTGCTACCAGGGTATACGACGGGCACGAATAGACGCGATGAAAGTCCCCATCTCGGTCGTTATTATTCTGATTGTTCTGCTGCTGATAGTGGGATTGTATAAAGAAGATTGGGTCCTTAGTGAAGGATTGCTGCAAGTGATAACGATATTTTTGGTTACGGGGACCTTTCTGTATATCCTGCCCGCAATATGGACGATCTGGCGACGACATCCTTTTCCGAAAGAACAACTGACGGAAGAGATATTGACTGTTGCTGGCTGGGATAATGTGACCAATATTGACCTTCTGAAACACGACAAGAAAAAGATAAGAGAATTTAAGAAACAAGGGCGATCTATTCGATTACTTAAATCAGGATGGTGGTTTTTTTATTATTAGACGAATTTTATTTGTGGGTTTAATTTTTAAGCTAATATTTATTACCAGATAAGATGTTATTATCTGATCTTTATCTGATTATATAAATATGTTGGTTAATCTTTTTTTTCGAAAAAACACATCTGAATAGTTATATTGTTTTATAGTGAGGTTTTATGTTTTTAGGCTTGGTCAGACTCAATGATCCATTAAGTAGTGGTGGTAAAGTAATTTCCGTTTCATCAACGATAATTATCGATGGTTTAGGTGTCGCATTGCTTGGTGATACTGTTATATGCCCTATTCCATTTCATGGAGTAAATAAAATAATCCAAGGGTCTACAGAGTGGATCTCAGATGGAAAACCAGTAGCTGTGCATAAATGTATGTGTCAATGCGGCTGTTATGTTATTTCAACTCTTCCCTGTAGCGGTATTTGGTAAATTGAAATGAGTTGGAATATCCCAAGTAAAAAGAAAATACAACCTGTACCTTCTATAAAGTGGGGGCGTGATAGTGGTGTTTTTTGCTCATTTTTAATAACTATTGTTCTGCTATGCACTCTGTTTTATTATATTACTCATAATAGTGAGTTTTTTTATTATGCTTTTGCAATATCGATAAGTGTTTTTTTAACATTCATTATATACATAGGGTTTAGATTATTTCAACTGGGTGTGTCTCTTGAAAAAAATGAAATGATATTAACGGAAGGCTCTAATATTGATTGTGAGTGGTCTGAATGGGCATCTGATTATATAAGTATTGTAGATTATAGTTATCTCTTTCCCGAAGAATCACGGATACCCAGTTTACTTGAAGTAAATGAGTTCAATGCAATTGGACCCAGGGCGTTACATTTTCCAGAATCGATTGATTACACTGTTATATTCCATGAGTTATTGGCTCCCATGAGGGCTAGATTAATGGATGTTACTTCTGAAAAATGTTTGGTTATTAATTTTATTGTTGGCCAGATATCAGGTACTTCAATATGGCAATCTTTTTTGTTGGCCTGGAAAAAACTTGGGCTCTCTGATGATATAATTAATAACAGTGAATTTATCTTAAACGATTATGTATTAAATATTAATGGATGGCTAAGCGTTTCGGAGGATAAATTCAGGCTAATTATTGTAGGGGAAAAATCAACGGATATCAAAGATAAGCACCATAGAACAGGTGATGGTATGTGTGCTTTTCTTTTTGCTCCGCCGATGTTAGTTAAACAGAAGAATATTGTCGAGAAAGCAAGGTTGTATAGGTCTATTTCTACAAATGAAGGTGAACTGCTAAGAGATCTTAACGATCTTATTTTTTATCAGGCCAGGGCTGGGATAGTTGACAATTTTTTGATAGGGAAACATAGCGATAAAAAAGATGTAGCTAAGGTAGCTATTCTTCTTAACGAACACAATAATAAGCTAGAGCAATATTATGCAGAGTTATATATTGGCCTTCACGGAGAGTTCGATGTCTGGATGATGCTGATGTTCTCTTTATTAAATGGAAAAAACGTGAGTGCTGTTGATCTAATATTCTCGGAATCGGATGGAAGAATTATATTGTCGAGGGTAAAAAAATTATAAATCAGGAATAGATATATGAAAAAGTCCACCTTGTTGCGAATATTTGGTCGGTTATGTATTTTGGTTGTCGTTGGTTTGATATGCTATGTAGTGATTTTTTACTACGGAAAGTATTTGGGGGTGAGGGACCAAACAACAAGGATAATAATCGTTGTAACTGTTTTATTAGCGCTGTGTTATTTTTTTAAATTATGGCAGATGAATGCGCTGAAATCAGTGTTAATATCATATGTCCCATTGTTAAAATATAAATCAATTGTTTATTCTTTTTTTTCATGGGAATCAGCTGATAAGTCAAGTGTAGGAAATAATACGGAAACTACATTGGATAGTAATACATTCATTAACTTCCACTCTACACTAAAAGAGCATTACGGCCGCCGCTGGCGCGCCAAAACGCGTATTCTGCTGGTGATGGGGGATGCCTCTCAGGTTGAGCTGCTGGTGCCAAAACTCACCTCTCTGCGCTGGGTTGAAGGGGATGGCGTGGTGTTAATCTGGGGAGGTGGGCTCACTGAAACGCCAGATGTCACGCTGTTTGATGCGATACGCAAGCTGCATCGGCGCCCGCTGGATGGGATTGTATGGGTAACCCCCACCTTTCAGCACCAGCAGGCATTGGTTCAATCAGCACCTGTTGTCTCTTTAAGCGCAGAACAAGCCGATAATGCCGCCCGCCATCTTCAGGCTGTTTTTACCACGCTTCGCTGGCGAGTACCGTTGTACCTTTGGTCGCTGCATGGCACACGGGATGACGTAACCCTACACTCTGCGACGTGTTTGTTCCCTGCAGGATGCACCACGGCTTTATGTCGTTCGCAGTTGACCTCGCTCGCAATACAGATGGCGGAGCAGGGCACGCAGCAGGTTACGCGCAATATCCGCGATAACGTCTTACTGAAAATGGCTAATTTGCTGATGCCTGGCGCAGAAGCCATCAGCGAATCGTTGTCCACTTTTTTTAGCCCGCATCGGCCATTGCCGCTGGCGGCGGTCATCTTGAGCCAGTATGCGGAAAGTACCTCATCGGGCGTTGCGCATGCCTGGAGGCGTGATGATCGCTGGCGTGCGCTGCTTGATTCACTCCCTGCGTTACCAACTGAACTTAAGGCACAGCGTACAGGCCGTTCAGGGATGGGGGGGTTGGCAGTCTGTACAGCCGGTTTGATACTGCTATGGGGGGCGGGAATGGTGGTGTCTTTCCTGGCGAATCGCAATCTGATCGGCGAAAGTCTGGATCAGGCGAGACTGGCAGGCGGCCCGGATAAACCGCTCGCCGAGCGTCTTACGGCGCTTTCCGCTCTTCAGCAAACGCCAGGCATGCTTCGCTGGCGTCAGCAGAATGGAGTGCCGTGGTACTACCGCTTCGGTTTAAGTCAAAATGATGCTCTGTTGGATGCGCTATGGCCGCGTTATACGCGTATCGCTATTCCGCTCCTGCGTGATGAAGCCGCTCAACATCTTACTCAGGAATTAACGGCTTTAACCCGACTGGCTCCAGACAGCCCGCAGTTTGCTGCCCAGGCAAAGATCGCCTACAACCAGCTGAAAATGTATCTGATGCTCTCCCGGCCTGAACAGATGGAGGCGTCATTTTTTAGTCAGGCGTTGATGCAAGACTGGCCGGAGCGAGCGGGTATTTCGCGTGCATCATGGCAGGGCGTTGGGCCTGGCCTCTGGCAATTCTGGGGAGAACACCTTCAGGCGCATCCTGAATGGAAAATAGCAGCCGATAAAAATCTTATTAGCCAGGTGCGAACGCTGTTAATTCGTCAGATGGGGATCCGCAATGGCGAAGCTGCCCTGTATCAGAAAATCATTGAACAGGTAACTCCGCATTACACCGATCTTCGTCTGGAAGACATGACCGGCGATACCCGGGCAGAGCACGTATTTTATACCCGCAGTTCGGTTGCTGGCGTGTATACCCGCAAAGCCTGGGAAGAGGAGGTTTTGCCCGCCATAGAGAAAATCGTAAACAACCGCCGGGAAGAAATGGATCAGGTGCTGGGGGATGATACGCATTCTGCAAGCGACCCTCTTTCTCCCCAGGCATTAAAGACGCGTCTTAGCGAGCGTTATTTCACGGATTTTGCCGACAACTGGCTCGATTTTCTCAACAGTATTCGCTGGAAGCGCACCCAGACGCTAAGCGATGCTATCGATCAACTCATGTTGATTGCCGATATCCGTCAGTCTCCTCTGATTGCGTTAATGAATACGCTCGTCGTTCAGGGACGCACAGGGTTAACCGGTGAAGCGCTGTCGGACTCATTGGTGAAGTCGGCAAAGGAGCTATTTAACACTAAAGAAAATCAAACCATTGACCAGCATGCGCGGGAAGACGGCCCTATGGCGAGTACCTTCTCGCCAATCCTGGCCTTGATGGATGAACAATCGGCCGGGCAGGATATCAGCCACCTGAGTCTGCAAACCTACCTGACCCGGGTAACGCAGGTCAGGCTGAAACTCCAGCAGATTACTAACGCTGCCGATCCGCAGGGAATGAGTCAGGCCCTGGCGCAAACGGTGTTTCAGGGCAAAACCATCGATCTCACCACCACGCGTGACTATGGCAATCTGGTGGCGGCCAGTCTGGGGCAAGCATGGAGTGGATTTGGTCAAACCATGTTTATTCAGCCGCTGGAACAGTCATGGCAGCAGGTATTGCAACCGACCGCGGCGGGCCTGAATGCGCAATGGAAGGCGCTGATTGTGAATGACTGGAACAGTGCATTCGGCGGACGATATCCATTTCGCGATGTTGGCAGCGAGGCTTCTCTGCCGCTGCTGGCGCAATATCTGCGAAGCGATAATGGTCGGATCCCGCATTTTCTCGAAAGCCATTTAAGTGGTGTGCTGCATAAACAGGGACGTCACTGGGTTGCCGACACGGTGAATGCTCAGGGACTGGTGTTTAATCCGGCGTTCCTCGAGGCGATGGACCAGCTCAGTCAAATTGCGGATGTCGCATTTATTCGTGGAGAAGCCGGGATGCGTTTTGAGCTGCGTCCTGGAACGGCGCGGGATGTAATGCAGACCGACCTCGTACTGGATGGGCAGAAACTCACCTACGTTAATCAGATGCCAGCGTGGAAAAACGTTGTCTGGCCTGCCGATACGCAAGCGTCAGGGGCAACCCTAAGCTGGGTGAGCACCAATACGGGAACCCGAATCTACTCAGATAACCCCGGTACCTGGGGGTGGATACGACTGCTTGAGAAAGCGGAGATAACCGATAACGCTGGCGTAAACAGCGGTTTTAACCTGCGCTGGACAGCGCAGGATGGATTGCCGCTGAACTACACCCTGCGAACGGAAGCAGGTGAAGGCCCGCTCGTATTACTCAAACTCCGCGACTTTGAACTACCAGAAGCAATTTTTGTTGTTAACAGCAAGATTTCCTCAGAGGAAGAAGAATGAGCGCTCTGAAACGTCTACTGGCTGCCAGTACGGCTTCGCCAGATGAACAACAGCAACTCATGGAACAGGCGCAAACGCAGACTGCGCTATGGCAAAACTGGCTATTGCCCATTTCGGCAGCCAACCCTGGTGGTGAAGATCCTGGCTATGACGATGATTTTCAGCGTATGCGAGAGGAGGTGAATAAACTGTCTGGCGTGCAAACGGCTCTCATCATTGAACTCGCGGAAAAAATTCTGACCCATACCAGTAAAGATGTCCGTGTTGTCACCTACTACACATGGGCGCGTTTGCATCAGGATGGTGAGTCCGGTCTGGTGGATGGTCTGATTTTGCTGGCTGGCCTGATGCAGCAATATGGCGATTCTCTCCATCCCTTAAGAGCCAACAGCCATAAGGCCGCCCTTGAATGGCTGGCAGGCGGGCGGATGCTGGATAGTCTGGCGCGTTTTCCCGAGGTTTCACGACCTGACACGCAACGGATCGCCGGTGCGCTGATGCTGCTGGAGCAGCAGTTTAGTCAGCGAGAAGAGAGTATTCGTCCAGGGCTTGGGGCGTTGTATAGCGCGCTGGAGAATCGGCTGGCGCAATCTGGCGGCGCTCAGGCATTGGTACCGCAAAATATCAGCGCTCAACCCAGCCGACACAGCGCAGAAACCCCCGTCCTCAAAAGTATTGCTTCTGGCCGTGAGCTGCTGGAACAGGCACGGGTGTTGGCAAAATACTTAAGCGATCAGCCGGAAGGCTGGCTGGCGGCGCATCATTTGATGAAAAGCGTGCGCCTCGATACGGTCAGCCAGCTTCCTCCGCCAGATGGCGCCGGACGTACACGCCTGGTACCGCCCAAGAGTGATTACCGCGCGCAGCTCAAACGTCTGTATTTGCAGCAAAACTGGACTGAACTGATTGAGTTAACTGACAGCTTATTTGTCGAGGGAGTGAATCATTTCTGGCTGGACGTGCAGTGGTACCTTCATCAGGCGCTAACCAGGGCGGGGTCGCCATGGGATAAAAATGCCACGATTATCATCAGCGATCTGAAAATGCTGCTACATCGGATGCCGGGTCTGGAAACACTGGCTTTTAACGATGGAACTCCCTTTGCTGACGATGTCACCCGCGAGTGGATAGCCCGTGACGTGCTGCAGGAAAGCGACTGGCGGACGGCAAAAGTCGCTGCGACTACCGCTGGGGTGGATGACGATATTCTGCTCCTTGAAAGCGAGGCGCTGGCGCTGGCGGATAGCGAAGGCATTGAAGCAGCGCTTGCCTGGCTTCAGACTCGCCCCGGCATTATTTCACCTCGACAGCGTTGGTTACGCCAGTTGTTGATGGCCCGTCTGACCGAACAATGTGGGCGCAACGATCTCGCGCTGCATTTGCTTGGCGAATTGAATACGACAGCACACGCTCTCACCCTCAAACAATGGGAGCCTGAACTGCTGTTTGAAATCAAAGCGCGACGGCTGAAACTTCTGCGTTTAAAAGCCAACCGCAGTGAAAGTGACAAAGCGCGTCTGGCGCCAGAGATGGACTCTCTGTTGTCCGGTTTGGTCGCCATTGATCCCGCCAGAGCCGCCGTCTTGTGTGGCTAAAACTAAAAAAGCGAACTGTAAAATGGAAGATTTAACTCTGCGTTATTATGACGCGGAAATGCGTTATTTAAGGGAAGCGGCAAAAGAGTTTGCGCAGGCGCATCCGGATCGTGCAGCGATGCTGGATCTGGATAAAGTCGGCATTCCCGATCCGTATGTGGAGCGATTATTTGAAGGTTTTGCATTTTCGATGGGACGCTTGCGCGCCAAAATCGATGATCATCTCCCTGAATTTACCGAAGGCTTAATGAGCCTGCTGTGGCCACATTATTTACGTACCATTCCCTCCTTAAGTATTGTCGAGCTTTTACCTGATATTGATGTACTGAAAATGAGCGAACGGATCAATGCGGGGTTTGGTGTATTGTCCCAGCCAGTTGGCCCTAAAAAAACGGTATGTCAGTATCGTACTACTCAGCCCGTCACGCTCAATCCGCTGTCTGTCACGGTGGTGAATATTGATGCCGAACCTGACGGACGCTCGGCCATCCGTATGCGAATAAAGTGCAATCCACAGATGGACTGGTCGCAAACCGATCTGACGCGCCTCAGTCTTTATCTGAGCGGCGACGCGCCGGTGACCCACGCGCTGCACCTTGCTTTGACAAAGCGTCTGGCCTCTCTTTATTTGAGACTCCCCAACAGCGCAGAACGTATTCGACTTGAGGGGTATTTTTCCCCGGGCGGATTTGCCAGTGAAGACAGTTTATGGGCAAAAGGCGATACGGCGTTTGGCGGTTGGCAATTATTGCTTGAGTATTTTACGTTCCGCGAAAAATTTATGTTTGTCCATCTTAACGGCCTGGAAAAGGTAACGTTTCCTGCCGGTATCGCGTGTTTTGAAATAGAAGCTGTACTGACTCAACAGTGGAGTTCTGAGCTTCCTCTGGGGAGTGAAAACATCCGTCTTCATTGCGTTCCGGTTATTAATCTCTTCACTCTGGAAGCCGATCCGCTGGTGGTTAATGGGCTTGAAAGCGAATATTTGCTGCGTCCGCGCAGATTGCAGGATGGCCACACGGAAATTTATTCGGTAGATGCGGTTTCAGGTTCGCAGCGAACGCGTAATGCCGTCTATGTCCCCTTTACCAGCTTTCGCCACAAGGGAGGCATGATGCGCCGTAATGCGCCTGAACGTTACTACCATACTCGCGTCAGACGCGGCGTATCCGGATTGTATGATACCTGGCTGATACTCGGAGGAGATGCCTGGGAACGGGATCGTCTGGCTGAGTATGAAACCGTGTCTTTGAAAGTGACCGGCACAAACGGTCAGCTACCCAGACGAGCGTTGCAGAGTTCATTGCTTAATCGTTGTGAGCAGATCCTCCAGACGCCGCTTGCCGTGCGTAATCTGTGTAAACCGACTCTCCCCGCTTACCCTCCCGCTGAGGATCGTTTTCACTGGCGAGTGTTGAGTCACTTGGGATCCAGCTTTCTGAATATGATGGCCAGCGCTGAAGTGCTGAAAGGAACGTTGTCTCTCTATAACTGGCAGGATGATGAGCTTAATTATCGTCGTCTGGATGCGATCATGGATGTTCAACAACATGAAATACAGCGCTTTGAAAAAGGATTTCTACTACGAGGGGTGGACATCGAAATAACGCTTGATGAGAACGGGTTTACCGGTGAGGGCGATATTCATCTGTTTGGAGAAATGCTTAACCGCTTTTTTGCATTGTATGCGGATATTCATTTGTTTAATCAGCTTACTTTAATCATACAGCCGGCAGGGAAAAGCTTGCGATGGAAAGAGAATCACAATCAGCGGCTACCCGGCTGCTAAATAGCCTTGGTGAAAACCTGCCCCGTACCAATTTTTATCGTTTCTGCCAGTTGCTGGAACAGTGGGGTCCACAAGCACCCTGTCCCGGAAGCCAACAAAGCCCGCGCTTCGATGCCGTTCGTTTTCGCCCTCATCCGGGAATGGGCTTCCCGGCGGGGGAGCTAAAAAGTGCAGTATATGATCCGCAACAACCCACACTGCCGCCAACGGTTCGGGTCACTTTTATGGGGTTGTATGGTGTGGAATCGCCGCTGCCGACAACCTATCAGGATGATATCGCCCAGCGTCAGGAAGGCTCAGACGTTGCCGCTGAGTTTCTGGATATTTTTAATCACCGCTTAATTACGCAGTTTTATCGAGTCTGGCGTAAATATAGCTATCCAGCGACCTTTCGCCCGGGCGGTACAGATGAAACATCGCAATATTTACTGGGGCTAACCGGGTTGGGGATTCCGGGATGTGGTAAACAAACCGAGACCCCGTTATCGCGTTTTTTGGCGCTGTTAGGAATAATGAGAATGCCAACTCGCACGGTGGAAGGAATATCCGCGCTGGTTTCTTTATTATCACCAACAACAAATATCACCGTGACCCCTCATGATAAACGCTTAATCCTGCTGGATAAGGCGTTAAAAATGAGTACACGGCAACCCGTTAGCCTTCATTCTCGTCCGGTGATGGGGCATAGCGCCGTAGATATTAACAGCCAGGTGCTAATTACTCTGACAACGGATGCTCCCGATGAGGTTCGTGACTGGTTACCCGGTGGTCAGCTTTACCATGATTTTCTCGCGCTGATGCACGTTTATTTAGGTGCCAGAGTGAATGCGAGGCTGCAATTACGGATTCCTCGCTCGGCGCTTCCGGATGCTCAACTTACCAGTAATAAAAGCGAACGCGCAGTACAGCTCGGCCGAACGGCTGTAATGCGTCTGGATAATCCGGAAACGAAGAATCAACTCATAACGATTACACTTGGGCTTTGGCAGAGCCTTAGTCAACACGATCAGCGGAGGGAAGCCGATGAGACTGGCGATTATCGCTATTAATTTTGCCGTAATAACCGCAATGAGCAGTCTGGTAACCGGATGTGGTCTGACACAAAAAGTATCTGAAGGCGCAGTGTCATTAACGAAGTCAATTTTTTATAAGGAAATTAAAACATTGCATTTGGATTTTTCCGCCAGAGAAGCCGCTAATAAAAATGCGCAGGGTATCGCGCTTTCAACTGTCGTACGTATTTACCAACTCAGAGATCGTAAAGCATTTGATTCGGCAAACTATCAGTCTTTATTTGCGCAAGACAGCACGGCGGTGAAAGCAGATTTATTGGCTCAGAAAGATATTCGGGTACGTCCTGGTGAAAGTGTAACAGTCGATATTCCACTCGAAAAGGAAGCGCAATATGTTGGCGTGGCGGGAATGTTCATTTCTCCCGATCAGACTGAGGATTCATGGCGTGTTGTGTTAGGTCGTGAAGATCTCGATCCTGATAAGGCGCGAGTGATTGAATTAAATTCTCAGGCTCTGATTCTCCTGACGCAGGAGGACGAGTAATGACTAAACGGCCTTCTCTTTATGACATCTTGCTGGGTAATTTTTCCGGTGGTTTTCCTTTGCACGCAGTGAGTGAAAACACGCAGGTCATTTTGTCCGTCCTCGATAATATGCAGCGGATTTTGAATACTCGTGCCGGTAGCCTCAAACATTTACCCGACTACGGTCTGCCGGATATGACCAAAATCCTCCAGGGGATGCCAGGAACGGCGCATCAGCTTATCAGCATACTTTCTCAGGTTTTATTGAAATATGAACCGCGACTAAAAGGTATTCAGGTAACGATGCAGGAGCAGGAAGCGCCGGGGCATTTGCGTTATGCAATCGATGCTGAACTGCAGGACCTGGGCATTGTTCGCTATGGCACTGACTTTACCCCTGAGGGGCGGGTGCTTATTCGTCATCTTAAGAAGCAGGGCTGGCTTGAGACGAGAGTGTACTGACATGGAAAAGAATCGCATCATCACCGGTGGCGACCCGCGTGCTTTTACGGAGTTCGGGCAGTTACGCGATGAAATCAGCAAACTGACTCATCCCGCGCGCCCGGATGTTGACTGGCACAAGGTTGAACAGTTAAGCCTGACATTGTTTCGTCATAACGGCGTCGAACTGCAAACCCTGGCCTGGTATACCGTCGGCAGAATACGTAATGCGGGCCTGGTAGGGCTTGCCGAAGGCGCGGAACTTATGGAAGCCTTATTGACGCATCACTGGAGTGCTATATGGCCGCAGCAGACGCATGCCCGCGTTGAGGTTCTGGCATGGCTGTCTGCTCGTTTACAGCAAGAATTGCGTACGCTGACGCTGTCATATGCTGATTTATCAATGGTGTATCGGGTTGAACAGAGTTTAAAACATGCCTGCGAAGTGCTGCAGCGACTTGAGTTGAAAGCGCTGAGTAAACTGGAGGCAGTGGTTACCTGGATGCACAATGCTGCTTTGCGTCTGGAGAAGGCTGAAGCGGATTCGGGAGCGGGCGCTGTGATGATACCGGCTTCAGGTGCGACCATTAACGTTGAGACGTCAGTGCCACAGTTGGTCTTTGTGGTTAATGAACCTGTGCCATCAGAGCAATCGAGCGCAACGGTTTTTGCTACTCAAACCGCACATGGGACCCGACGGATGTGGTTGGGGTTTGCTATCGGTGTCATGGTGACTGCGGTCGTAAGTACAGGCGCTTTTCTTGGTATCACTCATATGCGCGCCGACGGATATGAACTGGTGAAGCCATTGCCGCAGATGCTGACGCCAGAGCAATTGTCCACGTTGAGGCAATCTTCAGATTTGAAGGAACAGAAGCAGGAAATAATTGCCGCAACGCAAGGGCAATTGGACGTTTTACATGACCTGTCACCTTTGTGGTCGAGAGAATATGCCGCATCATTAGCGCAGCAGTTAGTCACCCTGTGGCCGGAGGAATCGCAGACAACGACATTCGTTAGTGGGTTACAGAAAGCGTTAACCACGGAAGCGTTGCCGGAAAGCGCTCTGCAAAACTGGCATGATGCCCAACAGGGTCTGGACGCGTTAACCGCCCGGCTAAATATGCTTGATGAACGCAAAGGTAAATATCTGACGGGGTCGGAGCTGAAATCAGCCATTTTCACTATCCGCCGCCAGCTTGACCAAACGCCGCCGACAGAAGAGTTATTGCGTCAAATAGATGACGAATTAAAAAAGCAGGGGAGTGTATCACCCGCTTTGTATCAGCAGCTCGATATGCGGATTAATCAGCTTCTTAATCGCTATATGCTATTGAAAGAAAGCGCTACGGGAAGGGATTAGATTCTTTTCCCCAAAAAGCAAAAACCCGCCTTTTGGGCGGGTTCTTTAAATAGTGGTGCCCGGACTCGGAATCATATCCACGATTAACATGCTGTTTGTTATTGGTTTTGTTGGTATTTCTCGCGAACAGAGCCCCCACGAAGGCCCCCATATAAAATCGCTTTATTTTTTTGAGGGTTATCACGAAAAATTGGTGTGTAATTGACTCTCTACCCACTCTTACGACACGCGATTAGTTCCATACCATAAAACTCACCATTGTTATGAAGCTGAGTTGTTATTTTTTTATCGTAGGGAGTTAACACAATTCACGCATTTTTCCACTACGCCTTTCAGTATCCTGTCTTGTAAAGTTATTCTGGACGTTATCAGTTCATACGTTAGCCCGAACTTGCAGCATACAGATTCCGGTATTTTTCCGGATAATAGAGAAAAGTCGCTGGAGGAAAATTGTGATAAAAATCACAAAGCAAGGCAGGTTACCGGAGAAAAAGTCCGCAACGGCGAATTATCGTAGTCTGTGAACCTCAACCCGAATTTTGAAGGCATCTGCTAGATGGAAGAAAACACAAGGCAGCGTACGGAAAAATATATCTCAGCAAAAAACCAGCATCCAGCCTGGATACTTCTTGCTACCCGCCGCGCCCCGCTGGTATTGAGCTGCCTGAAAACGCTGTTTGAAAAATCACATGATGGTATCACCCTTGAGGAAGCGATTCAGTCTCTTACCGGCATTCTTGTCGAGCACGTGAGTCAGGAACAGTATGACATTAATCAGGACAATCCCTCTCTTCAGGCCAGCCGTGAACTGCGGGAATGGATTAAACGCCGTTTAATTGTCGAACGGGATGGCCGTGTCTTTGCTACCGATGCGCTTGAGGTCGCGATTACGTTTGTTGAGTCGCTGGATAATCGTTTCATGACCTCTACGGCTTCCCGTTTGTCCACCGTACAGAGAGAAATTGAAAACCTGGAAACCCAGCTTAATCCTAATCCGGCAAACCGGGTTGCAACCTTACGTCGTCGTATTGCCGAACTGGAACATGAATTACAGGAGGCAGAAGCCGGGCATATTGAGGTGCTGGAAACGCATCAGGCGATTGAACATATTCGAGAGGTCTTCAATTTAGCTTCCAGCCTACGGGCTGACTTTCGTCGTGTTGAAGACTCCTGGCGCGAGGCCGACCGTGCGCTTCGGCAATCCATTATTGGTGAGCAATATCATCGCGGCGATATCGTAGAACGCCTGCTCAGCGATCAGGACGCGCTGCTTAATACGCCGGAAGGAAGAGTTTTCGACAGCTTTCAGCAACAGCTCCGTCAATCTTCTGAACTTAAAGCGATGAGTGAACGATTAAGTGTGATCCTTAGCCATCCTTCTGCTTCCGATGCGCTTAACCGTCTACAGCGGCACGATCTGCGCTGGCTGGTTAAGCGTCTGGTCGATGAATCGCAAACTGTACTCCAGGCTCGCGCCCGTAGCGAGCGTGATGTCCGTGGTTTCATGAAAACTGGTCTTGCTGCTGAACATCACCGTGTTGGTCATTTGCTTAACGAGTTTCTGAATCTGGCGTTAAAACTCGACTGGCAGCGCCAGATAATTCGTAAACAAGAGGTTCCGCTTCCTGCCGTTGGTGTGGCGGTAACAGGCATCCCCGCTATTGAACGTTTACGTTTTAAAGAGGTGGATGATGAAGCGGAACAAACGTTGGATCTCAGTAATCATGCGGCGGATTTAACGCAGATTGGCGATGATTTCTGGGATTCTTTCAATGGCCTCGATCGTGAGGTGTTGATTCAGCAGACGTTGCAGCTTCTGGCAAAAGAAAATCGCCCCGTTGGCCTGGCTGAACTGGCGGCGCTGTTGCCCCCGGCCCACGATCTCGAAACCTTCGCCATATGGATTGGCATGGCGAGAGAAGCGGGCATTGCGGTTATTGATTCACAGCGCGAATTTGCTGAGCTTAGTGATGGGGAAGGTCGCCGCTGGCGATTTAATCTGCCCACTACCGGTCTGGAAAGCCAGGCATTAATGGATATCGATTGGGAGTAACAGGTATGGCGGGCTTTTTTGACAGACAGATTAACCGGAGCGTTGCTGCAAATGCAGGCAGTGAACTAGAACCATCGGACGAAGCGGTTGCTGATGAGTCGGTTGAGGAAATTGCAACCAATAGCGAAATGCGAACGCTGAAAAAAATACGCGAAGCGACTCAGGAATTGCTCAAATACGGCCTGCTGGAAGAGGCCAGTAAACCCAATCTGTACCGCGTTGTACTGACCCATCCAGAAGAGGTTACTCGCATTCTGGAACCTCTCGATCTGGATATCGGCATTGATGAGATCCGCGGTTTGCTGTATGTCAAAGTCAGGCTTGAGGAAACGCCAGAGCAGGATGAATGGTCCCACCCTCTGGTGAGACGGCAACGGCTTAACCTGGAACAATCATTATTAGTTGCCATACTGCGCCAGCATTTTGTTGCCTGGGAGCAGGAAAGTGGAACAGGTGCCAGCCAGGCGCAGATCGCTATCGACGATCTCCTCCCTCAGCTCCAGATTTACCTTGGCGATCCGGGGAGTGAATCAAAAGAACGCACCCGGTTGCTTACCCTATTGGATCAATTAAAGGGCCATGGGCTGGTCACGTCGCCGGATGCGCATGAGCGGATCGTGATTCGCCCGATTATTGCTCATCTTGCCGATCCGATGAATCTTCAGGCATTACTGGCATGGCTACAGGACCAAATTGCTCAACAAACCTCCCCTGCTGATTCGTCAGAAAAGGAGAGTAGTGAGGAGGACGTATGAATCAAATAGCGCGTCTGGCTGGAAAGGAATCTTTTATTCTCACCCGTATCGAGTTGTTCAACTGGGGCGGTTTTCATGGATTGCATCAGGCAGCAATCCATCAGGAAGGTACCGCCGTTATTGGTCCAACCGGGAGCGGGAAAACGACGCTGGTCGATGCCTTAATGACGCTACTCTGCGCCAATCCCCGCTACAACCTGGCCTCAACCGGGGGGCATGAAAGCGACAGAGATCTTATCTCCTACGTGCGCGGTGTATCTGGACCCGGCGATGGCGGGGAGGGGCAATCGCATATTGCCAGACCAGGTAAAACCGTGACCGGCATTGCCGCGACGCTGGAGCGCGAAGGGCAGCAGGTACGTCTGGGAGCTCTGCTGTGGTTTGATTCCACCAGCTCCAGCGTGACGGATATGAAAAGGCTTTGGCTTTTCAGCGATAACCCCGAGCAGACGCTGGAGCACTGGTTGAACGTTTACCATGATGGTGGCACACGATTGCTGCGGCAAATGGAAAAAGAAGTGACCGGGATCTGGACATACCCGAATAAAAAACAGTATCTGGCGCGCCTGCGGGACTTTTTCGAAGTGGGGGAAAACGCGTTTACGTTGCTAAATCGGGCGGCAGGGTTAAAACAGCTAAACAGCATTGATGAGATTTTTCGTGAGCTGGTATTGGACGATCACTCCGCCTTCGATCGCGCGACGGAAGTGGCCAATAGTTTTGATGGTCTGACAGAAATCCATCAGGAACTGGAAACGGCGCGCAAACAGCAGCAGTCATTGCAACCTGTTGCCCTGAGTTGGGATAAGTACCAGAAGCAAGAGCGACAACTTGCTGAAAGAAAAGTGCTGGAATCACTATTGCCCATCTGGTTTGCACAACAGGCAAGCCAGCTCTGGAGGGAAAAGGTCAGCCATCTTGAAATCGAGTTTGGTGAGGCACAGATTCGCGAAGAACAGATCCTATCGCAGCTTGAGCAGCAGAAAAAACGGGTAGCTGACTGCATACAGCGCTATTACCAAGCCGGTGGTGCCAATATCGATGATCTGAATGAGCGCATCAAGGACTGGCAAAAAACGCTCGGCAGTCGGGAGGCTCTGGCGCGCCAGTATCAACAGCTGATCCATAATCTGGGGTTGCCGCCTGACCTGAGTCAGCAACAGCTAGAGGCGAATCAGCATGAAGCCGAGGCCCGATGTGAGCAGCTTGCTGATGATATAAAGCTGAAGCAGGAAGAGGCTTATCAAAAAGGCGCGCTAAGCCATAACATTACTGTAGAACTGCGCGAACGGGAAACTGAACGCGCCGAGATCGCACGTCGTCCGGATTCTAACCTGCCCGCCCATTATCAGGCGTTTCGCAGCGAACTGGCGAAAGCGCTGAACATTGATGAGTCTGAACTGCCTTTTGTTGCTGAACTGATACAGGTTAAACCGGAAGAGGCGCAATGGCGCGGAGCGATTGAACGCGCTGTCGGGAGTAACAGGCTGCGTATTCTTGTTGCGCCTGAATCTGCACAGGAAGCGCTGCGCTGGGTAAATCAGCGTAACAATCGTCTGCATGTTCGGCTACTGGAAGTCAAATTACCGCACTCGCCCGTTCGCTTCTTTGATGATGGTTTTACCCGCAAACTGCTGTGGAAAGATCATCCGTGGCGAGAGGCCGTCAAAGTATTACTGGCAGAAAGCGACAGGCATTGTGTTGACAGCCCTGAACAGTTGCGTGACACACCTCATGCCATGACGGTTCAGGGGTTAATGTCTGGTAAACAGCGTTTTTATGACAAACAGGATCAGAAACGCCTTGATGAAGACTGGCTGACGGGATTCGATAACCGCGATCGCCTGAACTTTCTTGCCAGAGAAGTTGCCGCGCTTCAGGAGCAGACTAAAACCGCAAACGCGGCATTTGAGGTTGCGAAAGGCGAGGTGGCGCTTTTGCAAAATCAGGCCATTTCATTCCAGAAAATACAACAGATTGATTACGATAGCATTGATGTTCCCGGCGCAAAGAACCAACTGGAAGCGCTCAAGGAGCGGCTGGAGAATCTGATCCATCCTGATTCCGATGCCAGCGTAGCGAAAGCAAAACTTGATGAGGCTCAAACGGTTGAGTCTGAATTTGATAAGCAGCTCAGAGCCGCCAATAAAGTCACTAATGGGTTGGATACAGAACTCACCTCCGCCAGGGCCGCAGAACGTAAGGCCCAGCAAACCGCGCAACAAGGTATGCAGGATGAAGCGCGAGAGTTGTGCGCGTCACATTTTCCAGTGGTGGCTCTGGAGCAACTGCCTGACATTCGCGATCTGGAACGTCAGCATGAGCGGGGAATTCAGCAAGAAATTGAGGGTATTAAAGGTGAATTGCATCGACTGAACATTGAGTTGACCAAACGTATGTCTGAAGCCAAACGTGTGGATACTGGGGCGCTCGTTGAGGCTGGGGCTGATTTGGATGATGTTTCTGTCTATTTACAGCGTTTGCAGGAACTGACCGAAGAAGCCCTGCCGGAAAAGCTTAACCGCTTCCTTGACTATCTGAATCGTTCATCTGATGATGGGGTAACGCAACTGCTCAGCCATATCGATCATGAGGTGTTAGTGATTGAAGCGCGACTCAGCGAACTCAATAAAACCATGTTCAGGGTCGATTTTCAGCCGGATCGCTACCTGCGTCTGGATACCAAAAAAGTTGTCCATGAAAGCCTGCGCACGCTTGAAAAAGCGCAGCGTCAGCTAAATACCGCCCGGTTTGTTGATGATAACGGCGAGAGCCATTATAAGGCTTTGCAGGTGCTGGTGGCGCAACTACGGGATGCCTGTGAACGAAACCGTACCTTGGGGGCGAAGGCGCTGCTGGATCCCCGCTTTCGTCTGGAGTTCGCCGTATCGGTGATGGATCGTCAGAGTGGAAATGTGATTGAGTCACGTACCGGCTCGCAGGGTGGTAGCGGCGGAGAAAAAGAGATTATCGCGTCGTACGTGTTGACCGCATCACTTAGCTACGCGCTATGTCCTGCAGGGAGTCGTTATCCGCTTTTCGGCACCATTGTCCTTGATGAAGCCTTCTCCCGCAGCTCTCATGCCGTGGCGGGCAGGATTATTGCCGCGCTTAGAGAATTCGGCTTACATGCTGTATTTATCACCCCCAATAAGGAAATGCGCCTGCTGCGTGACCATACCCGCTCGGCGATTGTCGTCCACCGGCGCGGTCAGGATTCAAATATGGCTTCGCTGAGCTGGGAAGAGCTTGAACAATACTCCCGACGACGGGAGAACGCGTAGAATGTATTCTCCTGATGAACTGCGTGAAAAGCTTGCCCGGCAGTGGGATAACGCAAAGCTCCGGGCCGAGCGTTTACTTCCACCCGGTAACTGGCCGCTCTGTCTGACCATTGGCAAACCTTCCGCGAAAATATTCGCAGAGCAGCCTCAGCGCGTTTTACAACACGTGCAGTTATGGCGGCAAGTCGCGGTTGGGCGTGTGGACTGGGGAGAGGTCAGTTATCGGGCGAGCGACGGACCGGTATCAATGCCGCTGCGCTGGATCCTGAATGGCCCTTCTGACTGGCTCAGCGCCGCGGCGGATCAGGCGGTGAGCCGGGAGTTTCGCTTGCTGGAGGGAATTATTGAACAGGTTGACCCTATTTTTCATCCGCTGTTGGTCAGTCATCGTTCACTCTGGCGGCACAAAAGCCCACAGGACATCATCAGCGCCGCCAGGCTGGCCTGCCGATTAGAGCCAGGTTGCGCAAAAGGGCTGCCGTTAAGGCTGCTTTCCGGGCAAGGGGTGGATACCAAATTTATCGAGAATAATATTTCATTATTAACCCGACTGCTGGACGTGCGTTTTTCCGGCGAAGCCAGCGAGCAGGGGTTAACTACCTTTCTTGATGCTTTTGATGAGTCCAGCCACTGGGTTTTGGTTGTGCCATTATCGCCCGGATTGCTCCCTTTTAAAAAATGCCGGGTGACGACAGCGGAACTGGCGGAAACGACATTGCCCGCGTCGTGTGTGCTGGTGATTGAAAATGAACAGTGTCTGCATCAACTTCCAGCGTTATCTGACACTATCGCGATCTTAGGGTGTGGCCTTGACGTGCAATGGTTATCCAGCTCTGTTCTGAATGAAAAACGCGTTGCCTATTGGGGGGACATGGATAGCTGGGGGCTACTGATGCTGGCGAGAGCCAGGCGCTGTCGCCCGACGCTTGATGTTCTGCTTATGAACCGTGAGTTGTTTGAGCAATATGCCAGCCATAGCGCCGTTCCTGAACCGGTAAAAGCGCAGCAAGCAATGCCTGATGGCTTGCTTAATGAAGAGGCCGATTTTTATCGTTACTTGACCCGCTCGCCGCGTGGTCGCCTGGAGCAGGAATTTTTGCCTGCGGGGATAGTTGAAGAGGCATTGCTCAGATGGGCAAAATCTGAGGTTCACATATAACGGTGTGAAAAACATACCCACCTCGCTTGTAGGAGGTTGATCAGTCACCCCTGCATTGAGCTTTTAGTTGAGATGTCGAATGAGGCGCTTTTGAGTTAATATTTTACGATATTGATTATTATTTATTGAGTTACATAAATATTTTAATCACTTTTTGAGATATGGCCATGAAGCAGTTGAGATAACCAAACATCATGGCTCAATTTAATCTCTCAGAATCAGAGCTAAAAGTACTGCTCCAGAACGCCTTCTAACTTGTTCACCGTCGCCGCATACTTGGCCGGGTTCTTTTCCTTCAGTACCGCCAGATTACGCAGTTTCCAGCGAATGGCCGGTAGGTGCTGAATTTCAGGATAGCGATACAGCGACCAGTCAGGGGTATTTTGCTTATAGCTGAGCAAGAACTGGCGATCTCTGTCCGTAAGATGCGATTGCAGCGCTTGTGGCAGCAATGTCGTTACTGATAAAAGGGACTCCAGCGACGTTTCCTGCTGTGTCATTCCTGAAAATTCCTGTGCGTACAAAGTAGCGATCCGCGCTGTTTCCCAGTTTGGTGCCAGCAGCTCGGCAATGGGGCGGGGATGTCCTGCCAGATAACAAAGAAAGCCGTCAAAGATCTCGCGCGTCAGCCCCGGTTTCTCCAGCATATTCAGCACGTCAAACAGATCGCGCGGATGCTGGCGGTCAAGCGCGGCGCAGATTTTACCGCCGTAAAGATCCGCCTGCGAGACGACATTCATCGTGGTGAAGCCATACTCCATTTCCACCTGTTCACATACCGGCATTTCTGTTGCTGGCAACAGCAGCCCACGCCAGACTGGACTAACTTCAATCTTTATCTGCGCGTCGGCGGTGTTAACGATAATGCGCTTTTCATCCGCTTTGTTCTCCTGCCGGATAGCGTTGATCCCCGGTCTGCCGTTCAGTGATTCAGTAATACGCATCAAGGCATCATTGATCGCAGCCAGATCGGAATCGCGATCCGCATAGGTCTTATACGCCAGATCGATATCCACCGACAGGCGAGGAAAATCCTGTACAAACAAATTGATTGCCGTGCCGCCTTTCAGCGCGAAGCAGGACTCCTTTGCCACATACGGCAGGGCAGTCATTAATAGCCTGACCTGTCGGGCATAACTATCACGCAGATCCATCTTCGACTCCTTCCGGTTTAAATGTGCGGGGAACGGTGATTTGATAATCCGGCTCCAGCCAGCCGCCGGGAACGATTTGCCGTTTTCCTGTACCTGTTTCTATGCCGCTTTTATCGAGATGCCGAAAATAAGGATGCGCATTGCGTCGGGCAAGGTAAAGCAGCACCCGGTTGGTTTTAACCGAATGACTGGCGCAGAGCAGTGTTTGTAATTTACGCGGGCTGAGAAGATTCATTCCCTGAAATAGAGCGTCGGCATGTTCGAACGAGATAAACGAAGGAACACCGTAGGCTATTTCATACGCGGCCAGTTCTGGGACACTACCTGTTAACTGTCGGTCGCCGATATTCAGTTGTGTCGTGAATGACGGTATATCAACGGTGAGGCCAGAGGTATACAGCGTGACAAACATCGCGGATTGTTCAAAGGCGGCGAACCATCCCGGCAGCTTGACATAAGCCGGAAGCGCGAGCCAGATTTGCTGCCTGCCCGGCTCGGTATAGTGAGCATGACCCTGTAACGCAAGGCTGGTCAGCCCCGCCACGCGAACCGGTCTTTCCCACTGCGTTTGCAGGCAGTAAACCGCGTCAACCCAGTCTGGTTCACGGCCTGTCCGGCAGTATACGCCGTGCGCAATCCGCCTTAGCCAGCCATTCTGAACATAGAGGTAAGAGAGCTTACGATCTATGCCGCTGCGGGTAAGCCATGACTGGAGCAACACCTGACCGGGTAGGGTGTTTTGCATCAGCCAGTTTATATAGTTTGGCAAATGTCGCCTCTTGATGGACAATTTTTAAAATTATTAAACCATTATAGATTCATCAATGTTACCTAACAATACTGAGTTTGATTATTATCTTAAATGTCGATTATTAATCGACATTTAGTAAAAAAAATAAACTTGTAATTGTGACCGATAAGCAAACTCAAATGTATTCGGTCTGTTTAAGCAGAGCGTGTAACACAGGTGCAAAATTATCCGTGCAGATATAGTGAACTGATTTTGTTAAATTTTAGATAAAGGACAATAAGTTATGGCATATCAGGCATTTTTTACCGGCTGGGATGCGTTGACAATTGAAGACCTATTGGTTGCCTATCGGAAAGCGAAAGCCGACTGTTTCTTTGAGAACACTTTTCCCACGGCAATCAACTTTGCTGAATATGAACAGGATCTTCTTGGCAATCTCAATAAACTTTTAGATAGTTTGCAGAGTAATGACGGTTTTTATTCTAATGATGATTTTATTGGCGAATTTCGCCTGTTGCCAAAAAAATTATCGATTAAGAAAAAAACGGATATAGAAGAAAATGGGCATGTTCATTTTTCTAATCCTGCCCGAGCGGCCGAACATTTATTTGATAACTTCGAATTGACGCCTGAGTTTCGTGTCATTGGCGATTTTCCAGTGAATACACATATTATTTCTGCACTATGGATCAATATGGTAGGGCATCAATTTGATTCTGGTCTGAAAAATTGTTGTTATGGAGCTCGGCTAAAACGTATCCGTAATGATGAAATATTGAGCGATGAGCAGGATAAACCCTTTCATATCAGTGCAATTGGTTCGTTCTCACCCTACTTTCATCCCTATCAGAAGTGGCGTGGTGACGGTTTAAAGGCTATACGTGACGAATTAGATAAAGATCATGACATTATTGCAGCCTCATTAGATCTAAAGGGCTACTATCACTTTATTGATCCACTGGCGATAACTTCTGAAGATCTCCATATCGCGTTGAGCGTTAATCTTACTGATGAAGAAAAAGAATTTAATCTACAATTGGCGAAATTCTTAAAACGTTGGTCTGATGGTGCATCAGAATTCGGAAAACAGATTGCAAATAAAAAAGTGACAATAACCGGCGGTCTGGTGATTGGCCTAACGGCCAGCCGTATTATTTCAAATATTTTGTTGCATCGCTGGGATCAATTAATAATTGAGAAGCTATCTCCGGTTCACTACGGACGCTATGTCGATGATATGTTTTTGGTGATACGAGATACTGGAACAATCACTAATAACCGTGAATTTATGGCGTTATTGCAGGAACGGCTTGGTAAAGACTGTATTAAACCTGTGCCAGATAAAGAACAGGTATGGCAAATAGAGCAAGGTGAGACGTTTCAGGCTAAAACAACTATTCAACTTCAGTCCGATAAGCAAAAGCTTTTTATCCTTCAGGGAAGAGCCGGGATTGACCTCCTGGACAGCATCGAAAAAGAGATCTATGAACTTTCCAGTGAACACCGACTGATGCCGTCGCCGGATCAACTGGAAGATTCTACTGCCGCGAAAGTTCTTTCTGCTGCCGGTAGCGTAGGTGAAAATGCTGACACGTTGCGCCGGGCGGATGGATTAACTATCCGCCGCTTAGGATGGTCTCTGCAATTGCGTCATGTTGAGACTCTGGCGCGAGATCTGCCCTCCGGTGAATGGAAAGAACAGCGAGAAGAGTTTTATCAGTTTGCATACAACCATATTCTCCGGGCGGATAACTTGTTTGCACATTTTAGTTATTTGCCCAGATTACTTGGATTTGCTATCAGTATGAACGAATGGCAGCATGCCGAAAAAATCGTACTCAAAGCCTACCATTCAATAGACAGACTGGCTTCCGTTATCAAATCAGGTGAAAAAATAACGATCAATGGTTGTGAAACTAAAGCAATAAAAAATCTCTGGCATTCTGTAAAAGGTACCCTGACTTGGTTATTTGTTGATGCGGCAACTCGTTTTTATTCTCCTGATAAATTATTCCTTGGTCAGCGCTCTAAAAAAGAAAAGCATTTATCAGATATCTTTCTTTCTCAGATGATTGACAACCTTACGCAATTTAAAGAATTAATTAATTTACGCTTTGATTTTGCTGATTTTAATAAAAAGGCGCAGTCAGTCGCATTGGCGGATCTGGCGAAGGAACCTTATAAGAAAATCTTACAAAGCCAGTCAGCAGGAAAACTCGTCGGCCAGCGTGATGGTAAGAAGGAAAGTAAAATTCTGAAATCGATAAATGCTGTATCGCTGATTGATATCGACATTCTTAAAGCGTTTCTGAAGTCAACCAGAAACACTCGTCTTGAAAAAGTGGAAAAAGGGGATCGCAAGAATGAGAGTTACTTGCCGTATGTTTTCCCGACGCGACCTTTAACGCCTGCTGAAATATCCGAATTGGCACCTGAATGTGTCGGGTTACCCATCGCAGATGGTAAAATGCTGGATGATAAGCCTTCCGTTATCTGGGCTAAATATACACAAGCATTGCGTGGAGTGTGGATAAAGCCAACGTTGCTTGCAACAGAACAGGATACGGAAGATGCAACGACAACGTCACGAGCCCGGAAATTTCTCCACATTGGTACTGATAAAAAACGTAAAATTGTTGTGGCATTAACCAATATCAGAACCGATGAAGACGATTGGGCAAGAATGGCTTGTAATAAATCAGAACTATCACGCAGTCGATATCAGCGTATATCAGAGTTGGTTAATGCAACGCTAAAGTTATCACCTAAACCTGATTATATTTTATTCCCCGAACTTTCTGTGCCGTTACGCTGGGTTAATAGCATTGCTGAGCGGTTAAGTTCGGCTGGCATCAGCCTGATTGCTGGTACGGAATATCGCCATATTAATGACCATCAGTTATTTAGTGAAGCTGTGCTCGTCCTGTCAGATAACCGATTGGGATATCCTGCATCAGTGAAAATATGGCAACCTAAGCTGGAACCTGCCGTCGGTGAAGATGAGGAATTACATTCAACGTATGGTAAATCGTGGGCATTTTCAACGCTCAGTGCTAAACAGCGTAAGCCAGTCTATATTCATCACGGCGTTAATTTTGGCGTTATGATTTGTTCTGAACTTCAGAATAGCAAGGCAAGAGTACGATTTCAGGGAGCCGTTGATGCCCTGATGGTATTAAGCTGGAATAAAGACCTTGATACATTTGCGTCATTGATCGAATCAGCCGCACTTGATGTACATGCATACACTATTTTAGTGAATAACCGTAAATACGGCGACAGCCGCGTGCGTTCTCCGGCCAAAGAATCTTTTATGCGTGATATTGCTCGCGTAAAGGGGGGAGACAATGATTTTGTTGTTGCGGCGACGTTGGATATTGATGCGTTAAGAACTTTCCAGAGCAGGGCGACGCGGTGGACGAAAGAAGGAGATAAGTTCAAGCCATTACCTGAAGGATTTCGTTTGGCCAGAAATAGAAAAAAGCTACCACCAAAATAATATTTAGTGGCTCAGGTTATTTTGGAAAAACGTAAGGGAGTTTTCTTGCTGTTTACAACTCTTAGCGGTATCTTTTCCCGGCACCTGCAAATTCAGGTGCCGGGATTGACCTCCTGAATATATTTTGTTGGCGACATATTGACGCGCCTGCGTCTTTTTTTATGTCGTACGAACGGCTATACCTCAATGGTGGGCTGGGTGGGGGCACCGCAAGGTGCGCCGGTTGCCAACAAAGCCGGTAAGGTCAAATCCGTCCAGTTCCACCACCCACGAGATTGACCTTTCAGGTGGTGGTTTATCAACTTTTGTTGGAGGCTGCCACTATGGCTACGATCCCTACTCAAACACACCCGTTACTTGCTATTTCCTTCAATGCCGCCACGGACTTCACCGTCCTTGCCGATCACTGTGAAAACTTCGCTGAAACCCTGATTGAAAACGACGACCCCACGCTGAAAATGGCGCTTTGTGGCAGACTCAACGCCGCTCTGGCGCTGCTCTAGCCCACGCTGTTAGAACCCGTCCCGCCCCATCTTGTTAAAAGCCTGACCGTTGATACTCTTCCGGCGAATTCCCCTCAGTTTGGGCCCGAATGCACAGAGCTTTGTCGCTACTGCCTCGCCCTGACGCAAACGCTGGCGGGGCAGGGGTTTTCTTCAGAAACGGAGAAATTCCTTAGCTGGTTGCTGTATGACCTGATCAACTATTTTGCGGCAGAAATGAAAGCCCCGCGCTGGCTGCGTACCGCCGACAGCGTGAAGTTTATTGACGGGGTGGCGGCATGATGCAACCGGACTGGCATTCTGCTGACATCATCGCGGCGCTGAAAAAACAGGGGACGTCGCTGTCCGCCGTTTCCCGCAAATCAGGGCTGGCGTCCTCCACGCTGGCAAATGCGTTGATAAAGCACTGGCCCAAGGGGGAAAGGCTGATCGCTGAAGCATTGGGTGTGGCGCCAGAGCATATTTGGCCTTCGCGATATAGATAGTCAGGGCAGGGATGGGGTTCAGAATTTCTGTCCCCAAAAAGCAAAAACCCGCCTTTTGGGCGGGTTCTTTAAATAGTGGTGCCGGACTCGGAATCGATGTTTCTTTTTAACTTGCTGATATATTTGATTTATTTTTAATGTGGTTATTTTTGTACCCTCATTTATACCCTCGCTCCCGCCAGATACGAATTTAAAACCCAAATCGGGGACGACAATGGAATGGTCATCTGAGGATAGTGTGTTGACACTTCATGGTGGTGTTTTGTCTGGCGACGCACCTGGTGCGTCACAAGGATCCAGTAACAAACCACCAGAAGAAAAGCACCAGGTACGTCAGTATTATTTTGGCCTTAAGTAGAAAAGCCTGGCAAGGAGTTTGTTTAGACCCTGTGCTGATAAAGCAATTCCACTTACGTCCAGACAGGTAAATCATCCTGACTACTGTCTGGATGCCAGCGTGCCAGGGTAATGACGGGCGATAATGTCATTCAGCTTATCAACCAATTCTGGTCGCTTAAATGTGATATGCGCTGTTCCCTTCTGAAAGTACTTAACAGTAAACATCTCATCCTCATAACTGGTGCTGTGCCTGTTTTCATGAATATGGTCGCTGAGACGACGGGTGACATCAGCGCGGTTGTCAGGAACAGGTTTTCCGTCAAGTATCATCAGCATCCGCTCAAGGTCAGCTAACCGATCGCGCTGCCAGCCCCAGTTAAGCCCATACCCCCACCGATCATATTTAACCAGCCCGTTCACGATGATCTTCTTTCCAAACTTATACGGGCAATTACTCTTGTAATTCCAGCTCAGGCCCTTAAACACGTTAATCACACCACGCTCAAACACCTCGCCTTTGCTCTGGTGCAATTGTTTAAATGTGCTAAGGATGTTTTCTTCACAGACAGCGGGAATATCGTCTTTCTCCAGGCTGTGGTACCACTCGTCGCGGGCCTTTGCGTCCATCAGGCTGAGCATTCCGGAGCGTTGCATCAAATCCCGCCATATATCGCGATCGAGATTACGGGTAATGGCTTTTATTGCCGTTTCTCTTTTTTCCATCAACCAGCAGCCGCAGCGAAAATTCTGCTTCATAGCCCAGTCCACGGCGGTTTTTCCGCCGATGCTGCGGGTCAGCGTCGAAACATCGTCAAGTTGTTGCATGAGCACTTCAATCTGCGCCAGCGCGGCATTCCGTCCGCTGACAATACTCTCAATGCTGGTGGAGCAAATCATGCCGGTGTGGTCGGTTAACACTTCGGGTTCGGTGAGAGTAAGTTCTGACATCATTTTTCCTTTATATAAAGCAAAGCGCCAGCCGGTAAGGCTGGCGCTTATACATGAGTGATGGGTCTTGTCAGGCGGCTAAACAGTTCCGGCCTGTTGCAGAAGCTGCAGATGATGGAAATCGCGAACGTCCTGCAATGCCTGGGTGATATGGGGTAACAGTGTTGCTGAATCGGTGTTGTCTTCGTCGTTGTCGAAAATAATGTCGGTGTCGCAATCGATGTTGCCCTGAAGCCAGTCAATCAGAATGGTGAGAGCGGCTTCGGTGGTTAATTCTGGCATGTGAAAACCTTGTGGTGATTGAAGTGGGCTACCAGTCAAAGGTGGCAGAGCCGGGCAGCACTTCGCCACAGGCATCAAGATGAACAATGCCAGCGGAGTAACGACGCATAATAGTCACCACCAGGCGGCGACAGGCTTTCGACAAACCAAGGTGTTTTAGCCGCAGCACTGGAAATGACCACGCATTCAGGTAGAGCAGATAACCTGAGCCGGTATAGCTAATCCATTCCGACTCGCCAAAGTCTTCATGCTGGTGCGACAGGGCATACAGCAGCGAATTGTCTTCCTCGGTGATATGTGCGGTGCTGCACTGAATGCTGTTAACGCGGGCGATGGGCGGAAGCGGATCTTCAACGACCAGCTTTCCGGGGGAGTCAGCAACGCGAAGGGAATAACCGTTGTCACAGACCACGTTAATCAGGTCGGCCAGCTCAATCCCATCAATATCTATGGCGATCCGGCCCATATTGAGGGCCAGAACGTTGATGGCATCGGCTTCCACTGTGAGGGACAGCTTCATTGTTGTTCCTTTTTGTATTTGCCGGTAATGAGATCTGTCACAGGTCTGTAGCCATGACGGGTCATCAGCCCGGTCGCCTTCCGGGCTCGGAGGATATCAATACTGCCGATAAGCGGTGACTGTGTGTCTGCGCTAAAGCCGCGTCTGTCAGTACGGACCAGGTCGTACTTTTCCACGATAAAGTTCACCGCGTCGCACAGTGAGATACCGGCGTCGATATGCTCCTGGATCACGCCATCGTTGCCAAATGGCGTGTCGTTTAGCGTCAGACCGTAGTGACGATCCAGCAGATGGTTCAGGAGGTGCTGCCAGATATCCACGGGGGACGGACGTGGTGAGGTCTCATGCGTGGAGGATAGTGGTTGGGTTTGCACAACTGGATCTCTTTGATGATGGGTTAAAATGAGGAAAAGCTGTGAGAAGGTTTACGCGGTTGCTGCAGGTGTCGGGTAAATCGCGATGTACACGTATCCATGCGAGCCGAGGCTGTCGGCCTCGCAGGTCAGCCCTTTTGAGTATAATGTGACGCAGTGCTGATGGCGGGGATTGAGTTCACCGGAAACCAGCATCAGCTCAAGCTGTTTGAGCTGTACCGGAAACGCCTGGTCAAGATGGCGTAAATCCGCGTCGCTGAACGTGCCGGCGATACTCGCGCGGTCGGCGAGATAGTGCAGCCGGTTGCCCTCCTGCACCAGACGGGCACCAAAACAGGGCGTGATACTGCGTTTAAGCCCCCACCAGGGTTCAGTGATATCGTGGTTTTCTGCCGGTATTTTATTCGACAATTTTAGCCTTCCTTAAACGTGAATTAATTCAACGTGACGCTGCGTAATACAACATAGGGGCCGTTGCGGTCCTGACGACGTTCTGCGAAGACCGCGAGCACACCGCTGATATCCTGGACTTCCCGCCCGGCATAGTGGCAGATGCTGCCGGACCACTGATACCGCCCGGTACAGAAGCGAAACAGGCGGGACTGCGGATGCTGGCGGTATATCGCCATTGCCTGGCGTTTGCTAATAATCTTCATAGGGTTATTTTCCTGTTGTGCTACAGCCAGCCACGTTCTGCAAACGAGGCGATTTCCATACCGCCGACCACCAGGTGGTCCAGCAGGCGGATATCTACCAGGTCCAGGGCCTGTTTCAGGCGTTCTGTGATTCGTTTGTCGGAATCACTGGGTTCGGCATGTGTTGACGGGTGGCAATGCGCGACAATGACAGCGGCGCAGTTATGCTTCAGACCGGATTTCACCACTTCGCGGGCATGGACCTGCGTATGGTTGATGGTGCCGGTAAAGAGCGTTTCATGGGCTATCAGGCGATGCTGGTTATCGAGGAAGAGGGCGGTAAATTCTTCACGCTCCAGTGAAGCAAGCTGCAGACGCAGCCAGTCGCGGACGGCATGGCTGGAGGTAAATGACGCGCCGGGCTCGCGTAGCTGGCACGCCAGCAGGGTTAAGGCTTCCCTGACCGTCTGCTGGTCGGCAGGGGCTAATTCACGGGCAAACAGTGGTAACTGTTGTTCCATAGCTGCTGACCTCAGTCGATGATGTGCATGATGGTGTTACATTCCGCGTGGTTGAGCGCGTAATCCCGCAGGCGGTAATAGTGCTCTGTCATGGCATCGCATTCGGTACGCATGGCGTGGTGGCTGTAAGTCATCAGACAGACCGCAATCCCTGCAGCTTCGGCACTGAGTTCACCGCCGTTACCGTTCATCGGGTTGTACAGCGTCCACGGCTCATCGGTGTCCGGTTCCGGTGCCATAAATGCGCCGCCGTTGCTGAGTGAATAAAAATTCCAGATACCCCCGCAGTAATCAGCACACAGACGGTCCATCCAGGCGAAGATCTGCGGCTCCAGGGTAATCCACTGTGGTATGCTGCCGAAGTGCTGCGGCCAGAAGCAGATACGCTGTTCGTCAGGTACCTGCGTTACGGTCAGTTCAAAATCAGGTTCGTTAGCAGCAGATGCGAGGTTGCTTTGTGTCGCGGTTGTCATGGGTATGTCTCCGTCAATAAAAAACGCCAGCGGCGATGGCTGGCGTATGGGGTAATAAAGGATGGTCCGGGAGATGGTTGTCGGGAATGGGGGTTGTCAGTCGGTGAGTAACGACCTGCGGATGCCATAGCGCCGGATATATGGGGTAAGTCCTGCACCGGCATCGGGCTCAAAATTCCAGGCACGCCAGACCATGCTGCCATCATCGTCGCGCACAACCAGACGAAAATGCGTGGTCTGGTCATCTTCGATGGTGACGTTGTGGTAACGACTGATAATGGCTTCGGCCTGCTGCCGGGTAAAAGAGCCAGGTGGTAGTAACAGGGATTCAGGCATGATGATGGCCTTAAAAAGTAAAAAGCCCTGTTGCACATGGGCAACAGGGCTGGTCGAATCACTTATGTGAAAATCCGTCAGGGTTGATCGAGACAATCCTGCCAGGTGATATCTTTCAGCGCATCGTGCAAGCCACTGGCACTGAACGGTTTCGATTCCCCTGACTGAAAGGCGGTGAAAGCCAGTTTGTCTTTTGCTCCTGTGTGCTTCAGTGCTTCAAAAGCCACCTGAGCCGGAACAGCCTCGCCCGGAAGCAGTGTTTCATTCTCAAGCGAGTATTTTTCATTGTTTATCAGAAGATACACCTCGCTCATTCCTTCATCAGAGGTGGCGCGGTAATCCTCCTTCGGGAGCTGCCAGGCCACAACCATCTTTTTATTGCTGCAACTGATGGTCAGCTTCTCTCCGGCCTGATTGTCGCTGCTGAGTGCAAACTCCATACCGCCCGTGTTGCCGTACCATTCACCCCACTGTTGTTCGGTCACCGTTGCATGAGCGAAGGCCGGGGCCAGAAGAGATAGCAGAACAGGCAAACAGGGTTTAATTTTCATACTGTTATCCTTTTCAGTTCATTAGCGCTGATTCAGTTTTTCTTTATACGCATCTATCTGTGTCTTTAGCTGTGCCAGCGCAGCCGGTGCAATATCGGCGTCAACACTGATAAAATCCTCCTGAATCACGCTGAACCTGACTGGAATTTTAAATGTACTGGCCCCCGGTCCTCGCAGAATAGCCGTTCCAGTTTGAGTGTTATCACTGACCTGCTGCGCATTCTCAATCATCAGGCATGAAACATTTTCCTGAATGGAATCCCATACTTTTTGACCAATGGCCCTGCAGGCGGCTGAGTGATATTGAGTAAGGTTCAGATGTGCCTTTTTCGCTTTATCGAACTCGCTCTCTTTTTGTGGGTGGGCTTTGTAATAATCGAGCTTTTTCTGTAACTGCTCTTCCCGGCGCTTTTGCGCCTGCTGCTGATTGAGCTTATCAATCTCATCCGTATCCGGACGTGCCGTAATGACACCGTCACTGAGGGTCATGCGGACCGGGTAGATGTTGCCGTTACTCAGGTTAGCGACCGCCAGATAACGGCCTTCAGATAAGGTTCTGGTGATATTGACTGAAACACAGGACTCCCGCGAATTGAGGTTCTCAAGCATATCGTTTACTGCCAGACAGCCTGATGCTTTGACCGTACTCTCCGGTGATGCAGCAAAGCTGGAGCCAGCAATCATTGCCAGCAGAGGTAATAATTTAATCAGTTTCATTTTTTTCCTTACTGAAATCAGATGAATAGTTTTTGTGAATACATAAATGCCCCGGATAATACCCACCGGTACATCAGTGGGCAGTGTCAGGGCAAGGAGTCGGCTGAATCCCCCGATTTTTGACGATACTGGTGATAACAGCATCGGGCTCCTCTTTGCTGCCAGGTGGATAAAAAACTGCACTATTCCGGCCTGTTATCAGCCGGAACAAACGCAAGCAGTGACTGCTGAATAAATCGAAAATGGGGTAAGGCCTGAATGAACACCGGGTCTTCAGCCAGACGACATAAACTGTCGTTACGCCGGAAAGACTCCTGCAGGGGTTGAACCAGATGAATTTCATCCAGCGTGAACACGGCAATATGTCCGTTATGCTCGGCAATCAGATACCAGGTCTGCTGGTGGATGAGTAACCGGCACGGAGCCAGTCGCTCGCAGCGCTGCCCGTCAGCAAGCAGCGTGACTTTTCTGCGGTCAGTAATTGCCTGAACCAGTCGCCAGAATGACAGAGGCTCTGACGGTGAGGACGCCGGACTGGCAGGTGGTATAACGCAGGGGGCTTCATCACACATCAACAACGCATTCACCAGTCGGCGGTCAAGGCCCGGAAAAAGCCCGGCCAGCCCGCTGCGGTGGGCAAAGATAAGCACATCCGGCACCATCTGCATCTCACTGCCAGCGGTGCGCAGGCGGCAGTAACCGGACTGATACTCCAGGTCCAGGTACATCAGACGCTCACGAAAATCACGCCGCAACGTGCGTACCGATACGCCAAACTCAGCGGCCAGTTTGCGCACACTCAACGTTTCACCCGCCACTAGGCGGCTGATTATCAGTGACAGCCTGACAGCCAGCCGGTCATGGCGGCGTTCTGCCTGTGTCATGAGAGGTTCTCCGGGAAAGTTAACTGACTGAAAATGATGTGATTACTTTAAAGAGGGGCGAGGTCAGGGTATGGACACCGCAGTAACTATTTTTCATTTCTGCAAATGTCAGTTGTGGCGGGGGTTACAGACCATCCCCGGGGGAGTGAGGACCGTGAACATTTAGTAATACGGACAGGTGGTGTCCGATATTAACAACGTGGCAACATGAAACGTCTACTGCAGTTGTGTGAGCAGTGTTTCTGCCATCACCCACAGCGCACGGTTAAGCTTCACGTCCCCGTCAATGCCGCGCACGGCACGGGTATGTGTCCGTCCACCTTTAGCATTACGCCCACTGAGTCCGCCCTTAATCAGGTTTTCCTGCACACGTTGATAAGTAGTCCACAGGTCATTGCTCTCATCCTGCCAGCGGCGCGGGGAGAGTATCTGCGATTCAGTAACCGGCTGATGGTCCTCACCAAAACGATACGTCAGCGCGGCTTTTGCCAGTGCCTGCTGCGCAGGTGGCGGCAACAGCAACGACTGCATGGCATCCCGCTTTTCTTCCACACGGTCAAAAATCCCCAACACCTCATAGGCCCCGTCAATAACCTGACTCACCACGTCCCCCTTGTGTGGCACCCGTACCTCGCCAAACGACTCACCGCAGACAAGTCCGTTTTGACACACAACCCTGAACAGGCCCGGCAACATCTGGTACGAGCTGGTACCATCATGGGAGTTGAGCAGGATAATTTCCGGCACCTGCTTACCGGTAATCTGTCCTTCCCGGCGCAGGCGCAGCATATGCTTCGTATGTTCACGACGACCGGGGTCACGCACGCGGGTCTGACAGGCAAAGAATGGCTGAAAGCCTTCGCGCTGCAGACTGTCCAGCAGGGAGATGGTGGGTATATACGTGTACCGTTCACTACGGGATTCGTGTTTGTCCTCGCTAAATACACTGGGTACCACGCGAAACAGTTCTTCACGGGTTAACGGACGGTCACGACGAATAAGGTTTGCAGCGCCAAAGCGCGAAGCCAGACGGGTCATAAGCAGACTCCTCAACATGGGTAAAACAAATAAAAGAAAGCCCTGTCGCACAGGCGACGGGGCTCGGGAAAGAACAGGCAGGCGTTAAACGTTCAGAAGAAGAAATTCCAGACAGCCCGGGCAACGGACACCACGGTGTTACGGACAGCCTGTATTACGGCCCGCACCGGAGCCGGTATCAACGGCAGAGCACTCACCGTATCCAGCGCCGCGCCGACCGTTTCACCAAAATCGTCACGCGCTTTTTTCTGGACTGTCGCTGTGCGAAAGGGAGATTGCAGTTGCGCGGCCACCGGGCTGCTGGCTTCACGAGGCAGGCAACGGATCATCCGTTCGGCCATCATCCGCAATCCCCACTGCAGCCGGACCGACACCGCACACACGGGATGCACGGGCTGAAACAGTTCATGCAACAGACAGATTTTTCGGCTGATATTCTGCTTCTGCTCCGTGGACAATAGCCCCCCACAGCTGGTGGGTTCAACCTTGTCGGACTGGCTGATAACAAACAGCACCTTATGCCGGTAAGCCTCACCAATTACCTGATGATAAAAATGCTCATCCACCGCCAGTGCCCGGTCATCGGCCTTAATCAGCCACAGCACCAGGTCGAGCCGGGGAAGCTGTTCACGGTACAGTGCAGCATACCCGGTATCGCGGGCACTACTTTCCCCCACGCCAGGCAGGTCAACGATGGTCATAACTCGCTCACCGACCTGCAGACGAAAGCGCAGTGGCTCACGGGTGCAGGCAGCCACATCGCTGACGGGTGATACTTCCCCGGCAAACAACGTATTACAAAAGCTGCTCTTGCCCGCGCCGGTTTTCCCCATAATGCCTATTACAGGCTCGTAGTGGGCTAACTGATTTATCTGCAGCAGAATGCGTTCAGATACCCACTGGGGCAGGCCGGAAAGCGGTTGTATAAAGGTCTGCAGAACTTCTTTTTCGTGCATCGTCATTCCTCTGAAGAATTAAAATGAAAACGGCAGTACCCGAAAGTTCTGCCGTCACATCAGGGCTGTTCACGAGGATGATATATATCTGAATATTTTTTGATTAATCGTTTTTTACAGATTTCATTTTCTTATAAGCATCATCAATATATGCTTTAAGTAAGGTATTTGATTCAATGCCTGTCGCATCCTGCAACGCAAGTAATTTCTTTTTAGACTGTGCTGTCAGTTTAATCCCTGACATGTCCTTTGCATTCTTCTCCCGATGTCTTTTTTGGATCCAGGCGTTTCTGGCTCGAGCCAGAAAGTGTTGCTTATTTTTGTCTGCATCCAGTTCGAAACTATATGATTCATTTTTGATGAAAGCGTGCTGTTCTTTGCTCCAGCCAGCCCAGTTATCAAATGTCGCCAGAAGAAAATCATTCATTTGTTTTCTGGTGGCAGGAGATACATCGCAACCAATAAAGCTCTTTTGCATATAATCCCACAGCCAGAGGAGATTATCCTCATCATCAAGATCAATCCATGAAAAAGGTTGAGGGTAATTGCCAAATTCAGTACGCCATGACTTATAAAGGCGATCGATGACTTCTATTTTATCATTAACGCTCATAGCCAGATTATCAACGAAAGTCATGCTTGAAGAAATATAGCTTTCTTCAGAATCGTATAATGAATTTAGCGATTGGAAATTAACACCGTTAGCTACATGAGAAACTACATCCTTTATGGCTGAAGGGCCATTATCAAGAGTAAAACCCTGAACGTTAATTGTATTTATTGCTTTTTCTCTGTTTAAGTCTGCAATCAACTTTTTCACGCCTTTAACATCTTCCACGCATGCCTTATCATTTTTTGAATCAACATCAATTTCCCATTGACTCGTTGACTGCGTTATAAGTGCATCATCTTTAATGATCGGAGTTGATATCAATAAACCCTCTGCGAAATTGATGCCTGAATTATTTAACCTGGAAGTAAGTAATATATCGTTACTGACAAGCCAAAAGTATGAATAACATGCAGCACGTCTGCTTGATTTCATCCAGTCAAAATACTTATCAGGAACAATATTGATAGCAGCATGCTTTTTCATCTCTCTGATTATTTTTTTTCGCTCTTTAAGATTTTTACAGAGAGAGTTTAAAGCTGTGTTAATTTCATCAGCATACTGAGCAGCAGAGTGGTAACTTTTTGTTGTATTGGTGTCAATCCTTATCCCATACCTAACAGCCAGGTACCCCAGGTACTGGTTGTATCTCCTCAAACGCCTGTAGTCCATCAATGCCATACCGTTCCCCTGTCACGTTTATCGTGCATTCTGATGTATCAAAATCACCCGTCAATCAACCATGAAAAACATAATTTAACAGTAATAAAAATGCTTTAAAAGCATAATTATTTAGTAATGATAATCAGGCTGTTTTTTACAGCATAAGTGCGTTTTAATGGGGTTAATTAGGTTATCTGAAGAGCATGACAAATTTACACAATGTCAGTAAACTATCCTGATTACAGAAATGGCGATTTTTTACAGGAAAAACCTTTCATTTGCCCTGATAAGTGACACTGTCGTATCGCAAGTGATGATGTATCCGGAAGGAGATGAAACGGGCAGAGACTTGCCAGGGCAGCTGCGTGTCGCACAGCGACTTCACTCAGAGAGGTGAATGAAAATGAAAGGTAAACAGGTGTTGATTAATGTTGGCTATTAATTTGGGTTAATTAGTATAATTAATAATGACGTCACCTGAAATATACTACATCTTTACTCTGTTCCATAATCTTCTGCCTCACTCTCACCACTGCATATACTCAAACTTGTAAAAGGGTGATAATTTACATACAACGCAAATCCTCTGAGCATAAACAGCGAGGATTGAGCCATGCATTTCCCCTATCCCAGTAACACCCGTTATGATATTAACTGGTTTTTATACTCTCTCATTAACAGTCATCTGAATGATATGCTACACCGATACTCAAGGGTACTGGGTGTAAGGATTGATTTATTCTATATAAAGTCGACTTCCAGATTTCGTCAGAGCACTTACAGAACAATTGAGTCAGACGTGCGGAAATTAATGAAAAAAACAGAATCCTGTTCGTTCGTAACTGGTTACTTCTGGGTCATTGAACGTACACCAGATCATGGTTTTCATGCACATGTTATATTCTATCTCGATGGTCATCATACACAAAAACCATTTCCGCTGGTACAGAGAGTTAGTGAGTTCTGGAGAGAGATAACAAATGCAGAGGGTTATTATAACTGGAGCAATTACAAGAAAAATTATCAGGCTGATATTAACCGAAAAATTAACCATTCGGATATCAAGAGCATTAATGAATTAAGATACATCATCAGCTATCTTGCTAAAGAGGAACAAAAAAATGGGATGTATATCTGGGGAAGTAATGAGGTTCCTCCGCCAAGTGGGTTAGGCAGACCCAGAAATAGCGATAGTCTTTAGCGTGGTTTATTTTTTACAGAGCCAACAGTTGATGTGGAGGAGCGAGTAGTAATAATTACTAACACCCGCTCCGGTTAACAGATATTACCGGGAAACATCGACATGCTAACTAAACCTGCTTTACTGGACGATCAGTTTATTGACATGAAATTCATCACTCAACTTACTGGCCTTAGCGATAAATGGTTCTATAAGCTAATACAGGATGGCTTATTCCCGAAGCCAATTAAGTTGGGCAGAGCTTCCCGATGGTTAAAAAGCGATGTGGAAGAGTGGTTGCATTATCGTATTTGCGAATCCAGGAAATAATTCCACCTGCTAAACTGCACATAAAATCATCTTTACCAAAAAGTAAGCTCACTTTGATTATCCACAAATTAATATCTCCTAAGAGTATTCCCTGAGGATCAGAGATGCATGAATCTGCTTACACTCAGCATTAATGAATTCCACTCATAGTCTCTATCCTCTTGCCTAGGATTATCAGTATTCTAAATACCTGTTAATATGCGTTTATCTTTTCATGTCCAACGGATCACCATGCTTAATCAACAGGCACGTACACAGTCGGCTACAGCTAAAAAAACGGCCACTCGTTTCTGCTCATTCTCAGCGCTCTGATGGCTGTTACCTCTTTATCAACCGACATCTATCTTCCAGCTATGCCCGTCATGGCAAAGGATTTACAGGGTGATGCGGAGCTGACAATCACGGGGTTCCTTATCTGCTTTTGCATTGCACAACTGATTTGGGGACCCATTAGCGATCGTTATGGACGTCGACTGTCGCTGTTTATTGGTTTAGGTCTATTCATCATCGGCTCAGTGGGCGGCGCGTTATCAACAGATATCGTGCAAATAGTCTTCTGGCGTGTTTTTCAGGCGTTAGGTGCCTGTACCGGGCCGATGTTGGCACGAGCAATGATCCGTGACCTGTTTAGCCGTACTCGTGCAGCACAAATGCTTTCGACTCTGATGATCATCATGGCCATCGCGCCGATTGCCGGGCCCCTGATCGGCGGGCAGATGATTAAAGTTACCTCATGGCATGCCATTTTCCGGCTGCTGGCGATTATCGGGACATTAATGCTGATGTCTTTATTCTGGTTACCGGAGACATTACCTGCTGATAAACGCTTGCAAGCCTCCGTAACCAGAGCATTTCACAACTACTATGCCTTGCTCACCAACGCCAGATACATGCGGTTTACTCTGTGCCTGATCTTCTACTATGTTGCAGCCTACGCCTTTATCACCGGTTCTCCGTTTGTGTACATCACGTACTTCGGCGTCGACCCGCAGCATTACGGTTGGCTGTTTGCAGTAAACATTATTGGACTGATGGCGGTGAGCATGGTCAACAGACGCCTGGTTCACCGCTAACGCATCTGCCTGAAGTGGGAATCAAAGGGAATACCCACTTCCCGTTCTCTGATTTAAATAATGTGCAGATTGCTGACCTGGTGAGTAAATTCCTGAAGGAAAAAGATCTGCAATAGGAAGCGGTAGTATTGAGCCTTCAATAAAGAAGGCTCAATACAAACATCAGTTTTATTAAAAAATGGGAACGTGACGGTCTGCTAAGAGCGAGGAGCGGACATTGAAAAGTAGCTCGAATGTTTCATAGAATAGTGTTAACCCAGTCAGCAAAAGCGCGAACCGCTGGGGAAAGAAACCGCTGATGCGGATAAAGCAATGTGACCGGAACTGATGGCGGTTGCCAGTCATCCAGAACTTCAACAAGCCTACCTTTGTGTAGATCCTCAGAAACAATACTTTCTGCCAGCTGTGCCAGCCCAAAACCTTCAAGACACATTTTAATGTAGAGTCCCGTTTCGTTAACGGCTGCGTTTCCAGTTACAGGCACGTACAAATTTTCGGTGCCACGCAGGAAATGCAGCTCGTCTGTGCGCCTGCCCGAGCCGGAAAAATAGTGGATGGCCCGATGCTCTGACAAATCATCCGGGGTTTGAGGAATACCATATTCCTTGAGATAGTCAGGAGAGGCGCAGGTGATCCACCGAAACCGGCCAAGTGGGCGGGCCACAAGCGTAGAGTCATTAAGCTCTCCTGTTCTGATCACGCAGTCAACGCCCTCCTGAACCAGATTTACCTGTCTGTCGCTGACGCCAATCATCAGGTAAATATCCGGATAAAGCCGGTAAAAATCTTTCAGGTTTGGCATGACGATGAAATGGGCTATCCCGCCCGGCATATCAACGCGTAAACGTCCCTGTGGCCGCCCTCCGGCATCCTTCAGCCCGGATTCTGCATGTTCGATTAAGGAAAGTATTTCCCTGCACTCACCGAGATACTGCATCCCTTCAGGGGTAAGGCTGACCCGCCTCGTTGTCCGGTTAAGCAGGCGAACCTGCAAATACTTCTCAAGACTTTTTATCGTGCTGGTAACCGTCGATGAGGGCAGTGAAAGCGTTTCTGCTGCCCGCACGAAGCTCCCGGCTTCAGCCACGCGTAAAAAGATCTGCATAGCCTGAATGCGATCCATTTCTTCCTCTCAACCGACGATCAGTGAAGTTTATTATTCGTGAATTATGAATTATGAAAACAGTTTAAGCATCTTTTTCACTTTAATCGAGCCACGTATCGTTTCTCAGATTGCTAAGAAAGAGGCTGTTCAGATGAACGATTACATCAGAAATATTGTGAATAACCAGACTGCAAACTCTCCGTTAACATTGATTCGGGGCGCAACGATCCTGAGCATGGATGACAACGTGGGCAACATTGAGCACGGCGACATCCTTATTCATGGTGCAACCATCATAGCCGTGGGTCAGAACCTGGACGCGCAGGATGCCCACGTGATAGATGCCAAGAATATGATTGCCATGCCGGGAATGGTGGATTCACATCGTCACTCATGGGAAGGCCAGCTGCGCCGTATCAACCCTAATGCTACCTGTCTGGATGACTACAGCAACGCCACACATTTCTCTTTCGCCAAATATTATCGCCCTGCCGATATTTATGTGGGTAACCTGCTTACTGCCCTGGGCGCAATTGATGCGGGTATCACCACCGTCATTGATAATTCCCACAACAGTCGCACCGCTGCACACTCTGATGCCGCCGTAGAGGCGCTGCTGGATTCGGGCATTCGTGCTATCCACGCCTCCGGGGCACCCGTTGCAGGCGAATGGGACAGAGCGCACTGGCCCGGTAACTGGCAGCGCTTGCAGGAGAAGTATTTCAAAAACAACCCTGAAGGACTTGTCTCTCTGGGTGTCATGGCCCAGCTGGAGCCGGAACTGTGGGCGGAGGCGCGCAGGCTGGGACTACCAATCGTCACAGAATTCTTCGGTGCTGAGATGGCCTCTGAACTTGAATCACTGCATCAGCAGGGGCTGCTGGGGCCGGACAATATTTTCAATCACTGCACGGCGCTGCCCGATGAGGGATGGGACATCCTGCGTAAAGCCGGTGTACGGGTGAACGTCTGCCCCCGTTCTGATTCGCACTATGGCATTGAAAGCGGGATGTTCGCCATTGAGGCCGCGCAGCGTCACGGTATCAGCCCGGGCCTGAGTGTTGATAACGAAACGTCTTACAGTACCGATATGTTTATGGAAATGCGTGTGGCCTTTTACCTGCAAAGGGTATTGGGCATGCACCAGCAGCACTGCTGCGAGTCAGCCCACTCGCTGAAAACGCTGCCGGCAGCGCAGCTCCTTAAAGCCGCGACTGTCGATGGCGCAGCCTGTGCAGGGCTGCAGGACAAAATTGGCAGCCTGACGCCAGGCAAACAGGCAGACCTTATCCTGATTAACGCCGGCGATATTAACCTCTACCCGAACGGTAATGCGTTTGGCACCGTGGTGCATGCAACGGAGCGAAGCAACATCGATACCGTCATGATCGGCGGACGCATCGTCAAGCAGCATGGCAAAGTCGTGGGCGTGGACAGCGCGCGTCTTCACGCAGCGATTGATGAATCCCGGAGGCATCTGTTTGCCGCCGCCGGGTATGAGCCTGACATTTTTGCAGAAACCTTCCTGCCGCCGGCGCAGACACACTGACAGGTATGAAACGTATGAGCATGATTTATTACGTCATCGCTTTTGCCGCAGGTCTTGGTATCACCCTGCAGACGACCCTGAACAGCCAGCTGGCCCGGGGGCTGGGGGGGGACCCGGTTACCGCTGCGTTATTTTCGTTTACGGCCGGCGCATTCAGCCTTGGCGTTTACGCATTGTTGCGTGGGGGATTGTTCACCTCGCTTGTGGCCATTCCTTCTCAACCGCTGTGGAGTCTGGCGGGAGGCCTGATCGGGGCCTGCGCTCTTTTCAGCTATGTCGTGCTCGCGCCCAAAATTGGGTTTTCAGCCCTGCTCGGCCTGGCCATTGTCGGACAGTTACTTTCGTCTCAGATGATTGACCATTTTGGCCTTCTGGGTGCCATAAGACGACCTGTTTCGTTGCTCAAACTGGCTGGGATGCTAGTTATGCTGGCCGGTCTTGCAGTCATGCTCTTTGGTGATCGCCTGTCACACCGTTTCGTGAACTGACAGAGAAAAATCATACGCCGGTGGCGTCAGGAATTAATCCATTAAGGCAGGAAACCCTGCCTCACTGAGGTAACACAATGCTTACGATTGCAGCTCATGTCAGTAATGAACTGGGAGAATGTCCTCTCTGGTGCGAAAGAACGCGCCGCCTGTACTGGACGGATATTGAGGGACGGGAATTACTCGCTATGCAGGAAGACAGTGAAGAAATCAGCCGCTGGCCCTTACCGGAACGCCTGGGCTCATTTGCGCTGACTGAGGAAGAAAACGTACTGCTGATGGGTTTTGAATCCCGCCTCGGCTATTACGATCTGCTGAGCGGTATTTTTACCCTGGTTGCTGCCTCACCTGGTGCCCGGGGTACACGTATTAACGACGGGCGCTGCGATCGCGCAGGAAATTTTGTATTCAGCTCGATGCACGACGGCAATCCCCTACAGGCTATTGGTAAATTTCACAGGCTGAATGCAGCCACTCTGGAAACAGAGACGCTGAGCCTGCCTACGGTGGCCATACCTAACAGCATCTGCTTCAGCCCGGATGGCGGCACCATGTATTACAGCGATTCCATGCAGGGACGCATTTTTTGTTGTGATTACCCTTCACTCAGCAATCAGCGAATATTTACTGAAGTCGAAGGCGGCAGCGCGCCTGATGGTTCCTGCATTGATGCGCAGGGCTATCTGTGGAACGCAGAATGGGGCGGTAGTCGGGTCGTTCGCTACAGCCCTGCAGGAAAAATTCACAGCGTTCTGTCTGTTCCTGCCATTCAGACGACCTGTCCGGTACTCGGCGGTTCGTCACTGAATATGCTTTTTTGTACCAGTGCGCGCGTTGGTCTCGCTGAACCTACCAACTATGACGGTGCACTTTTTAGTATCCGTTCACCCTTTTTTGCCGGGTTACCTGAAAGCCGGTTTGCTGCGCACACAATATAACGTCTGGCATTTGATCTGATTCAGGCTGAGAAAAAGCGTCCGCTTCACGCCCTGAGACATTCGACAAGCTTTTTATGGCTTCAGTAAGGGCGACTTTCGCGCTTCCAGTGCCAGCAAATATTTCGCTTCGTCGTACCGGGTTCTGGTCTTCCAGCAGCGGTAAATGATCCTTATCCATTTAAATGCCAGAGCCCGGAGCGCTGACTGATGAGATTTCCCTTTTTCTCGCTGGCCCTGGTAATAAAGTCTGGCCCAGTACGATGAGTTAACCGTCTTCGCAGTCCATTCCACGAATGTCTGTCGGACGAACTTCGCGCACTGCCAACGCCAGTGTACCCAGGATTTTTGACCACTTCGCTCGGTTACTGGTGCGATGCCAGCGTAGTTTTGAATTTCTTCGGCGCTGTTGAAGCGGTCGCGGTTATCACCCAGTGCTGCAAGCATCCGTGGGCCCATACACGGTCCCATTCCAGGAAGTGATTTGAACAGTTCTGCATCCGGAAGCGTATCGAATAAGGATTCAATACGTTCATCGTAGGTTCTGATTAGGTCGCCTGTCAGTTTGATTTGGGATGCAGTGCTATTGCCATCAAGGCATTTGCCTCGATGACAGTTTTATCTGTGGTCAGGGGAATAGCGCTGGCAATACTTGCAACCCGCTGTTCGGTATATGCAACAGCAGGACCACCTTTAGCATTCATAAAATTACGGACAGTATCGCTGCGAGCCCGTTTGAGTTGTTGCAGACTCGGCCAGCGAATGATTAGCTCGCAGAACAGTGAGCTGTCCCGATGGGAGAACCATTCCAGGGGCTGAGGGTAATACTGCTTAAGCGTATTGATGAGCCGATTAACAAAACGACGCTTGTCTTCGACCAACAGTCGGCGCTGCTCAACTAATTGCTGGAGTAATCGGATATCCGGATTGTCGGCTTCAATGGCTTTTATCTTGTGGGGATAACGTAGCATCAGGTCTAATGCCAGCTCAGCATCCTGCGGATCATCCTTCGCACCGCTGGGCCAGAAAGCCTGTCGGTAGCGGGCCAGTGACAACGCGTGTACTGGAAAAACAGTGACAAATGGGTACTTCTGGAGTGCATACACCACCGGGCCTTTCTTCAGCTCAACGGCAATAGCAATCCTGCCTTTCGCCCTCTGGTGTAACTCATTGAGCCAGATATCAAGTGCCTCAGGCGTATGTTCAATCACATGGAATATGCGATCACCGTTTTTAAACTGAACGCAGACATCGTGTTTTTTATCCGCCCAGTCCAAACCAACATGAGCAGCAAACTGATCTTTCGCAGTCATCACCAACTCCTTTTTATCGGGGATTGGTATGCATTCCACGCTCTTCGAAAGAAATATAGTCAGCAGTTTTTCTGCATGCCCTGAGTATTCGTTAGTGAACGTGGAGCACTTACTGGCTCGAAAGCAAAGCGGAAATCATCAAATCACATGATTCTGGCACAATATTCGTAACCAATAAGCGCATACCCTGAATCACTTAAAAGTGTAACTCTCAGGGTGTGAATGACTATATCTGGCACAAAGCGGACTAGGTAATTGAGCTGAAGGTCCGCTGTGAGCGAGAAGCAGACTTTCAACTTCCTGCACATGCAGCCAAAATTTCTGATTCGAAATTTAACTAGTTGAGATTTGTCGTTTCATTCAGGGGAACACTCTCTTCCCTGCAAGGAGGCGCTCCTCCAGAAGCAGGTTTCAGGCTTCATTCTTACAAGGTTTCGCCATTACAACAGGTTTCCTGAATTTTTCTGATAACTGCAGGCTGACCAGCGCAAGCACAATAAAGAACACAGACACGCCGGCAAGCCCATAAAATCCTGCTACCGGATAAACCCATGAAGCCACCGCTGAGCCAAATCCAATTCCTCCAAACATAAAGGCACTGGTCAGCGCCAGCGCAATGCCTCTATGCCGGACTGACGACAGTTCGACAATCCTGCGCTGCTGGCTGGGCCAGAGCAGATCGGTGGCAAAGGCCCATAAAACGAGTGCTATCAGCAGTACTCCCAGCGCTTTCGGCAACAGGGCAATCAGTGCCGTATCCACTATCAGCAGCGCCATGCCCGTCAGCAGCAGTTTTTCAGCCGTAAAGAGTGTCGATGCGCGGGTGACCCAGAGATTTCCCAGTACCCCAGCAACGCCCAGCACCGCCAGCGCCGCGGAGATCGCATGCGTGCCGCCGGCGTAGGTATCGCGGATGATTGGAGCGATAAACGAGTAAAAGCTGTAAACGCCGGAAGTAATAAAAAACACCACCAGAAACGCCGTCAGGTATTTTCCCTCAGACAGCACGCCAGCCATCTCACTGAGCCGGATACGCGTTCCGGCACTTTCATCCGGCACCGTCAGCAGGACGTTCAGACCGCTCAGCAGGCTCACCACGCCAACCAGCGCAAACAGGGCTTTTGCTCCCCACAAGCTGGCAACCCACGAGGCGAGCGGAATCCCTGCAAGGCTCGCCATGGAGACCCCCAGAAGTACCATGCCGATAGCCCGCCCGCGCTGCTGTTCATGCACCAGTTCCGAACCCAGCGCAACCAGTACGGGGCCAATAAACCCTGCGCCCACACCCATTACTATACGGGAGATAACCAGTGCGTCGTAGGTCGGAGACAACGCAAAAGTGAAGGCGCCCAGACCAAATAAGCCGATGCCCGTAAGTACAAGCTGGCGGCGACGTAGGTGACCAAACAGCACCTGAACCAGCGGGGCAGCCAGTGCAAAGGTCAGGCCGAAAATACTCAGTAAGCGTGCACTCTGCGCATCAGTCAGCTGCCAGGCAGCGGAGATAGCAGGCATACTGCCGGCGACAGACAGCGCACCGGTAGCCTGTACAAAATAAGCGATGCTCAGCGCGCGCAGGGCACGACGCTGGGAAAATGTGATGACAGCGTTCATTATTCATCTCCGGCATAAAAATAGGGGCCCGAAGCCCCTGAAGTGTTTACTGGACAGGGATTGGGTTATCCGCCACGGACTGATTGAACTGGTTCACCAGGGTATGCTCGTCTGCGCCCGGGTTATCACGGACAGGCAGCACGCGATCAACAATGGCTTCAATGGTGTTCGTTCCCAGCTTGTCAAAGGTCTCGTTGATAAACTCATCCAGTGGCATGGCGCGCGGGTCGCCACTCTTGTAAATCAAATCCGTATCTACCCATGGCGGAGAAATTTCAATGACCTGTACACCTGTATCGCGCAGCAGGAAGCGCTGTGACAGGGTGTAGGAGTGGATCGCGGCCTTGGTGGCTGAGTAAAGCGCGTTGGTCGCCAGCGGCAGGAAGGCCAGCACCGAACTGTTGTTGATCAGCACCGCATCTGGCTGTTGCTTGAGGTGCTCAATAAACGCCGCGCTGACGCGCACCGGGCCCAGAATATTGGTGTTCAGCAGCGTAACCGCCTGTGCGTCATCCAGCTCGCCCGCCGCATTGTCAAACGGCATGATACCGGCGTTATTGATGACCACGTTCAGCGCCGGATAGCGTTCCAGCACGCTCTGTGCGGCGGCCTGAATACTGTCGGCGCGCGTCACGTCCAGCACCACATAATCCATACCCGGGCTGGCAGCGGTGACCTCCTTCAGCAACGCTTCGCGGCGCCCGGAGATGATCACCTGGTTGCCCAGCTGATGAAATTTTTCTGCCATTGCACGTCCGATGCCAGAGGTGCCGCCGGTGATGAAGATGGTGTTATGGGTCAGTTTCATGGTCTTACTCCTTTATGGGATAGTTTTTAATGTTGTGAGGCGGAAAATGGTCGATCAGTGTACGGATACGTGCTGATAGCGTTCAGCCGGCGCGTCGCTTCCCAGGTGCGGCACCATGGCCTGACGCGCCTGTTCGTAGCGGGTCCAGAGCGCCTCATCCTGCAGGGACGGGATAGTAATGAGCTCGCCGCGGGCAAATCCGGTGAGGGCCGCATCTACCATGTCCGGCGCGCTCATGACGATGTTTGGATCGAGCTGGTCCACCGGCAGACCCCCGTTGTCCCAGAACGGCGTGGCGGTGGCGCCGGGCAGTACGGCCTGCACCTGAATGCCCTCACCGGCCAGCTCGTGGTGAAGTGACTGACTGAACGCCAGTACGTAAGCCTTACTGCCGCCGTAGACGCCGTTTAACAGCTCAGGGGCAATGCTGACGATAGAGGCGATGTTAATGATGGCCCCGCGTCCCCGTGCAACCATGCCAGGCACCACCGCGTAGGTCAGGCGGGTCAGAGCGGTGACGTTGAGGTTAATCATGGCCGTCATCTCGTCGGCACCGCTCTGTAGCAGCGGGGTGTGCGTGCCGATACCTGCGTTGTTGACCAGCAGCGTGACGCTCGAGTCCTGACGCAGCTTTTCTTCCAGCTTGCTCAGTTGAGCGGCATCGGCCAAGTCCGCTACAACGACTTCCACGCTACGTCCGCTGTCGGTGGTGATGTGTTCAGCCAGCTGGTTCAGTCGATTGTGATTACGCGCCACAATGATGAGGTCATAGCCCATGCGTGCCAGGCGGCCGGCATACAGTGCGCCCATGCCGGTAGAGGCGCCGGTCACGACGGCGGTGCCGCGGTCGGTTTGTGTCTGCTGCGTCATGATATTCACCTTGTCAGTTATCGGGTTGGTGAATTCATAGTACGCAGTCACGCACCGGCGCGGCTGACAAGAAAGGTTGTGATTCCGGACATCATGAACAGGGAGAGAAGTAATGCAGGGACAAAAGAGTGGTCAGGCTTTACCAGTGCGCAGGGACTGAGGCGGAATGCCGTAACCGCGGATGAAGACTTCCCGCATATGACGACGGTCGCGGAATCCGGACTCACGCGCAATCACCTCCATCGACAGCCTGCTCTGCTCGATCAGCAGTCGGGCATTTTCCAGCCGCAGCCCCTCAATGGCTTTGGCAGGAGATTTGCCCGTTTCAGAACGGAACAGGCGGCTGAGTTGCCGGGCACTGACGTGGACCGCATCCGCAATGTCTTCAATGGTCAGCGCTTTGCTGAGGTTATTACGCGCATATTCAAGAGCTGACTGCAGGCGGTCGCTGCGTGGGGAGAGCATCAGCATTTCGGAGTGCTGCGTCTGCCCGCCGGAGCGGCGATGATGCATGACCAGCAGGTGTGCCACGGAGCGGGCCACCTCGGCACCGAGGTCTTTCTCTACCATGCCCAGCGCCATATCGAGCCCGGCGGTAAGTCCCGCAGACGTCCAGACGTGATCGTCAATTATAAAGATGCGGTCTTCTTCAACGCGCGTGGTGGGGTGCAGAGCTTTCAGACTCTGCGCGTGTACCCAGTGCGTCGTGGCGCGCCGCTCAGATAACAGACCGGCCTGTCCCAGCACGAAAGCCCCGGTACAGATACCCGCCACCCGTCGTGCACGAGGAGCATGGGTCTTTAGAAAATCAACGATGCCCGGCGAGGCTGGCAACTCCAGCGGCGTAAGCACACCCGCGACAAGCCAGGTATCAACTTCAATGTCCGCAGTAATCGGCTGGCTGTCCACGCCGAAGCCGTAAGATGACTTCACTGAGCCGCCGTACTCTGAATAAACCGTACAGTCATAGAACGGTTCGCCGGCAACCTGATTGGCAAATTCAAAGATACTCAGCGTGGATAATCCCAGAACCTGGAAATGATCGGAAATCAGTAAGCCTACCCGGTGCATCATCGTCTCCTCTAATAATCCGGCGCCGTATACCCTCTGTAGCCGGTCTGGCTGTTAACAGTGTGAATATAGACAATAACCTGTTTTCGCTCACCGGCATCACCATCATAAAAAAATAAAAGGCCTCTTAACCCTTCATGGTCATCTTCACTCGTCGAGTGAAAGTCTTTGCTCCGCTCCGGTCTGTTTCGTCTGAACGCAGATATCTATTATTCATTTCACACAAGGCAGCAAATAAAAGATGCCGCCCTGAAACCGAAACGTAATATCTCACAAACTGTATAAAGGTCACTAAAATGAAAACTGTAAAATCCGCTCTGATGATTGCCGTACTCTCTGCCGTTTCATCCGCAAGCTTCGCCCAAAGTATCACTACTACGGCTTCCACGCTGGATGATGCGGAAGCGCAAATTGCTCAGCAGGCGCAGAAGGCTGGCGCTCAGTATAAAATTACTGAAAGCTATGCCGGTAATCAGGTCCACATGACGGCGACGCTGCTGAAATAACTGACCTGTCCGGAAAAAAGGCCATTTCAATGAAATGGCCTTTTTATGCGCTCTGGTTCGCGGGCAGTGTGGCCTGAGTGGTCGGGACAAAAGCTGGATGGGTGCGCATCAGCGCCGTCACGGCTTTCAGGTGCTCACGCAGCTGCGCATGCAGTTCGCGTATCGCAGGCGAGAACTGTTTACGGTGGGGACAGATAAGATTGAGCGGCACCCCTTCGCCAGGCTGTTCCGACAGCAGAACCTCAAGCCTGCCTGCCAGTACGTCCGCACTCACATCGATCCATGATTTATACGCAATGCCCATCCCCGCCACCGCCCAGCGCCGCGCCAGATCGGCGTCGTCACACAGCATCCGGCTACACACCGTCAGCTGGCGTCTGACGCCGTTTTCCGGGAAGGACCATTTGTCATACACATGTCCATTAAGCGTATAAAGCAGACAGTGATGCAGAACCAGATCGTCAAGCTGCCGGGGGCGGCCATTCTTATTCAGATAGGATGGGGAAGCGACCAGCACACGCCGATTATCCTCGGCCAGTGGCAGAGCAACGTAGCTGCTGTTTTCCAGAACGCCGTAGCGGATGGCTACGTCCACCGGATCGCGGAACACGTCGCTGACATTATCGGACATGAAGATGCGTAGCGATATCCCGGGATGCTTCTCGCAGAACGCGGTGATCAAGGGCAGTAAAACGTTGCGTCCAAGATCTGACGGAACGGTAATTTTCAGTTCACCCTGTATTTCATTCTTCCCGCCCTGCAGTCGTTCAGATCCCGCCTGCAGAATATTCCGCATCTCCTGCGCATAGGGCAGCCATGCTTCACCTTCGTCGGTGAGACGAAGGCTGCGGGTTGAGCGCGCAAACAGGCGCTTGTTCAGATCCCGCTCCAGGCGGTTGACCGCAGCACTGACCTGGCCGGGGAGAATATCTGCTTCGCGTGCCGCACTGGAAAAGCTGCCCAGCGCGGCGGAACGGACGAACAAAGTCACATCTTCAAGACGTATCATGTAGGCTCCAGAGTGCAAAACATTTTCATTACCGCACAGACAGGGTGCTTATCTTGAGCGGGAAGACTTAAGAAACTTTAGCAGGTGGATGACACGCTGCTGCCAGGCCACCCTGTCGAGGGCATCGTTCGCCTCAAGGCAGGCTTCAGCCAGGGTAGACCAGATGATGTCAGCCATTACGCCGCTGTTATCTCCGGCCTCTTCAGCCGGAATGTTCAGCTGTATCTGCGCCACGACCGCGTCACGAGAATTACGCACAATCGCCAGTGCTTCATCAGGCAGTTCGCCCACCTCACGGGAAGAGTTGACCAGAAAGCAGCCGTTAAAGGCGGGATTGTTGAAGGGGGCAGCTAACAGGAACGCCTCAATGTTGTCCCAGCCATGCGGTTGTTTTTGTAGCAAAAACTGCGCCGGTGCGCTACTGACATAGTATTCAAGCGCGCTCACGAACAGCTGTTCTTTACTGCAGAAGGTCGCGTACAGGCTTGAGCGGTTAACATTCGTTGCTTCCTCAAGCTGTCCGAGGCTGGTGCCTGCCAGTCCGCTTTTCCAGAAGACCGGAATGACGCGGGTCAGGATGTCTTCGTTACTTATCTTTTTCGGTCTGGCCATCGGTAGCCTCCGTTTTAAACCAATCGTTTTAATATGCATCCAGAGGGCGGAAAAAGCCAGTGTGCAGAAAATAAAAAACCGATCGGTTTAAAATAACTTGCCATCTGTGCGCTCCTGTGGCCAGTTTTAAAACGAACAGTTTAAAACTAATGATGCCTGATGATTGCTCTCCTGAAGTCAACCCGCTTTGCTTTCGGGATCAGCGCCGCCGTCGTGGCGCATACGCTCTGGACCAGCGCGGCTCCCGCAATGATCTATCCGCTTTATGCCGCGCAGTGGCAGCTATCGATGGCAGTGCTGGCGGTCATCTTTGGTCTCTATCCCCTGGGCGTAGTCCTGACGATGCTGATGTCTGCTGGGCTTTCCGACAGGCTGGGGCGAAAGCACGTCATGCTGGGCGGGCTGGTCAGCTCCGCCGCTGGCGTATTGATGTTTGCCGTTGCCGGAGAGGTCTATACCCTGATGGCGGGCAGGGTACTGATGGGGATAGGTGTCGGGCTGTCTGCTGGTCCTTCCGCCGCAGCCCTGGTGGACTATGCGGGGAAAGGCGGCACAGCCCGCTCTGCCTCTGTCACCCTCGGTGCGCAGTCGGTGGGCTTCGCTGGTGCGCTGCTACTGGCTGGCGCGCTGGTGACGTGGGCGCCCTCGCCTACGCGCCTGAGCTTTTACGTTCTGTTCGCGCTGCTGCTTGTGCTTTTGCTGCTGTGTCTGTTCATCCCGGCTGGCCGGCCATCCGATCCGACCCGCCGTCTGCTGGCGCGCCCTCACGTTCCGCCTTACCTGCGCCGAAGCTTTATCTATGCCGCGCTGGCAGTGATGGGCGCCTATACACATGGTGTACTGATTTCCTCCCTCGGTGCTCAGGTAGCCCGCAGCCTGATTGGCTCACCGAGTGCGTGGGTAAACAGCCTGGCGCTGGCGCTGTTTCCCGTGGCACTCGGTATCGCGGGCGGCCTTGCCAGAAAGGTCGAAGCCCGGCGTGCGATCGTAACGGGTTCCGTGCTGTCCGTATTGGGCATGGTGAGCCTGTGCCTTTCAGTATCAGCTCACAGTCTGGCGTATTTTGTTGGTGCCTCACTCGTGTCGGGGGCCGGGTATCGATAATGATACGGACGACACCAGCAAGCGGATGGTGGAAGGTTATCGAAACGTACTGCAAAATTACTTATTTCCGTTTAATCGCCAACTGGTGTTAACAGCCAATGAGGACGTTGAACGCGCACTGCTGACGCTGATAAACAGTCTGAGTAAGTTCACCGCAATCGTAGTAAAACGCGATGCTTACGCAGCAGAAGCAATGCGATTGTTCCGTGAATTCAATATATCCGTACCGCAGGAAGTGTCACTGCTCAGCCTTGAAGACTCTCCGCTGGCCACACAGTTATACCCACAACTGACATGTATTTCCTGGCCGATGGAGCCATGCTGAACCAATGTGTACAGCGCATTAAGAGTCTGGTTGAAGGCCGTCCACTTCGCGAAACGGAACTACCACCGATCATTGGTAAGCTCACTCCCCACCTGTCGGTGATGGAAGTGAGTTAACCATATTCTACATGGGAGTAATGTCATGAATGCAGTCCGACCGTTAAGTATCCTTACGCTGTTCTTCATTGTTTCCAACACCGTTTTAGCCCAAGAGGCGAGCCTGCCTCTAAAAGAAGAAGTCCATACGGATGAGGGTACGCTTTGCGTTTATGAACGTGCGGAACATCGCGAAAAAATTGTGATTCCTAATGGTCAAGAGTGCCCGCGGACTTTACAAATTAATCACTAACTGTAAACAGCAGTAGGTTCACTATCCAAATATATTTAATCAACATTTGGTCTAATGGTATACCAATGGTTGGTGGGGAATTGCGAAATCTTATAATGGCCAAAAGAGATGATGAATCGCCAAGGATAATCTAGATATTTCCGAGCAGTTGATAATATTGGCTTTCGTAATCAGAATTTTGCATCTGATTAATCGAACCATGCCGATACCTACAGTGATAAAGTTTTCGATGTAATCAAAAACATCATTACAGGCATCTTCCCGCGTGCTTTAGACTTTTTTTATCCGCTCGTGGTTCTGTAATTGCAAAAAAGATTCCCGCACCGTGTTGTCCTGGCTGTCACCGCGATTGCTAGGAAGCTAGTCTGAGCCCTTCACCTCTCATCACAAATTCAAAGCGGTAACGTCAATAACGCTCCTTCAATTGATGCAACTTCGGTTGCTTGAAGCTTAATGCATCCTACTGATATATTTGATAAAACTCGTATCCGCGAGACATACACCAAGCTACGTGAGCTCTTCGCAGTTCAGCAGGTAGTCCGCACGAATATTTGGGACTTCCACCGAAGCAGTATGCAACCACCGTTTTTGGCACATAAGGATGATGCGGTGAAACCGCACAGCTAATTACGTGTTTTGCATCTCCACAGAGAACAGGATATATCCCCCTCCTTGATAGCCGCCAGCAACGGCGTCCCATTTCATTTGAGAGCAAGGATCATCCCTACTGCCCCAGCGACGAGAACGGCATCAATGAGAAGCTCGAACGTATGCGTCTGGAGTTTCTGGACGAGACGTTTCGCAATCATCGAACCGACGAACAATGCGATGCCGATGGCAAGTCCATGTGTGAGGACAGGCTGCGCGAGTGCGCCCGATATACCGAACGTAGCTAGCTTGCCAGCGTAGAGCAGGATTGCGCTTGCCGCCTCTGATCCCAAAAATACGCCTCCACTCATTCCGTACCCGGTAAATACCGGCACGCTGAGCGGCCCGGTGGACAGCGCGAATCCGGTCATAAACCCGACAATCGCCCCGGCCAAACTCATGTGCCAGAGATTCAAGTGGAGGTTCGATCGTCTGATGAGACGGCGCAGCGGGATCATCGCAAGGAAGAAAGCTGCCAGGAATACCTCCACTGTGCCAGGAGAAATCGTAAGTAACGTGTGCGCCCCGAGAACAGCTGCAGGAACTCCCGCCAACGAATAGGCAAACACCGGTCGCCAACGAATCTCATGCCACCAGACAATCACCCGTCCGATGTTGCCGAAAAGGGAGGCGATCGCCATAACAGGCACAGCAATCCGTGGCCCGTACGTGGCGACGAGGACGGGCAGCATGATTAACGACGAGCCAGTGCCGACGACACCGCTGAGTACTCCGGCACCGAGAGCGACGAAGAAGAGAAGTAAGAGTGCAATCATCGGCTTTAAGATCAACCAGGGCCATCGCTCGCAGCCGCAAGAAGCGGTACCAGGATGTCGCTGATCGGCGTTGGAATGCTGTGAACCCGGCCGCGACGCGCAATGACGCCGTTGCGGATATCCCATTCAAGCGGTCGGCCAGCTTCTCGATCCGTGAGGATGGAGGTGCTCATGTCTGCAGGAGCCGCCCGGAACTTATCGAGGATCTCCTGCGGCACTTCGTCTCCGAGTTCAGCGCCCTCTGCACGTGCCACGGCCAGGCATTCCTGCAGATAAGCCAGCGTAAGCCTGGCGATATCAGCACGGCCAAACATGCCTGAGCGGCGGTGCGTGAGTGCCATGAGTCCAGCCACCGCATTCTGCATCAGCTTGCGCCAGGCCAGGGAGCTGAAATTCGCGGCCAGATCTACGGAGCACCACGTGCCTTGCAGCGCTGCGGCCACTACACGGGAAGCTGGTGCGCCTGGCACGCTGAGGCGCGCCTCACCACGCAAGCGTACCGAGCCATCGGACTGCGCTTGCGCAGGGAACCACACGACAGCGGGAACGATCTGTCCGGGCAGAGAGTACGTAGCGAGCCTGTCCAACTGTTCGACCCCGTTCTGGAGCACGCATATAACCGTCTCCGGGCCAGTCAACGCCCTGAGCCATTCTGCTGCCGCGTCGATTTGTGTGGACTTGACTGCCAGAAAGATAAGATCAACCGTGCGAGTGATTTGTGCCGGATTCGTCTGTACCGGACCGGGTACGGTGATAAAGCGGTTGCCATCTTGCAAGGTCAGGCGATCGCGGGGAGTACGTCCACACAGCAATGGTGTGCGGCTGACTTCGTGTAACGCCGCCGCGACTGTGGTGCCGATGGCACCCGGACCAACAACAGCGACAACCGTATCGATTTCAGTGTTCATGAATGCGGACTCCTTGCAACAGAATCTAATTACGTGGTGGTTGTGCCCTTCCCAAAGGACATGTAATATATTACATATGAATAAAGAAAATGGTAATATAATTTCAGAAGGTGAGCAGCGGTTACAGCAATGGCTTGGCAGCATTCACGCCCGAAGCGGCGACCTCGCTGCAAGTGAGGCTAAAGTTGTCGATCTCCTGCTAGTCGATCCTTTATTTGTCGGTACAAGCACGGCAGCACAGGTTGCCACCCGTGCTGGTGTATCACCGCCGACAGTAATACGCGCTGCACGAGCGATCGGGTTCACCGGGTTCACTGAACTTAAGATAGAGATTGCCCGGGCTCGTGGCACTGCCCAATTCTTTGCCCCGCCTGAAGTTCTTACAGCGGATGCGACGCTGGCATCAGTGCTGGAAACATCAATTCGTGCTGGTGTAGACGCACTGACTGCGCTCAGCGGTGCTATCGAAATCTCCGCACTTGATGAGGCGGTCGATTTAATCCGGAGCGCACGCCAGGTATTTGCATTTGGTGCTGGTCCCTCTGCGACGGTTGCCGCTGATGCGGTCTTTCGTTTGCGGACGGCGGGTGTGATAACCGTCAGTATCCAGGATTATTTATCAGCGATGATTGCTGCTCGTCTACTCGGTCCAGGCGATGTCATCATCGTCGTCAGTTCAACAGGGCGCACATCATCCACACTCTCCATCGCTGATGCAGCATCCTCGGCAGGAGCATCGCTTATTGCAATAACTAACCAGTACGATACCCCACTGGCGACACTCGCCAACGTTTCGCTCGTTGTTGGCGGAATGCCACTCCCGGCACAGATGGCCGCTGCCGGGAGTCGACTGGCCCAGCTCGTCGTTATTGATACGCTGGTCGCTGCTCTCACTCTGCGGGATAAAGAACAAAGTCGCCGGGCTGAACGGGCGGGTATTGATTTGCCCGATATGTCCTGATGCAGTTCAGCACGGTAGCAATGATTCTTACTGCTGCGGTAGCTCATGCAGTATGGAATATAGCCTCAAAATACAAGAGGGAAGACACTCTTGTGTTCGTCTGGGCGTACAGCTGTGCCTCAGCATTGCTGTGGGTCCCGTTCAGCCTCATTCTGATAGTTGAGGGAAAACAGGAACTCGACTGGAGACTCGCTGTCGGCGCAGTTATCTCGTCTGCACTTCATATCGCTTATTCTCTAATCTTGCAGGCTGGCTACGAGCGCGCCGAACTGGGTGTTGTTTATCCGATTGCCCGAGGAAGTGGACCAGTTCTGACGATACTGTTTGCAACCCTTCTCATGGGAGAACGGATTTCACCAGGCGCTTTACTCGGCGCTTTTATGGTTATCGCTGGTATTTTCGTTGTCACCGGCAATCCGTTCAGGAGCGGAAGCCGGCCACTACAGGGAATGCTTTGGGGGGCAGCGACAGGCACCGCCATCGCTGGCTATACACTCTGGGACGGTTATTCGGTAATCTCTATGCACCTGGATCCAGTGCGCTACTACGCCAGCACACTCCTGCTACAGAGTCTGATTCTTACCCCTGGTGCGATGCGGCGACGAAATCGCATTCCAACTGCTGTACGTGTGGATCTCATCCCAATCCTTATCATTGCTGTATGCTCTCCCCTTGCCTACATCCTTGTACTGACAGCCATGCAGAGCATGCCACTGGCACTTGTCGCTCCTCTCAGGGAAACATCCATTATTGTCGGCTCTCTTCTTTCGTACTGGCTGTTTCGTGAAAATCATCTGGCACGCCGGATTGCCGGTGCAGTGGTAGTGCTAGCCGGAATCGCAGTGATTAGTCTTTGATCGCTTCGTTGGATGCCAATACTATGAGTGACAAAGTCTCAGGGTTGCTATGTTCCTTAAAGGCAACAGCGCAGGAGAATATACCCTCGCAGGAAACACACTAATCCATTGAAAATGTTGCCTGGACGATGTGTTGCAAGAGACGGATATGGAACTAGATATCGCAATAGCGGCACCGTAATTCCTCACAGTGCTTGCAACAATGATACATTCGCTAGTCGTCGTCTCATTGTCAGCGTGGATCGTTCGTCGATATACTCTGTTAATGGTACAGGTAGCAAGTCTGATTCATCTGTCTGTGGCTGTTAGCGCCATTGAGATAAGACGGTATAAACAGCTATCAGTCTTGGCATTGGCATCCCGTACCACCATTATTTAAATGTTCTATGGACACACGCTGTTATTGGAAGGTTAATCCTAGTCGAATGATTATCCATGTGAGTGCTTTTCCAGCCGAGCCTGATGGTATATGGCTGACATAGATAGTTCAGTTTTCATCACCAGTTTGATCGCAAAGCTATGCCACATAGCACTATTGGCTTTATAATCATTAACGGTAAAAGTGGTATTGAATAGTGATACGCCGATGCAACACATTCAACATGTAGCCTGATTCTGATAACCGCTTTCGTTAGAAATGGCTTACTCCATAGCGAGAGTTCGTGATGCTCAAAACAGAAGATCTCAACACTATGATATCAATTGATGAGATTCACTTTGCTGACTGGCAAATCTGGCCATCGCTAAGGATTCTGTTACATCGGGGTAAGCCAGTAAGAATTTCTGCCAGAGCTTTTGATGTTCTGGTTGTTCTGGTGAGTGCCAGCGGTAAAGCCGTAAGTAAAGAATCTTTACTTACTCAAGTGTGGGGAAATGAAATCGTCGAAGAAAATAATCTTCAGGCACAAATTTCAGCTATACGCCGCATACTGGGACATGACCGCCATCTACTGGTTACTGAATTTGGCTGTGGTTATCGCTTCAGTATCAACAAATTGCCAACTGAAACGCTCTCTAAATCAGAAATACCTGTACCCGCTGTTACCCCTTTTCTAGCATCGATTCTGGGACGTGATAAAGCTGTGCAGGAATTATGCGCCTTATTAGATCAATACCGTCTGGTGACGATTACAGGCTCAGGGGGCGTGGGTAAGACTCGCCTGGCGTGGGAAGTCGTCAGTCTTACACACACGCATTTTCCTGATGGAATATGTGTGGCTGAACTGGCTCATATCACCGAAGCATCCAGCTTGCTATCCGTTATTTCACAAGCGCTCCATCTTCCATTAGCTGCCATTCATAATGATGCCGATTCACGGCAACAGCTTGCACGGCGTCGATGTTTACTGCTGATTGATAACTGTGAACATGTAATTAATGAACTTGAACCAGTGATTACGTTGCTCCTGCACCTGGCTCCCCATATCAAACTGTTGTTGACCAGCCAGGTAGCGTTGCAGGTTGCCGGCGAGCAACAATATCTACTACCACCATTACAAGTTCCTGAGAGCGAAGAGGCTGATACCCAAGAGTTACTGAATTTTTCCAGTGTCCGCCTCTTTATCGAACGCGGGCAGGCAAATCGACATGATTACCATCCATCAGCCAGCGAACTGTCTTTGATTGGCGAGTTATGCCGTCATCTTGACGGTTTGCCGTTGGCGATTGAACTTGCGGCCTCCCGTCTGCCAGTCATGAGTGTCAAAGAGATCTATAGCCGACTGGAAGACCGTTTCCATCTATTGAGCAATACGCACAGATCTCTGGAGCCCAGACATCAGAAAATACTGACCGCGCTGGAGTGGACTTATCAGTTGCTCAACACACGTGAACAACGATTATTTTGCTCTCTGGGGATCTATACCGATATGTTCAGTGTGAAATCAGTAAGCGACCTTCTGCTGATTAAAGACAAGCATCGCTGGCAGGTTGTTGACGATCTGCAAAGATTACTGGCTTTATCCCTGATTCAGGTCAGTACTCAGGTACCAGAGACCCGTTTCCGCCTGCTGGAAACCATGCGCCAGTTCGCATGCGATAAACTCAGGCAACAGGGTGAATATACTGTTCTTGAGGCCCGTTTTGCCGGTTATTATAAAGTTCTGGTAGAAGAGGCCCAAGGTGATTGGTTTATGCTGCCAACGGGACAGTGGCGTGAACGTTATAGCCATATGCTTAATGATTTGAGGAGTGTATTACAGCAAACGTTGACTGAGGGGGCCGATCCTTCTAAGGGGCTTAAGATATTACAAGCGATGACCCCTTTTTGGATTGAATATTCACTCTACGATGAATGTCAGCGCCATATCTATCCTTTGCTTTATGAAAATACTTCTCGGGTAGTATTAACGCTACGCCAGAGAATGAATCTCAGCGCTGTAGCAGGTAAGGCGTCAACCTGGGCAAAAGGCCCTACGCCTGAAACACATTCAGCCTGGAAAACCGCGCTTGCACTTGCAGAAAAGCTCGACGACAAAGAAATACGTTTACAGGCTCATTACGGATTATGGTTGTATTATCTGCGTACTGGCGAGTTGGATAAAGCGCTTGAGCATGCGCAATCTATGTGCGAGCTGGCACGGTCCATTAGTGACGAGGAGGCGATGGCAACCGGGCTGCGTATTCTCGGTGTATCCCTGCATTTTTTGGGGCGTCATTATGTCGGGCGTGATTATCTCCAGCAATCTCTTGACTGGTATGAACATGGCGAATTAAGCCACTCTTTCCGTTTTGGTCTTGATCAAGAGAGCGCCGGTCAGGCCTTTCTGTCTCGTTTACTCTGGTTACAGGGTGAGTATAAGGCCGCGAAACAGATGGCATGGCGCGGTGTTAAAAAAGCCGCTCGTTTGCAGCATGTCTGTTCTCTTTGCTGTGCACTGGCTGAAGGCGCTTGTATGACAGCAGCACTGGATCGTAATCCGCGTTGGGTTATAAAGGCCGCAAACTGGCTTATTCATCTGGCAAAAAGGCATGATTTATATTTCTGGAAGACATACGGCGAGCTGTTTCTTGTTTGGGCCAAACAGTTCAGTCATACCGATGTTAGTCAAACCACACTGTTTAGCTCGTTGCGGGCGATGGGATTAGATTGGCAATATTCCCCCTTGTTGTCAGAAATTGATACCGGGTTATCGCTGAGAGCCACCCGCCAGGATCATGAAAACTGGTGCACGCCTGAGCTGATGCGTCTTTCTGCCACTCAATTACCTCCTCAGAAGCAACGCCTGCTGTTGGAGAAGGCCCTGGACAAAGCGCGTCAGCAACAGGCTCATGGCTGGGCCCTCCGTATTGCTTATTCATTGGCGACATTGCAGGCTGAAGCCGGGGAAAAATGGGCTGCTAAACAATTGATACAGGACGCTTTACATGATGTTGATGACTCAGACAATGCGACGGATGTAAGAAGTGCTATTGCGCTATGTGCCCGAATAGGGGCCTGAATATTTACGTTTTACGGCTATCAACATCCCCATGATCACGAGTCCGCCCCCTGCTGAAGAAATCAGCGCCCAGCTATGAGTTGTCTCCCATAACCAGGTGGCAGTCAGTGAGCCACATGCTCCGCCAATAAACATAACGCACATAAATAATGTATTAAGACGGTTTCTGGCATCCGGACGCAAAGAATAAATCGTGTGCTGATTAGCTATCAGTACACATTGCTCACCCGCATCCAGTAGTAGAATGCCCACCACCATACCCACAATACTGTTCCATCTCCAAAAAACAGTCCAGGCTAGCAGCATGAGTATCACACCAAAAACAACCATTCGGAATGGTCCCTGACGATCGCTGAAACTTCCCGCCAGAGGCGCACACAGAATACCGATTAACCCCAAAGCAGCTAGGGCGCCGGTTATCCCTGCACCGTAATCGTAGCGATGAGCTAACCAGAAAGGGAGCACGGTCCACAGCACGCTGAAGGAGGCAAACAGCATTGCTTGTGTAAGAGTTGCACCACGCACCTGCGGCTCGTTTTTCCACAGCAGTCCTAATGAACGTAATACCGCCAGATAGTTAAACTTTGGCGTTGACAACGACTGAGTAGGCAAAATGCGTAAGATGAAAAATATAGCCAGCAATGTCATGATCGCGCCGGATAAAAAGACGCCACGCCAGCCGAAATACTGACCAATAAGGCCTCCGATAGCCCGGCCAGCAAGGATACCTGCCAGGACACCGCTCATCACCGTACCAACGGTTTTACCTCGTGCAGAAGTTCTTGAGAGCGAGGCGGCAAGCGGCACTATCTGTTGAGCTACTGTTGCAGCCATCCCGGTAAGGAAGGAGAAGAACACCAACACTGTCGCCGTTGGGGATAACATCATGCCGATCATTGCCAGGAAAAGCACCTGCGCTTGACGCAGGATAAGCCACTGACGTTCAATATAATCGCCAAGGGGGATCAGAAAGAATAAGCCCACCGCATAGCCTACCTGGGTGACCATGGGGATCAAAGAAACAGCTCCCCATTCATTGGGAAAGGATCCGGCAATTAAATTCAGGACAGATTGATTAAAATAAATATTAGCCACAACAATACAACAAATAATCCCCAGCATAAGAATCCTGGTAGAAGAAAGCTCGTGATTGTCCGAACGCATTGACCACTCCTGGCACTAAACTCAATATTGTCTGGAGTATAAGCAAAGGCGACACCCAACTCTTTGACCGCTTTTTTCAGACATCTGAATTCTGATGCACAAGCTCCTGAAAAAGAGATTTGTTACTAATACTGCTCATGTTATTGACTGTGCTTAACTTGAGGAGCAACAAATGGATTTAAAACTGACTGGAAAAGTGGCTCTGGTAACTGGAGCCCATACCGGAATTGGTTTCAGCATTTGTGAAGAATTGGCCGTGAATGGTGTGCATTTAGTCATGGTGGCCAGACGAGAACCTGAGCTGATTCTTGCTGCGAAAAAAATTTCAGAGAAATACGGTGTTTCGGTGCTGCCTATTGCCGGGGATGTGACTGATCCCAAACTACCTTCTTTAGTGGTTGAACAAGCGGAAAAAGTTTTTCAGCGTATTGATTTACTGGTGAACAATGCCGGAAGAGCCCATGCGGGCACGCTGTTAACCACTTCGGAAGAAGACTGGCAGATAATGACTGAGACCAAATTCTCCGCCATGCGACGTTTTTGTAAGGTAATCATCCCCGGGATGCAGAGACGAAACTGGGGGCGTATTGTCAATATCTCATCCATTGGCGGTATCTACCCTAATCCGCAACTTACCGTCTCACACGCACTGAGCGCCGCTATCAACAACCTGACCCGTAGTTTAGCACTTAGCGTGGCTCCGGATGGCATTCTGGTCAATGCGATCGGAGTGGGTGCTGTCGCGACGGATAACTGGGCGCAGAACATGCTACCGAATGTTCGCAATCGTCGTCCTGAACTGGCTGACAGAACAGACGAAGAGGTAATGGCATTACTGGGTAAAGAGAAAACGCCTGTGGGCCGCTTTGGACTTCCTGAAGATATTGCTGCAATTGCTGCGTTCCTACTTTCTGGGAGGAATCAGTTTGTTACTGGACAGACAATTGAAGCATCAGGCGGAGCAGACAGATTTATGTAATGTCTTCCATTCAACTTAAATAATGTTTGAGAATTGAATTAGTTTAACCTGATATTTGTTCTTCTTTTCAATCACTGCGAAATATGAGGCCGGATATGGGGGACTGAAACGCTAAGAAGCCCCCGCATCAATATAATCCAAATATTATAACGTAATAGATCCCGCACCATGAAATTAATTTCACTGGAAAATTCATGGTATTTTTTTTAAAAAACAGAAATAGAGGAAAACCACTATGTCAAAAAAACAAACACTATCAAATACAAACTATAGTTCGCCTGACTGGCTGACTATCCGTGAAGCAGTCGAAGTGATAAATAAAAAAGGACTGAAAATTAAAAAAAAGTGACATTTACAGGCATGCATTACATGGCAGCATTCATCTCTCTATTTACTTTCAGTCGCCAATTACATTACGAAAAATACAGAGATCGGGCTACAAAGTAAGGCTCAGACCATGTGATATGTCATCAATAAATCGTTTATGCCTTCTTGACAAAAAAGCGTTTATTGAAGGACATAATTTTATTGTTAGCACTACTGGCAAATATATCATTCCCACAGAGAGAGTGATTGATACTCTATTGATTGGATATGAATATGTTCTAGTGCAAAAATTACTTTCCCGATCTCTTAAAATACCATTACCTGTAACAGGAGCTATTGATTTTAATCATGGCATAACAGTTAGCTTACAAGGAGAACCATTTCAACTATTCGATAAAATGACATGGGAAGAAAGAATAACACAAAAAATTATGCAACTCCCTAAAAACATTTCACCAGATGTACATGAAGATATATTCTCAAAGAGGATAAATAACTACCTGGGGAAAGAGTATTTCCCGGCTCATATTTTACCTCGGGATGCCTGGTTTGTTATTCGACATGCTGAACTTGATAAAGTCATTGACATCATAACCAATAGCAGAGTGCCCCCATTATCTGCGACGCGAATATCAACACCACTATCTCGTTTTTTCTGGCTGGCCTGTAAAAACAATGAAGTCATCCGTCCATTAATTAGTAAACCGTACAAACTACTATCTATTTTCGAACAATGGGCATCTGACGAAGGCATTACCGACAGGCTCAGTGGTGATACGTTAAAAACTGCACTCGTACGCGGTTCCCCCACATCAATGTCGGATTGACGCAAGTGAATTTTACCAAACCCAAATGTCCGTATTAAGGACTCTAAAATCAGTAATACGGACATAATTAGTTTTTTTGACTCTTTTTTCCTTGTCACCTCAAGGGATATTATACTTCTGCATTACGGGTATCAATACATATCATCAATTACCAAGCATTAGAAATGTAAAAACAAAACAGTACTTAAATGCTCACAGCCCCACATATACATAAAAACCACTCCTTATTCAAGGAGGATTTAGCCGACCTGCATAGGTTCGATCGAATCCAAAATGCGCAAGATAGATTAACCTTATTTTATCCAACTATTAAATACACACATGGGTTCGTAATTATATTCCAATTAATGAATCCAAAACTTACTCACCAATACATTACACATGTAAAAACACGAAAACATACATTGCACAGAAAGACTTAGATTCATTTACAATGAAATAAATGAGTGATTTCATTTCGTTCAACAAATCTATAACTGAGGTACTAAGACCATGATTACTAGATGAACCCGTCCGTAATCCAGATAGTTACTAACGATTTAAAAACTCATCCTTATGATACGAGTAATTACCTTACTCCCTAGAAGACTTGCTTTTAATATTTACGGCATTTTTTCTATACCGGTGCGGTGGGACATTATACCTTTTCCGAAATGCCCTGGTTAATGATTGCTGAGAGTCAAAGCCAAATCGCATCGCGATATTTATCAAAGGTTCATTTGTTGTGATAACAGCCTCTAAAATAAGACATAATTTTTTCTCTCTGATAAAACCTCCCAGGCTCTGCCCTGTTTCAGAAAAAAACAGTCTCTGCAAATGCCATTTTGAATATCCGGACCTGATAGCCACATCATCAATTTTTAGTGGCATCTCTATATTTTTGCTTATCCAGATAATTAAGTCATTTACAAAATCTTTTCTGTTTTTCATAACCGAAACCTTAGAATTACTCTACTAGAAATACATTTTCATCAGGCATATAGTTCAAGAGCTGACAATCCCTAAGTTCTGCATAAATCCTCAATAGAAACCATACTTTTTATTATGGTGTGATGGATATACTCGCAGACAGTCCAGCCACCAATTCAACTCCCTCCGGCAATCTGTCAATATGAATCCGAACCGGGATACGCTGCGCGAGCCGCACCCAGCTAAAGGTTGGCTCGACATTAGGCAGGCCAAGCCCCCCGGTCTCGTCATTGTTATCATCTATTCCGCGCCCGATACTCTCAACATGCCCCGTGATCACCGGCTTAAATCCCATCAGCGTAATGTGTGCAGTATTTCCCGTGCGGATATGTTGCAACTTAGTCTCTTCAAAATAGCCAACCACCCAAAAACTATTGGCATCAATGATGGAAAGTTTAGTTTCTCCCGCTGTGGCATAGTCACCAGGGCGAAGCCGCAAATGTGTGACATAGCCCGTAACCGGAGAGCGAACAATAGCATGCGATAAGTTAAGCTCTGCAAGGTCCAGCGCAGCCAGTGCACCGTGGTAATTAGCCGCAGCGACGCTTGCTGCGCTGGCTGTTTGTTGTAAATCCTCGCTGGAAATCACCCCTTTAATCTGAGAGCGTCGCCTCGCCGCATCCTGGCGCATCAGCATTTCATGACGTTTCGCCTCAACATCAGCCTGGGCGCTGACCACTGCCAACCTCAACCAGTGCGGGTCAATGGAATAGAGCACATCGCCCCGATTAACCCACTGATTATCGCGGACGGCCACATTCAGAACCGGTCCAGAGACATCCGGCGCAATCTGGACCACATCCGCACGAACCCGACCATTGCGGGTCCAGGGAGTTTGCACATAATGTTTCCAGAGAATAAAAGCCAAAAGCGTAGCCACCGCCACGGCGCTGAGCGTCAGCACGTAGCGGCCCAGTAGAAAAAGTAACGATTTCATTTAAAAAACCCCAGTTCGGTCAGTCCCTGCAACAACATGTAAAAAGTAATAATAAAGATGGAAAAATCGATCATCGGGCGAAACGGCAAACGACGGTAACCGTTACCGAGCGAGAAAAGCGACACGAGTAATAGCGTACAGGTCAGCGCGACGAGGGAAATTACCAGAAGACCGGATACAAAAACGCCCTCAATATTGAAATCATTGATCATCGGCAGGCTCCATTTCCTGAGTGCTTAATACGCAGTACAGATCAACCAGTTGATCAACATAATGTCGCGATAGTTCATCTGCTACGGCCAGGCTACGCTCAGTCAGGCGGGCAATCCGTTGAAGTAAGGTGTCAATATCCGTCGAGTGTGTAAGACAATTGAGAACCTCTTTTATTTCTTTGTCTGCATGCGCATCACATCGGCGTAATCGCATTACACACAGGCCGATACGCAGGGTGTGTAAAAGATGATTCAATGCCCGTTCTGATGACTGTCCGCTGCGCGGCAAACGCGGCAGTATCAACGCAGCCCGATCTATCATCAGGTTGATCCAGAGAGTTTCATCCGTATTCAGCACACCTTTCACGCTGCGGTTAATATCGCGTTGGCATAATTTAAGCAGGCGATTTATCGCCGCATCTGCCTGCACAGTTTGCAGAAAGCCCATGCTGAATACCGCAAAGCCAGTTGCAGAAAATAATGCGATAGAGGTATTCACCGCCACGGCAAAATCCCCGCTGTAATGTGCTCCCAGTTCGCACAAAATAGGCAGCGTCAGCGTGATCCCCATCGCCATAAACGTGGTGGGCGGCCTGGCCTGGAGCGATCCGGCAAGCAGATATACCGGAGCTAAAACCACTACCAGCACGATAAAATCACTGACTTGCGGTAGGAGAACGAAGCTGTAGATCAGGCTTATCACAACCCCCCAGAGGGAGCCAATAATGTATTTCACAATATGTGGGGCAGGCGTATCGAAGCTGCCAAACAGTGTGCAACAAACGCCAAGGATAGATACTGCCGTACCGCCATCAGGCCATGCCGAGAAAATCCACACCATACAGCCGCTCAGAATGATAGTGAAAGCGCCCAGTGCGGTGCGGGCAGCAGTAAGAGGATCGCGGTGGAATACATACCCTTTCACGGTATTCATTTCCGGGTGCGCAGGCATCTGATTGGCGTGATGAATGGCATCCGAAAGACGATAGCACTGCTGCACGAGGACAATGGCCTCTGTCAGGTAGCGCATAAAACTTACATGCAGCGCTTCTGCAAACGTCAACTTATACACGACATAGCGTTGCAGTAATTTTTCACTGCGTTTTTTGAGCGCTTCCCCCTCGCTTTTGAATTTTCCTTCATCTTTACAGGCCAGCCAGACCTCAACATCACCCATCAAAATTTGCACATCGACAGGTATCGTCGCTATCAGAGCTAAACGGTCACGTAACTCGCAGTTAACAATGACTAATCGCGCCAGCCTGTCATGAAGCCTTTTTCTCGCTTGCCGGACCGGTACAGAGAACGCAAAATCATAAGGGATATGATGGCTGATGCCTTGTAGGAACTGCAATGCCAGTGCCATATGCAGCGGCGAGGAAACAGGATCGGGTTTGCCTGTTAAAGTATCTGCGATACGCTGTCGCGCCTCGAGCAACGTCTGCGACAATTTACTGTTGAACTGGCCTGAGATGCGCGCGGGCAATACATAGCGATGAATAAGTGCCGCGCAGAAGACACCGATCATGATTTCCTGTACCCGAGTGATAGCGATTTCAAAAATCGCGCCAGGATCGGATACCGCAGGGAAGCCAATCAGGCTCGCAGTGTAACCAGCGAGGACAAAGCCATAGGCTCGGGGCGTGCGTTCCAGCAAGGACAAATAGAGGCAGAATGTAATCCAGCCTGTCAGTATCACGCTGCAAAATACGGGAGAATTCACGAACGTGGGTACAATTAATACCGTCATGCCCGCGCCGATTACCGTTCCCACCAGACGATACAAACTTCTGCTTAGCGACGCTCCGACGGAGGTTTGGGAAACAATATACACGGTGATAATTGCCCAGGAAGGCCGCTCCAGGCCAATTGATAGTGCAATGTAGTATGCAAGCATCGCTGCGGCAAAACTCTTCGCGGAATAGAGCAGAGCGTTCGCATCATTTAGTAGTGAAGGAGAAGCCATATCGCGAAGACGATGGCATATCGTGTGTAAAAAATGAAAGTAACTCGCGTTAATTTTTTTCATACCGGAAATTATTACCGGCTTGCATATCCACTTAAATACTCTATTCTGTCAAAAAATACCTAAATGTTGCCAATCTATGTTACCGCCACTCGCCAATACACTGTTTGATCCAGATGCCATCCCCTGCCCCGCAGTCGCGCGTCATTTGGATTTTGTCGATTACGCGGCCGAAGTACCTGTGCATACGCACCGCAAAGGGCAATTGATTATTGCCCTCTATGGGGCGGTCATTTGTCGCGCCGAAAATGATATCTGGATCGTGCCGCCTGATTGTGCCGTCTGGATCCCTGGGGGAGTGCCGCACAGCGCCAAAGCTACCTGGAATGCGCATCTCAACTATCTTTTTATCGAGCCTGGAGCCGCCGCGCTGCCGGAGCGATGCTGCACTCTGGCCATTTCTGGTCTGATCAAAGAACTCGTTGCCCGTTTAACCCGCGAGGGCGTCGGATACCCACCAGAAAGCCATCTCGCCAGACTGACCAGAGTAACACTTGATGAATTAGCCACCATGCCTCAGCAGAAACTGAGCCTCCCTGTGTCGTCGCATCCTAAAATCCGCGCCATGGCCGATGCTCTGGTCAGTCAACCTGATGACCGAAGCACATTCAAAACATGGGCAAAAAGACTGGCACTTAGCGAGCGTTCTCTCGCGCGTTTAATGCTGCGCGAAACCGGGTTGACGTTCGGACGCTGGCGTCAGCAATTGCAACTGATAATTGCTCTCCGGGAACTGGCTAGCGGCGTTTCGGTCCAGAATGTTGCAGCTAATCTGGGGTATGAATCGGTTAATGCGTTTATCACCATGTTCAAAAAGGCAATGGGCAGTACTCCTGCGCACTATTTTTCTGAGCGGAAAATAAGTACACATTTATCCGATAGTTAGCGTTATCACGTCATTCATTCAACCTCAAGCGACTCAACATCACTTAAGCTGGCTGCATGAACGATTCTGCTAATGTCAAACGTTGTGAAATTCATTGAACTGCTCAATCTGAGTACATCGGTTATGTGACACTGTTATAAGACGTTAAGAACAGACTGGTGCCCTCTAATTACTTCCTGACTTATCAGCGCGACGAACAGCCTGCGGTGGCTTGCCATAAATCTTAATGAAAGCCCGCCGCATCCGTTCCGGGTCACCGAAGCCCACCGCGCCGGCGATCCGCTCTATAGGCTCGGAGCCTGCCTGCAACCGCACCATGGCTGCTTCACTGCGCAGACGTTCCACCGCCCGGGCAGGAGTTTCACCCGTTTCACGACGAAAGTTACGCCCGAACTGGCGAGGACTAAGATTGACAGCCTCCGCAATCCTTTCGATCGATAGCGGTTCGTGAAGGTGGTCGCGCATAAAGCTTAATGCCATACGCATACGGTCGGTTTCAGGATCCATCAATGACATTGGAGAGAACTGCGACTGACCGCCTGATCGGCGATGATAGACAACGAGCTCACTGGCTACCCTGCGCGCCACATCGACGCCCAGGTCAGTCTCTATTAATGCCAGCGCAAGGTCTATACCGGCAGTCACCCCGGCCGATGTCCAGATCCCGCTGTCCTCAGTGAAAATCCGGTCAGATTCAACTTTCACAGCGGGATATTCCTGCTGCAACCGGTGAGCCATCCGCCAGTGAGTGGTTGCCCGCCTGCCGTCAAGCAATCCCGCTTTTGCAAGAAGGAATGCTCCGGTGCAGACGCTGGCGACACGTGCAGTCCGGCCAGCAAGTGCTGCGACCACCTCAGCCTCACCGCTATCGAGCATGGTGACAGTATCACCGCCGACGACAATCAGCGTGTCTGTCTCTGCTGAGGTTGCGAGGGAGCTCTCAACCGGAAGACCGCCGCTTCCGCACACCCTTCCCCCGGCACGCGACACAGTGCTGAGCTCATAGAAAGAGTGTCCAAGAATACGCGTCACAGATTCAAATGCGCCGAATGGCCCGGCAAGGTCAAGAATCTGGTGACCGGGATAAATGTAAAAACCGACAGTATGCATGATGACCTATTTTAAGGGATCTATGTCCTTTACGCAATTCAGGCATCGCGCCATCATTGAGCCAGTTCGATAACCAAACTCAACCCACGAGGCAGCCTAAAATGACTACCGTTGTTATCCCGCTCTATGAGGGCATTACACACCTCGATTTTACCGGCCCGCATCAGATGTTAAGTCTCGTTCCGGACGTACAGATAATTGTTGCATCACTGGATGGCTTACCTGTTAAGTCACACGGTTTAACCTTCGGTGAGTTAGCCTGTCTTGAGGCGATAGAGCATTGCGATATCCTGTGTGTCCCTGGCGGTGCAGGTTGTGTATCGGCAATCGAAGACCCGCGCTTTGTTACTGTTATCCAACGACTTGGCAGCCACGCAGAATATCTGACGTCCGTGTGCACCGGTTCACTCATCCTGGCAGCAGCAGGCTTGCTGAAGGGACGCCGTGCTGCCTGCCACTGGGCCTGGCGCGATATGCTTACGTTATTTGGCGCAATCGCCGATGACAGACGCGTGGTACGCGACGGCCATGTGATCACCGGCGGGGGCGTCACTGCAGGAATCGATTTTGCACTCACGTTGATCTCGGAATTACGAGGGACAGACATAGCACAGTCCATTCAGTTAATACTTGAGTATGCCCCTGAACCGCCCTTCAACGCAGGCCTGCCCGATACAGCTCCATCATCTGTCCGTCATTTGGTTCTTAACAAAATGGCAAATACGCTCACAGAGGCTAAGCAGCGTATCGGCCAGGTGGCGCAACAACATCCTGACTCACTCACAATTTAGGAAACATTACAAGCTCCTGATTAACCAAAACTTCTTTCTTGAGGAGAGGGTATGAGACTTAAGGGAAAGACCGCGCTGATAACCGGCGGAACCAGTGGCATTGGACTTGCCACTGCACAGCTTTTCGTGCGTGAAGGTGCACGCGTCATTGTTACTGGCCGTGACACCAGCAAATTCGATGAAGTTCAAACAATACTAGGTAAAAACGCAGTCGTTCTTTCTGCTGATGTGGGTTCTGTCGAAGACATGCGCCTGATAAGCCATAGAACCAGAGAAACCCTTGGCGGACTTGACATCTTTTTTGCCAATGCCGGTATCGCGTATGCCACGCCATTGGCCACAACCGATGAAAACCACTACGATGAGATTATGGATATCAATGTGAAAGGCGTATTCTTTTCTATGCAGGCAATGGCTCCGATTCTGAATAAAGGCGCCTCGGTAATTTTAACCACGTCTTTTATCATTCATGTCGGCAGACCAGGAATCTCACTTCTTGCCGCGTCCAAGGCTGCTCTGCGTTCGCTGGCTCGCAGCTGGTCCCGCGAATTACTGGATCGTCAGATTCGGGTGAATGCTATCAGTCCGGGCAGCATCGACACCCCGTTGATTAGCAGGCACCGAACCCCGGAGCAGCTTGCAGACTTTAAAGATCAGATGGCAGATCAGATCCCAGTGGGACGGATGGGTGAGGCAGCAGATATTGCTGCGGCGGCACTTTATCTTGCCAGCGATGATTCTGCGTATGTTCTCGGGGCAGAAATAGTCGTCGATGGCGGAATTTCTCAGATCTGATACACAAGTCAGGCTGGAGGTTTGTCATCCGTAGTCCATTTGTCGCAAGGGGGACAATCGTCCCCATCGCTGTTAGTTTTTCACGGTATAGCGGCTGAAGAATCGGATGACAGCCCCGGGGAGTAGAATAAAACTAATCTACATGATGTTGTGGCATCATAATGTTGATTCTTTTCGTTGGTACCCGCTTCATTCAATGCAGCAATGCTGGGCTGACCAGGCCACCCGGTAACCTAATATATTGCCTCTACTCTATTCAGGTCCCCAGCGCCCTCGCAGCAGGATTGAAATACGAGGGCAGCGTGAGATCGGAGAGGAGACTGGCTTCGAGTGGAACCCAACCCAGTCGCTCACGTGTCAGTTTGCTTGATGCAGGTACGTCCGCCATTGCAAACATTGCAAGCCAGCCAAATTGGGCTGCGGCTTCCTCTTTGGGAATACTTTTCACCGGAATCCCCAGCCCCTGACCAATCGCCTTAGCAATATCCCGGAACGGAATACCCTCATCCTGCACCGCGTTGTAGCGCTGACCGGGCTGCCCGCGCTCCAGGGCATCGCAGAAGAGTCTTGCCGCATCATGGCGATGGACGGCAGGCCGCCGGTTTTCACCTTCATCAATATAGGCCGATACACCCGTACAACACGCAATGGCAATAGCAGCGGGAATAAAGGCCGTATCTCCTTCTCCGTGAACAGATGGCGGCAAACGGATAATGCCAGTACACACGCCCTTGTCACTGAAGCGTTGGAAGTGCTCGGACGCACTACGCGCAATGTCCGGTGATCCTTCCTGATCTTCAGTGGACAAGCCACCCGGGAGAACCACAGTGGTGCCTGATGTTGCTATAAGCGGCTTCCCGCTACCTACAAGAGCCAGGGCCATCGCCTCAAGCAAGGCACCGTCATCGGCGCAGTTCTTCGCATATTGCGCAAAGTTGTGGTTGAAGGCCGCATGGATAACACCATCCACCCGGTTGAGAACCGAAAAAATGCTTTGTCTATCATCGATCGTGCCCCGATGCACTTCAATACTCTTCCCCCTGAGCTTCGATGCCGATTCTTCGCTGCGAGCAAGCGCGATAATCTGATGACCTCGCCGCTTCAGTTCTTCCGTAATAGATGAACCAATAAATCCTGTTGCTCCTGTCACAAACACTTTCATGGACTCACTCCGCTTATCTATGATTAAAGTAGCCACTGTAGATTCAATTGGTCAGCGCAACAGTTATGTGAAAACATGAGGTTGCGGAGGATCTTTGGATGAGACGGACATTTACAGCAAAGGAAAAAGCATCTGTTTTTGAACTGTGGAAGAACGGAACAGGCTTCAGCGAGATAGCTAATATCCTGGGTTCGAAACCAGGAACCATCTTCACTATGTTAAGGGATACTGGCGGTATAAAACCCAATGAGCGCAAGCGGGCTGTGGCTCACCTGACGCTATCTGAGCGCGAGGAAATACGAGCCGGTTTGTCAGCCAAAATGAGCATTCGTGCGATAGCTACTGCACTAAATCGTAGTCCTTCGACGATCTCACGTGAAGTTCAGCGCAATCGAGGCAGGCGCTATTACAAAGCTGTAGATGCTAATAACCGGGCCAACAGGATGGCGAGAAGACCAAAACCGTGCTTACTGGATCAGAATTTACCGTTGCGAGAGCTTGTTCTGGAAAAGCTGGAGATGAAGTGGTCGCCAGAGCAAATATCAGGATGGTTAAGACGAACGAAGCCGCGTCAAAAAACACTGAGAATATCGCCAGAGACAATTTATAAAACGCTGTATTTTCGTAGTCGTGAAGCGCTACACCACCTGAATGTACAGCATCTGCGCCGATCGCACAGCCTACGTCATGGCAGACGCCATACTCGTAAAGGTGAAAGAGGCACCATCAACATAGTAAACGGAACGCCAATCCACGAACGCTCGCGGCATATCGATAACAGACGCTCTCTGGGGCACTGGGAAGGCGATTTGGTGTCAGGTACAAAAAACTCGCATATCGCCACACTTGTAGACCGAAAATCACGTTATACGATCATCCTGAAACTCAGAGGAAAAGACGCTTTCTCAGTGAATCAGGCTCTTACAGAAAAATTCCTGAGCTTGCCACCTGAACTCCGGCAATCACTGACATGGGACAGAGGAATGGAGCTGGCTAGGCATCTGGAATTTACTGGTAGCACGGGCGTTAAAGTTTACTTCTGCGATCCTCAGAGTCCCTGGCAGCGAGGAACAAACGAAAACACTAATGGATTAATCCGACAGTACTTTCCCAAAAAAACCTGCCTTGCCCAATATACTCAACATGAGCTGGATAAAGTCGCAACTCAGCTAAACAACAGGCCAAGAAAGACACTGAAGTTCAAAACACCGAAAGAGATAATTGAAAGGAGTGTTGCGTTGACAGATTGAATCTACAACGGCTTTTTTTAATATGTCCCGTTCGTCGGTAACCCGCTTCAGCTCTTTCTGGAGACGGCGGATCTCGGTCTGAGCAACTGACTGTTCTTTATTAGCGGAAGAATCCGGACCGTACTTCTTTATCCAGGCGTAAAGGCTGTGAGTGGTGATATCGAGACGTGTTGCAACGCTGGCAACAGAATAACCGCGATCGACAACCTGTTTGACTGCTTCAGTTTTAAACTCTTCGGGATAACGCTTACCGCTCATGGGCACCTCTCTTTAAGCCATCTTAAATGACTCTGAGGTGTCTGTTAAACCCGTGGCGATTCAACTCATTAATTATTCTTCACCAATATCTTTATAGAATGCTATTTCCTTATATTCCGCATTAGGTATACGTAGGAAAACAAAACAACGTTTTATATAATAACGATTAATGACGTTAGCAAAACCGTTCATATACTAAAATGGTCCATCTCAATGAATTTTGCATAGGGTCTATTGATTAGGCTGTTTTTTCTACAAGCAACAAGAAAGAATAGATATTACTAATTTTGTAATGTTATTATTTTTAACGAACTAATTATCGCTCTAATTTTTTTTCGTGAGTAACGCTTTTAAATTGAAGTGCTAGTTTGTTTAGTGTATTACTATTTTTTAACCATATAGCTCATTACAATATGCTTAGAAAGCAATAGAACAGATTGAGTTGGCACTGAAATAGGCTAAAACCGACATACGTATCGGGGAAGAGAACAGAATTTTGTGAGGCGGCGTGAGGAATGAGGGCGTAGAAGATTATGATTAAGAAAACATTATGCAGCTTATTGCTGGCCGTACTTTGTGGCGGCATGGTTGGCCCCGCAGTGAGTGCGGAGAATGACCATCGGTATATTAGTATTCGTAATACGGATAGCAGTTGGGTGCAGGGCGTGTGTTCTTTGGTATTCCGGCTGGGTAACGGCGGTGATGGGACATTCAATAACCTGACAGTCAGCTTACAATTAACTGATAAATCGGGAGCCGTTCTGGAAAAAGGAACTCTTGATGTTCAGCCGTTTGGCGATAGCAGTGCAACTCGCTCAACCCTTTCGGCAACTGAATTCAGCTGTGATGCGGTTGAAAATACAGCCAACATCGTGATTACCCACGTTGAGGAAACGTCTTCGGATGGTTCAGTCCATGCTCTGCCACTGTCGATGTTTGATCCGCAATATTATCAACCATTAAAAATGAGCGTACAAAAAAGCGGATAGCTTTAGCTGCCTTCTATGGGGATGATAGATATACATCCCCATTACGACGAAATAAGCGTTTATGCTTTGTTGATTAAATCGATAATACGATCGCCTTCTGTATCTTCTTGCGCAACTCGGCTAAAGATGCTGCCATCGTTTTGTGTACCCACCTTGATAGGTTCCTTGCAATCTTTGTGGAAGATTCTTTTCCCTTTTTTTGTGACAACCACACCTGACATATCGCCGTGCTGCTCTTTATCGTAAACAATATATTCATAGGGGCCTTTGACGACACGTATCCAGTAAAGCGAGCCACCGGCGATCATCTGAGAATTATAGTAGGCGTTAACCCCCGGTTGATTAGTGACAAGATTCAGCTCAGCAGTCGGAGCAGACTGGGTTCCCAGGGCATATCCCGCGCTATCCTGCGCAATAAAGGCGCTGGCGTATTTATTATTGGTGAGCAGGCATTCCAGCGTTAATTGTTCCTGATCCTCCGCACTGTAAGACGCAGCTAAAGCTGTCTGGCTGAGTGACATACAGACAATGGTCAACGCTGCAATTCGTAGAGTTAATTTCACGTTCCTTACTCCTTTATAAACTGACATGTTTAAGATTAGTGGCCGTTCTTTACTTGTTTGCAGGTATCCAGCCAGCCAGCTGTATCAATTTTGCCGTTCGCTAGGTATTTTTGCTGATTCTGCCAATGAGCAGCGAGGAACGGCTTAAGACCGGAAAGACGTTTATTCAGCGTCAGCATCTGATTGAACACGTTCACTTCGCCTTTTAGCCCTGCTTGCCCATACAGGGTGCCGGAATCCACCAGACTGCTGGCGTAGTAGCTCGTTAGCTGCTGTAGACGATCGGTTTGTTCCGCCAGCTTATTTTTGCGGATGGCACAGTTGGCATCGCTGCTGTCTTTATCTTTGCACAGCAGCTCATAATTGTGATTGAGGAAGTCAAGGAAACGACCATCGTCCTGTAATTTGGTACAGAGAAAAGAGCCCAGATTCAGGCTGGCGCGGATAGACTGTGCTCTTTCTTCTTGCTGCTGCTGGTTGCTGGCACGAAGTTGGTTTTCCAGATCTTTCAGCTTTTTCTTCAGCTCGCCGTCTTCAACGCCAGAAGCCAGGCTACCTAACGCTTTCGCCGTATCATTGGACCCGGATTTGCTGCTCTCTGCGCCCGTTTTATCATCACCGAGAGTCGACCAGTTTTTCTCAAGAAGTTTGACCCGGTCCGTTGAGGTAATTGCCTGGGAAACCAGCACCAACCGCAGGCCCATTGTTTTACTGGTAAAAGGCTGGGCATTATCGTAATAGTTAATTTCTTTACGGCTAGCGCTGCGGATATCCGACTCACTGGACATCACGCTGCCGCCACGCACCACAAAACCGCCAGCCTGGCCATGCAATCGATTAATTTTATTGAGGTAGAAGGGGGTAAACATCATCTCAGAGACGTTGCCTAACATATCGTACAGGCCGAGCGGGTTAGGATTTAACAGACCGATGAGCTGAAGTTTCCCGTTTGAGGACTGCGAACCGGAATACCACTCATAATTTTTGATGTCGTCCATCGGATAACGGGAATCACGAAACTGTGCGGTATCCACTTTCAGACCGCCGCGCGCGGCAAACTCCCACTCTACTTCGGTGGGCAGTCGTAAAAAACCTGGCTTGTTATCTTCTTTCGGCAGCTTGTCGAGCGCGTTTGCGCGTAACCACTGGTTATATTTATCGGAGAAATTAACGGCCTCAAACCAACTGATGCTGGTTTGAGGGAGGCTAAGTTTACGCGATGGTGTCGGGCAAGTATCGGAAGTTAATGCCTGATATTGCAATGCCGTCAGCTCATATTTCGCCATTAAATAATAACGGCCTTTATTTTGGGGCGTTTCAGTAAAGCTACCGGCGATAAACGTGGGATAACTGTGTTCCACAAAGCCCCATTCACTGCCATCTTCCCCTAAGGTGATGGGAATATCATCCAGAGGACCGGCTACTGGAATTTCTACCCGACGAAATACCATCGAACCTTCGCAGGGCATAGGCAAAATCACGTCATCGCTATCCGGCTTCGGATTATAGGTTTTCTCTGCCCACGGTTCTGCCAGCGCGGGGGAGATCTTCACCAGCAGGGCTAGCGCCAGGCAGCGCGATAATGTGGAAGGAGTAAAGGCCATGAACGATCTCCGCTAAAATAGATGCTTAGGGCAAATTAAAAAAATAAGGGTTATGCCTCGCGCAGGCTCTGCGCAGGTTCAATATGGATCGCGCGCCAGGCACCGATACCGGCAACCAGCGTCGCCACAACCAGCGTCAGTAAGAGGGCGATAAGGCCGTGTAAGGGCGTTATCTTGCAAATCATCTGACCGGTGGCCTGGCTTGTGGACAGCGCCCGGTTAAATATCTGGCTGGCTAAAAAATAGATGCCAAAACCGCCTATATAGGCCATCAGGCTGAGCAAAGTGCCCTGACTAATGACGTAAACGCCTACGGCTGGTCGCGTGAAGCCCAGCAGACGAAGTACAGCAATATGCTTACGTTTACGATCGACATTGGCGATAAACGAGCCGATTAACGAGGCGATACAGCCAATGAGCGCGGTGATGGCGATCGTGTTAAAGATGATGCCCAACACACGGTTAATGCTTTTTACATTCTCAATATCCGCCAGCCGACTGGTAGTTTCGATGCGTTGGGCGCGCAAATCGCGTTCAAGGCTGGCGACATGGTCAATATCGCGTGCGTACAACCTTGCGCGGGCGTAGCGCGGCGCGTTACCGTTAAGCTGAGCGCCGCTGGCGACCCCTAACGCTGTTACCGCATAGCCATCGCGAAAATGTTCAAGAGCCATTAATAACGCGGGGCGGGTAAAGATAGCGGGGCGATTAAAATAGGTGGCTGGCAAAATCCCCACCACGGTCACGCGCTTACGTCCCCATTCGCGGCGTTCATCGAGCATACGACTCACGCGTAGCGTGAGCGTATCACCGGTTTTCACCGCCAGCTTGCGTGCCGCTTCCTGAGTAATAACAACTTCATGGTCATGATGGAGCACCTGCGTGCCGAGCAAAGGATCGCCAGCCTCTGTCGGAATGACTTCCGCATTTTCAATAAAATGTGTGCTGTCCGTCTGCAAGTCAGTCAGCGTATTGAGCGAGCGCGTTTGCCCGATGGCGAAGCCGACATCAGGCCGCTGCCGTAGCTGCGTGATCCAGTGCTGATCGTAGCTTCCGCTGCTCAACATGCGGATCTCCAGATTGCGGGGATCGTTGGCCAGATCGTTTTGTAACTGGTTCACAATGCCAAAGCGCAGGCCAAAAAGGAGCAGTAAAGGGGCGATGACCGCAACAAGAGAGGAGACGATGCAAAAAGAGATGATGCGATCGTGCCACAGGTCTTGCATTGCAAGGCGACCGAGCAGTCTTGCACGATTAAAGGACAAAGTAAGTACCTCCCCGTTCGCTCTGTGATGACGCCGTCAGCGATTCTGGCTGCGCAGCTAAACAGGGTAAATTGAAGTGTTTGACCAGAGGCCAGTCATGGCAAACGACCAGCGCCATCATGTCTTCCTGACGGACTAGTTCGATAAACAGGCTAAATAATTTCTGGGCATTGTAGGGATCGAGCGCCGCCGTCGGTTCATCTGCCAGTACCAGCGCCGGGCGATGTAATATCGCGCGCGCAAAAGCGGTGCGCTGCCGTTCGCCAAAGGAGAGCTGGGTAGGATATTTTGCCAGTAGTGGCGACAGTTTTAGCGTGTCGATGACCCTATCCAGCATGGTGCTGTCAGGGCGGGCTCCCAGCAGCTGGCACGGCAAGAGAATATTATCTTTGACGTTCAGGTAGGGAAGGAGGCCACCGTTTTGTAATACAAAGCCAAGTTCGCGTGCCCGAATCGCAGCGAGTGTATTATGTCGCTCGCCCAGAAGCAACGCGGCAATATCCTGCTGCTGTGCCCCTTTGCTGAGCGTGAAACGCCCAATTTTGCTGGGATGCAACACTAAACCAATGGCTTCCAGAAGCGTGCTTTTACCGCAGCCGCTTTCACCCGTTACCGCCACCACCTCGCCTGGCCGCAGCGAAAGCTGCGGCAGGTAAACACGGTGAGCCTGATGATCCTGACCACGAACCACGCACAAGTCTTCAATGTGCAGCATCAGGGCATCATTTCCAGTGGGATGGGATACACGCGATCGCGCGGATCGCTACCTTGCGCCAGCTCGACCCAACGGTCGACATCTGCATTATATTTTTGATAGTGACGCAGCTTGGATGACAGTGTGCGGATAAATTTCTCCTGTGACAGCCCATCCCAGCTTTTCCACGTTTCTTCATCGAGATTCAGCACATCGCTTTTGTAGGGAAGATCGGCCAGATACTCGCCCAGCACGCCAAGATCGCCGATGCTCGCGCTGTCTTGCTGTTTCAACTGGTTAGGATCGGTCCCCATTGTTGCCGCAACGGTGCGCAGTTGTTCAAACATCTTAGTGGGCGAGATCATCCCTTCATTAGCGGCTTTCAGAATCTGGCTGACGGCATCGCTTAAATCGCTCAGCTGTCCCTTGGTTAAGAGCACGCGAACATCTGTTGTGGGGATGTTCTGCTTAATCAGATCGCGATCGCTAATCCAGGCCTGGAACACCAACGGGGCTTGGGTGCTGTTGCGTTTGCCCAAATAGGCTAACTGCATCGCATGCCCGATTAACGCCGTATCCTGGAGCAATTTCTGCTCCGCCGTGAGCTTTTGCCCCTCATCTTTGGCATACAGCGCGCTGCCAATGGCGGCATCCCCCATATAGGCAGCTTTCACCTGTTCCGTAATGGCTGACGCCAGGGCATCAACCTGCTGACCGAACATTTTGATATCGCCTGCATTCACCGCCTGATAAAGGTTAGATTGCGTGCTATCAAAATTGGAGAGATCGCGGTACTGGCCCTCGGCTTTGGTATGGTTTGCTTTGCCGCTGGCGGTTTTCAGGTGCAACGTATAAATAGCAATGCCGCGGTTACCGGCTTCCAGACGGAGCTGGCTGGCATCAAGGCCGGTTCCTGAAAGTTTATTGCTGCCCTCAATCGCGCCAGCATCGGTAATCAGCACCATATAGCGGGCGCCGAATGGACTCCAGTCAATGTCATCAATAGCTGATAACACGCCGGAATAGGCATCCTCGTCGTATAAAGAGCTTGAGACCTTCGCTTCTTTAAGATCGGCGACTTTCTGCAGAAAATCCGCGCCGTCCTTGACCTGGTTAGGGTCGGCGAAAATGCGGGTGTTATATTCAAGTCCCGGTACGGCTTTGGTATTTGAACGATAAGAGACCAAACCAAACTTGACCTGCCCATCCAGATGCTCTTGTTTAATTTTGTCGTAGATCTTATTGACCGCCTCTTTAGTGCGCTCAATATACGGCCCCATTGAAATGGTTGAATCGATAACGAACACCACCGAAGCGTTAAAGCCTTTCAACTGGTTTACGTCGTTATCTTGTTTTGCCGCTGCGTTATCATCCGCCTTGCTGACGGAGGCCACGTTGAGCAGGCGCGTATAGAAGCCATCTTCGGTCATGACCTCTTCGCCGCTCAGGATTGGCAGCAGATAAAATTGCTTTTGCAGATCGACAAAATATTCCGGCTCCTGGGCCTGAATACCTTCAGCGTGGCCGTCACGCTTCAATTTGGCGCGCAGCGGCGCCACCAGAGAGACAGGATCGGGGGCAGAAAGAATGTTATCCAGACTTTCTTTCTCTTTGAAAAAGAGTAACCGATCGCGGTTGGCCGGGTTGGTAAACGCCAGCGTCAGCTGCATTTTCCAGTCTACGGTACAGGATTTCGGCAACCAGCCAAGGGTTTTGCCATAGCTATCCGGCCCGACTTTAAGCCAGCTTTGCCCCTTAGCCTCTTCCTTTTGATAAACATAAAGGCTGCTAAAGGCAGGCTGAAGCTGCCCATTTTCATCCCCGGCGTTGTCGCTAAGCTTACAGCCTGGCGTCGTCAGGATGCGCTGGTATAGCGTTTTCTTCCCTTCCTGAAGCAGCGGTTTATCGCCCTCGGCGGCAAAGAGGTGCCCGCTGAACAACAGGCCGCATAATGGCAGCGCCAGACGGCAAAAAAAAGTCCGGGTCATTTTGCTAGCTCCTCAAGGTGCTGCTTAGCCGTTTGGTTCTCGGGTTCTGATTGTAGTACCGTTTCGTACCAATAGGCCGCGGTATCTTTATCCGCCTCTTTGAAACATTCGCTTGCCTGATGGTATTTCGGATCGTACTCACCGGCGTAAATCAGGGCGATTTTGGTATCGCCGCCCTGCGCGCGATTTGCGTACAGGCGCTGGGCGACGCCGCATTTCTTCGCCTCTTTCGCTGACTGGATAATGGCCAGCAGTTTATCGCTATCGAGTTTTTCCTGAACGCACGTCTGCACGAATTCAAGCTCGCTCAGCGTGTCTAAACTCTGTGCGGAACAGCCAGCCGGGGCTTTAGGCTCGGTGTTCGTCGCTTCAGGGGCGGCGGCGGCGGGGGCTTGCTGAGCTTGTACCGCCGGGACCACCTCCTGACCTTTGTCCCGGCCCATGAACCACCAAAGCGCGCCAGCAATCACCACTAAAAGCAGGATGGCGGCGATGATGAGCGGGAGGCGGGAAGCCGCAGGTTTTTGTTGCGGCTGCGGCTCGGCATGAATGGTCGGCGCAATGGTTTCAGATTCTGCGACGGGCGCTTCTACGATGGCCACTGGTGCGGAGTCGGTTTCTGGGGTTGCCAGCATACTGCTGCTGCTGTAATTACCCGTCGCGCCCCTGGCTTCAGAAGAGAGCAACTCATCACGCACCAATTGGAGGGTGGTATTGCGCACTTCTCCTGAAGCCAGCTTGATCTGAATCTGGACCTGGCTTGCGTTTGCCAGCAAAGGGTCAAGTAGAGTAGGGCCGATACGAAAGCCGCTGCCGTTGGCCAGGGAGTAACCGCCGTTGACAGTAAACCAGTGCTGTGCAGGGCTCCAGCTGCCATCGGGCTGCAGATAGTTCTGCTCGTTATTACAAAGCGTAAAGGTCAGATCGGGCAGCACCGCAGTTTCGCCGCGCAGGCGAACCATCAATTGTGCGGTACCCGGCTCTGCCGGTTGGCAGGCGATGATTTTAGCTAGCATGGCATGTTCTCTTGTTTTAATTGGCTGATAATCTGACCAAGTTGGCGATTATGTTCGACGGAAATATCGCGCGTGGCGCTATGACCAGCGTTATCAAGTACGACGCTCATCAGGGCGGATAGCCAGTCTCCCAGATAAGAGACACCCGGCTGCGGCGCAACGGCGGCGAGCTGCGGCAGCTCGTCGTTCATCAGCGGTTTCTGGCGCAGGAAGACTTTATTTTTATCGCCAACGTAGCTGTTGGGCACCTTTTCAGGCGGTAGAGTGAGATAACCAAACCAGGCGATAAAATCACGCATAGTCAGTTGGGCTCGCAGAACCTGGCGTGCCATAAGATGTTCACGCCGCGTACCCGCTTGCTCCTGACCCGCCAGCGCGCGTTTCAGCGTGCCTTCCAGATCGAGGCGCGTGGCTGCGGTGATCAATTCTTCGCTGAGATGATTAATCAGTTCGCTGTTCATCCCCAACTGATGCCACTGCGGCGCTTGCTGCGGCAGTTCACGCAGATGCGCGACCCAGGCTTTAAACGCCTGATGGGCGAAATCATCGTCCTGGCCGACTCTTTCCTGGGCAGTTGACGCTGGCGCGTCAACCACGGCGATTTCAGCCGGTGCGGCGGCGAATGGATCGCTGCCAAACGGGTTATCACCGAAGGGGTTGTTGCCAAATGGGCTGGCGGTAAACGCGTTTGCCGCCAGGCTGTCGCCATCGCTTGACGGTTCCGGGTTGCGGTCGCGAATGCTTAAATAGATGTTATTAAGCTCCTGCGTCGGCAGATCCAGACGATTAATTAGCTCTCCCATACTGTGGGAGCAGGCGGACAGCCCCTGCCATAGCTCTTTCGCGATGGCCTGTTTTTTCACGAGCTGCCCGTCGCCGTCTTTTTCGTACCAGCGGCCCAGGCGGCGATTGCCGGTCTCCTCGCGACACTGCTCAAGTTGTTGCTGCAAACGTGCCAGCTTGAATTCCAGATGCGCGACGCCGCGCAGCGCTTTGGTTAAGCGTCCCATGCCGCCATCGTTGAGCTCGAGCATCGCGTGCCAGGCTTTGCTCGGCTCGGTGACGTGTTGCAGCACGTTTTTAGCGCTAATGAAGGTGCTGCCCATTTCGTCGAGCTTCTGGCGATAGCGCTCGGTGATGCACGCTTCCTTGTTTCGCTCCTGTTCTGTACCGTCTTTTAGGTCGATGAACGGATTATCCAGCCCCGGTTTTCGCACCAGGAAACAGTTATTAAACGCCTGGCCGGGCGCCCATTGCTGCAGCCAATCATATTGGGCGAAACGCTCCAGCAAGGTCATGTGCAGCATACCTTCCCAGCCTTCTTTTAACTGTTCGGTGGTGAGTTGCAGACTGCTGTTGATGCGCATATCGCACATGGTGATGGCCCAGAACAGCCCAGGGTTACGGCCCTGACGTTCTTCGGCGCTTTTACCCTGCGTTTTTTCTACCCAGCGGTTTAATACCGGACCGACGTCAGCAACATCGCTCTGTTTGGCGGAGCTGGCGCACACGACCAGCGCGTTCATCTCTTGATTATCGGTGTAACGTTCAAACAGATAGGCGACTTTACCGCGCAGCAGAAGCTGGCAAATGGGATTAAGCCCCTCTCTACCGGCCTCTTCCAGTGCGGTAATTTTAAGACGCCCGCGATACCCAGGGAAGTCAAGCAGATCGACCTGCTCCACGACGCTGTCGGCCTCGACTTCCGCTAACGGGAAGATAAGCTCGGTGGTTAACGCTGCCAGTTCCGCCTGGGTTAAGCTGGCGCTGCCGATTTGCTGTTCCTCTTTCCAGTAGCGGATCTCCACGTGGCGATCCTGGCTGGAGCCTAGCCGGTTAAGGCTGTCGACGTTCATAATGCTGCCATTACTGTGATCGATCAGCGTCTCCAGCGGGGCGAACACCGTCCGGGCATGATTGAGTTTGGTCAGCACATTGGCTAATGAACGATAGGTCTCGGTGAGGGCCGGCAGTTCTCCCCACAATAAAGAAAATAGCTCTGCGCGTTCACCAGGACTCAGCGCAGGGGCAATTTTCAACACCTGCGGCCAATAGGCGTGTTCAAGTTTTTCAACCGATTTTCTGAACGAGGCGTTCAGGTAATCCCATAAGGCAACCACATCTTCCTGGCTCACGCCGTTATAGCTTTTTGCTTGTGTGGCGAGTTGTAGGAAGGGGCGCAGTCGCTCTTCAACCCTGGCTTCATCAAGTTGAAAGCTCAGCTGCTCGTGGTTGAAATCATTAAACCAGGCGTTTGCAAGAATTTTGGCCAGATCGATTTCACTGAACAGGCGCAGAGGCACAGGATAGCCCGCAGGCGCAGCGGGGGCCTGGCGGGTGAAGCGGGTGACCAGGCCGGTGGCCTCTTTACCGCCGCCGACGGGATTCACTTCTTTGATAAAGTCGACGCGCCGTTCGCCATAAAGGGCTTCCAGTGAACCATTGCTGCCCGCTGCCAGCGCGGAGATGAGATAGGATTTCCCGGCCTGAGAAATGCCAAAAAAACCGACGGTCATTGGCGTTCTGGCGACCAACGTCAGGCTATTGGCCTGGTTACGCGTGCGGAGCAAGCTAAGGTTGAGTTTATCCGCCTCGTTGTCGAGGCGACGTGAACCGGAACGCACTGCATCAACCCAGCCAAGTGCGTCCTGACAGCCCTGAGCGATAGCTGCCCAACCCTGAGTGAGAGATTTTTGATCGCTATTCATTATTTTTTAACACTCCCGCTATCGAGCCAGTGTCGGCTATCAATGAGCCCCGTATCGGGCATAGTATTGAGTTCCAGATCTACATCACGCTTGCTGAATGACTTATCGGTGTTGCTGGTGATATCCGCAATCATCAGCCGATCGCTGATTAAGCCCAGTTGGCGCGCCCGTTTGCCTTTGTCGATAGCCAGTCTCACTTTCAGGTACGGTGAACCGTTATCCACGGAGAAGGCGGCGGAAAACTTCTTACGGCCTTCTTCGCTAAAACGTAAGGTATAAAGCGGTGCGGCGGCCCAACGTTCGGCATCCAGTTGACGATAACCCAGCCGCAAATCGCCACGCATGATGATACTTTGCGTGGTGTTCTCGCCATTTTCGTCGGTGAATGTCGGCAGTTTTATCTGCCCGTTCTCCGATTCGATATGGCGATAAACGATATCGGCACTGCGAATCAGGTTATCCATATCAATGGTGCCAATATGGCGAATCGTTGAGTAAGGCTTCAGCGCCGAGGTACGGAAATGGAAGTTAGGAATGCTGTGATTTGCGCACAGCTGTGTGAGCATCGCGCCAACGGAGGCGGTGCTCTTCGGATCGTCGATATGGCCATTTTTATGGAACGGATACCAGGTGCCGGTCTGATAACCGTGCAGCGGTAAAATACGCCCCGGCGGCAATGGCAGGTTGCGACGGATAATTGCCTGAATGCCCGGCAGCTGCGAAGGGCGGCCCGTCAGCAGTAGCAGGTCGCAATGATAATAGCTCAGCACTTCGCACAGCGCGGTTAGCACTTTATCAATGTTGAACTTACCCGAGCACAAATCGTTATGCACTCTGGCGAGCGGCAGAGTGAGCATTACCTCAGCCAGTTTGAAATCGGTCGGGCCACCAGCTTTTTGTACTTCGCGGCGAACAAAGCCCTCGACTTCATCACGCAGAGAACCTACCGGCAGTAGATCGCCGACACGTTGGTTAATCACGATATGCGTTTGCTCGTCCAGCGGATCGAATTGCTCGTATTTACCCAGAATGTGCAACGCGAGGGGAACGAAGAGTTGCAGGGTGAGCTGCTGGCGCAGCACGGATTCCGCCGCGCTAATATTTTGCGAGCCGCACAGTTGAGACATCAGCGTCTCAACGGATATGACCCCCGTTTCACGCAGCGCCTGCTCAAAGGCTGGAAGCACATAGGACTGGATGACATCTAGCAGAATATCGTCGCCGGCAATTTTAAAACTGTCGCGAAAACGCTGCTGCGGGATGATATGGACGTTAGCGCCGCCCCCACTATGACCATTGCGATCGAGATGATAATCGGTGATGACCAGATCGGTGGTGCCGCCGCCGATATCGATAGATGCGATGGATATTCTTTCACGTTGCGTGCTGTCGGGTCGGCTAAGGGCGTCGAAAAACGACTCCGGGTGACCGGCAAAGTTTTGGTTTATCTCGGTGTAGAGATAAACCAACTGCGCGCAGGACGCTTCATCCCACTCGACCCTGATTTTTGGCAGCGGAATTTTAATGTTTGTCTGACTATGATCTTCTTGCTCATCCTCATAAGGATCGTTTTCGCCGTTGTGCCAGCGTAGCGCTTTCCAGACTAAACCGACCGCCTGACGCATACGGTCATCCAGTACGCAACGTTCAGCCATCGGCATACCGGGCGGCACGGTCAGAATAATATGGCGTAGCTGACGCGGAATACCTGCGTGTCCCTGACGTATGCGCTGTTCCGGGCTATTAATCTGACTAATCGCCTGGGTTAATACTTCCGCGAGCATAAAGGTCATCAGAGAACTGCGAGAATAGCGTGGCGTAAAGACCGGGATGCGATCCATCTCATCTTCGATGGTGTGTAACGCCTCGCCCCGTTCATCGATCAGATTCGCGAACGGCGCAGCGGTGGCGAGTGGATTACTGTCCTGCACGTAGCTACCGTTAAATCGCCAGCCCTGACCGTAATATTTTTCATCCCAAAGATAACGTTTAGGGCTGGAGAGGCCGGTTGAACCTTCGCTGCCTTTTCGGCGCGCCGCTAAACGACCCGCTTCTCCGCCGATACGAGCGATCGTCGGCCACTGGAAGGCATCGTGGCGGCCGCTACGCACCGAGCAGTGATCTTTGCCGAAGAAGGCCTGTGAAAATTCGACCCGGCTTTCAAAGGGTTCGGTATAAACATGTTCCGGCGCGCTAAGATCGCGCAATTTGAGCACATAGTTGTGCTGCATACCTGAACCTGATTGCCCATGATCTTCAATGAGAATACCGCAGGTGCGTGAGTTACCGACATCGAGGATCAAATCAACGGGAATAGGCTTGATAGCGTTAGTTTCCCGATTGGCGATGACCCTGAAATGCGGCAATTCAATGATGGGGGCGGTCTGACTTTGCAAACCTTCGACGGGAATCGCCATCAGTGAAAGAAGGTTAAGGTAGTGCGCCAGCGGATACTGCTGGTTAAGCTCCTGCTCGCGTTCGTCGATATCCCGGCCTTTGCTCGCCTCTTTAAATACCTCTTTCAGCCAGTCGACAATCCACTCTTGCGTGAGATACCAGTTAAGGGCATAGGTGGCTGTCGCCACCGCAAAGGTTGCCCCGGCATTGACATCTTCCTGGTTCGGGCTGAGGTCGGCGGCGGCCTGCTGTTTGGCCATTACGCGAGTATCGATAGCCAACGTCATTCGATGGCTATGCCCATCCATATCAGGCTTGTCCAGCTTGACGATACGAAAACGCGCCCAGTTTAGCGGCCCTTCCTGATAGACGTCAGGCGGGCTAAAACGGAGTAGGGGAAGCGGCAACCATGTCCCGTCAAACAGCTTAAGACTCTGCTCAACGGGAATATCGTACTGGCTTTTAGCCTTCTCGATATTTGCCGGGCTGGGCTGATAAAAATAGTAATCACGCTGTTCGTTGTAGATTAAACGGGTCAATACGCCATTGGCTAATTTAACAAATTCACCGGCGGGCAAACGTCCTGGAGACAAACCAAAATCCATAAACTGGATCCCGGAGTCGCCTACCAGGGTTACTTGACGATCAAAAGATACAATCTCGGGCAACATAGTTATCTCGTCCCTGTTCAGGAATTAGGTTGAAGCATACGAATCGGGAAGGTTTTTTCCCCATCGTTGCTGCCAATACAATCGGCATGACCCGCGGAAGGTGATTTGCACTCGATGGTCGGCACAATAAAGTTTGAGCCATCGCTGCAGGTCATTTGCTCAGGGTTGGTAATGTTGAGCGCCCCCTGCTGCACGTTACCGTTGGCTGGGCCACGGCACGTTACGCCGCTGGACTGGCGGACGCTGACGGTGCCGTTGCCCTGGTCAAAATTATATTGCAGCTGGAGCGGGCGTCCGGTGTGCTTGTCCTGAATACCGCCATTCACGCGCCATTCGCCGTTAAGAAACTTCGCCGGGCCGTCCGGCAGCGTGGCCGGGAGGGTTAACGGTTCGCCCTGCGGCGCAACGAGCGGCGGGGCGGTTACCGGAGTCACGCCCGGAGGCGTCTGCTCGTCGTGGGTATCCTGTACGCCGGGCGGCAGTGGCGGTTCTACGCTGGCTTCATTTGCGTTAGCCGGCGGCGGCGCATCGCCGTCTACCGCTCTGTCAGATGTGTCGGCAGGCATCGCGGGCACCGTTGAATCCAGCGCAGGATGCGCGTCCGCGGTTGACCCTTCCACAATGCCGGGTACGGCGCGAGCGCCAACGGCGGTTTCTGACCCCCTGATCGCCACGTCATGGGTGCTGGCGGCCGGGTGCGTAGCCACAGGTTCAGCGGTGACCGTGGTTTTATCCGCAGAAAGACCAGGGAGGCCCGGCAGGGAAAGAGAAGGAGCGCAGCCGCGGAGCAGCCCTAACAGCAGCGCCAGCAGCAGTAACGCCAAAAGTAGCCATAGCAACCAACGCCAGCGCCAGCGGCGCGTTCGAATATCAACAAAGGGCGCGGGAGCGGGTTCGACGGTTTTTTCCGTGGCGCTGGCCTGCGGCGGAACGGCCGCGAGGGCGGCGGCGGGAACGGACGATGAACTCAGCCAATGCATCGGGTGACGTTGTTCCCCTTCCGGGTGGACAAACCCCCAAAAGGTGATCACCAGCGTTCCATTAACGAGATAGACAAACTCATAATCGGGGAAATGGGTCACAGATTTAAGCAACTGGGCAAAGACCCGACGATCGCCGCCGGTTCCGCTTTGCTCCGCGTTGAGCAGCTGTTCGCTTAGTGACTGCACTGCCATTTGAAACGCATTAAATTGCTGGCGCGCCGATTCTCGCTCCGCTTCGCTTGCGCCGCTCCACGGGATAACATCGCCGGGAAAACTGCTGTACCAGTCGGTTCTGTCACCGCCCTGATCGTTTTGCGGGATAGCCAGATGACGGGCCAGATCGCGCCCTGCATCAAGACGATAGATGGCTTCGCGTAGCTGGAAGGCCATCTTGAAAACAGGATAGCCCGTTTCACCCAGCGCCTTGAATGAAGAGTTATTTCCGGTACGAAGTAGTGGTCCCTGAATCGAATTTCGCATTATCTAACCCTTAAAGGCTGTAATTTGACTAAAGCCACAGTGGTACAGGCTAATTTTTGGTCGCGCCGGGCGTCCATTTGAAACCCCAGCCATAGTGCTTATCCATCGACTCGCGGTCGGGGAAGAAACGGTCAAGGCGTTCAACCTGAATATTGCCATCGACATTTTTGAGCCTGGCGATGGCGGCGACATTATTACGCTGGTCGCTATCCGTGAGCATGGATGTAATCGGCTGCTGTTCGGGGACATAGAGGGTGACGGAGGCGTTTGTCCCTTGCCAGTTATCGGTGCCAGCGTAAATGAAGCTATAAATCAACACCTCATCAATGTCCTGCCAGTGGCTGCCGTTGACGAAAAGCCATTCGCCATCCACGTCATTGCCTTCACGCAGATCTTCCTGCAGCAGCAGATACGGTGGCTGGTCATAGTTGCCGGGCAAATGACTCAGCGCCTCAGCGCCGCTGATTTCACCGTTTTTTAAGCGCACAAAGGCGGCAATATCGAGATCGACAGGCTCTTTGTGGTCCCCCTGCTTCCACTGCAGATTGATTTTTATCCGGCCAAAATCCTGACGTTTCTCAAGCTTCACGCTGGGATTGGTGTCAGTTAATTCGGTATGGGTTGGTGTAACAACGGGGAGCTTCACGGCCGGGCGATGTGTAAACCACCACCAGACACCGACGAGCAGGAGCAGCAGTAGCAATAATGCCAGCCAAGGAAGAAAACCGCGCCACCAGGGGATAACCACTACTGTATGGAGGGGGGCCGCTGTGCTGGCTGTGGCCCAATTGACCAACACCGGTTCGCCGCCGACGCTATAGCCGTCGAGGTGGTGTGATTGGGTGAGCAGCGTTTGCAACGCATGTGCTGACTTATCTTCGCCGCGCGCGGCCAGCTGGCTGATTAACCCCGCCAGAATGTCCTGATATTGCTGACGTTTATTCTCAACAGTCAGCCGTTCGGCGTCATTCAGTGCGGAAAAAGGTTTAGCCAGCCCCTGACGTGCTGTCCACCACTCCAGGCGTCCTTCAGCATTGCGACGCGCGGTGGCATACAGCAGCGCCAGTGAAGGAGGAAGATGACGATGTATGATACCGACCGTCTCTTCATAGGTTGTCAGCGTTGCTTCATCAATCGGCGCGGCAGTTGTTAATCGTTGCATAAGCAAATCATTATTGTTGTGGGTGATATGCATGAGATGTGTATCATCGCATCTCAGACAGCCGGAACGTTTTCTGCGCTTTTAGCGGAGCGTATTTGCTTCTTCGAGAACTTTAATTTTGTGCTTGGCTTCGGCGACCTTTTTCTCAATCGCTGAAATTTCGCTGGCGCTCGTTGCCGTTTGTGACTGGCGCTGCAGCTCCTGCAATTTGGCAATTTCCTGCTGGCGTTCGCGGCTTTGAATCTTGCTTGATTTCAGTTTTGCGAGAGTCTGCGACAGATCCGAACGCACGGCATTTAGCCTTGCTTGTTCATCTGCCAGCTTTTGATTTAAGGTCTGCTGTCTGTTTTGGGTATAATCCTGCTGTTGCCTGGCCGATTCATTTTGATATTGGCTCAGACGAACCTGCTGTTCTTTTTGATCAACCTGCTGACGATAACCACCCGACGTGGCGCAGCTCAGTTTGGTAATAAAGCTTGGATCTTGTGCGTGTAAATCACAGTCCTGGGGGGACGTAGTACAACCCGTAAGGACAAGGGCGGCAAGAAGTGCGTATTTTCTCATCAAATAATCCATCATTAGCGTCGAATAACGCTGCTTTAAGCAGTCTTAAACCGGCCGATAATGCTATCGGCCGAAAGGGTTAACCAAGGGAGATCGCCTGGCGCTGTTCATACAGCTCGTTGGTTTCTTGTTCCAGAGCAGCAATCTTGCTATTGAGATTGGCATATTCTTTGTTCAAATTTGCCAGCTTGCTTTTCTCTGCACTTGTGGTGGTCGTTTGACCTTGTAAAGCGACCTTATAGGCAGATTCTTTATCCTTCATGCCTTTCATGGTCTCTTTCATCTTGCTGATGTTGGCATCAATTTGCGCCAGCTGGGTTTTCGCACCGACTTTATCAAATCCAGCTTTATCTTTTTGGATGCTGATTTTGGTTAAGGTGGCCTGGTTTTCGCTAATAACTTGTTTCATCGCCAGCGTCGATTTTTCAACCGCTGCGGTATCTTTGCTGATGTCATTATCCATAGCCTGCAGACGATCGGCTGTAGAGGCATAATCTTTTTTCAGGCCATCAAGATAGTAGTTAGCGGTCATACCTGCAGCACAGCCAGCTGCGCCACCAATTGCAGCGCCGGCAAGCGCTTTCTTCGAGTCACCTGCTAACGCCCCTACTAACGCGCCGAGAGCTGCGCCGGATACGGCGCCTACGCCACAACCTTGTGCACCAGAAGCGCTAAAGAACTGTGATTGTTCTGTGGTGGTAAGGCGAGGATCCGGCTTTGTCCCAGACAGGAGAGAGCTTCCTGTATTGGCACAGCCTCCAAGTAACAATGCTGCGGAAATCACGATGCATGTGGTAGTTCGGTTAAATGTATTCACAATCTTTTTCCTTAAAAATAATTAAGTAACGACAAGCAAGCTGTATCAACTAAAAATTTAGAATTAGTAATGATTTTGTCCGACATTACTGATTATTGTATTAGTTATAAGATGTCAAAAGAGCTATTCAAAGAGTATTTAAATAATAAGCAATAAATTAATTGCAATGCGTTATTATGTGTTCGTAGGTATCCCGCACTGACAGCTTATGCAATTTTGTGTTTTCGTATCACTTTATGTTGGCCTTGCTGCTGAAACACATCTTTTTTAAAAATAATCGACATTTTCGAATTCGTAGGCCTTACCATGAAACATGGGAGGATATCTCCACATAAAACATACATTCCGTGAATGTATCTCAACGTCTGACATTTTTCCAGTGTGTACAATTAGGATGTTGATTCAACTGATTAATCTGTATTAAACACACTAAAGATCATGCCAGAAATGCCGATAAATCACAAGTATGCTGCCGTCTTTGCTTGTGATGTAGGTAGGGTTACAGTTCTTGTTTTCGCCGATGTAATCTGTATTTGATACCTTAATGTAGTTGTTTATTAGTTGCAGTGTTTTGTGTATGCGTGGAAGGATGAGTGTACGTAAAGTGGCAGGCGGGAATGTTAATGGAAACCTTGAAATATACTTTTGGGAGATAGGGGGGTTTTTAATTTAATATGCATGAAATTTTCATTTACTATCACCTTCTTGATTATATGTCCGTGATCTGATGCAAGTATCTATGAATCTAAAAAAGGGTGTAGTGAATTTTTTCTAACGGAATATACAATGTGGTTTTGTTCATCCATCAATGTTTGTTAAAATCATTTTATGAATCGATTCCGCGCACGATTAAATTGGAAGACTTTTTAGTACAGGGCTAGGATGTCAACGACGGGTGAAAAGTGATCCACTTACATCTCCACCTACATTCTAATATTGATCCACCGTTTTACTCAGGATTAGCTTCAGCGATAACTGTAGTGGTTTACAGAATTTTACCACCTGAACAAAGGTGATACGCTCATCTCAGAACAATACAGGCATCCCAATGAAAAAAAAGAAATTTCAGTGCTGAATTTAAATACGAATCCGCACAAATGGTCCTTGAGTAGAACTACACCATTGCAACTGCGGACAGTGCTATGGGGGTGGTTCTTTCTACCATGACGCGATGGGGAAAGCAGTTGCGAGATGACCGACAGGGCAAAATGAATTTCTGTTTAGTTACCTGAAAGCAGATAACCATGAGAGTTGCTCATTACCAGAGCCTGCTATGATCTCTGATTGTTTCATTTCAGCCTTGAAGGACACACTGGAAATCGTTCGGGCCTCGCAGGGCCGTGGATGTCAGAAACTGCAGCGCACTCATAACCCAAGTGTATCCAGAATGCATGATCATACTTAGCGACCAGAATTCACTTGCTGCTGCCGTGAGTAATAGCGTAACCAGTACGAGCATAATGGCCGACGTTATTCGCTCAACCCGGCGATATGACCACATTGCGGTATTAATGGGAAGACCCGCAAGCTCCTGATAATCTTGTTCATCCAGAAAACCATATAACTTACTTCTCCAGGTTATTCTGTTTTGTTCCAGCAGTGAAAGGGCATTCCGGTTGATATAGACCGACATCCCGTATGAGATGGCGATATACAGGGCCAGTGCACAAAATGCCAGAGCATACACTTTTTGCGGACCACTTGCCTTTAGGGCCTCCAGACTGTAGCGAAGGATCAGAGTGCTGATAACCAGGGCCATATCTTTCCACAACGTGGAAGACAGGTCACGCGACTGCTGCAGAATTTTTTGTGTGTCCTCTGTCAGACTTTTTCGCAAATCGCCCAGCGATTTCAGGGTGTCTTTTCCCCCTGTCCGGATATGGGCCTTGTAGAGAAGTCGGGCTGACTCCAGTGCCGGGGAGAGTCGATACACAATGCCTTCACAAAACGTAACGCCCTCAGGCCATTCTCTGGCCAGTTCACTGGACAAAAAGGTATGTTTAAGCTCGGTTTCGTTTCCTTCCAGAAAAATCCATTTTGCTGTTTCCTGAATGACGTCAAAGGCGGGCAGAGCCGCATGTTCTTCCCCGAAAGGGATTTTCCGCGGCGGTTTTCCTGACAGTCCGACCTTTTTTATTTCGGCAGCAAAAAGCTCATTGACGAAACATTTCAACAACTCCCGACAAGCGAGTGACTCCCAGAGTCTCATTGATTCGTCGATCACTGTATCGCCGGATATCAGGATCCAAGGTGCAATGGTATCTGGGGGAAGAAAGTCAGTTGAAAAACAACGGATAATGCTTTTTGTGACGGAGGCCGTCTGAGTTGGGACGTCGCTTTCACTCTCATCCGGGAGCATTTTTTTCCACGGCGCGACCTTCCATTGTTGTGTTTCAAATGCTTCGTTGATAAACAGGGCGTAGATGCGGTGATACTGACAGAGCCTGGGATCCTGGAGTAAAAACGAACGCCAACCTTCCAAGGTGAAGAGGCGCAAAATTCCGGGGAGTTCATCGCTGATGATGGTGATAAAGTGCTTCTGACCGGGGATACCTTGTGCGGGGTGGATATCATCTCGACTATCATCAACAAAGGTGATCCTGAGATTTTCGGCATCGGTATCCATTACTTCCCCCCATAACTGAAGGGTGTCATTATCCATGGTTCCAGAAATGAACAATTTCCGGGTGGTGGTTTGCTGATCTTCAGTGATCACCAGATCAGATGTGCGGCGTGAGCAGTCAATTGCCTTACCGATTTTTTCCAGTATCGATGTCATCTGTCACCAGCCCTGCAGTCACTATCACTATACGTTTTCGCCCGTCTTCCATCGTTTGGATATCCGGTGCATTATCCTCATCGTAGATAACAATAACATCTTCCAGAGTTACCAGTTTTCTTTTCCGTGGCTTAGGAATGTTCTCAGGGGTGATCCGGAAAGATTCACCTGAAATTCCCAGGTCTTTTATTTTACGGGTAAAGGATTTGACCAGCGGATGATCTTCTTCCATTGGTCCAAAAATCTGGTTAAGCAGGGAAAGGGGTTCATCGGTGTTAAAATCCTGCGCCCCGTGATGTAACGTTTCATAAATCTTGTTAACACCGCTGCGTCTGATGTCGTCCGGTAACAGGTCTCGATGCTTTTTGAAGACATCCTTGAGTGCGGCAACCAGTTTGTCGCTGAGATCGGTTGTACTGTTGACGCGCTGTACCTGTAAAAAACGCTCAAAATAAACGGAGATATTGGTTCGTTTGCTGCGATCCCGAACGACAACCCGCCCACCCTGAGCATCTGCCGTCAGGCGGACCAGAGCAATTTTCTGCATGGCTTCAGCTTTCTTGACGAAGCTTTCGCGGAAACGTTCGAGTCTGGGAACCTGAAACTCGTCTCCCTCCGCATCCAGCACGTAACGTACCACGTCCTCGTTATCATATTTAATGAGGGCAAACAGTTTTTCATCATTGAGGGTGTGAAGCTCAAAAAGAAAAAATACCCCCATGCTGGCATTTTTTGTGTGGTGATGAGACTGAAAATCGTTTGCCAGAAAGGTGGACTGTTCGGTGAAGCAACTAGCGTCGGTATCGGCATTGTTCCTTATGAGCCGCAGAATACGCTCGGTATTGGACAATTCCGTAAACCGGAACATGTTACCGCTTAATGCAGACTTAATCCGTTCCAGAAAAAAATCGACGTGTTCAGGTGGTGATATTTCGCTGAGCAGCACTGGGATCTCCAGTTCCCCACCAACGACATGAAAAATCATTCGTTTTATTGTCAGTGCATTAATTTCTTCATCCGTTAAAAAACTCATAGTGACACCCCGTTATTTCGTGTCTTATTTTATCGTTAATTGCTGTGACATGCTTTAAAGCGGGTAGTATAGGTAATCACCTGTACCTACGTAAAATAGTTCATCACAAGGACAGGCGGCAGCTTGCCATCAACCCCTCTGTGAATAAATGTATACAGGGAAAGAATAAGTAAACATTCTCCCGGCATTTCTGCCGGGAGAATAGATTATAATTGTTGTCTGGCGTAATCGAAAGGTGAGACCGGATTTTCACTATTCGCATCGAGAAAATCTGCCCACCATTGCAGCATCAATTTGCGTTCATCTAAGAACTCAGCTTTATGAATGTAGGCCGCACGTACGCCATTACGTTCCTGATGGCTCATCTGGCGCTCCACAGCATCTCTCGACCATAATCCTGACTCAATCAACGAACTACAGGCCATTGCCCGGAAGCCGTGACCACAGACATCGACCTTTGTATCGTAGCCCATAAGACGTAGTGCGTTATTCACTGTATTTTCACTCATGGGTTTCCATGGATTGTGATCGCCAGTGAAAATCAGTTCATATTCCCCGCTGATGGCTTGGATTTGTTTGAGAATATCCAGTGCCTGAGTTGATAGCGGGACCAGATGCTCTGTACGCATTTTAGAGCCTCGATGCGAGTACTTGACCCCTTCAATAGGTTTCCGCTCAGGAGGAATGGTCCACATGGCTTTCTTGAAGTCGATCTCAGACCACCTAGCAAAGCGTAGTTCACTGGAACGTATGAAGATAAGCAGGGTAAGTTTGGTTGCCAGCCGGGTGAGAGGTTGTCCTCTGTAGTTGTCCAGTCGTTCAAGCAGCTCTGAAATGCGATTTAAGGCGAGGGCAGGGCGATGCTGGCGCTTCACCGTCGTTAAAGCACCAGCCATATCCACGGCAGGGTTATAGCTGATAATGCCGGACTGGGCAGCATAGCGCATGATGGCAGTGATACGCTGCTGAAGGCGGGCTGCAATCTCATATATCTCTTTGGATTCGGCTGTTTTAACGGGGACAAGTAAATCGGGAGTTCTGAGGGTGGTAATATCACGTGAGCCGATAAGAGGAAATACGTGACTCTCAAGACTTTTGAGCACCTTCTCGCTGTGAGCTTCGGACCATTTTTTGTTGCTCTTGTGCCACTGACGTGCAACAAGCTCGAACGTATTGCTGGCCTCCTGTACTGCTTTCTTTACTCGTTTCTGTTCGCACGGATCAATTCCCTCCGTTATCTGTTTCCTTGCCGCATCGCGCTTTTCCCTTGCTTCTGATAATGAGACTTCAGGATAGACGCCCAGAGCGAGCGTTTTCTCTTTGCCCAGAAACCGATAGCGGAGTCGCCAGTAACGCGAGCCGTTAGGGTGAACGAGCAAAAACATGTTGCCGCTGTCAGCAAGTTTATAAGGTTTTTCATCCGGTTTAGCTGCCCGGATTTTAGCGTCAGTGAGCGCCATTGGTGGGGTCTCCTGATAGTAAAAGGGGTATAAATTTTATCGAATCAGACTATACCCTCAGTTGTACCCTCGCAAGGGACTTGAAGCGGGTTGAATTTGATTGAGTTGGGTGGAGTTAACGTATTGTGGATGTGTTGATTTTCGCGGGTTCAGAATGCAAAAACGGACCTCCGTGGAGGTCCGTTGATATGAATTTGGTGCCCGGACTCGGAATCGAACCAAGGATTCGTTTCTATAGCAACGAAATCACCGAATAACAGTGAGTTACCTTTACGCTTCGATTCCGAATGTACCACTATTTTGTACCACCCTCAATGCCTTCTGCTCCTTCTTGATACTTTTAACGCGGTATGGCCCACACATGATCAGGCTCCTTGTTTACCAGAGGGGGGACGGGGTATTCTTGCCAGTAATTTTACACTTTCGGTATCAGCCTAATGACCACTAATATTTCTTCTTTAGCCAGCCTTATCTGGTCCGTTGCCGACCTGCTGCGTGGTGATTTCAAGCAATCCCAGTATGGTCGCATCATCCTGCCATTTACTGTACTGCGTCGTCTTGAGTGTGTACTCGCTCCTACTAAGGCACAGATACTGGCAACAGTAGAAAACACAAAGGCGCTGCCAGATCTCGCGAGAGATAAATTACTGCTCAATGCGTCAGGTCAGGCGTTCTATAACACCTCGCCGCTGGAACTGAGCAAACTGGGCGAAAATCATGTGGGTGATAACCTGGACGCCTACGTGCGGGCTTTCTCGAAAGACGCCCGTGAGGTCTTCGAACATTTCAGCTTCGAAGCGAGCATTACCCTGCTGGAAGACGCGGACCTGCTGTATAAAGTTTCCCGTTCCTTTGCGACGGTAGACCTGTCACCTGAGGCGGTCGACAACTACCACATGGGCCTGGTGTTTGAAGAGCTGATCCGTCGCTTTGCGGAAAGTTCGAATGAGACCGCCGGGGAGCACTTTACCCCACGTGATATTGTGCGTCTGACGACCTCTCTGGTGTTCTCTGGTGATGATGATGTCCTGGCAAAACCCGGTGTCGTTCGCTCCATCTATGACCCAACGGCGGGTACTGGCGGCTTCCTGTCCTGTGGGATGGAATACCTGCATGAACTGAACCCGGCAGCTCGTCTTGCCACCTTCGGTCAGGAGCTGAACCCGGAGTCCTATGCTATTTGTAAAGCCGATATGCTGATAAAGGGGCAGGACATCAGCAACATCAAGCTCGGTAACACGCTCTCCGATGACCAGCTTCGCTTTAACCGTTTCGACTACTGCCTGTCGAACCCACCATTCGGCGTGGACTGGAAGAAAGTAGAGAAGCAGGTGCGTGATGAAGCTGATAAACAGGGCTTTAATGGGCGCTTCGGTCCAGGTCTGCCACGTGTATCTGATGGCTCTCTGCTGTTCCTGATGCACCTCATCTCGAAAATGCAGCCTGGTACTGACAGTACTGGTTCCCGTATCGGTATCATCCTGAATGGCTCCCCGCTGTTTACCGGTGGTGCAGGGAGTGGCGAGAGTGAAATTCGTCGCTATATTCTGGAAAACGATTTGCTGGATGCTCTGGTCGCACTACCAACCGATATGTTCTACAACACGGGCATTGCGACCTATGTCTGGGTACTGTCGAACCACAAACCCGCAGAACGTAAAGGCAAAGTCCTGCTGATTAACGCCAGTGATATGCATTCACCGATGCGTAAGTCTTTAGGCAGTAAGCGTAAGTTTCTGAGCGATGAAGTACTGAAAGAGATTGTCAGTCTGTACAGCCGCTACGAAGAAAGCTCCATCGCCAAAATATTCCCGAGTACTGCTTTTGGTTATCGGCGTATTACAGTAGAACGACCGCTGAAACTGGCGTTCTATCCACATGACACGGAACGACTGGCGAACCTGCAAGCCGATAAGGCCTGGACGAAACTTGATGGCTCTTTACAGGTGGCTATCCTGGCAGCACTGGCGAGCTTCACTGATGACAAATTGCTCTCACGTGACAAGTTCAAGAAGCAATTCACCAAAGCGTTAGGTGATGTGAAGCTACCTGCTCCGGTATTCAAGCTACTGGTGAATCATCTGGCTGAACAGGATGATGCAGCCGAGGTGTGCAGGACTAAGGGTGAAGCGGAACCGAACCCGGAGCTGCGGGATAACGAGAACGTGCCGTTAGGGGAAGATATTCACGAGTACTTCAAACGTGAAGTACTGCCCCATGTACCGGACGCGTGGATTGATACCGGTAAGACGGACCCGCTGGATGGTCAGGTGGGGATTGTCGGCTATGAAATTCCGTTTAACCGCCACTTCTACCAGTACCAGCCACCGCGTGATTTGGCTGCAATTGATGCTGACCTCGATGCCGTCGCCCGTGAGATTATGCAGCTGCTGGCGGAGGTGCATTCGTGAGCACTATGGAACAAGTGACAGTTCTGGAGAAATACCAGCCGTATCCTGAGTACAGTAATTCAAAAACAGCGTGGATAGGGGATATTCCTTCTACTTGGTCCCTCAAACGAGTGAAACATACATTCACAATTCGAAAACGGATTGCGGGCCAGTTAGGTTTTGATATTTTATCTGTGACGCAGCGTGGGATAGTAGTTAAGGACATTGAAAGTGGAGATGGGCAGCTTTCAATGGATTACTCAAAGTACCAGCGTGTAATGCCTGGTGATTTTGCAATGAATCATATGGACTTATTAACTGGTTATGTAGATATTTCGGCATACGATGGCGTAACAAGCCCAGACTACAGAGTTTTTACGATAAATCAGAAGCTCTATTCGCCAAGATATTTTCTTTATCTTTTTCAGATGGGATATCAACTAAAAATATTCTTCCATATGGGGCAAGGAGCTTCTCATTTAGGGAGATGGCGTCTTGCTACTGACGAGTTTAACGATATGGTATTCCCGGTTCCCTCACCACTGGAGCAGCAAACCATAGTCGCCTTCCTCGACTATGAAACCGCCCGTATCGACAAGCTGATTGCCCAGCAGCAGCGACTGATCGAACTGCTCAAAGAAAAGCGGCAGGCGGTGATTTCCCACGCTGTCACCAAAGGTCTGAACCCTGATGCTCCGATGAAAGATTCCGGCGTAGAGTGGCTGGGTGAGGTGCCTGAGCATTGGAAGAAAGTAACCTTCAAATATCTTTTGGCAAAAACGATAGATAATAGAGGTAGAACTCCACCTGTTTTTGACTCTGGCATACCAATGTTAGAAGCCAAACAGATAGATGGTGAGGCTTTATTTTCTAGTGATGATTTTTATAAGTTTATCGATCTTCATGGACATGCCAATTTTATCAGGGATGATGTCCAAGAAAATGATATTTTGTTTATCACTGTGGGCACCATTGGCAAAACCTGCCTTGTACCGCCTAATGCTGAATATGTGATTGTTCAGAATATTGTTGCTTTTCGATGTATACAAGACGAGGTTGAGCCCTCTTTTCTATTGTTTTGGCTAAGGTCAACTTCAGCAAAAGAAGCCATGATATCGACCAACAAGGATAGTATTTTAGACAGCATAAAAGTATCTGATTTTGTTCAATCAAGATTATTTATACCTCCAACTAAAGAGCAAAAAAGTATAGGTCAAACATTAAAATTAAAATTAGCTAGAATGGATAGTGTTTCGGATAAAGCACAACAAGCTATTCAACTTATGCAAGAACGTCGTACCGCTCTGATTTCCGCAGCTGTAACAGGCAAGATTGACCTGAGAGGCTGGGTTGCGCCGACCGAAGAGGTCTCAAATGGATAACAAAGCCCGCGAGAAAGCCTTTCAGGACCACATTATTGCTGAACTTGCCAGTACCGGATGGTTAGTTGGTGATTCTGCTCACTATGATAAAGAACGAGCTCTTTACCCGGAAGACCTGATTGGTTTTATCCAGGAAAGCCAGCCTGATGGGTGGAAAAAGTACTGTAAAACGTACGGTGAAAATCCTGAACGCCACCTGTCAGATGCCGCAGTACGTCAACTTGCCCGTTCCGAAGGCGGTACACTGTGGCTGCTACGTAACCAAATCGAGGACCGTGGGCATCGCCTGAAAGTGGCGAGCTTTAAACCAGACAATGATCTCAATCCCGAGCTACTGACGCGTTATCAGACCAACCGACTGCGTGTAGTGCCTGAACTGATCTACAGCCCACATGGATATGACGGGCGTATCGATCTTACGCTGTTCCTTAACGGTATCCCGGTTGCAACACTGGAGCTGAAATCCTGCTTCAAGCAGTCCCTTGAAAACGCCAAGAAACAATATCGCTATGATCGCCAGCTAAAGACTTTGGGTAAAGTCGAGCCCCTGCTCAGTTTCCGTCGGGGAGCACTGGTTCACTTCGCAGTGAATCAGTTCGAAGTGGCGATGACGACCAAGCTCGCAGGGGAATCAACCTTCTTCCTCCCCTTCAATAAAGGAACCTCAGAAGGCGGGGCCGGTAATGACCAGCCAGAAGTCGGTTATGGTACTGAATACCTGTGGAAAGAAATCCTGCAACCGGATAACTTCCTGCGAATTCTGGCCCGTTATCTGCACCTCGAAGTCAAAATTGAAGAAGACCCACTCGGTAAGCAGCAGAAGAAAGAGACGATGATCTTTCCCCGCTACCATCAGTGGGCTGTGGTGCAAAAACTTCTTAGTACTGTTCAACTCGAAGGGCCGGGACAGAAATACCTTATCCAGCATTCCGCAGGTTCTGGTAAGTCAAATTCCATTGCATGGCTAACTCATCAGCTCGCCTCGCTGAGTCAGGGCGGGGATAAACTGTTTGATTCGGTTATTGTGGTGACAGACCGTACAGTACTGGATAGTCAGCTCCAGGAAACAATCGGGCAGTTCGACCATGCATCCGGTGTAGTAAGCCGTATTAACCGTGATGAAGGGGATGGGAGTAAGTCATCACAACTGACTGAAGCTCTGTCAAAAGGCACCCCCATTATCATCGTTACCATCCAGACCTTTCCGCATGTACTGAAAGCCATTCAGGAATCCACCACGCTCAAAAGCTCACGCTTTGCGGTTGTCGCTGACGAAGCCCACTCCAGTCAAAGTGGCAGCACTGCCAGACAGCTGCGTGAAGTACTGATGGCTGAACAGGTGGAAGAGGAAATGTCAGCAGAAGACATGATGAACCTGACGCTGGCTGCCCGTGGCGGCAGTAAGAACATCAGCTATTTTGCTTTCACGGCAACACCCAAAGCTAAGACACTGGAGCTGTTTGGTCGACCTGATAAGCTGGATATGCCGCTTGGCACTGAAAATAAGCCAAAACCTTTCCATGTGTATTCCATGCGGCAGGCCATCGAAGAAGGCTTCATTCTCGATGTACTGAAGAACTACACCAATTATTCACTGGCCTATAAGCTCGCCATGCAGACCGAAACTGACAGCGAGGTGGATTGCAAAAAAGCCCGTACCCGTTTGTCTAAGTGGGTACGCCTGCATCCGCACAATATTGGGCAAAAAGTCGCGATCATCGTTGAGCATTTCCGTTCTAATGTGATGAATCTACTGGCCGGTCAGGCCAAAGCGATGGTTGTCACCAGCAGCCGCCTTGAGGCCGTTCGTTACAAACTGGCCTTCGACAAGTACGTCAAAGAACAAGGTTACGGGGCCATACAGGCTATGGTGGCCTTCTCCGGTGAGATTGAAGAGGAGGGGCAGACCTTTAACGAGCGAAACATGAACCCTGATCTCAATGGTCGGGACATGCGGAAAGCATTCGATACCCAGGACTATCAGGTCATGCTGGTGGCGAACAAGTTTCAGACGGGATTTGACCAGCCGAAACTCTGTGCCATGTATGTCGATAAGAAGCTGACTGGCGTTGACTGTATTCAGACGCTTTCCCGACTGAACCGCACTTCTCCGGGTAAGGACAGTACTTTTGTCCTGGATTTTGTGAATGACCCTCAGGATGTACTGGAAGAGTTTCAGAAGTACTACGAGACGGCGAAACTTGAAACCGTGTCAGACCCCAATCTGGTATATGACCTGTTCCATAAACTCAAAGGGACGGGCATTTTTACCTGGAGTGAGGTCGAGTCATTCACTGATGCCTACTTCGATCCCAAGCGTGGCGGGGAATCTTTACCTGGGTACATTAAACCCGCCGTGGATCGGTTCAGTAAACGCTACAAGCTCGCCAGTGAAGCGATACGCGAATCCCGCCGGATGCTCAAAGATATTGAGCTGGAAGGTGGTTCAAAGACAGATAAGGTGAATGCTGAACGACGCGTAACCGAAGCCGCAGAAGCCAGAGCGGAACTCGATTTGTTCAAGAAGGACCTGAACAGCTACATCCGCTTCTACGAGTTTGTGTCTCAGATCACGTCATTTGATGACCAGGACCTGGAACGCCTCTGTGTCTTCGCCCGCCATTTACTACCGATGCTTCGTCAGGAAGTACTGGAAGAAGACGAAATAGACCTTTCAGCGGTGATCCTGAGTCATTACAGCCTCAGGGCTAAACGCACCCAGGACCTGAAACTGAAAGAAGATGCTCAGGGTTATGGTCTGGAAGGTGTATCGGCAGTGGGTAGTGCTAAAGCCCGTGAGGAAAAGAAAGACTTCCTCTCGCATATTCTGGAACAGCTTAACGATTTGTTCGGTACAGAAGTGACCGATGGTGACAAACTCGACTGGTTGCAGGGTATGGCGAGTAAAATTGCTGAGAACCAGCCGTTAATGGAGCAGGTACGCAACAATTCCCGTGATGCCATTATGTTAGGTGATTTCCCGAAAGCGGTCGATGCTGCTGTGATTGAGCGGATGGGTTCGCAGAACGGCATGTCGCTGGATTACCTTTCCCGACCGGACGCGGCTAACCGTATCCAGAGCCTGTTGCTGGACATACTGCTCAAGGGACTGGGTGAACATTTATAGTGTATGGCAGGGGAGGAGCCGTGGATTCCCTCCCTTAACACGAAAGGTTGCTTTGACAAACTGAAATGCACTGAAACGAGCACGTCACGGAGGAGGAATACGGAAATTTTAGCCAAAAGTTACAGGAAAAGTTACAACGAAACCCTTACGTGGTGCGGCTTGCAGGTCATTCAAACGTTGTAACCTTTCAAACGCCATCCTAAGACATCTATATAGGTAGTCTTACCATATATATTACGAATGACTTTTTTAAATAAATATTATATAGAGAGGCTATAGATTTCTACAGGCATGTCACTTGGGACGTTTGTACGGTTACAACGTTTATCCCTGACTGGCAGATTGGCACTACAGTGGGAAAGCGGCTGGCAAAAAAGGAGAATGACTCTCCTTTTGGGTTTTCAACTGGCTGCAATCCGGTGCACACTCGATACGCTAATCCCTAACCGCTTCGCGACAGTCGCCTTGGCAATGCCTTGCGAGAGAAGGTGCAGCACCTCGTCTCGTTTTTCCATGGCGGTTGGCTTGCGGCCTTTGTAGACACCTTTAGCCTTAGCCAGGGCGATTCCCTCGGCCTGCCGCTCTAGCATGATTTCCCGCTCGAACGTGGCGATGGCCCCGATCATGGTCAGCATCAGCTTTCCTGTTGGGGTAGCCGTGTCGATGCCCAGATTCTGGATCTGCAGAGTGATGCCCTTTGCGTGTAACTGGTCTGTGATCTCCAGTAAGTGACGGGTGTTACGGGCAAGTCGATCCAGTTTAGTCACTTTTAGCATGTCTCCAGCACGGGCGAATTCAAGCATTGCCTGTAGCTGTGGTCTGTCCGTCTTGCTGCCGCTGATTTTTTCCTGAAAAACCTTTTCGCACTCCGCCAGTGCTGCCAACTGCTGCTCCAGTGATTGCCCCGTGGTCGAGACACGGGCGTATCCGATGATTGCCATGATGGCCTCCTGATAGGCTCAAGACCCTGTAAGAAAAACGTATCAAATCCCGAAAACAAACCCGTGTGACAAGCGTTGCCGGGAGTTTTCCGTTTGTCGCACGGGCATGGGCTATTTGTGTGGGGTTAACAGTAGATATCTTCGTCGGAGGCATAGCGGGATGCCATTCCCCGGAAGAACACGGTGGCAAAGGTCGTGATTGCCATAATCAGAGCTTCAACGAGTAACGATTTCCAGTTCATGGTTTCACCTCGTAGACGCCTGCCCGATAGTAAGCTGTGAAGTTTCGCTGCCAGTGTCACCGACCAGGCGGATTTCAACCGGGTGGTAACCACTTTCTGGCGAATAATCCGGTGAGCGGAAGTTGAGGATGCACTCGCCCGGCTTACGGTGCTTCTCCAGTATGCCGATGAAACTACGCTGTAACGGCAGTATGCAGTTCATAGCCAGCCCCTCTCTGCGAACGATACGGTCTGGCCGCCACCGACGACGATGTGATCCAGTACCCGGACCTCAATCAGTTCCATCGCTTCCCTTATACGCCCGGTGATGTTCCTGTCGGCCTCTGACGGCTCGGGATGGCCTGATGGGTGGTTATGGGAGCAGATGACCGCAGCGGCATTCAGGCGAAGCGCTAAGCGGGCTATCTCGCGGGGGTAGACGCTTGTGGACGCGATGCTTCCGTAGAACATTTCCTTATACTGAAGAACCTGATTTTGGGAATCGAGAAAGATGACGGCGAAGACCTCCTGCTCACGATCGCCAAGCTGTAGGGCGAGATAGCTTTCGGTTTCACGCGGTGAACCCAGCGATTCGTTACGGTACAGCCGTTGAGTTAACAGTTCTCGGGCTTCATTGATGATGTCGTGCATAGTTTTCTCCTGTGGTTGTATGCACGTTTCTTGTACCGGGGGGGCTGTGGATCGTTGAATGCCGATTAGTGCCGATTTCTGTTGGGTGCTGCTGTGGGCGATTTCACTGGCTGGACGCTGATAATGAGGAAACGGAGGACCTCCAGTGCCGATTCTTAAGTCTTTTTCATAAAGTCTACATGAGAGATCTCGTAGAAAAGTTTTACTAATATGCCTGATAATCGGCACTCGCTGGGGTCTGCTTGCTACTTTTATTGGTGTAATGGGGAAAGCGGCGAAGCGGCTTCCGACAGAAATCGGCACGGCTTGATTTAGCCTACAATTCTTTACACTCCTCGATTTGCTGCAAGTAACAACCAAATCGACGAATCCATCATATCCCCTGTCCCGGCTGCTCTTTACAAGCGGTATTTCACCAGGGTAGTCTCTTTCTCGCGGTCCCATTGGATGGTCACGCAGTGGCCGGGTACGCAACTGGACTGGCTGTGTCCGATATACAGCTTGGCATTAACCATGCAGTACAATTTCACTGAGCTTAACGCTCTCCCCATCGCAGACGTTTACACTAACGTTACTGGTCCTGGCACCAAACCCTGCGGCACTGACTGTGTCGAACCTGAAGATGAGAGCTGCCCGCTCTGTGGTCATAAGGGTTGTTTCCGCCTGTACACTGACACAAATCAGGCTCATTGTTATTCCTGCGGCGATCATTCAAGTGTAATCGACCTGGTGATGAAGCTTTGCGACCTCTCATCGCCAGTCGAGGCCGCCAGTGCTATCACAAAAATGGAGTTCGAACCGTACACATCGGTGGAGGTCGTCCCGACAGAACCAGAGCCGGATACCCGTGACCTGGAGCGAGTTGCGGAAACCAACGCGGCAATCACTGAGTATTACCACCGGAATCTGCTCGGTAAGATGGATGCACTCGTATATCAGACGGTAACGCGGGGTCATAACGTTAAAACGTTGATGGCGACTAAGGTCGGATATGCTGATGGCGGGCTTGTAGCGGCGCTACGTGAGCGTTTCAGCGATGAGGAAATTCTGGAGACAGGTATGGTCCGCCTCCAGAATAGTCGCCTGGTAGATTTCGCACCTGCCGGGGTGTATGCCTACCCGCATTTCGTTGATGGAAAAATTGCCCGTTTCACCTTCAAAGATCCCGCTGGTAATTTTAAGTTCCAGCAGCCTAAACGTTACTGGTTACCCGGTGCATTCTGGTACGGACTGGAATCACTGGAGCGCCCTGGAGCCATCGCCCTGGTCGAGGGAGAGAATGACCGCCTGGCGTTGATGGAAGTGTATGACGGTCCAGTACTGGCTTCTATTGGCTCTGTCAGCCGCGAGCAGGTGGAGTATATCGAATCGCTGGGCCGTGAAGTGATCACCTTCTTCGACCATGACGATGCCGGTGACCGCTATCGCCAGAAATTCGATGCTCAACACATTATCGTTCCAGTGCGGGGCGGTGATATCGACAGTTACCTCCGTGGCGGTGGCGACTTTATGAGTCTTTTGGCAACTTTCACGCCGAAGTTTGAGGTCATCGCTCCTCTGGCTGCCGGGGCCTGCGGGTCCGAAAGCTTCAATGATACCGGGAATGCCAACCGGATGGCCCGTCTCTACGGACCCGGCCTGCGGTATATCCGGGAAACCGATACGTTTATCCATTGGCTGGATCACTGCTGGATTCCTGCCGGGGTGCAGATTCTGGAATATGCCAAACAGACTGCGAATGCTGTGCTTGCTGAAGGCCAGGCAATGCTCGCTTCGGACGACGAGAATATCCGTAAACGTGGAGCCGACCAGGTTGCCTATGCCAATCGCCTGCACAATCTGTCTCTGATGAAGGCGATGATTGAGCTACTAAAGCCGAAGGTTGAGGTTCGCACGGTGGAACTGGATGCTGACCCGATGCTTGTTCGCGTCAAAAACGGAGTGATTGAACTTAAGACGCAGCGCTACCGTGAAAATCGCCGTCAGGACCTGATTACCAGTGTCTGCCCGGTGGAGTACGACTCGAGAGCGGTCTGTCCGGCGTGGGAGCGGTTCATAGCGGAGATCACCTGTGGGGATGCAGAACTGGCTGCCTTTCTGAAGCGCCTCGTGGGCTATATGCTAACGGGCCGGACCGATGAACAGCTTCTGTTTTTCTTCTACGGTCATGGTAGCAACGGTAAATCGACGTTTATCCAGGTCATTCAGACCCTGATGGGCACCTACGCGACGCAGATTAACAGTGATGTGCTGATGGCTAACCGCAGTGTCGGCGGTCCGAACGCATCTCTCGCCAAATTGCCCGGTAAACGCCTGGTCGTTGCCAATGAATTACCCGAAGGTGGTCGCTTCGATGACATGCTCATTAAGTCGATGACCGGGGGCGATACGCTTGTTGCCCGTCAGGTGTATGGAAAGCATGAAATTGAGTTCACCGCTCAGTTCTCGCTGGTGATTATCGGCAACCATAAGCCCGTCATCCACGATATGTCACACGGAATGTGGCGTCGTATGTGCCTCATCCCTTTCGCGGCTCAGTTCTCGGCGGAACAGGCGGACCCGACGCTTCCGGCTCGTCTGCTGGCTGAACTGCCTGGCATCCTTAACTGGGCACTGGAGGGGGGCGCAGAGTGGCAGGAGCACGGCCTCAAGCGCTCCCTCCCGGCCGCAGTAGTCAAGGCTAACGACGATTACCGCGAAGAGAGCGACCTGCTGGGTGAGTTCCTGAGCGGCTGTATCCTTCAGCCTGACGCCTACACCCCGGCGACGGAACTTTACCAGGCATTCCAGACTTTTGCCTGCGAGGGCAATGAATGGCGTATGACCCAACGTGTCTTTAACAAAAAGATGGCTGAACGTGGTTTCACCAAGCTTCGTCGTGACAGTAAGGCCGGTTTCCGTGGGATTGCTCTCACTGCCGACATGCCACGTGTGTTTGATTCAGTGAAGCTGACCGTGTAGTGCCGTTTGTTCCTCTCTGCTGACCCATAATGCTGGCAGGGAGGGCATACTGGAGAATGAACAGTAGTTTAGTGCCGATTATTCAGCATATTAGTAAACTCTTTCTGTGAGATCTTTCATGGTGACTTTATGAAAATAGCTAAATAAACGGCACGCTAAGGTGCAGTATCCGCCTTATTCGTTGCCCTGACGGTGATATCGCCCAGCGACACCCCGGCACGAATCGGCACTAACAGGAGATTTCCATGAATTACTTACGATTGATTCTCGACCACGAGAAGCGTGCCACTGGCTATAACTGTGCGATTGATACTGAGCTGGATGAACTCCCGGCAGCCATCACCGAAGCCATCTACAAGCATGTGAAGGACTACCGGGGCGGTCTCACCTATGACCGGGCAGATTTCATCATGCGTGACCTCCTGTGGCTCCTGAGCGGCTATGACGTCAAGGCTATCGTTACCGACCATACTCAGCGTGAAACACAGGTTTATCCATTCTGATTTACCGGGCACGGATGCCCGGATTGTCTGGTAAAAGTAAGTTAAGTGTGGCTCCGCTGAAGATTCAGCCTTGGAATTTGCTCGATGACGCTACGCTGGGCCTGTACGCTTGTTTCACCATAACCGTGACTGGCCTTCGCTCTGTCAGATGAATTTTCGTTATGTCCGAGAATGCTGTCCTGGATTTCCTCGCGAATGTTCAGATCTCGGCATAGCGTAACGAGCGTATGGCGGAAGCTGTGGGTCGGCTTGATGCCCTGCCGCGTCAGGCCGTGTTCCCGAATGTAGTTCCCCCACCAGCGACCGTAGTTGTATGAATATTTCCGGTTCACTTCGGACTTATCGGCAAAGAGCTGATTGGTGCTGGACTGCACGAAATCAAGGAAGCCCAGCTCAATCAGGTGGCTATGTATCGGGAACTGGCGTGTGTTACCCATCTTGATCGACTGGCCTTCACCCATTGTCAGCCTGAAGCAGGGTGTACCGTCCACCTCCACGATGTCACCCTTACGGAGCTGGGCGATTTCCTCAACGCGGGCACCGCAGTAGTAGAGAATTATCGGTATCCAGTATGCCATAGCCCCATACGGCGTTTCTTCACCGTGGAATACGGGCAGAGAGAAGATACGGCTGATTTCATCGCGACTGAAAGACCTGACGACTGTCGGGCCAGCGACGACCTTACGTTTCTTCAGCTTGCCTAGCGGGTTCTCTGTTAGCTTGCCGTCCTCTATCGCGACGCGGAAGACCGATGACAGCTCTTTAAGTATATTTTCAACACGGACAGGGCTGATTTTTTCACCTTCAGCGTCCACCTGCTTGTGCAGTGGCAGTAACCGTACCGCCTTAGAAGGACGGGATGGGAGCTTTTCGAGCAGGTTACGGAAGTCGGCGAGGTCAGTAACGGTGATGTCCTCTACGGCCTTCTGCCCAATAAACTCAATGAAGCGATTTGCCGATGTTGTGTAGGCGATAATCCGACTTTCTGCACGCAGTGGTTCATGACGCATAACGTGATCTTTATAGCGTTCGAACAGGTCTGCGAAGGTGAGAGTTTCAGGTCTTTCTGCGGGGAGAACGTCCAGACCTTTGCTTCTGGCGTAGCGCTGGGGGCGAAGATTCAGAAGGTAAGCATTGGTGATATCGCTACGCCGTTCAGCCAGTCGCCATGCCAGACGGATTCGCCAGGCCGGGGTGAGAACGAGGGGCGTGTATTCCAGAGCTTCATCCAGCTCTACAACCATCAGTTTGCAGATGGATTCGTCACGTTCTGCCTGCCATGTTTCTGACTTGTAGCGGGGCTTGCGTTCGCGGTCTTCCAGCCAGTCGTGAATGATGTCGTTTTCCGGCGAGTGGAACATTCCTGTTTTACCATCGAGAACATCTTCAACGAGGTATCGATCCCGGATTAGCTCGTCATTCTGCATGGTACGTGAAGCCCATACACCAGCGATCATCTCGATATCGGCATCAGTTAAGGACTCTTCCGCTTCAAGCTGCTTTTCTGCCAGCCTGAGCATCATGTCGATCTGAATGATTTTTGCGGGTGCACGTTCTCTGGCCTCCCTCACGTCTTTGGTATCAAGGGTGAACTTGATCTCACGTTTATTGAGGATGCCTTGCAGGCGTTTGGGGACGGCCTTACGGACGAGGTAAACGCCGAAACGGTTCTTTGTTGGCTGTATCATAATGCCCATTTTGTACCACCTTTCTGTACCACCGGGAAGCGGGGCCGGAGGAAATTAAAAAGAGGTAACTACTGGTAAACCAACAAGTTGTTGACTCAAAAAGCAAAACCCCCGCCGAAGCGAGGGTTATAAATGAGTGGTGCCCGGACTCGGAATCGAACCAAGGACACGGGGATTTTCAATCCCCTGCTCTACCGACTGAGCTATCCGGGCAACGAGGCGCATTAAACCCGATTCGCTTCGCTTCGTCAACGAAATTTCTTCAAATCAATGCAGACTGCACAATCTATCACCACATTGCTGCTATTGCACGCATTCTCAGGCAAAAAATGCCGTCCACGCGGCAGAAAGCGGCATTGCCAGCAGCAGGGCCGGAAGCATATTTACAACGGCAAACATTTTGATGCCGCAAATACGTAAACCGGTTGCCAGCAGCAATAGTCCGCCTACAGCGCTGAAATCAGCCATCATCGCAGGCGTGGTCAGGGGTAAAATCAGCGCCGCGCAGGCGGCCAGCGTCAACTGGATTGCCAGCATCGGCACACAAATGGCAGAGACCGCGATCCCCAGTGAACAGGCAAAAATGATGGCCGTGAAGAAATCAAGAAACGATTTCGCAATTAATATATTTGGATCGCCGGTCATGCCTTCATGTATCGCCCCGAAGATCCCGGTTCCGCTGGCGCAAAACAGCACGATGATGGCCACGTAACTTTGGATAAATGATTCATGCGTTGCGTTGGCGTCCGAACGGGTGAAAAGCTGCTGTGCTTTGGCTACGGCGGCGTTAATCCCTTTCTCCAGATGACAGAATTCGCCAATTAACGCGCCAACCAGCGTTGCCAGAACCATTACCGGCAGGTTGGCGCATTTGATAACCAGCAAGATACCAATTCCCAAAGAGCACAGGCCGAATATGGAGGTCATCGAGATCCGAATGCGCTCCGGTAAATGCTGGCTAAGTAGTGCGCCGAAAACGCCGCCAAATAAAATGGCGCCGCCATTAATAAAGGGTCCGATTACCACGTTTGCTCCTGCATACCCATTATCGTCTTGATCCTGAAGGCAATTGACTGGGTGAAATTATGTTTCAGATTGCATTATTATGCCGCTAATTTCAGACAAAATGTTTGTTTATCTGTGAGGTTTTAGCGCCGGATTTTATCTTGCGCCTGTCAGTGAAAGGTGCCATGATTGCGCGAATTTTCTCCTGTCTGAATGGGGCTGCCTGGGATGAAATTATTCCCCCTACATCGCCTTCCATATCGCCTTTTTGCGCGACGCTTGCCCCTTCCTGCAACATATCTTCACGCTTCCACCATGCGGTGAGGTAAGCGCACGCTCACTGCAGGATAACAGTAAGATCAGAGGCTATCTGCTTTTACTGATGTCTGGCGGTCGGGGCTGGTAACCAGTTTGACCTGTCATTTCGTGGGCAAAGCAGTGCGGCTTTGCCGGGACTTTTGATTTTCCCGAAACGGGTTATTGCGCTTATGAAATCAATGAAAATTGCCGCCAGTGGTGAACTGGTCTCTCGTCTGTCCAGCCATCGTCAGGTAGTCTCGCTGGACAGTACCGATTTTACTGACGTTGCGGCAGTCGTCATTACCGTTGCGGACAGCCGCAGCGGGATCCTTGCTTTGCTTAAACGCACAGGTTTTCATTTACCCGTGTTTCTGTTCGCGGAATCCGATGTGGAGGTGCCAGCGGGAGTAAATGCGGTCATTCGTGGTCAGGCTCAGGAGTGGCTGGAGCTGGAGACTGCTGCCTGTCAGTATGAAGACGATCTACTGCCGCCGTTCTACGACACGCTGACCCAGTATGTCGAAATGGGGAACAGCACGTTTGCCTGCCCGGGACACCAACACGGTGAGTTTTTTAAGAAGCATCCTGCGGGGCGGCATTTCTACGAATTTTTTGGTGAGAATCTGTTTCGTGCGGACATGTGCAACGCTGACGTTAAGCTTGGCGATCTGCTGATTCATGAAGGGTCAGCGAAACATGCGCAGAAATTTGCCGCGAAAGTTTTCCACGCGGATAAAACCTACTTTGTGCTGAACGGAACCTCTGCGGCCAATAAAGTGGTAACCAATGCGCTGCTGACGCGTGGGGATCTGGTGCTTTTTGACCGTAACAACCATAAGTCGAACCACCACGGCGCGCTGATCCAGGCGGGTGCAACGCCGGTTTATCTGGAAGCGGCGCGTAATCCGTTTGGTTTTATCGGCGGCATTGATGAGCACTGCTTTGATGAGCAGTACCTGCGTCAGCAGATCCGTGAAGTTGCGCCACAAAAGGCTGACCAGCCGCGTCCGTTCCGTCTGGCGATCATTCAACTCGGCACTTATGACGGCACGATCTACAACGCCCGGCAGGTGATCGACAAGATCGGTAGCCTGTGTGATTACATTCTGTTTGATTCCGCATGGGTCGGCTACGAGCAATTTATCCCGATGATGGCCGATAGCTCACCGTTGCTGTTGGAGCTTAATGCTAACGATCCGGGGATCTTTGTGACGCAGTCAGTACACAAACAACAGGCTGGGTTTTCGCAAACCTCGCAGATCCACAAAAAGGATAACCACATTCGCGGCCAGGCGCGGTTCTGCCCGCATAAGCGGCTGAACAACGCGTTTATGCTGCATGCTTCCACCAGTCCGTTTTATCCGCTGTTTGCGGCGTTGGACGTTAACGCCAAAATTCATGAAGGCGAGAGCGGTCGTCGGCTATGGGCGGAGTGCGTGGCGCTGGGAATCGAGGCCCGTAAAGCGATAATTGCTCGCTGTAAGATGATTCAGCCGTTTATTCCCCCGGTGGTTGATGGCAAACCGTGGGAAACCTATCCGACGGCGGTGATTGCCAGCGAGCGTCGCTTCTTTAGCTTTGAGCCTGGCGCGAAGTGGCATGGTTTTTCCGGTTACGCGCGCGACCAGTATTTTGTCGATCCCTGCAAGCTGTTGTTAACTACCCCGGGCATTGATGCGCAAACCGGGCAATATACTGAATTTGGTATTCCGGCGACGATTCTGGCGCATTACCTGCGTGAAAACGGCATTGTGCCGGAGAAATGCGACCTCAACTCGATTCTGTTCCTGCTGACCCCGGCTGAAAGCGCAGAGAAAATGGCGCAACTGGTGGCGATGCTGGCGCAGTTTGAACAGCACATTGAGAACGACACGCCGCTGGCTGAAGTGCTGCCCACTATCTTCAACAAGTATCCGGTGCGCTACCGGGATTACACGCTGCGTGAACTGTGTCAGGAGATGCACTCACTGTACGTCAGCTTTGATGTGAAAGATCTGCAAAAAGCGATGTTCCGTCAGGAGAGTCTGCCTGCCGTGGCGATGAATCCGCAGGATGCCAACAGCGCTTTTATTCGTGGTGATGTTGAACTGGTGCGTATTTGTGATGCTGCTGGCCGCATTGCGGCGGAAGGTGCGCTGCCTTATCCTCCGGGCGTGCTGTGCGTGGTGCCTGGCGAAGTCTGGGGCGGGGCGGTGCAACAATACTTCCTGGCGCTGGAAGAGGGTGTAAACCTGCTGCCTGGCTTCTCGCCGGAGCTGCAAGGCGTTTACAGTGAGACGGATGCAGACGGCATTAAGCGTCTGTATGGATATGTTGTGAAATAAGCGCCATCTGGCCAAAAAGAAGGTCACCTGATGGTGACCTTCTTTCATTATAAAGATTAGTGTGCGATGGTCTGCGTGCCTGCCGGAACGCGCACGTGTTTGTATTTAAACAGCGCAACGAAGGCAAATGCCAGAACCAGCGAGTAACCTGCGAAGATTAGCCACACGGTCTGCCAGTCGGTAATACCGTTCAGCGTGTAGTGTTCAACCACTTTGCCGCTCACCAGACCGCCCAGAATACAACCGAAGCCGTTGGTCATCATCAGGAACATACCCTGTGCGCTGGCACGAATTTCAGGGCGAACTTCTTTCTCCACGAACACGGAGCCAGAGATGTTGAAGAAGTCAAAGGCGCAGCCGTAAACAATCATCGACAGAACCAGCAGTACGGTACCGAACGGCGTCGGATCGCCGTAGGCAAACAGACCGAAGCGCAGCATCCACGCGACGATACTGATCAGCATCACGTTCTTAATACCGTAACGGCTTAAGAAGAACGGGATGGTCAGGATAAACAGGGTCTCAGAAATCTGTGAAATCGACATCATCACCGATGCGTGTTCAACGATAAAGCTACCAGAGAACAGCGGGTTGTTGTCGAAGCTGTGCAGGAAGGTATTACCAAACATATTGGTAATCTGCAGCTCCGCGCCCAGCATCATAGAGAAGATGAAGAAAATCGCCATGCGCTTGTTTTTAAACAGCGCAAAGGCATCCAGACCCAGCATAGACGACCAGCTCTGGTTTTTCTGCTGATTGGCGATCGGAATATGCGGCAGCGTCAGGGTGAACAGCGCCAGTACCACAGACAACGTCGCACCGATATACAGCTGCATATGGCTCAGTTCAAAGCCGGAGAAGCTTACGCCCCACATTGCCATGATAAAACCGATGGTGCCCCAGATACGAATTGGCGGGAAATCGGTAACGATATCCATCCCGGCTGATTGCAGACGATAGTAGGAGATGGTGTTGATGAGCCCCAGCGTTGGCATATAGGCCAGCGAGTTAAGCAAAATCACAAAGAACATGGCGCCTGGCGTGGTGACTTCGGCTGCGGCGAACAGCGTTGCGGCACCGACCAGGTGACAAATGGTGTATACCCATTTCGCACTGATCCATTTGTCGGCCACGATCCCTAACAGCGTCGGCATAAATACGGCGGCGATCCCCAGCGAGCTATACACCGCGCCAATGGATGCACCATCGAATTTAAGGGTGACAAACATATAGGAGCCGAGAGTAGTCAGCCAACTACCCCATAAGCAGAACTGCAGAAACGAGAGAACTTTCAGCTGCAGCTTAAGATTCATGTTAATTTCCTCACACCGTAATGCGGATGAATGTTTTAAAAGGCACATTTGCCGTGGCTATATGATGTGATTCTATCAACGAGCAGCACTCTTTTTTTGTTACCTGTGACAAATATTTGCAAACAATTTCTAATTGCAAGGCAAAAGAGTGATGGAGTTAACACTTTTCCCTCTTCTGAACCTCGTTTAAGGGGACAGAAGAGGGATACATTAGCGGCGTCGATATGATTTTTGTGCGGAATTGACCTTGTAAAGGTATCGGCGTGATTCAGCTGATGGGTGTCGGGTTGTCAGGATTTGATAAACGTCCCCAGGGGACATGCTGTTAATGATATTCGCGGCCTGAATTTTATCATTCGAGAACACGCGCAGCACGCTGCCGGCACCGCCGTTATACGCGGTGATCACCGCATAGCGACGCGAGGTTGGATTATCAATGCCGCCCAAATAGACATTGTTGAGCATGGCCAGATAAGCCGTGCCGGTATCAATGTTGCTGGCCGGGTCAAACAGGAAGCTGCGGCTAGGTGTGCCTGAGCGCCCTTGTGAGCGGAAAACATCTTTCCCTGCGCTGTGTTGTACCACCTGCATCAGTCCCAGCGCATCGGCATGGCTGACCGCATACGGGTTAAACGAGGATTCGGTTTGCATGATGGCCAGAATCAGTGACTCGTCAACGCCATACTTACGCGATGCCTGACGCACCATGCCGATGTATTTATGCGCGCGCTTATCAAGGTGGTTTGGTACCAGATTGATCGTTACGCTATAAATGATACGCAGACCATTGCTGCGGCTTTTAAGTCGCGTTTGCAGCAGGTAGTTGGCAAAGTTGGTGGCACGTCCCTCCCAACGAATTGGCTGGCCGGTATTATCGACCACCTGTCCGTACAGGAACGGCTCTTTGGAAATCTTAATGTCGTCGACATCGGAATAGAGATCGATAGAACCCGGATCATCGCCCATCAGCAACGTCTTGATAATCGCCCGACGCAGGTGCCCGGCAGGATCTGTTCCGGCAATGGTCTCGACGGTTATCGTACCGTCATCAAAGTTGATGTGGCTGCGGGTTTGGTACTGATCGGTATACTTTACGTAGTCCTTCGGACCCGCAATCAGCACTTCCTTAAATCCCCACAGATTCTCAATGTTATGGGCAAATTGCCCCATCAGAATATCAAAACCGTTGGTATCCTTGACCCAGGCTTCGTTATAGGAATCGCCTTTTTTGGTCGAACTGGAACAGGAGATGAGCAACGGCGCAATAACGGCAAGCGCGAGATATTTTTTCATCATTCCGGGAGTGCGTGTTGTGTTTGTTATATGCAAGGACCAGATTAAATCGTCGGCCGGATAAGCGCAGCGCCATCCGGCAACGGTTCTTATGACTCTGGCGTATAGCCTTCAATATGCACGTCCTTACCCTCAAACAGGAAGTTGATCATCTCCTGCTCCAGCAGTTTACGTTGCTCGACGTTCATCATATTGAGTTTCTTCTCGTTAATCAGCATGGTTTGCTTGTGCTGCCATTGCGCCCAGGCTTCTTTAGAAATCTCGTTATAAATGCGTTTTCCCAGATCGCCTGGGTACAGCTGAAAATCCTGACCTTCTGCTTCGCGTTGCAGGAAAGTGCAAAAAATCGTTCTGCTCATAAAAAATCCTCTCTTTCGACCGCTACGTTAAACCTGTGTACCGGCACGTAATTGCTGTAACAAACGCTCCACGGGAGCCGCCAGCCCAACAGATGGCGGTTGCGCTAAGTTATACCAGAGCGCGTTGCCTTCATCCATGCATGAGGTGCATGAAGACACGGGAAGCCACATAGGCACAATATCTAAGTGGAAATGGCTAAAGGTATGGCGAAACGCATTAAGTTGGATCAGATTATCTGTGTTAATTTGCCGTTGCGCCAGCCACTTACGCAGCCCATCTTCGTCGTCAAACTGAGGAAAACAGTATAAACCACCCCATAAGCCACTGGGCGGACGCTGCGATAGCAACACCTCGTCATCATGCTGCAGCAGTAAAAAATAGCCCGTACGTTCCGGTAACGTCTGTTTGGGTTTTTTACCAGGATACAGCGCCCAGCTTGCATTGGCGGCCGCTACACAGCCATTTTCTAACGGACACAGCGAACATTTAGGCTTTGAACGTGTACAAACCATAGCGCCTAAATCCATCATCGCCTGGTTAAAACGCTCAACGCCGTGGGCAGGCGTAACCTGCTCGCTCAGCTCCCACAGTTTCTTTTCGACCTCTTTTTTCCCCGGCCAGCCGCTTACAGCATAACAGCGAGCCAGCACGCGTTTGACGTTACCGTCAAGAATCGGAAAATGCTGACCCAGAGAGAGTGAAAGGATCGCGCCTGCGGTCGAGCGTCCAACGCCTGGCAGGGCGGCGACTTCATCAAAGGTTTGCGGAAAAGTACCGCCATGCAGCGCCACAACCTGCTGCGCGGCTTTATGTAAATTGCGCGCACGGGCGTAATAGCCCAGCCCGGTCCATAAATGCAGAACTTCATCCAGCGGCGCATGGGCCAAATCCGTAACCGTCGGGAAGCGCGTCATAAAGCGCTCAAAATAGGGGATAACGGTGGCAACCTGAGTTTGTTGCAGCATCACCTCAGAGAGCCATACTTTGTAAGGCGTCTTGTCAATTTGCCAGGGCAGCGTCTTGCGCCCGTATTTGTCGTACCAGCTCAAAACCTGAGCTGAAAATTGAGAGGCTTGCATGATTACCGTTTCATTATTGCCGGGGGCAAGATTGCAGCACAGCGGCAACGGGGTGTAAACCGGAACTTTCCGCTGCTCACTTTCTTCCTTTACTTGCATCCGGCAACTAACTTTGGATAATGCCCGTTTTCAGAACTCAAACACAGCAGACTAAACTTTTATGAAGAACGACGTCATTTCACCGGAATTTGATGAAAACGGCCGCCCTCTGCGCCGGATTCGTAGTTTTGTTCGTCGCCAGGGGCGACTGACGAAAGGGCAGGAACACGCGCTGGAAAACTACTGGCCGGTGATGGGCGTTGAGTTCAGCGAAGAGCCTGTAGATTTCGCTGCACTGTTTGGTCGCGATGCGCCAGTCACGCTTGAAATTGGTTTTGGGATGGGGGCTTCGCTGGTGGCGATGGCGAAAGCGCGTCCCGAACAGAATTTCCTCGGCATCGAGGTTCACTCGCCGGGCGTTGGCGCGTGTCTGGCTTCAGCCCATGAAGAGGGCGTCGAGAACTTGCGTGTCATGTGCCATGATGCCGTTGAAGTCCTGCATAAAATGATTCCTGACAATTCTTTATCTATGGTTCAGCTGTTTTTCCCTGACCCGTGGCATAAAGCACGTCATAATAAACGCCGTATCGTTCAGGTACCGTTTGCTGAGCATATCTTAAGTAAGCTGAAGCTGGGCGGCGTGTTCCATATGGCAACCGACTGGGAAGCGTATGCGGAGCACATGCTGGAAGTGATGTCCTCTATCGACGGGTATAAAAACCAGTCAGAGAGTAACGATTATGTACCGCGCCCACAATCGCGCCCGGTAACCAAATTTGAACAACGTGGTCATCGTCTTGGCCACGGCGTATGGGACTTAATGTTCGAGAGGGTGAAATAATGGCAAAGAACCGTAGCCGTCGTCTGCGTAAAAAAATGCACATCGACGAATTCCAGGAAATAGGATTTTCGGTTGCATGGCGTTTCCCGGAAGGTACATCTGGAGAGCAGGTCGATAAAATCGTTGATGACTTTATCGATGAGGTTATCGAACCGAACAAACTGGCCTTTGACGGCAGCGGCTATCTGGCCTGGGAAGGTCTGATCTGTCTGCAGGAAATCGGCAAATGCACTGAAGAACATCAGGCAATCGTCCGTAAGTGGCTGGAAGAGCATAAACTTGAAGAAGTGCGCACCAGCGAACTTTTCGATATTTGGTGGGACTAAGTAGCACAGGGTCGGCAAATGCCGGCCCGATTTGTATTGAGGGAAAGATATGATGCGCAAAACGCTGCTGGCGGCAGTCCTAACGTTCACGGCGATGGCCGCACATGCCGATTATCAGTGCAGCGTCACCCCACGTGACGATGTGATTTTGAACCCACAAACGGTGCAGGTGAAAGGCGAAAACGGCGATCTGGTTATTACCCAGGCCGGCGATGTCACCTTTAACGGTAAGCAGTACAACCTGAACGCCGCACAGCGTGAGCAGGCTAAAGATTATCAGGCCGCGTTGCGTAGCAGCCTGCCGTGGATTGACGAAGGTGCCAGAGCGCGCGTGGAGAAAGGTCGCGTGGCGCTGGACAAAATCATCGCCAAAGAGGTCGGTGAAAGCAGCAACATGCGTGGCCGCTTAACCAAGCTGGATGCGCAATTGAAAGCGCAGATGAACCGCATCATCGAACATCGTACTGATGGGCTGACCTTCCACTATAAGGCGATTGACCAGGTCCGCGCCGACGGGCAGCAATTAGTGAATCAGGCGATGGGCGGCATTTTGCAGGACAGCATCAACGAGATGGGCGCTAAAGCTGTGCTCAAAGGCGGCGGTAACCCGCTGCAGGGCGTGCTCGGGAGCCTCGGTGGTTTGCAAACGTCAATTCAGAACGAATGGAAGAATCAGGAACAAGACTTCCAGCAGTTTGGCAAAGATGTTTGCGCCCGCGTCGTGACGCTGGAAAACGATCGTAAAACGCTGGTTAGCACGTTGAAATAATTTTCACCTCTTTTTAACGGCACAGAAACATTCTGTGCCGTTTTATTTTGTATCTTTCTGTTTTTTTGATATCCATCTCTAAGAATGGCAATTTGATGGAGATATAAATCTGGTTAATTGGATGCCGTCACATTATTCATCTGTAAGATAGACATAATGCTGCAAATTCAAGTAACTGGAGAAATAACATGGAGTTTTTCAAGAAAACGGCACTTGCCGCACTGGTTATGGGTTTCAGCGGCGCGGCGCTTGCACTGCCAAACATCACTATTTTAGCAACCGGCGGGACCATTGCCGGCGGTGGTGATTCCGCGACAAAATCTAACTACACGGCAGGCAAGGTAGGCGTAGAGAATCTGGTTGAAGCCGTACCTCAGTTGAAAGACATCGCGGTTGTTAAAGGCGAGCAGGTGGTGAACATCGGCTCTCAGGATATGAATGACGACGTCTGGTTAACGCTGGCGAAAAAGATTAACACCGAGTGTGATAAAACCGACGGTTTTGTCGTGACACATGGTACGGATACCATGGAAGAAACCGCCTATTTCCTCGACCTGACCGTCAAGTGCAACAAGCCGGTAGTGCTGGTGGGTGCAATGCGTCCGTCTACAGGGATGAGCGCCGATGGTCCGTTCAACCTGTATAACGCAGTGGTGACGGCTGCAGACAAAGCCTCTGCCAACCGTGGTGTGCTGGTGGTGATGAACGACACCGTGATGGATGGTCGCGACGTGACCAAAACCAACACTACCGATGTAGCCACCTTCAAATCCGTTAACTATGGCCCGCTGGGCTACATCCATAACGGCAAGATTGACTACCAGCGTACGCCTGCGCGTAAGCACACCACGTCTACTCCGTTCGATGTGTCTAAGCTGACCGAACTGCCGAAAGTGGGGATTGTTTACAACTACGCTAACGCCTCGGATCTGCCGGCCAAAGCGCTGGTCGACGCGGGTTATGCGGGTATCGTCAGTGCGGGTGTAGGTAACGGCAACTTGTATAAAACGGTATTCGATACGCTGGCCACTGCCGCGCATAAAGGTACCGTCGTGGTGCGTTCCTCCCGTGTACCAACCGGCTCCACCACGCAGGATGCTGAAGTTGATGATGCGAAATACGGCTTTGTGGCTTCAGGTTCTCTGAACCCGCAAAAAGCGCGTGTTCTGCTGCAGCTTGCGCTGACGCAAACCAAGGATCCTAAGCAGATCCAAGAAATGTTTAATCAGTATTAATCGATGCAGGTGGCTGCGCTTATCGCCCTAACCCTGTAGGCCTGATAAGCGCAGCGCCATCAGGCAATTTGCCGGATGGCGGCTCAAGGCCTTATCCGGCCTACATCGTTACCGTATTACTCCGCCAGGAACAATTCCAGCAGCGAATTCAAAAACAGCTTACCGTGTTGGGTAATCTGCCAGTATTCATCGCATTCACTCAGGTAACCCTGGGCGATAGCTGCATCAATCTGTCGACGAATAACGTCTTCGGCAAGCCCGGTGTATTGCGTGAATTCTGCACGCGGCGCGGCCTCCAGTAACCGGAAACGGTTCATAAAGAACTCGAACGGCTTGTCGGCTTCGGCAACATCACGCTGGCTTTCCAGGTAACGTCCTTGCATGTATCCGCGTGGATGCCGCGTTTTGGTGGTGCGCAGGATGCGTCCGTCCGGGAACGTGATTTTGCCGTGCGCGCCGCAGCCAATGCCAAGATAGTCGCCAAAACGCCAGTAATTGAGATTGTGCTGACACTGATAGCCCGGTTTCGCATAGGCTGAGGTTTCGTACTGTTGATACCCCGCTGCAGTCAGCAACTGGTGCCCTTGCTCAAAAATATCCCACAGCGCGTCATCGTCCGGTAATACCGGCGGACGTGAACCAAATAGCGTGTTGGGTTCGATAGTCAGCTGATACCAGGAGAGATGCGGCGGGTTGAGCGCGATGGCCTGTTGCAAATCGCCCAACGCCTCTTCCAGAGTCTGATCCGGCAGGCCGTGCATCAGATCGAGATTAAAGCTACGTAGCCCCAGACCGCTCGCCAGATTCGCGGCACGTTTGGCTTCTTCCGGTCCGTGAATACGCCCCAGGCGCTCAAGTTTGGCGGCGCTAAAGCTCTGTACGCCAATGGAGATTCGGTTTACGCCAGCGCGTTGATAATCAACAAAGCGATCGGCTTCCACCGTCCCGGGATTTGCCTCCATCGTGATTTCTGCATCCGCGGCCAGCTTCAGGCGTGCGCGCACGCCGTCGAGCAGTGTTTGCATTGCCGGGCCAGAAAGCAGGCTCGGCGTACCGCCACCGATAAAAATCGTCTTTACTTCACGTCCCTGGGCGTGGGCTACCTCAGAGTCCAGATCGCTCAGCAGATGCTGCACATAGTCGTCATGAGGGACTTCGCCCTTCAGCGCATGCGAGTTGAAGTCGCAGTACGGACATTTCTGTACGCACCACGGGATGTGAATATAAAGACTGAGCGGCGGAAGCTTAACCATTACGCAGGGCATCCAGCAGCAGCTTCAACGCCTGTCCGCGGTGAGAAATCGCACTTTTCTCTTCCCGGGTCAGTTCAGCCGCCGTTTTCCCTTCAGTCGGCACAAAGAAGATCGGGTCGTAGCCAAAGCCACCGTTTCCGGCAGGTTCACGGGTAATAATACCCGGCCAGCTTCCGTGGCACACTACCGGCGTTGGATCGTCTGCGTGGCGCATATAGACCAGCACGCAGTGGAACTGTGCCTGGCGCTTGTCATCAGGAACATCCTGCAGGGTGTGAAGCAGTTTTTCCAGATTCTGCCTGTCGGTCGCATCTTCGCCGGAATAACGGGCCGAATAGATGCCCGGCGCGCCGCCAAGGGCGTTCACCGCCAGACCAGAGTCATCAGCAATGGCCGGCAGTCCGGTAATTTGCGCGGCATGACGCGCCTTCAGAATGGCATTCTCAATAAACGTCAGCCCGGTCTCTTCTGCAGAATCAACACCCAGATCCGTTTGGGCAACGACATCAAGTCCGAAATCACTCAGAAGAGAGGCGAGTTCACGCACTTTACCGGCATTGCCGGTCGCGAGGACAACTTTTTGCATGGGATACCTAATCAGTTAGCGCCGCAATTTCGGGCGGGATCTGTTGCGGATGAATGATTTTAACCTGTTTGTGGCGGCCAAGCTCGCCCTTCTCAATAACGACCTGGCTTTTTGCCACACGGAACTGTTTGCCGAGAAATTTCACCAGATGGCTGTTCGCTTGCCCATCCACCGGCGGGGCGGTAATGGCGACTTTTACTTCGTCGCCATGCAAACCCACAATACTGTCACGGCTGGCTTTAGGCTGAATGTAGAGCCGTAAAACCAGACCGTCGTCGCAGGGTGTAACGGCACTCATAGCGCCATCCACAGCCCCGGCAGCAGCATATTGCCTGTCGCCTGTAACACTTCCGCGATACCCATGTTAATCACATAGAGCAGCAGAACCAGAATCATCGGCGAGAAATCGATGCCGCCCATACCCGGGAGGATACGACGAATAGGACGCAGCAGCGGATCCGCCAGTTGAATCAGCACGTACTCCACGGGGCTGCGGCCCTGGCTGACCCAGCTCATAATCGCCATCACCAGCAGTACCCAGAAAATCAGCAGTCCGATGGTCTTGAGGACAATCAGTACGGCGGCGATCCAGATAATCGGCTGGAACGTGACCACCTTAAACAGCACGATGGCTTTAATAAAGCTGAGAACGAGCGCCACTAATGCCGAGGCGCTGTCAATCGGCCCCATCGGGGGAATCACACGGCGTAACGGCCCAATAACAGGCTGAGTGATTTTCACTATAAACTGCGAGAACGGGTTGTAAAAATCGCAGCGAGACCATTGCATCCACACGCGTAGCAGCAGCGCCATGGTATACAGCTCAATTACCGTTGAGAGCAGGAAGGTCAACGTATTCATGGTGTTCCTTAGTTTTCCTTATTTTTTAGTGTAATCACGAGCACCAAAAATGGCGGTGCCAATGCGCACCATCGTGCTACCCGCCGCAATTGCGGCATCCATATCATCAGACATCCCCAGTGAGAGGGTGTCGATGCCTGGGTAGCGTGTTTTCAACCCGGTAAATGCTACAGCCATTTGCTGTGCAACTTCAAACTGCCTTACATAATCTGACTCAGGCGCCGGAATTGCCATCAGACCACGCAGGTTAATACGCGGCAATGCGGCGACTTCAGCGGCCAGTGCATCAAGCTCTGCCAGCGGAATACCCGACTTACTGTTCTCATCACTGATATTAATTTGGATCAGCACATTCAGCGGCGGTAGTTCCTCCGGACGCTGTTCGCTCAGACGGGTAGCGATGCGCAGACGATCAATCGTATGACACCAGTCAAAATGTTCAGCGACCAGACGGCTTTTGTTGGACTGCAGTGGGCCGATAAAGTGCCACTGCAGATCGTTGACGCCTTGTTCCCGAAAGTAGCGAATTTTATCCACCCCTTCCTGAACATAATTTTCACCGAAGGCTCGCTGACCTGCGGCAATGGCATCTTCGATGGCGCTCGCAGGTTTGGTTTTACTGACTGCAAGCAACGTAACTTCTTCTGAAGACCGCCCGCAACGCGTCGCGGCGGCTGAGATTTTGTCCCGGACATGTGCCAGGTTATGCGCGATATCGTTCATTTTCCGAGGATGTTCATATGAATATGGAAGAAATAGTGGCCCTTAGTGTAAAGCATAATGTGTCGGATCTACACCTGTGCAATGCATGGCCTGCGCGTTGGCGCATACGCGGAAATGTCGAAATCGCGCCGTTTACCACGCCTGACGTAGAGACGTTGCTGATGTGCTGGCTCAGCGAGCAACAACAGGTACAGTGGCAGAAACAGGGGCAGCTGGATTTTGCCATTACGCTGACGAACTCACGGCGTCTGCGTGCGAGCGCATTTGTGCATCAGCAGGGGATCTCTCTGGCGCTAAGGCTATTGCCGCTTGATTGCCCATGTTTGGATGATCTCCAGACTCCCGCCGCCTTACCTGAGCTGCTGCACAGTGAAAATGGATTAATTCTGGTGACCGGCGCTACCGGCAGCGGTAAATCAACGACCCTGGCGGCGATGGTGGCATATCTTAATCAGCACGTCGCGGGACATATTTTGACGCTGGAAGATCCCATTGAATATCGTTACACCAGTCAGCGTTGTCTCATTCAACAACGGGAGGTGGGCGTACACTGCGCTTCTTTCGCCGCCGGTTTGCGCGGCGCGCTGCGCGAAGATCCAGATGTCATTCTGCTGGGCGAGCTGCGCGACGTGGAAACCATTCGTCTGGCGTTAACGGCTGCGGAAACCGGGCATCTGGTGCTGGCAACGTTACACACGCGAGGGGCGGCTCAGGCTATTGCGCGGCTGGTAGATACCTTTCCTGCACCGGAGAAAGATCCGGTGCGTAATCAGCTGGCAGACAGCCTGCGGGCAGTGCTTTCGCAAAAGCTGGAACAAGATAAGCAGGGAGGACGCGTGGCGCTATTCGAACTGCTCATCAACACGCCCGCCGTTGGTAACCTGATCCGTGAAGGGAAAACGCATCAGCTACCCGGCATAATGCAAACCGGGCAACAGACAGGCATGCAGACCTTTACGCAAAGCCTGCAGCAGCGCCAGGCGCAGGGACGGCTTTAATAGCCCTGCTCGAAATAGCTTTCGAGAATAATAACGGCAGAAGCGGAGTCCACTTTACCTTTATTCAGTGCCCGGTATCCGCCTTGCTCAAACAGGCCGGAGCGGGCTTCGACGGTACTCAAACGCTCATCATGCAACGTCACGGTAACGCCAAAACGACCGTGAATACGGTTAGCGAACTTGCGTGCGCGTGCGGTAAGGGGTTGTTCGGTGCCATCCATATTGAGCGGTAAGCCGACAATGATTTCGTCCGGCTGCCACTCTTTCAGCAGACGTTCAATCAAATTCCAGTCCGGCGTACCGTCCTGTGCTTTGATCGCGGGCAAGGGTCTCGCGGTACCAGTAATACGCTGACCAATCGCAACGCCAATGCTTTTGGTACCAAAGTCGAAAGAGAGTAATGTTCCGCTCATCAGGCATGTCCCGCCACGCCAGGCATGGTAAGGATATCTATCCCGATAAGTTTCGCCGCATCGCGCCAGCGGTCGGCAATCGGCGTTTTAAACAAGATGTTGAGATCGGCGGGGGCCGTAAGCCAGGCGTTATCCAGCAGTTCTTGTTCGAGCTGGCCTTTTTCCCATGATGAATAGCCTAGCGCAACCAGCACCTCAGAGGGTTGCTCCTGCGTACCTAAGGTTTCTAATACATCGCGGGAGGTGGTGATGATGGTGTTATCTGAAATGCGGATACTGGATGCAAAGCGTGACGGCGGGGTATGCAGAATAAACCCACGGTCTTCCGCCAGCGGTCCGCCGAGCATCACCGGTTTATCCAGACGAATAGCCGGATCGCGTGCTTCAGGTGTAATTTTCAGCTTTTCCAGAATCCCTTCAATTTGTAAGTTTTCCAGAGGTTTATTGATGATAATCCCCATTGCTCCGTTCTCATTGTGTTCACAGATATACACCACGGAACGGCGGAAAATCGGATCCTGGAGAGCAGGCATGGCAATAAGAAAGTGATGCTGTAAATTCATTGTCAGAGGTTCTGTTTCCTGGTTCAAAAAAGCAACAGCGCCCAGTATGCGTACAAATACGAGCGCTGTCACTATGAGTATTGGTAGGATCCCTTCTACCGGCGAGTTCTTTTATTTTTGCAAACGAGCCTCAATGGCATCCATCAACATACCGGTAATCGAAACCGGGAATTCTGCTTCAATCTCACGAATACAGGTTGGGCTGGTGACGTTAATTTCCGTCAGGCGATCGCCAATGATATCCAGACCGACAAAAATCAACCCCTTCGCTTTCAGCGTTGGGCCAATGCGGCGGGCAATTTCCCAGTCGCTGTCGGTTAATGGACGCGGCTCGCCACGACCACCGGCGGCCAGGTTGCCACGGGTTTCACCACCCTGCGGAATACGCGCCAGGCAGTACGGAACGGGTTCGCCATCCACAACCAGTACGCGTTTGTCGCCGTCTTTAATCGCTGGCAAATAGTTCTGCGCCATGCAGTAGCGAGTACCATGTTCGGTCAGCGTTTCGGCAATGACGCCGAGGTTTGGGTCACCTTCCTTCACACGGAAAATAGATGCGCCGCCCATGCCGTCCAGCGGCTTGAGAATGATGTCGCTGTGCTTTTGCCAGAAAGCTTTTAGCTGCGCTTTGTTACGGGTGACCAGCGTTTCTGGCGTCAGGTCGGCAAACCATGCGGTAAAAAGTTTTTCGTTACAATCGCGCAGGCTCTGCGGTTTGTTGACGATTAACGTCCCTTTTTCTTCTGCACGTTCCAGAATATAGGTCGCGTAAATGAACTCAGTATCAAATGGCGGATCCTTACGCATCAGAATCACATCCAGATCGGCCAGCGGGAGATCCTGCTCGCCCTTGAACTCATACCATTTGTCGTAGTTCTGCTCTACGCTCAGGGTCCGCGTACGGGCGCGGGCTTCACCGTTGATCAGATAAAGATCGGCCATCTCCATATAGTGAATTTCGTAACCACGACGTTGTGCTTCCAGCAGCATAGCGAAGCTGGAATCCTTCTTGATGTTGATGCTTGCGATGGGATCCATCACGATGCCGAGCTTGATCATTGTTCTTCTCCGTTAGCCCAGATCGCCAAAACGCACCTGTAGCGCGGTAATGGCGGTGAGCGCAGTTGTCTCAGTACGCAGAACGCGAGGTCCTAACAGAATATCAGTAAACTGATAACGTGCGGTCATGGCAATTTCATCTGCCGACAGCCCACCCTCCGGGCCAATCAGCAAGCGGATGCGCTCTACCGGCAGCGGCAGCGTATTGATGCTGGCGCTGGCGCGAGGATGCAGGTTCAGTTTCAATCCTTCGTCCTGCTCAGCGCACCATGCTTCCAGATCCATTGCCGGGCGAATTTCAGGCACCCGGTTACGACCGCACTGTTCGCAGGCGGCAATGGCGATTTTCTGCCACTGCTGGAGCTTTTTGTTCAGGCGTTCACTGTCCAGTTTAACGCCGCAGCGCTCAGAAAAAAGTGGCGTAATGAGGCTTACGCCCAGTTCGATCGATTTCTGGATAGTAAATTCCATTTTTTCGCCGCGCGACATCACCTGGCCCAGATGGATGTGCAACGGCGATTCACGATCGTCGAGTTCGGCGTTAAGCACCTTCACGTCAACGCTTTTCTTGCTGGCGTGAGTGATTTCGGCGTCAAAGATTTGATTGCTGCCGTCAAACAGCTGTAACGCCTGGCCTGGTCCCATACGCAGCACACGACCGATATGGTTGGCGGCATCTTCACACAGTGAAATTTGGCTGCCGGAAGCGAGTGGTTCAGGGTGATAAATGCGAGGAATGCGCATAGTTAAACATCCGCGTCATGGCCCTGGGCTGCGAAAGGCCAGGGCATGGTTAAAAATATTGCCGCTAGTGTAGGTTAGCTCTTTTGCGCCTGGCAAGCGCGTTGCACATAGGGGTTATGGTTCCCCTGTACCTTCGCAATGCGTTCGTCGCGCTCACACTCCCAGTCGGTAACCGGATATTGCTTGTTCCAGGCATTAAAAAGCTGGGTTTGTTGGCGGGAGAGCGTCAGGTTGTATTGGTCGCGCATATAAAAATAGGTGCGTGCGATAGCGCCGCGGGCGCGGGCTGGCGGCTCGGCAACTTTCTCTTTGAAATCAACCTTCATGGCGCACTGCCCATACTGGCCTTCGCCACCGTTCCACTGGCTGTACATAAAGTTTGCGCGATCGCCATTTACTTCACCCACTGCAGGCTGCAGGTTATGCATATCGCTTTCCATCTGGCGATAGACTGGATCTTTGGCGCAGTTTTTACGTCCTCCGTCCTGCCAGCACTGGCGCTGATGGCCAAACTGCCAGGCAGGGACAACATGTTCCCATTCGATACGACTGGCGCGGTTTTCGTTTTTTCGCACTTTATAGCCGCAGGATTCAAGGTCAACGAGCCCTTTTTTACCTTGCCAGTTAATTTTACAACCGCAGTAGAAATCGCCCGGCGCATCGGCGTTAACTTTGACGCCTGCTGCTTTCGCCTGAGAAAAACTGTTGATACCTTCGGCTAACACCGGGCCAGAAAACGCAGCGGCTAACATGGCTGCGGCAAAAGAAAGATTACGGTACATCACGAACTCCGTGTCAAAACGAGCCCGCAACGTAGCGAAAGTTGTTCTTGTATGCAATCAGCGAGATCAGAAAGGTTCCTGATAATTCTGAATATTATTCTGCAACCAGTGGTTCGCCGCAATGGACGCAGCGGTAGGTAGCTTCACCGCGAACAACACGGTTATGGCGGCGAACGGTCAAGTGATGTTCCTGGCACTTACAGCGGTAAGCAAAGGTTTTACGTTGCACGGATTGCAGCTCAAACTGATGCGTGCGTCGGGCCGGGACGCCCAGCACACTCTCCATCATCCATTTCCACTCTTTTCCGTGCGGCGGGACGCGGCCAAAGTGCTTCCACACCAGCAAATGCGCCAGTTCATGGGGGACCACTTCGTTAACGAACGCATCGACGTTTTCCATCAGCAGCACCGGGTTGAGGCGGATTTCGTAAGTTTGTAGCCACGCCGTACCTGCGGCGGTTCCGCGCTGTTGGTAAACCAGCTTTGGCTCCGGGTAATGACGTTCCAGCTTGAGATTGGCCTGGGCGAGTTTTTCCCGCAGGCTGCGCATAACGGCTTGCTGGATGGCGATGGGAAGTCGGGAGGTTTTCATAACGCCAGAGGATAGTGCGACAGGGAAGGGACTGCAAGAGGAAGGCTTCCTCCCGCCTGGGGAGGAAGCCTTGAGTGATTAGTCGTGTGCGCCAATTTCGCGCAGTTTACGACCTTTCATCAGGTTACGTTCAATGTGTTCCAGAGAGACGTTTTTCGTTTCCGGGATTAGCCACAGGGTCAGGAAGATGAACAGGACGTTCAGGCCGCCGTAGACCCAGAAGGTGTTAGCGCTGCCCAGCGAGTTCAGCATCGTCAGGAAGGTTGCGCCGACGATCATGTTAGCAATCCAGTTGGTTGCGGTAGAGCAGGTGATGCCGAAATCGCGGCCTTTCAGCGGCTGAATTTCAGAACACAGTACCCAAATCAGCGGACCGGCGCTCATTGCGAAGCCAACGATAAACATCAGCAGCATCAGCACGGCAAAGTACTGGGCGGCAGCGGAGTGGATACCCACATGCATCATGGTGCCCAGCACGCCCATACCCACCGCCATAACGATAAAGCCAAGAATCAGCGTAGGTTTACGGCCCCAGCGGTCAACCAGACCAATGGCGATAAAGGTTGCCAGCACGTTGGTCAGGCCAACGATAACCGTTCCCCACATCTGCTCGGTGGTGTTGGTATAACCCGCCAGTTCAAAGATTTTTGGCGCGTAATACATAATGACGTTCATTCCGGTGAACTGCTGCATCACCTGTAACAGCACGCCAAGGAACACTGCGCGACGGAAGTTGCTGTTTTCTTTAAACAGCGCCCAGCCGCTTTGTTTAACCTGCAGACTCTCACGAATTTCATCCAGTTCGCGTTTGGCCTCAGCGCTGGTATCACGCAGACGCAACAGAACGCGCTCGGCATCGACAAAACGACGTTTAGCTGCAAACCAACGCGGGCTGTCCGGCAGGAAGATAACGCCAATCAGCAGTAACAGAGCAGGGATAATGATTACGCCCAGCATCCAGCGCCATGCGCCGCTATAACTGAACGCGGTATCGGAGAGGTAAGCGCCGAGGATCCCGATGGTGATCATCAACTGATACATCGAGATCATGCTGCCGCGGATTTTTTCCGGTGCGATTTCGGACAGGTACAGCGGCGCGGTATAAGACGCAACGCCAACGGCCAGGCCCAGCAGCACGCGGGAAACCAGTAGCACTTCAACGTTTGGTGCCGCGGCGGAGAACAATGAACCGGCAACAAACAGGATCGCGCCAATCATCAGGCTCTTTTTACGCCCCAGTTTGAAGGAGAGCCAGCCGCTGCCGACAGCGCCTACAGCCGCACCAAACATCATTGAGCTCACCACCCATTCCTGAGTGTGCGGGGTAATTTGAAACTCGTCGGTGATGAACGGTAAAGCACCGGCAATAACACCGATATCCAGGCCAAAAAGTAATCCAGCCAGGGCTGCAAGAAAGCAGACAAAAAATGTCATGGCTTTATTGGAACGCCCCGTTTTTTTATTGTCAGGCATGATGCCCTCCGGTTGGGTAGCTAGTTTTGTTGATGTTAAGGGTAGGTGAGTACGGGGTAAAAAAATGCGAATCACATCACATTAGTGTAATCGCTTACATTGGCATTCATAGTAATTATTAATTATGACTTTGAAAGATAAGGTTTTTATAAGAATACGATACAGTTATTTGCCTGGAATTAAGACAATACTGAAAAGTAATGTAACAATGATGCACAAGAGATGGCCAGGTTATGTTAATTAGAAGAGGGAGGAAACACAGCTTAATGTAATCGCTTTCATTTTCGTTCGAAAAGAGGATTAATAGCGCTGTTCTGGAAAGTGGAGGCAGAGAGAAGATGGGCATAAAAAAGACCAGCCGAGGCTGGTCTTAAGAAGCATAAGCGTTCAGTCGTGACTGAATTATTTCAGTCCGGCAGCGTCACGCAGCAGTTGCGCTTTGTCGGTTTTTTCCCAAGGGAAATGCTCACGACCAAAGTGACCATAGGCTGCGGTTTCTTTGTAGATTGGGTGCAGCAGATCCAGCATCTGAATCAGACCATACGGGCGCAGGTCGAAGAACTCACGCACCAGCAGGGTCAACTGTTCTGAAGGCACTTTTTCGGTACCGAACGTTTCTACCATGATAGAAGTCGGTTCAGCCACGCCGATGGCGTAGGAAACCTGAATCTCACAACGGTCAGCCAGGCCAGCGGCAACGATGTTTTTCGCGACGTAGCGGGCCGCATAGGCTGCGGAACGGTCAACTTTAGACGGATCCTTACCAGAGAATGCGCCGCCACCGTGACGAGCCATACCGCCGTAGGTATCAACGATAATCTTACGACCGGTCAGACCGCAGTCGCCCATTGGGCCGCCGATAACGAAACGACCGGTTGGGTTGATGAAGAATTTGGTCGAAGCATTCAGCCATTCAGTCGGCAGTACCGGCTTGATGATTTCTTCCATAACGGCTTCTTGCAGCGATTTCTGATCGATATCTTCAGAGTGCTGAGTCGACAGAACGACCGCATCAATACCGACGATTTTGCCGTCGTCATACTGGAAGGTAACCTGGCTTTTTGCATCCGGGCGCAGCCAGGATAAGGTGCCGTTTTTACGCACTTCAGCCTGACGCTGCACCAGACGGTGAGCATAGGTAATCGGGGCTGGCATCAGCACGTCGGTTTCGTTGGTGGCGTAGCCAAACATCAGGCCCTGGTCGCCCGCGCCCTGTTCCAGCGGATCGGCACGGTCAACGCCCTGGTTGATGTCCGGAGACTGTTTACCAATTGCGCTCAGTACCGCACAAGAGTTGGCGTCAAAACCCATGTCGGAATGCACATAGCCAATTTCGCGCACCGTGTTACGGGTGATCTCTTCGATATCGACCCATGCGCTGGTGGTGATCTCACCGCCAACTAAAACCATACCGGTTTTGACGTAGGTTTCGCAGGCAACGCGTGCTTTCGGATCCTGTTCCAGGATTGCATCCAGCACGGCATCAGAGATTTGGTCAGCGATTTTGTCAGGATGCCCTTCTGATACGGACTCGGACGTAAAAAGGTGTTTTGCCATATTTAATTTCACCTAAGGAGAATTTGGTTAGCTCAAACTGTCGAGTGGGATAGCCATGTGTAGAAGATTCTACCATGAGTCTGCAGATGACGGACACTGGCAGTCTGAGTGTTAATCGGTATAGATGGATTAACATCTGGACGGCTATTTTAGGACAGTTCTTCGCCTGATTTCCAGCTTTTTTTGATTGAGGTCGCATTGTACTGAAAATGTAACTGGAAATTTTTCCTGACGGTGCTGGCAATGTGTGCATTTATCTTTTGCTTTTTCGTACTGTTGTCGGTATAAAACGCGGCGCGCGGCTCATACAAAAAGCACACGACATTTTCATCGTGTTGCCACTTCCAGCCGGGTTAAAACTTTAGCTTTGGCTTGTGGGTTCTCCGTGAGGAGCAACCGTGGAGGTGATACGAGATAATGAACCGTTGTATTCTGCTGAATCTGTCGCACCGTTCTGGTGTACATATGTCCCCCGCAATCTGCATCTCTGTTTTGCATACCTGTCGATGTTATATACACAAAATCATTTATGCTGCGTCGAGGCGGCAAATGAATGAGTCCCCTGAACGTACGAGTAGTACGTGACTGGGGCGAATGCGCGTAGCCAACAAAGAGGCTGCATGAAGGATGAAGTGTATACCCATCTCGGCGTATCTCAGGACTCAAGAGCCGGTAACGGTCACTAAGAACTGAACAAGGGCGCTCTTGGTAAACAAGAGTTTTCTCGTGGTTTCGCCGAACTGTCAGCAGTACGTTCGGTTACGTGTTTACAATGATATGAAAAAGAAACCGGTCGCACAGTCGGAGCGTCAGCACTATCTGCTGGAAATTCTGCCTGTATTTGGGTTGTTATCGCGTCTTTGGATTGCGATAGTAGTCAACTGTTTTACACTTGTTAATAAAATTTGAGGTTCGCTATGTCTGACGACATTTCTTTGGGTTCGCCTTCGTCAGCAGGCGAACACGGTGTACTACGCTCCATGCAGGAGGTTGCAATGAGTTCCGAGGAAGCCAGCAAGATGCTGCGTACTTACAATATTGCCTGGTGGGGTAATAACTACTATGACGTCAATGAACTGGGTCACATCAGCGTGTGCCCGGATCCGGACGTACCAGAAGCGCGTGTTGACCTTGCTGAGTTGGTGAAAGCCCGTGAAGCGCAGGGCCAGCGTCTGCCTGCTTTGTTCTGCTTCCCGCAGATCCTGCAACACCGACTGCGTTCGATTAACGCCGCGTTCAAACGTGCCCGTGAATCCTACGGCTACAACGGTGACTATTTCCTCGTTTATCCGATCAAGGTCAACCAACACCGTCGCGTGATTGAATCACTGATCCACTCTGGCGAACCGTTGGGACTGGAAGCGGGTTCCAAGGCTGAACTGATGGCTGTTCTGGCTCATGCCGGAATGACCCGTAGCGTGATCGTCTGTAACGGCTATAAAGACCGTGAATACATCCGTCTGGCGCTGATTGGCGAGAAGATGGGCCATAAGGTCTATCTGGTTATCGAGAAGATGTCTGAAATCGCCATCGTGCTGGATGAAGCTGAACGCCTGAATGTCGTACCGCGTCTGGGCGTGCGTGCGCGTCTGGCGTCGCAGGGTTCCGGCAAGTGGCAGTCTTCCGGTGGTGAAAAATCCAAATTCGGCCTGGCGGCAAACCAGGTACTGCAACTGGTAGAAATTCTGCGTGAGCGCGGCCGTCTGGACAGCATTCAACTGCTGCACTTCCACCTCGGCTCGCAGATGGCGAACATTCGCGATATCGCCACCGGCGTGCGTGAGTCGGCCCGTTTCTACGTCGAGCTGCACAAGCTGGGCGTGAATATTCAGTGCTTCGACGTGGGCGGCGGCCTGGGCGTGGACTATGAAGGTACCCGCTCGCAGTCCGACTGCTCCGTAAACTACGGCCTGAACGAATACGCCAACAACATTATCTGGGCGATTGGCGATGCCTGTGAAGAGCATGGTCTACCGCACCCGACAGTGATCACTGAATCGGGTCGTGCCGTTACCGCGCACCATACCGTGCTGGTCTCCAACATCATTGGCGTTGAGCGTAGCGAAATTACCGAAGCGACGCCGCCGGCAGACAACGCGCCGCGCTCCCTGCAAAGCATGTGGGAAACCTGGCAGGAGATGCACGAGCCTGGCACGCGTCGTTCGCTGCGTGAATGGCTGCACGACAGCCAGATGGACCTGCACGATATTCACGTTGGCTACTCTTCTGGCACCTTTAGCCTGCAGGAACGTGCGTGGGCAGAGCAGCTCTATCTGAACATGTGCCATAATGTGCAAAAACAACTCGATCCGAGCAACCGCGCGCACCGCCCGATTATCGATGAGCTGCAGGAGCGGATGGCGGATAAGATTTACGTCAACTTCTCACTGTTCCAGTCAATGCCGGATGCGTGGGGGATCGACCAACTGTTCCCGGTGCTGCCGCTGGAAGGGCTGAACCAGGCGCCTGAGCGCCGCGCGGTGCTGCTGGATATTACCTGTGACTCTGATGGTGCTATCGACCATTACGTTGACGGGGATGGGATTGCCACCACCATGCCGATGCCGGAATACGACCCGGAGAACCCGCCGATGCTGGGCTTCTTTATGGTCGGCGCGTATCAGGAGATCCTTGGTAACATGCACAACCTGTTCGGCGATACCGAAGCCGTTGACGTGTTTGTCTTCCCTGACGGCAGCGTGGAAGTTGAGCTGTCTGATGAAGGCGATACCGTGGCGGACATGCTGCAGTATGTGCAGTTGGACCCGAAAACGCTGCTGACGCAGTTCCGTGATCAGGTGAAAAACACCGATCTGGACGCCGAGTTGCAACAACAGTTCCTCGAAGAATTTGAAGCAGGACTGTACGGATACACCTATCTGGAAGATGAATAACGGTAAATTCCCGGTGGCGCTGCGTTTGCGGCGCTCACTTGAATCCGTACAAATTAACGGCGATAATTCGCCTATACAAGTAGTCACGTAAATCAATCCCTTCCTCGTCGGGCTTAACGACGCGGAGGGGATTTTTTTTCACCGATTTTACAAGAGGTCAGCACATGAGCACCTTAGGTCATCAATACGACAACTCCCTGGTTTCTAACGCCTTTGGTTTTTTACGTCTGCCGATGAATTTCATGCCTTACGATAGCGACGCCGACTGGGTGATCACCGGCGTACCGTTTGATATGGCAACGTCTGGCCGCGCGGGCGGTCGCCATGGCCCGGCAGCAATCCGTCAGGTTTCTACCAACCTGGCGTGGGAGCACAACCGCTTCCCATGGAACTTCGATATGCGCGAGCGCCTGAACGTGGTGGACTGCGGCGATCTGGTGTATGCGTTTGGCGATGCCCGTGAAATGAGTGAGAAACTGCAGGCACACGCAGAGAAACTGCTTTCTGCAGGTAAGCGCATGCTTTCCTTCGGTGGCGACCACTTCGTCACGCTGCCGCTGCTGCGCGCGCACGCTAAGCACTTTGGTAAGATGGCGCTGGTGCATTTTGATGCCCACACCGACACCTACGCTAACGGCTGCGAATTCGACCACGGCACCATGTTCTATACTGCGCCAAATGAAGGGCTGATCGATCCGAACCACTCTGTACAGATTGGTATTCGCACTGAGTTCGACAAAGATAATGGCTTTACCGTACTGGATGCCTGCCAGGTGAACGATCGCGGCGTAGACGACGTCATTGCCCAGGTGAAACAGATCGTTGGCGATATGCCAGTGTATCTGACCTTTGATATCGACTGTCTGGATCCTGCGTTTGCGCCGGGTACCGGTACGCCGGTAATCGGTGGTCTGACGTCCGATCGTGCGATCAAGCTGGTACGGGGTCTGAAGGATCTGAATATCGTGGGGATGGACGTGGTGGAAGTGGCACCGGCTTACGATCAGTCTGAGATCACCGCGCTGGCGGCGGCGACGTTAGCGTTAGAAATGCTGTATATCCAGGCGGCGAAGAAAGGCGAATAATAGTCGGACTATTTTACTCGTCATTTTGGGTCCGGGCAGTGCTCGCCATCCTCACGTACTACGTGTACGCTCCGGTGGCTGTGCGCTGGCCGGGCCCAAACTGACTTCGCCAATTACGTCCGATAATGGGATGAAATCTGTAGGCCGGATAAGGCTTCACGCCGCCATCCGGCACTGCTTGAAGATTACTTAATTCCGTCCGCGCTCATGCGATCGCGAATATGCTGCGCACGTTCGGCGGATGCCGGGTGATCGTCAAACATTGAGCTTTGACGTCCGGCTTCCAGTTTTGCCAGTTTCTCAAAGCTGGTGGCTAAGCCTGCCGGATTGATCCCGCGTTTGCGCAACAAATCATACGAGTAATCATCCGCTTCGGATTCCTGACGCTGGGAGAACTGTGAGTTCACCAGTTTTTCGCCAAGATCGCCCAATTGCGACTGCGACAGGCTGCCGACAATGCCGCCAGCGGAGGCCGCCGCTGCACGCACCGCGTTCGTGCCCAACGCAACCTGCATGCCTTTTTTCACGTGACCCAACGCGACGTGGCCCATTTCGTGGCCGATCACCGCTTCGACTTCGTTATCCGTCATCATATCCATCAGGCCGCTGTATACGCGGATACAGCCGTTCGCCATGGCAAAAGCATTTACATCTTTCGCCATATAGACTTTGTAGTTCACCGGCTGGCCATTAATGTTATCGCCAAGCGCGGAGGCGATTTTGCCAAGACGCGTTGCATACTCGCTGCCAGCCGGGGCGATGGTAGCTTTGCTGTCCATATCATTACAGGCCTGATCGCTCAGCGCTTTTACCTGAGCATCGCTCAGGCTGTAGGCCTGAAAAGCCTCTGCGCCTGAGGAAAGCAGTCCGTTTGAGTCCATGTTCTGGCAGCCGGTCAATGCCGCCGCCATGCTCGTAGCAAGCAGTAAAGCGCGAATTTTCATTTTTTCTCTTCCGCACAAAGTCAGGATTATTCTAAAAAATGCGTCGTTTGCAGGTTAACCGACGCTCAGCATAAGTATAAAGAAAAGAACAATAAGCGGGCGAGAAGATTGCGCAACATGCGTGCATGATCCAGAGATTTCTGAAGCGGTAAAAGGATGCTCCATGTACATGACACGCGGCTTGGGTTACATTGTTGGCACTTTTTTCCGGCGTAGCCCAAAACGCGCTGTCGTCAAGTCGTTTAGGGCGTGGCCTTCATTATCCGATCTGGAGTCAAAATGTCCTCACGTAAAGAGCTTGCCAATGCTATTCGTGCGCTGAGCATGGACGCAGTACAGAAAGCCAAATCCGGTCACCCGGGTGCCCCGATGGGTATGGCTGACATTGCCGAAGTCCTGTGGCGTGATTTCCTGAACCACAACCCGACTAACCCGTCCTGGGCTGACCGTGACCGCTTCGTGCTGTCTAACGGCCACGGCTCCATGCTGATTTATAGCCTGCTGCACCTCACCGGTTATGACCTGCCGATGTCTGAGCTGCAGAATTTCCGTCAGTTGCATTCCAAAACGCCGGGCCACCCGGAAGTGGGTTACACCGCAGGTGTTGAAACCACGACGGGTCCTCTGGGCCAGGGTATCGCGAACGCAGTCGGTATGGCTATCGCTGAAAAAACGCTGGCGGCGCAGTTTAACCGCCCAGGTCATGACATCGTTGACCACTTCACCTACGCTTTCATGGGCGACGGCTGCATGATGGAAGGTATCTCTCACGAGGTATGTTCTCTGGCCGGTACGCTGAAGCTGGGCAAACTGGTTGCGTTCTACGATGACAACGGCATCTCTATCGATGGTCACGTTGAAGGCTGGTTCACCGATGACACCGCTAAGCGTTTCGAAGCTTATGGCTGGCATGTGGTTCGTGGCGTTGATGGTCACGATGCTGACGCGATTAAACGCGCAGTCGAAGAAGCACGCGCAGTGACCGACAAACCGTCTCTGCTGATGTGCAAAACCATTATCGGTTTCGGTTCTCCGAACAAAGCGGGTACCCATGACTCTCATGGTGCGCCGTTGGGCGATGCTGAAATCGCACTGACCCGTGAACAGCTGGGCTGGAAATACGCGCCGTTCGAAATCCCGTCTGAAATTTATGCCCAGTGGGATGCGAAAGAAGCAGGCCAGGCAAAAGAAGCTGCGTGGAACGAGAAGTTCGCTGCATATGCGAAAGCCTTCCCGCAGGAAGCGGCTGAGTTCACCCGTCGTATGAAAGGTGACATGCCGGCTGATTTCGACGCGAAAGCGAACGAGTTCATTGCTAAGCTGCAGGCTAACCCGGCGAAAATCGCCAGCCGTAAAGCGTCTCAGAACGCGATTGAAGCATTCGGTCCTCTGCTGCCGGAATTCCTTGGCGGCTCTGCTGACCTGGCACCTTCTAACCTGACTCTGTGGTCTGGTTCTAAAGCGATCAACGAAGATACCGCCGGTAACTACATCCATTACGGTGTGCGTGAATTCGGTATGACCGCTATCGCTAACGGTATCTCCCTGCACGGTGGTTTCCTGCCGTATACCTCTACCTTCCTGATGTTTGTAGAATATGCCCGTAACGCGGTGCGTATGGCTGCGCTGATGAAACAGCGTCAGGTGATGGTCTACACCCACGACTCCATCGGTCTGGGCGAAGATGGCCCGACTCACCAGCCGGTAGAGCAGGTTGCGTCTCTGCGTGTGACGCCAAACATGAGCACATGGCGTCCGTGTGACCAGGTTGAATCCGCCGTGGCGTGGAAATACGGTGTTGAGCGTCAGGACGGCCCGACCGCGCTGATCCTCTCCCGTCAGAACCTGGCACAGCAGGAACGTACCGAAGAGCAGCTGGCGAACATCGCTCGCGGCGGCTACGTGCTGAAAGATTGCGCTGGTCAGCCGGAACTGATCTTCATCGCGACCGGTTCTGAAGTTGAGCTGGCTGTGGCTGCGTGGGACAAACTGACAGCTGAAGGCGTGAAGGCGCGCGTGGTTTCCATGCCGTCCACCGACGCGTTCGACAAACAGGATGTCGCTTACCGTGAATCCGTACTGCCGAAAGCCGTTTCTGCACGCGTGGCAATCGAAGCAGGGATTGCTGACTACTGGTTCAAATACGTGGGCCTGAACGGCGCTATCGTCGGCATGACCACTTTTGGCGAGTCTGCTCCGGCTGAGCTGCTGTTTGAAGAGTTCGGTTTCACCGTAGACAACGTTGTCGCGAAAGCAAAAGAACTGCTGTAAGTACGGTTACAGATGAAAACGGGTCGCTTAGGCGGCCCGTTTTTTTTAGCAAGATTATGTTTGTTTGTGTCAGCGCAATGCTTAATTGTGGATCGTTATCACAAATACGATATTTAGTGATGTTCGAAATGTGCAGTGAAAGTCACATTATTGGTGTTGCTTTTTATTTTTGTCTCTATAACAGTTTGTTTTTAAAGGGTTCATAAAAAAGTAGTTTGCACTACGTGTCTTTTCTCTATCGATTGATTTCGCTTTGCCGCACGAGTATTTTATTTTTAACGCTAACTCGTACCCTAAAAATAAAATAAGGAAAATGTATGCGGCTAATTGATTACTTTCCAGATTCATCTATCTCAATAAAAAATTCAGCAAAGAACTGGCAGGAGGCAATAGATTTTTCTATGTCATCTTTGCTGGCTAACCATTATGTTAATTCGGACTATGTTCAGGCCATTAAGGAATCAACAATTAGCAATGGCCCTTATTATATTTTGGCACCTGGCGTCGCGATGCCGCATGCTCGACCAGAATGCGGTGCGTTAAAAACCGGGATGTCATTAACGCTTCTTAAACAGGAAGTAAAATTTGCCGATGATGATGAAGGTATAAAGTTATTAATCGGATTGTCGGCGGCAAATGCTGACTCACATATTGGCGCTATCCAGGCCTTAAGCGAATTATTATGTGAAGAGGAAGCGTTAACTGCTTTGTTAACGGCTAAATCAGAAAAACAACTGGCGGATATTATCGCCCACGCATAATTCACAGCCTCCTTTCAGGACATTATTATGGAAAACAAGTCTGCTCGTGCCAAAGTCCAGGCTTTTGGTGGGTTTTTGACTGCGATGGTCATTCCCAACATCGGCGCATTTATTGCCTGGGGTTTTATAACTGCATTGTTTATTCCTACCGGTTGGATGCCGAACGAGCATTTCGCCAAAATTGTCGGTCCGATGATTACCTATTTACTACCTGTCATGATTGGCTCCACTGGTGGACATTTGGTGGGTGGGAAACGTGGCGCAGTAATGGGCGGGATTGGTACTATCGGCGTGATTGTGGGCGCTGATATCCCGATGTTCCTTGGCGCTATGGTGATGGGGCCGCTTGGTGGCTGGGTGATTAAGTATATCGATCGTCTGCTGGAGAAACGCATTCCTGCAGGTTTCGAGATGGTTATCAATAACTTCTCCCTTGGCATTGCGGGAATGCTCTTATGTTTGCTGGGCTTTGAAGTCATTGGCCCGGCGGTTCTCGTGGCTAATAATTTTGTGAAAGAGTGTATTGAAGCGTTGGTTCATGCGGGTTATCTGCCGTTGTTATCCGTGATTAACGAGCCTGCGAAAATCCTCTTTCTGAATAATGCCATCGATCAGGGTGTGTATTATCCGCTCGGAATGCAACAAGCTTCAGAAACGGGAAAATCGATATTTTTCATGGTGGCTTCCAACCCAGGGCCGGGATTGGGTTTGCTACTTGGCTTTGCCATCTTTGGTAAAGGGATGAGTAAAAAATCTGCGCCAGGGGCCATGATTATCCATTTCCTGGGGGGGATTCATGAACTGTATTTCCCATATGTACTGATGAAACCTCTGACTCTGATTGCCATGATCGCCGGGGGAATGAGCGGGACGTGGGTATTCCATCTATTTGACGGTGGGTTGGTGGCAGGACCGAGTCCAGGATCAATATTCGCTTACCTGGCATTAACGCCAAAAGGTTCATTCCTCGCGACCATTGCAGGCGTCACAGCGGGAACGATTGTCACCTTTGTTATCACTTCTTTAATCCTGAAAATGGAAAAGAACGTCGAAACAGAAAGTGAAGATGACTTCGCTGAATCTGCCAGAACTGTTAAGGCAATGAAGCAGGAAGGTAAATTCTCCTATAAAAATATCAAGCGTGTTGCTTTTGTCTGTGATGCTGGAATGGGCTCCAGCGCTATGGGAGCAACTACTTTCCGTAAACGTCTGGAAAAAGCGGGATTGAATATTAATGTGGCGCATTATGCCATAGAGAACGTTCCACAAGATGCCGATATTATCGTCACCCATGCCAGTCTTGAAGACCGTGTTAAACGTGTAAGTGAAAAGCCATTAGTGTTGATTAAAAACTATATTGGTGACCCGCTGTTAGACGATTTATTTAAACGCATTACGGCGAACTGACATTCTTCTATTTTTGGAGTGAATATGAAAACGAAAGTTGCTGCCATATATGGCAAGCAGGATATTCGTATCCGTGAATTTGAACTTCCTGAAATTACAGATAATGAATTATTAGTAAGCGTAATCTCTGATAGCGTTTGTTTATCAACCTGGAAAGCTGCTGCATTGGGGAGCGATCATAAACGCGTACCGGATGACCTCGAAAATCATCCGGTTATTACCGGCCATGAATGTGCAGGTATCATTATTGAGGTCGGGAAAAACCTGACTGATAAATATAAAAAAGGTCAACGTTTTGTTTTACAGCCCGCGATGGGGCTGCCAAGCGGTTATTCAGCGGGATACAGCTACGAATATTTTGGTGGCAATGCTACCTACATGATTATTCCTGAGGTGGCGATTAATCTGGGCTGTGTTTTACCGTATCACGGCTCTTATTTCGCCGCAGCGTCCCTGGCGGAGCCGATGTGTTGCATCATTGGCGCTTATAACGCGAACTATCACACCACGCCTTACGTGTATGAGCATCGTATGGGGATTAAGCCGGGAGGCAGCATTGCGTTGCTGGCCTGCGCCGGGCCGATGGGGATTGGCGCTATAGATTATGCCATTAACGGCAATATTCAGCCGTCACGCGTGGTGGTCGTGGATATCGACGAAGCGCGACTGACGCAGGCTAAAAAACTGTTGCCGGTTGAGTTAGCGGCAGAAAAGGGGATTGAGCTTATCTATGTGAACACTACCGGCATGGATTCTCCAACCGCGATGCTGCGCGCCCTAACCAATGACACTGGTTTTGATGATGTCTTTGTGTATGCGGCTGTGCCAGCGGTGATTGAAATGGCAGATGATCTCCTCGCGGAAGATGGTTGTCTGAACTTTTTTGCCGGCCCGACTGACAGCAACTTCAAAGTGCCGTTTAATTTTTATAACGTTCACTATAACAGCACTCACGTTGTCGGAACGTCCGGCGGTTCAACGGATGATATGAAAGAGGCTATTGCGCTCAGCGCAACCGGTCAACTACAGCCCTCGTTTATGGTGACGCATATTGGGGGGCTGGATGCCGTACCGGATACGGTATTGAATTTGCCTGCGATCCCTGGAGGTAAAAAGCTGATTTATAACGGTGTGACGATGCCACTTACCGCCATAACGGATTTTGCTGAGAAGGGGAAAACCGACCCGCTTTTCAAAGAACTGGCAAGGCTGGTGGAAAAAACGCACGGTATCTGGAATGAAGAAGCGGAAAAATACCTGTTGGCGCAATTTGGCGTGGATATTGGGGAGGCGGCGATATGATGTCGTTGGCATGGCCGCTGTTTCGCATTACTGAGCAGGCCGCGCTGGCGGCTTGGCCGCAAACCGGGTGCGGTGATAAAAACAAGATTGATGGCCTGGCCGTGACGGCAATGCGGGAAGCATTGAACAGCGCTGCCATTCGTGGGCGAATCGTTATTGGCGAAGGAGAAATTGATCGCGCCCCGATGCTGTGGATTGGTGAGGAAGTGGGAAATGGCATCGGGCCAGAGGTGGATATCGCTGTCGATCCCATTGAAGGAACCCGTATGGTGGCGATGGGGCAAAGCAATGCGCTGGCGGTCATGGCGTTTGCCCCCCGCGGTAGTTTGTTACACGCTCCTGATATGTATATGAAAAAACTGGTTGTTAATCGCTTTGCAAAAGGGGCGATTAATCTGGCGCTGCCGTTGGCAGATAATCTGCGTAATGTGGCAGAGGCGTTGGGTAAACCGCTGGAGCGGCTGCGGATGGTGACGCTGGATAAACCGCGCCTTCAACCGACGATTGCCGAGGCGACACGACTAGGCGTCAAGGTCTTTGCGCTGCCCGATGGTGATGTGGCTGCCAGCGTGCTGGCCTGTATGCAAGAGAATCCCTATGACCTGATGTATACCATTGGCGGGGCACCTGAAGGCGTTATTTCAGCCTGTGCGGTTAAAGCGCTGGGAGGCGATATGCAGGCTGAGCTAATCGATTTCTGCGAAGCGAAAGGGGATAGCGCCGATAATCGTCTGATTGCGACACAGGAACGTCAGCGCTGCGCGGAGATGGGCGTTGAGATCAACCGTATCTATGCGCTCGACGAACTGGTAGGGGGAAATAAGATCCTCTTCAGCGCGACGGGTGTTACGGGCGGCGATCTTGTTAAAGGGATCCAACAGGTTGCGAATGGTGTGCGCACGCAAACTTTACTGATCGGCGGCGCGGATCGAACGTGTAATATAATAGACTCTCTGCATTCATGGTGATTTATCGAGAAACGAATGACGACGCTGACAGAAGACGATGTGCTTGAGCAACTGGATGCTCAAAATAATTTACTCTCGTTTATGACGACGGCACATAACATTTTGCTCCAGGGCATTAAGCGCTTTCTACCGTCGCTGTTCGTCAATAACGATGAAGAGATCGTGGAATATGCAGTGAAGCCGTTACTTGCCCAGAGTGGACCGCTTGACGATATCGACGTTGCGTTACGTCTGATTTATGCGCTGGGAAAAATGGATAAATGGCTTTATGCCGACATTACTCATTTTTCTCAGTTTTATCAGTACCTGAACGAGCAGGATAACATTCCCAGTTTTGCCGATGACATTACCTGGGATTTTGTCAGCAACGTGAACAGTATTACTCGCAACGCGACACTCTATGGTGCGCTGGAGTCGATGAAATTCGCCGACTTTGCAGCGTGGTCTGAAGTGCGCTTTAGCGCAATGGTCAAGACGGCAATGACGCTGGCAGTGACAGCGATTTTAAAGGAATTAACGCCGTGAAAATCGAACTAACGGTGAATGGGCTACAGGTTGAAGCACATTACCATGATGATGAGATAGAGAACGTTCATAAACCGTTATTACAGCAGTTGGCAAAAATACACGCTACTAACCCGCAGCGACGAACGATTGTTTTTCTTAGCGCGCCGCCGGGAACGGGTAAATCGACGCTGACCACCTTCTGGGAATATCTCTCCCGTCAGGAGCCGGGTCTGCCGGAGATCCAGACGCTGCCAATGGATGGCTTCCATCACTACAACGCCTGGCTGGAGGTCCATAACCTGCGGGCATACAAAGGTGCGCCGGAAACGTTTGATGTGGATAAGCTTGCGCAGAATCTGCGCCAGATAAGGGTAGGGGAAGGTTCCTGGCCGCAGTATGACCGGCAAAAGCACGATCCGGTCGAAGAAGCCATACAAGTGACTGCGCCGATTGTCATTGTGGAAGGAAACTGGTTATTGCGCGATGACCTAAGATGGCGGGCATTAGCCGAATTTTGTGATTACTCGCTTTTTATTCACGCTCCAGCTAATGCGCTTCGTTTGCGACTGGTAGGCCGTAAACTGGCTGGCGGACTATCGCAAGCTGACGCTGAGGCGTTTTATGAGCGTACCGACGGACCGAATGTTCGTCGGGTGCTGGAGGGGAGCCGACCAGCCGACTTTATGCTGGAGATGACGGTTGATGGTGAATATCGGATTGTGTGAGATTTTTGTTGTGTAACCTTACCACTCGTGAGAAATGACGCTGCGTAAACGCAGCGTCATGACTGATCGCCACAACGCTTGCGCCACGCGCACGGCACACCGCCAGCCAGTTATCAAAAACACTCAGCCAGTGCGCATCAAAATCCCGGCTCGGTTCATCCAGCAGGATTTAAATATAATGTTCGTATATTATTCATACTCAATTAATATCTTTTATTTTTTGTTTTTATTAATATTATGAATGCCTTTTGGTAATTCACTTAATATCTACATTGGTTTTTAATGATGTGTTTTGTTACTCTCAATTAAGTTGTTCACTAGTAATATATTTCCATTAGCATCATCAATAAACCAATAAGGATATTGTATGAAATTATCACCATCAATAATTGCGATGGCGGTGTCGGCATGTTTGCTCTCTACAAATGCGCTGGCGGCGTTAACTGCGAATGACGATACAAATAAGATTGAAGGCACGTATAGTAATTCTCTTATGCGGTCCACTGACAATGGTGAAAGTTGGCTGGAGCTTGTAACAAGTGATGGAACCAGTGCGGGGACAAATAACGATTTTCCCGGCACAGAAACGGTTGTTGTCGCCAACAAACTTGCCGATGTTATGGCGACGCCACTGTATGATTCAACGCAAAGCTATGGCACGCCGAATACCAAAGTACGTTATAACGGCTATTACTGGACCAACCAATGGTGGGCGAACCCAGGGGAAATTCCTGGCAGTAACTCGGTATGGTTAAAAGGGGCGGCGACCAATCTGGAAGCCAACGTTATTGATACTTACAATTTTACGCCGTGGCAGGGTCAGCAGGCTGAAGAGTATCAGACACAGCAAAAAGAGAAAGTCGCTAAGCAGTCGCGAATTTATGGTTATTATCCGGAGTGGGGAGTCTATGCGGCGCATAACTATTTTACAACGGATAAAATCGCCTGGGATCTCATAACGCATATTACCTACGCTTTTGGCGTGGTAGAAAATGGCGTTGTGGTCACCCATGATACAGAGAAAGGCCCGACGTTAATGAAAGAAATTGCCACCGCCAGCAAACAGGCAGGGGTGAAAAATATTCTTTCTGTGGGTGGGTGGACTAACTCAGAGGAAGGCGTGTTTGAATCAGCAACATCTACGCCTGAAGGTGTCGAGAAACTTGCACAAAGTATTGTTGACTACGTCGTAAAATGGCAATTCGATGGGGTTGATATCGACTGGGAATATCCCGATACCGATGTTGAAAAAACGCAGTTCACCAATTTGATTACCAGCTTACGTAATAAACTGGATGTACTGGGCAAGCAAAACGATATTTACTATCAACTCTCCGCTGCCGTGACGGTAAACCATAATAATATGGCCTATATCAATCCGGCGGTAACGGCACCGTTACTCGATTCTGTCAACGTGATGGCGTATGACATTCACGGTGCATTTGATGCTATTACGGGCCATAACGCCCCGCTGTATGCCAATAGTCAGGATGAAGATCAGAAACTTAACGTCTCTTCGGCAATGAACGAATATGTTAACACTTGGGGTGTGGCTAAAAATAAACTGACCATGGGGGTTCCTTTCTACGGTCGTGGTTGGGGTAACGTTGAACCCACTGAAATCGTGAAGGGCTTGCCGGGACTTTTTGCTGCAGGAACCGCTACCGTCCACGGCGCATGGGATGATGAAGATCAGTACACTGGGACGAATCCGTTCTATGTTCTGCAGGAGAAAATTGCCAGCGGGGACTACACGCGGTACTGGGATTCGGAGTCTCACGTTCCCTATCTTTATAACGCAAAAACCAAAGAATTCCTGACCTATGATGATGAAGCCTCAATTACTGATAAGGTTAATTACATTAAAGATCAAGGAATTGGCGGGGCTATCATCTGGGATATCAGCGGTGATACCAGCGATCACACGCTGGGTAAAATCGTTGCTACATTAAAGTCTTCAGATAGTGGTGATGATGACAGCGATGACGATGGTGATGATAGCGATAGCACTCACGTTGTGTCGTATCTTTCCTTAGATCGTGGCGCTAAGAAAGGATTGTCTTACGATGGTGATACGGCGATGTTCACTGTGTATCCTGGCATTTATGCGGAGATGCCAGTGACGGAATTCCAAAGCGGCGTCTTTGATATGCGTCTTAACAATGTTTCTATCGCAAAAATTAATAAGGGTATCGTCGAAAACGGGGCTTTTTCAATCGATGGTCAGATTGCTAAGATCATCAGTAATGATGCGACGATGAAAGAAGGTGATGTCGTTTCCATCGTTCGTCAGGATGGCGAACAGGAGTATGTTGACGCCTCAAAAACAGTGAACCAGGAGATGCTTGGCAATGCGGTACTTGATACCAGCACCCAGTTAAGAGCTGTTTACATCGCACCTGCTAACGGAATTACCTATACTATTCAACTAAATATGGATGGCTATGCTGACTCACAGTATGATGTTTATCTTAACGACACCTTTGTAGCCAGAGCAAATACCTTAAAAACGGGTAAATGTTCAGCGGAACATATGACCTGTAGCTATTTAGGCGCACAGCGGATTTGGTACATCACCGATGCCAGCATTTCAGTTCAGCAGGATGACACCATCAAAGTGTATCATGTTGTAGACGGCGCGAAATCACTGGTGGCATCGCTGACAGTTCCCCACGGTATTTTCTACTATTAATGACGTAATCCCTCAGTTGCCCGGGAAGCGAATTCCCGGGCATTTCCGTATCAGCCCACCCTTACCAGGCTTTTTGGCTATTCTCAAAACGTGATGGGCGCGTTCTATTATTCCAGCTAAAATGTGACGCAAGTCAGATAACTGCGTTCTGTCGCTGGACAATCATTCCTTTTATTCCGCGTTTCGCTTATTCTAGCTGAAGCGTTTCAGTCGATTAAATGTTCGACAATTAACCAATTAGTCGCAGTTTGCGACAGGTAAGGTTTCCCTGAGCGATTTGCTGCATTACTCTGTCTGCCACATCGTTTCTGAGAAATCCTTGCAGGAGACCTATGACCGTACGCGTAGCGATTAATGGTTTCGGTCGCATCGGACGCAACGTGGTTCGTGCTTTGTATGAATCCGGGCGTCGGGCGGAAATCACCGTGGTGGCAATCAACGAACTGGCGGATGCTGCAGGCATGGCGCATTTGTTGAAATATGACACCAGCCATGGGCGTTTTGCCTGGGATGTTCGTCAGGAACGTGACCAGCTCATCGTTGGTGATGACGCGATCCGCATTTTGCATGAGCGAACGCTCGACGCGCTGCCATGGCGTGAGCTGGGTGTTGACGTTGTGCTGGATTGTACGGGCGTCTTCGGTAACCGCGAACACGGCGAGGCGCATATTGCCGCCGGTGCAAAAAAAGTGCTCTTTTCACATCCTGGCAGTCCCGACATCGACGCAACGGTTGTATTTGGCGTTAATCAGGATCAGCTGCGCGCTGAGCACCGAATTGTATCCAACGCCTCCTGCACCACGAATTGTATAATTCCCGTCATTAAATTGCTGGATGATGCTTACGGCATTGAGTCTGGTACCGTTACAACGATCCACTCTGCGATGCACGATCAGCAGGTGATTGATGCCTATCATCCTGACCTGCGTCGTACGCGAGCGGCCAGCCAGTCAATTATTCCGGTTGATACCAAACTGGCGGCGGGTATTACGCGAATTTTTCCGCAATTTAACGATCGTTTTGAAGCGATCGCGGTGCGTGTACCGACCATAAATGTGACGGCGATCGACTTAAGCGTGACGGTGAAAAAACCGGTAAAAGCCAGCGAAGTCAACCAGTTGCTGCAAAAAGCAGCACAAGGTGCATTTCATGGTATAGTTGACTATACGGAATTACCGTTGGTCTCTGTAGATTTTAACCATGACCCGCACAGCGCCATCGTTGATGGTACGCAAACGCGCGTGAGTGGTGCTCACCTGATCAAGACCCTGGTCTGGTGTGATAATGAATGGGGCTTTGCTAACCGTATGCTCGACACAACGTTAGCGATGGCTGCTATTGGTTTCAGGCTCGACGCTTGAGCGTCGACAAAACTTTAAGTATCAACGAGAGGATTCACCATGTCTGTAATTAAGATGACCGATCTGGATCTGGCTGGTAAACGCGTTTTTATCCGTGCCGACCTGAACGTACCAGTTAAAGAAGGGAAAGTAACCAGCGACGCGCGTATCCGTGCTTCCCTGCCGACCATCGAACTGGCCCTGAAGCAGGGTGCTAAAGTGATGGTAACTTCCCACCTGGGTCGTCCTACCGAAGGCGAGTACAACGAAGAATTCTCTCTGCTGCCGGTTGTTAACTACCTGAAAGACAAACTGTCTGCTCCGGTTCGCCTGGTAAAAGATTATCTGGACGGCGTTGAAGTCGCTGCCGGTGAGCTGGTGGTCCTGGAAAACGTTCGCTTCAACAAAGGCGAGAAGAAAGACGACGAAGCTCTGTCCAAAAAATATGCGGCGCTGTGCGACGTATTCGTCATGGATGCTTTCGGTACGGCTCACCGTGCGCAGGCTTCTACCCACGGTATCGGTAAATTCGCTGATGTAGCTTGCGCGGGTCCGCTGCTGGCTGCTGAGCTGGACGCGCTGGGCAAAGCGCTGAAAGAACCGGCTCGTCCGATGGTTGCTATCGTTGGTGGTTCTAAAGTTTCTACCAAACTGACCGTTCTGGACTCTCTGTCTAAAATCGCTGACCAGCTGATCGTTGGCGGCGGCATCGCGAACACCTTCGTTGCCGCTCAAGGCCACAACGTCGGTAAATCCCTGTACGAAGCCGACCTGGTTGACGAAGCTAAGCGTCTGCTGACCACTTGCGATATCCCGGTTCCGACCGACGTTCGCGTGGCGACTGAGTTCTCCGAAACTGCGCCGGCGACGCTGAAATCCGTTAGCGACGTGAAAGAAGACGAGCAGATCCTGGATATCGGCGACGCTTCTGCACAGCAGCTGGCTGAAATCCTGAAGAATGCGAAAACCATTCTGTGGAACGGCCCGGTTGGCGTGTTCGAATTCCCGAACTTCCGTAAAGGTACTGAAATCGTTGCTAACGCTATCGCAGACAGCGAAGCGTTCTCCATCGCGGGCGGCGGCGATACCCTGGCAGCAATCGACCTGTTCGGCATTGCTGACAAAATCTCCTACATCTCCACTGGCGGCGGCGCTTTCCTCGAATTCGTGGAAGGTAAAGTATTGCCAGCAGTAGCGATGCTCGAAGAGCGCGCTAAAAAGTAAGCATTTAATGGGCAGGGAAACCTGCCCAATTATTAGCGCGCTTTAGAGCGCGCGCCCTTTCCAAGGCCGAAGATACAGGACTCGCAACATGTCTAAAATTTTTGATTTCGTAAAACCAGGCGTAATCACTGGTGATGACGTACAGAAAGTTTTCCAGGTAGCTAAAGAAAACAACTTTGCTCTGCCAGCTGTTAACTGCGTTGGTACCGACTCCATCAACGCCGTACTGGAAACCGCTGCAAAAGTTAAAGCGCCGGTAATCGTACAGTTCTCCAACGGTGGTGCTTCTTTCATCGCGGGTAAAGGCGTGAAGTCCGACGTGCCTCAGGGCGCTGCAATCCTGGGTGCTATCTCTGGCGCGCATCACGTTCACCAGATGGCTGAACATTACGGTGTTCCGGTTATCCTGCACACTGACCACTGCGCGAAGAAACTGCTGCCGTGGATCGACGGTCTGCTGGACGCGGGTGAAAAACACTTCGCAGCAACCGGCAAACCGCTGTTCTCTTCTCACATGATCGACCTGTCTGAAGAGTCTCTGGAAGAGAACATCGAAATCTGCTCCAAATACCTGGCGCGCATGTCCAAAATGGGCATGACCCTGGAAATCGAACTGGGTTGCACCGGTGGCGAAGAAGACGGCGTGGACAACAGCCACATGGACGCTTCCGCACTGTACACCCAGCCGGAAGACGTTGATTATGCGTACACCGAGCTGAGCAAAATCAGCCCGCGTTTCACCATCGCCGCTTCCTTCGGTAACGTACACGGCGTTTACAAGCCGGGTAACGTGGTTCTGACCCCGACCATCCTGCGCGACTCTCAGGACTATGTTTCTAAGAAACATAACCTGCCGCACAACAGCCTGAACTTCGTCTTCCACGGCGGTTCCGGTTCTACTGCTCAGGAAATCAAAGACTCCGTAAGCTACGGCGTAGTGAAAATGAACATCGATACCGATACCCAATGGGCGACCTGGGAAGGTGTTCTGAACTACTACAAAGCAAACGAAGCTTACCTGCAGGGCCAGCTGGGTAACCCGAAAGGCGAAGATCAGCCGAACAAGAAATACTACGATCCGCGCGTTTGGCTGCGTGCTGGTCAGACAAGCATGATCACCCGTCTGGAACAGGCTTTCAAAGAACTGAACGCGGTTGACGTTCTGTAATTTACGCCGTTCTACGTGACATGAGGCCCGCCAATGCGGGCCTTTTTTATTGCCATTTCAACAGGCTGCTGGCAGAGATTTCTGTGATCTGTTTGGCAAAAATCAGGTTTATTGTTTACTCTTGTCAGATTGCCAGTCCCGGCGGGGCGGCTTTATTTTTTCCCATTTGGGTAAGCAAAAAAGGAATAGTGAATGGAAGATTTGAATGTTGTCGACAGCATAAACGGGGCGGGCACCTGGCTGGTCCGCAATCAGGAACTGCTGTTGAGCTATGCCGTCAACATCGTTGCGGCCATCGCCATTGTTATCATCGGTATGATTGTGGCGCGTATCGTATCAAACACCGTTAACCGTCTGATGGTGTCGCGGAAAATTGATGCAACGGTTGCCGATTTTCTCTCCGCACTGGTGCGCTACGGTATTATCGCGTTCACGCTGATTGCCGCGCTGGGCCGCGTTGGGGTGCAAACCGCCTCCGTGATCGCCGTTCTCGGTGCCGCAGGTTTAGCCGTGGGTCTGGCGCTGCAAGGTTCGCTGTCCAACCTTGCCGCCGGCGTGCTGTTGGTGATGTTCCGTCCGTTCCGCGCGGGTGAGTATGTAGACCTCGGCGGCGTAGCGGGAACCGTACTTAACGTGCAGATTTTCTCTACCACCATGCGTACCGTAGACGGTAAGATTGTGGTGATCCCGAACGGTAAAATCATTGCCGGGAACATCATTAACTTCTCTCGCGAACCGGTTCGTCGTAACGAATTCATTATCGGCGTGGCCTACGATTCCGATATCGATCAGGTGAAGAAAATCCTCACCGATATCATCCAATCCGACGAGCGCATCCTTAAAGATCGTGAAATGACGGTGCGTCTGAATGAGCTGGGCGCTTCTTCGATTAATTTCGTTGTACGCGTCTGGAGCAACAGCAGCGATCTGCAAAGCGTCTATTGGGACGTACTGGAGCGTATTAAGCGCGAGTTTGACGCCAACGGCATCAGCTTCCCGTATCCGCAGATGGATGTGAACTTCAAGCGTGTGAAAGAGAACGCGGCAGAGTAATCTTTTTCTGCACCACGGTGCCGGATGGCGCTTCGCTTATCCGGCCTGGTCAGATTTCTATACTGTAGGCCGGATAAGGCGTTAGCTGCTATCCGGCAAAATATCCTCTCATTAATTTCTCTAATCTACGATTAATATTATCAATTTCCGCTAATGATTCTCCCGCGCTATAGTCTGCTCCTAAGAGAAATAGTTCGGGATGAGTAACGTGTTATCTTATTATTTTCAAGGGCTTGCGCTTGGCGCGGCCATGATACTACCGCTTGGTCCGCAAAACGCCTTTGTAATGAACCAGGGCATTCGTCGCCAGTATCACATCATGATTGCATTACTCTGTGCCATCAGCGATCTGGTGCTGATTTGCGCGGGGATCTTTGGCGGTAGCGCCTTGCTGATGCAGTCACCGTGGCTGATGGCGCTGGTCACCTGGGGGGGAGTGGCGTTTCTACTCTGGTACGGTTTCGGTGCGTTAAAAACGGCGATGAGCAGTAATCTGGAACTGGCCAGCGCTGAAGTAATGAAGCAGGGGCGCTGGAAAATCATCGCCACTATGCTGGCGGTGACCTGGCTTAACCCACACGTTTATCTGGATACCTTTGTGGTGTTGGGGAGTCTCGGAGGCCAACTGGACGTTGAACCTAAGCGCTGGTTTGCGTTGGGTACCGTCAGCGCCTCGTTCCTATGGTTCTTTGGTCTGGCATTGCTGGCGGCCTGGCTGGCGCCGCGTCTGCGCACTGCTAAAGCACAGCGTATCATCAATATCTTAGTAGGATTAGTGATGTGGTTTATCGCTTTTCAACTGGCAAAAGAAGGTGTTACGCATGTTCATGCGCTGTTCAACTAAGTGTTGTCTGATGGACAACGCAGCGAGATCGGCTAAGCTTGCCTGCATGTGCCCTGAGTTTCGGGGTAATTAATGAAACATGGAGGAACGACCGTGAAGTTCAAAATAATGGCCCTGGCGGCATTAGTCGGATTCAGCGCACTATCGGTACAGGCAAATGAGTTGCCAAACGGACCGCACATCGTGACTTCCGGAACGGCAAGCGTGGATGCAACGCCTGATATCGCCACCCTGGCGATTGAAGTCAATGTTGCTGCGAAGGATGCGGCTTCAGCGAAGAAGCAAGCCGATGAGCGCGTGGCGCAATATCTGTCCTTCCTTGAGCAGAATCAGATAGCGAAGAAAGACATTAGCGCTGCCAACCTGCGCACGCAGCCGGACTACGATTACCAGAACGGCAAAAGCATCCTCAAAGGTTATCGTGCGGTGCGTACCGTTGAAGTGACGCTGCGTCAGCTGGACAAACTCAACGCTCTGCTTGATGGCGCGCTAAAGGCTGGTCTGAATGAGATCCGTTCGGTATCGCTTGGCGTCGCCCAACCGGATGCCTACAAAGATAAGGCGCGTAAAGCGGCAATTGATGATGCAATTCATCAGGCTGAACAGCTGGCGGCGGGCTTTAACAGCAAACTGGGACCCGTTTATAGCGTGCGCTACCACGTGTCCAATTATCAGCCGAGCCCGATGGTACGGATGATGAAAGCAGATGCAGCGCCTGCGGCATCCGCTCAGGAAACCTACGAACAGCCGGTTATTCAGTTTGACGATCAGGTTGATGTGGTCTTCCAGATTGAACCGACGGCGGGGCAGCCGGCAGCCACACCTGCCAAAACCCAGTAATCTTTTCAAACCCGGCCTTCCAGCCGGGTTTTTTCTGTGAGCAACTGTAAAAATGAGATCTCACATCCAGTCTTTTTTTTCGCCGTAATGAGGATAGGCCATAGCGATTTTTAAGGGGACGCTATGGATATTTTTATCTCGAAAAAGATGCGTAATTTCATTCTGCTGGCGCAAACCAATAACATCGCCAGAGCGGCAGAAAAAATCCATATGACCGCATCGCCTTTCGGTAAAAGCATTGCCGCACTGGAAGATCAAATCGGCTATACGCTGTTTACCCGCAAAGATAACAACATCAGCCTGAATAAAGCCGGGCAGGAGCTCTATCAGAAACTGTTCCCTGTTTATCAGCGTCTCTCTGCTATCGATAACGAAATCCATAACGCCTCTCGCCGCTCGCGAGAAATCGTCATCGGCATCGACAATACCTATCCAACGATTATTTTCGACCAGTTGATTAGCCTTGGCGACAAGTACGATGGCGTGACGGCTCAGGCCATTGAATTCAGCGAGAATGGGGTGATCGATAACCTGTTCGATCGGAAACTGGATTTTATTATCTCACCGCAGCACGTTTCCCCTCGCGTGCAGGAACTGGAAAATCTGGCGATTAGCGAGTTGTCTCCGCTGCGTCTGGGGTTTCTCGTTTCCCGGCGCTACGAAGAAAAACAGCCGCATGAGCTGCTACGTGAGCTGCCCTGGCTGCAAATGCGCTTCCAGAATCGCGCCAACTTTGAGGCGATGCTCGATGCTTACATGCGGCCCTGCGGAATTCATCCGACGATTATCTACCGCCCGTACAGCTTTATGGCCAAGATTAGCGCGGTGGAGCGTGGGCAGTTTTTGACGGTGATCCCCCATTTCGCCTGGCGGCTGGTTAACCCCTCGACGTTGAAATATTTTGATGCGCCCGGCAGCCCTATGTATATGCAGGAGTTTCTCTATTCGCTGAAAAACCATCGTTATACCGCCACGATGCTTCAGCATATTGCTGAAGATCGTGAGGGTACGGCAAGTTAAACGAGCATCGATCCGGTTTCGATCAGGTTACGATGCAGATCGAACGCATGGCTGAGATCGTGATGGATATGCCCGCCGGGCGCTCGTTCCAGATAACGGTGCAGGTAGTCCCGATACAGAGGATGCGCACAGTTATCGATAATCGTGTGCGCCCGCTGCATCGGAGATAACCCACGCAGATCGGCAATTCCCTGTTCGGTAACGATCACTTTGACGCTATGTTCGCTGTGATCGACATGGCTGCACATCGGTACGATGGTGGAGATTTTCCCGCCTTTGGCAATCGACGGCGCCATAAAGATCGACAGGTAGGCGTTGCGCTCGAAATCGCCGCTGCCGCCAATGCCATTCATCAGGTTCACACCTGCTACGTGTGTGGAATTGGCATGACCGTAGATGTCAAACTCCAGACCGACATTGAGCGCAATGACGCCCAGCCGACGAATGATTTCCGGGTTATTGGAAATCTCCTGCGGGCGCAGCACAATCCGGCTGGCGAAGAAGTCCATGTTGTCATAAATCTTCTGCAGCGATGGGGCTGAAATGGTCAAACTGGAGGCGCTGGCGCCGGTTATCTTGCCCGTTTCCAGCAGATGCACCACAGATTCTTGCAACACCTCGGAATACATCATAAAGGGTGGAATATCCGGGTTCTCGCCCAGTCGCGCCATTACCGCGTTGTTGATATTGCCCACGCCGCTTTGTAAGGGCAGGAATTCCGCTGGGATGCGTTTGTGCGCCATTTCCGCCAGCAGAAATGTCACCACGTTATCGGCAATTTGCTGGCTGACCGGGTTGCTTTTATCCGCGGCATTTCCGGCATCGGGTAGTTCGGTATCCACGACCGCGATAATTTTTTTCGGGTCTATCTGCACACACTGGCTGCCCACGCGATCCATGGTGTGAAAAATCGGTACGCTGTTTCGCCGCGGCGGCGCGCCGGGTATCACAATGTCGGCAAACTCCGCCACGCGCGGGTTATGGTAATGATTCAGTTCGATAATCACCTTTTTCGCCCGCAGTAGCCAGGTTGGCGCGTTGCCGATGCCGCTGGAAAGCCAAATCCGACCATCTGGCGCAATGGCGGAGGCTTCAATGACGGCAACATCGATCTCGCCAAAAAAGCCATAATTGACCATTTGCGCCACTTCGCTCAAATGGAGATCGACAAACCTCACCTGACCCTGATTAATTTTCTCTCGCAGGCCCGATGATGTTTGATAGGGAGCCCGCCAGGAAACGGCATCCGCCGCGGATAACGCATCATCAGCGGCAGCGCCAATTGAGGCTCCTGTCAGCAGGCGGATTTGAAAAGGTTGCCCGACCTGATGCCGTTCGCAGGCGAGTTGAGCAATTGCGTTAGGTAATGCTTTTGGCGAACCCGCAGGGGTAAAGCCGCTGAATGCCACCATATCGTCGTGCTGGATAATTTCTGCCGCTTCTTCGGCACTCATCCGTTTCATGGCCGTCTCCTTCCTCGGGCGTGATTAATGGCCGACAAAATTGGGTTTACGTTTTTCCATAAACGCGTTCATCCCTTCCTGATAATCCTCGCTGTCGTACACCGCGCGGCGCATGCCCTGAATACGCTCAAATTCGTCTGAGTTCATGGTGTGCGCTTCGCCCAGCACGCGCAGTTCTTCTTTAATGACGGCGATGGCCAGCGGCGCTTTCTCCGAGATGTGGTGCGCCATTTGCAGAGTGAAATCCTCCAGTTCGTCGACAGGAACCACATGGTTGAGGATCCCGACGGCCATCGCACGCTGAGCGGTAATCGGCGAGGCGGTAAAGATCAGCTCTTTCACGATGTGGAATCCAGCATCGCGGGTCAGGTTGTGGATGCCGACCAGGTTATACGGTACCCCGAGGTTGACCGGTGTCATCGAGAAGGTAGAGGTTTCAGCGGCGATGATCAGATCGGAACTCATGATCATCTCAAACGCGCCGCCCCAGACGCTGCCTTCGACCATGGAGATCACCGGTTTTGGATATTTTTGGATCATGCGGGTTATCTGGCGCAGCGGATCGTCATAAGAGAGCGGATCGCGACGTCCTGAGGGGAGTTCATGAATATCATGCCCGGCAGAGAACACTTTGGCCCCGCTCGGGGCGCGCAGAATGATGCAGCGAATTTCCGCACGATTAAGATCGCTCAGCGCCTGCATCAGATCGTCGATAAACACTTTGCTCAGCGCATTGAGTTTGCGGGTGTAATTGAACTCAATAACCGCGACTTTCTGGATGATGACTACGTTGACGTATTGATAAGACATAATGTTCTCTTTATTCAAAGTAATGATGCTGGATAAATTCACTGATGTGACGCAGACCGGTACGCGGCGAAAGGTCGTTATTTTTGACGGCCTGCAGTGTCTGCTGGAAATAACGGTCGAAATCAGTCCGGGTAAACAGCAGATGCAAAGCTTCTTCTTCAGCCTGCTTGTGTAACCAGTCCACCGCTTGCTGCTGGCGGACTTTTTCCAGTCGACCGCTGACGGTAAGGCACGTTTTAAAGTCAGTTATCGCCTGCCAAATCTCCTCGATGCCACGTTTTTCCAGAGCGCTACAGGCCAGAACCTGCGGCTGCCACTCGTCATACTTGCGGCGCAGAATATGCAGGGCGGATTCGTACATATGGCGGGCGATGGCAACCTGGTTACGGTTATCACCGTCGTCCTTGTTGATGACGACCAGATCCGCCATCTCCATCAGGCCCTTTTTGATGCCCTGCAAATCGTCGCCACCGCCGGCAATTTGCAGTGAGATAAAGCAATCCACCATGCCGGCGACTTCAGTTTCTGACTGCCCGACGCCGACGGTTTCCACAATCACCACGTCAAAACCCGCCGCTTCGCACAACAGCATTAATTCACGAGCGCGTTGGCTGGCGCCGCCTAAATGACCGCTGGAAGGAACCGGGCGAATAAATGCCGATTCTGCGCGGGACAGTTCCGTCATCCGGGTTTTATCGCCAAGAATGCTGCCGCCGCTAACGGGACTACTGGGATCGACCGCAATCACAGCCACCCGTAATCCCCGACGGATCAACAGCATACCGAACGCCTCCAGAAAGGTGCTTTTGCCCGCGCCCGGCGTGCCAGTGATGCCCAGACGCAGCGCGTTACCGGTGAACGGCATTATCGCGTCCAGCAATTGCGTACTCAGTGGCTGGTGGCGCGGGTGGCTGCTTTCAACCAGCGTCATCGCCTGGGCAAGCGTGGCCCGTTCACCGCGCCGCAAGCGTCGGACGGCATCGTCAAGCGTGGCGGCGTTAATCATGATGCTGACTGATCCGGGTCAATACATCGCGGACGCTGTCGAGCATTGGCGTGCCGGGGCCATAAATGGCTGCCACGCCATGCTCGTACAGGAAGGCGTAGTCCTGTGGTGGTATCACACCGCCTGCCACCACGCAGATATCTGCGCGTCCCCAGCCTTTGAGCGCCGTGACCAGTTCAGGGATCAACGTCTTATGCCCTGCAGCCAGTGACGATGCGCCTATGACATGTACATCGTTTTCTACCGCCAGACGGGCGATCTCTTCTGGCGTGGAGAACATCGGACTGAGATCGACGTCGAAGCCGAGATCGGAGTAGGCGCTGGCGATCACTTTCGCGCCGCGATCGTGACCATCCTGGCCCATCTTGGCGATCAGGATCCGAGGTCGGCGACCATTTTCCGCGAGGAACTGTTCGGTTTGCGCAACAATGGCGTCGAACTCATTGGCGGATTTGTCGGACTGGTGATAGCTTTGCGCAATCACGCCGGTGACGCACTGGCTGGGCACCAGATAGCGGTCAAAAGCGGCTTCCAGCGCGTCGGAGATCTCACCGAGCGTGGCGCGAACGCGGGCGGCGTTAACGGCGGCGGCCAGCAGATTTTCATTATGCTGCGCGGCGTGGGTCAGCGCCGTCAGCGCGGCGTTGACGGCATCATTGTCGCGAGTGGCGCGGATATGCTGTAGTGAAGCAATCTGTTCGTTGCGCACCTTCACGTTGTCGATTTCCAGTACCGACGTTTCGTCTTCTTTATCCAGCTTGTACTTGTTCACGCCAACGATGACGCGTTTGCCCTGGTCGATCAGCGACTGCTCGCGCGCCGAAGCTTCTTCGATCATTCGTTTGGGGAGTCCAGCTTCAATCGCCTTCGCCATGCCGCCCGCTTCATCAATTTGTTTAATGATCGTGCGCGCCTGCTTCACGATTTGATCGGTCAATGACTCCACGTAGTACGATCCGGCCAGCGGATCGACGGTGCGGCAGATCTCTGACTCTTCCTGAATAATGATCTGTGTATTACGCGCGATGCGGGCGGAGAAATCGGTGGGCAGACCGAGCGCTTCATCAAAGGCGTTGGTATGCAGAGACTGGGTGCCGCCAAGCGTGGCGCCGAGCGCTTCAATGGTTGTGCGGATCACGTTGTTGTAGGGATCCTGCTCGGTCAGACTCCAGCCGGAGGTCTGGCAGTGGGTACGCAGAGCGAGAGATTTCGGGTTGGTTGCGCCAAAACCGCTGACGGCTTCACTCCACAAATAGCGAGCCGCGCGCAGCATGGCGACGTTCATAAACAGATCCATGCCGATACCGAAGAAGAATGACAGACGCGGGGCGAAGTCATCAATTTTCAGCCCGGCAGACAGTGCGGCTTTGATGTACTCAATGCCGTCAGCCAGCGTAAACGCCACCTGCTGGACGCAGTTCGCTCCGGCTTCCCCCATGTGATAACCGCTGATACTGATGGTGTTATAGCGCGGCATATTGGCGGAGCACCAGGCGATGATGTCGGCGATGATGCGCATTGAAGGCTTTGGTGGATAAATGTAGGTGTTGCGGCACAGATACTCTTTCAGAATATCGTTCTGAATGGTCCCGGTGAGCTGTTCCGGCGTTACGCCTTGCTCCTCAGCCGCGACGATATAAAACGCCAGGACCGGCAGCACCGCGCCGTTCATCGTCATCGACACCGACATCTTATCCAGCGGGATCTGATCAAACAGCACCTTCATATCTTCGACGGTATCGATCGCCACGCCCGCTTTGCCGACATCGCCCGCCACGCGCGGGTTGTCAGAGTCATAGCCGCGGTGGGTGGCAAGGTCAAAGGCAACGGAAAGTCCTTTTTGTCCGGCGGCGAGGTTGCGGCGGTAAAAGGCGTTGGATTCTTTGGCGGTAGAGAAACCAGCATACTGGCGGATGGTCCACGGCTGCGCGGTATACATGGTGGCGCGTGGGCCGCGCACGTAAGGCGGCAGGCCGGGCAGGGTGCCCGTGACTTCCAGATTATCGAGGTCAGCCTCGGTGTACAGCGGCTTGATGACAATCCCTTCCGCTGTCTGTCTTTCCAGCGACTCAACGGTTTTTTCCCGTCGACTGAGTTCTTTATTGGCAAGTGTTTGCCACTCTTGCACGTTAGCCATTTTTTGCTCCGTATTACGCAATAAGTTGAATCTTTACGAGATACGGTGAGCTTTTTCATTTGGCTTGTCGCCAGCAAAAAATAGCCAACAGCGCGTCGTTTTTTGCCGCGTGGTATGTTTTATTTTGTGATGTATTTCAAAGACGTGGCGGGAATAACATGAAAAAGCGGTAAGAGGGGATAGGCCGGATAAGGCGTTACGCCGCCATCCGGCACTCAGAGGCTACAAACAGTTTAATCCTGACGCAGTACGTTGTGACCGTAAGCCAGCAGCGCGTCGGTAACGTTGCGCATCATGCGGCTTTCCGGCGCAAAACGGTGCCAGTACAACATCCGACGCTGGAACAGGCCCGGCGTCAAGTCGATAAGCTCACCGCTTTCCAGCTCTTTTTCTATCTGTAAGTGCGGGATCATGCAGCAGGTCGTGCCCTGACGGGCCAACTGGACGAAGGCTTCTGATGAGTTAACGATATGGCACGGCACGCTGCCTGGCGGCAGATCGAAGTTTTGTTGCAGGAACGCCTGATGCATATCATCAAGATGGTCAAACGCTACCGCCGGGGCTTTCAGCAGGGCAGAGCGAGTGACGCCGTTCGGGAAATAGCGCTCGGCGAACGCTTTTGAACCCACAAACAGGTAATCCAGCGCGCCAAGTTTATCCACCAGACAGCTTGGCAGCGCCTGATGTTGAATACTCACCGCACCGACCACTTCACCACGGCGCAGACGTTCCTGCGTGCGCGTTTCATCCTCAACCTGCAGGTTCAGGCGAATCGGCGAATTAGCCAGTACCGGGGCCAGCGCCGGAAGCAACCAGGTCGCCAGACTGTCGGCGTTCACCGCCAGCGAAAGCAGCAGCGGCGTGGAGCCAGTTTGCTCATCACCCAGCCACTCATCTTCCAGCAGTTCAACCTGGCGTAAAAGCGCCAGGAGTTTCTGCCCTTGTTCAGTAGGGCGAGGCGGTACGGTACGCACCAGCAGCGGCTGTCCGAACATATTCTCAAGCTGTTTAATGCGCTGTGAAACGGCGGATTGCGTGATGCACAGCTTTTGCGCCGCGCGCTCAAATCCTCGTTCACGAATAACCGCATCCAGTGCTTGTAGTGTTCTGTAGTCCGGACGTTTCATTGCTTTGGCGCACTCCTGAAATTTTTGCTTGTTCTGCACTATGACACAAATTTGGGTTGGGTAAAGACGAAATCAGCCACCCGGGAGCGGGTGTGGGGACATTTTTCTGCACAATGTTCTATAATGCGCGTGAATTTTCCCACCATATTCACACCACAGGCGAAACGATCATGACGCAGGATGAACTGAAAAAAGCAGTAGGATGGGCGGCACTTCAGTATGTACAGCCCGGTACCATTGTGGGCGTAGGTACAGGTTCAACAGCCGCACACTTTATTGATGCGCTGGGCACAATGAAAGGTCAGATTGAAGGCGCGGTGTCCAGTTCTGACGCCTCGACCGAAAAACTCAAAAGCCTTGGCATCCACGTGTTCGATCTTAACGAAGTGGACAGCCTCGGCGTCTACGTTGACGGCGCAGATGAAATCAACGGCCATATGCAGATGATTAAAGGCGGTGGCGCAGCGTTGACCCGTGAAAAAATCATTGCTTCCGTGGCGAAGAAATTTATCTGCATCGCTGACGCGTCCAAAGAAGTCGATATTCTCGGTAACTTCCCGTTGCCGGTAGAAGTTATCCCAATGGCGCGTAGCGCAGTGGCTCGCCAGTTGGTGAAGCTGGGCGGTCGTCCTGAATACCGTCAGGGCGTGGTAACTGACAATGGTAACGTGATCCTTGACGTGCATGGTCTGGAAATCCTCGACGCTATCGCACTGGAAAACGCCATTAATGCGATTCCGGGCGTGGTAACCGTAGGTTTGTTCGCTAACCGTGGTGCGGATGTCGCGCTGATCGGTACCCCAGACGGCGTGAAAACTATCGTAAAATGATCTGATGGGAGCGTCTTCTCCCGTTAAAAAAATTTTGGCAGGGCAAATTTGGTGACTTGTGTCACGTTTACAATATTGCCCTGCCGATCTCTCCAAAGAAAAAGTTATCGCCAGTATTTTCCTCTGACATTTCCCGCTGAATGACATTTCCTCAGCATGACGACGCAAACGTTCATATTGCTGCAATATTATTTTTTGATATGTTGAAGAGGCGGATGAAAATCCCACACACAACACATCAGATTGGACAAAAAAGACAGGGTCGGGGAAATGGCAAAGGTATCACTGGAGAAAGATAAGATTAAATTTCTGCTGGTAGAAGGCGTGCACCAAAAAGCACTCGAGAGCCTTCGTGCAGCAGGTTATACCAACATCGAGTTTCACAAAGGCGCTCTGGACACCGAACAACTGAAAGAGTCCATCCGTGATGCTCACTTCATTGGCCTGCGATCCCGTACCCATCTGACTGAAGATGTAATTGCCGCCGCAGAAAAACTGGTCGCGATTGGTTGCTTCTGCATCGGCACCAACCAGGTTGATCTTAGCGCTGCGGCAAAGCGCGGGATCCCGGTGTTTAACGCGCCATTCTCTAACACACGTTCCGTTGCTGAACTGGTGATTGGCGAACTGCTGCTACTGCTACGCGGCGTACCAGAAGCGAATGCCAAAGCGCACCGCGGCGTGTGGAATAAACTGGCTACTGGCTCTTTTGAAGCGCGCGGCAAAAAACTGGGGATCATCGGCTACGGGCACATTGGCACTCAGTTAGGCATTCTGGCGGAATCGCTGGGGATGCATGTCTATTTCTATGATATTGAAAATAAACTTCCGCTGGGTAACGCCACGCAGGTTCAGCATCTTTCCGACCTGCTCAATATGAGCGACGTGGTGAGCCTGCACGTGCCGGAAAATGCCTCTACCAAAAACCTGATGGGCGCGCGTGAGATTTCGCTGATGAAACCGGGCGCGCTGCTGATTAACGCCGCACGCGGTACGGTGGTTGATATTCCTGCGTTGTGCGACGCGTTAGCGACCAAACATCTTGCAGGGGCGGCAATTGACGTGTTCCCAACCGAACCGGCAACGAACAGCGATCCGTTCACTTCGCCGCTGTGTGATTTCGACAACGTGATCCTGACGCCGCATATTGGTGGTTCCACGCTGGAAGCACAGGAAAATATCGGTCTGGAAGTGGCGGGGAAACTGATCAAGTATTCCGATAACGGCTCCACGCTGTCTGCGGTTAACTTCCCGGAAGTTTCGCTGCCGCTGCACGGTGGTCGTCGTCTGATGCACATTCACGAAAACCGTCCTGGCGTTCTGACCGCGCTGAACCAGATTTTTGCCGAGCAGGGCGTCAACATTGCCGCGCAGTACCTGCAGACTTCCGCGCAGGTAGGTTATGTGGTCATCGATATTGAAGCGGATGAAGATGTGGCGGAAAAAGCGCTGCTGGCGATGAAAGCCCTTCCGGGAACCATTCGCGCCCGTCTGCTGTACTAATTTCCTCTAAATGGGCAGGCGATGACCTGCCCATCTTTCCTCTGATTTCCCTGCCTCAAAATTTCTTTCTGTAACGCATACATTCTGTTTTCGAGCCTTGCCGCAATTGGCAACTAAAGGCAGTGCTGCGTGTTGTACAGCACTAAAAGAAATTTACGATAGGGGCTCAGCATCGCGCTGAAACGGGAAAACCCCTGGCGAAGCAGGGGCTCTAAAAAGGAAAGGGACGATGATGAGATACGTCATCATGCTGCTGATCCTGTTAATCATCGCTTGCCCAGCATATTAACAGAGAGTACGCAGGAGGGAGGTTCGCCTCCCTCACCCTTCACCGAGGAATTTAGGTCAAAAAAACGGCGCTGTCAATCGGCAAAAAACGGCTACCACTGCCAAATTTTGGATGGTGTCACCACCGCAGGCAGTGGGATATCCCACTCTTCGACAGGCAGCTTTTCCACTAACTGGCAATCATGCGCGTAGCCCACGGGCTGGATCTTATGCTGCTGCCAGTTTTGCAACGTACGGTCATAAAATCCGCCGCCCATGCCCAGGCGCTGCCCGTCTTCATCAAACGCGACTAACGGCGTAACCAGTACATCCAGCTTTGCCAGCGGCAATACGTCGCGGACATCAAGTCGCGGCTCTTGGATCTTTAAGCGGTTGGTCACCAGCGCACTCTGCGGATGATAGTGCAGGAACAGCAGGTTGCCAGGGCTGAAGGGATGAAGAACCGGAAGGTAGACGCGCTTACCCGCTCGCCACAGCTGTTCGATCAGCGGTTGGGTGTCGAGTTCGCCATCGAAAGAGAGAAACACCGCTACGGTATGGGCAAGAACAACAGGGGGAAAACTGAGCATTCTGGTCGCGGCTTGCTGACCAAATTGTTGTTGCTGATCGCTGGTAAGCGCACGGCGACGCTGACGAATCAGTGTGCGTATTTCTTGTCGGGATAAAGGGAGTTCAGAAAGTAGTGTCATGGCTGTTGCCAGGTAGAAGGGAATCTCCGAGATGCCGCCGCAGGCTGTAACCCTTGAACCCTTGGTTCAAGGTGAATGTGTCGTCACAGTTTTAAGGCTTCTCGGACGGGCCGAGCATGCTCACCAACCGTGGAGCGCCACATTCTTGTGGTATGAAATATCGGCTCAGGGGACTGGCCCGCTTGCAAACATCTCAGAGAAATTTTGTCTTCACGGTCACTCTACCACAGTAAACCGAAAAGTGTTATTCAAAGTTTTGGCCCGTTTTTTCGGTTATGCGACCCTGATCAAGCAACGCTTGTTCGATGGTCTGTTGCAGCATCCGAATACGTTGTTCCATGCTCGCCGCGTACTCACGCGTCTTCGCTTTTTCCTGAGTTAATTCATAGCTGATGTTCAACGCGGCGATGAAAACCAACTGCTCAGTATTTGTGACTCTAGTGCGAACTTTCAGATCTTGCAATCGCTGATTGAGATCGTCCGCAGCCTGATTCAACGCATCCCTTTGTTCAGGCGGGCAATTCACTCGCAGTGAACGGCCAAATATTTGGATATCGACGGGTTGTGCAGACATGCCACCTTCCTGCTGATTGACTGCGCTGCCTTCGTCTCCAGACCTTGGGTCCGCGAAGGGGCGACACTATAGCTACCCTGGTATCAAGATACAAGCCCTTTTCTGGTCCACCAGGGTCCAAAGTGGTAGCATATCATGAATATTCCTCCCTTTGATGACGAATGCTTATGTCTATACAGAACGAAATGCCTGGCTACAGCGAAGTTAGCCAGTTTTTGAACCAACAAGGGGCTGGATTAACCCCGGCCGAAATGCACGGCTTAATCAGCGGGATAATTTGTGGCGGTAACAACGACAGCTCATGGCAGCCGCTGTTGCACGACCTGACGAACGAAGGTCTGGCCTTTGGTCACGAGCTGGCTCAGGCGCTGCTGAAAATGCACTCTGCTACCAGCGATGCCCTTGAGGACGACGGCTTCCTTTTTCAGCTTTTTCTGCCTGAAGGTGATGACGTCAGCGTATTCGATCGCGCCGATGCGCTGGCTGGCTGGGTAAACCACTTCCTGCTGGGCCTCGGCGTCACGCAGCCTAAGCTCGACAAAGTGACCAGCGAAACCGGTGAAGCGATTGACGACCTGCGCAATATCGCCCAGTTGGGCTATGACGAAGACGAAGATCAGGAAGAGCTGGAAATGTCGCTCGAAGAGATCATCGAATACGTGCGTGTAGCCGCCTTGCTGTGCCATGACACGTTTACGCGTCAGCAGCCGACAGCGCCGGAAGTCCGTAAACCGACTCTGCACTAAATACAACAACGCCAAGGAGAGTGTTATGAGTGAGATATCTCAGCAAGAATTCCAGCGTCGTCGTCAGGCTTTGCTGGCACAAATGCAGCCCGGCAGCGCCGCGCTGATTTTTGCCGCGCCGGAAGCGACGCGCAGCGCGGACAGTGAATACCCGTACCGCCAGAACAGTGATTTCTGGTATTTCACCGGCTTTAACGAGCCTGAAGCCGTGCTGGTGCTGATTAAAAGTGATGATACTCATAACCACAGCGTTTTGTTCAATCGGGTTCGCGATCTGACGGCGGAGATCTGGTTTGGCCGTCGTCTGGGCCAGGATGCCGCGCCGGCAAAACTCGGCGTTGACCGGGCGCTGGCCTTCAGTGAAATCAACCAACAGCTGCACTTGCTGCTCAATGGCCTGGACGCGGTGTATCACGCACAGGGCGAGTACGCTTGGGCGGACGAAATTGTCTGCACGGCGCTGGATAAACTACGCAAAGGTTCCAGACAAAATCTGCACGCGCCTGGCGCGATCATCGACTGGCGTCCGATGGTGCATGAAATGCGCCTGTTCAAATCACCAGAAGAGATTGCGATCATGCGCCGTGCCGGAGAGATCAGCGCCCTGGCGCATACCCGCGCGATGGAAAAATGCTGTCCGGGGATGTTTGAATACCAACTGGAAGGGGAGATTCACCACGAATTTACCCGCCACGGCGCGCGTTATCCGTCCTATAACACCATTGTCGGAAGCGGTGAAAACGGCTGTATCCTGCATTACACCGAAAATGAAAGTGAAATGCGCGATGGCGACCTGGTGCTGATTGACGCTGGCTGTGAATACAAAGGCTATGCGGGCGACATTACGCGTACTTTTCCGGTTAATGGCAAATTTACCCCCGCGCAGCGCGAAATCTACGATATCGTGCTGGAATCCTTAGAGACCAGCCTACGTCTGTATCGCCCCGGAACTTCCATTCAGGACGTCACCGGTGAAGTTGTGCGCATCATGATTACCGGTCTGGTGAAGCTTGGCATATTGCGCGGTGACGTCGACCAGTTAATTACCGAGAATGCGCACCGGCCATACTTTATGCATGGCCTTAGCCACTGGCTGGGGCTGGATGTGCACGATGTTGGCGTTTATGGTCAGGATCGTTCGCGTATCCTTGAGCCAGGAATGGTGCTGACCGTCGAGCCAGGGTTATATATCGCGCCGGATGCCGATGTACCGGTTGCTTATCGGGGCATTGGCATTCGTATAGAAGATGACATCCTTATCACCGAAGACGGTAATGAAAATCTGACCGCCAGCGTGGTGAAGAAAGCGGATGATATTGAAGCCTTAATGGCTGCGGCGCGACTGCAATGAGCGTAATTATCGTTGGTGGTGGCATGGTCGGCGCGACGCTGGCGCTGGCCATTTCCCAGCTCAGTCATGGGACGCTGCCAGTTCATCTGATAGAAGCGAGCGAACCTGAAACTGACCGTCATCCTGGGTTTGACGCCCGGGCGATTGCGCTGGCGGCAGGAACCTGTCAGCAGCTGGCGCGAATTGGCGTGTGGCAGGCGATTGCCGATTGCGCAACGGCAATCAAAACGGTCCACGTCAGCGATCGCGGTCATGCCGGATTTGTTACGCTGGATGCGCAGGAATATCGTCTCCCGGCGCTGGGTCAGGTGGTGGAACTCCACGATGTTGGGCTGCGTCTGTTTGCGCTACTGCGTAAAGCGCCGGGCGTCACGCTGCATTGTCCCGATCGCGTAGCCAGCGTGTCGCGTACGCAGGGCCATGTTGAGGTCACACTGGAAAATGGCGAGGCCATTACCGGTCGCGTGGTGGTCGCCGCTGACGGTACACGTTCCGCGCTGGCTACCGCCTGCGGTGTGGACTGGCTGCAGCAGCCTTATGAACAACTGGCGGTAATCGCCAATGTCTCGACCTCCGTTCCCCACGATGGGCGCGCGTTTGAACGTTTCACGCAGCATGGCCCGCTGGCAATGCTCCCGATGTCTGATGGTCGCTGCTCGCTGGTGTGGTGCCATCCGCTGGATCAGCGCGATGAGATCATGGCCTGGTCCGACGAACGGTTTTGCCGTGAATTGCAAACCGCGTTTGGCTGGCGGCTGGGACGTATTACCCAGATCGGTAAACGCAGCGCTTATCCGCTGTCATTAACCACTGCGCTGAAGGCGATTACCCATCGTACCGTGCTGGTGGGGAACGCCGCTCAGACGCTACATCCCATTGCCGGACAAGGTTTCAATCTTGGTCTGCGCGACGTAATGAGCCTGGCTGAGACGTTAACTCAGGCGCAAAACTGCGCGGAAGATATTGGTGATTACGCAGTGCTGGCACGCTATCAGCAACGTCGTGAGCGCGATCGCGAAACGACAATTGGCGTAACCAACAATCTGGTGTATCTGTTTGCCAACCGCTGGGCCCCGCTGGTTGTTGGGCGAAATGCCGGGCTGATGGCGATGGAGTTATTCACACCCGCGCGCGATGCGCTGGCGGAGCGGACCCTGGGTTGGGTTGCGCGATAAATATGGCCTGTAAGCCGGATGGCGGCGTAAATGCCTTATCCGGCCTACGGTTTTGATTGTTCCGGTTTCCAGGAGTAAACAGTGCAAAGTGTTGATGTAGCAATTGTCGGTGGCGGCATGGTGGGACTGGCGGTTGCCTGCGGCTTGCAGGGCAGCGGGTTACGCGTTGCGGTGTTAGAACAACATGTTCCGCAGCCGTTGGCGGTGGATGCACCTCCTCAGCTTCGTGTGTCGGCAATCAATGCCGCCAGTGAAAAACTGCTTACTCGTTTGGGCGTCTGGTCAGATATCGTTGCCCGTCGCGCGTGCTGCTATCACGGTATGGAAGTCTGGGACAAAGACAGCTTCGGGCGCATTGAGTTTGACGACCAGAGCATGGGCTACAGCCATTTGGGCCACATCGTCGAAAACGCAGAGATCCATTACGCGCTATGGCAAAAGGCGCAGCGTTCGCCGGATATTACGCTGCTGGCGCCCGCTGAAATACAGCAGGTAGCCTGGGGTGAGAACGAGGCATTTCTGACTCTGAAAGAGGGCACAATGCTGACGGCTCGCCTGGTGATCGGCGCGGATGGCGCTAACTCCTGGCTGCGTAATAAAGCAGACATTCCGCTCACCTTCTGGGATTACCGTCATCATGCGCTGGTGGCGACGATCCGTACGCAGGAAGCTCACGGCGCGGTTGCGCGCCAGGCGTTTCACGGCGAGGGTATCCTGGCATTCCTGCCGCTCAGTGACCCGCATCTGTGCTCTATCGTCTGGTCACTTTCTCTGCAGGAAGCCGAACGCATGCAGCAGGCAAGCGTTGATGAGTTTAATCAGGCGCTGAATATCGCTTTTGATAACCGTCTGGGACTGTGCAGCGTTGAAAGCGAACGGCAGACGTTTCCGCTGACGGGACGCTATGCTCGTCAGTTCGCCGCCCATCGTCTGGCGCTGGTGGGTGATGCGGCGCATACCATCCACCCGCTGGCGGGTCAGGGGGTTAACCTCGGCTTTATGGATGCGGCAGAGCTTATCGATGAGCTTAAGCGGCTACAACGTCAGGGCAAAGATATTGGCCAGTATCTCTATTTGCGTCGTTATGAGCGCAGCCGTAAGCACAGCGCAGCAATGATGCTGGCCGGTATGCAGGGCTTCCGTGAACTGTTTGCCGGCGAGAATCCGGCGAAAAAACTGCTGCGTGATATTGGTCTGAAACTGGCCGATACCCTTCCGGGTGTAAAACCGCAGCTCATCCGTCAGGCGATGGGACTGAACGATCTTCCCGAGTGGCTACGCTAGCGTCCGTAAGGACAATCTTAAGAGTTTGAGACCCGTCACATTTTCCTCTCCCGGCCCTCGCGCCGGGATGCTTCTCTCATTTGAAATAATCTAATTCCACACCTTTTTTCGCATTAGTTTTTTTAATATCACGTTTTTTTCATAACGCCATTTTTGACATTTTTTCCATATTTAATGTGGTTTGATGCTGATTTTTCCTTCTCCCTGCTGTTTGTTGTTCCGATTTTTTGGCGTACTTGTGGATTTTTATTCTGTCGTCGATCTGGCCATTTTTTGCCATAAGCTAATGTGATGGCTAATTTTGCCTTATGGTTTAGCGTCTGTTTCGGTGGTAAGTTCAGGACAAAGAGAACGTTTGCGTCGTAGCCCCTGGAGCGGCTGCGGTGCTGGGTTTCGTGGCGAAAATTTCACCGCGAAAGAGTTGGTAGCCCCGCTTATTCAACGAGGAAAAGATGGCTCAACAGACTCCTTTGTACGAACAACACACGCTATGTGGCGCGCGCATGGTAGATTTCCATGGCTGGATGATGCCACTGCATTACGGTTCTCAGCTCGATGAACACCATGCTGTTCGCACCGATGCCGGTATGTTTGATGTGTCGCATATGACCATCGTCGACCTGCGCGGCAGCCGCACCCGGGAGTTCTTGCGTTATCTGCTGGCAAACGACGTTGCGAAGCTAACGAAGACGGGTAAAGCCCTCTACTCCGGTATGCTTAACGCATCGGGCGGTGTGATAGATGACCTGATTGTCTATTACTTCACTGAAGATTTCTTCCGCCTCGTTGTAAACTCCGCCACCCGCGAAAAAGACCTCTCCTGGATTACCCAACACGCTGAACCCTACGCCATCGACATCACCGTTCGTGACGACCTGTCGCTGATTGCGGTGCAGGGGCCAAACGCGCAGGAAAAAGCAGCCACGTTGTTTACTGACGAACAGCGCCATGCGGTAGAAGGTATGAAGCCGTTCTTTGGCGTTCAGGCGGGTGATTTGTTTATCGCAACCACCGGTTATACCGGCGAAGCAGGCTATGAAATCGCCATGCCGAATGAAAAAGCGGCTGATTTCTGGCGTGCGCTGGTACAAGCAGGCGTCAAACCTTGCGGTCTGGGCGCGCGTGACACGCTGCGTCTGGAAGCGGGTATGAACCTGTATGGTCAGGAGATGGACGAAGGGATTTCTCCGCTGGAAGCCAACATGGGTTGGACCATTGCGTGGGAACCTGCCGACCGCGACTTTATTGGTCGTGAAGCACTGGAAATGCAGCGCGACAAAGGCCATGAACAGCTGGTCGGACTGGTGATGACCGAGAAGGGCGTGCTGCGTAATGAACTGCCAGTCCGTTTCACTGACGCTTCCGGTAACCAACATGAAGGCATTATCACCAGCGGAACATTCTCCCCAACCCTGGGCTACAGCATCGCGCTGGCGCGTGTCCCTGCGGGTATCGGTGAGACAGCGATCGTGCAGATCCGTAACCGCGAAATGCCAGTAAAAGTCACTAAACCTGTTTTTGTGCGTAACGGCAAAGCCGTCGCGTGATTCATCCTTTTTGGAGATTGATTGATGAGCAACGTACCTGCAGAACTGAAATACAGCAAAGAACACGAATGGCTGCGCAAAGAAGCTGACGGCTCTTACACCGTTGGTATCACCGAACATGCTCAGGAGCTGTTGGGTGACATGGTTTTCGTAGACCTGCCAGAAGTTGGCGCGACCGTCAGCGCGGGCGATGACTGCGCCGTTGCGGAATCCGTAAAAGCGGCTTCTGATATTTATGCGCCAGTAAGCGGTGAGATTGTCGCGGTTAACGACGCGCTCAGCGACTCCCCGGAACTGGTTAACAGCGAACCATATGCCGGCGGCTGGATCTTCAAAATCAAAGCCAGCGATGAAAGCGAAATCGAATCGCTGCTGGATGCCACTGCGTACGAAGCATTGTTAGAAGACGAATAATGTTGTGCCGGATGGCGCTAATGCTTATCCGGCCTACTCACTGCAACGCGAATTATTTTGCGTATTCGTTTTCGCACGCGTAGGCCCGGTAAGCGTCAGCGCCACCGGGCAATTGAGTTAGAGACAATCACGATTCACTGCACGTTTCAGGAACCATCGCCCATGACACAGACGTTAAGCCAGCTTGAAAACAGCGGCGCTTTCATTGAACGCCACATCGGACCGGACGCCGCGCAGCAGCAAGAGATGCTGAATGCGGTTGGCGCCGAGTCGTTAAACGCGCTGATCGGCCAGATCGTGCCGAAAGACATTCAGCTCGCAACCCCGCCGCAGGTAGGCGAGGCGGCGACAGAATACGCTGCGCTGGCCGAATTAAAAGCCATCGCCGGGCGTAACAAGCGCTTCACGTCCTACATCGGCATGGGCTACACCGCCGTGCAGTTGCCGCCGGTTATCCTGCGTAACATGCTGGAAAATCCGGGTTGGTATACCGCGTATACGCCGTATCAGCCGGAAGTCTCTCAGGGCCGCCTGGAAGCGCTGCTGAACTTCCAACAGGTCACGCTGGACCTGACCGGGCTGGACATGGCCTCCGCCTCCCTGCTGGATGAAGCCACCGCGGCGGCAGAAGCCATGGCGATGGCCAAACGCGTCAGTAAACTGAAAAACGCCAACCGTTTCTTTGTGGCGGCTGATGTTCATCCGCAAACGCTGGATGTGGTTCGCACTCGTGCAGAAACCTTTGGTTTTGACGTCATTGTGGATGACGCAGCGAAAGCACTGGATCACCAGGATGTGTTTGGCGTGTTGTTGCAGCAGGTTGGTACCACTGGTGAAGTGCACGATTACAGCAAACTGATTGCTGAGCTGAAATCCCGTAAAGTTGTGGTCAGCGTCGCTGCCGATTTTATGGCGCTGGTTCTGCTGACCGCACCGGGCAAACAGGGCGCGGATATCGTTTTCGGCTCTGCGCAACGCTTCGGCGTACCGATGGGTTACGGTGGCCCACACGCGGCATTCTTTGCCGCCAAAGACGAATTCAAACGCTCCATGCCAGGCCGTATTATCGGTGTATCAAAAGATGCGGCGGGCAATACCGCACTGCGCATGGCGATGCAGACTCGCGAGCAGCATATCCGTCGTGAGAAAGCGAACTCCAACATTTGTACCTCACAGGTACTGCTGGCTAACATCGCCAGCCTGTATGCCGTTTATCATGGTCCGGTCGGTCTGAAGCGCATCGCTAATCGTATCCACCGCCTGACCGATATTCTGGCGGCTGGTCTGCAACAGAAAGGCTTAAAGCTGCGTCATGCGCACTACTTCGACACGCTGTGTGTTGAAGTGGCCGATAAAGCTGCGGTACTGGCGCGTGCGGAAGCGGCGGAGATCAACCTGCGCAGCGATATTCATAACGCGGTAGGTATTACGCTCGACGAAACCACCACCCGTGAAAACGTGGTGCAGTTGTTCAATGTTCTGCTGGGCGACAGCCACGGCCTGAGCATCGACACGCTGGATAAAGACGTGGCGCTCGACAGCCGTTCCATTCAGAGCAGCATGCTGCGTGACGACGCGATCCTCAGCCACCCGGTGTTTAACCGCTACCACAGCGAAACCGAGATGATGCGCTACATGCACTCGCTGGAGCGTAAAGATCTGGCGCTGAATCAGGCGATGATCCCGCTGGGTTCCTGCACCATGAAGCTGAACGCCGCCGCCGAGATGATTCCTATCACCTGGCCGGAATTCGCTGAACTGCATCCGTTCTGCCCGCCAGAGCAGGCGGAAGGGTATCACCAGATGATCGGTCAGCTTTCCGAGTGGCTGGTAAAACTGACCGGCTATGACGCAGTCTGCATGCAGCCGAACTCCGGCGCACAAGGCGAATACGCTGGTCTGCTGGCGATTCGTCATTATCACGAAAGCCGTAACGAAGGCCATCGCGATATCTGCCTGATCCCGGCGTCCGCCCACGGTACTAACCCGGCTTCCGCACAAATGGCGGGGATGCAGGTGGTGGTAGTCGCCTGTGATAAGAACGGCAACATCGACCTTGACGATCTGCGGGCAAAAGCAGAACAACATGCTGCGAACCTTTCTTGCATCATGGTGACCTATCCGTCCACCCACGGCGTATATGAAGAAACGATCCGCGAAGTGTGTGAAGTTGTGCACCAGTTCGGCGGCCAAGTGTACCTCGACGGCGCGAACATGAACGCCCAGGTTGGAATCACCACGCCGGGCTTTATCGGCGCGGACGTTTCGCACCTCAACCTGCATAAAACCTTCTGCATTCCGCACGGCGGCGGCGGCCCGGGCATGGGACCGATCGGCGTTAAATCGCATCTGGCACCGTTTGTGCCTGGCCACAGCGTGGTACAGATTGAAGGGATGCTTACCCGTCAGGGCGCCGTGTCTGCCGCACCGTTCGGTAGCGCATCCATTCTGCCAATCAGCTGGATGTACATCCGTATGATGGGCGCAGAAGGTCTGAAGCAGGCAAGCCAGGTCGCTATTCTTAACGCTAACTACATTGCCAGCCGTCTGAAAGATGCCTATCCGGTGCTGTATACCGGTCGCGATGGCCGTGTAGCGCATGAATGTATTCTCGACATTCGCCCACTGAAAGAAGAGACCGGCATCAGCGAACTGGATATTGCCAAACGTCTGATCGACTATGGTTTCCATGCGCCAACCATGTCGTTCCCGGTAGCGGGTACGCTGATGGTGGAACCGACCGAATCTGAAAGCAAAGTGGAACTGGATCGCTTTATTAACGCGATGCTGGCAATCCGCGCTGAGATCGAGCGCGTGAAAGCCGGTGAGTGGTCGCTGGAAGATAACCCGTTGGTAAACTCGCCGCACACCCAGAATGAGCTGGTGAGCGAGTGGAACCACGGTTATAGCCGCGAAATCGCAGTCTTCCCGGCAGGCGTGGCGAACAAATACTGGCCTACCGTGAAGCGTCTTGATGACGTTTACGGCGACCGTAACCTGTTCTGCTCCTGCGTGCCGATGAGCGAATATCAGTAACTTTTCCGCGTAGTTAAACAATTTCCAGGCCGGGTAAGGCGAAGCCGCCTCCCGGCTTTTTCACATCTGGAGGTCTCTATGGGAATCGCACTTGTTACTGGCGGCAGTCGCGGTATTGGGCGAGCAACCGCGCTGCAACTGGCACTGGAGGGTTACACGGTCGCCGTTAATTTTCATCACAATATTCGTGCGGCAACCGAGGTGGTGAACAACATCGTCGCGGCAGGTGGTAAGGCATTTGCGCTGCGTGCGGATATCAGTGATGAAAGTCAGGTGCTGGCGATGTTTGAATCGATCGACCGTGAAGGGGAACCGCTGACTGCGCTGGTCAATAATGCCGGGATTTTATTTGAACAGACCACGGTGGAAAACTTAACTGCAGAGCGAATTAACCGCGTACTGGCGACCAATGTTACCGGCTATTTTCTGTGCTGTCGGGAAGCGGTAAAGCGCATGTCGTTTAAGCGCGGCGGTCAGGGTGGGGCGATTGTGAATGTCTCTTCGGCGGCATCACGGCTCGGTGCGCCATTCGAATATGTTGATTATGCCGCTTCAAAAGGTGCGGTGGACACGCTCACCACCGGCCTGGCACTGGAGGTGGCGGCGCAGGGGATCCGCGTAAACTGCGTACGTCCAGGCCTGATCTACACTGAAATGCATGCGTCGGGTGGAGAGCCGGGAAGGGTTGATCGCGTGAAATCCATGTTGCCTATGCAGCGTGGTGGGCAGCCGGAAGAAGTCGCGCAGGCGATTTGCTGGCTACTGAGCGAGAAGGCATCTTACGTCACGGGCAGTTTTCTGGAGCTGGCCGGCGGGAAGTAGGGATTTAATGGCCGGATAGCGCTGCGCTTATCCAGCCTACGGGATCAGACCTGTAGGCTGGATAAGGCGTTTACGCCGCCATCCGGCGAAAAATCACAGATTCTCGCCGTTGCTGGCGATCACCGCTTTATACCACTCAAAACTCTTCTTGCGTGAACGCGACATATCCCCAGTGCCGTCATCGTGCTTATTCACGTAGATGAAGCCGTAGCGCTTGCTGTACTGACCGGTGGTGAACGAAACGCAGTCGATGCAGCCCCACGGCGTGTAGCCCATCAGATCTACGCCATCATAGGTGACCGCCTTCATCATCTCTTCGATGTGGGCGCGCAGATAATCGATGCGGTAGTCATCATTGATGCTGCCATCTGTTTCCACTTTATCGTAGGCGCCAAACCCGTTTTCAACGATAAACAGCGGCTTCTGATAGCGCTCGTACAGCTCACATAAAGCATAGCGCAGGCCAACCGGGTCAATCTGCCAGCCCCAGTCGGAGGCTTTGACGTGCGGGTTCGGCACGCTACCCTCAAAACCGGAAATGGCATCACCGCTACCGCCTTCCGCTTTCACCGCGTTGGTCATGTAGTAGCTAAATCCGAGATAGTCGCAGGTGCCTTCACGCAGGATTTGCTCGTCGCCGTCTTCCATCCTGATGTTAAATTCGCGACGTTCCCACTCGTTCAACACATAGCTTGGGTAGTAGCCGCGCAGCTGGACGTCGGTAAAGACGTAGCGTTCACGCATTGACTCCTGGGCGAACATGACATCTTCGGGCTTACAGGAGAATGGATAGAGCGGCACCATAGCCAGCATGCAGCCCACTTTCATTTCCGGGTTGATGCGGCGTGCGGCTTTCACTGCGAGCGCGCTGGCCACGAACTGGTGATGCAGCACCTGGTACATAGTCTCTTCCGGGTTTTCATGCTCGGTATACACCACACCGGAGCAGCAATAGCCAAACAACGGTGCGCGCCAGTTACGTTGGTTATTGATCTCGTTGAAGGTCATCCAGTATTTGACTTTGTGTTTGTAACGCTCAAAGACGACTTCGGCAAATCGAACAAAGAAATCAACAACTTTGCGATTGGTCCAACTCCCATACTGTTGAACCAAATGTAGCGGCATTTCGAAGTGGGAAAGGGTGATGACCGGTTCGATGTTGTATTTCAGTAATTCATCGAACATGTCGTCATAGAACTTCAGACCTTCTTCGTTCGGCTGGGTTTCGTCCCCATTGGGGAAGATACGGGTCCATGCGATGGAGGTACGGAAACATTTGAAGCCCATTTCGGCAAACAGCTTAATGTCTTCTTTGTAATGACCGTAAAAATCGACGGCTTCGTGGTTGGGGTAGTATTTACCGGGCACGACTTCCTGAGTGATTTCTCGTGGAACGCCGTGTGCCCCACCGGTCAGTACGTCGCAAATGCTGGGGCCTTTGCCACCTTTATTCCAGCCACCTTCGACCTGGTGCGCCGCAACCGCGCCGCCCCATAAAAAATCTTTTGCTAAGGTAAGTTTTTTCATCTGCGCTCAGTCTCAAATTAATACAATCTGATTTTGAGTCTAACAAAGGAAACCTAAATGTCACGATATAACAAAATAGCATTAATGTGATTTGTTACATCAAAAAAACAGATTGTTTTTTTTACGCTATTCTTTTCGCCAGTTTGCGGCCAAGCGATTCCAGAATATAAATAACGGGGATTTGCGTGGTTATATCGTATACCCCGGCAATACGTGTTTGTGGAACGTGCCAGGAGAGATTAAAGTCGGCGAGTTTCGCCAGACGTGAGTGTTCATGGCTGGTTACAGACAGCACTTTACAGTTGTGCAGGCTGAACTGGCTGGCAAAACGCAGGATCTCCTCTGTTTCGCCGGAGACGGAAAGCACGATTGCCAGCGCGTTTCTGGCCATATCATTGGTTACCGGAAAATAAGGGTCGTCAATATGATTACTGAATTTTCCAACGTTGGAGAAAAAACGCGCGCCGTATTTCGCAAGCGCTCCTGACGTTCCTGCGCCAACAAATATAATACGTTCGGAAGATAATATAATATCAACAGCCTGATCGAGCAGTTTATCGAATTCGTCGTTATTGACGCTTTTAAAAAAGCTGATAATTTCGCTGGCGCCGAAATTCGCCTGTTGCGGTTCATTCTGCTCTAAATATAATTTGAAGCGTACGCGAAATTCTGAGTAACCTTCACACTTAAGCTTGCGGCAAAAGCGCAGTACGGTGGTAGTGGAAACGCCCACGGCATCGGCCAGTTCGCGAATGGTCATGTACATGACTTTGTCACGATTTTTGATGACATAGTTGTAGACCAGCATCTCAAGATTGTTGAGACTGGCGATGGCAGCGTGGGAGAACATACTCACAATAGCAAAACTCACTCATCAGACTTCATCTACAGGGAATAATAACATGCAGCCAAATGACATCACTTTTTTTCAGCGTTTCCAGGATGACATACTGGCCGGACGCAAAACCATCACCATTCGTGACGAGTCCGAATCACACTTCAAAACCGGTGACATTCTACGGGTTGGGCGCTTTGAAGATGAGGGATACTTCTGCACGATTGAAGTTGTTGGCACCTCAACCGTCACGCTGGATACGCTGACTGAAAAACATGCTCAGCAGGAAAACATGTCGCTTGAAGAACTGAAACGTGTGATTGCCGAAATTTACCCGGATCAAACGCAATTTTATGTGATTGATTTTAAATGTGTTTGATTTAATGCGTACGCTTGTTAGCTGAAAGGTTAAAATTAATTATATGATTTTTATGAACTATTTATTTTAAGATAAATATTACAGCTAACAGGTGTTCACTGGAACCATTCTCAGTTACGCTAGAGGGGCAATAACGAAAGTGTTCGTTTCTCGGGAGTAAGCTATGGTTCAGAAACCATTAATCGCGCAGGGATATTCGCTGGCAGAGGAAATAGCCAACAGCATCAGTCACGGTATCGGGCTGGTGTTTGGGATTGTCGGGCTGGTGTTGTTACTGGTTCAGGCAGTGGATACCAACGCCAGCGCTATGGCGATTACCAGTTATAGCCTGTACGGCGGCAGCATGATCCTGCTGTTTCTCGCCTCAACTTTGTATCACGCGATCCCCCATCAGCGAGCGAAAGTCTGGCTGAAAAAATTCGACCACTGCGCGATTTATCTGCTGATTGCCGGGACCTATACGCCATTTCTGCTGGTGGGGCTTGATTCGCCGCTGGCACGTGGACTGATGATTGTTATCTGGAGCCTGGCGCTGCTCGGTATTTTATTCAAACTGACCATTGCGCACCGCTTTAAGGTTCTGTCGCTGGTGACTTACCTGACAATGGGCTGGCTATCGCTGATTGTGGTGTATCAATTGGCGGTTAAACTGGCGGCGGGAGGCGTGACGTTGCTGGCCGTTGGTGGTGTGGTGTATTCGCTGGGCGTTATTTTCTATGTCTGTAAGCGCATTCCATATAACCACGCGATCTGGCACGGCTTTGTACTGGGCGGCAGCGTTTGCCACTTCCTGGCGATTTATTTGTATGTTGGACAGGCGTAACCCTTGATTTCGGATGGCGGCTAACGCCTTATCCGGCCTACAAAATGTGCCTGTAGGCCGGATAAGCGTAGCGCCATCCGGCGTTAAGCTTTTACTCTTCCAGCGAATACGGCAGTGGCACAATATGCAGCGTTTTTGCGTCATCGCGAACGCGGAACACGCTGTCGGCTTCCATGTCGTTATTCATCACGACCTGCACCAGTATCTGGCCATCAGCGAGCTGTACTGCGGCGAGTACGGTACCAGTACGACGCCAGTTCTCACCCATTTTCAGTTCCAGATCTTCGCCTGCTTCCGGCACCCGGCTGGCCGTACCTGCCAGAGTCCACATGGCGCGTTTGTTAGCGCCGCGGAATTTGGCGCGCGCCACCATTTCCTGGCCGGTATAGCAGCCTTTTTTGAAGCTGATCCCGCCCAGAGCCTGCATATTGGTCGCCTGGGGAATAAACTGTCCGCTGTTGGCAGTATCAATGACCGGAATACCCGCTTCGATATCCAGCGCCAGCCACTGTTGACTGTTATTTAACTCCGCTTCGCCGCGCAGTTTCTCAACCAGGCTTTCCGCCGTTGCAACATCAACAATCAGCAGGAAACGCTCGGCAGGGTGTTCGAACCACAGTATTGTGGAAGTATCTTCGGTAATAACCTGTTTTTCGCTGTTCGGTAATTCGCTAAAGAGATTGGCCAGCGCCGCTCGTGCCTGGAATCCCGCTACGCCCAACAGAACACGCTCGTCGTCCGGCGCAATCACTACCTTCGAGAAGACCGCATATTTTTTCAGTTCTGTAAGCTGCGCATCGCGCAAGCTGCGGCGTTCAAGCCATGCAAAACCGTCACTGTTACGGAACAGGCGCAGATTGCTCCACATTTTACCTTTGGCATCACAATGGGCTGCCAGCACGTGCTGATGCTCGGTCATCTGGCTGACATCAGCCGTGACCTGACCCTGAATATACTTCTCACTGTCGACACCGGTAATGGTGGCGAGCGCCCAGTCATCGAGCGTCATTAGCGTCAGAGGTAAACGCGTTGACGCAAAAGGCTGGCGAGGAGGAAAAGATGTAAAAGCCATAATAATGTCCTGATTTGCTTAACGCAGTGATAATGACTAATGGTAAAAGAGCTATGGCCCATTGCAAGCGGTTTAAACAGGCTATTTGTGCCATATAGTAAGCTTTGCGAGGAGACATCCAAAAATGATGAATCCTTTGACTTAATGCGGTTTTATTTAGCGAACGTGCTTCCATTAGCTGATATTCCCGCAAAAGCGCGTGAAAAACACGTTACAATAGCCGGATACTTCGTTTTCGCGAGACAGGAAGAAGAACATGGATATTAACAATAAAGCACGTATTCATTGGGCATGCCGCCGCGGTATGCGCGAGCTGGACATCTCTATCATGCCGTTTTTCGAACATGAATATGACAGCTTAAGTGACGAAGAAAAACGTATCTTTATCCGTCTGCTAGAATGTGACGATCCAGATTTATTTAACTGGTTGATGAATCATGGGAAACCAGCTGATGCTCAGTTGGAGCAGATGGTGCGACTTATCCAGACACGGAATCGGGAACGTGGTCCAGTGGCAATCTGATTTACGCGTTTCATGGCGCGCGCAGTGGCTTTCGTTGCTCGTTCATGGGCTGGTCGCGGTATTTATTTTATTGATGCCCTGGCCTTTGAGCTACACCCCATTATGGATGGTTCTGCTCTCTCTGGTGGTGTTCGACAGCGTACGCAGCCAACGTAGAATTAACGCCTGTCAGGGCGAGATTAGGCTGTTGATGGACGGCCGTCTTCGCTGGCAAGGGCAGGAGTGGACTATCGTTAGCGCGCCCTGGATGGTCAAAACAGGCATGATGCTGCGTTTGCGTTCAGATACCGGGAAACGTCAGCATTTGTGGCTGGCGGCAGACAGTATGGATGAGGCTGAGTGGCGAGACTTACGGCGGTTAATGCTGCAACAGGCGAAGCAGGGGTAATGCCAACATATGTCTGATGGCGTGCAGCTGTAAGGCTTACGGTTTGATGCGTGAGGTAAACCGGATAAGGCGTTCACGGCGTCATCCGGCAACACGCTTATCAGGACCAGTGTTCGGCCATTTCCCCAAGAATTTGCTCGCACCAGTTCTGGATGCGTTCATCGCTGAGATCGTACTGGTTCGTTTCATCCAGCGCCAAACCAACAAACAGCTGTCCATCAGCAATGACGGGTTTATCGCTGGTAAATTCATAGCCTTCGGTTGGCCAGTAACCGACAAACTTGACGCCTTTGGTGACCAGTTTATCGTGCAGCATCCCCAGCGCATCCAGGAACCATTCGCCATATCCTAGCTGATCGCCCATCCCGTAAAGCGCGACAATTTTGCCTTCCAGGTTGAGGTCGTCCAGTTGCTCCCAGACCGCTTCCCAATCCTCCTGAATTTCACCAAAATCCCAGGTAGGGATGCCCAAAATGAGCACATCATACTGCTCCATTAAGGTCGGGGAATCATCTTTGAGGTTGTGCAGTGTCACCAGTTCGGGACCCAGGATATCGCGGATTTTTTCTGCTGCCATTTCGGTGTAGCAGGTACTGGAACCGTAAAAAAGACCCATGTTCATGACGTAAACATCTCAATTCTGCTGTAGCGTTGCGGGTAGTGTAACAGAATCGCCGCAATCCCGGCACAATGAGGCATAATGCATCAAAAATGAGAGTGGAATAAGGGGCGCGAGTGGAACAGGATCTGGCGCGCATCGAGCAGTTTCTTGATGCCCTGTGGCTGGAACGAAATCTGGCGGAAAACACGTTAAGTGCGTATCGTCGCGATCTGACCATGCTTGTCGAATGGTTACATCACCGTGGCGTCTCGCTGGCGACGGCGCAGAGCGATGATCTGCAGGCATTACTGGCCGAGCGGATGGATGGGGGATATAAAGCCACCAGTTCCGCTCGCTTGCTCAGTGCTACGCGGCGCTTTTTTCAGCATCTTTACCGCGAAAAATTTCGCGAAGACGATCCCAGCGCCTCGCTTGCATCACCGAAGCTTCCGCAGCGCCTGCCCAAAGATCTCAGTGAGGCACAGGTGGAGCGACTGTTGCAGGCGCCGCTGATTGAGCAACCGCTGGAGCTACGCGACAAAGCCATGCTGGAAGTATTGTATGCAACGGGCCTGCGCGTATCTGAGCTGGTTGGACTGACGATGAGTGACGTCAGCCTGCGTCAGGGTGTGGTTCGGGTGATCGGTAAAGGCAACAAAGAACGCCTGGTGCCGTTGGGTGAAGAGGCGGTTTACTGGCTGGAAACGTATCTGGAACATGGGCGTCCATGGTTGCTCAATGGCGTATCGATTGATGTGCTGTTTCCCAGCCAGCGGGCGCAACAGATGACCCGTCAGACCTTCTGGCATCGTATTAAACACTATGCTGTGTTGGCGGGAATCGACAGCGAGAAGCTGTCACCGCACGTCCTGCGGCATGCTTTTGCCACGCATTTGCTCAATCATGGCGCTGACCTGCGCGTGGTGCAGATGCTACTGGGGCATAGCGACCTCTCGACAACACAAATTTATACTCATGTCGCAACGGAGCGCTTGCGTCAACTACATCAACAGCATCACCCGCGAGCGTGATTGCTGACAGGAAAGGATAGGTTATGAAAAAACGTTTTATGATGTTCACCCTGCTGGCAACGGCGTTTTCCGGCATGGTACATGCAGACGATGCGGCGATTCGCCAGTCATTGGCAAAGCTGGGGGTACAGAGCACTGAGATTCAGTCTGCTCCGGTGGCGGGCATGAAAACCGTACTGACCAATAGCGGCGTGCTGTACGTGACTGAAGACGGTAAACATATTATTCAGGGACCGATGTATGACGTGAGCGGCGCAAGCCCGGTGAATGTTACTAACCAGTTGCTGATGAAGCATTTGAACGCGCTGGAAAAAGAGATGATCGTCTACAAAGCGCCGCAGGAAAAACACGTCATTACCGTTTTCACCGACATCACCTGTGGTTACTGCCACAAGCTGCATGAAGAGATGAAAGACTATAATGCGTTGGGGATCACCGTTCGTTATCTGGCCTTCCCGCGTCAGGGTCTGGAAAGCCAGGCCGAGCAGGACATGAAGTCGATCTGGTGCGCGAAGGATAAAAACAAAGCCTTTGATGACGCGATGGCAGGAAAGGACGTGAAACCAGCAACCTGCGATGTGGATATCGCGAACCACTACGCGCTGGGCGTGCAGTTTGGCGTTAGCGGCACGCCGGCGATTGTGCTGAGCAACGGCTATGTCGTGCCTGGCTATCAGGGCCCGAAAGAGATGAAAGAATTCCTCGACGCACATGCAAAACAAACCAGCGGTAAATAATTCGCGTGAAACAAAAGATACAACTTCGTCGGCGTGAAGCCGACGAGACAACCGAGCTACCTGATGACCTGCCGCCATTGCTGCGTCGTTTATACGCCAGCCGCGGCGTGCGCAGCGCCCAGGAACTTGAACGTAGCGTAAAAGGAATGCTGCCGTGGCAGCATTTGAACGGCGTCGAAAAAGCAGTTGAGATCCTCTATAACGCCTTTCGCGCGGGAACCCGCATTATTGTGGTCGGCGATTTCGACGCCGATGGCGCGACCAGTACGGCGCTCAGCATTCTGGCGATGCGAGCGTTGGGTTGCGGTAACGTTGACTACCTGGTGCCTAATCGTTTTGAAGACGGCTATGGCTTAAGCCCGGAAGTGGTGGAGCAGGCGCATGCGCGTGGCGCTCAGCTGATTGTCACCGTAGACAATGGCATCTCGTCTCACGCCGGTGTGGAACATGCCAGAGCGCTGGGGATCCCGGTGGTGGTGACCGATCACCATCTGCCAGGGGATACGCTGCCTAATGCAGAGGCGATCATCAACCCCAATCTGCACGACTGTGAATTCCCGTCTAAATCATTGGCTGGGGTTGGCGTGGCCTTCTATCTGATGCTGGCGCTGCGCACCTTCCTGCGTGACAAAGGCTGGTTTGATGAACGAGGCATTGCGCCGCCGAACCTGGCGGACTTGCTCGATCTGGTCGCGCTCGGCACAGTGGCCGACGTGGTCCCGCTGGATGCTAATAACCGCATTCTGACGTGGCAAGGATTAAGCCGTATTCGTGCCGGAAAGTGCCGTCCCGGCATTAAGGCGCTGCTGGAGATTTCCAACCGCGACCCACTTAAGCTGGCTGCCAGCGATTTAGGTTTTGCGCTGGGGCCACGGCTGAATGCCGCTGGCCGTCTGGATGATATGTCCGTCGGCGTGGCGCTGTTGCTGTGCGACAACATTGGCGAGGCACGCATGCTGGCCAATGAACTGGACGCGCTCAATCAGACACGCAAAGAAATTGAGCAGGGCATGCAGGCGGAAGCGCTGACCCTGTGTGAAAAGCTGGAGCGCAGTAGCGAGACGCTACCGGGCGGCCTTGCGATGTACCATCCTGAGTGGCATCAGGGAGTAGTCGGCATTCTGGCATCGCGCATTAAAGAGCGTTTTCATCGTCCGGTGATTGCGTTTGCTCCTGCCGGCGACGGTACGCTCAAAGGCTCCGGGCGTTCGATTCAGGGGCTGCACATGCGTGATGCGCTGGAGCGCCTGGACACCCTTCATCCTGGCATGATCCTCAAGTTTGGCGGTCACGCCATGGCGGCGGGCTTGTCGCTGGAAGAGGCGCAGTTTGAGCGTTTCCAGCAGCGTTTCGGCGAACTGGTAACCGAGTGGCTGGATCCCGCCTTGCTGCAGGGCGAAGTGGTGTCAGATGGCCCGCTAAGCGCCGCGGAGATGACCATGGAGGTCGCGCAAATGCTGCGTGATGCCGGGCCGTGGGGGCAAATGTTCCCGGAACCGCTGTTTGATGGACATTTCCGTCTGCTTCAGCAGCGTTTGGTGGGTGAGCGTCATCTGAAGGTGATGGTGGAGCCGGTTGGCGGCGGACCTCTGCTGGACGGAATTGCGTTCAACGTTGATACCAGTTGCTGGCCGGATAACGGCGTGCGCGATGTTCAGTTGGCCTACAAACTGGATATTAATGAGTTTCGCGGCAACCGTAGTTTGCAGCTAATAATCGATAATATCTGGCCACTTTAGCGTCACTAATCGCTATAAAAAAGGGCGTGGATTAGTTACAATCCCGCTCTTATAACCGCATTTTGACTAGTCCAATAAAAGAAATCAGACAATGTTTGAAATTAATCCGGTAAATAACCGCATTCAGGACCTCACGGAGCGCTCTGACGTTCTTAGGGGGTATCTTTGACTATGATGCCAAGAAAGAGCGTCTGGAAGAAGTAAACGCCGAGCTGGAACAGCCGGACGTATGGAACGAACCCGAACGCGCGCAGGCGCTGGGTAAAGAGCGTTCCTCCCTTGAGGCCATCGTAGATACACTCGACCAAATGAGCCAGGGCCTGGAAGATGTCTCCGGCCTGTTGGAGTTGGCTGTAGAAGCCGACGACGAAGAAACCTTTAACGAAGCCGTAGCAGAACTCGATACCCTGGAAGATAAGCTGGCGCAGCTGGAATTCCGTCGTATGTTCTCCGGCGAATATGACAGCGCAGATTGCTATCTCGATATTCAGGCTGGCTCCGGCGGTACGGAAGCGCAGGACTGGGCGAGCATGCTGATGCGTATGTATCTGCGTTGGGCCGAAGCTCGCGGCTTTAAGACTGAAATTATTGAAGAATCTGAAGGCGAAGTGGCGGGTATTAAATCCGTGACCATCAGAATTGCTGGCGAATATGCGTACGGTTGGCTGCGGACTGAAACCGGCGTACACCGTCTGGTACGTAAGAGCCCGTTCGACTCCGGCGGACGCCGCCATACGTCGTTCAGCTCGGCGTTTGTCTATCCGGAAGTTGACGATGATATCGATATCGACATCAACCCGGCGGATCTGCGCATTGACGTTTATCGCGCCTCTGGCGCGGGCGGTCAGCACGTTAACCGTACAGAATCGGCGGTGCGTATCACCCACATCCCGACCGGGATTGTGACGCAGTGTCAGAACGACCGTTCCCAGCACAAGAACAAAGACCAGGCCATGAAGCAGATGAAAGCGAAGCTTTATGAACTGGAAATGCAGAAGAAGAATGCCGAGAAACAGGCGATGGAAGACAATAAGTCAGATATCGGCTGGGGTAGCCAGATTCGTTCTTATGTCCTTGATGACTCCCGCATTAAAGATCTGCGTACCGGGGTTGAAACCCGTAACACGCAGGCGGTGCTGGATGGCAGCCTGGATCAATTTATCGAAGCAAGTTTGAAAGCAGGGTTATGAGGAACCAACATGTCTGAACAACACGTACAGGGCGCTGACGCGGTAGCCGACCTTAACAATGAACTGAAAACGCGCCGTGAGAAGCTGGCGAGCCTGCGTGAGCAGGGGATCCCGTTCCCGAACGATTTCCGTCGCGATCACACCTCAGACCAACTGCATGCTGACTTCGACGCGAAAGAAAACGAAGAGCTGGAAGCGCTGAACATCGAGGTATCCGTTGCTGGTCGTATGATGACCCGCCGTATTATGGGTAAAGCCTCATTCGTTACGCTGCAAGATGTTGGCGGCCGTATTCAGCTGTACGTTGCTCGTGACGATCTGCCGGAAGGCGTTTACAACGAGCAGTTCAAAAAATGGGATCTGGGCGATATCCTCGGCGCGAAAGGTAAGTTGTTCAAGACCAAGACCGGTGAGCTGTCCATTCATTGCACCGAGCTGCGTCTGCTGACGAAAGCGCTGCGCCCGCTGCCGGATAAATTCCACGGGCTGCAGGACCAGGAAGCGCGTTATCGTCAGCGCTATCTGGATCTCATCTCTAACGATGAATCCCGCAATACCTTTAAAGTGCGTTCACAGATTATGGCTGGCATCCGCCAGTTCATGGTGGGTCGCGGCTTTATGGAAGTAGAAACCCCGATGATGCAGGTGATCCCTGGCGGCGCGGCGGCGCGTCCGTTCATCACCCATCATAACGCGCTGGATCTGGATATGTACCTGCGTATCGCGCCGGAACTGTACCTCAAGCGTCTGGTGGTTGGCGGCTTCGAACGCGTATTCGAAATTAACCGTAACTTCCGTAACGAAGGCATCTCTGTTCGTCATAACCCAGAGTTCACCATGATGGAACTCTACATGGCGTATGCGGACTACAAAGATCTGATCGAACTGACCGAATCACTGTTCCGCACGCTGGCGCAGAACGTTCTGGGAACCACCGAAGTGCCTTACGGCGAAGAAGTCTTCGACTTCGGTAAGCCGTTCGAAAAACTGACCATGCGCGAAGCGATTCAGAAATACCGTCCGGAAACCAACATGGCCGATCTGGATAACTTCGACTCTGCTAAAGCGATCGCTGAATCTATCGGCATCAAAGTTGAGAAGAGCTGGGGTCTGGGCCGTATCGTGACCGAGATCTTCGAAGAAGTCGCGGAAGCGCACCTGATTCAACCGACCTTCATTACCGAGTACCCGGCCGAAGTTTCTCCGTTGGCGCGTCGTAATGACGTAAACCCGGAAATCACCGATCGCTTCGAATTCTTCATCGGCGGACGTGAGATCGGTAACGGTTTCAGCGAGCTGAACGATGCGGAAGATCAGGCGCAGCGTTTCCAGGATCAGGTTAACGCCAAAGATGCGGGTGATGACGAGGCGATGTTCTACGACGAAGACTACGTTACCGCTCTGGAACACGGTCTGCCGCCGACTGCGGGTCTGGGTATTGGTATCGACCGTATGGTTATGCTGTTCACCAACAGCCATACCATCCGCGACGTGATCCTGTTCCCGGCGATGCGCCCGGTTAAGTAAGATGTGACATGCCGGATGGCGGCTGATGCCTTATCCGGCCTACAATTCGCTATGTAGGCCAGGTAAGCATAGCGCCATCAGGCAATTAATTCCCGTTGGCAAACTTGCGCAGTAATTCTCGCGCCTTATCGTTTGAAGCCTGCATCACCATCCACGGGCTAAACGCCCACGGCGTTGCATCAATCCCGCTTAACACATCCTCAAGATTGCTCCACTGGTAATCCATCACTTCATCCGCATTTGGCTGTAGTTGGCTGGTAAGCTGCGCGGCATAGACCGGACAAACTTCGTTCTCCATAATTCCATTGGGATCCGTAGCGCAATAACGGAAATCCGCATATACAGAGGCGAGCGCGGTAATGTCTGCGCTCAGTTCAAAACGGGCGCGGCGGATAACGGCATCTTCGGTTGTCTCCCCCGACTGCGGATGGCCACAGACAGAGTTTGTCCAGACGCCAGGCCAGGCTTTTTTGTGCAGTGAACGGCGCGTCACCAGCAGTTGTCCCTGGTCGTTAAATATCCAGCAGGAAAACGCGAGATGCAAAGGGGTGTTGAAGGTATGGGCGGCATACTTTTCCAGCATGCCTGACGGTTTATTTTGCTCGTCCAGCAAAATGACATGTTCCCCGGCCATGACAACTCCTGAAAATAAAAAATGACCCGACACAAACCCGCCGGGTCATGCACTCAGGCCACTAGGGTAGCCCATAAATGGGACAAAGGCATTACCAAAACAAGCCCTGGCAACATGTTGGCGACCGGGAAAAGTTTAATGTTACAGATACGCAAACCGGTGGCCACCATCAGCAGTCCGCCAGCACAAGAGAAATCCGCCATCATGTCAGGAGTGATCATCGGCAGGATAATCACTGCCAGCATCGCCAGCGCTACCTGAATAATGATTTGTGGGATGGCGATGGTCATAACCGCGTAGCCGAGAAGTGTGGCAAAAATCCCTGCGGTAAACAGATCGAGGATCGTTTTGATGTACAGAATTGATGGGTCGCCGCTCATCCCTTCGGTCATCGCCCCGAAAATCCCGGTGCCACTGGCGCAAAACAGTACCAGGATGGCGACAAATTTCTCTGTGAACTCTTCGTGACCCAGGCCATTAACTGGCGGCAGAACTTTGTTGATTAAACCGCGCGTGGAGCCAGCGGCTTTACCAATTCCTTTTTCCAGATGCAGCAATTCACCGAGAATGGCGCCGATCACCATTGCCAGCACCACTGCTGGCATATATTTCACTTTTAGTACCAGCGTGATACCCAGACCAACGGAGCAAAGCCCGAAAGTCATCGGCAGCGCCGTTTTCACACGCTCAGGGAGCTTGCCGCCCGCCATTGCGCCAACTAACCCGCCAAGAATGACGGCGGAACCATTTACATATGGGCCGATTAACATTGAGAAATGTCCTGTTAAGTAAAATTTAGCTCGCCTTCACCCCAGCGGGGGATATTGTTGACCTCAAGGTCGAACAGATCGAGCGCACGATTAACGCTATGGGTGATGATGTCGTCCGCCGTTTGCGGACGTTGATACAGTGCCGGAACCGGCGGAAAGATGATCCCGCCCATTTCAGTTACTGCGGCCATATTGCGAATATGGCCGAGGTTCAGCGGCGTTTCTCTGGCCAGCAGCACCAGACGACGACGCTCTTTCAGCACCACGTCCGCCGCACGGGTCAGCAGGTTGTCCGTCAGGCAGTGGGCGATTGCGCCCAAAGAGCGCATGGAACATGGTGCGATCAGCATCCCCAGTGTTTTAAATGAACCGCTGGAGATAGCCGCCCCCAGATCCGCGATGGGATGTACCACGTCAGCCATCGCTGTCACATCGTCCAGGCGGTAATCTGTCTCCAGTTCGCAGGTTCTTTCTGCTCCTTTTGAGACCACCAGATGGACTTCAACGGGGTGTTGGCGAAGCAACTCCAGCGCCTTAACGCCGTACTGAAACCCGGAGGCCCCACTGATCCCAATGATGATGCGTGCTGTCATGGTGGTCTCCTTTACTCGAAATCCGGCAGGAAGCGCTTCACGTCCACATCTTTAAATTTGGAACGCTGGAAGTTGTGCTTCAGGTGGAATGGCACCGTACAGTCGAAAATGGTTTTGCAGGACATTCCCTGTTGCAGGATGCTCGGGCTGTATTCCGGCACCTGTGACGGATCGAGAGGGTGGCAACGAACGCCAGGGATCGTAATGGTGTCGACATCCCCCTGGTAGCGGGTTTGCATGGCCCAGAGAACGTCGTCGCTATCGAAAATATCTACATCCTCATCCACCAGGATGACGTGCTTGAGTTCCGGGAATGCAGAGAAAGCCAGTAGAGCAGCCTGGCGCTGCCGACCTTCATCTGTCGGAGAAGATTTTTTAAACTGCAGCACCGCCAGAAGTTTGCCACCGCCCGCCGAGTGGGCGAAAACATTGAGTAGTTTGCCCGGCATGGCGCGTTCTACCATATCCAGAATGCTGGCTTCAGTCGGAATACCGGCCATATTGACATGTTCTTCGCCAGGTCCGACGGTGGTGCGCCAGATGGGGTTATTGCGGTGAGTAACGGCTTTCACTTTGATCACCGGAATAGCCTCTTTCGCTTCGCCGGTATAACCCGGAAACTCAGGCATTGCGCGCCCGGTATGGGTATTCTGATCTTCGCGTACGCGTGCGTTTGGCAGCAGTTCGCCTTCAATGACGATCTCCGCATGAGCGATAGCTTTTTCGTTGATGGTTTTACACTGCACCATCTCAACGGCTTTGCCGCGCAGCGCGCCCGCAATGCTCAATTCGTTGAAGCCCAGCGGGGTGGTTGGCGGCTCAAAACAGGCGGCAATTTCAATCGCCGGATCCACGCCGATGCTGATTGAAATCGGTAGCGGCTGACCTGCGGCTTCTGCTTTCATGCGGAAAGCATCAATATGGCGACCAGGGGTCAGCCACATGGACAGTTCGTCGCGGCTCTGTACACACAAGCGGTGAATGGTGATATCGGATTCGTGAGTTTCCGGGTCTGAGGCGTAACACAGGCCCATGGTAATATAGGGACCAGCGTCTTCTTCTGTGTTGGTCGGAGCGGGTAATAGTTTACGCAGATCGAAATCGGCATCGCTCGCCAGATGCACCACTTCCTGACATTCCGCCGCGCCCTGAGTCATGACTGGCGCTATGGCGTTTTCCACAGAATCTTTCAGCAGATGCCCTAGTTTTGCTGGTTCGCACTGCAGAAAATGGCTGACGCGCTGGCGTGAACCGTTCAGCCCAATTGCCACGCTGATATCGTGAAATCCTTTGATTTTATTAAATACCATCACCGGCCCGTTCTTGCGGGTCGGGCGCTGGCAGGTTCCGCCCGCGCCCACATAACGATACACCCCAGAGAGTTCCGCGTGCGGGTCGACTTCGGTATCGGTTTCAACGTACTCGCCGGGAAGTGTTTTCAGTAGTTGGAGCGCAGAGCGTAAATCATGCACCGTTGAGGGAGATTTGTTATCAGTATTTGCCATGGGATGGTTCCTTCGGAAAAGATGTTTCGTTGTCTGCACAATATTTTCCGTGGCGCTTTTATACAAATACCGTTTACCGGATAGTTAGTAGATCAAAAAAGTTTATTTTAATGACCTGTTAAATAATGATTAATTAACATGAGATGTAGCGGGCTGGCTTTTTATTTTTTTGGGTAAGTGTGATACTGGCGATACGTTAAACCACGGGTGATGATGATGGATTTAAAGCGCTTACGGTATTTTTGTCGGGTGGTGGAACAAGGGTCGGTAAGCCAGGCGGCGAAATCGTTGAACATGGCGCAACCCCCCCTCAGCAAGCGGATTCAGGAGCTGGAAGAAGAACTTCAGGTCTCGCTCTTTGTTCGCCGTGGAAATCGTATTGAACCCACGGAGGCCGGTTTTTTTCTCTATCGCAAAGGATGTGAAATATTACGTCAGGTGGAGGATACCGCCAGGGAAACGACAGATATTGCACAAAAAAACAGAGCCGAATTAAGAATAGGTTTAACTCATCTCTACCAGAACTATTTTAAAGCACTGTTGATGGAAGTTTACCGACGTAATCCGGATACGGCGATCAATATTTCTGTTACCGACTCCAGCCATCTTGAGACATTATTAACGGAAGGAGGAATCGATATTGCTTTAATACAGCGTCCCTATCGCAGTGAAGGCTTTGATTATGTGTCGTTTGATCCGATTAAGCTGGTGGCGGTAATTAATAAAAAATGCCTGCCGGACCCTCCTGCAAACCCCTATAACTACACTGCGCTGGCGGAGATGCCGTTGGTGCTGTTGCATCGGGCAAAGGATTCAGGGACTTACGAGATGCTGATGGATTTGTTTCGTAAATCCGGAGTAAGCGCAAAAGTGATCATGCATATTACGCAACCGGGGGTCATTCTCGACTGGCTGGAGTCCGGCCTTGAGGCTGCGACGTTATTACCGTCTTCGGAAGTCGATGCTGATAAACTTAGCCAATGTTACGTGGTAGACGTTTTTCCTTCGCCACAAATATTTTATCCTGCGCTGGTGAAATTACCCTCTATGCCTTATCTACCCGCGTTAATGGATATTATCGCACAGGGATATCCGTTTAACCCTACCGATTGAAGCGTAGCGATTGGGGATCGTCCGGCTGGCTGGTATGATAATGACCTCTGATTTCGAGGTAAACGTTGTGTTGAGTGCAGAATGGCTGATGAATAAACGTTTTTATATCACGATAATGTTGGTGAGCAGCCTGATCCTGGCAGGGTGTTCCAGTTCATCTGATTCCGGTTCCACGTATACTGTGAAGCGCGGTGATACGCTGTACGCCATTTCACGCTCTACTGGCACCAGCGTTCGGGATCTCGCCCGTCTGAACAACATTTCCCCCCCTTATACCATTGAGGTGGGGCAAAAGCTGAAGCTTAACGGTGATGCGAAAACCAGTACAACAGCGCGTAAAGCAACCGCGAAATCCTCGAGCAAATCTTCTACCAAAACGGCTGCCGTCAGACCGTCTTCTTCTGTACCTCAGTCGTCCTGGCCGCCGGTAGGACAACGCTGCTGGCAGTGGCCTGCCAGCGGTAAGGTGATCCTGCCTTATTCCACGGCGGACGGCGGTAATAAGGGCATTGATATTTCTGCTGCGCGCGGTACGCCGATTTATGCGGCCGGAGCCGGGAAAGTGGTCTATGTCGGCAATCAACTGCGGGGCTATGGCAACCTCATCATGATTAAGCACAGTGAGGATTACATCACTGCCTATGCGCATAATGACACCATGCTGGTGAACAACGGTCAAAACGTGAAAGCCGGGCAGAAGATCGCCACGATGGGCAGCACGGATGCGACGACGGTGCGTCTGCATTTCCAGATCCGTTATCGCGCAACGGCTATCGATCCGCTGCGTTATTTACCGCCGCAGGGCAGTAAGCCAAAATGCTGACGGTGAATTAATCGCCAGTCAGTCGGTTCGTCCCTTGCCAAGAAGAGCGTAAGGTTTATAATCCCTTACGCACTTCAATGCGGGCGTAGTTCAATGGTAGAACGAGAGCTTCCCAAGCTCTATACGAGGGTTCGATTCCCTTCGCCCGCTCCAAAGTCACTTCCCTTGATGTTTCCCTCTGCTCTGCCTGATTTCCACCTGCGACAATTCATTTTATTACCGAAAATCAATGCGTTGACTTCCTCTGCTGATGCTGTGGGAGAGTTCTCATCGGTCATACACTCGTTGCCCAACGGGGGGTTACAGCTGAGTAAACTTGTTGATCCAGGGGCTGCTATTTTCGCCTGACCACAGATGTAATATCAGCTGGCGGAATTTTTCCGCCGCAGGACTAAGGGTTGTTTCACTGCGTTTTACCAGGCCAAGCGTACGGCGTATGACGGGTTCTATCAGTGGACGACTAACAAGCACGTGATGTTCATCGGCCGGCATCGCCAGACTGGGAACGACAGACACACCGAGGCCCGCTTCCACCATCCCTAGTGACGTCGAAAGATGACGCACTTCATAAAACCAGTTAGGTTTCCAGGCCATTTTCTCGAAAGCCTGATCGATCAGCGATCGGTTTCCGCTGGAGCGTCTTACCCCAATCAGCTTCATACCGGCCAGATCGTCCCATGTTACCAGCGATTTATTTGCCAGCTCATTGTCGCGTCGGCATGCCAGAACGAAGGGTTCGTTCACCAGCGGCGCAAAATCGATATTTGGATGTGTGACGTTTATCATATTTATACCGAAATCTGCGTCGCCATTTAATACTGCTTCCAGGCAATCGCTGGCGCTGTGCTCCAGTATGCGGATTCGGATGTTTGGGTAGTCATTGTTGTAATCTCGTATCACTGAAGGCAGAAAATAGAACGCGGCAGTAGGGATACAGGAAACCGTAATAACACCTGCCTGATGTGTCGCCATCTCTTTAATACTGAGGATGGAACTTTCATAAAAATCTATTAAATTCTTAGCTTTAGGTAAAAATTCTCTTCCTACTGCCGTGAGCTTAACGCTGCGCGTAGAGCGTTCAAACAGCGTGGTTCCCAGGCTATCTTCCAGTTTCTGAATTCTGCGTGTTAAAGCAGGTTGTGAAATGTGAAAAAATTGGGATGCTTTCGTAAAGCATCCGATTTCTGCAATTTTTACAAACGCTTGTATCCCCTGTAGTTCATGCGGCATAGCTGTATCCCATTCTCGCTTTTATATAACCACCATAACGCACGGGCTATTAATGTGCAAAACGTATTAATCATGCTTTTTTTGGCATTAGAGTTATCAACCGGAGTGTGAAAACCTTATAGCGTTCCTGACAAAAGCGAAGTGAGATAAACATATGTTAAAGATCCCTTGCGTATTAATGCGTGGCGGTACGTCAAAAGGGCCGGTGATTCTGGCCAGCGACCTGCCTGCGGAAACAGAAGCGCGTGACGCAGTTTTACTCAGTTTGATGGGGGCAGGCCATGAACTCGAAATTGACGGTATTGGCGGTGGAAGTCCGCAAACCAGTAAGGTAGCGATAGTCAGCACTTCAGAAAGTCCTGACGCGGATGTGGATTACCTGTTTGCACAGGTGATGGTGAATGAACGTCGTGTCGATACCACGCCTAACTGCGGCAATATGCTCTGTGCGGTCGGTCCCTTTGCTATTGAAAAGGGGCTGGTGAAGGCGCAAAGCCCGGTAACGACGGTGCGGATCCGCAATCTCAATACCGGAACGCTGGTCGATGCAGAAGTGCAAACGCCTGATTATCGGGTGGTGTACGAAGGCGATACCCAGATTGATGGAGTCCCGGGGACCGCCGCGCCCATAGGCTTAACTTTCCTGAACTCTGCGGGTTCTAAAACGGGGAAATTGTTGCCGACGGACAGTGCGACAAACGTCTTCGACGGTATTGAAGTCACCTGTATAGATATGGCGATGCCGATGGTATTGATTGACGCTTCAGCTTTGGGGAAAACAGGAGGGGAATCTCCTGCAGAATTAGATGGCGATAAGGCATTTAAAGAAAAGCTGGAAAGTCTGCGTCGTCAGGCTGGCGCAGCTATGGGCTTAGGGGATGTGACAAACAAGGTGATCCCTAAACCGGTTCTTCTCAGCCCGGCGCGTAACGGCGGAACGATTCAGGTACGGTATTTCATGCCGCACACATGCCATAAATCACTGGCGATTACCGGATCGATTGGTATTTCGACCGCAACGCTGATTGAAGGCTCCGTCGCGGCAAAAATTGTCGCCGATCGTCCAAAGGGGCTATTCACTAATATCATCGATATTGAACACCCAAGTGGAAAAATATCCGTGTCCTTATTGAAGGAAGGTAACAATATCGAAAAAACCCGTGCCGCTGTGATACGTACTTCACGCAAGTTATTTGAGGGCGCCGTATGTGTACCGGAAAAAATGCTCACTGAAGTTGCGTAAATAAACTTTAAATAAAAAACATCTGCCTTAAAAAATTACACTCTGTACCTTAACAATAATACCGAGGTTATTATGGCGTTAACTCATGCTAACAATACCCTGAAAGCTTCAGATTCTGTAAAAGCCGGAGCGCATATTCGCGTGATTCTGGCCCTGGCATTATCCGGGCTTGCAGAGCTTGCTTCTCTGTTTTTTATTCAGCCACTGCTTCCGACGCTTGCTGTGGAATATAATGTTCCTGTCAGCCAGGTGAGTATTATCTTATCAGCAGAAACGGCGTTGCTGGCTATTGGATTGCTGTTTACCGGGACATTATCCGATCATTATGGCAGAAAACGGTTAATTGTTGTCTCCCTCCTGTTAGGCGGTATTCTTACGCTGCTCTGTCCGCTGATGGAATCCTGGGCGATGCTGGTGGCGCTACGTGCGGTAATTGGTCTGGCGCTGAGTGGTATCGCTGCGGCGGCCACTGCCTACATCAGTGAAGAAGTCGCCCCGGTGGCGGCAGGTATCGTAACGGGATATTTTGTCTTCGGTAACTCCATGGGCGGCATGTCCGGTCGTATTGTTGCCAGCCAACTTATTGATCACGTTTCAATAAATGCCATCTTTTACGGTTTTGCGGCCAGCTTGATTGTGGTTGCCATTCTGGTTAAGTTTTTACTGCCTGAATCTAAAAACTTCACCCCAACGCAAAACCTTAACATTACGCGTATGGTGAAAGGGGCTGCATCGCATTTCAAAAACAAAAATCTGGCGCTGGCTTTTGTTATCAGCTTCATTATTTTCGGCGCATTTACCTCGCTTTATAACTATCTGGCCTTCTTCCTGAAAGGCGAGCCGTTCCATATTTCACCGGCAAACGCAGGTCTGCTCTCCTTTAGCTTCGCCCTGAGTTTCTTTACGGCTCCGCAGGCTGGTCGTTTAAGTGCGAAATATGGCGCGATGAAAGTATTGCGTGTGCTTTTCCTAATCATGGCCTTAGGCATGCTGCTGACGCTGACGTCGAATGTCATCACCTTTATTGTTGGCGCGGTGATTTTTACCGGCTGTTTCTTCGGCTGTCACTCTATTGGTTTGAGCTGGGTAAGTAAAAATGCAACGCATGCAAGAGGCCAGGCCGTTGCACTCTATTTATTCTTTTACTACATGGGCGGTTCGGTGATTGGTTTTATCAACGGTTTTGTTTTCCATTCACTGGGCTGGATGGGGATGACCGGGTTGATTCTGGTATTGCTTGCCATTGGCGTTGTCGTGGCAACGTATCTGGCATCCGGTCCAAAACCGGTACTGGTGCCCGCCCAGTCCGCAGAATAAAAAGTTTGGCAATTTGTTCACGCCTCAGGGCGTAAACAAAAAACAGGTATGTATATCAATCGGGTGTCATCATGAAATTAGCAAGTTATATTCATCAGGGCCGTAAAAGCTACGGGATTTATACAGAATTCGGCGTTATCGATTTGGGTAATAAAATCGGCCATCAATATGCGACGTTGAAAGACCTTCTTCAATGGGATGCTGTTGACGTCGCAAGGCAATACAACGATTGCCCTGTGGATATTACGCTTGAAGATATTACCTTTTTGCCCGTTATCGAAGAGCCAGGAAAGATTTTCTGCGTTGGGATGAATTACGCTGAAAAAAGAAAAGAGTTTGCCGAGACGAATAATGCCCCGACGCTGTTTATCCGTTTTCCTGATTCACAAACCGGTCATGCCCAACCTGTGCTTAAACCTGAGTTGTCGAGAGAATTCGATTATGAGGGCGAGCTGGCTGTCATCATTGGTAAACCGGGCACCCGAATTGATGTAAATAATGCGCTCAATCATGTCGCGGGATACAGCTGCTATATGGATGGCTCCGTTCGTGACTGGCAGCACGCGTGGTTTACCGCCGGTAAAAACTGGAAGCAAACCGGCGCTTTTGGCCCCTATATGACTACAGCGGATGAGATACCCGATCCTCATGCGTTGACCATCCATACCTGGCTGAATGGCATGCTGGTTCAGAACGACTCCACTGGTAGCATGATCCACAAAGTGGCAGATCTTATCGCCTATATCAGCACATTCACCTCCCTCAGCGCCGGTGACGTCATTATTACGGGTTCGCCTGGCGGCGTCGGTAAAAAACGCAATCCTCCGTTATTTATGCACGATGGGGATCGGGTTGAAGTTGAAATCGAAAATATTGGTCGTCTGATTAATACCATTGTGGAAGCCCAACCGCAGCAAGAAGCGTTGCTTGTTTAGACGGTCAGGAGAGAGACGATGTACACCGCCAGAACGCCAGAATTTGAGGTTATAAAAGCCGGTAATGCTCAGGCCAGAGAGGAGGTTGCCCGCTTCCTGGCACGCAACGGTTTAGGCATTGATGACGATATCTCGCAGTTTATTGTTGCACTCTACCAGCGTCAGATTATTGCCTGCACCGGTATTGCGGGTAACACCTTAAAATGCATCGCAGTGGATTCCGGGTGGCGTGGCTCGTCGTTAATCCTGACGTTAATTCATGAGGCCGAACTTCTGGCGGCACAAAACGGCGAACATCAGCTCTTTCTTTTTACCTGTCCGGATAATGTGAAGTCGTTTCGCGGATGCGGATTCTATCCGCTTGTCACCGTCAATAACTGTGCGGCATTAATGGAGAATACGCCGGTTGGTATTCATCGTTACTGCAGCCAGTTGCGTAGCCACCATTTCGTGCCGGGGAAAAATATTGGCGCGATCGTGATGAACGCGAATCCATTCACGCTGGGCCATCAATATCTTATTGAGCATGCGGCAAGCCAGTGCGACTGGCTCCATGTTTTCGTGGTTCAGGAAGATGTCTCCGCTTTTTCGTTTAAAGAACGGTTTGCGATGGTCAGGGACGGATCGCGGCATCTGAAAAATGTCACTGTTCATCCGGGGTCTGCCTATATTATTTCGCGCGGGACCTTCCCAGGCTATTTCCTGAAAGATAAGCAGGTGATAGATAAAGTCTACGCGGCAATTGATCTTATGCTGTTCAGAAATTACATCGCACCTGCGCTGAATATCACTCATCGTTTTGTGGGGACGGAGCCATTCTGTCAGTTAACCGCAGAATATAACCGGGCGATGCATCACTGGCTGGAAAATGCAACGAGCACAGCGGCCTGTATTCACGTACACGAAATAGAACGAAGAACGGATGGTAATGATGTGCCGGTCTCTGCTTCAGCCGTTCGTCGTTTACTAAAAGAAAACCAAATTGCTGCCGCCAGTCGTATGGTGCCTGCCACCACGCGCGCGTTTCTGAATAACGGGGGACAGCATCAGCCTCGTTTATCCGAATCGTTGTCGGCAGCGGTTTAACCGCATTATCACAGGAAAACTGATATGAAAATTGTACAAGCCGCGATGGCGGGAACGCTGGAGTCCAGTGACCTTATGGTGAAGGTCAGTCCCGTCGAGAGCGGGCTGGATGTGGTCATTCACAGCGAAGTGTATAAGCAGTTCGGCGACCGAATTACCGAAGTTGTGAATGAAACCCTGGCTGCGTTCAACATCGAGCAAGGGCAGATCATTATTGATGATAAAGGCGCGCTGGATTGCGTGATCCGTGCCCGTATACAGGCTGCTCTGCTCAGAGGTTCGGCTCGGGAAGATATTGCATGGGAAAAGTTATAATGAAAAAGTTACGTCGCAGTATGTTATTTATTCCGGGTTCAAGTGCCGCCATGCTTTCTACGGCATATATTTATAAACCGGACTCCATTATGTTTGATCTGGAAGATGCCGTAGCGCTAAAAGAAAAAGACAGCGCCCGCCTTCTGGTATTTCATGCCCTGCAAAACCCGATGTACAAAGATATTGAAACCGTTGTCAGAATTAATCCGCTGAATACACCTTTTGGATTAAAAGATCTGGAAGCCGCCGTCAGGGCGGGTGTTGATGTTATTCGTTTACCGAAAACCGACTCTCCGGAAGATATCCACCAGCTTGAACGCGAAATTGTTCGCATTGAAGAAAATTGCGGGCGCCCTGTCGGCTCAACGAAATTAATGGCAGCGATCGAATCTGCCGTTGGCGTTATTAATGCAGTCGCCATTGCGAAATCGTCTGACCGTTTAATGGGGATTGCGCTGGCCGCCTTTGACTATGTGATGGATATGCAAACTGAGCGAGGCGACGGGACAGAGCTGTTTTACGCCCGCTGTGCCGTATTACATGCCGCGCGCGGGGCGGGTATTGACGCTTTCGATGTTGTGTACGCCGATGTGAATGATGAAGCCGGTTTCCTGAAGGAAGTGGATCTGATTCGACGGATGGGCTTCAACGGAAAATCGCTGATTAATCCGCGACAAATTGAAATTCTGCATAACGCCTACGCGCCAACCCAGGAAGAGGTGGATTACGCACAGCGCGTGATTGCAGCTGCAGAGGAAGGGGAGCGCAACGGACTCGGGGTGATTTCGCTGAACGGCAAAATGATTGATGCGCCGATTATCAACCATGCCCGCGTGGTTATCGAACGCAAAAATGCTTCCGGCATTCGTCAGTAATCCCCCATTACAAGCGACAGGATGAATAATGAAAAACCTAACTGAAACTCTGCACCACACTCCAGACTCCCGTCGTGAGTACGTCGCATTCAGCGGCGCGAACGCGACGACGCCTTATCTTGCTGATCATCAGCAAAAGTACCAGCGCAAACTTTTTGCCAGTGTGGACGATGTTCTGGCCCGCTGCGATCTGCATGACGGTATGACCGTCTCCTTTCATCACGCCTTCCGCGAAGGGGATAAGGTCATCAATTACGTGATGGATAAGCTGGCTCAGCGCGGCCTGAAAGGGATCACGCTCGCGTCCAGCTCGTTAATGTCATGCAATACCCCGCTTATTGAACACATTCGTAATGGCGTGATCGGCAAAATCTATACCTCCGGGATGCGTGGTGATCTGGCGGATGCAATTTCGCACGGTCTGATGGACGAGCCGGTACAAATCCATTCCCACGGTGGGCGGGTGAATTTGATTCAGAAGGGCGAAATTGCCATTGACGTCGCGTTTCTGGCGGTTTCCTGCTGCGATGAATATGGCAATGCCAGCGGCAACGGCGGCAAATCGCAGTGCGGCTCCCTCGGTTACGCCATGGTCGATGCAAAATATGCCAAAAAAGTGGTGTTGCTCACCGAAACCCTGAAGCCTTTCCCCAACTTGCCAGCCAGTATCGTTCAGGATCAGGTTGACTATATTGTGCAGATTGAGAGCGTCGGCGACCCGGCAAAAATCAGCGTAGGCGCCGCCAGGGTCACCAGTAATCCACGTGAGCTGATGATCGCCCGTTCTGCCGCCGACGTGATCGAACACTCAGGTTATTTCCGCAACGGATTTTCCATTCAGACCGGCTCAGGTGCGGCGTCAACGGCGTGTACGCGTTTTATGGAAACCCGGATGCGCAAGCACAATATTGTTGCCCGGTTCGCATTGGGCGGAATCACCGGCAGCATTGTCGATCTGCATCAGAAAGGGTTAATTGAAAAGATCCTCGATACGCAAAGCTTTGACGGTGCGGCGGCAGCCTCCATGGCGGTCAATCCCGACCATGTGGAAATCTCCACTAACGTCTATGCGAACCCGGCCGCGAAAGCCGCCTGCTGCGACAGGGTGGATGTGGTCATCCTCAGCGCACTGGAAGTAGACACCCAGTTTAACGTCAATGTCCTGACCGGCTCCGACGGCGTAATGCGCGGCGCGTCGGGTGGACACTGCGACGTCGCGGCTGCGGCAAATCTCACTATTGTCGTTGCCCCGCTGATCCGCAGCCGCATTCCTACCGTCGTCAGGCAGGTCACTACGCTGGTAACGCCGGGTGAAAGTATTGACGTTCTGGTTACCGACCACGGTATTGCCGTTAACCCGGCGCGCCCGGAAATCCGCGAACGTCTGATCAACGCCGGATTGCCCGTCGTCGACATCGAAGCCTTGTATCAACAGGCACTGCTGATCTCGGGCAAACCTAAGGCGGTTGAATTTACTGACCGCATTGTCGGTGTGGTGCGCTACCGCGACGGCAGTGTGATTGATGTGGTTCGCCAGGTGAAGGAGTAAGTCCCATGACGGATAAAGCCTCGAATGCAAATGTTTCTCTGGAACAGGTTCTGGCTTCCCGGGAGCAACGAGCCCGTCGGCAACAGGCGTGGCTGTTTCAGTCGGATCATACCGTGGTTTCCGTCACGCTGGTCTGGCCTGGCGAGGTGAAGGATACCGCGCTGGCCAGACGCGTGATGGCCGTTGCGAATCAGGCTCTCGGAGAGCTGTTCCACACGCATCAGTGGAAGGTCTGTCGGCATCAGGCGTTGCACCCGGTCACCGGGCCGGAAGCGCTCTGGTCGGTCGCGGCCCCCGCGTGGATGATTAAACACGTCACGGCGCATCTGGAAGATAACCATCCTTTGGGACGTCTGTGGGATATCGACGTGTTTTGTCCGAAAAAGGGGCTGCTGAAAAGAAATGCCATCCAGCAGCCGATGCGTAGATGCTTTATCTGTCATGAACCTGCTCATGTTTGTTCCCGTTCGCGACGTCATTCGCAGGCCGAGCTAACGCGCGTGATCGAGGAGTTAACCGATGACTACTTTGCTTGCCAGATTTAACGAACCAGACGTGCAGCGCTCCTTTGCTGAGCTGGCTGTCGAGGCCCTGTACCGGGAAATTAATTTAACCCCGAAACCGGGTCTGGTGGATCGCGTAAACAGCGGGGCGCATAGCGATATGAATTTCGCACTGTTCAAAACCAGTATCGCGGCGATTGCCCCCTGGCTGTCACTCTTTTTCAACACAGGCAGAGAGACTGCTTATTTTGCTGGTCCACAAACGCTGCGGGCGCTAAGGCCGACTGGCCTGGCCTGTGAGCAGGCGATGTTTACCGCCACTGGCGGGGTGAACACTCATAAAGGAGGGATCTTCTCGCTGGGGCTGCTGTGTGCTGCGGCGGGTCGTCTTACCCAAAGGCATGACGCGCTCACGCAACGTAGCCTGTGCCATGAGACCAGCCTTATCTGTACCGGCATTGTCGAGCAGGAATTGAAAAATAGCGGTATCGCAAAAACGAAGGGAGAGCAGCAGTTTCAGGCATACGGGTTCACCGGGGCAAGAGGGGAAGCCGCCAGTGGTTTCATCACTGTACGCCAGTCAGGTCTTCCGCATCTGCAAACCGCGTTACGTCAGGGAGAATCCGAAGAGGTGGCGTTACTGAGGATGTTGCTGGGCCTGATGGCGGCAAATCCGGATACCAATCTGGTTTCTCGGGGAGGAACCGCAGGGCTGAATTACGCCAGACGTTACGCCAGACGATTATTAAAAATACAGCGTCTCACGGCGGATAAATTAGTCAAGGCGTTATTCAGAATGGACGCGGAATTTATCAAACGGAATTTAAGCCCTGGCGGTAGCGCAGATCTTATCGCCGTTGGATGGTTATTGTCGCAATTTCCAGCCGAATAATCGCGAATAGCGTAACAGGAAAACGTCATGATTGAACAACGCCTGCAGCAGCTCAGAAACGTTTATACCCTTATTCTGGTGCCGGGTCTGAGAGACAGCGATGAATATCACTGGCAAAGCTGCTGGGGGCGACGTTTTCCTTTCTGGAGGCGGATTCAGCAAAAAAACTGGCTAGAACCTGATATTGAAAACTGGGTTTCCGCCATTACTCGCGAGCTGGCGCTTTCTCCGCTGCCCGCCATTCTCGTCGGCCATAGTTTTGGCGCGCTGGCGTCGTGCAGGTTACTGCAAACGCGCCGGGTAAACGTCGCCGGGGTCGTTATGGTCGCACCGGCAGAACCCGCGTTTTTCGGCCTTGAAGAGGCCATTCAACCCGCGTCTTTGCCCGTTCCTTGCCTGATGTTTGCCAGCAGAAATGATCCCCTGATGCCTTTTTCGCGCGCGCAATTCTGGGCGGCTTGCTGGGAGGGGCATTTAATCGATATCGGGGAGGCGGGACATATTAATGCCGAGTCTGGCTTTGGCGAATGGCCGTACGGACTCGAACGCTTAACAGAATTTTGTGAACAACTTTAGCTTTAACAGGAGAACCTATGTTAGATGATTATAATCAGCACCAGCATGCGCGTGCTGAATCGGGTATTCCGGCGAAACCCTTAACAGCGCAACAAACTGATGCACTGATTCAGCGTTTAATCAATGATGCACCCGCACATCATCCGGAATTAATTCATTTATTGACCCATAGCGTACCACCGGGTGTCGATCCTGCGGCAAAGTTAAAAGCCGAGTTTTTATTTAAGGTGGCGTTGCAGGAATACCGTGTTGACGGGCTTACTCCCGAAGCAGCAACGGCGCTGCTGGGCACCATGCAGGGCGGCTATAACGTCCAGCCATTGATCGAGCTTCTTGAGCATCCCGATCTGGCACCGCTGGCCGCGCAGCAGCTTTCTTCTACGATCCTGATCTTCGAAAAATTCAGCCTGGTTGAGGCCAAAGCACTGAGCGGTAACGTCCAGGCACAAGAGGTGCTTCAGTCCTGGGCAGATGCCGAATGGTTTACCCGCCGTCCGGCCATGGCTGAAAAAATCACCCTGAAGGTGTTTAAGGTTCCCGGTGAGACCAATACCGACGATTTGTCTCCTGCGCCGGAGGCGTGGTCACGCCCGGATATTCCGCTGCACGCGCTCTCCATGCTCAGTAACGTCAGGGAAGGGGTTGTGCCTGATGAACCCGGCGTACGTGGTCCTGTCCGTCAGTTGGCAGCGCTAAAAGAGGGCGGCTGGCCGCTGGTGTACGTGGGTGACGTCGTGGGGACCGGATCATCACGTAAATCCGCCACTAACTCCATCCTGTGGCACATCGGGAACGATATTCCGTATGTGCCGAATAAACGTAACGGCGGGTTTGTATTTGGCGGCAAGATTGCCCCTATTTTCTTCAACACCCTGGAAGATTCCGGTGCCTTGCCGGTAGAGATGGATGTCTCTGCGCTGACGACCGGGATGCTGATCGATCTTTACCCCTACAAGGGCGAAATTCGTGAAACAGAAAGCCAGCGGCTGGTGACAACCTTTACCCTGAAAACCGAGGTGCTACTGGACGAAGTGCGCGCCGGCGGGCGTATCCCGCTGATTATCGGACGCAGCCTGACGGCGAAAGCGCGTGAATCGCTGAAGCTGGCGCCTTCCGAGGTATTCCGCAAGCCCGCGTTAGTTGCGCCTTCCGCGAAAGGTTTTACGCTTGCACAAAAAATGGTGGGTAAAGCCTGCGGCGTCGCGGGGATCCGACCTGGACAGTATTGCGAGCCGAAGATCGCGACCGTGGGTTCTCAGGACACCACCGGCGGGATGACGCGTGACGAGCTAACCGACCTCGCATGTCTCACGTTTTCAGCCGATCTGGTGATGCAGTCTTTCTGCCACACCTCTGCATATCCTAAGCCAGTAGATGTTCAACTCCATGAAACCCTGCCGCAGTTTATCACCAGCCGTAACGGGGTTGCGCTGAAACCGGGCGACGGCATTATCCACTCATGGCTTAACCGCATGCTGCTGCCGGACACGGTTGGTACAGGCGCTGACTCCCATACTCGCTTCCCGCTGGGGATTTCCTTCCCTGGTGGTTCCGGGCTGGTGGCGTTCGCTGCCGCGACGGGCATTATGCCGCTGGATATGCCTGAATCAGTACTGGTGCGTTTTAAGGGCGAGATGCAGAAAGGGATCACCCTGCGCGATCTGGTGCATGCCATTCCGCTGTATGCCAAAAAGCAGGGGCTGTTAACGGTCGAGAAAAAGAATAAGCGCAATATTTTCTCGGGCCGGATCCTCGAAATTGAAGGGTTGGAAATGTTGAGTGCAGAGCAGGCGTTTGAACTGGCTGATGCCTCTGCCGAGCGCTCCGCTGCGGCCTGCGTTATGCGTCTGGCGGAAGACAATGTCGCGCAATATTTGCGCTCCAATGCGGCCCTGCTGCGCTGGATGGTTAAGCAGGGTTATGAGAACGCCGCCACGCTTGAACGCCGTATTGCTGAGATGGAGGCATGGCTGGCTAGCCCGTCGCTGCTGTCTGCCGATCCTGACGCGGAATATGCTGCTGTCATTGATATTGATCTTAATGAAATCACCGAACCGGTAGTCTGTGCCCCGAACGATCCGGACGATGCCCGGTTACTTACTGAGGTTGCCAGCACGCCCATTGAAGAGGTCTTCATTGGTTCCTGCATGACAAACATTGGTCATTTCCGCGCTGCGGGTAAAATCATGGCCGATGGCAGCGAAAACCAGGCGCGCTTGTGGCTGGCGCCGCCGACTAAAATGGATGCCCAACAACTCTCCCGTGAAGGCTATTTTAGTCAGTTTATTAAATCAGGGGCGAGAATCGAGCCTGCGGGCTGTTCCCTGTGCATGGGAAACCAGGCGAGGGTTCGCGAAGGCAGTAACGTGGTATCGACCTCGACGCGAAATTTCCCGAATCGTCTGGGAACGAATGCTAAAGTATTTCTTGCCTCCGCAGAATTAAGCACTGTCGCGGCCATGTTGGGTAAAATGCCCACCGTTGAAGAATATTTTAGCTATACCGATAAGCTTTATGACGCACATGAGGATATCTATCGCTATCTCAGTTTTGATACCTTAAGTGAATATCAAATCACGGAAGGCGATAATATCAAGGTTGTGAATCTGTAATATTTATCATTTGTTTAATAAATGTATTTAGTGTGTGGAGGCTCCTCTGCGGAGCGGCCTCTGCTATTCAGGGACCCTTTTCTCATGGGTGAGATATGCTTAAATCGAATATTTTAAAAACAATCTTGCTTGCCGTGATAATATTATTATCAATATTTATTCCTCCGCCTGATGGATTAACCAAAGAGGCGTGGATACTGGCAGGAATATATTTATCCGCTATCGTTGGGCTGGTTATTAAACCCTATCCTGAACCCGTTATTATGCTGGTTGCGGTTGCGTTAACCTGTTTTACCGTGACAAAATTTCCGGATTCACCCGTCAAATCACTGGATGTGCTGAGCGGGTACGCGTCAGGCACCACCTGGCTGGTGTTTAGCGCCTTTACGCTGAGTGCGGCATTTGTCACTACCGGCCTCGGGAAACGGCTTGCATACTGGTTTATCCTTAAATTTGGCAGTACGACGCTGAGACTGGGGTATGTTACCGCCTTGCTGGATTTGGTGTTGGCGCCTGCGACGCCCTCAAATACCGCGCGGGCAGGTGGGGTGGTTTTCCCTATTATTAACAGCATCGCGACAGTATTGGGCTCAACGCCAAAAGAGTCACCCAGCAAAGCTGGCCGTTATTTAATGGTCAACGTCTATATGGTCACGAAAACGACCAGCTATATGTTTTTAACGGGCTTTGCCGGTAACGCGTTAGCGCTACAGCTCATTTCAGATATCTTTCATATTCATATTAGCTGGATCGGCTGGATGCTGGCGGCAGCACCGTTGGGGTTATTGATGCTGTGTATCATTCCCTATATCTGCTACCGGGTTGCTTCCCCGGAAATTAAAAAAATTGATAATGTCGCTATTGCGACCAACGGACTTCAAAGTCTTGGGGCAATGAGCCTCAAAGAGAAAGGGTTGGTGGTCATTTTTGTCGCTGCATTATTGGGCTGGATCTTCTCACGTAAACTTGGACTCAATGAATCTGCGGTCGCCATTATCGCAATGGGAGCGGCATTGCTGTTTAATATTATTGGCTGGAGTGATGTCCAGAAAAATAAAGGTGGCTGGAATACCCTGATGTGGTACGGGGGCATCATTGGTCTGAGCGCAACCCTGAGCAAGGAGGGATTTTTCCGCTGGCTGGCCGATTTCATGTCAGCACATCTGGATTTTCTCAGTGCCGGGAATATGACTATTGTGATTATTGTGTTTCTCAGCGTGCTGGTGCGCTATTTCTTTGCTTCCGGCGGGGCATACGTCGCAGCAATGGTACCGGTCTTTGCCACTGTAGGTCTGGTCACCGGAACGGCACCTGTTTTGCTGGCGCTTGCCATCCTATTTTCCAACTCCTACGGCGGTTGCATCACTCACTATGGTGGCGCGGCGGGGCCGATTATCTTTGCCGCAGGGTATAATGACATTAAGTCGTGGTGGACAATCGGTACTATCGTGGCATTGTGCACGTTTGTGCTTCACATGCTCGTCGGTATTCCCTGGTGGGGGTTCCTGATACAGCACGGTATGCTGCAGTCTTAATCGCCCGGTGGCGGCTACGCCTAATCTTGGCTGGAAAGGCTAAAACTGTAGGTCGGGTCAAGCGTAGCCGCCACCCGACCACATCACTATTGTGACGTATTCGTAAACAATAAATTACGTGGCTTGCTCTCAGCCCTTCGCCCGCTCCAGATTTCCTTTTCCTGAAGTCATCCCTTAGAAAAGTTAAATAGCAGCATCGACATCCGCTGGTAGTGTACTGTTCCCTTCCCCCAGAGCGCGTTGCAGCAAAACAGTATCCAGCCAGCGACCATGCTTGAAGCCAACGTCTTTCAGCGTGCCTATTTCTTTAAATCCGACCTGCTGATGAACTTTTAACGATCCCTGATTATTGCTGTCGCCGACCATGGCAATTAATTGTCGATAGCCGTGCGTTTCGGCCCAGTCAATAACATGGCGCAGTAACGCACTTCCCGCCCCTTGACGCTGTGCCGCCGGGTCAATATAAATCGAATCTTCGAGGGTATAGCGGTAAGCGTAGCGTTCACGATAACGAGTGAGATAACAATATCCGATGACCTTGTCTTCCTGCAGGGCGACAACCCACGGCAGCCCCAGACTATGAATTTTTTCCAGACGAGCCAGCATTTCGTGGGTATCCGGTGGGGCGGTTTCAAAGCTGCCAGTACCGTGAATAACGTGGTGTGCATAGATATCGCGTATGGCGGGGATGTGTTTTTCTTCTGCATTAACGATTTTCATTAGACCAGCTCCCATTGGCGTCTTTTTTCAGATTACCTGAAAGTCTGAAGGGAAGGTAAGCGCAAAAAGTTATGCTTCAATCAGCAGTTCATAATGAAATTAGGCTTGTTAATTGTAAGGGTAAAGGATTAATTGTGGCTGATGCTGACGATAGCAAGTCAGGGGGATAAATAAAATGTTAAATAGGAAAACTGATAATTTCCCACACCGACATTGGCGGATGGGAAAATACTAACGTTCAATCATAAATTAATAAAGTACTTTAATATCATAATATTATCACTGTACCTAATTATTATTGCGGCTGTACCCTTAATTTTATTCCATCAACACTGCCAGTAACCTAAAAATACGTTATAGTGCTTATCTTGTTATCTGAGTACCTGTTATCAGAACTTTCTCTATCCATACCAAATAGTTACCATGCAAACAGTTACAGAGGGTAGTTATGTCATCCGGCAATAGTTAACATCGTCACATGACTTCTCCACGGGAAATTAATCTAAATCCAGAATTCAATCCCAAGAGTATTAGAATAACTTAGTCTAAAATCCTTTTTTTGCCTAAGCATTATCTTATTACATAGCCACGAACTACGCTGAGTGATAAAATTCTCGAGTTTATGCCTTCTTTCCAATGATTAGAGGACGAGGCACAGGTAGTCAATAAGACGAAAGAATTAATTGCTTCATAACCCTATTACGAAATAAGCGGCAGTGCGTCTTACATGGTCGGCAACCGTCAGGGATTGACTGTAACTTATTGAAAACGCTTATTTTCACTATGATGTAAGATATAAGGGCAGATATGTTAAGTATGCGTCGACATGCCAACTTCATTAAACGTTTTAAGTCTGTAAGCTGTTTATTTACGGCAAGCATTCTTTTCCCGATGCCAATCTTTGCAGCGGTATCAGATTATGACGCTTTGGTTATTGAAGCGCGGGGAGGTAATAGCGCACCGCTATTACGTTTCCTTGAGGATCAGGGAAAGAAAAGCGCGCTAACGCCAAATCAGGTTGCCGACTGGCTGCAAGTTTCCAGTTGGGTCGATAACAACGATAAAACCACAATTGAAATCTGGCAGCAGTATCGTGGACAGATGAATGTACCTGCCCGGGGCAAAGTCGCCGCTGCACGAGCATATCGCAACCAGAAGAACTGGAATGATTCTTTAGCCATCTGGGAAAGCGTTTTACAGGAAGAGCCTGATAACGTAGATGTACGTACCGGCTGGATAATGACGTTGGCGGATGCTCGCTACAATCAGCAAGCCCTTACTGAAGCGAATAAATGGGCGCAGGCGCATCCCGGGGCTGATTCTGATGCGCTACTTGCCTATGTCTACCATTCGCAGGGAAAAAACTGGGATGCATTGTTAGTTGCCAGCCAGGCGGATGACGTCGATCCAGGCAACAAAAATGCAAAATCCACATTGCTGTCTGCGCTGTCAGCAAACCGCGTTTCCGGGCCCGCCTTAAATATGGCAGAGGTGGTACCAACTGCCGATCCGGTGAAGCGTCGCCTTGAGCTTGATGCGGCGGCTGAAATGGTACGTTCCTCTTATACCTCTGCGCGTAATGAAGAAGAGCGTTTTATCGTGGCTGATAAAGCGCTGGCCCGTTATGACCAGTTGCTGACTGCCTGGAAAGATGAGCCTTCTGCGCAGAATGATGTCCGTCGGGCCAGAATTGACCGCATGGGCGCCTTGCTGGTCCGTAAACGCACTTCCGAAGTGATTAGTGAATACGAATCGCTGTCTGCGAGCGGCGAGGTGCCAAACTACGCAAAACGCTGGGTAGCATCGGCATGGTTAAGCGAACGGCAGCCGGAAAAAACCGAAGCGATGCTGATGAGCATCTACTATCCGAACGGACCGATTCCGGTTACGCCGCTCGGTCCTGAGGATCAACAGGATCTGTTCTACGCGCACATCGATAATGAAAACTTTGATGCAGCTAAAAAACAGGTCGATGCGTTAATTAAAGACAGCCCATATCTACGACGCATCTATGGTTCGCCAACGCCGCAGCCAAACGATAACTGGCTGCTGGGACAGTCGCTGCTGACGCAATATCATATCGCTGCCAATGAACTGCCGGAGGCAGAAAAACTCGCAGAGCATCTGGCGCGAACAGGCTCGGGTAACCAAGGGCTGCGCATATCCTATGCTTCTGTTCTTGAAGCCCGTGGATTGCCGCATGCGGCGGAGAAAGAGCTTAAGCTGGCGGAAGTGATTGAGCCCAGTAACCTGGAGCTGGAGCGCCAGCAGGCCTATGTGGCGCTGGATCTCCAGGAGTGGAAGCAGGCCGATGAACTGACGGATGACGTTATTGCTCGCAGTCCGGATGATGAAGCGACCCTGCGCCTCGCACGCATACGTGATGTGCATAAAATGTCGGAAGTACGTATTAGCGGCACGCAGGGGATCTCGTCCGATAGCCCGGTCAGCGGTAAGAATGATTTCAACATCAACACGGCCATTTACAGCCCGCCAATTAATGACAACTGGCGACTGTTTACCGGATTCAACTTCGCGACCGGCGAGTTTGAGGAAGGGAAAGGGATTAGCCGCGATCTGGCGGCAGGTGCGGAATGGACTTCCCGTGATTACTGGGCCGAAATGGAAGTATCTGGCCGAAATTATGGCGATGGGCAGAAAATCGGCGGTCGTCTTTCCGCCTGGCATGATTTCAACGATAACTGGCGCGTGGGCGGTTCGGCCGAGCGTCTTTCGCGCAACACGCCACTGCGCGCGCTGCGTAGCGGCGTATATGCCAACAGCGGCGATTTGTTTGTTCGCTGGTATCAAAACGAACGACGTGAATACCAATTGTCGTTTGCCGCATCACATTTCTCGGATGGTAACGATCGCATCGAATATGGGCTGAGCGGAAAAGAGCGCATGTGGACCACGCCGCGCTTTACGCTGGACTTTACCCCGGGTATCGGTGGGAGCACCAACACTAAAGAGAATGTGCCGTATTACAACCCTAAGAGTGATTTTTCCGTTGTGCCAGGCCTGAGCGCGGAACAGGTTCTTTACCGCCATTATGACACCGTGTGGACCCAGCAAGGCATAGCCGGAGTGGGTGGCTACTGGCAGCAAGGGGAAGACGTTGGCGCTATCGTTCAGGTGGGATATGGACAACGGCTCAAATGGAACAACGTCGTAGATGGCGGGGTGATGCTGGTTTGGGATAAACGCCCCTATGACGGTAAACGTGAGCGGAATATCTCCCTCGCTTTCGATTTAAATGTCAGGTTTTAAGGATTGTTCATGCTGAAAAGATGCCTGTGGCTTAGCGCATTAATCGCTGGCTGGTTGATGATTACCGCGTGCAGTAGCGCGCACAATACAACGCCTCGCTATGTTCCTCCCGCAGAGAGAACGCCGTTGACGGCAGATCATCCATGGCCGAAAAACAGCTTCCTGGTGCTCGGCTATCATGATGTTGAGGATGGCGCCGCCGACCAGCGCTACCTCTCCGTGCGCACCAGCGCGTTGAGCGATCAAATGGCCTGGTTGCGTGATAATGGCTATAACCCGATTAGCGTGCAGCAAATTCTGGACGCTCATGACGGTAAAATTGTGTTGCCGGAAAAAGCGGTTTTACTCACCTTTGACGACGGATACAGCAGTTTTTATACCCGCGTCTGGCCGCTGCTGAAAGCCTACAACTGGCCTGCGCTCTGGGCTCCAGTGGGCAGTTGGGTTGATTCTCCAGCCAATAAAAAAGTCGATTTTGGCGGCTTAATGACGGCGCGAGATAAATTTGCCACCTGGAAGATGGTCGAGGAAATGGGCAAATCGCCGTTGGTGGAAGTGGGGGCGCACACCTGGAACTCGCATTTCGGCGCTGAGGCGAACCCGCAAGGAAGCAAAGAACCTGCGGTGGCGAATCGCCTTTTCGATAAGAAAACAGGGACTTACGAAACCGACGAACAGTACAATCGTCGCATTAATACTGATATCTCGCTGATCACCAATAAGATTAAATCGGTAACCGGGAAATCGCCGCGCGCGTGGGTGTGGCCTTATGGTGCGGCTAACGGCACCACCTTAAACCTGGCCAAAGAACATGGCTATAAGATGGCCTTTACGCTCAATGAAGGGCTGGCGAACGCTGCGTTTCTTGATGATATCCCGCGCGTACTGATCTCTGATAACCCGTCTCTCAAGCGCTTTGCCAGTCAGGTTGCTCAGGTACGTGAACCACAAACGATGCGTGTGATGCACGTCGATCTGGATTACGTGTATGACAAAGATCCTGCCCAGCAGAAGCGAAACATCGACAAGCTGATCCAGCGTGTTTATGACATGCGCATTTCTCATGTCTTCCTGCAGGCGTACGCCGATCCTAAAGGCGACGGGAATATTCGCGAACTCTATTTCCCTAACCGCTGGCTGCCGATGCGTGCCGATCTCTTTAACTATATCTCCTGGCAGTTACAAACGCGGGCCGGGGTGACGGTATATGCCTGGATGCCGGTACTGGCTTTCGACCTCGATGCTTCCATTCCACGCGTGACGGCATGGGATCCGAAAACAGGACGCACTGCGATCAATCACGAGAACTATGTGCGTCTGTCTCCCTGGGACAGCGAAGCGCGTAAACGTATCACTGAAATCTATGAAGACCTGGCGAAGCATGCCAGCTTCAAAGGGATTTTGTTCCACGACGATGCTTTCCTGACGGACTTTGAAGATGCGTCACCGGAGGCGTTAGCCGCCTACCGCGCCGCAGGGCTTCCGGGAAGTATTGAGCAAATCCGTAGCAACCCTCAAACCTTCGAACGCTGGACGCGCCTGAAAAGTAAGATGCTGATCGACTTTACTAAGCAACTGACGCAATCGGTACGCAATATTCGCGGTCCGCAGGTGCAAACTGCCCGCAATATATACGCCATGCCGGTACTGGAGCCTGAAAGCGAAGCCTGGTTTGCGCAAAACCTGAATGATTTCCTCAATACCTATGACTGGACGGCACCCATGGCGATGCCATTCATGGAGCAGATCCCGGCTAATGATGCCAATGCCTGGCTCGACAGATTAGTCAATGCCGTTGCACAAACGCCCGGCGCGCTGGACAAAACCGTGTTTGAACTGCAGGCACGAGACTGGCGTAAATCCGGGGACGAGGCAGAAATCAGTGGAAAACAAATAGCCGAATGGATGCGCCAACTGAAACTAAGTGGTGCAGGTAACTACGGCTATTATCCGGATGATTTCATCAGCGACAAACCTGAGATGTCAGAGATTCGCTCGACGTTCTCCTCATACTGGTACCCGCAAAAATGACCGATCGCATTATTGCTTTCCTGATACTTTGCCTGATGTTCAGCCTGCCGTTTGGCGTGGCTATCATCTTTACAGGTGAAGTCATGTTGAACTTCGTCTTCTTCTGGCCTTTATTCATGTCTGCATTATGGATAAGCGGCGGGGTCTATTTCTGGTTTTATCGTGAGCGTCACTGGAAATGGGGAGACGATACACCGCCACCGACGCTGGAGGGAAATCCGCTGGTTTCCATTTTGATCCCCTGCTTTAACGAAGGGATCAACGCGCGGGAAACCATCGGCGCTGCGATGGCACAGCGCTACAAGAATATCGAAGTGATTGCCATTAACGACGGTTCAACGGACGATACGCACGATGTTCTGGAACAGTTGGCGATTGAGTACCCCAGCCTGCGCGTCATTCATCTGGCTGAAAACCAGGGCAAAGCGCTGGCGCTCAAAACGGGCGCGGCCGCTGCGCGCAGCGATTACCTGGTGTGTATTGATGGCGATGCGTTACTGGATCGCGATGCCGTGGCGTATCTGGTCGCTCCGCTGATCCAGTTCCCACGCGTTGGGGCGGTAACCGGCAACCCGCGTATTCGCACCCGTTCCACGCTAATCGGTCGTGTGCAGGTCGGTGAGTTCTCTTCCATTATCGGCTTAATTAAGCGTACTCAACGAGTCTATGGTCAGATCTTTAGCGTCTCTGGCGTAGTTGCGGCGTTTCGTCGTCGCGCGCTGGCCGAGGTGGGGTACTGGAGCCCGGACATGATCACCGAAGACATCGATATCAGTTGGAAACTGCAATTGCGCCATTGGTCGATATTCTTTGAACCGCGCGCGCTGTGCTGGATCCTGATGCCTGAAACGTTAAGAGGGCTGTGGAAGCAGCGCCTGCGCTGGGCGCAAGGCGGGGCGGAGGTGTTTATTGTTAACATGCGCCGTCTGTGGTCGTGGGAGTTCCGTCGCATGTGGCCGCTATTTTTCGAGTTCTGCTTTTCTACCACGTGGGCATTTGCCTATGCGATCAGTATCGTGCTGTTCCTGCTGGGACTGATGATCCCGATGCCGGACTCGCTGTATGTTCAACATCTGTTCCCGCCAGCCTTTACCGGACTTATTCTCGGCGTGGTCTGCTTAATACAGTTTGCGATAAGCCTGATGATTGAACGACGCTATGAAAAAGGCATTGGCGCTTCATTGTTCTGGATAATCTGGTTCCCGGTGGTGTACTGGCTGTTGAGCCTGTTTACCACGTTGGTGTCATTCCCGAAAGTGATGCTCAAACGCAAACGCGGCAGGGCGCGCTGGGTGAGTCCTGACCGTGGAATAGGGAGGATCGAATCATGAGTCAGCCGCTGATCTTTACGGAGCGGCGTCTGCTGCCGCGCATCATTGACGTTCTGTTAACGATTTTTGCCTGGGTTGGATTTTTATACTTAATCTACAAAGGGCTGATTACGGCCCTGGCGCATTCACCGTATATGGGCGTGCGTCCCTTTTTCACCACGCTGGATACGGTCACGTTTTACATCCTTGTCGCGCTGGTCAACGGACTGGTGCTGATCGGCTGGGCGAAATACAACCAGTTTCGTTTTCGGGTGGAGCGTCGCAGTCGCAGACCAGGACTGGAAGACCATGAGCTGGCGGAAAGTTTACGTATTACCCGTGAACTGGTTACAGAGTTGAACAAAGCGAGGGTGCTGACGGTCCATCACCATGAGAATGGCGAAATCAGTCATATCGATGTGGACAAGCACATCGCCGATAACCGCCTGCCGCCGCCGACGCCTGCAATGCTGGAATATTTGCCGCCGGAGCGGGAGCCATTGTTACAGAAAAGGCCCGAGTGATATTTCTGCTACCCGCCACTTCCTTCAGCCTCGCATCGGTCTATGATTAGACTCAGACAATAAAAATGCGAGGTAATGTCGTGGAAAAGGAACTACTGGAGGCAGGTTACCGGGCCTATACCGGCGAGAAGATTGATGTCTACTTCAACACGGCGATATGTCAGCATTCAGGAAACTGCGTGCGGGGAAGCGCGAAGCTTTTCAATCTGAAACGCAAACCCTGGATAATCCCCGATGAAGTGGATGTCGCGACGGTTATTAAGGTCATCGATACCTGTCCAAGCGGTGCGCTGAAATATCGCCAGAAATAAGTGAGGGAACCATGGAAATTCTTGCAGGCCACAACAAATTTTATGTCAACGATGCTGAAGGCAATCAGGTTGCCGAGATTGTCTTTGTGCCGACGGGCGAGCACCTGAGCATCATTGAACATACCGATGTTGACCCCAGTCTGAAAGGTCAGGGCGTCGGCAAACAACTGGTGGCGAAGGTGGTGGAGAAAATGCGCGCTGAAAATCGCAAAGTGATTCCGCTGTGTCCGTTTGCCAAACATGAATTTGATAAAACCCGCGAGTACGACGATATTCGCGCCTGAAGTCTGATTTCCGCCGGATAGCCTTATCCGGCATATCACTCCCGATGCAACAAATCCTGATAAATGCCCGTCAGTACCCCTTGCGGGCCAAACTCTTTTTTAATCCACTGTGTGACTCGACCGGTTGCCGAATGCTGGGTTGCCAGCAGCATCCGTGAATCCTGACGCGGATTGTGGATCTGTCGCGTGACCAGCAGCGACTTTTCCATCGCTTCGCGCACCATATAATCCGGTAAAAAACCGATGCCTTCGCCCAGAATTTGGCACTGACATTTGGTATTAAAATCTGGAACCAGAATCGACTCCTGACCGTGTAATAGCCACCCGACCTTTTTGTTAATGGTGTGGGCGGTGTCTTCCACCATAATGTTCGGATACAAACGCAACTGGCTCTCAGAAATCGGTTCAGGCATAAAAGCCAACGGATGATCCGGGGCAATGGCAAACGACCAGCGAATCGCGCCGATCTCGGTATAATCAATCCCGCCGCCGTCCAGTAACGTATCGGGCGCGCCAATGGCGATATTGGCAAGATTGTTGATAATCGAATCCCAGACGCCGTTATAGACCTCGGTGGTGACGGTTATCTGGCAGGTAGGGAACTGTTTCTTGAGTACCTGCAGCAGCCGCGCCGTATGCTGTGGGGTGTACAACAACTGGTTAATACAGATGCGCACCCGGGCTTCAATGCCCTGAGCGATGGTATCAATGCTGCGCTTAATCGCGTGGAAGTCGTTGAGCAGGTCGGAGGCCTTGCGAAACAGATAGCGACCAGACTCGGTCAACTCAATGCTTCGGGTGCTACGCGTAAACAGCACTACGTCGAGCCCCATCTCCATGCGCTTAATGGTGTAGCTAATAGCCGATGTGGTTAAGCCCAGCTCCTCCGCAGCTTTGCTGAAGCTGCTGTAGCGGGCTGCCATAGTAAATGCCAGCAGATTTTCCTCGGTAAAAATGGAATTCATCTTTTCTCCCCTCAGGCTACCAACACGCCCCGCCACATAATGATTGTTGAATGTATTTGTAATCCTTATACAGAGCAATCAGTTTTGAACAGAATTTAACACTAGTTTTACATTTGATTTGAAGGCAATCACACTTCTGCATATTAATTGCAGGCCGCTATCCGCGCAGCATACCGCTTGTTTTACCCGACTATTCATGAGTGGCAAAAAACGCCCCAGCCATAAGGGAAAGATTGCACTACAGCACGCTTTGCTCTCATTGTTAAATTTTATTCAATAATTGACGCGCTTACGATGAATGAAATTTAAGCGGATGTTATTCTCTACACTCTGTTGCTATTCTCAGCTTATCGGATATTTAGAAAGTCTAAAAAACTGCAGGAGAGCAATTATGTCAGAGAAAGAACTCATTACTGAATTTCTGCTGGCGGCAGAACAAGGTAATGCCGATGGATTAAAATCCTGTCTGGCAAAAAATGTGGATATTAATGCCACGAATCGCCAGGGACGTACCGCCATTATTATTGCCAGCCTGAATAAGCATTATGACTGTGTTTCTTTATTGATTGCCGCCGGTGCCGATATTAATAAACAGGACCAAACCTGTTTTAATCCTTTCCTGATTAGCTGCCTGACTAACGATTTAACGCTGCTGCGTACCGTATTACCTGCTAACCCCGACCTTAACTGCCTGAGTCGTTTTGGCGGCGTAGGCATTACGCCAGCCAGTGAAAAAGGTCATGTGGAGATCGTGCGCGAGCTGCTGCTGCGTACCGATATCAATGTCAACCATACCAACTTCGTGGGCTGGACGCCGCTTCTGGAAGCCATTGTGCTTAATGATGGCGGCGCGAAGCAGCAGGAGATCGTCAAGCTGCTACTTGACCATGGCGCAAACCCGCATATGACGGATAAATACGGTAAAACCCCGCTGGAACTGGCGCGGGAGAAAGGTTATCACGAAATTGCCGAGCTGCTGATTGCCGCCGGAGCCTGACAGAGGAGCGCCGCTATCGCTACGCCATCACGGCGATGCGTACAGGCGCTAACCGCAGATAGCGCGTTTCTCGCTTTCCGGGGGACGGGGCAAGTTGAACAGGTTTTTTCCCGCGCGGTGAACCTGTTGATACCTGACCAGCAGCGACTGTTGACGTTGCTGAGTGAAGGTTGTGATAACGCGCCTAATAGCTGTCGGCTGGCGCTGACGCATTGCGCGAACCTGTTTCTCCCCGGTGAGCAGGTCAGATTTACCGAGTCGGGGATAGCCGTTGGCAAAGATAAATGGATAGAGACCTCTGGTTGCCTGCCGTGGCGCATACCACAGTGGACGGCAGATACAGTCACCCTCGCCGCAGTCCGCTGGCAGCGCTGGGAAGAGGTAATCCGCCAACAGTTAAGCAGCGACGACACATTATTTTTGTATCAGGGGGACAACCCGTTTTATCAGGAAATCACCCGTCAGTTACTCAACCGCCGACAAACACTAATAGCGGCGCTATATACGGGAGTAAATATTTCAACAGCGGCCAGCCATTTAATTGGTCTGGGAATTGGCCTGACGCCATCATCCGATGATTATTTAGTGGGCTTAAGTGCCATTTTATTAATCCCAGGACATCCGCTGGAGAAATATCGTGGAGATTTTTTAGCAGCATTACAATGCGCCGGAAATAATACGACGCTACTTAGCAAAATAACGCTCGAAGAAGCTTTGCATCAACGTTTTCGGGAAAGCGTCGTGCGGCTGCTGCAGCATATTATTACTGAGCAACAACCCGTTTCTACGCAATATATTACTGACATTAAAAATATCGGCTCAAGTTCTGGCTGCGACATGCTGTATGGCATGGCGGACGCCTGCGCCCTGAGCCACAGGTCCGGAGGGAATTATGTCGATCAGGATAGTTGTTAAAAAGAACACGTATTTTGATTCCGTTTCACTGATGTCTATCTCCACACGCGCCAATAAGCTCGATGGCGTTGAGCAGGCATTCGTGGCGATGGCTACGGAAATGAACAAGGGCGTGCTGAAGAATCTCGGCCTGCTGACGCCTGAACTGGAAGAGGCCAAAAGTGGCGACCTGATGATTGTCATTAAAGGCGCCAGCGAGGCGGCGAACGACCAGACATTGGTCGCAATTGAAGATCTGTTTACGCATAAAGAGCAGGGCGGCCAGCATGAAGCGCGCTATGCCACGCTCGCCAGCGCGAAAAAGCATGTTCCTGACAGCAATCTGGCGGTGATCTCGGTCAACGGTTTGTTTGCGGCGCGTGAAGCGCGTCAGGCGCTGCAAAATAACCTCAATGTGATGCTGTTCTCTGACAACGTTTCTCTTGAGGATGAACTGGCGCTAAAACAGCTGGCGCACGAAAAGGGGCTGTTGATGATGGGGCCAGACTGCGGAACCGCCATTATTAACGGCGCGGCGCTGTGCTTTGGCAACGCGGTACGTCGCGGCAACATTGGGATTGTGGGCGCATCCGGCACCGGCAGCCAGGAACTGAGCGTGCGCATTCATGAATTTGGCGGCGGGATTTCCCAATTGATTGGCACCGGTGGTCGCGATCTGAGTGAGAAGATTGGCGGCCTGATGATGCTTGATGCGATTGGCATGCTGGAAGCCGATCCGCAAACCGAAATCATTGCGCTTATCTCTAAACCTCCTGCCCCAGCGGTGGCGCGCAAGGTGCTGGAGCGTGCGCGCGCCTGCCAAAAGCCAGTCGTGGTGTGCTTCCTCGGACGCGAAGCCGCGCCTGCGGATGAAAAAGGTCTGCAGTTTGCACGCGGTACCAAAGAAGCGGCGCTGAAAGCGGTGCTGCTGACCGGCGTGAAAAAAGAGAGCCTGGACCTGCATCCGCTCAACTGGCCGCTGATTGAAGAGGTCCGCGCCCGCCTGACCCCGCAGCAAAAGTACATCCGTGGCTTATTCTGCGGCGGCACGTTGTGTGATGAGGCGATGTTTGCCGCCATGGAAAAACACGCGCAGGTTTACAGCAATATTCACCCCGATCCGGCGTTCCGCCTGAAAGATCTCAACCGCAGCGTGGCGCATACCTTCCTTGATTTCGGTGATGACGATTTTACCAACGGTAAACCACACCCGATGATCGATCCCACCAACCGTATCAGTCGTCTGTTGCAAGAGGCGCGCGATCCTGAAGTGGGCGTGATCGTGATGGATTTCGTGCTTGGATTTGGATCGCATGAAGATCCGGTCGGGGTGATGCTGGACGCGATCGTTGAAGCCAAAGCGATCGCCGCCGCAGAGGGTCGTCCTCTGGAAATCCTCGGCTATGTGCTGGGAACCGATCTCGATACGCCGTCGCTGGAAAAACAGTGCCAGATGCTGACCGATGCCGGGGTTATCTGGGCGAGCAGTAGTACCAACACCGGATTGCTGGCGCGTGAATTTATCTGTAAAGGGGAGGAAGCCTGATGAGCCAGACACTGTTTAACCAGCCGCTGAACGTGATTAACGTCGGCATCGCGATGTTCAGCGATGACCTGAAAAAGCAGAACGTACCGGTAACCCAGCTTGACTGGACGCCGCCGGGCCAGGGCAACATGCAGGTAGTCGCGGCGCTGGACGACATTGCTGATTCGCCGCTGGCGGACAAAATCGCGGCCGCTAACCAGCAGGCGCTGGAGCGCATCATCCAGTCGCATCCGGTGCTGATTGGTTATGACCAGGCCATCAACGTGGTGCCGGGCATGACCCGCAACACCATTTTGCACGCCGGCCCGCCGATCCGCTGGGAAAAAATGTGCGGCGCGATGAAGGGCGCGGTAACCGGGGCACTGGTGTTTGAAGGGCTGGCGAAAGATCTGGATGAAGCCGCCGAACTGGCCGCCTCGGGGGAGATCATCTTCTCTCCGTGCCACGAGCATGACTGTGTTGGCTCGATGGCGGGTGTGACGTCGGCGTCGATGTTTATGCACATCGTGGAGAACAAAACCTACGGCAACCGCGCATATACCAATATGAGCGAGCAGATGGCGAAGATCCTGCGCATGGGGGCGAACGATCAGAGCGTTATCGATCGCCTGAACTGGATGCGCGATGTGATGGGACCGATGCTGCGTGATGCCATGAAACTGGCGGGTGAAATCGATCTGCGTCTGATGCTGGCGCAGGCGTTGCACATGGGCGATGAATGCCATAACCGTAACAACGCCGGGACGGCGCTACTGATTCAGGCGCTAACGCCGTGGATCATCCAGACCGGTTATCCGGTTGAGCAGCAGCGCGAGGTATTCGAGTTCGTCCTCAGCAGTGATTACTTCTCTGGGCCGACCTGGATGGCGATGTGTAAAGCCGCGATGGACGCCGCACACGGCATTGAATACAGCACCGTGGTCACGACGATGGCGCGTAACGGCGTCGAGTTCGGTCTGCGCGTCAGCGGGTTGCCGGGGCAATGGTTTACCGGTCCGGCGCAGCAGGTGATTGGCCCAATGTTCGCGGGCTATAAGCCGGAAGATTCTGGGCGCGATATTGGCGATAGCGCGATTACCGAAACCTATGGCATTGGCGGTTTTGCCATGGCGACGGCGCCTGCCATTGTGGCGCTGGTCGGCGGTACGGTCGAGGAGGCGGTCGATTTCTCTCGCCAGATGCGCGAAATCACCCTCGGTGAAAACCCCAACGTTACCATTCCGCTGCTCGGTTTTATGGGCGTACCGACTGCTATCGACATTACGCGCGTGGGCAGCACCGGCATTTTGCCAGTGATCAACACCGCCATTGCGCACAAAGATGCGGGGATCGGCATGATCGGCGCCGGAATCGTTCACCCGCCGTTCGCCTGTTTTGAAAAGGCGATCCTCAACTGGCGTGACCGCTACTGCTAATAACAACAACCGGGGCTAACGGCGTTAGCCCCACAGTAGCAAAGCGCAAAACGTTGCTTACCTGCAGGGCTGGGCGATCTCCGCGATCGCAAACGATGCTTAACCTGTTAAGGATATTCCATGAACAGCATAAAACTAGAATGGAAACGTGGTGACTGGGCGGCTTACTTTGGGCTGATGACCAACAACCTGACGAACCTGCTGACAATGATGGGGCTGCTCATTTTTGTCGTCGGGATCCCAACCGAAATAGTCTATGGTCGCATTGCGCCTGCCTTTGGCCTGGCGGTGCTGGTGGCCAGCGTCTGCTACGCCTGGTTTGGCCTGCAAATGGCAAAACATACCGGACGTAATGACGTAACGGCGCTGCCGTCCGGGCCGAGCGCACCGTCAATCTTTACCGTGACCTTCCTGGTGCTGATGCCGGTTTATCAGCAAACCAAAGATGCCAACTTCGCCATCCAGATTGCGCTGGTATGGTGCTTTGTGGAAGCGTTAATCCTGGTGGGCGGCTCCTTCCTGGGCGAGACCATCCGCAAGATGATCCCACGAACGGTACTGCTCTCTTGTTTATCCGGCCTGGGCCTGCTGCTGTTGGCGATGAACCCAATGCTGCAGGCATTTGAAGCGCCAACCGTTTCTTTCATCGTCCTGCTGCTGATCTTTATTAACTGGTTCGGTAAGAAGCCGATTTTTGCCCGCATTCCTACCGGTTTGCTGCTGCTGATTGCCGGGACGGCCCTGGCGTGGATCTCGGGTTTGCAAAGCCCGGAAGCGATTAAAGCGTCGATGTCTTCTTTTGGCTTTAACCCGCCGGAAATTCATGTCGACAGCTTCCTGCAAGGGCTGCCGCACGCGCTGCCGTATCTGGCGTCTGCGGTGCCTCTGGGTCTGGCGAACTACATTTTTGACCTCGAAAATATAGAAAGCGCGCACGCCGCAGGCGATGAGTACAACACCCGTAAGGTCATGATGGCGAACGGTTTTGCCTCCATGCTCGGTTGCATGCTGGGCAACCCGTTCCCGGTGACCGTGTATGTCGGCCATGCAGGCTGGAAGGCGATGGGCGCCAGCATTGGTTACACCCTCGCTTCAGGCATCACCATGTTCCTGGTACCGCTGTTTGGTCTGGGCGCGTTTATGCTCGCCATTATTCCGATGACCGCGATAGTGCCGATTTTGGTGTTTATCGGCGTGGTGACCGCCAACCAGGTGGTGCGAGAAACGCCCAAAGTCGAGGTTCCCGTTATCTTCATCTGTCTGTTCCCGTGGATCGCTAACTGGGCGCTAACCATCGTTAATAGCGTGATGGGCGCGGCCGGTACGTCAGCCGGTAAGCTCGGTAGCGACCTGCTGCACAGCAAAGGCGTTTATTACGACGGGCTGGTGCATCTGGGAAGCGGCGCGCCGCTGGCCAGCATGCTGTGGGGCTGTGTCGCCATCTTCGCCATTATGAATAAGCCGCTGCGTGGGGCGATTGCCGCCGCCTTTGGCGCACTGCTGTCGCTGTTTGGCGTGATCCACTCCCCGGCGGTCGGCTTTGCAGAGGGCAGCTCAATGATGTTTGTGCTGGCCTACCTGATGATGAGCGGCATGTTTGTCCTCAAGCACGTGCTCGACAGCCGTGAAGCGGTGACTGCGCCTGAGCAGCAACCGACAAAATCCACCTGAATCGCCTGCAAGCGGAAGATGACACTATGAAAGAACTTGTGGTCGTTGCCATTGGCGGCAACAGCATTATCAAAGATAACGCCAGCCAGTCGATTGCGCACCAGGCTGAAGCGGTGAAAGCGGTGGCGGATACGGTACTGGAGATGCTGGCATCGGACTACAACATTGTGCTGACGCACGGTAACGGACCGCAGGTGGGGCTGGATCTGCGACGGGCGGAAATCGCGCATGAGCGTGAAGGTTTGCCGTTGACCCCGTTGGCAAACTGTGTCGCCGATACCCAGGGCGGCATCGGTTATCTGATCCAACAAGCGCTGAACAATCGTCTGGCGCGGCGCGGCGAGCAGAAAGCGGTCACCGTGGTGACCCAGGTGGAGGTCGACAAAAACGATCCGGGCTTCGCGAATCCAACCAAACCTATCGGCGCATTCTTTAACGCAGCCCAGCGCGATGAACTGCTGCGGGTCAATCCCGGCTGGCGCTTTGTGGAGGATTCCGGGCGCGGCTACCGTCGGGTGGTCGCTTCGCCAGAGCCGAAGCGCATCGTCGAAGCGGAGGCGATTAAGGCGCTAACCCGGCAAGGCTTTGTGGTGATTGGCGCGGGCGGCGGCGGGATCCCGGTGGTGCGTAGTGAGCAAGGTGATTACCAGAGCGTGGATGCGGTGATTGACAAAGATCTTTCCACAGCGCTGCTGGCTCAGGAGATTCACGCCGACATTCTGGTGATCACCACCGGCGTTGAGAAAGTGTGTATTCACTTTGGCAAACCTGAGCAGCAGGCGCTGGATAAGGTGGATGTCGCCACGATGACCCGCTATATGCAGGAAGGACATTTCCCGCCGGGCAGCATGCTACCCAAAATCGTTGCCAGCCTGACATTCCTGGCACGCGGAGGTAAGCGGGTAATCATCACCACGCCGGAATGTCTGCCCGCCGCACTCCGCGGCGAAACGGGTACCCACATTGTCCATTCCTGAGAGGAGATGCGAATGAAAGAAAGTAACAGCCGCCGCGAATTTTTAAGCCAGAGCGGAAAAATGGTGACCGCTGCCGCGCTGTTTGGCGCGGTGGCCCCGGTCGCGTATGCTGCTAATCCTGTCGGGAACACCTGCGGGTCGAAGAGCACAATGACGATTAACGATAAACACTATTACCTGGATAACGTCCTGCTGGAAGCCGGGTTCGGGTACGAAAATTCGGTGGCAGTCCATACCCGTACCGCGCTGCAAACCATCGAAATCCAGGACGGAAAAATCGTTGCGTTGCGCGAGAATAAGCAGCATCCGGATGCGACACTGCCGCACTACGATGCGGGCGGCAAGCTGATGCTGCCCGCTATGCGCGACATGCACATCCACCTGGATAAAACCTTTTATGGCGGTCCGTGGCGCTCACTGAACCGTCCGGCTGGCACTACTATTCAGGATATGATCCGCCTGGAGCAAAAGCTGCTGCCTGAACTCCAGCCTTACACCCAGGAGCGCGCGGAAAAGCTTATCGATTTGCTGCAATCCAAAGGTACCTCGATCGCCCGCAGCCATTGCAACATCGAACCGGTTTCCGGGCTGAAAAACCTGGAAAACTTGCAGGCGGTGTTGGCGCGTCGTCAGCCGGGTTTTGCCTGTGAAATCGTGGCATTTCCGCAGCATGGCCTGCTGTTATCAAAATCTGAACCGCTGATGCGTGAAGCGATGCAAGCGGGGGCGCATTACGTTGGTGGTCTGGACCCAACCAGCGTGGACGGGGCGATGGAAAAATCCCTCGACACTATGTTCCAGATTGCGCTGGATTACGATAAAGGCGTGGATATTCATCTGCACGAAACCAGCCCGGCGGGCGTGGCGGCGGTGAATTACATGGTGGAAACGGTAGAGAAAACGCCGCAGTTGAAGGGCAAACTGACCATCAGCCACGCTTTCGCGCTGGCAACGCTGAACGAACAGCAGGTTGACGCGCTGGCGACTCGTATGGCGGCTCAGCAGATTACCATTGCCTCAACGGTGCCGATTGGCACGCTGCATATGCCGCTCAAACAACTGCGTGACAAAGGCGTGGAGGTGATTACCGGGACCGACAGCGTGATTGACCACTGGTCGCCGTACGGGCTGGGAGACATGCTGGAGAAGGCGAATCTGTACGCGCAGCTCTATATTCGCCCCAACGAGCTTAACCTGTCGCGCGCGCTGTTTCTTGCCACCGGCGATGTGCTGCCGCTAAACGATAAAGGCGAACGCGTGTGGCCGAAAGCGCAGGATGAAGCCAGTTTTGTGCTGGTGGATGCTTCCTGTTCGGCAGAAGCGGTTGCCCGCATCTCCCCCCGCACCGCGACCTTCCATAAAGGACAACTGGTGTGGGGGAATGTCGCAAGCTAGTCTGGATTTACGCGCAGCGGCAACTGCTGCTGCGCACTCTGCTCGTTAACCGACGATCCCCATATAGCCGTGAATCCCCATATATAAGCCGACCATCGCAATGAGCGCACTGGAAAAATAAGGCGCTTTGCGTGCCAGCGTATTAAATCCACTCCAGCGTTTGGCCGCCTGCTGTACGCTGATTGCTGCGCCCACACCCACCGTCACCAGCGTCAACGCCAGTCCGAGGCTGAAGCACAGCACCATAGTCGCGCCCAGCGTGAAGGCTTTGAGCTGGATGCATATCAGCAGCACCGTAATGGCGGCTGGGCACGGGATAAGCCCGCCGGTCAGGCCGAACAGTAATATTTGGCCGTTGGTGACCTCTTTGCCCGCAAAGCGGCGCTGAATATCAGTGGCATGCGCCCGTTCGTGGGCATCCTGATACTCTTTTGAACCCTCGCTCAGCCCTGCCAGCGCGGCATGGTCATGATCGTGTTCGTGGTGATGATGGTGATGATCATCATCGTGGTCATGATGATGGTGGTGGTAATGATGATGATCGTCATGATCATGGTGATGCTCGTGATGCGTCCGGGCCAGCCAGTTCTGCTCTCCCTGCCAGGTGCGCCAGAACATCCAGAATGCAGTGCCGAGAATAATAATCGCCGAGACAAACTGCAGCCAGGGCTCAACGGCCTGGGCGGTAAACGCTTTGCTGATATACATCCCGCCCAGTGCTATCAACCACACCACGGCGGTATGCGAGAGTGTAGCCGCCAGCCCCAGCATCACCGCCTGTTTGATGGTGCCTTTAATGGCAATAATAAAGGCCGCCATCATCGTTTTCGAATGTCCCGGTTCCAGACCGTGTAACACACCCAATAAAATCGCGCTGGGAATGAAAAACCAGGCATTGCCTTGCTGAAGAAGTGTAGAAAACTCACCCATGAGAATGATTCTTAGTTGTTTAATTTTGCCCGATTCTACTCCCCCCCAGTATGAAATACTACCCCCCAGTAGAATGTCGATGGTATTGTCGCTACGACAAGACGTTAAAAAGGTAAAGCTATGTCACATACGATCCGCGACAAACAAAAGCTGAAAGCCCGAACCAGCAAGATTCAGGGGCAGGTAGCGGCGTTGAAAACCATGCTGGATGAACCGCATGAATGCGCGGCAGTATTGCAGCAAATCGCGGCGATCCGCGGTGCGGTAAACGGGTTAATGCGTGAGGTGATTAAGGGGCATCTGACCGAGCACATCGTGCATCAGGGCGATGAAATAAAGCGCGAAGAAGATTTGGATGTGGTCCTGAAAGTACTGGATTCGTATATCAAATAAGTCAGTTGAACGGCTCATCCACGTTCAATACCGTCAAGTTAAGCATGTAGGGTGAATATGTGATTCTTGCTCAGGGTTCCGTTCACCTCAGCAGTGTCATTTATCTGAAGCATCGATACCCGTGAACGTGCAAGGGAGGCGGCGGTGAGCCTCCCTTGCACGTTCACAGGAATCGGTACTTCAGAGAAACAATGAACATGAGGTGAACGGAACCCTTTCTCTGAGATAGCATGTTCATTACTTCCGCTAACACAGGTTGATACTTTCTGAAACTGAGTCGTTAAATGAGCGGCATCGCACCCAATTTCAGGAGAATGAGCCGTTAACTATACGTTCTAGCCAAAAAACATCACAGATACACACAGCAACCCGACAATCAGAGTGATCAGATTACCCACTGAACGGTACGGCTTTAACGCCGGTATCAGATAAGTGGAGAGAGTCGGCATGATAAACAAAATCATGGCGATGAGTGGCCCGCTAATGGCGTAAATCATTGAAATCGCATTAGGATTAATGCAGCAGACGATAAACGTAATGGCCGAAACTAACATAATGGACAGGGCGCGGTTAAAAGCCCGGCTTTTCTTCACGCCCACCTGATGCAGCGACGTTTTTACCACTTCTGTTGCCCCTTCAATCACGCCAAAGTAGGTGCCAAGGAACGATTTTGACATCGCCACAACGGCGACAATAATCCCGGAAATCGACAGCCATGCCGGTGCGTTTGGCATCATCGATAACGCTGACAGAATGGTCACGCCTTCATTTTTCGCGTCTTCGATATAGTTTGTCGGAATCGAAAGCAAACAGCTGAAGACAAAAAACAGTACGCTCAGGCAGATGATGACGTAGGCGACCTTCATGATTTTTTTGCATTTACCCATGGCCTGCTCGCCGTATTTCTCACGTCGATCAATGGCGAACGTAGAGATAATTGGCGTATGGCTAAAAGCGAAAACCATCACGGGAATAGAGATCCAAACCTGATGAAGCGTGTGCTGATCGAAAGACATCTGGCCGGTGAGTAGCGTTGGCTGCCAGCTTCCGGTCAGGTAGAGCGAAAGGAACAAAAAGTACGCGATGAGCGGGAATACCAGAAAGCCCATAACCCGAATGGTGGCTTGTCGGCCCATCAGAAAAATCAGGTTTAGTACCAGCACCACGCCGAGACTCACCAGCACGCGAACACGCAAATCGATGGCGATATGTTTTGCCAGTTGTTCGGTGAGTGAATTGGTTATCGCCACGGCGTAGATCAGCACGACGACAAAGAAGGCAATAAAATAGAGAGTGGTGATCAGGTTACCGATCTTCTTGCCGTAGTAATGGGTGACTGCACCGGTGATGCCTTCGCCTGCTGACGTTTTTGACGACAGGATAAACTGGCACAGCGCCTTGTGTGGCCAGTAGGTTAAAGGCCAGGCCACGAGGGCGGTGATAAACAGCACCACAGCGCCTGCAGAACCCAGCTGTATGGGGAGGAAGAGGGTTCCTGCGCCGACGGCAGTCCCATATAGTGCGAAGCTCCAGAGAGTCTCTTCTTTTGACCAAATTTTCGACATTATTTGAACGTATCAACTATAAAATAAACAAAAAGAAGCGCAATTTACCACAAATGAGAGGTGCTGGGGGAAGTGTGAACAAGCGGGCTGGTGAATGGATGAATAGCCGGAATCAAGATAATTCCGACTATTTATTGAATTATCAGGCAGTAACGCGCTGCTGGCGGCGCTTCATCATGCGCTCGCGTAATGTGTCATACGCCCAGTTATAGAACATGGTGTACGGCAGGAAGAACAGGAAGAAACCTATTTCCAACGTGAATGCCTGAAGCAGACTGACGTTCAGCACGAACGCCACGATACTCACCCCGATCACAATAAACCCGCTCTCGAAGCCTAAGGCGTGAAAGGCGCGAACTTTAGCCGTACGTTTTACCCGATGCGACGGCCATAAGCGGTCAAACAGGGCGTTATAAATGATATTCCAGATCATCGCCGTGGTAGCCAGAATAATGGTCAGTCCGCCCATTTCCAGCACCGAACGCTGCATCAGCCACGCGGTAGTCGGCGCAAGGATCGCGGTGGCAATACCTTCAAAACAAACGGCGTGAAAAATTCGCTCTACTAACGAGCGGCGCTGGACTGTATCGTGTTGCATAACCTAAAACCTTCTTTGATGCCCGGATAACGGAATAGTGGCAATTTTATCGTTTTATGTGATATCTAAAAGATAGTATCCATCGATAAAGTAGATAGTTCATGCGTTACTCTCCTGAAGCGTTAACGGCATTTGTAGAGACCGTTTACTGCGGCTCATTTTCTGCGGCGGCCCGACGGCTGCGTAAAAGCCAGTCCACGATCAGTACGGCTATTGCGCATCTGGAAGCCGATCTCGGTTTTGCGTTGTTTGACCGATCCTCCCGTCAGCCAACGCTGACCGAAGAAGGTAAACGGGTGCTGGGCTATGTGCAGGCAATTTTGACGGCCAGCGAACGTCTCGATGAGGCGGCAATCTCGCTGTCGGGTGAGACGGAGGCGCGCCTGACCTTCGTGCTTTCGGACACGCTGCACCCGGATGTGCTGGAAGAACTGATGGTGCAGTTTGACCGCAAGTTTCCGCATACCGAGTTTGAATGTCTGATTGGTGAAGATGAAGACGTGATCGATCTGCTGCAAAAAGGGCGCGCGCAGGTCGGATTGATTGAGGCAAGAGAGGATTACCCGACCGACATGGGCGTGACGCGGCTGCCGATACAATCCTGGATGGGGTTGTACGTTGCGGACTCGCATCCGCTGGCGAGTCAGGAAAAACTACAATGGGAACAACTCCACACCTGGCGCGAACTGCGCCTGAATACCTACCTGGAAAGCGGTACTAACGTGGCGCGCGGACCGGTCTGGTCAGCGCCTAACTATTTGTTGTTGCTGAGTATGGCGGTTCAGGGATTCGGTTGGTGCGCGCTCCCTTGTGCGCTGGTGGAGGAGTTTGCCGCGGAAAAACCGCTGGTTCAGCTACAGGTGCCCGGCTGGCCAAAGGCTATCTCTATCGATCTGTTGTGGAATAAGAAATCACCGCCTGGCGTGGCGGGAAGTTGGCTGCGCGACCATTTACAGCAGAGTGGCGTTCAGATGACCAATAAATGATACGAAATTCCTTTGTGATAAAAATCACCATTTTTAAACAACTTTGATAACTACTTTTAACAATCATCTACTATTGCGGTGTTATTTTGCGCTGAGGTAGTGATGAAAGAGGTTGTGATAGTCGGGGCGTTAAGGACACCGATCGGCTGCTTCCAGGGAACACTGGCGCGCCACTCTGCCGTTGAGTTAGGCAGCATGGTGGTCAGAGCGTTGCTGGAACGCACGGGCGTGGATGTTCACGCCGTGGATGAAGTGATCCTCGGGCAGGTGCTTACCGCAGGTGCCGGGCAGAACCCGGCCCGTCAGTCCGCCATCAATGGTGGGCTACCTAATACCGTTTCCGCCATCACCATTAACGATGTTTGCGGTTCGGGGCTGAAAGCGCTGCATCTGGCGACCCAGGCTATCCAGTGCGGTGAAGCTGACATTGTGATTGCCGGCGGGCAGGAGAATATGAGCCGTGCGCCGCATGTCCTTACCGATAGCCGCACTGGCGCACAACTGGGGAACAGTCAACTGGTCGACAGCCTGGTGCATGACGGTCTGTGGGATGCTTTCAACGATTATCATATGGGCGTCACTGCGGAAAACCTGGCGCGGGAATATGGCATTAGCCGTGAATTACAGGATGCCTACGCGCTGCACTCGCAACACAAGGCTCGGATGGCCATCGACGCCGGACGCTTTAAAGATGAAATCGTGCCGGTGGTGACCCAGCGTAATGGCCAATCATTCGTAGTGGATACCGATGAGCAACCGCGTACCGATGCCAGTGCGGAAGGGTTGGCGCGTCTGGATCCTACCTTCGACCGGCTCGGTTCGGTCACCGCGGGGAACGCCTCATCCATCAACGATGGCGCCGCCGCGGTGATGATGATGAGCGAGGCCAAGGCGCAGGAGCTGAATTTGCCGGTGCTGGCCCGCATTCGCGCGTTCGCCAGCGTCGGGGTCGATCCCGCACTGATGGGGATTGCGCCAGTGTATGCTACGCGCCGCTGCCTTGAGCGTGTGGGCTGGCAACTGGCTGATGTTGATCTGATCGAAGCCAACGAAGCGTTCGCCGCGCAGGCATTGTCCGTTGGGAAAATGCTGGAGTGGGATGAGCGGCGGGTAAATGTGAACGGCGGCGCTATTGCGCTTGGCCATCCGATTGGCGCATCGGGTTGTCGTATTCTGGTTTCGCTGGTGCATGAAATGGTGAAGCGTCGGGCGCACAAAGGGCTGGCAACGCTGTGTATCGGCGGCGGTCAAGGGGTGGCGCTCGCTATCGAACGAGACTAACGATCTTAGATTTCCCTTCTTAAACGCCTTTTTTGTGTTACCCCGGCATCCATAAAAAAGCCCTCCAACAGGAGGGCAAGGCCAGTTACAGAAACATACACTCTAAACGCCGTCAATATATCAAAACATTGTTTCATTTCATGTGATTGACTGCGCACTTTGTCAGCAAAGGTGTACGAACATCGTATGTGCCCGGCTGTATTTTCAATGTCTTATCCCTGCCACTCATGATTATCTCCTTTGCGTTTTATCTATCTAATTGTTTTAAATGATTTTATTTGAAGTGCTCCCGCGATTTATTTGCCGAGCGTGATCGCAATTACACTTTTGATAATAAGATGCGGAAAAAGTGAAACAACGTTTCATTTGCAATTGAAAACCCTATCCGGGAGGGCTATCATGAGCGCATGAGATAAAACGGAACAGCGTTTTGCTATTCGTTAAAGTATTCACGGTCAATTTATCACTGGAGGTAAATGTGGACGTAAGACAAAGCATCCATAGTGCGCATGCAAAAACCCTCGACACTCAGGGGCTGCGTAAAGAGTTTTTAGTCGAAGAAGTATTTGTCGCAGATGAATACACCATGGTTTACAGCCACATCGACCGTATTATTGTCGGCGGTATTATGCCTGTGGCCAAAACCGTCTCTGTGGGTGGCGAAGTCGGTAAACAACTGGGCGTAACCTATTTTCTCGAACGCCGTGAGCTGGGTGTGATTAACATCGGTGGTCCGGGCACGATTACCGTTGACGGTCAGTGCTATGAAATTGGTCATCGTGATGCGCTGTACGTCGGCAAAGGGGCAAAAGAAGTCGTGTTTGCCAGCGTTGATACGGCGAAACCGGCGAAGTTTTACTACAACTGCGCGCCGGCCCACACGACTTATCCAACCAAAAAAGTCACGCCTGCTGACGTTGCGCCAGTGACGCTGGGCGACAACCTCACCAGTAATCGTCGCACCATCAATAAATATTTTGTGCCGGATGTGCTGGAAACCTGCCAGTTGAGCATGGGCCTGACTGAACTGGCGCCGGGCAACCTGTGGAACACCATGCCGTGCCATACCCATGAACGCCGTATGGAAGTCTACTTCTACTTCAACATGGAAGAAGATACCTGCGTCTTCCACATGATGGGACAGCCCCAGGAAACGCGTCATATTGTGATGCACAACGAGCAGGCGGTGATTTCGCCGAGCTGGTCTATTCACTCAGGCGTTGGCACAAAAGCTTATACGTTCATTTGGGGCATGGTGGGTGAAAACCAGGTCTTTGATGATATGGACCATGTCGCCGTCAAAGATCTGCGCTAGTTGCGGGCGACAGCCGTGCCTGCCTGCGGCGGGCATTATAAAAAATTAAGGATTTACAATGATTTTGAATGCATTCTCTCTTGAAGGTAAAGTCGCCGTTGTGACCGGTTGCGACACCGGCCTGGGTCAGGGTATGGCGCTGGGGCTGGCGGAAGCGGGTTGCGATATTGTCGGTATCAACATTGTTGAACCGACGGAAACCATCGAACGTGTGACCGCACTGGGCCGCCGTTTCTTGAGTCTGACCGCCGACCTGCGCCAAATTGATGGTATTCCAGCGCTGCTGGAGCGCGCAGTGGCAGAATTCGGCCATATCGATATTCTGGTCAACAATGCGGGCCTTATCCGTCGTGACGATGCGATCGACTTCAGCGAAAAAGACTGGGATGACGTGATGAACCTGAACATTAAGAGCGTATTCTTTATGTCTCAGGCCGCGGCGAAGCACTTTATCGCTCAGGGTAACGGCGGCAAAATTATCAATATCGCCTCTATGCTCTCTTTCCAGGGCGGTATCCGCGTTCCGTCTTACACCGCGTCTAAAAGCGGCGTAATGGGCGTCACCCGTCTGATGGCGAACGAGTGGGCAAAACATAACATCAACGTCAACGCGATTGCGCCGGGTTATATGGCGACCAACAACACTCAGCAACTGCGTGCTGATGAGCAGCGTAGCGCAGAAATCCTCGATCGTATTCCGGCAGGACGTTGGGGACTGCCGAGCGACCTGATGGGGCCTGTCGTGTTCCTGGCGTCCAGCGCGTCTGACTATATTAACGGCTATACCGTTGCGGTAGACGGCGGCTGGCTGGCACGTTAATACATTCCCTGAACAACAAACCCTGTCATCTGGCAGGGTTTTTTTTGGTTTTAAGTTATTTTAATCCATATTCTGTCTATAAATTAATCCATACATAATTATATATGTATGAATTTGTAATGTTTAATCCTCTTTAATATCAATGAATTAAATTTAACTGAGTGGTTGCTGATAAATTTTAAAATTGGAATATCCATCACATAACGAGGTGGTGTAGCTATTTCATCCATGTTTTTGCCGTTTCCCGCCTGACGCTCCATGTAAGGGATCCCTTACTTTCAGGGACATGGTTTACTCTGTATCTGGCAGGAAAAAATGGTCTCAATAAATAATGATGCTGCTTTAGCGCCGCGCCCTGTGCGCGATACGCGACGTATGAATATGTTTGTCTCTATCTCTGCGGCTGTCGCAGGATTGTTATTCGGCTTGGATATTGGCGTGATAGCGGGCGCGTTGCCTTTCATCACCGATCATTTTGTCCTGACCAGCCGCCTGCAGGAGTGGGTGGTGAGCAGCATGATGCTGGGTGCGGCAATTGGCGCACTATTTAATGGTTGGCTGTCATTCCGCCTGGGACGTAAATACAGTCTGATGGCGGGCGCGATCCTTTTTGTCGTCGGATCTCTGGGATCGGCGTTTGCGTCCAGCGTTGAAATGCTTATTTTTGCCCGCGTGGTGCTGGGCGTTGCGGTGGGTATCGCGTCTTACACCGCGCCGCTCTATCTTTCCGAAATGGCCAGTGAGAATGTGCGCGGTAAGATGATCAGTTTGTACCAGTTGATGGTTACGCTGGGTATTGTGCTGGCCTTTTTATCTGATACGGCATTTAGCTACAGCGGTAACTGGCGCGCCATGTTGGGGGTGCTGGCGCTCCCGGCAGTGTTACTGATTATCCTGGTGGTTTTCCTGCCGAACAGTCCGCGCTGGCTGGCGGAAAAAGGTCGCCACATCGAAGCCGAAGAAGTATTGCGAATGCTGCGCGATACGTCAGAAAAAGCCCGCGATGAGCTGAACGAAATCCGTGAAAGCCTGAAGCTGAAGCAGGGCGGCTGGGCGCTATTTAAAATTAACCGTAACGTGCGTCGCGCGGTTTTCCTCGGAATGTTGTTGCAGGCGATGCAGCAGTTCACCGGGATGAATATCATCATGTACTACGCGCCGCGCATTTTTAAAATGGCGGGCTTTACCACCACCGAACAGCAGATGATTGCCACGCTGGTGGTCGGCTTAACGTTCATGTTCGCCACCTTTATTGCTGTTTTCACGGTTGATAAAGCCGGACGCAAACCGGCGCTGAAAATTGGTTTCAGCGTGATGGCCATTGGGACGCTGGTACTCGGCTATTGCCTGATGCAGTTTGATAACGGCACGGCTTCCAGTGGTCTATCCTGGCTGTCAGTCGGTATGACCATGATGTGCATTGCAGGTTACGCGATGAGCGCCGCGCCGGTGGTGTGGATCCTCTGTTCGGAAATTCAGCCGCTGAAATGCCGCGATTTTGGTATTACCTGCTCGACCACCACCAATTGGGTGTCGAACATGATCATTGGCGCCACGTTCCTGACGCTGCTCGACAGCATCGGCGCGGCGGGTACATTCTGGCTGTATACCGCGTTGAACGTCGCTTTTATCGGTATTACATTCTGGCTTATCCCGGAAACCAAAAACGTCACGCTGGAACACATCGAGCGCAAGCTGATGTCGGGTGAGAAGCTAAGAAATATTGGGGTGTAAGTGAGCAGAGAGCCCGATAGATCAACTCATTATCGGGCTCCCATTGCTACCTGTTTCAATGTGGAGAGGCCTGCCTGGCGAGTATGTCCTTAGCAGACAGCCCGGTTATCTTTAGTATAATTTCATGACTAATACCATTCGCTAACATCATCTGGGCAATGCGTAATGCCTCTTGTTGTTTGGCTTCCTGTTGCAATACTTCCGCGATAGTCATCAGACGTTCCTTTTGCTGTGGTACCCGATAGGCAACCTCACGGATAAATTTATCAACGTGAGGCGTATTTCCAAACTGCATCATGTAATTAAATAGCGTTTTGAGCTGGCTGTCATTAGCGTATCCCGTAGCCAGCAACGAGACCAGTTGTTCCACTAATCCCATTAAATCACGCTTGCGGATATGTTTTTGCATCAATTCCAGCAGTGCTATACGGCGATGTTGCATAATTTCGTCATCGGGTATTACGGTGATATCTACCAGCGGAAATGTTGCTGAGTATAACTGTCGTGCCAATGCGGGATCGTCAAACTCATCCAGCCAGCAGAGTGAAAAGGGGTAGGGGCTGAGAGCGCCATGATAAAACAGCATCGGTATCACCAAAGGTAATGTTTTATGGCCAGCATCCAGATGGCGTTGCATTGCAGCCATGGCGTAGCGCATTAGCCGAAATGCCATGTGAGCGTCTGGCGAACTCTGATGCTCAATAACAACATAGATATATCCAACGCCTTCGTTTGTTTTTAATGACCACAGTACGTCGGAGTAGCTGGCTCGCAGGCTATCCTCAATAAAACTGCCTGATTCCAGTTTTAGTGTTTGCAGATCACATAGCTCCCGCAAGGTTGATGGAAGATAGATATCCAGAAAATCTCTTGCGGTATCGGGATGGTACAAGAACTGTTTGAAGACCGCGTCATGTGGAGTGGCCGTTGTCATTTTTGTCATGGCGATCCGTCACCGTTAATTAAATTAACGTGACTGTAATCGCCCACATGGCGGGGCGCATCTCGGAATTAACGCTTATGCGAGCTGGTATCGAAGGAAAATACCCCACCTTGTAACGTATGCATTTTTAGGGAACTGAGTACGCATTTTAGCGTGTTCTCAGACCGGTCAGTAGCATGGTTTGAGAACAGCGAAATTACCCGTGCAGAAAATCGTCGCGCATCGGAGTGAACGTATCGAGTAATGTTCCTGCTTTTAAGCAGACGCAGCCATGCATAATGTTGGGCTGTTTATACAGGGTGTCACCTGCGGAAACGACATGCTTTTCTTCCCCAATAGTAAATTCAAACTCACCGGATAAAACGTAAGTCAGCTGTTCATGCGGGTGGTTGTGCAGCGGACCAATCGCGCCCTGCTCGAAGTTCACCTCAACCGCCATCATTTTACCGTCGTGAGCAAGAATGCGACGGGTAACGCCATTGCCCAGATCTTCAAGCGTGGTCTCTTTATGAAAAATAAACATCCGACATTCCTGTAAGTTAGTGAAACGGTGTTTTATTAAATTTATATCAGCAAAGTATAAAAAGAAATGCACACCAACAGATGTGGAAAGTTGATCACATCTTTGGTTCACTGAAGAGATAACAACAAATGAGGGGAAGCGATGAAAACGATCGGTCTGTTAGGCGGTATGAGCTGGGAATCCACCATTCCTTATTATCGACTCATTAATGAAGGGGTAAAACAGCGTCTGGGTGGCCTGCATTCGGCACAGATTCTGTTGCACAGCGTAGATTTTCATGAGATTGAAGCCTGTCAGTCCAGCGGCGACTGGCAGCGGGCCGGGCAGATCCTCGCGCAGGCCGCCAGAGGGCTACAGGAGGCGGGAGCTGAGGGCATCATGTTGTGTACCAACACGATGCACAAGGTTGCTGAGGCGATTGCAACCGCCTGTGATGTACCGTTCCTGCATATTGCTGATGCCACTGGTCGCGCCATACAAAAGCAGCAGATGAGCAACGTGGCGCTGCTGGGTACGCGCTACACCATGGAGCAGGATTTTTACCGTGGGCGCTTACAGGCTGAATTTGGCATTAGTACGCTTATCCCTGACGCTAACGACCGGCAAAAAATAAACCAGATTATTTTCGATGAGCTGTGCCTCGGCGAATTCAATGAAACGTCCCGCGATTATTACCTCAGTGTGATTGCTCAACTGGCTAAACAGGGCGCGCAAGGGGTAATTTTTGGCTGTACCGAGATTGGTCTGCTGGTGCCAGCCGAGCTAAGCCCACTACCGGTTTTCGACACTGCGGCTATCCATGCGCAAGATGCGGTGGAGTTTATGCTTTCGTCTGTGGATGCAAAATAGCGTTCAGCGGATCGATTAGCTTCGGCAGATGGGCTTGCAGATGCGCGGTGAAAGCATCTACCAGCGCCGAGGCGGGGCGATGAAGCGGGTGAATCAGGCTGACCGTAAACGGTACCGAAATACTGAAACGGCGGATAACGATCCCGCTGCTGGCGTAATCCAGCGCCGTTAATGGATTGACCACCGAGATCCCCACACCCGCCCGCACCATTGCACAAATTGAAGCAGCGCTATGGGTTTCTATTACCATGCGGCGTTTCACTTGGTGCTCATTAAACAGGGTATCCAGAAGCTGACGGTAGCTGTCGGTCCGCGACAGGCTGATGTAGTTTTCGCCCTGAAAATCCTGCGGTGTGAGCACGGATTTCTCGGCCAGCGGATGTCCCTGTGGCAGCACGCATACTTCATCCAGCGCCAGCAATTCTGTACGTTTAGTTCCTGCTGGGGTATGCAGAGTTTCTGTGATCCCCAGATCGTGGCGTTGCGCCGACAGCCACTCTTCCAGCAATGGTGACTCCTGCGGCACTATCTGAATATTGACCTGCGGGTAGCGTGTGAGGAATGGCTCCAGCAGCGGCGGTAAAAAAGACTGCGAGAACACCGGCAGGCAGACAATCGATAATTCGCCCTGACGAAATTCGCGCAGACTTTCGGCGGCGCTCACAATCCTGTCCAGACCATACCAGGAACGTTGTACCTCTTCAAACAGACGTAACCCTTGCACGGTCGGATGCAGCCTGCCACGCGAACGTTCGAACAGCGTTAATCCCAGCACTTTCTCGAATCGGGCCAGTTCCCGACTGACGGTCGGCTGCGAGGTATGTAGCATCCGCGCGGCTTCCGTCAGATTGCCTGCGGTCATGATGGCGTGAAAAATTTCAATATGGCGCAGGTTAACGGCGGGCATGGCGAATCCTCGAATGATGTAATCCATATCATTTTTGCATAGACTCACGATAAAACGATATTTTTTATTCTTTTCGGGCTGTGGCGTAATCATAAAAAAGCCAATACCGGAGCACACCATGCCACGCCCACTCAACAGCACTGATACCGATCTCACCGCCGACAACCTGCTACGCCTGCCCGCTGAATTTGGCTGCCCGGTGTGGGTGTATGATGCGCAGATTATCCGCGCGCAGATTGCCAAACTGAGCCAGTTTGACGTGGTGCGTTTTGCCCAGAAGGCATGCTCAAATATTCATATTCTGCGCCTGATGCGCGAGCAGGGCGTGAAGGTCGATTCCGTCTCGCTGGGCGAAATTGAACGCGCGCTGGCGGCGGGTTTTGAGCCGGGAAAAGATGAGATTGTCTTTACCGCCGATATGATCGATGGCGCGACGCTCGCCCGGGTGCATGAATTGAGCATTCCGGTTAATGCCGGTTCAGTGGATATGCTGGAGCAACTGGGTCAGCTTTCGCCGGGCCATCGCGTGTGGCTACGCGTGAACCCTGGCTTTGGTCATGGACATAGTCAGAAAACCAACACCGGCGGCGAGAACAGCAAACACGGGATCTGGTACAGCGATCTACCGGCAGCGCTGGAAGTGATCCAGCGCTATCAGTTGAAGCTGGTGGGCATTCATATGCATATCGGATCCGGCGTCGACTACGGCCATCTGGAACAGGTATGCGGCGCGATGGTGCGTCAGGTTGTCGAGTTTGGGCAGGATCTGGAGGCGATCTCCGCGGGCGGCGGGCTGTCGATCCCATATCGCGAGGGCGAAGAGGCCATCAACACCGATCATTATTTTGGGTTATGGAACGCCGCGCGCGATCAAATTGCGCGTCATCTGGGTCACGCTGTTAAATTGGAGATCGAACCGGGCCGTTTTCTGGTGGCGGAATCCGGCGTGCTGGTGGCGCAGGTGCGCAGCGTAAAAGCGATGGGCAGCCGCCACTTTGTGCTGATTGACGCAGGCTTCAACGATTTGATGCGCCCGGCGATGTACGGTAGCTATCATCATATCTCTGCACTGGCGGGGGATGGCCGTTCTCTGGAGCAAGCCGCGCAAATAGAAACCGTAGTAGCCGGGCCGCTGTGTGAGTCCGGCGACGTCTTTACCCAGCAGGAAGGCGGAAATGTGGAAACCCGTCTACTGCCAGCGGTGGTGCCGGGGGATTATCTGGTGCTGCATGATACCGGGGCGTACGGCGCGTCAATGTCGTCAAACTACAATAGCCGCCCGCTGCTGCCGGAGGTGTTGTTTGATCACGGCGTGGCGCGACTGATTCGTCGTCGTCAGACTATTGATGAGCTACTGGCGCTGGAATTAATCTGAATACAGCGTTGTGAAAAGCCGGATGGCGCTACGCTTATCCGGCCTAGGAAACTCTCTGTGGGGTTGTAGGCCGGATAAGGTGCTTGCGCCACCATCCGGCACTATTTGTAATACGGCCCCGTTGTCACCGATTCCCGCAACACCAGTTTGCCGGTAAACGGTGGGATCGGCTCTACGCTCTCACCGTTGGCCAGACGGATAGCCTGGTCAATTGCCGTTGTTATCATGGCGTCAATCGGCAGATAGACGGTAGAGAGTCCCGGCTCCAGCCATTTAGCGCTGGGCGCATCGTCAAAACCAAACAGCGAGACGTCCGTCGGGATCTTCAGGCCAGCCTGATGCAACGCTTTTGATGCACCTAATGCCATGTCATCGTTACAGGCGAACAGGGCGCTGAATGTCACCCCTTCCTCCAGCAGCTCACGACAGGCTTCATAGCCACGCGTCATCGTTGAATCGCCGTATTTAACCTTGCCGGGGTCCCAGGGAATACCGTTTTTTTCCAGCGCTTTACGATATCCCATCAAACGTGATTTACCGGTAGGGGTATGGCCCGGCACGGTGATGCAGGCAATATCGCTATGCCCCTGGGAGATCAGATAATTGACCGCCTGGAACGCGGCTTCTTCCTGTTCAAAGAAAATCGCGCGATCGCGGGCCTGACTGACATCACGGTTAATGACCAGCAACGGCATAGCAATGCTGTTCATCAGTGACATAATCGCCTGCTCACTCATATAACGGGTATAGAGAATAATGGCATCACACTGCCTGTCGGCCAGCATTTGCACGGCTTCCTGTTCACGCTCCGGCGTGTCGTGACCGTCGGTGACGATCAACTGCTTACCGTGAGATTCCGTCTGGCGCGAAGCCTGTTGCAGCAGGCGGCCAAAGTAGAATCCATCAAACGTGGAAACCACCAGGCCAATGCTATTGCTGGTACGGTTCGCTAAAGAACGCGCTAAAAAATTGGGTCGATAATCAAGTGCCTGCATGGCCTTAAACACTTTCTGGCGCGTGCTCTCTTTTACCTGACCCGTACCATTCAGCACGCGCGAAACGGTCGCTTTTGAGACGCCAGCGTGTCGTGAAACGTCCAACATCGTGGTCATGACGCTATCCTGGTTAATCGTTTGACGAAGAATTGCCCGGCTCTGTCAGCGTCGAAACGGAATGGCGGCGCACCAGAGTTGGGTTAAATACGTGGGTGATTTCAGGCGCGGGTCGCTTCTCCGCCAGCGCAAGCGCCAGTTCAGCGGCCTGGGTTGCCATCGTCACTATCGGATAGCGTACCGTGGTCAAACGTGGACGCACATAGCGGGAAACCAGCACATCATCGAAGCCGATCAGGGAAATTTCGCCCGGTACATCAATGCCGTTATCATTTAACACGCCCATCGCGCCAGCCGCCATTGAGTCGTTATAGCAGGCTACAGCCGTGAAGTTTTTACCACGGCCAAGCAACTCGGTCATGGCCTGCTCACCGCCGCTCTCATCCGGCTCGCCAAAGGTCACCAGCCGATCGTTAATCGGTATATTGCTCTCCGTCAGCGCATCGTAATAGCCTTGCAGGCGATCCTCCGCATCTGAAATGGTGTGATTGGAGCACAGATAACCGATACGCGTATGGCCCTGCTGAATAAGGTGTCGGGTAGCCAACCACGCGCCGAAGCGGTCATCGAGGGCAACGCAGCGTTGTTCGAATCCTGGCAGAATTCGGTTGATTAATACCATGCCGGGGATTTGCTTCATTAATGAAGCCAGATCTGCATCCGGGATGATTTTGGCGTGGACAACAAGCGCAGCGCAGCGGTGGCGAATAAGCTGTTCAATCGCCTGACGTTCCTTCTGTTCATTATGGTAGCCGTTGCCGATCAGTAAAAAATTACCGGTGTTATAGGCCACCTGCTCGACAGCTTTAACCATTGCCCCAAAAAATGGATCTGACACATCACCAACCACCAGTCCGACGGTTTCGGTAGATTGTTGCGCCAGCGCACGCGCGTTGGCGTTGGGGTGGTAGCTGAGTGATTCCATTGCACTCGTTACGGCCAGACGCGATGCTTCGCTGGCTTTGGGGGAATCATTAATCACTCGAGAAACGGTGGCGACTGATACACCAGCTAGTCGGGCTACATCCTTTATGGTCGCCATGATAGTACCTGTTGTGGGTAAACGCTTACATTGTGTCAGTGTTACGGAAAACGGCTGGCTGTTCAAGCAGATTGCCTGTCAGGACGTCGCAAATGTGAGCGCGCGCGAGCGAAGTAAGACAGAAAATAGAAAACACTAATTTTTACTTACACTTTGCGATGTGCTGTTGCGATTGTTTGCTGGTGAGGGCACTGAGCAGATTGCTAAAGTTGGGATCCCAGAGGTATTGATAGGTGAAATCAACTTTCGGGTTGATCACTAGATTTACACCAGCCTGCGCAGATGCGCAGGTTTTTTTTTGTCTTCGGCCTATCTGTAACAGTAACCGATAATTTACACAACTCGTTGCATTTGGGTTCATTCCTTTGCGTTTTCGCACTGGCGTATCTGGCTGCTGACGACCACAATCAAGATCCCAGAGGTATTGATTGGTGAGATTATTCGGTACGCACTTCGTACCTGTCTCTTGCACCGACCTGCGCGGATGCGCAGGTTTTTTTTCGGATTGTATTCACCAGTTACCTGTCGCGCCCATTCCCCAACTCGTATACTCTCCCATCATTAATGTTTATGTAATTAATGGCACAGGGAGTTGAGATGCTATTTGGCTTTTTTCGTAATCTGTTTCGCGTGCTTTTCCGCGTTCGCGTCACGGGCGATATCAGCGCGCTACAGGGAGAACGCGTTCTAATTACTCCCAACCATGTCTCATTTATCGACGGCATCCTGCTGGCGCTTTTTTTACCGATCCGCCCCGTTTTTGCTGTTTACACCTCTATTAGTCAGCAATGGTATATGCGCTGGCTGACCCCGCTGATTGATTTCGTGCCGTTAGACCCGACCAAACCGATGTCGATTAAACATCTGGTTCGCCTGGTCGAGCAGGGGCGTCCGGTGGTTATTTTCCCGGAAGGGCGTATTTCGACCACCGGTTCATTGATGAAAATCTATGACGGCGCCGGGTTTGTCGCGGCAAAGTCAGGGGCCACGGTGGTTCCTGTGCGCATCGAAGGCGCGGAGCTGTCACGCTTTAGTCGCCTGAAAGGTCTGGTTAAACAGCGATTCTTCCCGCGTATTCGCTTGCACATCCTGCCGCCGACCCATATGCCGATGCCGGAAGCGCCGCGTGCTCGCGATCGCCGCAAAATCGCGGGTGAAATGCTGCATCAAATTATGATGGAAGCGCGCATGGCGGTACGTCCGCGTGAAACGCTTTATGAGTCTCTGCTGGCGGCGAAATATCGCTTTGGCGCAGGCAAAAACTGCATTGAAGATGTTAACTTTACGCCGGACAGCTACCGTAAACTGTTGACTAAGACGCTGTTTGTGGCCCGTATTCTGGAAAAATATACCTCTGAGGGTGAAAAAATTGGCCTGATGCTGCCAAACGCGGGGATCAGCGCGGCGGTCATTTTTGGCGCTATTGCGCGTCGACGCATTCCGGCCATGATGAACTACACGGCAGGTGTAAAAGGGCTAACCAGCGCCATTACTGCATCAGAAATCAAAACTATCTTCACTTCCCGACAGTTTCTCGATAAAGGCAAACTTTGGCATTTACCGGAGCAGCTCACCCAGGTGCGCTGGGTTTACCTGGAAGACCTGAAAGCCGATGTGACGTTTAGCGATAAGCTGTGGATTTTCTCACACCTGCTGGCGCCGCATCTGGCGCAGGTGAAACAGCAGCCGGAAGAGGCCGCGGTAATCCTCTTTACCTCTGGCTCGGAAGGTCATCCAAAAGGTGTGGTACACAGCCACAAGAGCATTCTGGCGAACGTCGAGCAGATTAAAACCATCGCCGACTTCACCGCCGACGACCGCTTTATGTCTGCGTTGCCGCTATTCCACTCCTTTGGTCTGACGGTGGGATTATTCACGCCGCTGCTGACCGGCGCAGAAGTGTTTCTTTATCCCAGCCCGCTGCATTACCGCATTGTGCCGGAGCTGGTCTACGACCGGAACTGCACCGTACTGTTTGGTACATCAACGTTCCTTGGCAACTACGCGCGTTTCGCGCATCCCTATGATTTTCACCGTCTGCGCTATGTGGTGGCGGGAGCGGAAAAACTGCAAGACACTACAAAACAGCTGTGGCAGGAGAAATTTGGTCTGCGCGTCCTTGAAGGCTATGGCGTGACGGAATGTGCGCCAGTGGTGTCGATCAACGTGCCGATGGCGGCGAAATCAGGAACGGTAGGGCGTATCTTGCCCGGTATGGATGCCCGACTGTTAGCTGTTCCAGGCATTGAGGACGGAGGGCGTTTACAGCTAAAAGGCCCTAATATTATGAGCGGCTATTTGCGCGTCGAAAAAACCGGCGTGCTGGAAGTGCCGACGGCAGAAAATGCGCAGGGTGAGATTGAGCACGGCTGGTATGACACCGGAGACATCGTGCGCTTTGATGAAAACGGCTTTGTGCAGATCCAGGGACGCGCCAAGCGTTTTGCTAAAATTGCCGGAGAGATGGTCTCGCTGGAAATGGTTGAGCAACTGGCGCTGGCGGTATCTGCGGATAAAATGCACGCCACGGCGATCAAAAGCGATGCCAGCAAAGGTGAGGCGCTGGTGCTGTTCACCACCGACAGCGAACTGACGCGCGAAAAACTGCAGCAGTATGCGCGAGCGCACGGCGTGCCTGAACTTGCCGTGCCGCGTGATATTCGCCACCTGAAACAACTCCCATTACTCGGCAGCGGTAAGCCGGATTTTGTCACGCTGAAAAGCTGGGTCGATGAGCCGGAAAAACAACATGAGTGAGTCAGTGCACACTAACACTTCTATCTGGTCCAAAGGGATGATGTCCGTTATCGCCGCGCAGTTCCTGTCGGCGTTTGGCGATAACGCCTTACTGTTCGCCACGCTGGCTTTGCTTAAGGAACAATTTTATCCGGACTGGAGTCAGCCGATCCTGCAAATGGTGTTTGTGGGCGCTTACATCCTGTTTGCGCCCTTTGTCGGGCAGGTGGCTGACAGCTTTGCCAAAGGCCAGGTGATGATGTTCGCTAACGGCATGAAACTGCTGGGCGCGGCGAGTATTTGCTTCGGCGTTAATCCGTTTCTCGGCTATACGCTGGTGGGGATCGGCGCGGCGGCGTATTCACCAGCCAAGTATGGCATTCTCGGTGAACTGACCACTGGCGACAAACTGGTGAAAGCTAACGGCCTGATGGAAGCCTCCACCATTGCCGCGATTTTACTCGGTTCTGTGGCGGGGGGCGTGCTGGCCGACTGGCACGTGATTGCTGCGCTTTCTGCCTGTGCGCTGGCCTATGCGGGCGCCGTAGTGGCTAACCTGTTTATCCCGAAGCTGGCCGCGGCTCGCCCTGGCCAGTCCTGGCATTTGGGGAAAATGACCCGCAGTTTTTTCTGTGCGGCCACTTCGCTGTGGCGTAACGGTGAAACGCGTTTCTCATTGGTGGGAACCAGCCTCTTTTGGGGCGCTGGCGTCACGCTGCGTTTTCTGTTGGTGCTGTGGGTACCGGTGGCGCTGGGCATCACCGATAACGCCACACCTACTTACCTGAATGCCATGGTGGCGATTGGGATTGTGGTCGGCGCGGGTGCGGCAGCGAAGCTGGTGACGCTGGAAACCGTGTCGCGCTGTATGCCTGCGGGGATCCTGATTGGCGTCGTGGTGCTGATCTTCTCGCTGCAACATGCGCTGCTTCCGGCCTACGCGTTGCTGATGCTTATCGGCGTGTCAGGCGGGTTCTTTGTGGTGCCGCTGAATGCGTTGTTACAGGAGCGGGGCAAGAAAAGCGTCGGTGCGGGTAATGCGATTGCGGTGCAAAACCTGGGTGAAAACAGCGCGATGCTGCTGATGCTGGGTATTTACTCGCTGGCGGTGCTGGTGGGGATCCCGGCGGTAGCGATTGGTATTGGATTTGGCGCGCTGTTTGCGCTGGCGATTGCGGCGCTATGGATTTGGCAGCGCCGCCATTAGTCTGTGACGTGTAGTTGCCTTATCGGGCCTACAGGGAATGCTTTCTGTAGGCCTGATAAGCGTAGCGCCATCAGGCACTAACCGTTATGGTGCAGGATAGGTATACACCTGATGCACCGCTTCAATCTCGGCCAGAACTTCTTCGCTCAACGCCAGATGCAGGCTTTCAACGTTGGTTTTTAACTGCTCCATCGTCGTTGCTCCCAGCAGGGTGCTGGCGACAAACGGCTGACGACGCACGAATGCCAGCGCCATTTGCGCAGGATCCAGATTATGGCGTTTCGCGATATCCACATAGGCTGCAACGGCCTTTTGCGTTTGCTCACCGCTGTAGCGTGTGAAACGGCTAAACAACGTATTACGTGCGCCGGCAGGCTTCGCGCCGTTCAGATACTTACCGGTTAGCGTACCGAAGCCCAGGCAAGAATAGGCCAGTAGTTCAACCCCTTCGTACTGGCTGACTTCTGCCAGTCCAACTTCATAGCTACGGTTCAGCAGGCTGTAGGGATTCTGGATAGTGGCGATGCGCGGCAGATCGTGTTTGTCCGCCAGATGCAGATAACGCATCACGCCAAACGCGGTTTCATTGGAAACGCCGATGTAGCGAATTTTTCCCGCGCGCTGAAACTCAGCCAGCGCGTCCAGCGTATCCAGCAGGGAGACGACCGGCGCGGAGTCCGTCCAGCTGTAGCCTAACTTACCAAAGCAGTTGGTGGGGCGCTGCGGCCAGTGAACCTGATACAGATCCAGGTAATCGGTTTGCAGTCTTTTCAGACTGTCGTGCAGCGCTTCACGGATATTTTTACGGTCCAGCGCCTGATTTGGTCGAATGCCGCTGTCGTTGTTACGTGATGGCCCACTGACCTTCGACGCCACGATTAGCTTTTCGCGGCTACCGTGTTTGGCTAGCCAGTTGCCCACGTAAGTTTCGGTGAGCCCCTGGGTTTCAGGACGCGGCGGTACCGGATACATCTCGGCAACGTCGATCAAATTTATGCCTTGTGCCACGGCATAATCGAGCTGTGCATGGGCGTCGGCTTCGCTGTTTTGTTCACCAAACGTCATTGTGCCCAGCCCCAGTGTACTGACTTCCAGCGAGCTGTGGGGTATACGGTGATATTGCATAGCCGTTTCCTTTTTATAATCACAACATAAGGATTATAAAAATGGCTGAGGGAAGAGAAAAAGGGAAGTAAAATTGTTAAGGCCAGCGCGCTGCTGACCTCAACCATCAGCGTTCAATGATTTGAGATACATCGTCGCGGTTGATCTGCATCGCATTGCCTTGCTGATCGTGGTAGCTCACCAGACCGGTATCGTCGTCAATCTCTGGTTTTCCGTCGGTCAGGATCATTCGGCCATCTTTTGTCGCCATTACATAATCGCTGCTGCACCCAGAAACTACAAAAGCCAGTCCTACGGCGGAAATCAAAACTGCCCATTTTTTCATCTGCTTATCCTCTCATGGCCTGCGTCTGACAATAGTTTAGTAATAACGCGAAGTTATGCATGACGAAAGCAGTAAAATCTTAAACTGTGAGAAGAGGTAGGTCCGGCGCGGTATTCGCTCCCCTTGCGGGGAGCGACAGATTTCATCAGAGCGGATTTTTTTTATTACGCCACAGGTTCAGTGTCTCTACCGCGATAGAGAAGAACATGGCGAAATAGATGTATCCTTTCGGAACGTGGACGTCGAAACTTTCCAGAATTAGCGTAAAACCGACCAGAATCAGGAAAGAGAGCGCCAGCATTTTCACTGAAGGGTGACGATCGACAAACTCACCAATTGGGCGAGCAGCAAACATCATCACGCCCACGGCAATCACCACCGCCGCCATCATGATAAACAGATGGTCAGACAAGCCTACCGCTGTAATTACGGAATCCAGACTGAAGATAATGTCTAACAACATGATCTGCACAATCGCGCCCAGGAATGAAGAGACACGGGTTTTCAGTCCCTCTTCCTCACCTTCAATGGATTCGTGGATCTCTTTACTGGCTTTCCAGATCAGGAACAACCCGCCGAGCAGAAGGATCAGGTCGCGCGCCGAAATCGCCTCGCCAAATACCTCGAACAACGGGTTTGTCAGCCGTGTTACCCAGGCGATAGAGGCCAGCAGCGCCAGACGCATAATCATTGCTGCCGCCAGCCCAATACGTCGGGCATGATTGCGTTGCGCTGTCGGAAGTTTGGCTACAACCAGAGAGAGGAAAATAATATTGTCGATCCCAAGAACGATCTCCAGCAGCGTCAGCGTACCGAGCGCAAGCCAGGCGTTAGGATCGGTTATCCATGCAAATAACATCGAGCAAAGTCCTGCCAAAAAAAAGAAGCGGTAATTATAGGCCCGTAACGCGGCGGGTGAAAGGCCGGACGGTGCCTATTGCGGCTGGAATAAGAAATGCCGCTCAAGCAATGCGCGCGTGAAGTTCTTTTTCAGATAAAACCCGCGCGGCAGGGTCAGGATGGGTTCGCCATGGGCGCCAATCGCTTCGGTAAGCGCTCGGGCATTGGCGGCTTTGGGACGCAGTTGTAACACTTCCCCATGGCGAGCGGTGATGCGTTCGACGTGGCCTAGCACAATCATGTCCATTAGTTCTTCCCAGTCCAACCGTAATTGCTGGTCTTCTTCGTCGTTCGGGCTCCAGAGCAAGGGCGAGCCGACGCGACGTTCAGCCAGTGGAATACTGCGTTCACCCTCTACCGGGATCCACAGTACGCGTTTAAGTTTGTGCCGCACATGGCTGGTTTCCCAGGTGACGCCTGTATTGCCAGTTAACGGCGCTACGCATACGAAGGTGGTTTCCAGCGGTCTGCCAAGACTGTCCACAGGGATCGTTTTCAGCTCCACGCCCAGCGCCGCAAAATCCTGCTCCGGCTTGCTGCCTGCGCTGGCGCCCAGCCAAATTTCCAGCAGGACGCCAATCCAGCCTTTATCACGCTTGAGATCCCTGGGGGTGACGAGTCCCGCCATGGTCGCCAATTCTCCCAACGAGTAGCCCGCAAGCTGCCGCGCCTGAGTCAGCAATTGGGCTTCAGAGTCAGGTGGAGAAAGTAGCGGATGGAGTTCTGGCATCGGATTAACCCTTAGGTGAAAAAATGAGCAATGATTTTATACCGTGTGGACAGAGTTTATCTTTTTCCACATGCTTTATTCAATTATATGATTTATATTGGTTTTTATATTCACACGCGCGCAGTTGCGCAACAGCAATGCGGGTTTTCCAATTCTGGTCACTGACAATGAACAGGATCTTACACCATGTTATCCACAGAAAGATGGGATAACTGTGAAAAACCCCCACTACTGTTTCAATTTACAGCCTTGACGTGCGACGAAAATCGAATTTTTACACAAATTGTGCCTAACTTATTGGCATAATCTGTGGATAAAACCAACGCTGGTCGATCTTTCATCAGCGTGAAGATCGTGTGCGTGACACACATCACATTTATGTGTTTGCGTTGGTATCGATCGTTTTTAACTTAATGAATATATAAGACTATTTTTTATATGTGACGAATGTCTTATTCGGACTGTTCTGGGTTTTCCCATAGTAATTCCGTACTTCTTCACAACTATATCCACAGAAAAGGTGAATAAAATCGCCCAGAATGCCCTTCTTCTGTTTATAACTCGGGGCTTCGCTGTGAGTTATTCAATTGTTATTAGAATATCGCACCCTTAACAGAGTGGTTTACCGCCTCTCAGGAGTGTGAAACAATCGTTTGTATATAAGGTTTATGTTGGGGTAGTCCGGTGATTGATGACGATGGCTACCGCCCGAATGTAGGGATAGTAATTTGTAACCGCCAGGGGCAGGTCATGTGGGCCCGGCGATTTGGTCAGCACTCCTGGCAATTCCCACAAGGTGGGATAAACGCAGGAGAGACAGCAGAGCAGGCGATGTACCGGGAACTCTTTGAAGAAGTGGGTCTCAGCCGTAAAGATGTACGGATCCTTGCTTCTACTCGTAACTGGTTGCGTTACAAGTTACCGAAACGTTTGGTGCGTTGGGACACAAAGCCGGTTTGTATCGGCCAGAAACAAAAATGGTTTCTTCTGCAATTAGTCAGCAGCGATGCTGAAATTAATATGCAAACCAGCAGTACACCTGAGTTCGACGGCTGGCGCTGGGTGAGTTACTGGTATCCGGTTCGACAGGTGGTGTCATTTAAACGCGATGTCTATCGCAGGGTGATGAAAGAATTCGCAAGTGTTGTCATGGCGCTTCAGGAGAGCACTCCTAAACCGCAAAGCGCACCTGCGTACAGACGTAAAAGAGGTTAAGCTACGCAAATTATGCTCACCCGCCTGCGCGAAATAGTCGAAAAGGTGGCCAGTGCTCCGCGTCTTAATGAGGCGCTCAATATACTGGTTACCGACATCTGTCTTGCGATGGATACAGAGGTCTGCTCGGTCTATCTGGCCGATCACGACCGACGTTGTTATTACCTCATGGCGACACGAGGTCTGAAAAAACCACGTGGTCGCACCGTCGCACTCGCGTTTGATGAAGGTATCGTTGGCCTGGTTGGCAGGCTGGCGGAACCTATCAACCTCGCCGATGCGCAAAAACATCCCAGCTTTAAATACATTCCTTCGGTAAAAGAAGAGCGCTTTCGTGCGTTCTTAGGCGTACCGATTATTCAGCGTCGTCAGCTGTTAGGTGTGCTGGTGGTGCAGCAGCGTGAATTACGTCAGTACGACGAAAGCGAAGAGTCTTTCCTGGTGACGCTCGCCACGCAAATGGCGGCCATACTTTCCCAGTCGCAACTGAACGCACTGTTCGGCCAATACCGGCAAACGCGTATCCGTGCATTGCCTGCCGCTCCCGGCGTAGCCATTGCCGAAGGCTGGCAGGATGCAACGCTACCGCTGATGGAGCAGGTCTATCAGGCTTCAACGCTGGACCCGGTGCTTGAGCGCGAGCGGCTGACCGGCGCGCTGGAAGAGGCGGCGAACGAATTCCGCCGTTACAGCAAACGCTTTACCGCCGGGGCGCAGAAAGAAACGGCGGCGATCTTTGATCTCTACTCGCACCTGCTTTCTGATACCCGCCTGCGCCGCGAACTGTTTGCGGAAGTGGATAACGGCTCGGTGGCTGAGTGGGCCGTTAAAACGATCATCGAAAAATTTGCCGAACAGTTTGCCGCGCTGAGCGATAACTATCTCAAAGAGCGGGCCGGAGATTTACGCGCGCTGGGCCAGCGTCTGCTGTTCCATCTTGACGACTCGATCCAGGGACCGAATGCCTGGCCGGAACGTTTTGTGCTGGTGGCGGATGAGCTTTCCGCTACGACGCTGGCGGAACTTCCCCAGGACCGGTTAGTCGGCGTGGTTGTCCGGGACGGCGCAGCCAACTCTCATGCGGCGATTATGGTGCGTGCGCTGGGTATTCCTACCGTCATGGGGGCTGATATCCAGCCGTCAGTACTACACCGTCGAACGTTGGTGGTGGATGGTTATCGTGGTGAAGTGCTGGTCGATCCGGAACCGGTATTGGTCCAGGAATACCAGCGCCTTATCAGCGAAGAGATCGAGCTGAGCCGCCTGGCGGAAGATGACGTTAACCAACCGGCGCAGTTAAAAAGCGGCGAGCGCGTGAAGGTGATGCTCAATGCGGGTCTCAGCCCGGAACATGAAGAGAAGCTGGGCAGTCGGATCGATGGCATTGGTCTGTATCGCACAGAAATTCCTTTCATGCTGCAAAGCGGCTTTCCTTCGGAAGAAGAACAGGTTGCGCAGTATCAAGGGATGCTGCAAATGTTTAACGACAAGCCGGTGACTCTGCGGACGCTGGATGTCGGGGCCGATAAACAGCTGCCCTACATGCCGATCAGTGAAGAGAACCCATGCCTTGGCTGGCGTGGGATCCGCATTACGCTCGATCAACCGGAGATCTTTTTGATCCAGGTCCGGGCCATGCTGCGTGCAAACGCGGCAACCGGTAACCTGAGCATTTTACTGCCGATGGTGACCAGTATTGATGAAGTGGACGAAGCGCGACGCCTGATTGAACGCGCCGGACGCGAAGTGGAAGAGATGATCGGTTACGCAATCCCGAAACCGCGCATCGGCATCATGCTGGAAGTTCCGTCGATGGTGTTTATGTTGCCGCATCTGGCTAACCGGATAGACTTTATCTCGGTCGGAACCAACGATCTCACCCAATACATTCTGGCCGTTGATCGTAACAATACGCGGGTGGCCAGCATTTATGACAGCCTGCATCCGGGGATGTTACGTGCGCTGGCGATGATTGCGCAGGAAGCCGAAAGAAGCGGTATCGATTTGCGCTTATGCGGTGAAATGGCGGGCGATCCGATGTGCGTGGCCATTCTGATCGGCCTGGGTTTCCGTCATTTATCAATGAACGGTCGATCCGTGGCTCGCGTTAAATATCTGCTGCGCCATATCGATTTTGGCGAGGCGCAAACGCTGGCCCAGCGCAGCCTGGAAGCGCAGATGGCGGCAGAAGTACGCCATCAGGTGGCGGCCTTTATGGAGCGCCGTGGCATGGGGGGGCTGATTCGCGGGGGACTGTAGGCCTGATAAGCGTAACGTTGCCAGGCATTACGGGGGAAAGATTACCTATACAGATCTTTTACATCTTCCCGGCATCCGCTGCGATCCCCTTGTGCTATCATTCGCACCTTTGGAGCGCCTGCTTTATGCAGGCGCGCTTATCAATTGCTGTCTGACTTCAGCGAAATAACAAGAACTTGTGGTGACAGATGACCAGTAGCTATCTGCATTTTCCGGATTTCGATCCGGTCATTTTCTCAATCGGACCCGTCGCGCTTCACTGGTACGGCTTGATGTATTTGGTGGGTTTTATTTTCGCGATGTGGCTGGCGACGCGCCGTGCTAATCGTCCGGGCAGTGGCTGGACTAAAAATGAAGTAGAAAACTTACTGTATGCAGGCTTCCTCGGGGTTTTCCTCGGCGGACGTATTGGTTACGTACTGTTCTATAACTTCCCATTGTTCCTCGATAATCCGCTGTATCTGTTCCGCGTCTGGGATGGCGGTATGTCCTTCCACGGCGGACTTATCGGCGTGATTCTGGTGATGATTATCTTCGCCAGACGCACCAAGCGTTCGTTCTTCCAGGTTTCTGATTTCATCGCTCCGCTGATCCCGTTTGGTCTGGGCGCAGGGCGTCTGGGCAACTTTATCAACGGTGAACTGTGGGGACGCGTCGACCCGAACTTCAAGTATGCCATGCTGTTCCCGGGCTCCCGTACCGAAGATATTTTACTGCTGCAAACCAACCCGCAGTGGCAGTCCATTTTTGATACCTACGGCTCGCTGCCGCGTCACGCCTCGCAGCTTTATGAGATGGCGCTGGAAGGGGTTGTACTGTTTATCATTCTGAACCTGTACATTCGCAAGCCGCGTCCTATGGGGGCGGTGTCCGGTCTGTTCCTGATTGGTTATGGCGCGTTTCGTATTATCGTTGAATTCTTCCGCCAGCCGGACGCACAGTTTACCGGCACCTGGGTGCAGTACATCAGCATGGGACAGATCCTCTCTATCCCGATGATTGTCGCAGGCATTATTATGATGGTTTGGGCGTACCGCCGTAGCCCACAGCAACACGTTTCCTGAGGAACCATGAAACAGTATTTAGAACTGATGCAAAAAGTGCTGGATGAAGGCACAAAGAAAAACGACCGTACCGGAACCGGAACGCTTTCCATTTTTGGCCATCAGATGCGTTTTAATCTGCAGGAAGGGTTCCCGCTGGTTACGACCAAACGCTGCCATTTACGCTCGATCATTCATGAGCTGCTGTGGTTTTTGCAGGGCGATACTAACGTTGCCTACCTGCATGAAAACAACGTCTCAATCTGGGATGAATGGGCGGATGAAAACGGTAATTTAGGCCCGGTTTATGGCAAACAGTGGCGCGCGTGGCCAACGCCGGACGGTCGCCATATTGACCAGATCACCACGGTGCTAAACCAGCTGAAAAATGACCCGGACTCTCGACGCATCATCGTTTCCGCATGGAACGTCGGTGAGCTGGATAAGATGGCGCTGGCGCCGTGCCATGCTTTCTTCCAGTTCTATGTGGCGGATGGCAAGCTCTCCTGCCAGCTGTATCAACGTTCGTGCGATGTGTTCCTCGGTCTGCCATTCAACATTGCCAGCTACGCCTTACTGGTACACATGATGGCGCAGCAGTGCGACCTTGAAGTGGGTGATTTTGTCTGGACCGGCGGCGACACGCACCTGTACAGCAATCATATGGATCAAACGCATCTGCAGCTTAGCCGCGAACCGCGCGCGTTGCCGAAGCTGATCATCAAACGTAAGCCTGAATCTATCTTTGATTATCGCTTCGAAGATTTCGAAATCGAAGGCTACGATCCACATCCCGGTATTAAAGCGCCAGTGGCTATCTAACCGGGCTTGATGCTGTCACAACCGACGCCTTCGCGCGTCGGTTTTTTTTGTCTGTCATTTCATTCTTCGGCGCGGGTTCCTGAAATATTGCAACGCTCTGCAACGCGTCAAATATTCCCCGTAGCTCGCCGTAGAAACCGAATTTCCCGCTCGTTATTCATTTTCCTCACGCCATACTGGCGGCATGAAAAAACAACAAGGCTACACGTTTCTCGAAACCCTGATTGCGATGCTGATTGTCGCGGCGCTTGGCGCGTCCGGGTTGTATGGCTGGCAGTACTGGCAACAGCAACAGCGCCTGTGGCAGACCGCCTGTCAGGTGCGGGACTACCTGCTGCAACTACGTGAAGATGCTAACTGGCGTAACCGCGATCACGTGATAAGCGTGATGGAGGATGGGCCATCGTGGTGTCTGGTCAGTTCTGCGGCTTTACAAGACGGGTGTAAACCGACTTCACCGCTGGTGTTTGCACCGCGATGGGACGATGTCGAAATGGCAGAGATAACGCCTTCACTGGCCTTTTTTGGGCTGCGCAATACGGCATGGGCTGGACATATTCGTCTGAAAAATGCGGCAGGCGAATGGCGCGTGGTGGTGTCAGGCTGGGGGCGGATCAGGCTTTGCGAGCGCGATGAGGCCAGGTCATGTCTGTAAACGAGCGGGGTTTTTCACTGCTGGAGGTGCTCATTGCTATGGTCATTAGCAGCATTTTACTGCTTAGCGCAGCGCGATTTTTACCCGCTCTGCAGCGAGAGATCCTGCGCAATACGCGCCAGCTAGCGCTGGAGGATGAAATATGGCAGCGGGTCTATACCGTGGCAAAACATCTTCAGCGGGCAGGGTATTGCCGGGGAAGCTGTGTCGGAGAGGGACTGGTGATATCGGCTAAGGGTGACTGTGTCATTGCCCGTTGGGATGCCAACAGTAACGGCATTTGGGAGAGCGTTCCCGCGAAAGAGTCCGATACCATCGGATTTCGTTTACAGGACAACGTCCTGGAGACCCAGCGAGGAGCAACGAGTTGTAATGGCAAAGGGTGGGAGAAAATGACCGATCCAGCCACGATAGAGATTCAGGCGTTTAAGGTTGAGCGCCTGAATATTCGCGGATTTCAACCACTCCTTACGTTGCGTTTGCGTGGAGTGAGCAACGTCGAACCGCAAAAAGTCATTGAAGCCTTTTACAGTGTGACAGGTTTCAACCTGTGAATAGTGAGCGAGGTGTTTCGTCCCTGGCGATGGTCCTGCTACTGCTGGTGCTCGGCAGCCTGTTATTGCAGGGTGTTAGCCGACAAGAAACGAGTTTTGCATCGCGTGTTACAACGGAAAGTCGGTCTTTGCAACGGCAGGCGGTAGTGCAATCCGCCATCGAATGGGGACGCATGCAGTCCTGGGGCTTACAACCGGCTTTACAGTGTCGGCGTTATTCCGGGCAGGATGTCGCGGTTTGCCTGCGACGACTTACTGAGACTTCCGTGCTGCTTATTGCGCATTATGAAGGGGTATCGTTATGGCGTCAGGGAGCGGTTATCGATGGCAATATCGAATTTTCGGCGCATGGCTGGAGCGATTTTTGTCCGTTAAAGGCGGTAGCGTTATGTCTGACTCCCTGAACAGACAACGTGGTTTTAGCCTGCCGGAAGTGATGCTGGCAATGGTGCTGATGATCATGGTTGTGACTGCGCTATCGGGATACCAGCGGGCGTTGATGAACAGTTTTATCGTCAGAAACCAGTATCAGCAACTCTGGCGTCACGCCTGGCAGCAAACCCAGCTGTATCCGTTTTCACCACCTGTGAACTGGCAGGTTAACCGAATGCAGACAACGGAAGCAGGATGTGTCAGCATCAGCGTTAAAATTTCTTCACCTCTGGGCAGGCAGGGTCAAATGACACGTCTGCATTGCCCGAACCGTCAGTAGTCAGGAGCCGCTATGTTAAGGGTCTACCACTCCAATCGTCTGGATGTGCTGGAAGCGTTAATGGAGTTTATCGTTGAGCGCGAGCGGTTGGACGATCCCTTTGAGCCGGAAATGATCCTGGTGCAAAGCACCGGTATGGCGCAGTGGCTACAGATGACCCTTGCACAGAAATTTGGTATCGCCGCCAACATCGATTTCCCGCTACCCGCGAGTTTTATCTGGGATATGTTTGTGCGCGTGCTGCCGGATATCCCGAAAGAGAGCGCGTTCAGCAAACAGAGCATGAGCTGGAAGTTAATGACTCTGCTGCCGCAATTGCTGGATAACGATGACTTCGCACTGCTGCGACACTATCTGACGGACGACACCGATAAACGTAAGCTGTTTCAGCTTTCCTCTCGCGCGGCGGACCTTTTCGATCAGTATTTAGTTTATCGCCCTGACTGGTTAACGCAGTGGGAAGCGGGGCGCCAGATTGAAGGACTCGGCGAGGCTCAGGCATGGCAGGCGCCGTTGTGGAAAGCGCTGGTGGAATACACCGCTGAACTGGGTCAACCGCGCTGGCATCGCGCCAATTTATATCAGCGATTTATTCACACCCTGGAAAATGCGTCTGAATGTCCGCAGGGGCTGCCTTCTCGCGTCTTTATTTGCGGAATTTCGGCGCTACCGCCGGTTTACCTGCAGGCCTTGCAGGCGTTGGGTAAGCACATTGATATTCATCTGCTGTTTACCAACCCTTGTCGCTACTATTGGGGCGACATTAAAGATCCCGCCTGGCTGGCAAAGCTGTTGGCGCGTCAGCGTCGGCACAGTTTTGAAGAACGTCACCTGCCGCTGTTTCGTGATACTCAGAATGCGGCAGGATTGTTTAACAGTGATGGTGAGCAGGATGTAGGCAACCCGATGCTGGCCTCGTGGGGTAAGTTGGGACGTGATTATATTTATCTGCTTTCAGAACTGGAAAACAGCCAGGAGCTGGATGCGTTTGTCGATATAACCTCAGACAATCTTTTGCATAACATTCAGTCGGATATCCTCGAGTTACAAAGCCGGGCCGTGGCGGGCGTTACGCTGGACGAGTATTCCCGGAGCGATAACAAACGACTGCTTGATGTGAACGACACCAGCGTGACTTTCCATGTCTGCCATAGCCCTCAGCGTGAAGTGGAAATTCTTCATGACCGACTGCTGGCAATGCTGGAAGCAGATCCCACGCTGACGCCGCGCGACATTATCGTGATGGTGGCGGATATCGACAGCTACAGCCCGTTCATTCAGGCGGTTTTTGGCAGCGCGCCAGCCGACCGTTACTTACCCTATGCGATTTCCGACCGTCGGGCGCGTCAGTCTCATCCTGTCTTGCAGGCCTTTATCAGTCTTCTGTCGCTGCCGGATAGCCGTTTTGTCTCTGAGGATGTGCTGGCATTACTGGATGTCCCCGTGCTGGCGGCACGTTTCAATATTGATGAAGATGGTCTGCGCTATCTTCGTTTGTGGGTTAATGAATCAGGTATTCGCTGGGGAATTGACGACGATAACGTGCGTGAACTGGAACTTCCGCCAACGGGTCAACATACCTGGCAATTTGGTTTAACGCGCATGCTGCTCGGCTATGCGATGGAAAGCGCCCAGGGCGAGTGGCAATCGGTATTGCCCTACGATGAGTCGAGCGGTTTGATTGCCGAACTGGTAGGGCATCTGGCCTCGTTACTGATGCAGCTTAATCTCTGGCGTCGAGGACTGGCGCAGGAGCGCCCGCTGGAAGAGTGGCTGCCTGTTTGTCGGGACATGCTTAATGATTTCTTCCTGCCGGATGCGGATACCGAAGCGGCGATGACGCTGATTGAACAGCAGTGGCAGGCCATTATTACTGAAGGACTGGGGGCTGAGTATGGCGATGCCGTACCGCTTTCCTTGCTACGTGATGAGCTGGCGCAGCGTCTCGACCAGGAACGCATTAGCCAGCGCTTCCTGGCGGGGCCCGTTAACATTTGTACGCTGATGCCGATGCGCTCTATTCCTTTTAAGGTTGTATGCCTGCTGGGCATGAACGATGGCGTTTATCCGCGTCAGCTTGCGCCGCTGGGCTTTGATCTGATGAGTCAAAAACCGATGCGGGGCGATCGCAGCCGTCGCGATGATGACCGTTATCTGTTCCTCGAAGCATTAATTTCGGCGCAGCAAACGCTCTACATCAGCTACATTGGCCGCTCAATTCAGGATAACAGCGAACGCTTCCCGTCGGTATTGGTGCAGGAACTGATGGATTACATCGGGCAAAGCCACTATTTGCCGGGCGACGAATCGTTGACCTGCGATCAAAGCGAGGCCCGGGTAAAAGCGCACATTACCTGTCTGCATACCCGCATGCCTTTTGACGCACAAAACTATCAGCCCGGCGAACAGCAAAGCTACGCCCGGGAGTGGCTGCCTGCGGCGAGCATGTCAGGAAAAGCGCATACGGATTTTGTGCAGCCTCTCCCCTTTGAAATGCCAGCCACGTTAACGCTGGAAACGTTACAGCGATTTTGGGCTCATCCGGTACGGGCCTTTTTTCAGATGCGTTTGCAGGTCAACTTTCGTTCTGAAGAAAGTGAGATCCCGGAAACTGAACCTTTTGTTCTGGAAGGATTAACTCGCTATCAGCTTAATCAGCAATTGCTTAACACGCTGGTTGAAGAGAACGATGCTGAACGATTGTTTCGCCGTTTTCGTGCGGCAGGCGTGCTGCCCTATGGGTCATTTGGCGAAATTCTGTGGGATACGCAGCGTCAGGAGATGCAGTCGCTGGCTGAACGCATTATCGCCTGCCGTCAGCCTTGCCAGAGCATGGAGATTGATCTCATCTGTAACGGTGTGCAAATCACCGGTTGGCTGCCGCAGGTGCAAGAAGACGGTTTGTTGCGCTGGCGCCCATCATTAATAAGCATTGCCCAGGGAGTGCAACTTTGGCTGGAACATCTTGTCTATTGTGCCAGTGGCGGTACGGGAGAGAGTCGGTTGTTCCTGCGCAAAGACGGGGAATGGCGTTTCCCGCCACTGGCGGCAGAACAGGCGCTGCTGTATTTGTCGCAGCTCATTGAGGGATATCGGGAAGGCATGTCGTCGCCATTGCTGGTATTACCGGAAAGCGGCGGCGCATGGATAAAAACCTGTTATGACGCTGCAAATGATGCCATGTTAGAGGACGACGATACGCTGCAAAAAGCGCGCAGTAAGTTTTTGCAGGCTTATGAAGGCAACATGATGGTTCGTGGCGAAGGCGATGATATCTGGTATCAACGCCTGTGGCGTCAACTGGATGCCGAGACGCTGGAACGCATTGTTTTACAGTCACAGCGCTATCTGTTACCGATTTTTCGCTTTAACCAGTCCCGATGATTGTATAAAAATTGCGCAATTTGATAGCTTCCACTATGATGCGCATTCTGTCACGGACTGATTCTTAAAAAGAGAAGATGCTGACTTGTTCAGCACGAAGTCTTGCCCTGTTCATGCCACGTATTGATACGTGGTTTGCAGTGAACAGGTGAATACGTTAATGATGAGGTTTGTGAATGCCCCGCAGCACCTGGTTCAGCGCATTACTGTTGTTCGTCGCCCTTTGGGTTCCCGTAAGTCAGGCAGATACCGGTTGGCAGCCTTTAGCTGAAACCATCCGTAAAAGCGATAAAGATACCCGCCAGTATCAGGCCGTGCGCCTTGATAACGGCATGGTCGTGTTGCTGGTATCCGATCCGCAGGCCGTGAAATCCCTTTCTGCACTGGTGGTGCCTGTTGGCTCGCTGGAAGATCCGGACGATCATCAGGGGCTGGCGCATTATCTCGAACACATGTGTCTGATGGGCTCGAAAAAATACCCGCAGCCCGACAGCCTGGCTGAATTCCTGAAAATGCATGGCGGCAGCCACAACGCCAGCACAGCGCCTTACCGTACGGCTTTTTATCTTGAAGTCGAAAACGACGCGCTGGTGGGGGCAGTGGATCGACTGGCGGACGCGATCGCTGATCCGTTGCTGGATAAAAAATATGCCGATCGCGAGCGTAACGCGGTGAACTCCGAGCTGACGCTGGCGCGTACCCGGGATGGGATGCGTATGGCGCAGGTCAGCGCTGAGACGATCAACCCGGCGCACCCTGGCTCGCGTTTCTCTGGCGGAAATCTGGAGACATTAAGCGATAAACCGGGTAACCCGGTGGTGCTGGCATTACAAAAATTTCATGAAAAGTACTACTCCGCGAACCTGATGAAGGCGGTGATTTATAGTAATAAACCACTGCCAGACTTGGCGCGGATAGCCGCTGATACTTTCGGCCGCGTACCGAACAGAAATATCGAAAAACCGGAAATCACCGTACCGGTTGTCACCGACGCACAGAAAGGCATCATCATCCACTATGTGCCGGCAATGCCGCGTAAAGTCCTGCGCGTCGAGTTTCGTATCGATAACAACAGCGCAAAGTTCCGCAGTAAAACTGATGAACTGATAACCTACCTGATTGGCAATCGTAGTCCTGGTACGCTGTCCGACTGGCTGCAAAAACAGGGGCTGGTGGAGGGCATTCGCGCCGATTCCGATCCGGTGGTTAATGGTAACAGCGGGGTATTAGCCATTTCTGCGACGTTAACCGACAAAGGGTTGGCGAACCGCGATGAAGTTGTTGCGGCCATCTTTAGCTATCTCAATCTGTTACGTGAGAAAGGCGTCGATAAACGCTACTTTAACGAACTGGCGCACGTGCTGGATCTCGATTTCCGTTATCCTTCAATCACTCGTGATATGGACTACGTGGAATGGCTGGCTGATACCATGATCCGCGTTCCCGTCGAGCATACGTTGGATGCGGTGAATATTGCCGACCAATATGATGCGCAAGCCATTGCGCAACGTCTGGCAATGATGACGCCGCAGAATGCGCGTATCTGGTATATCAGCGCGAAAGAACCGCATAATAAAACCGCTTATTTTGTCGATGCGCCTTATCAGGTGGACAAAATCAGCGACAAAACCTTTGCTGACTGGCAGCAAAAAGCACAGGGCATTGCGCTGTCTTTGCCAGAGCTGAACCCCTACATTCCGGATGATTTCACGCTGATCAAAGCGGATAAAAAATACGCTCACCCGGAACTGATCGTCGATGAGCCGGATTTGCGCGTGGTGTATGCGCCGAGCCAGTATTTTGCCAGCGAGCCGAAGGCTGATGTCAGCGTGATCCTGCGTAACCCGAAAGCGATGGACAGCGCGCGCAATCAGGTATTATTCGCCCTGAACGATTACCTGGCGGGAATCGCGCTCGATCAGTTAAGCAACCAGGCATCGGTGGGTGGAATAGGTTTTTCGACCAACGCTAACAATGGTCTGATGCTTAACGCTAACGGTTACACTCAACGTCTGCCGCAGCTTTTTCAGGCGTTATTGAGCGGTTATTTCAGCTACACCTCAACGGATGAACAACTGGCACAGGCGAAATCCTGGTACGCCCAGATGATGGACTCTGCGGAAAAAGGTAAAGCCTACGATCAGGCGATTATGCCGGTGCAAATGCTGTCTCAGGTGCCCTATTTCTCACGCGATGAACGTCGCGCGCTATTGCCATCCATTACGTTGCAAGAGGTGATGTCCTACCGCGATGCGTTAAAAGCGGGGGCGCGGCCTGAGTTCCTGGTGGTGGGTAATATGAGCAAAGCTCAGGCTACAACCATGGCGCAGGATATTCAGAAACAGCTTGGCGCAAAGGGTTCGCAGTGGTGCCGGAACAAAGAAGTTGTCGTGGACAAGAAGCAGTCCGTCATCTTTGAGAAAGCGGGCAGCAGCACGGATTCTGCGCTGGCGGCGGTATTTGTGCCAACTGGCTATGACGAATACAGCAGTTCAGCCTACAGCGCCATGTTAGGGCAAATTGTTCAGCCGTGGTTCTACAATCAACTGCGTACTGAAGAGCAGTTAGGCTATGCCGTATTTGCTTTCCCGATGAGCGTTGGGCGTCAGTGGGGGATGGGGTTCCTGTTACAAAGCAGTGATAAGCAACCGTCTTACCTCTGGGAGCGTTATAAAGCATTTTTCCCGACGGCGGAAGCGAAGCTGCGGGCAATGAAACCTGAAGAGTTTGCACAAATTCAGCAGGCGATCATTGCGCAAATGCTACAGGCGCCGCAAACGCTGGGGGAAGAAGCCTCACAGTTAAGCAAAGATTTTGATCGCGGCAATATACGCTTCGATTCACGTGATAAAATAGTGGCTCAGATTAAACTGCTGACGCCGCAAAAACTTGCCGACTTCTTCCATCAGGCGGTGGTTGAGCCGCAAGGCATGGCGATACTGTCACAGGTTTCCGGCAGTCAGAACGGGAAAGCAGAATACGTGCGCCCGGAAGGCTGGAAAGTGTGGCAGACCGTCAGCGCGTTGCAGCAAACCTTACCCCTGATGAGTGACAAGAATGAATGATGCCGCTGAGTCCCTTGATCCACTGCGCTTGCCCCTGACGGGCGAGCGCCTGATTGAAGCCTCTGCGGGCACCGGTAAAACTTTTACCATCGCCGCCCTGTATTTACGTTTACTTCTTGGACTGGGCGGCTCTGCCGCCTTTCCACGTCCTCTGACCGTTGAAGAACTGTTAGTGGTCACCTTTACCGAGGCGGCCACAGAGGAACTGCGTGGCCGAATTCGTAGCAACATTCATGAGCTGCGCATTGCCTGCCTGCGTGAAACCACCGACAACCCGCTATATGCCCGTTTGTTAGACGAAATAGCCGATAAAAAACAGGCCGCCCAGTGGCTGCTATTGGCTGAAAGACAGATGGATGAAGCGGCGGTGTTTACCATTCATGGTTTTTGTCAGCGCATGCTGAGCCTCAACGCCTTTGAGTCAGGCATGCTGTTTGAACAGCAACTGATTGAAGACGAATCACTGCTGCGTTATCAGGCGTGCGCGGACTTCTGGCGGCGGCATTGCTATCCGTTGTCCCGCGACATTGCGCAGGTCATTTTTGAAACGTGGAAAGGTCCTCAGGCGCTATTGAGGGATATCGATCGCTATCTGCAGGGCGAAGCGCCGGTGATCAAGGCTCCCCCGTCCGATGACGAAACGCTGGCCTCCCGACACGAACAAATTCTCGCCCGCATTAACCGGATTAAGCAGCAATGGCGCGGCTCTGTTGATGAGCTGGACGGGCTGCTGGAAGCCTCAGGGATCGACCGACGTAAATTCAATCGCGGTAACCAGAGCAAGTGGATCGAAAAGATCAGCGCATGGGCACAGGAAGAAACCCAGAGTTACCAGCTTCCTGACGCGCTGGAGAAATTCTCACAGCGTTTTCTGCAAGAGCGCACCAAAGCGGGGGGCGTAACGCCTCAGCACCCGCTTTTCGTCGCCATTGATGAACTACTTAGCGAACCGTTAACTCTCCGCGATCTGGTGATCACCCGGGCGCTGGCGGAAATCCGCACCGCGGTTGCCGAAGAGAAGCGTCGACGCGGCGAGCTTGGCTTTGACGATATGCTCAGCCGTCTGGATGCGGCGTTGCGCAGTGACAGCGGCGATGCGCTGGCGGCGGCTATCCGTACCCGTTTCCCGGTCGCGATGATCGATGAATTTCAGGATACCGATCCGCAGCAGTACCGCATATTCCGCCGGATCTGGCAGCATCAGCCGGAGACCGCGCTGTTGTTGATTGGCGATCCCAAACAGGCTATTTATGCGTTTCGCGGCGCGGATATTTTCACCTATATGAAGGCGCGCAGCGAAGTCAGCGCACACTATACGCTCGATACCAACTGGCGTTCTGCCCCCGGCATGGTCAATAGCGTGAATACGCTTTTCAGCCAGATGGACGACGCCTTTATGTTCCGCGAAATCCCCTTTAGCCCGGTAAAATTTGCAGAGAAAAACCAGTCGCTGCGGTTTGTTTTACATGGTGAAACGCAGCCCGCAATGAGTATGTGGCTGATGGAAGGGGAAAGTTGTGGCGTAGGCGACTACCAGAACTACATGGCGCAGGTGTGCGCGACGCAAATTCGCGACTGGCTGAAGGCCGGACACTCTGGTGATGCGCAACTGGTCAGCGGTAAAGCATCCAGGCCGGTACGCGCCTCAGACATCAGCGTACTGGTTCGTAGCCGCCAGGAGGCGGCGCTGGTCCGCGATGCCCTGACGCAACTGGCGATTCCCTCCGTCTACCTTTCCAACCGTGACAGCGTATTTGAAACGCTGGAAGCGCAGGAATTGCTGTGGATGCTGCAAGCGGTGATGACGCCGGAACGTGAAAACACACTGCGTAGCGCGCTGGCGACCTCAATGATGGGGCTGAATGCGCAGGATATTGAAGCATTAAATAACGATGAGAATGCCTGGGATGCGGTAGTTGAAGAATTCGACGGCTATCGTCAAATCTGGCATAAACGCGGCGTCATGCCGATGCTGCGTGCGCTGATGACAAACCGCCAGATTGCGGAAAACCTGCTGGCGACGGCAGGGGGCGAACGCCGTCTGACCGATATTTTACATATCAGCGAACTGCTCCAGGAGGCGGGATCGCAACTGGAAAGCGAGCATGCGCTGGTGCGCTGGTTGTCCCAGCATATTCTTGAACCGGACAGCAATGCGTCCAGCCAGCAGCTCAGACTGGAAAGCGACAAGCACCTGGTACAAATCGTGACTATTCATAAATCGAAAGGGCTGGAATACCCGCTGGTCTGGCTGCCGTTTATCACGAATTTCCGCGTCCAGGATCAGGCGTTCTACCACGATCGCAGCTCCTTTGAAGCGGTACTGGACCTCAGTGACGCCAGGGAGAGCGTTGAGCTGGCAGAGGCTGAACGCCTGGCGGAAGACCTGCGCTTGCTCTACGTTGCGCTAACCCGTTCGGTATGGCACTGCAGCCTCGGCGTTGCGCCGTTGGTACGTCGTCGGGGCGATAAAAAAGGGGATACCGATGTGCATCAGAGCGCCCTTGGTCGTCTGTTGCAAAAAGGTGAGCCAATGGATGCCGTGGGACTGCGTGGCGCGATTGACGCACTGGGTTGCGACGATATTGCCTGCCTGACGCCAGGTCAACCTGACGGTGAGCGCTGGCAGGTTGCGCAGCCGGTCAGCGCCACATTGAGTGCGAGAACACTGCAACGCACCCCCGGCGATGGCTGGCGCGTGACCAGTTATTCCGGCCTGCAACAGCGCGGACATGGAATCGCGCAGGATCTGATCCCGCGCCTGGATGTTGATGCCGCAGGCGTTGGCGAGGTCATTGCGGAGTCAGGACTCACCCCGCATCAATTTCCGCGCGGCGCCTCGCCGGGCACGTTTTTGCATAGCCTGTTTGAGGACCTTGATTTTACCCAACCGGTAGATCCGCATTGGGTCGAGGAAAAACTGGCCTTGGGCGGTTATGACGCGCATTGGACGCCGGTTTTGACCGCATGGCTGGACGCCATTTTGCAGGCGCCTCTTAACGAGACGGGCGTCAGTTTAAGCCAACTTTCCGCCCGTGAAAAACAGGTGGAGATGGAGTTTTATCTGCCGATTTCGCAGCCGCTGATGGCCAGCCGACTTGATGCGTTGATCCGTAAATACGATCCGCTCTCAGCGGGCTGCTCTGCGTTGGATTTTATGCAGGTACGCGGCATGCTAAAAGGGTTTATTGACCTGGTGTTTCGTCATCAGGGGCGTTATTACCTGCTTGATTACAAATCTAACTGGCTGGGTGAAGACAGCGCAGCCTACACGCAGCAGGCGATGGCCTCAGCCATGCAGGCGCATCGCTACGACCTGCAATATCAACTTTATACCCTGGCGCTGCATCGCTACTTACGCCATCGCATTGCTGATTATGACTATGAACGCCATTTTGGCGGCGTTATCTATCTTTTCCTGCGCGGCGTTGATGGCGAGGATCCGCAGCAGGGAATTTACGCCACCCGACCAGACGGAGAATTGATCGCTTTGATGGATGAGATGTTTGCCGGTGCGGAGCTGGAGGAGATGTCATGACAATCCAGAAACGATTACTGGAAGCCGTTGAGCAAAAACAGCTCCGGCCTCTGGATGCCCAGTTTGCGCTGGCAGTGGCCGGAAATGGTAATCCTGCGGTTGCGCTGGCTGCGGCATTGCTCAGCCGCGAAGCGGGAGAAGGGCACGTCTGCTTACCGCTTTCGCGATTATCCTTACTCGAAGATGCTCATCCTTTGTTAAGCGCCTGGCTTGCTGAGATGGGCGAGCCTGAAGACTGGGTGGAATGTTTGCTAGCCTCCGGGGCAGTAAGCCGTGGCGAGCAACCGACCCCGCTGGTGCTGTACGGCGATCGCCTGTATCTGAACCGCATGTGGCATAACGAACGCGCGGTGGCGCGTTTTTTCAGTGAAGTTAACCACGCCATTGAGGTGGATGAACAACGGCTGACTGACACGCTGGAGGCGCTGTTTCCATCATCGGAAGGCGTTAACTGGCAAAAGGTGGCCGCTGCTGTGGCGCTGACCCGCCGTATATCAGTGATCTCCGGCGGGCCGGGCACCGGAAAAACGACAACGGTTGCGAGACTACTGGCGGCGTTGATCCAGATGGCGGACGGTGAACGCTGCCGTATTCGTCTGGCGGCGCCAACGGGAAAAGCGGCTGCGCGTCTGACCGCCTCGCTGGGAGCGGCGTTGCGAGAACTGCCGCTTACCGATGAGCAAAAGAAACGCATTCCCGATGATGCCAGTACGCTGCATCGGTTATTAGGCGCTCAGCCCGGCAGCCAGCGCTTGCGTCATCACGCGGGGAATCCGCTGCATGTGGATGTGCTGGTGGTGGATGAAGCCTCGATGATTGATTTGCCGATGATGTCGCGCCTTATCGATGCCCTGCCGCCGCACGGGCGGGTGATTTTTCTCGGCGATCGTGACCAGCTCGCCTCCGTCGAGGCGGGGGCGGTGCTCGGGGATATCTGTGCTTTTGTCAGCGAAGGATTTACCCCAGAACGCGCCCGGCAGCTTAGTCGCCTGACCGGTAGCGCTATTCCGGCGGGAACGGGTACTCAGGCGGCGGCGTTGCGTGACAGCTTGTGTCTGCTGCAAAAAAGCTATCGTTTCGGCAGTGATTCCGGGATCGGTCAATTGGCTGCTGCGATTAATCGCGGTGACAAAGCTGCGGTAAAAACGGTTTTCCAGCAGGGATTCAGCGATATCGAAAAACGCACGTTACGCAGCAGTGAAGATTACGCCGCGATGCTGGATGAGGCGCTGGCAGGTTATGGGCACTACCTGGATTTACTGCATGAGGGCGCCGCGCCGGATGCCATCATTCAGGCCTTCAATGAGTATCAGCTGCTGTGCGCTTTGCGGGAAGGGCCGTTTGGCGTAGGCGGTTTGAATGAGCGCATTGAGCAGGTGATGGCGCAAAAACGTAAAATTCACCGTTCGACGCACAGTCGTTGGTATGAGGGAAGACCGGTGATGATTTCGCGCAATGACAGTTCGCTGGGGTTATTTAACGGTGATATTGGCATTGCCCTCGATCGCGGACAAGGGCTGAGGGTGTGGTTTGCGTTGCCGGACGGTTCGATTAAGTCGGTGCAACCCAGCCGCTTGCCTGAGCATGAAACCACCTGGGCGATGACGGTGCACAAATCGCAGGGCTCTGAGTTTGACCATGCGGCGTTGATTTTACCCAGCCAGCATTCCCCCGTGGTTACCCGCGAGCTGGTCTATACCGCCGTAACCCGCGCGCGCCGCCGTCTGTCGCTGTATGCCGATGAACGAATATTGGGCGGGGCAATTGTTATGCGTACCGAACGCCGCAGCGGGCTATCAGTATTATTTAATGACGGCATGATGTAGCTGCCGGCCGGATGAGGCTGTTATGCCGCATCCGGCAACCACGCCTAGGCCAAATCAGCCATCAGCACTTTTGATCGCCGCTGATAGTTGTACATCTCTTTCTTGCTTTCCGGCAGCAGGTCGATATCCACCGGCGTGAAGCCGCGCTCCTGGAACCAGTGGATGCTGCGGGTGGTCAGTACGAACAGCTTACTCAGCCCCATTTGCCGGGCCTGCGCGGCGATCCGCTCCAGCAATACTTCCCCACGTGACGAACTACGGTAATCCGGGTGTACCGCCACGCAGGCCATTTCGCCAATCCTCTCTTCCGGGAAAGGATACAGTGCGGCGCAGGCGATGGTCAGGTTATCGCGCTGAATAATGGTGAATTTGTCGATCTCCATTTCCAGTTGCTCGCGGGAGCGGCGGACCAGAATGCCTTGTTGTTCCAGCGGACGGATCAGCTCCAGAATGCCGCCGATATCGTTAATGGTGGCACGGCGAATTTGCTCCGCGCTTTCCATCACGATTTGCGTACCGATGCCATCGCGGGAGAACAGTTCCTGCAGCAACGCGCCATCTTCCTGATAGCTGATCAGGTGGCAGCGGCGTACGCCACTGCGACAGGCTTTCACCGCACCACGCAGGAAGCGCACCGTACCTGAGCTGTAGTCACCTTTCTCTTCCTGTGACTCGACGCGCGCCTGGGCTTCGTTAGGGAACAATTCGGAAATAATATCGCCATCATCGTTGGTGACCCCCTGGGAGGAGCAAAAGCCAATCATTTTCTCCGCCTTCAGTTTGATAGCCAACTGCGTGGCGACCTCTTCTGACGTCAGATTAAAGCTCTCACCGGTAACGGAAACGGCGACTGGCCCCATCAGGACTATCGCGCCACTGTCCAGTTGACGGTGAATGGCCTCTTCATCAATACGACGAATACGCCCGCTATGGCAGTAGTCCACGCCGTCATCAACGCCCAGCGGCTGGGAGATAATAAAATTACCGCTGACCACATTGATATGCGCACCCTGCAATGGCGTATTATTCAGGCTCATCGACAGGCGGGCGGTAATATCAAGCTGGAGCAACCCAGCAGCCTGTTTGACCAGCTCCAGGGTTTTAGCGTCGGTGACGCGCGTATTCTTGTGGTACACCGGCTCATAATGATGCGCCGCAAGATTGGCATCAATCTGCGGTCGTGCGCCATAGACCACGACAAGGCGGATGCCGAGGCTATGAAGAAGCCCAATGTCATTGACGATACTGGAAAAGTTTTCATGCTCGATGGCTTCGCCGCCCAGCATAATGACAAACGTTTTTCCCCGATGGGTATTGATATAGGGAACAGAATGGCGGAATCCCTGTACCAGTTCGGTTCTACGCTCCTTCACCACGGCACACCCTCATTGCATGATTATTCGTAATTTGTGTATTTTTATTCTGTTTTGGTGCTGTGCGCAAGCGTAATTTTTACTCATGCCGAAGATTTTTTTCAGTAATGCCGTGAATATAAAAAGAATGTTTACCCTTTTATAGATGACAGATTATGCGTCATTCGTTAAAGTTTCCGGTCAATTCGGACGTTTTACGTATTACTTCAATAAAGATTTCTTTTGCTCGGGAGAAGCATGTCGGGATCCAATTCAGCAATCAGTCGCCGTCGTTTACTGCAAGGTGCGGGTGCTATGTGGCTTTTGAGCGTCAGTCAGGTTGGTCTGGCTGCCGTGAGTCAGGTCGTTGCCGTTCGTATCTGGCCTGCGTCCAGTTATACCCGCGTCACGGTGGAATCCAACCGTTTGCTGAAATACAAACAGTTTGCCCTGAGTAATCCTGAGCGTGTGGTTGTCGATATTGAAGGCGTTAATTTGAACTCGGTGCTTAAGGGCATCGGCGCGCAGATTCGTCCTGACGATCCCTATATTAAGTCGGCGAGAGTCGGGCAATTTGACCCGCAGACCGTGCGGATGGTGTTCGAGCTGAAACAGAATGTGAAGCCGCAACTCTTTGCCCTGGCCCCCGTCGCCGGTTTTAAAGAGCGTCTGGTCATGGATCTTTATCCTGCCAATGCGCAGGATGTTCAGGATCCGCTGCTGGCGCTGCTTGAAGATTACAACAAGGGCGATCTGGATAAACAGGTGCCGCCTGCGCAAAGTGGTCCGCAACCGGGTAAAGCGGGGCGCGATCGTCCGATTGTCATTATGCTGGATCCCGGGCACGGTGGAGAAGACTCCGGTGCGGTGGGGAAATACAAGACGCGTGAAAAAGATGTGGTACTGCAAATTGCCCGTCGCCTGCGAGCCCTTATTGAAAAAGAGGGCAACATGAAGGTCTTTATGACGCGTAATGAAGATATATTCATTCCGCTAAAAGTGCGTGTGGCGAAAGCGCAGAAACAGCGTGCAGACCTGTTTGTCTCTATTCACGCCGATGCCTTTACCAGCCGGCAACCCAGCGGCTCATCGGTGTTTGCGCTCTCGACTAAAGGGGCGACCAGTACCGCGGCAAAATATCTGGCCCAAACCCAGAACGCTTCGGATCTCATCGGTGGCGTCAGCAAAAGCGGTGACCGTTATGTCGACCACACCATGTTCGATATGGTGCAATCGCTGACCATCGCCGACAGCCTGAAGTTTGGTAAAGCGGTGCTGAATAAGCTTGGTAAAATCAACAACCTGCATAAGAATCAGGTTGAGCAAGCTGGGTTCGCGGTGCTGAAAGCGCCGGATATTCCTTCCATCCTCGTGGAAACGGCATTTATCAGTAACGTCGAAGAAGAGCGTAAGCTGAAGACGGCGACCTTCCAGCAGGAAGTGGCGGAGTCGATTCTGGCAGGGATTAAAGCTTACTTTGCCGATGGTGCGACGCTGGCGAGAAGGGGATAACAAAAAAGCGCTGAAAAGCGCTTTTTTTTACGAACGACAGATACAAAAAAACACCCGTTAAGGTGCTTAATGTGTTGGTTGCGGGGGCCGGATTTGAACCGACGACCTTCGGGTTATGAGCCCGACGAGCTACCAGGCTGCTCCACCCCGCGTCCGTCTTTTTGCTTCGTATTTCAAACCACATCTACGTTGGCTTTCCTCGTTCACCTCAGTCACTTACTGGAGTAAGCTCTAAAGGATTCACTGCGTCGCCGCCTGGCTGTGATTCGAACTACTTTGCAAAAATATTGCAGCAAATATGATTGGTTGCGGGGGCCGGATTTGAACCGACGACCTTCGGGTTATGAGCCCGACGAGCTACCAGGCTGCTCCACCCCGCGTCCGTCATTACTCTTCCATCGAGTAACGTTACTGCTTCTGATTTTAATTGGTTGCGGGGGCCAGATTTGAACTGACGACCTTCGGGTTATGAGCCCGACGAGCTACCAGGCTGCTCCACCCCGCGTCCGTGGATGCGCACTATACTCTGCTCGCATTTTCATGCAACCCTTTTTTCACCTTGATCACGTTTTAAGGGTGAAAATGAACAAAAACAACGTATTCTGGATTATTTTTTGCGCAAAATTTGCGTTCGGGTATGCATACGCATTTCATTAGGTACGGGGGTTTGTTATCTTCGTCTCGCATTCAGGCAACATAAGACGAGAACAATGAAAGGACGTTGGGCAAAATATCTTCTGGCGGGAGCAGTCGTTGCGATGCTTGCCGCGTGTTCCTCAAAACCCACCGATCGTGGGCAGCAGTATAAAGACGGGAAATTTACCCAGCCTTTCTCACTGGTGAACCAGCCTGATGCGGTTGGCGCGCCAATCAATGCCGGTGATTTCGCCGAGCAGGTTAATCAAATTCGCAGCGCTTCGCCGCGTTTGTACGGTAACCAGAGCAACGTCTACAACGCTATCCAGCAATGGTTACGTGCGGGCGGTGATACGCGCAGCATGCGTCAGTTTGGTATTGACGCGTGGCAAATGGAAGGGGCGGACAACTACGGTAACGTCCAGTTTACGGGTTATTACACGCCGGTTATTCAGGCGCGCCACACGCGTCAGGGCGAGTTCCAGTATCCTATTTATCGCATGCCGCCAAAACGCGGACGTTTACCCTCTCGTGCCGAGATCTACGCAGGCGCGCTAAGCGATAATTATATTCTGGCGTACAGCAACTCCCTGATGGACAACTTTATTATGGATGTTCAGGGCAGTGGCTATATCGATTTTGGCGACGGCAGCCCGCTAAACTTCTTTAGCTATGCCGGGAAAAACGGCCATGCCTATCGCAGTATCGGTAAGGTGTTGATTGATCGTGGCGAAGTGAAAAAAGAAGATATGTCGATGCAGGCCATTCGCCACTGGGGAGAGACGCACAGCGAGGCCGAAGTGCGTGAGCTGCTGGAGCAGAACCCATCGTTTGTCTTCTTTAAGCCGCAATCTTTTGCGCCGGTGAAAGGGGCCAGCGCGGTACCGCTGATTGGCCGCGCATCGGTGGCTTCTGACCGCAGTATCATTCCTGCGGGCACCACGTTACTGGCGGAAGTCCCCTTGCTGGACAATAACGGTAAGTTCACCGGTCAATATGAACTGCGCCTGATGGTGGCGCTGGATGTGGGCGGTGCGATTAAAGGCCAGCACTTTGATATCTATCAGGGCATTGGCGCTGACGCCGGACATCGTGCCGGGTGGTATAATCACTACGGTCGCGTATGGGTGCTGAAAACAGCGGCCAACGCGGGTAACGTATTTAGCGGTTAATTGCCGGATGGCGCTTCGCTTATCCGGCCTACATTACTGAGTAGGCCTGATAAGGCGTAGCCGCCATCAGGCAGTGATGCAGTCATCAAGGGCGGTATTTGTCCGCTCTTTTTGTTTTCTATATTTGAGGTTCTATGTCTGTGGTTATCAGTGACGCCTGGCGTCAGCGTTTTGGCGGCACGGCGCGGCTGTATGGCGAAAATGCGCTGCAGTTATTTGCCGGAGCGCATGTTTGCGTGGTCGGGATTGGCGGTGTGGGATCGTGGGCGGCGGAAGCGCTGGCGCGTACCGGCATTGGCGCGATTACGCTCATCGATATGGATGATGTTTGCGTCACCAATACTAACCGTCAGATCCATGCGCTGCGTGATAACGTTGGTTTAGCAAAAGCTGAGGTGATGGCGGAACGTATCCGCCAGATTAACCCGGAGTGCCGGGTGAACGTGGTCGATGATTTTGTTACGCCAGATAACGTTGCGGAGTATATGAATGCGGGTTATTCGTATGTCATCGATGCGATTGACAGCGTGCGCCCGAAAGCGGCGCTCATTGCGTACTGTCGGCGTAATAAGATTCCGCTGGTAACCACCGGCGGTGCGGGCGGGCAGATCGATCCGACGCAGATTCAGGTGGTTGATCTGGCAAAAACCATTCAGGATCCGCTGGCGGCCAAGCTGCGTGAGCGGCTGAAGAGTGATTTTGGCGTGGTGAAAAACAGTAAAGGCAAGCTGGGCGTGGACTGCGTGTTCTCGACCGAGGCGCTGGTTTACCCGCAGGCAGATGGCTCGGTGTGTGCCATGAAGGCGACGGCAGAAGGGCCAAAACGTATGGATTGCGCCTCAGGGTTTGGCGCCGCCACCATGGTGACGGCTACCTTTGGCTTTGTAGCCGTTTCCCATGCGCTGAAGAAGATGATGGCGAAAGCGGCGCGCCAGAGTTGATTGTGTCGGATAGCGTTATGCTTATCCGACCTACAGTTCGTGCGGTGTTATAGGCCGGATAAGACGCATCAGCCGTCGTCATCCGGCTTGCCGGGCAGCCTCAAGAATCGCCTTGTTCAACGCATGCAGGCCCTGGCTTCGCGAGGCGCTGAGTTGCGCGTTTAACCCTAACTGGTCAAATAGCGCCATGGGTGAATGCGCCCGTAACTCGGCTGCGGTTTTACCTTCAACGGCGGTGAGCAATACCGCCAACAGCCCGCGCACAATGCGGCCTTCGCTGTCGCCGAAGAAATGCAGGGTGCCGTTCTCGTGCAGGGTATATCCCAGCCAGACGCGGTTTTCACATCCCGCAATCTCTTTTGCCTGCGCCCTTAGCGCATCTGGCAGCGCCGGAAGCTGCTTACCCAGCAGAATTAGCTGACGATATTTATCCTCCCACTGGCTGAGCGGGGCAAACGTAGTACGCAATGTCTCTTCCGTTACGGTTGTGCCAAACGGGTGTCCGGCGAATAAAGGGCTTGTCATTAATCCACCAATATTTCCAGCGCGCGGTCAACGGCTGCGACCAACGCATCCACATCACTTTGCGTATTATAGGGCGCAAAAGAGGCGCGTAGGGTCCCGGATACGCCCAGCTCCGCCAGCAGTGGTTGTGCGCAGTGTTGCCCTGCGCGCAGCGCAATGCCATATTCGGCCAGCAGCGTCACCATATCACTGTGATGAACGCCAGCGAAATCAAAGGCTAACAGACTGGAGTCCTGACAACGGAAGGAACGAAAACCGGGACGTTTCGCCAGGGCGTCTTCTGCCAGCGTCGCCAGACCCCGGCTCCAGTTTTCGGCCTGCGCAACATCAATGTCCGCCAGCCACTCGAGCGCCGCGCTTAGCCCGATGACGCCCGCTACGTTAGGCGTACCGGCTTCCAGCTTCCAGGGGGCTGCCTGGGTGGTGAAACCGTCAAAGCTGACTTCGCTAATCATCTTGCCGCCGCCGAGCCACGGGGACATGGCCTCCAGTAATTCTGGCTTACCATACAGTACGCCAATACCGGTAGGGCCATACAACTTGTGGCCCGAGAAGGCATAGAAATCAATATCTAACTGCTGCACGTCAGCGGGAAAATGCACAATTCCCTGCGCGCCATCAACCATTACCACCATGCCAGCCGCATGGGCGAGCGTAATGGCGCGGGCTAAATCCGGGCAACCGCCGGTGACGTTCGACATCTGCCCCAGCGCCAGAATGCGACTGCGCGGAGTGATGAGCTCAACCAGCCGCTCGACGTCCGGTAGAAAATGGGCGTTGAGCGGGAGTTTGACTACCTTAGCGCCCGTTTGCTCAGCCACCATCAGCCACGGAACGAGATTGGCATGATGTTCCGCCACGCTGACGATAATCTCATCGCCCGGCCGTAAGCGCGGACGCGCATAGCTTTGGGCAACCATGTTGACAGCTTCCGTTGTGCCACGGGTCCAGACTATCGTTTTGTCATCCGGGGCGTTGATCAGGCGTGCGGCCTTTTCCCGTGCGGCCTCATAGCGCGCGGTCAGGCGTTGCGCTTCGGCAAACTGGCTGCGATGCACGTTCCCGGCGCTCAGGCTATAAAATTGCTGGGTCGCCTCAATCACGGATTGCGGCTTCAGTGCAGTAGCAGCGCTGTCGAGGTAGACGCCGGCATCGTTGAGTGCGGGAAATTGCGCGCGAAACTGCGCGGGATTAAATGCGTTCATGGTCATCCTCAGTTCAATAAACCGATCGTCGCGCAAAACAGGCGCTGACACAAGGGTTGTGCTAACCATCGGAATACTCTGGATATCCTGGCAAAGTCCTCACAGTGTCTTATGCTAAATAGCGTTAGGCGAGCAATTTTGCCTGTTACGGAGTGTGTTTTTAATAGCATAAATCGCTTTAAGGAGAAGAAGATGAAAAAGACTGCCGCAATTATCTCTGCCTGTATGCTGACTTTTGCCCTGAGCGCCTGTTCTGGATCGAATTACGTGATGCACACCAACGATGGTCGATCAATCGTATCTGATGGCAAGCCACAGACCGACAATGAAACGGGAATGATTTCGTATAAAGACGCTAACGGCAACAAACAGCAGATCAACCGTACCGATGTGAAAGAGATGGTAGAACTGGATAACTAACCGGTCGCCATCGACAGAAAGTCGGACAAAAAAAAGCACCGCAATTTGGCGGTGCTACATTAATCACTATGGACAGACAGGGTAAATGTACAGGAAGTGAAAAAGGGTAGCTTTGCTACCATGGTCTGAATCGCAGACCAATTGCAAACACAACAACACAACATCACAACCGTAAGCCAAAAGCCCACCAGAACACGCATTCCGATAAAACTTTTCGTTCCGGCTTCAGGAAGTGCCGCCACTATAGGTATTTGCTGGTAGAACCTCAACGGACAATTTATAATGGCTCAGATAAAAAAAACTAATAGGTTACATCCTGTTAGATAATTGTTAAATTCATTTAACATCAAAGCCTAAAAGTCATGTCAAAACGATTACCACCCCTAAATGCATTGCGTGTTTTTGATGCCGCAGCGCGCCATTTGAGCTTTACCCGCGCAGCGGAAGAGCTTTTTGTGACGCAGGCCGCAGTAAGTCATCAAATCAAGTCACTTGAGGATTTTCTGGGGCTGAAGCTGTTTCGTCGACGCAATCGATCTCTGCTGTTAACAGAAGAGGGTCAAAGCTATTTCCTCGACATCAAAGAGATTTTTTCGCAATTAACTGACGCGACGCGTAAACTTCAGGCACGCAGTGCAAAAGGTGCGCTTACCGTTAGTTTATTGCCCAGTTTCGCGATCCAATGGCTGGTGCCCAGACTCTCTAGCTTTAACTCAGCTTATCCGGGAATCGATGTCAGGATCCAGGCGGTGGACCGTCAGGAAGACAAACTGGCTGACGATGTTGATGTGGCGATTTTCTACGGACGCGGCAACTGGCCGGGTCTGCGTGTTGAAAAATTGTACGCAGAATATTTATTGCCGGTCTGCTCGCCGCTGTTACTTACTGGTGATAAGCCCCTGAAGACGCCGGATGACCTGGCAAAACATACATTGTTGCACGATGCGTCGCGGCGTGACTGGCAAGCCTATACGCGCCAGCTTGGCCTGAATCATATCAACGTACAGCAGGGACCTATCTTCAGCCATAGCGCCATGGTGCTACAGGCTGCTATCCATGGACAGGGGATTGCGCTGGCGAATAACGTTATGGCGCAGTCCGAAATTGAAGCCGGACGTCTGGTCTGTCCGTTTAACGATGTTCTGGTCAGCAAAAACGCGTTTTATCTGGTTTGTCATGACAGTCAGGCAGAACTGGGTAAAATAGCCGCCTTCCGTCAGTGGATACTGGCGAAAGCGGCCTCGGAACAAGAAAAATTCCGCTTTCGTTATGAACAATAAATTACGTAGGGTATTAACATGACCAGCCGTTTTATGCTGATTTTTGCCGCCGTAAGTGGTTTTATCTTTGTGGCGTTGGGCGCCTTTGGGGCACATGTTCTGAGTAAAACCCTGGGTGTCGTAGAAATGGGTTGGATCCAGACTGGCCTTGAGTATCAGGCGTTTCATACGCTGGCTATCTTCGGCCTGGCCGTCGCCATGCAGCGACGCATTAGCATTTGGTTTTACTGGAGTAGCGTGTTTCTGGCATTAGGAACGGTGCTGTTTAGCGGCAGCCTGTATTGCCTCGCGCTCTCCCATTTACGCCTGTGGGCGTTTGTTACCCCCGTCGGTGGTTTCAGCTTCCTTGTGGGCTGGGCGCTGATGTTAGTGGGCGCTATTCGATTGAAACGTAAGGGCGTTAGCCATGAATAAGGTTGTATTGTTGTGTCGCCCGGGTTTTGAAAAAGAGTGCGCCGCAGAAATTACGGATAAAGCAGGACGTCGGGAAATCTTCGGTTTCGCCCGTGTAAAAGACAATGCGGGCTATGTGATCTTCGAATGCTATCAGCAGGACGATGCCGAAAAGTTAGTGAAAGAGCTGCCGTTTAGCTCGTTGATTTTTGCCCGTCAAATGTTTGTGGTGGGCGAACTGCTGCAATATTTACCGCCGGAAGACCGTATTACGCCAATTGTCGGCATGTTGCAGGGCGTGGTGGAAAAAGGCGGCGATCTGCGAGTCGAAGTCGCCGACACCAATGAAAGCAAAGAGCTGGTTAAGTTCTGCCGTAAATTTACCGTACCGCTGCGCGCGGCGCTGCGCGAAGCGGGCGTACTGGCAAAATATGAAACGCCGAAACGTCCGGTGGTTCATGTTTTCTTTATCGCCCCTGGCTGTTGTTATACCGGTTATTCCTGGCCTGACAATAACTCCCCGTTCTACATGGGTATTCCGCGCCTGAAGTTCCCGGCCGATGCGCCGAGCCGCTCAACGCTGAAGCTGGAAGAGGCGCTGCATGTGTTCATTCCAGAAGATGAGTGGGACGAGCGTCTGGCCAATGGCATGTATGCCGTGGATTTAGGCGCGTGTCCGGGCGGTTGGACCTATCAACTGGTTAAACGCAACATGTGGGTTTATTCCGTGGATAATGGTCCGATGGCGCAAAGCCTGATGGATACAGGGCAGGTCACCTGGCTGCGCGAAGACGGATTTAAGTATCGCCCGAATCGTAACAACATTTCATGGATGGTGTGCGACATGGTGGAGAAGCCGGCGAAGGTTGCCGCGCTGATGGCGCAGTGGCTGGTCAACGGCTGGTGTCGCGAGACGATCTTCAACCTCAAGCTGCCGATGAAAAAACGTTATGAAGAGGTATCGCAGAATCTGGCCTATATCCAGGCACAGCTTGATGAGCATGGCGTCAATGCTCAGATGCAGGCGCGTCAGTTGTATCATGATCGGGAAGAAGTGACCGTACACGTGCGTCGTCTGTGGGCGGCCGTCGGCGGTCGCCGGGACGAGCGATAACGCTAAACATAGACCGGATGGCGGCGTAAACGTCTTATCCGGTCTATGTTGTTTCAATCAGCTGCGTATCTGACACGATATGCGTCACACCATCCAGACACCCAATCCGGACCTCCCCGGAACGATTAAACTTACTTTTATCGATCAGCAATAAAGATTGCGATGCGCGCTTAAGCAGAATGGATTTGAAGTCTGCGTTGGTGGCATTGGAGTCCCAGAGCGTGCCGTCGCTGTCGATCCCTTCGCAGGAAAAAATAAACAGATCGATATCGAGGGATTTTAGCTGCGAGATGAGCGCGGGATTAACATAACAGCCGTATTTACGTTCAAGGCGGCCGCCAGAGCTGATGAGCTGAATGTGTTCGCGTTTTGTCAATTCCTGGCAAATGGGTTGGCTGTTAGTAAAAACCTGAATGTCGATGTCCGGTAGCTGACGCGCCAGATACCAGCAGGTTGAGCTGGCGTCTAAGGCGATCACCATTCCTTCTTCAATCCATGCCAGCGCTTCCCGCGCAATATCCGCTTTGTGCGCATAGTGGCTTTTGAGTCGAATATGAAACGGGTCGCCACTGTCCTGATTTTTCCGGTGAATGGCCTTGGCCCGTCCGTGATTGCGTAGCACTTTGCCCTGGGTTTGTAATTCACTGAGATCGCGGCGGATGGTCTCTTTGCTGACGTTAAGCTGCAATGACAGGGCTTCGGTTGTCAGGCTTTTGTGGTGGGTAAGCAGATCTACGATGGCCTGCTGGCGCGCCGCTTTCATGTTCTGATCCTCATTTTATGCAGCATGCCCGTACCAGACGGGCATGCTGACCAGAGATTATGGCGTTACCCCTTTTTTTAAAAGAATATTCCCGTACTTTGCCCGTTCTCCTGTGATAACGATCGCAAACGCCTTTTGCGCGCGTTCGTAAAAGGCATAACGGTCAATACGCGTGATGTCTGGGCAGGGGGTCTGTAAGGAAAGCGCCTGGCGATAGCGAGCCTCGACGTCAGGATCGAGAGCGTCGCCTTCTACTGCCGCCATCATCACCAGCGGCGGGGCGTAGCTGTCCAGTTCAAAAAGCGGAATAATCGCCTGCAGCAGATCGCTGACCAGCAGACCGTCGGCGCGAATCACCTGCGGTCCCATGCTGTGAGCCGGAAAATGGGCATCGGAAAAGATAATCTCATCGCCGTGACCCATTTCAGCCAGCACTTTCAGCAGATCGGGAGAAATTAAGGGTGATATCGTTTTGAGCATGTTACTCGACTCCTGTCAGTTCAGATTCGGTTTGCGGATAGAAGTAACGGTACTGGTAGCTCACCTGGGCACGAGCCTGTTCCGGGGTGGTAAATTCACCCATACCTGACCAGGCAAACATTGCGGCGCCTGCCACGGTGGTTTCGGCGTCATCCAGCACTTTGACAGGGATCCCGAGAACGTTAGCTTTAATCTGGTTCCACAATGCGTTACGGCTGCCCCCGCCAACCAATAACAATTCAGAGGCCTGGAAATGACCGATTTTTTCCAGCGTGTGCAAATTCTGCTGCAACTGTTCTGTCAGTCCTTCCAGCGCGGCGCGATAAAAATGCCCGCGGGTGGTATTGAGCGTAACCCCTTGCCAGCCCGCATTCTGAGAGGCCAGCAGGTTGCAGTGCATCTTGACGCCTTCTGCGCCTGCAGGAATGGACCGGGCTTCGTCAATCAGCGTCTGCCAGGGCGTTTCGGCAGTCCAAAACAGCTTACGCACCCATTCGAGTACGCCGGAGGCCAGCCACTGCATGCCGGGATTGTACAGTCCGGCCTGGCTGTCTAATTCACAAGTGGAACCCGCATAACGGCTGAGCAGAGAGGTGTTCACCTGCGCACTGCGCACCATCAGAATTTCCCATGTACCGGAAGAGAGCACCGGTTCGTCTGGCTGAGCCCCCGCGCCAAACAGCGCAAACTGCGTGTCGTGCCCGGCAGATATCACCGGAATACCCACTGGAAGCCCGAGCAGGACGGCGGCCTCGTGTTGCAGTGCCCCAATCTGTTCGCCCGCTTCCACCAGACGTGGAAAAAGTCGGCGCGGTATGCCGGTTGCCTGCAAAATGTCATCACTGAAATCGCGCTGCTGGATGTTCAGCATCTGGCTGGTGCCCGCCATAGTGATATCTGTGGTGAACTCGCCGGTTAAACGGTGGTTGATAAGCGACGAAATAAACAGCCAGGCGTGTGCCTGTTCGAGCAGTTGTGGATGGTTTTCTTTCAGCCACACCAGTTTATACAGCGTATTGAAGCTGAACGCGCCGACGCCGGAGATTTCCTGCAGTTGCTGGGGCGACATGTAGCGATGGATATTTTCCATCACTGCTGCGGTGCGCGGGCATTTCCAACTGATTACCGGATATAACTGTTTGCCGTGTTGATCGACCAGCGTACCGTCTACGCCGAAGGTGGTGACGGCGATCCCACAGATACGGCAATTGGCCAGTTGCGTGGAGAGCCGCTGACAGCAGTTGGCGAACCGTTGCAAAATGGCCTCCAGCGACCACTGATGCCAGGCCCCGTTCTCTGCGGCAATATCACTGGCGTTGGGCGTTGAGGCGCGGGCGATAATTTTTCCCTGTCGGTCAACGGCAATGGCCCGCACGTTGGTCGCGCCGCAGTCGAGTACCAGGATAACGTCTTGTTTCATAACAACTCCTGAAACGCTACCGGATGGCGCTGCGCTTATCCGGCCTAAGGTTCACTCGTCCGTAGGCCCGGTAAGCTTGCGCCACCGGGCAAAGCCACATTAACGCTTATACAGCGGGCCGTAGTTTTGGCAGGCACGATAATCCTGGCCTTCGCTATCCATACCGTGGGCTGCCCAGGCTGAAGGACGATAGATTTTTTCGTCTTCCACGTTGTGCATGCAAACCGGAATACGCAGCATGGCGGCAAGTGTAATAAAATCCGCGCCGACGTGACCAATCGTCAGCACACCGTGGTTTGCGCCCCAGTTAGCCATGACGGAATAGACATCGCTGAATGGACCTTTACCGGTTAAGCGCGGGGCAAACCAGGTGGTCGGCCAGGTCGAGTTGGTACGCGCATCAAGCTGAGCATGCACCTCTTTTGGTAACTCCACGCTCCAGCCTTCGGCGATTTGCAGCACCGGCCCTAACCCTTTGATAATATTGATGCGGGTCATGGTGAATGGCACGCCGCCCTCGGTCAGGAAGCGAGAGGAGTAACCGCCGCCGCGGAAGTATTCGTGAATAGCCGGACACCATTCGGTCGCCGCCAGACAATCATCAGCCTCTTTCTGCGAGATTTCCCAGTGCGGCTTCATGGTTGGTTTCCCTTCGCCATCGCGCTGCTTGCAGGAACCATCCAGGGCTGCCGATCCAGAGTTGATCAGGTGAATAATGCCGTGCTCAGCCAGCCCGGTCAGCGGTTTACCCGTGACACGCTCCACCGCCTCTGGCGACCAGTAGGTGCGCACATCAGCAAAAACCTGTGCTGTACCAGTGAGTTGATGACCAAACAGCATCGCTACGCCGTTGAGACTGTCGTTTTCAGTCGCGACAACAAACGGTTCACGCACACCATTCCAGTCGAAGGAGCTGTTCAGCAGTGCTTCGGCAGTGTCGCCGTTTGGATATTGATCCGTCCAGTGACGCTGGCCCTGGAAGCCCGCGGCAATCGCGTTGTAACCCAGCGATTCTTCAACACGACCTTTGTCTGCCAGTTTCTGATTGCCTTGCATCATGTCGCGGATGCACATCGCCATCAGCAGGCTTTCTTTCAGTACCGCGCGGCTCTGCTCTTCGTTACGCTTATACTGTTGGGCGTTCTGATCTTCGCCGTAGCGGAAATGCTTGTCTGCCCACGCCAGTGCGATATCCAGTTCAGCTTCGTCATAAATTTTCTGATCAATTCGACGGCGAAGTTCAGTCATATCAACAGGTTGAACCTTCATTCCCAGCCAGGATTCAAAGAAGTTATGATCGACAATAGAACCGGCGATGCCCATAGAAACGCCGCCTACGGATAAATAGCTTTTACCTTTCATACTGGCAACGGCTAAGCCCGCCCGGGTGAAACGCAGCAGTTTTTCTTCGACGTCGGCGGGGATGGTGGTGTCGCCGGCATCCTGTACGTCGTGACCGTAAATGGAGAACGCGGGCAGACCTTTTTGATTATGCGCAGCCAGCGCGGCAGCAAGATAAACGGCGCCAGGGCGTTCTGTGCCGTTAAAGCCCCAGATAGCTTTCGGACGCATCGGATCCATGTCGATGGTTTCGCTGCCGTAACACCAGCAGGGGGTAACGGTAATCGTTACGCCAACATTTTGGCTGCTGAACTTTTCTTCACAGGCTGCGGATTCCGCCAGACCGGCAATACAGGTGTCGGCAATTACACATTCAATTTGTGCGCCACAGGCATGGCGAAGTTTTTCCGTAATAAGCGCGGCGGTGGCTTTCGCCATATTCATGGTTTGCTCTTCAAGCGACTCACGTACCCCCATACGACGGCCATCAATAACCGGGCGGATACCAATCTTCGGTAAGCTATTTTTTCTCATTCGAGGTTCCTCATCTCACTTTGTGCCGTGCTGCAAAAGCGGATGTTGGACACCACTGTCGCAGTTGGCTGAATTACCCATTTTTGCTAACTCGAGTTAGCTTAGGTATTGGAGAGTTTTTTACACAACTTTTTTGTTATGGAACTGTGAGAGGCTTCACGAGAAGTGGTTAAAATTCGATCTGCGTCAAATAAACAAATACGCAGATTTTTAATAAAAACCTTTTAAATCATGGATGTATAATAAATTGTCTGTTCAGCATCACAGTTTTAAACCAAATGATTTGGCTAATTTGAGTAGCTAAAATAGCTTTAAAAGGCACTTCGCTAACTCGAGTTAGCATGATTGATAAAACGCATATGAACTTGTAAGTAGTATTCGCATTAACGGTGACGATGGCTCTCTGGCAATCTTGTTTTCGCCTGATTCACTGACTGCAGTTTCTGTATATTGAGGAAAGCAGCAATGTCTGAAACATTTTTACAGATGAGTCATATTACGAAACGTTTTCCCGGCGTATTAGCGTTGAGTAATGTGGATTTTGCTTTACACAAAGGTGAGGTTCATGCGCTGCTGGGTGAGAATGGCGCAGGAAAATCTACGTTGATGAAGATCTTATCCGGTGTTTATCAGCCTGACGAAGGGGAGATTATTTTTGAGGGGCAGCCAGTTACTTTCGCTAACCCGTTAAGTGCGCAAAGTGCAGGTATCACGATTATTCATCAGGAATTTAACCTATTCCCTGAACTCACCGTTGAAGAAAATATATTTATTGGCAGGGAGTTTTGCAAAAATAATCGCTGGCGTCTGGACGAAAAACAACAGCGGCAGGCTGCGATCGATATTTTGCAAAAGTTAAACCTGAATATCACCCCAGACACGCTGGTTGCCGATCTGACCGTTGCTCAACAACAAATGGTTGAGATAGCTAAAGCGATATCGGTCAATGCCAAGATTCTTATTATGGATGAACCTACGGCGGCACTGACGGAAACGGAAATCGACAGCTTGTTTCAGGTAACCCGTTTATTGAAAGAACAGGGGACTGGCATTGTTTACATTTCGCACCGACTGGAGGAGCTGGCGCTGATTGCCGATCGCGCTACGGTAATGCGCGATGGGCAGTTTATTGCCACCGTGGATTATGATGCGGTCAAAATTAGCGACCTGATTGCCATGATGGTTGGGCGTGACCTCGGTAATATTTATCCTCGCCGTGAACCTTTGGCTCAACGTAAGCCCGTGTTGGAAGTGAGTGGGCTGACGCGTAATGGTGTATTGAACAATATCGATTTCACGCTTTACCAAGGAGAAATCCTGGGCTTCGCCGGTCTGATGGGCGCAGGGCGTACTGAGCTGGCGCGGGCGATTTTTGGCGCGGATCCCATTGATGGTGGAACCCTTAAGCTGAACGGTAAAGTTACGGTGATTAAAGATATTCCTGATGCTATCCAACAGGGTATCAGCTATTTAACCGAGGACCGGAAAAAAGAGGGACTGGCATTAGGACTGTCCGTTGAGCGCAATATTATGTTGGGCAATTACCCTGAGTATTCCGATCGTTTTGGCAATGTGGACAGCAAACGTTGCCAGAAAACCAGCGAGGAACAGGTTAAAGCCCTACGTATTAAAACACCACATTTAGAGCAAGCCGCCTTGAATTTAAGTGGTGGTAATCAGCAGAAAATTATTATTGCCCGATGGGTGTGTAAAGACACCGATATTCTCATCTTTGATGAACCCACTCGCGGGATTGATGTGGGGGCCAAGCTTGAAATTTATGAATTAATGAATCGGCTGGTGGCAAAAGGGAAATCAATTATCATGATCTCCTCTGAATTACCGGAAGTGCTGGGTATGTGCGATCGCATTTTAGTGATGCGTAATGGGCGTATTACCGGGGAGCTAGCTTCTGATGACGCCACACAAGAAAAAATCATGCAATATGCGACGTTAGAGGACTAACTTATGACTATCTCTGTAACCTCTTCAGACAGCAATAATAAGAAAATAAAAATTAACAAAGAACTTTTAATGCGCCTTGCGCCACTTTTAAGTCTGATTATTTTGGTAATATTTTTTAGTTTTGGTTCGCCATTTTTCTTTAACACTGAAAACATTATGACAATTGCCCTGCAAACCTCGGTGATTGGCATTATGGCGATTGGCGTTACCTTCGTCATTATCACTTCAGGGATCGACCTTTCTCTCGGTTCAGTCGTGGCATTTTCTGGTGTCGCGGTAGGTATCTGCGCCACGCTGGGATTGCCTCTGCCCGTCTGTATTCTTGCAGGTGTACTGGCTGGAGGATTATGCGGCTATATCAATGGTCTGCTGGTCACCAAAATGACTATCCCGCCTTTTATCGCCACGCTGGGTCTGATGATGTCCGTCAGAGGTATCAATATGGTGATGACCGATGGCCGCGCGATTTACTTCGCTGATTACCCCACCTTCAAAATGCTGGCCCAGGGACGGTTGTTTGATGTGCTGCCCTATCCCGTTTTTTACCTGGTGGTGGTGGCGCTCATCGCCGCGTACATCCTGAAGAAAACGGTGATAGGCCGCTATGTTTACGCGGTGGGCAGTAATGAGGTGGCGGCACATCTTTCCGGGATTAAAGTGCAGCGCGTGAAAATTTTCGTCTACGCCTTTTGTGGTCTGCTGACCGGGATTGCCGGGGTCATTCTGGCCTCACGTTTAAACTCCGGGCAGCCGACGGTCGGTGTGGGTTATGAGCTGGAAGCTATCGCGGCGGTCGTTATTGGCGGTACCAGTCTGATGGGCGGGATTGGCACCATCGGCGGCACCATCATTGGCGCATTTATTATGAGCGTGTTGAAAAATGGTCTGAACCTGATGGGTGTTTCCCAGTTCTGGCAAATGGTGGCCATGGGGATAGTGGTCATTGCTGCGGTTTATCTCGACACATTACGCAAAAAAATTCGTTGATTTACGCTCCCGGAAGTCACGGGACATCATAACCCTGACGTTTAGGGTGACTCACTCAGAACGGAGTAAAACAATGAGAACCAGGAATTTTGTCTATGCGTTATCCCTGCTGGCCTGTATGACATCCAGCGTTTTGGCTAAAGATATGAATCTTCCCGTGGTCAGTAAAGGTTTCCAGCATGAATTCTGGCAAACCGTAAAAATGGGGACGGAAGCGGCAGCAAAAGAGTTGGGTGACAAAACCAGCTACGTGGGCCCGGCGGATGAAACTCAGATTGCCGAGCAGATTCAGTTAGTTGAAAACGCGATGGCGCAAAAACCTAATGGACTATTACTGGCCGCGTTAGATGCCAATGCGCTGGCGCCATTAGTTGAGACCGCAAATTCACGCGGCATTAAAGTTGTGACCTTTGACTCCGGTGTGAATTCTGATATTCCGGTCAGTTTTGTCGCCACGAATAACCGTAAAGCCGGGGCTGAAGCGGCAGACGCGCTGGCAGCGGAAGTGGGCAACAAAGGAAAAGTGGGCATTATTGCGCACGTAGCAGGGACCTCCTCAGCGATTGAGCGTTCAGAAGGGTTTATTGCCCGCATGAAGGAGAAATATCCGGATATCCAGGTGCTACCGGTCCAGTATAGCGATGGCGATCCGCAAAAAGCGATGGATAAAACCATCGATATGATTCAGGCCAACCCGGATATTGCAGGGATTTATGGCACGAATGAAGGCTCAACGCTCGGCGTAGCAAACGCAATTGATAGTCAAAACCTGAAAGGCAAAGTGAAGGTGATTGGTTTTGATAGCACCGAGGCCATTATTGCCTTCCTGAAGTCCGGGGTGATTCAGGGCTTTGTTGTGCAGGACGCCTACCAGATTGGCTATCAGGGTATCAAGACGCTGAATGCGGCGGTATCCGGTCAGTCTGTACCAAAAGAGATTGATATTCCGGTGAAATTCGTTAGTGCGAAGAACATTGATACCCCAGAAATTGACAAGCTGTTACACCCATTCGGTAAAAAATAAGAGCGTTGGGGCGAGGTACTCGCCCCACTATTAGCTAACGTCAGGGAGTTACTATGAGCAGTGGATATTTCCTCGGTGTGGATGTCGGCTCTGCCAGTGTCAGGGCGGGTGTGTTCGATGCCAGCGGCAAACGTCTGGCCTTTGCGACACGCCCTATCTCGCAGTTTCGACCCGGCCCCGATCGGGTTGAGCAGTCATCTGCAGAAATCTGGCAGCAGGTTTGCGATGCGGTTAAGGGGGCAGTATCGTCATCCGGGATCTGCATTGAGGATATCCGTTCACTGGGATTCGATGCCACTTGTTCATTGGTGGTTCTCGACGAGCAGGGGCAGGGCCTGGCGGTTTCACCAGGCGAACCATCAGACCATAACATCATCATGTGGATGGATCATCGCGCGGTGCAGGAAGCTCAGCATATTAACGCTACGCGGGATCCGGCTCTGCGTTACGTTGGCGGTGAAGTCAGCGTCGAAATGGAGCTTCCCAAGGTGCTATGGCTAAAAAAACACTTTCCTGCAACCTGGCACAGTGCGCATCGTTTTTACGATTTGGCTGACTATCTTGTCTGTAAAGCCACCGGGAGTGACGTTGCCGGTCTGTGTACGCTGACCTGTAAATGGAACTATCTGGCCCATGAACAACGCTTTAGCCACTCTCTGCTCGACGCCGTAGAGTTAACGGATTTAACGGGCAAAATCCCGTCGCATATTCTTCCGCCAGGCGCCGCTGTGGGAACGCTTAGCGCCGATGCGGCCCAGGCGCTGGGGCTGACGACGGCAGTTGTCGTCGCCAGTGGGATGATTGATGCCCATGCAGGCGGTTTGGCGCTTGCTGGCGTTGAGCCTACGGGAACGTTAGCGTTGATTAGCGGAACGTCAAACTGCCATATGCTGTGCAGCGAACAGGAAATTTATACGCCGGGCGTATGGGGACCGTATTGGTCTGCCATGCTGCCTGGTTACTGGTTGACGGAGGGAGGGCAAAGCGCTGCTGGGGCATTGGTCGACTGGACGCTCCAGGAATCAGGCGCGAGTGCCGAGCTATTTCATAAGGCCGAGGCGCGGGGTTGCCATCCGATCGTTTTAGTCAACGAATGGGTTGCGGAACTTGAGAGGAAGGAGTTTGAACCTGGTCGTTATTTGCATGTGCTGGCCGATCACCATGGCAATCGCTCCCCCCGCGCGCGACCCGATGCACGGGGCAGCGTCTGCGGCTTGACTCTTGAGCGAGGCGAGATGCAGGTGGCTCGCCTGTACCTGGCGACGTTACAGGCGATTGCCTGCGGCACGCGGCACATTATGGAAGTGATGCGTGAAAACGGCCATACCATTTCCCGACTGGCGCTGTGCGGCGGCGCAACGCATAACCCGTTGTGGATGCGGGAATATGCCGATGCTACCGGATGCGATATTCATCTTATGCAGGAAGAAGATGCAGTGACGTTAGGGGCAGCTATCACCGGCGCGGTAGCAAGCGGCGCGTGGGCGAATATTCCATCTGCATGCCAGGCGATGGTTCGCTCCGGCGAGATTATTAAGGCTAATCCGGCACGGCGGGACTTCTATGACCGCAAATACCAGGCTTATCTGATGATGTGGGATCAGCAGCAGGCGATTAACCAGCTTATGCAGTAAGACAAAAGTTTAAAATACTTTTATGATTGGAGATTGACGTTTTTGGATGTGGACTGGGGCATATAAATGGCTAAAACAGTAGAACAGATAGCCAGCGATCTGAATTTATCGGTTACGACCGTACGACTGGTGCTGAACGGGAAAGCAGAGCAATATCGAATCAGTGTCAAAACCCAAACGCGTATTAATGAATATGTTGAGCGCTATGGTTACGTCATAAACCATTCAGCCCGTAGCCTGAAATTGAATAAAACGGATACATTGGGACTGATTGTTCCCAATATTTCCAACGTTTTTTTTGCCACTCTCGCCGAGAAACTTGAGCAACGCTGTCGTCGCTCCGGTTATCAGTTAATGATTAGCTGTACCTATGATGATGTTGATTACGAAAATAAATTGACCAAAGCGTTAATCGCTCGCAATGTTGATGGCCTTTTTATTGTTCCCTCTACATTGGAGAATCAGCAACACCATTTACGCCAGGTCAGAAAACCGATGGTGTTACTGGACCGTGATTTTAAGTATACCGATAACGCATTGGTTGAAAGTCATAATATTTTAGGCGGCGAAAAGTTGACGCAAAGTTTGTTTGATGCCGGAAAGGCTCCAATCTGGTTTTTAGTCGGAGATACCGGATTACCCAGTATTGGCGATCGTCTGCAAGGTTACCTTAATTCTTTGAAGAATAATGGTATTCATCACCGTGATTGGGTGCGAGAAGGTCCTGACAACACTCCTGAAGGTGGCTTTCAGCTGATGGATAGATTGATTGGTGAACAGGGGCGGCCACAGGCGTTTATAGCCTCATCATTACCCGTACTGGAAGGTGCTATTAACGCTATTCGCCATCGTTTCGGCACAATTCCACCTGATATTAATATTGGTACATTCGATGAACATCCGATGCTGGGATTCCTCGCCAATAATGTCTGGTCAATGCAGCAGGATGAAAATGTTTGGGCGGAAAAAGCATTCGATATGATGATGAGTGCCATAGACGACCAACCTATTAAAGAAACTGTAAAAGTACCGATGAAACTTATTAAGCGCGTAAGACAACAATAATACGTTGCTATAAATAAATCGGCCAACTGGATCTGAGTAAATACATTCAGTGGCTGCCCATATCTGAAACCTGACCCGTCTTACTCTGCGGCTACATTTTTCGCAATTAAAGACGAGGAGAAACTGTACCCGGAGAATCATTATGGAAAGAATGCGTTTGTCACGAGAAATCATTGAAACCTGTCTTGAAATGACCAGCCTTGGATTAAATCAGGGGACGGCGGGAAATGTGAGTGCGCGATATGAGAATGGGATGTTGATCACGCCCAGCGGTATTCCTTATGAAAGACTTACTGAAAACATGATCGTGTATGTAGATAACGACGGAAAATATGATAAAGGTCAGTTACCCTCCAGCGAATGGCGTTTTCACCTGGCGGCTTACCAGACGCGTCCGGACGCCAATGCGGTCGTCCATAACCATGCTGTGCATTGTACGGCCGTTTCGATTCTCAACCGTCCAATTCCGGCAATCCATTACATGATTGCGGCGGCGGGGGGAAACTCTATTCCGTGTGCGCCTTATGCGACGTTTGGTACACGAGAGCTGTCAGAGCATGTGAGCGTCGCCCTGAAAAACCGTAAGGCAACGCTTTTACAGCACCATGGGCTGATTGCTTGTGAAGCGAATCTGGAAAAAGCACTGTGGTTGGCGCATGAAGTGGAAGTTCTGGCGCGCCTTTATCTGAGCACCCTGGCCATTGTCGATCCGGTTCCGGTGTTGGACGATGAGGAGATCGCTATTGTGCTGGAGAAATTCAAATCTTACGGATTACGAATTGAAGAGTAATTTCGCGTAGCGAAAAGGAGAAATACGATGGCGAACAGAATGATTCTGAACGAAACGGCATGGTTTGGCCGGGGAGCTGTTGGTGCATTGACCGATGAAGTCATCCGTCGTGGTTATCGCAAGGCGCTGATTGTGACCGACGAAAACCTGGTGCGGTGCGGTGTTGTCGAGAAGGTGACGTCCCGGATGGATGACGCGGGTCTGGCGTGGGACATCTATTCAGGTGTTATACCTAACCCAACCATTGCGGTGGTGCAGGAAGGATTGGCGGTCTTTGAGCAAAGTGGCGCAGACTATCTGATAGCCATTGGCGGAGGCTCCCCGCAGGATACCTGTAAAGCGATTGGCATTATCAACAATAACCCTGAGTTTGCGGATGTACGCAGCCTCGAAGGGTTATCCCCGACGCGCTGCCCGAGCGTGCCGGTTATGGCTATCCCAACCACAGCAGGGACGGCGGCGGAAGTGACTATTAACTACGTGATCACGGATGAAGAAAACCGGCGTAAGTTTGTTTGTGTCGATCCACACGATATTCCGCAGGTGGCGTTTATCGATGCTGACATGATGGACGGCATGCCTGCGGCGTTAAAAGCGGCCACGGGTGTGGATGCCCTGACCCATGCCATTGAAGGATACATCACGCGCGCGGCGTGGGCGCTTACCGATGCGCTGCACATTAAAGCGATTGAAATTATTGCCGGGGCTTTACGCGGATCGGTCGCGGGCGACAGTCAGGCGGGGGAAGCGATGGCGCTGGGCCAGTATGTGGCGGGAATGGGTTTTTCCAACGTTGGTCTGGGATTAGTTCATGGCATGGCGCACCCGCTGGGCGCGTTTTATAACACCCCGCACGGCGTTGCAAATGCCATTTTGCTGCCGCATGTGATGCACTATAACGCCGAATACACCGGGGAGAAATTCCGCGATATCGCCCGGGTGATGGGCGTGAAGGTTGAAGGACTGACGCTGGCAGAAGCACGGAAAGCGGCGGTGGATGCGGTATTTGCCCTTAACCACGATGTTGGGATCCCGCGGCACCTGCGCGATGTTGGCGTACGCAAAGAGGATATTCCTGCGCTGGCGCAGGCTGCATTTGATGATGTCTGTACCGGGGGAAATCCGCGTGAAGCGAGCCTGGGCGATATCGTTGAGCTGTACCATACCGCCTGGTAATCACCCGGCGTTTATCCGGCCTACAGGGTTGTACGATAAGTAGGCCGGATAAGGTGTTTACACCGCCATCCGGCAATAACACTACCGAGCCAGCCGTAGCTGCTGTAAATTCCCGTCGATATGTAAGTCCGTTTGCAGTCGTGCGATATCGCGACACAGAAACGCCATTTCTTTATGCATCTCAAGCTTCTTGCGCCACTTTTCCGGCACCTCATCAAGATGCGCGTAAATCCCTTCCAGCGTTGGAAACTGCGTCAGCAATTGTGTGGCGCTTTTGGGGCCAATACCTGCCACGCCAGGAACCTTTGAACTACCGATCCCGGCCAGCCCCCAGTAATCGGGCAGTTGTTGCGGCAGCACGCCAAATTCTTTCTCAATGAACGGTGCGTCCAGCCAGCGCTTCTGAAAATAGTCGCGAATACGCAGCGTCGGGGAGAGCAACTGACAGTAGCCTTTATCGGTGGAGACGATGGTGGCCTGGTGTCCCGCCTGGCAAACTTTAACCGCCAGTGTGGCGGCTAAATCGTCGGCTTCATTACCGCTGGAGACCCAGCAGCAGACGCCGCGCTGTTCAAAAGCGGCGCGTAAGGCGGGCATTTCCTGATGCAAGTCATCTGGCATCGGTGGACGACCGGCTTTGTAATCAGGCAGTCTTTGGTGACGCCAGCCGCTATTGCGCGCTTCATCATCAAATACCGCCACGGCGTGCGTGGGCTGACTGTGCACAATTAATTGATCGAGCGCGTGCTGGCACGTCTCCACGCAGGGAGATCCCTGTACGGCGTGAATGCGGCGGATAAGATTCAGTGCATCGACAATAAGTAAGTGGACGGCCACGGTGTTCTCCCTAACAAATCAGGCTGTAGGGTAACATTCACGGCGGGGGGAGGCGAATATCTGAAATCAACATTTTGCCGGATGAGGCGTTAGCCGCCATCCGGCAATAGGCAGGGCTTTAATCGCAGGAGACAATCTTCATCGCCAGACCGCCGCGAGAGGTTTCGCGGTATTTGGCATTCATGTCTTTCCCGGTTTCGTACATGGTCTCGATGACTTTATCGAGGCACACGCGCGGTTCGCTGGTACGGCGCAGCGCCATACGCGCGGCGTTAACCGCTTTGACCGAAGCAATGGCATTACGCTCAATGCACGGTACCTGAACCTGGCCGGCAACCGGATCGCAGGTCAGACCCAGGTTGTGTTCCATACCGATTTCCGCCGCGATGCATACCTGCGTTGGGCTACCGCCCAGCAGTTCAGCCAGACCGGCCGCTGCCATGGAGCAGGCTACGCCAACCTCTCCCTGACAGCCGACTTCGGCGCCGGAGATAGAGGCGTTCATCTTGTACAGTGAACCGATGGCGCTCGCGACCAGCATGTAGCGTGCCAGCGAGTTAGCGTTCACTTCGCGGATAAACTTGTCGTAGTAAGCCAGCACGGCAGGAACAATCCCGCATGCGCCGTTGGTTGGCGCGGTAACCACACGTCCACCGGCAGCGTTTTCTTCATTCACGGCCAGCGCGAACATGTTGATCCAGTCAACAACCGCCATCGGGTCGGTGGTGGTTTTGTCCTGGCTTACCAGCATACGCCGTAGCGCCGCCGCACGACGTGGAACGCGCAGTTTACCCGGCAATACGCCTTCGGTGGTGATACCGCGCTCAATCCCGCTACGCATCACTTCCCAGACGTTGGCAAAGTGCTGTTCCAGCTCTTCTTTGCTGTGCAGCGCCAGTTCGTTTTGCATCATCAGGCCGGAAAGCGACAGGCCGGTTTCCTGGCAATGACGTTGCAAATCCGCCGCAGATTTATACGGATACGGTACGTTTACCGGAGCGCTGTTCGGTAAACCAAAGTGTTCTTCATCAACGATGAACCCACCGCCAATGGAATAGTAAGTCTGGCTGTAAACGGCTTTTTCGCCCGCCAGTGCAGTAATACGCATCCCGTTTTCGTGCAGGGACAGATTGTCCGTATGGAAATTCATGCACTTGTCGACCGGGAATTCGACCTCATGTTGACCGTCCGCCAACAGCAAACGCCCATGAGTGTTCACATCCTGGATAAAGGCCGGGATGGCATCAATGTCTACGGTATCCGGCAGATTACCCGCCAGACCCATAATAATTGCGATATCGGTATGGTGGCCTTTCCCCGTCAGGGACAAAGAACCATAAACATCAACCACTACGCGGGTTATGTCAGTGAGGATTCCGCGTGCAATCAGGTCATCCGTGAATTGTTTGCCTGCTTTCATCGGGCCAACAGTATGGGAGCTGGAAGGGCCAATGCCGATTTTGAAAATATCGAATACGCTAATCATGAGGCGTCCATTGTGTATCGAGGTGCGCCGCCCCGGGGAGCGGCGCAGGGGAATTAACTGAACAGAGAGTAGGAAATTGCGGAGATAGCGATCAGGCCCATAAGTACAACGAAGACGTTGCTGATATGGCCGCTGTATTTACGCATTGCCGGTACTTTCTGAATGGCATACATCGGCATCAGGAACAGAATCATCGCGATGATTGGGCCGCCCAGGGTCTCAATCATACCGAGGATGCTTGGGTTCAGCGTCGCCACAATCCAGGTGGTTACCAGCATGAACAGTGCAGTGATTTTGTTCAGTTTGTTGATTTCGATGGTTTTGCCTTTGCCGCGCAGAGACTTAATCACCATACCGTTGAAACCTTCACGTGCGCCCAGGTAGTGGCCGAGGAAGGATTTGGTGATAGCGATCATCGCGATGATTGGCGCCATCCAGGCGATAATCGGCGCGTTAAAGTGGTTCGCCAGGTAAGACAGGATAGAGATGTTCTGCTCTTTCGCTGCAGCCAGATCCGCCGGGGTCAGGCTCAGTACGCAGCTGAAAACGAAGAACATAACGGTCAGTACCATCATGATGTGAGCGAATGCCAGGATTTTGGAGCATTTCTTCTCAGCGTCATCACCGTACTCTTCACGCTTCGCCACGGCGAAGGAGGAGATGATCGGAGAGTGGTTGAAGGAGAACACCATTACCGGAATCGCCAGCCACAGAGTCATCCACAGACCGTTGCCGGTAGAAGCCGCAGAGTCAAAAGAGAGTGTTTCCAGCGCCGCGCCGCTCCACTGAGGGATCAGGTACAGAGCCAGCAGCATCAGGGCAGCAACAAACGGGAATACCAGGATGCTCATCGCCTTCACGATCATCTGCTCACCGAAGCGCACGATGGTCATCATGCCGACAATCAGGATCAGAGACAGGATGGCACGCGGCGGCGGAGTAATCGCCAGCTGGTGGGTCAGGAAGCTTTCAACGGTATTGGTGATTGCTACGCTGTAAACCAACAGAATCGGGTAGATTGCGAAGAAGTAGAGCAGGGTAATCAGTTTACCTGCGCCAACGCCAAAGTGTTCTTCTACAACTTCAGTAATGTCTTCACCCGGGTTTTTACCGGACAACACGAAGCGGGTCAGGCCACGGTGCGCAAAGAAGGTCATTGGGAAGGCAAGGATTGCCATGATGATCAGCGGGATCATACCGCCTACACCTGCGTTAATCGGCAGGAACAATACACCCGCGCCAATCGCCGTGCCGTAAAGGCCCAGCATCCACATGGTATCCGTCTTGCGCCATGCGCTGCGGGTCTGGCCCGTAACGATAGTGCTGGTTTGAGTGTTTTCCATCTATTTCTCCTGGAGGAAGCTTAAAAAGTCGGGTTTGGGGTCAATCCAATGAGAAAGAACCCGACTGTAAATCGAAATTCGTTGAGCGATTTTTTATATAATTTTTCGCCGTAATAATTTGCGGGCGGAAAGATACATTTTAGTAATGAATGTATCAGTGATCGCGATCCCAAATGCAATAATCCACCTTTTATGTGGATAAATTTGGACCATTAATCTGTTAAAAAATAGTCAAAGCGAATTTACGGGCGCAGAGGCTAACATTAACGACATATCTCATGAAAGCGAAGGCGCGAAGATACGAGCGTTGCGCTGTAAAAACTGTTGTTTTTAGAGGATTTTGGCGACTAATAATAATTTCCTGAGATAAATAACGGTTGGTTTTTGGAGGTAATCGTTTGCGTGGCGCGTGATTTTTAACGACATATCATTGGTATTTATATAATCGTCTGAGCTATGTGACTGGTATCACTAAAAAAGCCGGGAAGCGACTGCGCCAAACCCGGCTTTGATATGGACAAAACTGTCACCACGATAGCGTCTGCTATCGGGTGTTGAAGGTCAGGCGCAGATCTCGTAGCAAGGGATGTACGCGGAGCCTGGCAACTTCATACGATGCTGCGCAACGAATCCCTGCAGGAGATCGTCCATGCGGCGCATCATTTCGCGGTCACCGTGGATTTTGTACGGGCCAAACTCTTCGATGGCGCGAATGCCAACCTCCTTCACGTTACCGGCCACAATACCCGAGAATGCACGACGCAGGTCGGCCGCCAGAACTTCAACGGGTTGATCCGGATACAGTTTCAGGTTAGCCATATTTTCATGGGACGGCTCGAACGGCATCTGTAAATCAGGTGCGATACGAATCGACCAGTTAAAGCTGTAGGCGTCTCCGGTGTCGCGACGGTTCTCTTTTACCAACGGCATCGCTTTTTTCATCAAGCGCGCAACTTCCGCCGCATCGTCAATGATAATGCGATAGTGTCGGCGGGCATCTTCCCCCAGCGTGTGCACGATAAACTCGTCCAGCACGCGGAAGTAATCGGCGCTCTCTTTTGGTCCGGTCAAAATCAGCGGTAGCACCTGATCTTTATTAGCCGGGTTCATCAGGATCCCCAGCAGATACAACAGCTCTTCCGCAGTCCCGACGCCACCCGGGAAGATGATAATACCGTGGGCGATGCGCACGAACGCTTCCAGACGTTTTTCAATGTCTGGCATGATGATCAGTTCGTTAACCAGCGGGTTAGGCGGCTCAGCGGCGATGATTGACGGTTCAGTCATACCAATAAAGCGGCTGTCTTTGTAACGCTGCTGGGCGTGACCGACCGCTGCGCCTTTCATTGGCGCTTCCATCGCTCCCGGACCGCAGCCGGTACAGATGTTCAACTCACGCAGGCCCAACTGGGTGCCGACGCGACGCGCATACAGGTATTCATTTTCGTTGATTGAGTGACCGCCCCAGCAGACGACCATGTTCGGCGCTTCACCGACATGTAGCGCCCGGGCGTTACGCAGGATCGAGAACACCAGGTTGGTAATATGCACTGAACTTTCGAGATCCAGATGCTGAAAACGACCCGCGTTATGGATCTGAGCATTGACGAACAGAATGTCGCGCAGCACGGCAAACAGGTTGGCCTGCAGCGCACGAATGATGCGCCCATCAACAAACGCATCTTCAGGCGGGTTAATCAGCTCCAGCTTCACGCCCCGTTCGCGGCGCAGCACGTTAATATCGAAATTTTCAAAGCGGGACAGCAGTTCTTTGCTGTTGTCGGTTAGACTACCGGAGTTCAGAACGGCAAGTGAACAGTTACGAAACAGTTGATACAGGTCGCTGCTGGCCGTGCGTTTAAGTAATTCGACTTCCAACTGCGACAACATGTCCATTGAGCCAAGTGGGCTAATATGTGTAATCAAGTAGACTCCTTATGGGACGCAAAACGTCATTCCCTGGTAGTTACAATAGCCCTGGCTGATGGCCTTTCACAACCTTGCGCGCGGAATCCGACACGCAAAATTGAGAAAAAAGATTACTGACGTACCAGTCGGCCCGTAGCTGGCGTGAAATCGGTATTGGTGCGCCATGGGTTAATGTCCAGACCGCCACGCCGCGTGTAGCGCGCGTAGACGCTCAGTTTCTCCGGTTGGCAGAAGCGCAGAATGTCATTGAAAATACGCTCCACGCACTGCTCGTGAAATTCATTATGGTGGCGGAAGGAGACCAGATAACGCAGCAGCTTCTCCCGGTCGATTTTGCGTCCGCGATACTGAATTTGTATGGAGCCCCAGTCGGGCTGGTGGGTGATCAGACAGTTGGATTTCAGCAGGTGACTGACCAGCGTCTCTTCCACCGCTTTCTCGCCGCTCACGGCATTTTCCAGATATTCAGTGCTGAACTGGTAGTTATCAATGAAGATATCCTGATTATCGATACAGGCGCCGTTAAAGTGGGCGATCGGTTGTCCTTCCAGTTCGTCAAGGCGGTATAGCGCCACGCTGACATCGCCCTGAGCGCAGGCGCGCAGATCGTTTTCCAGCGTCTGGCGTACCGCCTCCCAGGAGTCAAAACGCGTCTGGTTAAAACTGTTCAGGTACAGCTTAAAGCTTTTCGATTCAATCAGATTTACGCTGGTGTAATCCAGCTCCACATGACCGACCGCAACCTGCGGTAAGCCGTTAGCATTCAGCCATGACAGTTCATACAGCGTCCAGATGTCGGCACCGTGGAAAGGCAAATTATCGGCCTTTAAATCCAGCGGGTCGCGGTTGAGGCTGCGCGGAACGCCCTGCAACAAACTGGCATCGTAATTGTCCCGGTAATCCGTTGATTTACCGAGAGTCAGGCCGTCAAGCGCCCGATGATTTTCATAAGAAGACATGTTTCACCGTCATAAACCAGATACACTATGCGACAAGTGTATCCTGGCTTTTGTGAAGAGAGAAATCAGTGGACGAATTGACAGCGCAGGCGTTGACAGCCTTTACGACGCGTTATTGCGACGCGTGGCATGACAAAAACAACAGCTGGCCGCTCAGCGAAGAGCTGTATGGCGTACCTTCACCATGCATCATTTCTTCCGCTAACGATGCGGTTTACTGGCAACCTCAGCCTTTTGTCGGTGAAAAAAACGTCAATGCGGTTGAACGTGCCTTTGACATTGTGATACAACCTGCCGTTCATGCTTTTTACACCACCCAGTTTGCCGGGGATATGCACGCGCAGTTTGCGAATGAAAAGCTGACGTTGCTGCAAACCTGGAGTGAGGATGACTTCAGGCGCGTCCAGGAAAACCTGATTGGTCACCTGGTTACGCAAAAGCGACTCAAGCTCTCGCCTACGCTTTTTATTGCCACGCAGGACAACGAACTTGATGTCATCTCGGTGTGCAATCTGTCCGGTGAAGTGTGCAAAGAAACGCTGGGAACCCGTCAACGAACGGTGCTGGCGGCCTCGCTTGCGGAATTCCTCACTCAACTTAAGCCAGTTCTGTAATCCAGTTTGCCCTCAATCGTGTGAGATATCTCTTACAAACCCTGTAGGACATTGCCAGGTAATAAGTGAAGACTTAATGAATTGAAAAACTAATAATTACTTATAATTCAATTTGTTAATATTTTATTGTCAACTTTCATATGAAAATTATCTTAAGGGTATGTCTGTAGGTATCTTGTAAGACAAAGCGAAACAGGCGATTCTATATCCGTCGACAAGGAGTCGCACAACGAAGTGAACATCAGGATGATGGCTCTTCGGCAGGACACACCAGGATGGTGTTGCAAGGACAGGCTTCAGGATGAAGCAAAGAGGAAAGCGCGGGATGCGTTAAAGGACACCTCCAGGATGGAGAATGAGAGCCGGTCAGGATGTTCGGCGGGTCAGGATGGCCAGGACGCTTCAGGATGAAGTTTTCACATCGGGGTGGTGTGAGCAGGATGCAAAAGTTCAGGATGAACAAGGTCGCAAGACCACAGGAAAAGTTGTCACGGATGAGCAGGGAGCACCAAAAGTAGCTGGAATGCTGCGAAACGAACCGGGAGCACTGTTTTTACAGTGCTCCCTTTTTTTATTTCCTCTTCACTAATGCTATTCTTCGCGCCAGATTTTTCATCATTGAGGTTAATTTCATGACGACTCAGGACCGTGTGCGCCAGCAGTTACACGCGCTTGAAGCGCTATTGCGTGAACATCATCACTGGCGGATGGACGAGCCAGCAGAGCATCTGTTTGCCAGCACGCAGCCTTTTTGTATGGATACCATGGAGCCGGTCGAATGGTTGCAGTGGGTGTTGATTCCCCGTATGCATACGCTGCTTGATAATGTGCAGCCGTTGCCGCAGGCTTTTGCCATCGCACCGTATTACGAAATGGCGCTGACGGCCGATCACCCGCAACGCGACATTCTCCTGACGGCATTGCAGGAACTGGATGCGCTATTTACAAGTGATAACGCCTGATGCTGGAGATCCTCTATCAGGACGAATGGCTGGTTGCGGTCAATAAACCTTCTGGTTGGTTGGTTCACCGCAGTTGGCTCGACCGCGATGAGAAAGTGGTGGTGATGCAAACGGTGCGCGACCAGATTGGTCAGCACGTGTTTACCGCCCACCGGCTCGACAGACCGACCTCCGGCGTGCTGCTGATGGGACTGTCCAGCGAAGCCGGGCGGTTGCTGTCTCAGCAGTTCGAACATCATCAAATGCAGAAACGCTATCATGCGATTGTGCGTGGCTGGCTGATGGACGACGCCGTGCTGGATTACCCGCTGGTGGAAGAGCTGGATAAGATAGCCGATAAATTTGCCCGCGAGGATAAAGAGCCGCAGCCTGCGGTCACCCATTATCGCGGTCTGGCGACGGTTGAAATGCCGGTGGCGACCGGGCGCTATCCCACCACCCGCTACGGGCTGGTGGAACTGGAGCCTCAGACCGGTCGTAAGCACCAGCTCAGACGCCATTTGGCTCACTTGCGCCATCCGATTATTGGCGACAGCAAGCATGGTGATTTACGGCAAAACCGCAGCGCCGCAGAGCATTTCGGCTGTCAGCGCTTGATGCTGCATGCCAGCCAGCTTGAGTTGACTCATCCTTTCACTGGCGAGCCGTTGGTTATTCGCGCCGGGCTGGATGAGGTCTGGATGCAGGCGCTATCACAGTTTGGCTGGCGCGGACTTCTCCCTGAGAATGAAAGGGTTGAGTTCAGCGGGCTGTCAGGTCAGGATGAACAGATAGATTCTTAATTCCCTGGAGATAAAGGTTATGGCGGAAATTGGAATTTTTGTCGGCACGATGTATGGAAACGCGCTGCTGGTTGCCGAAGAGGCCGAGGCGATTTTAACTGCGCAGGGCCATAAAGCCACGGTATTTGAAGACCCGGAGCTTACCGACTGGCAGGCATATCAGGATAAATATGCATTGGTGGTAACCTCAACGACCGGGCAGGGCGATCTGCCGGATAGCATCGTACCGCTGTTTCAGGGAATCAAAGATAGTCTTGGTTTCCAGCCGAATCTGCGTTATGGCGTCATTGCGCTTGGCGACAGCAGCTACGTTAATTTTTGCAATGGCGGCAAGCAGTTCGATGCGCTGTTACAGGAACAAAGCGCGCAGCGCGTAGGTGAAATGCTGCTGATTGATGCCAGCGAGCATCCTGAACCGGAAAGCGAATCTAATCCCTGGGTAGAAAACTGGGGCACCTTGCTTAAATAATCCCTCGCCCGCACGGGCATACAACCCCCATTAGAAAACCGTAGGCCGGGTCAGGCGAAGCCGACACCCGGCAATAAAACCCCAATTACGTGAACTAACTTCCATTGCTTTGGGCTTATGCCCCAAACAACTTCTCACTGCCTCCCTAATGTTGTGTTCATGCACGGTGAGGGAAAGTGGCACTCCTTCATATACTTTTCCCGTCAGTTCCCGGAATGGCAGCGAGTCAGAATAAAACGGCCCTGAGCTGTACCAAAACTGCCACACACTAACCTCTCATTCTGATCACCCTACAGGTGCTGTACAGAATGAACTGGCGCAAGCCAGGATTCAGGAGTGCAACAATGAGTTCATTAAGTCAGGCGGCGAGCAGCGCGGAAAAACGCACTAACGCTCGCTACTGGATAGTGGTGATGCTGTTTATCGTCACATCCTTCAACTACGGCGATCGCGCCACCTTATCCATTGCCGGTTCGGAGATGGCCAAAGACATTGGCCTGGATGCGGTAGGCATGGGGTATGTATTCTCCGCTTTCTCATGGGCGTATGTCATCGGCCAGATCCCCGGCGGCTGGCTGCTCGATCGCTTCGGCTCCAAACGTGTTTATTTCTGGTCCATTTTTATCTGGTCCATGTTTACCCTGCTGCAGGGCTTCGTCGATATCTTTAGCGGCTTCGGTATTATCGTCGCGCTGTTTACCCTGCGCTTCCTCGTAGGGTTAGCCGAAGCCCCCTCTTTCCCCGGCAACAGTCGTATTGTGGCGGCGTGGTTCCCGGCGCAGGAAAGGGGCACGGCGGTCGCTATCTTTAACTCGGCGCAATACTTTGCCACCGTTATCTTCGCGCCAATCATGGGTTGGCTGACTCATGAAGTGGGTTGGTCACACGTGTTCTTCTTTATGGGCGGTCTCGGAATTGTTATCAGCTTTATCTGGTTGAAGGTGATTCATGAACCGAACCAGCATCCGGGCGTAAACCAAAAAGAGCTGGAGTACATCGCCGAAGGCGGGGCGCTGATCAATATGGATCAGGCGGCAGCCAAAGCTAAAGTACCGTTCAGCGTGAAGTGGGGGCAGATCAAACAACTGCTGGGTTCGCGAATGATGATCGGTATTTATATTGGCCAATACTGCATTAATGCGCTGACCTACTTCTTTATCACCTGGTTCCCGGTTTATCTGGTGCAGGCGCGCGGTATGTCCATTCTGAAAGCCGGCTTTGTTGCCTCGGTCCCGGCCATTTGCGGATTTGCGGGCGGCGTGCTCGGCGGCATTATTTCCGACTGGCTGATGTGCCGTACCGGTTCGCTGAATATCGCGCGTAAAACGCCAATCGTCATGGGGATGCTGTTATCGATGGTGATGGTGTTCTGTAACTACGTCAACGTCGAGTGGATGATCATCGGCTTTATGGCGCTGGCCTTCTTCGGCAAAGGCATCGGCGCGTTGGGATGGGCGGTGATGGCCGATACCGCGCCAAAAGAGATCAGCGGTCTGAGCGGCGGCCTGTTCAATATGTTTGGCAACATTTCCGGCATCGTCACGCCAATTGCTATTGGCTACATTGTGGGCACTACCGGCTCGTTTAACGGCGCGTTGATTTACGTAGGGGTACATGCGCTGATTGCTGTCGTCAGTTATCTGGTGCTGGTGGGGGATATTAAACGTATCGAATTGAAACCTGTCACAGGACAATGACGATGACAACACAATCGAGTCCCGTTATTACCGATATGAAGGTCATCCCGGTGGCCGGGCATGACAGCATGCTGCTCAATATTGGCGGTGCGCATAACGCATATTTCACCCGCAATATCGTGGTGCTCACCGATAACGCCGGCAATACCGGGGTTGGTGAAGCGCCGGGCGGTGAAGTGATTTATCAGACGCTGGTGGATGCAATCCCACAGGTGTTGGGACGGGAAGTCGCGCGTCTGAATAAAGTGGTTCAGCAGGTGCATAAAGGCAACCAGGCCGCTGACTTTGACACTTTCGGCAAAGGCGCCTGGACCTTTGAACTGCGGGTTAATGCGGTGGCCGCGCTTGAAGCCGCATTGCTCGATCTGCTGGGCAAGGCGCTGAACGTTCCGGTTTGTGAACTGTTAGGGCCAGGCAAGCAGCGCGATGCGGTCACTGTGCTCGGCTATCTGTTCTATGTCGGCGATCGCAGCAAAACCGATCTGCCGTATCTGGAGAGCACGCCGGGCCACCATGAGTGGTATCACCTGCGTCACCAGCAAGCGATGAACAGTGACGCGGTGGTGCGCCTGGCAGAGGCTTCGCAAGATCGCTACGGCTTTAAAGATTTCAAACTCAAGGGGGGCGTACTGCCCGGCGAGCAAGAAATCGATACCGCTCGTGCGCTGAAAAAACGCTTCCCGGAGGCGCGTATTACGGTTGATCCCAACGGGGCCTGGCTGCTGGATGAAGCCATTTCCTTGTGTAAAGGGCTGAACGATGTTCTGACTTATGCTGAAGATCCGTGCGGTGCCGAACAGGGTTTTTCAGGCCGCGAAGTGATGGCCGAGTTCCGCCGTGCGACCGGTCTGCCGGTGGCGACCAATATGATCGCCACCAACTGGCGTGAAATGGGGCATGCGGTGATGCTGAACTCAGTAGATATTCCGCTGGCCGATCCGCACTTCTGGACCCTTTCCGGCGCGGTGCGCGTGGCACAGTTATGCGATGACTGGGGCCTGACCTGGGGCTGCCATTCCAACAATCATTTTGATATTTCGTTGGCGATGTTTACCCACGTTGGCGCCGCGGCACCGGGCAACCCGACGGCTATCGACACCCACTGGATCTGGCAGGAGGGCGATTGCCGTCTGACCAAAAATCCGCTGGAGATTAAAAACGGAAAAATTGCGGTACCCGATGCGCCCGGTCTGGGCGTGGAGCTGGACTGGGAGCAGATACAGAAAGCCCATGAGGCCTATAAGGCGCTGCCCGGCGGCGCGCGTAATGACGCAGGCCCGATGCAGTACCTGATTCCCGGATGGACTTTTGACCGTAAACGTCCCGTTTTCGGCCGCCACTAATTTTGAATAAGGATTTAAATATGAGCGCACAATTTACTACCCCCGTCGTGACCTCTATGCAGGTGATCCCGGTTGCGGGCCATGACAGCATGCTGATGAACCTGAGCGGTGCTCATGCCCCGTTCTTTACACGTAATATTATGATTATTAAAGATAACTCTGGCCATACCGGGGTAGGGGAAATTCCTGGCGGCGAAAAAATTCGTCAGACCCTGGAAGATGCCATTCCGCTGGTGGTGGGTAAAACGCTGGGTGAGTACAAAAACGTACTGAACGCGGTACGTAATACGTTTGCCGATCGTGATGCCGGTGGCCGTGGTTTGCAGACTTTCGATTTACGTACCACTATTCATGTGGTTACCGGGATCGAAGCGGCGATGTTGGATCTGTTAGGTCAGCATCTGGGCGTCAACGTCGCATCTCTGCTGGGCGATGGTCAGCAGCGTAGCGAAGTCGAAATGCTTGGCTATCTGTTCTTCGTTGGTAACCGTAAAGCGACGCCGCTGCCGTATCAAAGCCAACCGGATGAAAAATGCGACTGGTATCGCCTGCGTCATGAAGAGGCGATGACCCCGGACGCGGTAGTGCGTCTGGCGGAAGCTGCGTATGAGAAATATGGTTTCAACGACTTCAAACTGAAAGGCGGCGTACTGGCCGGGGAAGAAGAAGCGGAATCTATTGTGGCGCTGGCGAAACGCTTTCCACAGGCGCGCGTCACGCTCGATCCCAACGGCGCATGGTCGCTGAATGAAGCGATTAAAATTGGTAAGTACCTGAGAGGATCGCTGGCTTATGCGGAAGATCCGTGCGGCGCAGAGCAGGGCTTCTCCGGTCGTGAAGTGATGGCGGAATTCCGTCGAGCTACCGGGCTGCCGACGGCGACCAATATGATCGCTACCGACTGGCGTCAGATGGGGCATACCCTGTCGTTGCAGTCCGTGGATATCCCGCTGGCGGATCCGCACTTCTGGACGATGCAGGGTTCTGTTCGCGTGGCGCAGATGTGCCATGAGTTCGGGCTGACCTGGGGCTCGCACTCTAACAACCACTTTGATATTTCGCTGGCGATGTTTACTCATGTCGCGGCGGCGGCGCCTGGGAAAATTACCGCTATCGATACCCATTGGATCTGGCAGGAAGGTAACCAGCGGCTGACCAAAGAACCTTTTGCAATCAAGGGGGGTATGGTGCAGGTTCCGGCGAAACCGGGCCTGGGCGTGGAGCTGGATATGGATCAGGTGATGAAAGCGCATGAGCTGTATCAGCAACATGGACTGGGTGCACGTGATGATGCGATGGGAATGCAGTATCTGATCCCGAACTGGACATTTGATAATAAGCGCCCGTGCATGGTACGCTAAGCGAACTGGGACCGCTCCCATGAATGGAGCGGTTTTCCTCCTGGTGTATGCTTAACACAGTCAACATGCGTAAGGATGCTTTATGAAAATAGTGATCGCACCGGATTCCTATAAGGAAAGTTTGAGTGCGCTTGAAGTCGCAACGGCGATTGAACTGGGATTCCGTGAGATCTGGCCTGAGGCGGATTACGTGAAGATCCCGGTCGCAGATGGCGGTGAGGGAACGGTCGAAGCGATGGTTGCCGCTACGCAAGGCCACCTTGTGCATGTTGATGTTACCGGCCCTTTGGGCAATACAATTCAGGCTTTTTATGGTTTATCCGGCGATGAGCGATCGGCGTTTATTGAAATGGCAGCCGCCAGCGGGCTGGAGCAGGTTCCTGCTAATTTACGCGATCCGCTGAAAACGACCTCCTGGGGAACCGGGGAGCTAATTCGTCATGCGCTGGATGCGGGCGTGGAGCATATCATCATCGGGATTGGCGGTAGCGCCACCAATGATGGCGGTGCTGGTATGGTGCAGGCGCTGGGCGCAAGGTTGCTGGATGCGCAAGATGAAGATATTGCTCATGGCGCGATCGGCCTGGAATCGCTCACCCGGATTGATATCTCGCAGTTAGACCCGCGTCTTGCCGGATGTCGTATCGAAGTGGCCTGCGACGTCACTAACCCGTTGACCGGTAAAGAAGGAGCCTCAGTGGTCTTTGGCCCACAAAAGGGGGCGACGGCGGAGATGATTCCGCGTCTTGATCGGGCGCTTACGCACTATGCGCAACTGATCGCGCGCGATCTGGATGTCAATGTGCTGGAGCTGGCCGGCGGTGGCGCTGCTGGCGGTATGGGGGCGGCGCTGTATGCGTTTTGCGGCGCACAGCTACGCCGCGGTATTGAGATCGTGACGGATGCGTTACGCCTGGATGCCTGCGTTGCGGATGCAGACTTAGTGGTGACAGGTGAAGGGCGTATCGACAGCCAGACTATTCACGGTAAGGTTCCGGTTGGCGTGGCGAAGATCGCAAAGCGTTACAACAAACCGGTGATCGGCATTGCCGGTAGCCTGACGGCGGATGTCGGTGTTGTACACCAGCATGGGCTGGATGCGGTTTTCAGCGTCATCTATACCATTTGTTCGCTGGATGAGGCGCTGAAGAATGCAAGTGAGAACGTACGCATGACCGCGCGCAACGTGGCTGCGACACTGAAAGCGGGGCAACAGTTACGCTGAGTTACAGGCCGGATGGCGGTCACGCCGCCATCCGGCGAATATCAGCCCAACAACTTCTTCGCTTCGCGGGCAACGTTGTCCATTTCATCCAGCAGCTCTAAAAACTCAGGCTCCAGCTCTTCTTCTTTGGTCCCGCTACGTAATTGTTGCTCAATGAGCTGGCACAGGTTTTTCATGCGGGGGACGCCGCTATAGCCACAACTACCGTGCAGCTTATGAATCATATCCACCAGCCCTTCAGGGTTTTCGCCTACCAGTTGTTCTTCAATTTTGTTGCGCACCTCGGGTAGAAAATCGAGCAGCATTTGCAGCATATCCCGCGCCAGATCGTTTTTCCCTGCGGCTTGTCTTAATGCCAGTTGCCAGTCGAGCGTGGTATTCGGATTGACGACCGGCTCCGGAGGTTCAACTGCGAGCGCCCTAAGCGATGTGGCCGCGCCGGGTTTGTAGCGTAACAGGAGATTGTGCAGCTTATCTTCTTCGATAGGCTTCGCCAGGTAATCATTCATCCCGGCGCTGAGCAGCTTCTCTTTTTGCCCGGCCATCGCATGCGCGGTGACCGCAATAACTGGCGTCTGTTGTTGATGAGGCAACTGGTGGATCAGTTCGCAGGCGCGAATACCGTCCATGTCGGGCATCTGAATATCCATCAGGATCAGATCAAACGGCATCTGTTTGGCGCGATCCACCGCCTGGTGCCCGCTGTCGCAGAGTACGACGTGCTGTACCTTATCTTCCAGCAGTGCGCCGATCAGCTTGAGGTTCGCCGGGTTGTCGTCCACCGCCATAACGGTCATGGCGATTTTGCTTTCATCTGGCAATGGCTGATCCGCGCTGTAGTTCAACTGGCAATACTCTGTCAGCGCAGGCAGTAGTCGGGTTGAGGTGAGAGGCTTCAGCAGACACGCCGCCGCGCCGCCTTGTTTCAATTTCTCGGCGTTAATCTGTGCGTGACAGGGCAGGGCTAATAACAGGAAATCGGTCATCGCCGCTGCGCTTGCCAGCCGCTCATGTTGCATGGTGAGCGGTTCGCGCAACGTGACCGGAATGCCAATCAGCAGAATATCGTAGTGATCCTTCGGCAGCCCGGAGAATGAAGGGCTGTAAATCACCTCCAGCGGCGTTTCACTTAATATATCTAACGTGCATTGCGCGGCAGTGGCGTTAGGTTCGACATAAGCCAGTCGTTTACCAGCAAGGCACCGGGTTGTCGAGCGATCGATGAGAACGTTAGGGTTGAGATCGAGACTAATATGGAACCAGAAGGTGGATCCGCGGTTCGGCTGGCTATGGAAGGAGATATCCCCGCCCATCTCGTTGACCAGTTTTTGCGTAATGACCAGACCCAGTCCGGTACCGCCGTGGCGGCGGGAAATACTGGCGTCCGCCTGACGGAAGGCCTGGAACAGGCGTGACTGATCGCGCTCAGGGATTCCGATGCCGGTATCGCGGATTTGCACTTCAATTTGCACTTTCGTGTTACTGAGGGCGCGTTTCTCGACCAGAATGTCGATATTACCGCCTTCGGTAAATTTGATGGCATTGCCGACCAGATTGGTAATGACCTGCTGTAAGCGCAGCGGGTCGCCGATGACGTTGTCCGGCACATCATTCTTAATATTCAGCGTCAGCTCAAGCCCTTTATCATGGGACGAATGCGCTAACAGCGTGACGACGTCATCCAGCGTGCTGCGTAGCGGGAACGGAATGCTTTCCAGAATGAGCTTGCCCGCTTCCAGTTTGGAGAAATCGAGCACATCATTGATGATGGCCAGCAGATTGTTGGCCGATCGCTCAATCGTGTTCAGGTGATCGCGTTGCGTGGTGTTAAGCTCGGTTTTCAGCGTCAGGCGCGTAAAGCCAATCACGCCATTCAGCGGGGTGCGTAGCTCGTGCGACATGTTAGCCAGAAACTCAGACTTAATTCGGGCCGCCTCCTGGGCGCGTTTTTTCGCCAGATCCAGTTCGACGTTCTGAATTTCCATCTGCTCCAGGGTTTCACGTAGGTCGGAAGTTGCCTGATCGATATTGTGCTGCATCTCTTCATGGTAGGCTGCAAGAGACATCGCCATCGAGTTGATACCGTTTTTGAGCATATCCAGCTCGCCCAGCATGAAACCTTCTACACGGCTGTCGAGCTGCCCTCTACGTATACGGTCAACGGTATTCACCATGTTGCGAATCGGGCCGGTTACGTCGCGCATCAGACGCCAGCCGAAAATTAACGCAATACCAATACAAAACAGCATCATTACGCTGGAGATAAAGATCTCTTTATATTGCTGCAGTCGAACCGACTTGAGGTCCAGTTCAAGCGCTACATACCCCAGCATATTTTGCGTATTTTTGGCGTCGCTTATGGCAGATTCATCCGGCGAATAGCTTTCCGATATAATTGGCGTTCGCAGGATCATAATATCCCCGAGCCGGGTGACGCTCAGCTTACGGGGAAACGGTGAACCGGTCGCCAGCTGCATTTCAGACGGATCGAGATGAAAATTGGAGGTGACAAACAGCCGGTTGTTCTCGTCATAGACAGAAATTGCCCGCACGATATCGGAATGGCGGCGATGCAGTACGCTGATGAGCTGGCCGATGGATTCCCTGTTTTGCAGGTTCATGCCATATTCGCTGGAGACCGCCAGTGGCTCTATGATACTGGCGCCGGCATCTTCCAGTTGACGCTGCAAGTCGTTATAGCGATGCACAACAAAAAAGATACTGAGCAGCAAACCAATCAGGACGGTCGGGGCCAGGATCAGAATCATCATGCGTGCGCGCAGGCTGTAGTTGGTCATGGAGTTCCGTTATGGGACAATTAGGGTCACACTGTTAAATAGAGAAATATCTCGTCGATGGCGCAATTCTACTCTGCAAAACGACGCGTGACGACGCGTCAGATCATAACCGTTACCGTCAATGACCTCGATCCTTTTGGTCAGGGTGTCGCTCGCCATAACGGAAAGGCGTTGTTTATACCAGAATTGCTACCCCAGGAAAGCGCAGAGGTGGTGATTACCGAAGATAAAAAACAGTTCGCCCGCGCGCAAGTAAAACGACGTTTAAACGACAGTCCACAACGTGAAGTGCCACGTTGCCCGCATTTTGGCGTCTGTGGCGGTTGCCAGCAGCAGCACGCCAGCATCCCGTTGCAGCAGCGTAGCAAAAGCGCGGCGTTAGCGCGTTTAATGAAATGTGAAGTGTCGGATGTTATCGCTGATACCCCGTGGGGCTATCGTCGTCGCGCACGTTTGAGCCTGAACTATCGGTCAAAAGAACAAAAATTGCAGATGGGTTTTCGCAAATCCGGTTCCAGCGACATTATTGATGTTAAACAATGCCCTATTCTGGTGCCCCAACTTGAAGCGCTGTTGCCCCACATCAGGGCGTGTCTGGAGAGTTTGCAAGGGTTACGTCATCTCGGTCATGTTGAGCTGGTGCAGGCAGGGAGCGGCGCGTTGATGATTTTACGCCACACGGCACCATTAAGTGCTGCGGATAAAGAAAAACTGGAATGCTTTTCGCATTCTCAGGGGCTGTCTTTGTTTCTGGCCCCGCAAAGCGAGATACTGGAATCAGTATCAGAAGAATCGCCCTGGTATGACTCAAATGGACTACGGTTAAGCTTCAGCCCGCGTGATTTTATTCAGGTCAATGCAGGGGTAAACCAAAAAATGGTCGCCTGTGCGCTGGAATGGCTGGATGTGCGACCTGAAGATCGCGTGCTCGATCTGTTCTGCGGTATGGGGAATTTTACTCTGCCGCTGGCTGTGCGGGCAGCAAGCGTGGTGGGGGTTGAAGGAGTACCGGCGCTGGTCGAAAAAGCCCGGGAAAACGCGCTGAATAACGGATTACACAACGTGACATTCTTTCATGAAAACCTTGAGGAGGATGTTACCCAGCAGCCGTGGGCGAAAAACGGATTCGATAAAGTATTGCTCGATCCTGCGCGTGCGGGGGCTGCCGGTGTGATGCAACATATTATAAAATTAAGCCCTGGTCGCGTTGTTTATGTATCCTGTAACCCAGCAACGCTGGCTCGTGACAGCGACGCTTTGCTCAACGCGGGATATGCCATACGGCGACTGGCAATGCTCGATATGTTCCCGCACACTGGACACCTGGAATCGATGGTCCTGTTTGAGCGTTTGTAATGAAATTTGTACCCATTGGATTTCGGGTTGTAATGCAGCATGAAAGACAATGGGTATGGCTTGTCGACTTCGACAGGCCAGGCCCCTAAAGGAGAGGACAATGGTTGCGGTAAGAAGTGCACATATAAATAAAGCTGGTGAGTTTGATCCCAAGAAATGGATCGCGAGTCTGGGAATCTCCAGCCAGCAGTCGTGTGAACGCTTAGCCGAAACCTGGGCGTACTGCCAGCAGCAAACACAGGGACATCCTGATGCGGATTTGCTGCTATGGCGTGGCGTGGAGATGGTAGAAATACTCTCTATGTTGAGCATGGATATCGACACGCTGCGTGCGGCAATGCTATTTCCTCTGGCGGATGCCAACGTGGTCAGTGAGGACATCCTGCGCGAAAGCGTGGGTAAATCCATTGTGCATCTTATCCATGGCGTGCGCGATATGGCGGCGATACGCCAGCTGAAAGCCACGCATACCGATTCAGTCTCTTCCGAGCAGGTCGATAACGTCCGCCGTATGCTGCTGGCAATGGTGGATGATTTCCGCTGCGTGGTCATCAAGCTGGCGGAGAGGATCGCGCATCTGCGTGAAGTGAAAGACGCACCGGAAGATGAACGCGTTCTGGCGGCAAAAGAGTGCACCAATATCTATGCGCCGCTGGCCAACCGTTTGGGCATCGGGCAATTAAAATGGGAGCTGGAAGATTACTGCTTCCGCTACCTGCACCCGGCCGAATACAAACGCATTGCCAAGCTGCTGCACGAGCGTCGCATCGATCGCGAACACTATATTGAAGAGTTCGTTGGTCATCTGCGCTCAGAAATGAAAACGGAAGGCGTCAAAGCCGAAGTGTACGGGCGTCCGAAGCATATCTACAGCATCTGGCGTAAAATGCAGAAAAAGCAGTTAGCCTTCGATGAGCTGTTCGATGTGCGCGCGGTGCGTATCGTGGCGGAGCGTCTACAGGACTGCTATGCCGCGCTCGGGATAGTACATACTCACTATCGCCATCTGCCGGATGAGTTCGATGATTACGTCGCTAATCCAAAACCCAACGGCTACCAGTCGATCCATACGGTTGTGTTGGGGCCGGGTGGAAAAACCATTGAAATCCAGATCCGCACCAAACAGATGCACGAAGATGCCGAACTGGGCGTGGCGGCGCACTGGAAGTACAAAGAAGGTGCCGTAACGGGCATGCGTTCTGGTTACGAAGACAGAATTGCCTGGCTGCGTAAGCTGATCGCCTGGCAGGAAGAGATGGCGGATTCCGGCGAAATGCTGGATGAAGTGCGCAGCCAGGTCTTCGATGACCGGGTTTACGTCTTTACGCCAAAAGGTGACGTTGTTGACTTACCTGCAGGCTCCACGCCGCTGGACTTTGCTTACCACATTCACAGTGATGTAGGGCATCGTTGCATTGGCGCGAAAATTGGTGGGCGTATCGTACCGTTTACCTACCAGTTACAGATGGGCGATCAAATTGAAATTATCACCCAGAAACAGCCAAACCCAAGCCGTGACTGGTTGAACCCTAACCTTGGCTATGTGACCACCAGCCGTGGTCGCTCGAAGATCCACGCCTGGTTCCGTAAACAGGATCGTGACAAAAACATCCTTGCGGGCCGCCAGATCCTCGACGATGAGCTTGCGCACCTGGGCATTAGCCTGAAAGAGGCGGAAAAACATCTGCTGCCGCGCTACAGCTTCAATGAACTGGATGAACTGCTGGCGGCGATTGGCGGAGGAGACATCCGTCTCAACCAGATGGTGAACTTCCTGCAGGCGCAGTTTAATAAGCCCAGCGCTGCCGAGCAGGATGCAGCCGCGCTGAAACAGCTTCAGCAGAAAACCCAGGCGCCGCAGAGTCGCCGTAAAGACGATGGTCGCGTCGTGGTGGAAGGGGTCGGTAACCTGATGCACCACATCGCGCGCTGCTGCCAGCCGATTCCTGGCGATGAAATCGTTGGGTTTATCACCCAGGGGCGCGGTATTTCCGTGCACCGGGCCGATTGCGAACAGTTGGCAGAGCTGCGTTCACACGCGCCGGAGCGGATTGTTGATGCGGTTTGGGGCGAAAGCTACTCGGCGGGATACTCGCTGGTGGTTCGCGTACAGGCCAACGATCGCAGCGGTTTATTGCGTGATATCACCACCATTCTTGCCAACGAGAAAGTGAACGTGTTGGGGGTTGCCAGCCGGAGCGATACCAAGCAACAGTTGGCCACCATCGATATGACCATCGAAATCTATAACCTGCAGGTGCTCGGACGCGTGCTTGGCAAGCTGAACCAGGTGCCGGATGTGATCGACGCGCGTCGTCTGCACGGTAATTAATTATTTTGTAGGCCGGATAATCTTGTAGGCCTGATAAAACGCGTTAGCGTTGCCATCAGGCATTGCCATGTTGCCGGATGTCGGCTATCGCCTTATCCGGTCTACCATATTGAAATTTCAGGATTTTCACATGAACCAAATCGATCGGCTGCTCGGTATTATGCAGCGCTTGCGCGACCCGGAAAACGGCTGTCCGTGGGATAAAGAGCAGACATTCGCCACTATTGCCCCTTACACTCTCGAAGAAACCTATGAAGTACTGGATGCGATTGCGCGTAAAGACTTCGACGATCTGCGCGGAGAGCTCGGCGACCTGCTGTTCCAGGTGGTGTTTTATGCTCAGATGGCGCAGGAAGAAGGCCGTTTTGATTTCAATGATATCTGCGCCGCCATCAGCGATAAGCTTGAACGCCGGCATCCGCATGTATTCGCTGATGTTTCTGCCAGCAACAGTACTGAAGTGCTAACCCGCTGGGAGCAAATTAAAAGCGAAGAACGCGCCGGGAAAGCACAGCATTCCGCACTCGACGATATTCCCCGCAGTTTACCGGCGTTAATGCGCGCCCAGAAAATCCAGAAACGCTGCTCTAATGTTGGCTTCGATTGGAAAACATTAGGACCGGTTGTCGACAAGGTTTATGAAGAGATCGACGAAGTCATGTTTGAGGCAAAGCAGGCTGTTGTCGACCAGGCTAAACTGGAGGAGGAAATGGGCGATCTGCTGTTTGCCACAGTCAACATGGCTCGTCATCTGGGGACAAAAGCCGAGACTGCGTTACAAAAAGCGAACGAGAAATTTGAACGACGTTTTCGTGAAGTTGAGCGAATTGTCGCTGCTCGTGGTCTGGAAATGACGGGTGTTGATCTGGAAACGATGGAAGAAGTCTGGCAACAGGTAAAACGGCAGGAAATTGATCTCTAAGGGATTTCGTCGGTCAAGGGCGTTTTGTGTGATTTTTTAAATAACAAGCGCTTGATTTACGTCAAAAACATTTACCCTAAAGGGGCTATTTTCTCACTCCCGATGTTAATGTGAGCCTGGTGAAGAGGAGGGATAATGAAAGTTTGTGGCGCTCGTCATGTTCGGGTATACTACTTTCCCGTCTTGGTAATTCCATCGTTTCACCCTAACTTCTCAGGTCCAGCATGACAACGAACTATATTTTTGTGACCGGCGGGGTCGTATCCTCTCTGGGAAAAGGCATTGCCGCAGCCTCCCTCGCAGCCATTCTTGAAGCCCGTGGCCTCAACGTGACCATGATGAAACTGGATCCGTACATCAACGTCGATCCGGGTACTATGAGCCCAATCCAACACGGGGAAGTGTTCGTTACCGAAGACGGCGCTGAAACCGACCTGGACCTGGGTCACTATGAGCGTTTCATCCGTACGAAAATGAGCCGCCGCAACAACTTCACCACGGGGCGTATCTACTCTGACGTTCTGCGTAAAGAACGCCGTGGCGACTATCTGGGCGCTACTGTTCAGGTTATCCCGCATATCACCAACGCAATTAAAGAGCGCGTTCTGGAAGGCGGTGAAGGTCATGATGTTGTTCTGGTCGAAATCGGCGGAACCGTTGGGGATATCGAATCTCTGCCGTTTCTTGAAGCGATTCGCCAGATGGCCGTAGAAATTGGCCGTGAGCACACGCTGTTTATGCATCTGACGCTGGTTCCGTACATGGCGGCGGCAGGTGAAGTCAAAACGAAACCGACTCAGCACTCTGTAAAAGAGCTGCTTTCTATCGGTATTCAGCCAGATATCCTGATCTGCCGCTCCGATCGCGCAGTTCCGGCGAATGAACGTGCGAAAATTGCATTGTTCTGTAACGTTCCGGAAAAAGCGGTGATTTCTCTGAAAGATGTCGATTCCATCTATAAAATTCCGGGCCTGTTGAAATCCCAGGGCCTTGACGATTATATTTGTAAACGATTCAGCTTGAACTGTCCGGAAGCTAATCTGTCAGAATGGGAACAGGTTATCTACGAAGAAGCGAATCCGGCAGGTGAAGTGACTATCGGTATGGTCGGCAAGTATATTGAACTGCCGGACGCCTATAAGTCAGTGATTGAAGCGCTGAAGCACGGTGGTCTGAAGAATCGTGTCACCGTCAACATCAAGCTGATCGATTCGCAGGATGTCGAAACGCGCGGCGTTGAGATCCTGAAAGGTCTTGATGCTATCCTGATCCCTGGCGGCTTCGGCTACCGTGGTGTTGAAGGTAAAATCGCGACGGCGCGCTTTGCGCGTGAGAACAATATTCCTTATCTGGGCATTTGCCTGGGTATGCAGGTTGCGTTGATTGAGTTTGCGCGTAACGTAGTGGGTATGGACAACGCCAACTCCACGGAATTTGTGCCAGACTGTAAGTACCCGGTGGTGGCTCTGATTACCGAATGGCGTGACGAAGACGGCAACGTCGAAGTCCGTACCGAGAAGAGCGATCTGGGTGGCACCATGCGTCTTGGCGCGCAGCAGTGTCAACTGAGCGATGAAAGCCTGGTCCGTCAACTGTACGGCACGCCGACAATCGTTGAACGCCACCGTCACCGCTACGAAGTCAACAATATGCTGTTGAAACAGATTGAAGCTGCTGGTCTGCGTGTTGCAGGCCGTTCCGGTGATGATCAGTTGGTCGAGATCATCGAGGTACCGAATCATCCGTGGTTCGTGGCCTGTCAGTTCCACCCGGAATTTACTTCCACGCCACGTGATGGGCACCCGCTGTTTGCCGGCTTTGTGAAAGCCGCCAGTGAACATCAGAAGCGTCAGGCGAAGTAAGAAGTAAAAAGTTAGAACGGCAATGCACCCATTCGGGTGCATTGTTTGTCTGGAGTTTTAGTTTAACTTGTACTGAGGAAAACCTAATGTCCAAAATCGTTAAAATCATCGGTCGTGAAATCATCGACTCCCGTGGTAACCCGACTGTTGAAGCCGAAGTACACCTGGAAGGTGGTTTCGTTGGTATGGCAGCAGCTCCGTCAGGTGCTTCTACTGGTTCCCGCGAAGCACTGGAACTGCGCGATGGCGACAAATCCCGTTTCATGGGTAAAGGCGTACTGAAAGCTGTTGCAGCTGTTAACGGCCCAATTGCTCAGGCTCTGCTGGGTAAAGATGCTAAAGATCAGGCTGGCATCGACAAGATCATGATCGATCTGGACGGTACTGAAAACAAATCCAACTTCGGTGCAAACGCCATCCTGGCTGTGTCCCTGGCGAACGCCAAAGCAGCAGCTGCTGCTAAAGGCCTGCCGCTGTATGCGCACATCGCTGAACTGAACGGTACTCCGGGCAAATACTCCATGCCGGTTCCGATGATGAACATCATCAACGGTGGTGAGCACGCTGACAACAACGTCGACATCCAGGAGTTCATGATTCAGCCGGTTGGCGCTAAGACTCTGAAAGAAGCCGTACGTATGGGTTCTGAAGTGTTCCACAACCTGGCTAAAGTTCTGAAAGCTAAAGGTATGAACACTGCAGTTGGTGACGAAGGCGGCTACGCGCCGAACCTGGGCTCCAACGCTGAAGCTCTGGCTGTAATCGCTGAAGCGGTTAAAGCAGCTGGCTACGAGCTGGGCAAAGACATCACTCTGGCGATGGACTGTGCAGCTTCTGAATTCTACAAAGACGGTAAATACGTTCTGGCTGGCGAAGGCAACAAAGCGTTCACCTCCGAAGAATTCACCCACTTCCTGGAAGAACTGACCAAACAGTACCCGATCGTGTCCATCGAAGATGGTCTGGACGAGTCTGACTGGGACGGTTTCGCATACCAGACTAAAGTTCTGGGCGACAAAATCCAGCTGGTTGGTGACGATCTGTTCGTAACCAACACCAAAATCCTGAAAGAAGGCATCGAAAAAGGCATCGTTAACTCCATCCTGATTAAATTCAACCAGATCGGTTCTCTGACCGAAACTCTGGCTGCGATCAAAATGGCGAAAGACGCTGGCTACACCGCTGTCATCTCTCACCGTTCTGGCGAAACTGAAGACGCTACCATCGCTGACCTGGCTGTTGGTACCGCTGCAGGCCAGATCAAAACCGGTTCTATGAGCCGTTCTGACCGCGTAGCTAAGTACAACCAGCTGATTCGTATCGAAGAAGCGCTGGGCGAACAAGCTCCGTACAACGGTCGTAAAGAGATCAAAGGTCAGGCGTAATCCTGTTCTTTAACTCTTAACGTAAAAACCCGCTGCGGCGGGTTTTTTTATGCCTTTAAAGTAGTAATGGTAAGGTCGCACTCGCCGTTTGCTGGCTCACATCGCTGTACTTTTCATCCAGTCCAATCAGCGACGTGGTGAGCAGTTCCACCAACAGCATGACACCCACCTTGGCGTTTAGCGCGCCGGCGCTCAATGGACCTTCCGGTTTGGCTGCGACCAGTTGAATATCACTCAGCGAAGCCAGCGGACTGCGTGGTGTATTACTCAGCGCCAGTACGCGTACGCCTTGCTTACGCGCCAGCTTTACGACATGCAGCAGATCGCGCGTGGATCCCGAACTGGATATCGCCACTACCAGCGTATCTTTGCCTAGCGTTGTAGCGTTCATAGCAGCACGGTGCATGTCGCTGAACAATTGCGCGGGTTTGCCGAGGCGCAGGAGTTTGTAATGTAAATATTCCCCCAGAATAGCGCTGGCCGCTACGCCATAAATTTGTACCGACTGAGCCTGATGCAGCGCCAGAGCGGCTGCTTCCAGTAATGTTCTGTCGAGTAATTTTGCCGTGTCCTGCAGCGCTTGCACGGATTCATTGACCACATTGTCAATCTCATCACCGCTGTGCTCTACCGGCTCTCCTTGCCGGAGATCGAGTGCCAGCGCCATCTTAAATTCGTTATAGCCCTTACACCCCAGCGTACGGCACAGACGCGTGACGCTCGCCTCGCTGGTGTCGCTTTCACGCGCCAGTTCGGTAATCGTCAGATAGACCACTCTTGCCGGATCGCTAAGCACAAACTCTCCCAGCTTTTGTTGAGTTCGACTATATCCATCAACGCCCTGGCGCAATCTCAGCAGCAGGTTTTCATTTTCTGACATGCAAAATCCTTAATGCGTTTCTCTGCCGATAGTGTGGCGGAAAGCAGGGGAGAGATGCCAGTCATTTTAAAAAAGTATGATCGGCGTCCTGGTTTTTGATGGTAATTTTCATTTTTAAAATTAATTATGGTAAAAATTTTCACCAATGATCGGGGAGATGAAAAAATGATGCAAATATTTAGCGGCGCTTCGTCAGGCGCATGGTTTGAAAAAGCGCAGCGGTTCGGCAAATCGTTCATGCTACCGATTGCGGTATTGCCCGCAGCGGGGTTGTTGTTGGGGATTGGTGGGGCTTTGTCGAATCCCAATACGCTGACGGCCTACCCATTCTTGAATGTCGACTGGCTGCAGGCAATCTTCACGATCATGACCAGCGCGGGTTCTATCGTGTTTGCCAACCTGTCGGTGCTTTTTGCGGTTGGTGTTGCCGTGGGACTGGCGAAAACGGATAAAGGCACGGCGGGCCTTGCGGCATTGCTGGCTTTTCTGGTGATGAATGCCACCATCAATGCTTTGTTAACGCTCAACGGAACGTTGGCGCACGAGAATCCAGGTGCTGTGGGCCAGGGAATGACGCTGGGCATTCAGACGCTGGAAACGGGCGTTTTTGGTGGGGTCGTGATTGGTCTGGTCACCTGCGCGCTGCATAGCCGTTTCAATAAAGTCTCACTCCCTCAGTTTCTTGGCTTTTTCAGTGGTTCGCGTTTTGTACCGATTATCAGCTCGCTTGCCGCGATTGTGGTGGGGGCGATCATGACGGTGGTGTGGCCGCATTTCCAGAAGCTCATTTTTGGACTGGGCGGTCTGGTGGATGCGACGGGCTATCTGGGGACGCTACTGTACGGTTTCATTCTGCGTATGCTTGGCCCACTGGGTTTACACCATATCTTTTATTTGCCGTTCTGGACAACGGCGCTGGGCGGGAGCGAAATCGTCAACGGTCAACTGGTCGAAGGCACCCAGCGTATTTTCTTTGCCCAACTTGCCGATCCGAATACGCAGCAGTTTTATGCCGGTACCTCGCGCTTTATGTCCGGGCGCTTTATCACCATGATGTTTGGCCTGCTTGGCGCATGCCTGGCGATGTACCACACGGCAAAACCGGAGAACAGAAAGCTTGTCGCCGGACTGTTGCTATCAGCGGCCCTGACCTCTTTCCTGACCGGCATCACTGAGCCTATTGAGTTCTCCTTCCTGTTTGTGGCTCCGGTGTTATATGTCATTCACGCCTTCTTCGATGGTCTGGCGTTTATGATGGCGCATATTTTACATATCACTATTGGGCAAACCTTTTCGGGGGGACTGATCGATTTCCTCCTCTTCGGCGTGCTACAGGGGGAAGCGAAAACCAACTGGATGTACGTCCCCCTGGTTGGGGTTCCGTGGTTCTTTCTTTACTACTTCACCTTCCGTTATTTGATTAACCGCTTTAACTGGCTGACGCCGGGGCGTGAGAGCGCTGCCCAGGTGGAGTCCGGTCTGCCTCAGAGCGAACGCGCAGCGGCAGTCATCGCCGGGCTGGGAGGCAAAGAGAATCTGGAAGAGGTGGACTGTTGCGCCACACGCTTACGCGTGACGGTGAAAGAGAGCAGCAAGGTTGATGAAGCTGCGCTGAAAGCGACCGGAGCGCGCGGCGTAATTATTCGCGGCAACGGTGTTCAGGTGATTTATGGCCCGCATGTCACCATCATTAAAAATGAAGTCGAAGAGATCTTATCGTGATGAAAACTGTACTGGATTCCCTGAAAGGTAAATTAATTGTCTCCTGCCAGGCGCTGGAAAATGAACCCCTGCACAGCCCGTTTATTATGTCGCGTATGGCGCTGGCGGCAGCGCAGGGCGGTGCGGCAGGTATCCGTGCGAACAGTGTGGTAGATATTCGCGCGATCAAAGAGAGCGTCTCCCTGCCGGTAATAGGGATTATCAAGCGCGATTATCCGGGCTGCGATGTATTTATCACGGCCACCCTGCAGGAAGTGGATGAGCTGATGACCGTTGAGCCGGAAATTATTGCTCTGGATGCGACAGCGCGACAGCGCCCCGGTGGGCAAACGCTGGAAGAGCTGGTCACGCAAATCCGCGCCCGCTACCCGTCCGTACTGCTGATGGCGGATATTGCCACCGTCGATGAGGCGATAACAGCCGAGCGGCTGGGTTTTGACTGCGTGGGCACCACGCTCTATGGCTATACCGCCGACACTGCCGGGCATGTGCTGGCGGAAAACGACTGCGGTTTTTTACGTGAGGTGTTGGCGGCGGTCACCATACCAGTCGTGGCGGAAGGTAACGTCGATACCCCGGAACGCGCCGCACGTTGCCTGACATTAGGCGCGCATACCGTGGTGGTTGGAGGCGCTATCACGCGTCCGCAGCAGATAACGGCACGCTTTGTCGCGGCGATCGCCTCGTAAAGCATCGATGGGGCATGATACTTTGGCGGGGATCTGCGATAATTAGCGTTTATCCCCATATTGAGAACGCTATGCAGTACCCGATTAACGAGATGTTCCAGACCCTGCAAGGTGAGGGTTACTTTACCGGCGTCCCCGCCATTTTTATTCGTTTACAGGGATGCCCGGTTGGCTGTGCCTGGTGCGATACCAAACACACCTGGGATAAGCTTGAGGATCGGGAAGTCTCCCTGTACAGCATCCTGGCTAAAACGAAAGAGAGCGATAAGTGGGGCGCGGCGAGCAGCGAAGATTTGCTGGCTGTTATTCAGCGTCAGAGCTATACCGCCCGTCACGTGGTGATCACCGGCGGTGAGCCCTGCATTCATGACCTGATGCCGCTAACTGACCTGCTGGAAAAGAACGGCTTTAGCTGCCAGATTGAAACCAGCGGTACCCACGAAGTACGCTGTACGCCGAATACCTGGGTGACCGTATCGCCGAAGGTGAATATGCGCGGTGGTTATGATGTGCTGTCACAGGCGCTGGAGCGCGCGAATGAAATCAAACATCCGGTCGGCCGCGTTCGCGATATTGAAGCGCTGGATGAACTGCTGGCAACGTTGAGCGATGATAAGCCGCGAATCATTGCCTTACAGCCAATCAGCCAGAAAGAAGACGCGACGCGTCTGTGCATTGATACCTGTATCGCGCGTAACTGGCGTCTGTCGATGCAGACCCATAAATACCTGAATATTGCCTGATAAATTTTGCCGGGTGGGCTTCGCATCGCCATCCGGCAAAGTCACAATCACTCGCCGCGATACACGCAACCCGCTGTGCAGGTCTCTTTTACCATCACTGCGCTCAGCAGAGGGACAACCGGTTTTACCTGCTCCCAAATCCATTTTGCCAGCACTTCGCTGGTTGGGTTTTCTAAGCCTGGAATATCGTTCAGATAGTAGTGATCAAGTCTGTCATAAGTCGGCTTAAACGCCGCCTTTAACTCTGCGAAATCCATGATCCAACCGGTATGCGGATCGACTTCACCGGTAATTTCAAGACGCACCATAAATGAGTGACCATGCAGGCGACCACACTTATGCCCTTCCGGTACATGCGGCAGGCGGTGAGCGGCTTCGAAGGTGAAATCTTTAAACAAGGTGGTGGACATTTTTTACTCTCAAGAATGCGAAAAACCGCCGTAGGGTACCGTAAAGAGCAAATTTTATCATTAGTTAAAAGGGCGCAGAGTATCAGAACAATCCATTCATAAAGATAATGTTCAATAACTATTTATATATCAAATGCTTATTAAATCGATTTTGCTGTTAATAACTATAACTAAAACAGGTTAGTTCATTTGGTTATTTGTTATTTCTATCCCTTCTTTAGTTGTTACTATGCCCGCCGTTAACCTAATACTCGTCATACTTCGAGCTGCATGTGTGTTGGCTTCACTCTCTTATCCCAGTCACTTACTTCAGTAAGCTCCTGGGATTCGTTCACTTGCCGCCTTCATGCAACTCGAATTATTTAGAGTATTTTCATTTCTTTTTTTGGTGCCATTTGGGCACGAAAAACAGCTTTGCTTACTGGAACATGACAACGCATGACGACACAGGCCCCACCTTCCGCTCTGCTACCGCTAAACCCGGAGCAACTGGCTCGCCTTCAGGCGGCCACGACCGATTTCACTCCCGCGCAGCTTGCGTGGGTTTCTGGTTATTTTTGGGGCGTGCTGAATCAGCAGCCGGGGGCGAATGCAGCGGCTCCTGCGCCTGTTGCCGAAATGCCGGGGATTACGCTTATCTCCGCCTCGCAAACCGGCAATGCGCGTCGTGTGGCGGAAGCCCTGCGCGATGATCTGATTGCCGCGAAGCTCAATGTCACTCTGATCAATGCCGGCGACTACAAGTTCAAACAAATCGCCAATGAAAAATTGCTGGTTGTGGTGGCATCGACTCAGGGAGAAGGCGAACCAGCGGAAGAAGCTGTGGCGTTACATAAATTCCTGTTCTCGAAAAAAGCGCCGAAACTCGATAACACCGCTTTCGCCGTGTTTGCTCTCGGCGATACCTCTTACGAATTTTTCTGTCAGGCCGGTAAAGATTTCGACAGCAAGCTGGCTGAGCTGGGCGGTGAACGTCTGCTCGATCGCGTAGATGCCGACGTCGAATATCAGGCCGCTGCCGCGCAGTGGCGCGCCCGGTTGGTTGATGTACTGAAAGCGCGTGCGCCTGCAGCACCGTCTGTACAAGTTGCAGCGAGCGGTGCGGTAAATGAAGTACATACCAGCCCCTACACCAAAGAAGCGCCGCTGACGGCGTCCTTGTCGGTGAACCAGAAAATTACCGGTCGTAACTCGGAAAAAGACGTCCGTCATATCGAAATCGATCTCGGTGATTCCGGCCTGCGTTATCAGCCGGGCGACGCGCTGGGCGTGTGGTATCAGAACGATCCGGCTCTGGTGAAAGAGTTGGTTGAACTGCTGTGGCTGAAAGGGGATGAGCCGGTCACGGTGGAAGGAAAAATCCTGCCGCTGGCCGAAGCGCTGGAGTGGCATTTTGAGCTGACGGTCAACACCGCGAATATCGTGGAAAACTATGCCACGCTGACGCGCAGTGAATCGCTGCTGCCGCTGGTGGGCGATAAAGCCCAGCTTCAGCAGTATGCGGCTACCACGCCAATCGTCGATATGGTGCGTTTCTCCCCGGCACAGCTTGATGCCGAAGCATTAATCGGCCTGCTGCGTCCACTGACGCCGCGCCTGTACTCTATCGCCTCTTCACAGGCGGAAGTTGAAAGCGAAGTGCACGTGACCGTCGGCGTCGTGCGTTACGATATTGAAGGTCGTGCCCGCGCCGGTGGTGCTTCCAGCTTCCTCGCCGACCGCGTGGAAGAAGAGGGCGAAGTGCGCGTGTTCATTGAGCACAACGACAACTTCCGCCTGCCGGCGAACCCGCAGACCCCGGTGATTATGATTGGTCCGGGCACCGGTATTGCGCCGTTCCGCGCCTTTATGCAGCAGCGCGCCGCCGACGGTGCGGAAGGTAAGAACTGGCTGTTCTTCGGCAACCCGCACTTCACCGAAGATTTCCTCTATCAGGTCGAATGGCAGCGCTACGTGAAAGAAGGCGTGCTGAACCGTATCGATCTGGCCTGGTCCCGCGATCAAAAAGAAAAAATCTACGTACAAGACAAACTGCGCGAACAGGGCGCAGAGCTGTGGCGCTGGATTAATGACGGTGCCCACATTTATGTCTGCGGCGACGCTAATCGCATGGCGAAAGACGTTGAGCAGGCGTTGCTGGAAGTGATTGCTGAGTTCGGTGCAATGGACATCGAAGCGGCGGATGAATTTTTAAGTGAGCTGCGCGTTGAGCGCCGTTATCAGCGAGATGTCTACTAATGAGCGAAAAATACCCAGGGCCTTTAGTGGTCGAAGGCAAACTGACTGACGCCGAGCGCATGAAGCGTGAAAGTAATTTCCTGCGCGGCACCATCGCGGAAGACCTGAATGACGGTCTGACCGGCGGTTTTCATGGCGATAATTTCCTGCTGATTCGTTTCCACGGCATGTACCAGCAGGATGATCGCGACATTCGCGCCGAGCGCGCCGAGCAGAAGCTGGAGCCGCGCCATGCGATGTTGCTGCGCTGTCGTCTGCCGGGCGGGGTGATCACCACTACCCAGTGGAAGGCCATCGATAAATTCGCCGCTGACAACACGATTTATGGCAGCATCCGTCTGACCAACCGTCAGACCTTCCAGTTCCACGGCATTCTGAAGAAGAACGTCAAGCCGGTGCATCAGATGTTGCACTCCGTCGGGCTGGACGCGCTGGCGACCGCCAACGACATGAACCGTAACGTGCTGTGCACCTCCAACCCGTATGAGTCCGAGCTGCACGCCGAGGCCTACGAGTGGGCGAAAAAGATCTCTGAACATCTGTTGCCGCGCACCCGCGCCTATGCGGAGATCTGGCTCGATCAGGAGAAGGTCGCGACCACCGACGAAGAACCGATCCTCGGCGCGACTTATCTGCCGCGTAAATTCAAAACCACGGTGGTGATCCCGCCGCAGAACGATATCGATCTGCACGCCAACGACATGAACTTCGTGGCGATTGCCGAAAACGGCAAGCTGGTGGGCTTTAACCTGCTGGTTGGCGGCGGTCTGTCTATTGAGCACGGTAATAAGAAAACCTACGCGCGTACGGCAAGCGAGTTCGGCTTCCTGCCGCTGGAGCATACCCTGGCCGTGGCCGAAGCGGTGGTGACGACCCAGCGTGACTGGGGTAACCGTACCGACCGTAAAAACGCGAAAACCAAATATACCCTGGAGCGCGTCGGTATCGACACCTTCAAGGAAGAGGTTGAGCGCCGCGCGGGGATCAAGTTTGAGCCGATCCGCCCGTATGAGTTCACCGGTCGTGGCGATCGCATCGGTTGGGTGAAAGGGATCGACAACAACTGGCACCTGACGCTGTTTATCGAAAACGGTCGTATCCTGGATTATCCTGGACGTCCGCTGAAAACCGGTTTACTGGAGATCGCGAAGATCCACAAAGGCGATTTCCGCATCACCGCTAACCAGAACCTGATTATTGCCAGCGTGCCGGAAAGCCAGAAAGCGAAGATCGAGAAACTGGCGCGCGACCACGGGTTGATGAATGCGGTGAAACCGCAGCGTGAAAACTCGATGGCCTGCGTGTCGTTCCCGACCTGTCCGCTGGCGATGGCGGAGGCCGAGCGTTTCCTGCCGTCGTTTACGGACAAAGTGGAAGCGATTCTGGAAAAACACGGCATCCCGGACGAGCATATCGTGATGCGCGTGACCGGCTGCCCGAACGGCTGTGGCCGCGCGATGCTGGCGGAGCTGGGTCTGGTGGGCAAAGCCCCGGGGCGTTACAACGTGCATCTGGGCGGCAACCGCATGGGAACACGTATTCCGCGTATGTATCGCGAAAATATTACGGAAGCGGAAATTCTCGATTCCATTGACGAACTGGTTGGGCGCTGGGCGAAAGAGCGCGAAGCGGGTGAAGGCTTCGGCGATTTTACGGTGCGTGCGGGCATCATTCGCCCGGTGCTCGATCCAGCACGTGATTTCTGGGAATAAGTTCCCTTTGCCTGGTGACGCGACGGTTTTGTTGGCCTGATAAGCGTAGCGCCATCAGGCATAAGATGAGGTAATCATGTCAGTACTCGATCTAAACGCTCTGAACGACCTGCCAAAAGTTGAACGCGTTATGGCGCTGGCTGAAACTAACAGCCAACTGGAAAAGCTGGACGCCGAAGGCCGCGTGGCGTGGGCACTGGAGAATTTGCCGGGAGAATATGTGCTTTCTTCCAGCTTTGGTATTCAGGCCGCAGTAAGTCTGCATCTGGTGAATCAGATCCGCCCGGATATCCCGGTAATTCTGACCGATACCGGCTATCTGTTCCCGGAAACCTACCAGTTTATTGACGAGTTAACGGACAAACTCAAGCTGAATCTGCAAGTCTATCGGGCGAAGGAGAGTGCTGCCTGGCAGGAAGCACGCTATGGCAAACTGTGGGAGCAGGGCGTTGAGGGCATTGAGAAATACAATGACATCAACAAAGTCGAGCCGATGAACCGGGCGCTAAAAGAGCTGAAAGCACAGACCTGGTTTGCGGGCCTGCGCCGCGAGCAGTCAGGCAGCCGGGCGCATTTGCCGGTGCTGGCAATTCAGCGCGGCGTGTTTAAAGTGCTGCCGATCATCGACTGGGATAACCGTACCGTTTACCAGTATCTGCAAAAGCACGGGCTGAAATATCACCCGCTGTGGGACCAGGGCTATCTGTCGGTGGGCGATACGCATACTACCCGCAAATGGGAGCCGGGCATGGCGGAAGAAGAGACGCGCTTCTTCGGGCTGAAGCGCGAATGCGGGCTGCACGAAGGGTAATATGAGCCTCGGTAAGCGTTATGCATTACCGGGGCTCTTTTTTTTCAGGATTACCCTGCCTTCGCCAGCTCTTTTACCAGCGGCAGCATGATGCGTACCACGTCGCGGCTGCGGTGTTCGATTCGCCCTGGTAACGCTTTATCGATATGCTGTTGGTTATCCAGACGCACATCGTGCCAGCTGTTGCCATCCGGGAATGAAGGGCTTTTGGCGCGTTGTTGATAGCCATCTTTCTTGCCCAGGCTCCAGTTGGTCGCTTCAACGGAAAGGACGGCAATTCCCGCGTTATCGAACACCTCTGCGTCGTTACAGCAGCCGGTACCTTTCGGATAGTCTTTGTTCAGTCCGGGGTTGGTGCTGGCGACAATACCGCGGCTGCGCGCGATGACCAGCGCCCGATCGCGCGTCAGTTTTCGTACGGCTTCCGGGGTTCTTTTCCCGCTGTTGAAATAGAGCTTATCGCCAACGATCAGGTTATCGAGGTTGATAACCAGCAGCGTATTTTTCTTCTCGGCGGCGCTCATTCGCTTCAGGATGTTCTCTGCACCGAGTTTGCCTTCCTCTTCACCGCTGGTGGCGATAAAGCGAATACCGTACTGCGTCGGCACATTTTTGAGTCGTTCAGCCAGCTCCAGCATCACGCCCACCCCTGCGGCGTTGTCGTCGATACCCTGTAGGGTTAATCCACCCAGATTGGCATCGGAATCGGCGTCGCTTTGCGCAGCGTAGGTGTCGAGGTGCGCCATGATAATAATCTGCTGTGGCGCTTTGCCTTCATGGGCTGCAATGACGGTACTGCCCGTTACGTTATGCCAGTTTTTACGATTATCTTTGGCGGTATAAATATAGCGGCTGTTAAACGTCCGAATATCACTGCTATAGCCCATCTGCTGAAATTGCTGACGTATATAATCAGCAGATAACATTTCTGCCGGAGAACCCGTCACACGGCCTGGGAAGAATGTGGCGATGTAGCGTGCCTGGGTATTTGCGATATCTCCGGGCTTCGAAGATGTTGCCTGTGCGGGAAGGATAAAGCACGCGCCGAGCGCCAGGGCGGTAGTCAGGTGGCGCAATGCGGAAAACATAGTGAGTCCTTAAATACCAAGCAGAAATTTTTAGCCGCTAGTATGAAACCGTGATCGCGGTAAAACAATTTCATTTGCTCCTAAATGCCCGAAATCCGGTGGCTTAAGCACTTTTTGATATTTGCTTTTCCAGATCGTTATTCCTTTGAGGAACTACTCATTCCAATTCGTAATTTCATTCGCCTCCTTGCCCTCCCTATAGTCAGGTTATCTGAGCATCGTTAGCAAAATAACGGCATTACATAGGAACGGTTATGGATCAAAAACGACTTACCCACCTGCGGCAACTGGAAGCGGAAAGCATCCATATCATTCGTGAGGTGGCCGCCGAGTTTTCTAATCCGGTGATGATGTATTCCATCGGCAAAGATTCCAGCGTAATGCTGCATCTGGCGCGCAAAGCGTTTTATCCTGGCACGCTGCCGTTCCCCTTGTTGCACGTTGATACCGGTTGGAAATTTAGCGAGATGTATGAATTTCGTGACCGTACGGCGAAAGCCTACGGCTGCGAACTGCTGGTGCATAAAAACCCGGAAGGGGTGGCGATGGGCATCAACCCCTTTGTCCACGGCAGCGCTAAGCATACCGATATTATGAAAACCGAAGGGCTGAAGCAGGCGCTGAACAAATACGGTTTTGACGCCGCGTTCGGCGGCGCACGCCGTGATGAGGAGAAATCGCGCGCCAAAGAGCGCATTTACTCCTTCCGCGATCGCTTCCATCGCTGGGACCCGAAAAATCAGCGTCCGGAACTGTGGCACAACTACAACGGACAAATTAACAAAGGCGAAAGCATTCGCGTATTCCCGCTCTCTAACTGGACCGAACAGGATATCTGGCAGTACATCTGGTTGGAAAATATCGACATCGTACCGCTGTACCTGGCGGCTGAGCGTCCGGTGCTGGAGCGTGATGGCATGCTGATGATGATTGATGACGACAGAATCGATCTGCAACCCGGCGAAGTGATTAAAAAGCGCATGGTGCGTTTCCGCACGCTTGGCTGCTGGCCGCTGACCGGCGCGGTGGAGTCGAATGCGCAGACGCTGCCGGAAATTATTGAAGAGATGCTGGTCTCAACCACCAGTGAACGTCAGGGCCGCGTGATTGACCGCGACCAGGCGGGCTCCATGGAGCTGAAGAAACGTCAGGGGTATTTCTAAGGAGCCGCCATGAATACGACACTTGCACAACAAATTGCTAATGAAGGCGGCGTTGAAGCCTGGATGGTTGCCCAGCAACACAAAAGCCTGCTGCGTTTTTTAACCTGCGGTAGCGTGGATGACGGGAAAAGTACCCTGATTGGTCGACTGTTGCACGATACCCGGCAGATCTATGAAGATCAGCTCTCATCGCTGCATAACGACAGTAAACGCCACGGCACCCAGGGCGAAAAACTCGATCTGGCGCTATTGGTTGACGGCTTGCAGGCCGAGCGCGAGCAGGGCATCACCATCGACGTGGCTTATCGTTATTTCTCCACCGAGAAGCGCAAATTTATTATTGCGGATACCCCCGGTCACGAACAGTACACCCGCAACATGGCGACCGGTGCGTCGACCTGCGACCTGGCGATCCTGTTGATCGATGCGCGTAAAGGCGTGCTCGATCAGACCCGTCGTCACAGCTTTATCTCCACGCTGCTTGGGATCAAGCACCTGGTGGTAGCGATCAACAAAATGGATCTGGTGAGCTTTAGCGAAGAGACATTTAACCGCATCCGCGAAGACTATCTCACGTTTGCTGAACAACTGCCGGGCAACCTGGATATCCGCTTTGTGCCGCTCTCCGCGCTGGAAGGCGATAACGTGGCTTCGCCAAGCGTCAGCATGCCATGGTACAGCGGCCCGACGCTGCTCGAAGTGCTGGAAACCGTTGAGATCCAGCGCATTGTCGATACCCAGCCGATGCGTTTCCCGGTGCAGTATGTGAACCGACCAAATCTGGATTTTCGTGGTTATGCCGGAACGCTGGCCTCCGGTCGCGTGCAGGTAGGGCAACGCGTCAAGGTGTTACCGTCCGGCGTTGAGTCGAGCGTGGCGCGGATCGTTACCTTTGATGGTGATTTACAGCAAGCGCATGCCGGTGAAGCGATCACCCTGGTGCTGAAAGATGAGATTGATATCAGCCGGGGCGATCTGCTGCTGGATGCAGGTGAAGCGTTGCCAGCGGTACAAAGCGCTGCCGTTGATGTGGTGTGGATGGCGGAACAGCCGCTGTCGCCGGGGCTGAGCTACGACATCAAAGTTGCCGGCAAGAAGACCCGCGCGCGCGTGGATACCGTGCAGTACCAGGTCGATATTAACAACCTGACCCAGCGTGAGGTCGACGCGTTACCGCTGAACGGCATTGGTCTGGTTAATCTGACGTTTGATGAACCGCTGGTGTTGGATACCTATCAGCAGAACCCGGTTACGGGTGGGTTGATTATCATTGACCGCCTGACTAACGTCACCGTCGGCGCGGGGTTGGTGCGTGAGCCTATCATCCAGGAGCAGGCCGCCGCTTCTCAGTTCAGCGCGTTTGAACTGGAGCTGAATGCGCTGGTGCGTCGCCACTTCCCACACTGGGGTGCGCGCGATCTGCTGGGAGGCAAATAATGGCGTTGCATGACGAAAACGTCGTCTGGCATGCCCATCCTGTTACACCGCAACAGCGGGAGCAACGCCACGGTCACCGTGGTGCTGTGCTGTGGTTTACCGGACTGTCTGGCTCCGGTAAATCTACGGTAGCGGGAGCGCTGGAAGAAGCGTTGCACAAGCTGGGCGTCAGCACTTATCTGCTGGATGGCGATAACGTGCGTCACGGCCTGTGCAGCGATCTGGGGTTTAGCGATGCCGATCGTAAGGAGAATATCCGTCGGGTTGGCGAGGTGGCTAACCTGATGGTGGATGCCGGTCTGGTAGTTCTGACCGCCTTTATCTCTCCGCATCGCGCCGAGCGAAAAATGGTCCGCGAGCGCGTTGGCGCAGGGCGTTTTATTGAGGTTTTTGTCGATACGCCATTAGCAACGTGCGAAGCGCGCGACCCAAAAGGGCTGTATAAAAAAGCCAGGTCGGGGGTGTTGCGCAATTTCACCGGAATTGATTCGGTATACGAAGCGCCTGAATCGCCAGAGATTCATCTGGATGGTGAACAATTGGTAACAAATTTGGTTCCCCAATTATTAGACCTGCTGAGGCAGGGAGATATTATCAGATCCTGAGACACCCGAGCTTACATGCCCGGTCAGTCACGGTCACAGGATTAGATATGCGTAACAGCCATAACATTACTATTACAGAGTCAGAGACCTTCGCTACCGACGACGAAACCACCTGGTCCCTACCAGGGGCCGTGGTCGGTTTTGTAGCGTGGCTGCTGGCGCTGGGGTTCCCATGTCTGATGTATGGCCCTAACACACTGTTTTTCTTCCTTTATACCTGGCCTTTCTTCCTCGCGTTGCTGCCCGTGGCGATTGTGGCGGGTATTGCCCTGCACTCGCTATTAAAAGGAAAGCTGCTGCTGAGCATTACCAGCACCCTACTGGTGGTGGGTGGAATGTTTAGCGCGCTATTCTTTTGGCTTTTGGGCTAGGCTAAGTGCGTTTTAAACGATCGCCGATGTCGTTCACTGTCTGGTCATAATTCAAACCGTAACCAACAATGAGATTATGTTCTCCTTACACGGGGTATACGTAACAACGGGCAAATGTGGTACATTTGCCCGCGTTGTCGCGGCATTCCCGTCCGTTGATGTAAAGTCGTCTACGGAAGTTATGGGATGTTAATGCCGTTTTTCAGGGGGCAGGATGGGTAAACTTACGCTGCTGTTGCTGGCTTTATTAGTCTGGCTACAGTATTCGCTGTGGTTCGGTAAGAACGGCATACATGACTATAGTCGCGTCAACGATGATGTTGCTGCGCAGCAGGCTACAAACGCGAAACTTAAAGCGCGTAACGATCAGCTCTTTGCCGAAATTGACGATCTCAATGGCGGACAAGAGGCTATTGAGGAGCGCGCGCGCAACGAACTCAGCATGACTAAGCCGGGCGAAACTTTTTATCGTCTGGTGCCTGACGCGTCTAAACGCGCCCAGACTGCAGGGCAAAACAATCGATAAATCGTCCAGGGATCTAACATGGCAGCCACTTTATTGGACGTTTGCGCCGTGGTGCCGGCTGCCGGATTTGGCCGCCGAATGCAAACAGAGTGTCCTAAGCAGTACCTCTCAATTGGCAATAAAACCATTCTTGAACACTCGGTTGATGCGCTACTGGCCCATCCCCGGGTGACGCGAGTCGTCATCGCTATCAGCCCAGGCGACAGCCGCTTTGCCCAACTTCCACTTGCCGCGCATCCGCAAATTACCGTAGTGGATGGCGGCAACGAACGTGCCGATTCTGTCCTTGCCGGTTTGCAAGCCGCAGGAGATGCGCGTTGGGTGCTGGTGCATGACGCCGCGCGTCCGTGTCTGCATCAGGATGACTTAGCACGTTTGCTGGCAATCAGTGAAACCAGCCGCACTGGCGGGATCCTGGCGGCACCCGTACGCGATACGATGAAACGCGCTGAACCGGGCCGCACAGACATTGCCCATACGGTCGATCGTACCGATTTATGGCATGCGTTAACGCCGCAGTTTTTCCCTCGCGAGCTGTTGCACGGCTGCCTGACCCGTGCGCTCAACGAAGGCGCAACCATTACGGACGAAGCTTCGGCGCTGGAATATTGCGGCTTTCATCCGCAACTGGTCGAAGGACGCGCTGACAACATCAAAGTCACCCGCCCGGAAGACCTGGCGCTGGCGGAGTTTTATCTCTCCCGAACAATCCATTTGGAGAATGCATAATGCGAATCGGACACGGTTTTGACGTACACGCTTTTGGCGGCGTTGGCCCAATTATCATTGGCGGCGTGCGCATCCCGTATGAAAAAGGACTGCTGGCGCATTCTGATGGTGATGTGGCGTTACATGCGCTAACCGATGCCTTGCTGGGCGCGGCGGCGCTGGGTGACATCGGTAAACTCTTCCCGGATACCGACCCGGCCTTTAAAGGTGCAGATAGCCGCGAATTATTGCGTGAAGCCTGGCGGCGTATTCAGGCGAAAGGCTATACGCTTGGTAATGTGGATGTGACGATTATTGCTCAGGCGCCGAAGATGCTGCCGCACATTCCGCAAATGCGCGTATTTATTGCCGAAGATCTTGGCTGCCATATGGATGATGTTAACGTGAAAGCGACCACCACGGAAAAACTCGGTTTCACCGGGCGTGGGGAAGGGATTGCCTGTGAAGCGGTGGCGTTACTCATTAAGGCAACGAAATGACTGCGTTTGAGAATCTGACATATCTTCATGGTAAACCACTGGGCCATGGCGTCCTGAAAGCCAATCCGGAAGACTTTGTCGTCGTCGAAGATTTAGGCTTCGAACCGGATGGCGAAGGCGAGCACATTTTGGTGCGCATCCTGAAAAACGGCTGCAATACCCGTTTTGTCGCTGACGCGCTGGCGAAGTTCCTGAAAATTCACGCCCGTGAAGTGAGCTTTGCCGGGCAAAAAGATAAGCATGCGGTCACGGAACAGTGGCTGTGCGCGCGCGTGCCGGGCAATGTAATGCCTGATTTAAGCAAATTTGAGCTCGAAGGCTGTAAAGTGCTGGAGTACGCGCGCCACAAGCGTAAGCTGCGTTTAGGGGCGCTGAAAGGCAACGAATTTACACTGGTGTTGCGTGAAGTGAGCGAGCGAAATGATGTTGAAGCGCGATTACAGGCGATTAGCGAGCGCGGCGTACCGAACTATTTTGGCGCTCAGCGTTTTGGGATCGGCGGCAGCAACCTGCAAGGTGCGCTGCGCTGGGCGCAAAGCGATGCGCCGGTGCGCGATCGCAATAAACGCAGTTTTTGGTTGTCGGCGGCCCGTAGCGCGTTGTTTAATCAGATCGTCAGTGAACGCTTGAAAAAAACAGACTTTAATCAAGTTGTTGACGGCGATGCGCTACAATTGTCGGGACGCGGAAGCTGGTTTGTCGCCACGCAGGAAGAACAGACTGAATTACAGCGGCGCATCGATGACAAAGAATTGATGATTACAGCGGCATTACCGGGTAGCGGTGAGTGGGGAACTCAGCGCGACGCGCTGGTGTTTGAAGAAAGCGCTGTTGCGGATGAAACCGTGCTGCAGTCTCTGCTATTGCGCGAGAAAGTCGAGGCATCGCGACGCGCTATGTTGCTGTATCCACAACAATTAAGCTGGAACTGGTGGGATGACGTAACCGTTGAGTTACGCTTCTGGCTACCGGCAGGTAGCTTCGCCACCAGTGTAGTAAGGGAACTTATTAACACAATGGGTGATTATGCGTATATTGCTGAGTAACGATGATGGGGTCCATGCACCCGGTATACAAACGCTGGCGAAAGCCCTGCGTGAGTTTGCTGACGTACAGGTGGTTGCCCCGGATCGTAACCGCAGTGGCGCGTCTAACTCGCTGACGCTGGAATCTTCACTTCGCACGTTTACCTATGATAACGGCGATATCGCCGTACAAATGGGTACGCCCACCGACTGCGTCTATCTGGGCGTGAACGCGTTAATGCGTCCGCGTCCGGACATTGTCGTTTCTGGTATTAACGCAGGTCCTAATCTCGGGGATGATGTCATCTATTCCGGTACCGTTGCGGCGGCAATGGAAGGTCGTCACCTTGGGTTCCCTGCGCTGGCTGTCTCGCTTGATGGCCATAAGCACTACGATACTGCTGCGGCAGTAACCTGTCGTATCTTACGGGCGCTGAGTCGTGAACCGCTGCGCACCGGGCGTATTTTAAATATCAACGTTCCGGATCTACCGCTGGATCAGATTAAAGGCATCCGCGTCACCCGCTGCGGCAGCCGCCATCCGGCGGATCAGGTTATTCCACAGCAGGATCCGCGCGGAAATACGTTGTACTGGATTGGGCCGCCGGGGGAAAAATGCGACGCCGGGCCGGATACCGATTTTGCCGCCGTCGATGAAGGCTATGTTTCCATCACGCCGCTGCATGTCGATTTAACCGCCTACGGCGCGCATGAGGTGGTTTCGAGCTGGTTGGACAGCGTGGGAGTCGACACGCAATGGTAAGCAGACGCGTACATACTCTTCTTGAACAATTACGTGCGCAGGGCATCCGAGATGAGCATGTCCTGGATGCACTCGCCGCCGTGCCGCGTGAGAAATTCATTGATGAGGCGTTTGAACATAAGGCCTGGGACAATATTGCCTTGCCGATTGGTCAGGGGCAGACGATTTCGCAGCCTTATATGGTTGCACGCATGACTGAGCTGCTTGAGCTAACACCGCAATCGCGAGTGCTGGAAATTGGCACTGGCTCCGGCTACCAGACGGCGATTCTGGCGCATCTGGTGCAGCATGTATGCTCCGTTGAGCGTATTAAAGGCCTGCAATGGCAGGCGCGTCGTCGCCTGAAACAGCTGGATTTACACAATGTTTCTACCCGTCACGGTGATGGATGGCAGGGCTGGCAAGCGCGAGCCCCGTTTGACGCTATCATTGTAACGGCAGCTCCGCCGGAGATCCCAACTGCGCTGATGATGCAGCTGGATGAAGGCGGTATTCTCGTCTTACCCGTGGGCGATGAGCACCAGTTTCTGAAGCGGGTGCGTCGTCGGGGAGGCGAATTTATTATTGATACCGTGGAGGCCGTACGTTTTGTTCCCTTAGTAAAAGGGGAGCTTGCGTAGACACTGGCTCTGAATACCTGGAGTTTTCCTGGATATTCTGGAATTAGTCAGCGTATCGTGTCGATGCTTTTGCACGGTGATTACGTTACGGGTTTTAACCAAATTTTCCTGGGGGATAAATGAGCGCGGGAAGCCACAAATTTACCATTCGCCGTATTGCGGCATTGTCACTGGTTTCATTATGGCTGGCAGGTTGTTCAAACACCTCGAATCCACCAGCGCCGGTCAGCTCGGTTGACGGCGGTGCATCCACGAACACCAGTTCCGGCATGCTGATTACGCCTCCGCCAAAAATGGGCTCGACGTCGACAGTACAACAGACGCCACAGATCCAACCGGTGCAGACTCCGACTACGCAACCAGCGCAAATTCAACCTGTTGCAGAACAGCCTGTACAGATGGAAAACGGTCGTATCGTGTACAACCGTAAGTATGGGAATATTCCGAAAGGTAGCTACACGGGCGGCAGCACCTATACTGTCAAGAAAGGCGACACGCTTTTCTATATTGCCTGGATTACCGGGAACGATTTCCGTGACCTCGCACAGCGCAATAACGTTCCGGCCCCGTATAGCCTGAATGTCGGCCAAACTCTGCAAGTGGGCAACGCCTCGGGTACACCGATTACCGGTGGGAATGCCATCACCCAGGCGGATGCAGCACAGCAAGGAGTTGTGACCAACCCTGCACAAAATTCCACCGTTGCTGTTGCTTCGAAACCAACAATTACGTATTCTGAGGATTCAGGTGAACAAAGTGCTAACAAAATGTTGCCGAACAACAAGCCTGCTGGGACAGTTGTCACAGCGCCAGTAACGGCTCCAGCAGTTAGCACAACCGAAACAACTGCAAGCTCAACGTCGACCAGCGCGCCAATCTCTACCTGGCGCTGGCCAACTGACGGCAAAGTGATCGAAAACTTTGCGGCTACCGAAGGTGGCAATAAAGGGATCGACATTGCAGGCAGCAAAGGACAGGCTATTGTCGCGACCGCAGATGGACGCGTCGTTTATGCCGGTAACGCGCTGCGTGGTTACGGTAATCTTATTATCATCAAACATAACGATGATTACCTGAGCGCCTACGCCCATAACGATACAATGCTGGTCCGGGAACAACAAGAAATCAAGGCGGGGCAGAAAATAGCTACCATGGGTAGTACCGGAACCAGTTCAACACGCTTGCATTTTGAAATTCGTTACAAGGGGAAATCCGTAAACCCGCTGCGTTACTTGCCGCAGCGATAATTCGGCGGAACCAGGCTTTCACTTGCTAGTTCCGTTAGGGATCACGGGTAGGAGCCACCTTTATGAGTCAGAATACGCTGAAAGTTCATGATTTAAATGAAGATGCGGAATTTGATGAGAACGGAGTAGAGGCTTTTGATGAGAAAGCCTTGAGTGAAGAGGAACCCAGTGATAACGACCTGGCTGAAGAAGAGCTGTTATCGCAGGGGGCCACACAGCGTGTGTTGGACGCGACTCAGCTTTACCTTGGTGAGATTGGTTATTCACCACTGTTAACAGCCGAAGAAGAAGTTTATTTTGCGCGTCGCGCACTGCGTGGAGATGTCGCCTCTCGCCGCCGCATGATTGAAAGTAACCTGCGTCTGGTGGTGAAAATTGCTCGCCGTTATGGCAATCGCGGTCTGGCATTGCTGGACCTGATTGAAGAGGGCAATCTGGGGCTTATCCGTGCCGTCGAGAAGTTTGACCCGGAACGCGGGTTTCGCTTCTCAACATACGCAACGTGGTGGATCCGTCAGACGATCGAACGGGCTATTATGAACCAAACCCGTACGATCCGACTGCCGATTCACATTGTAAAAGAGCTGAACGTCTATCTGCGTACCGCGCGTGAGTTGTCGCATAAACTGGACCACGAACCGAGCGCAGAAGAGATTGCTGAACAACTGGATAAACCGGTTGATGACGTCAGCCGTATGCTCCGACTCAACGAGCGCATTACCTCGGTAGACACCCCGCTGGGTGGCGATTCCGAAAAAGCGTTGCTGGACATCCTGGCCGATGAAAAAGAAAACGGCCCGGAAGACACCACGCAAGACGATGATATGAAACAGAGCATCGTCAAATGGCTGTTCGAACTGAACGCCAAACAGCGTGAGGTGCTGGCACGTCGTTTCGGTCTGCTGGGGTATGAAGCTGCGACACTGGAAGATGTGGGCCGCGAAATCGGTCTCACGCGTGAACGTGTTCGTCAGATTCAGGTTGAAGGCCTGCGTCGTCTGCGCGAAATTCTGCAGACTCAGGGGCTGAATATCGAAGCGCTGTTCCGCGAGTAAGCACAAGTTCCATCAAGAAAGGCCAGTCTCATCGAGACTGGCCTTTTTCTTTAGCGCTACCGCTTATTGGTCGGCACATATTGTCCGATGGCGCTTTGCTTATCGGGCCTACAAAGACATCACCCAAAACCGCCATCCGAACGATTATCCCATCATCTTACGCACCAGTTGAGTAAACTGTTTGCGCTCTTCCTCGCTCAGTCTGCCCAGAAACTCATCATCCACGCGATCTCCTACCGGGGTTGCGCTGGCCAATAATGCTTCTCCTTGCGCAGTCAAATAAACAAACCGCCGACGCTTATCCGCCGGGTCGTGATCCCGCCTGACCAGCCCACGCTTTTCCATCCGGCTCAGCATTTCCGCAAGTGTGGCTTTGGTGCAGACCGCTGCCTCCATCAGGGCGACCTGTTCAATGCCGGGCTGTTCGGCAATGGCGCGCATCACCGCGTACTGCGGTTTGGTTAGCTCTGGTAACTCATGTTGCCAGCGAGCCGTATGCTGCTGAAAAAGCTGACGTAAAAGATGAAATGCTTTATTGCGTAACGGCATGAGAGCTCCGGGATATCGGTCAGTCTCTATCATAGCGGGTTACGCCTCCTTTTTTAACCATCGCTGTTTTAGCTATCCGTGCGCGGTGGCCTTGCCCACAATGAATTGTGGGAGTATTTTAATCAAAACGTTCGTACACGAACAAATTGAGGGGTTGAATGAGACTGATCGTAGGAATGACGGGGGCTACTGGCGCACCGCTCGGCGTGTCGCTACTACAGGCGCTGCGGGAAATGCCGGGGGTGGAAACCCATCTGGTGCTGTCGAAATGGGCAAAAACGACCATTGAGCTGGAAACGCCGTACAGCGTCCGCGATGTATCCGCACTGGCAGACTATTGCCACAATCCCGCGGACCAGGCCGCGACCATCTCCTCCGGATCGTTTCGTACTGACGGCATGATCATTATCCCCTGCAGCATGAAAACGCTGGCCGGTATTCGCGCAGGTTACGCGGAAGGGTTGGTGGGGCGCGCCGCAGACGTGGTGCTGAAAGAAGGGCGCAAACTGGTGCTGGTGCCGCGTGAAATGCCGCTCAGCACCATCCATCTGGAAAACATGCTCGCGCTTTCCCGCATGGGCGTGGCGATGGTCCCGCCAATGCCCGCGTTTTACAACCATCCGCAAACGGTCGATGACATCACCCAGCACATTGTCGCGCGCGTGCTCGACCAGTTTGGGCTTGAACACCCTAACGCCCGTCGTTGGCAGGGATTACGACAGGCGCAGAATTTTGCACAGGAGAACGAATAATGGCATTTGATGATTTGCGCAGCTTTTTGCAGGCGCTGGACGACCAGGGACAACTGCTGAAAATCAGTGAGGAAGTTAACGCCGAGCCGGATCTGGCGGCGGCGGCCAATGCGACCGGGCGTATTGGTGATGGCGCGCCTGCGCTGTGGTTTGACAATATTCGCGGTTTTACCGATGCCCGCGTGGCGATGAACACCATCGGTTCATGGCAGAATCACGCCATCTCTTTAGGTCTGCCACCAAATACCCCGGTGAAAAAACAGATTGATGAGTTTATCCGTCGCTGGGATAAATTTCCGGTTGCCCCGGAACGTCGTGCGAACCCGGCATGGGCTGAAAATACCGTCGACGGCGAAGACATTAATCTTTTCGACATTCTGCCGCTGTTTCGCCTGAACGATGGCGACGGCGGTTTCTACCTGGATAAAGCCTGCGTGGTGTCGCGCGATCCGCTGGATCGGGACAACTTCGGCAAACAGAACGTCGGCATCTACCGCATGGAAGTGAAGGGCAAACGTAAGCTCGGTCTGCAACCGGTGCCAATGCATGATATCGCGCTGCACCTGCATAAAGCGGAAGAGCGCGGTGAAGATTTGCCGATTGCCATCACGCTGGGTAATGATCCTATCATCACTTTGATGGGCGCCACGCCGCTGAAATACGATCAGTCTGAATACGAGATGGCGGGAGCGCTGCGTGAAAGCCCGTACCCGATCGCTACCGCGCCGCTCACCGGTTTTGACGTACCGTGGGGCTCTGAAGTGATCCTCGAAGGGGTCATTGAAAGCCGTAAACGCGAAATCGAAGGTCCGTTTGGCGAGTTTACTGGCCACTATTCCGGTGGACGCAATATGACCGTGGTGCGTATCGATAAAGTCTCTTATCGCAGCAAACCGATTTTTGAATCACTCTATCTCGGTATGCCGTGGACCGAAATCGACTACCTGATGGGCCCGGCGACCTGCGTACCGCTTTATCAACAATTGAAAGCCGAATTCCCGGAAGTGCAGGCGGTGAACGCCATGTACACCCACGGACTGCTGGCGATTATTTCCACCAAAAAACGCTACGGCGGCTTTGCCCGCGCGGTGGGGCTGCGTGCTATGACCACGCCGCACGGCCTGGGTTACGTGAAGATGGTGATTATGGTTGATGAAGACGTTGACCCGTTCAACCTGCCGCAGGTGATGTGGGCGCTCTCCTCGAAGGTCAATCCGGCGGGCGATCTGGTGCAACTGCCGAATATGTCGGTGCTGGAACTTGATCCGGGTTCCAGTCCGGCGGGGATTACCGACAAGCTCATCATCGATGCCACGACACCGGTTGCACCGGATAACCGAGGTCATTACAGCCAACCGGTATGTGATTTACCGGAAACAAAAGCCTGGGCTGAAAAGCTGACCGCCATGCTGGCCAACCGTAAATAAGGAGTAGCAGATGATTTGTCCACGTTGTGCCGATGAACATATTGAAGTGATGGCGAACTCGCCGGTAAAAGGTGTCTGGACCGTATATCAGTGCCAGCATTGTCTGTACACCTGGCGTAATACCGAGCCGCTACGCCGTACCAGCCGCGAGCATTATCCGCAAGCGTTTCGCATGACGCAGAAAGATATCGACGATGCGCCAATGGTGCCAAGTATCCCGCCGCTGCTGGCGGAAGATAAGCGTTAATCAAAAAATGCCGGGTGCGGCGAAACCGTACCCGGCACAACGGCGTTACACCAGACTTTTTAACCGATAGATCCATTCCAGCGCCTGGCGAGGCGTGAGTGAATCCGGGTCGAGATTTTCCAGCGCTTCAACGGCGGGAGATGTTTCTTCCGCAACCGAAAGCAGCGACATCTGTGTACCATCGACCTGGGTTGCGGCAACATTCGGCGCGATGCTTTCCAGTTCGCGCAGTTTTTGCCGCGCACGTTTTATGACCTCTTTCGGCACACCTGCCAGGGCTGCTACCGCCAGACCATAGCTCTTGCTCGCCGCGCCATCCTGTACGCTGTGCATAAAGGCGATGGTATCGCCATGCTCTAACGCGTCCAGATGTACATTCGCGACGCCTTCCATCTTCTCCGGTAACTGAGTCAGTTCGAAGTAGTGGGTGGCGAACAATGTTAATGCTTTGATTTTATTCGCCAGATTTTCTGCGCACGCCCATGCCAGCGACAGACCGTCGTAGGTTGAAGTGCCGCGTCCAATCTCATCCATCAGCACCAGGCTGTTTTCGGTAGCATTATGCAGAATGTTGGCGGTTTCGGTCATCTCAACCATGAAGGTGGAACGACCCGAGGCCAGATCATCCGCCGCGCCAACGCGGGTAAATATACGGTCGATAGGCCCAATCTCGACTTTTTGTGCCGGGACATAGCTGCCGATATACGCCAGCAGCGCAATCAATGCGGTCTGGCGCATATAGGTACTTTTCCCCCCCATGTTCGGCCCGGTGATGATCAGCATCCGGCGCTGTGGGGAAAGGTTGAGCGGGTTGGCGATAAACGGCTCTGTCAGCACCTGCTCCACCACCGGGTGACGGCCCTCGGTAATGCGAATGCCGGGTTTATCGGTGAAGATCGGACAGGTGTAATTCAACGTATAAGCACGTTCTGCGAGGTTGACCAGGACGTCCAGCTCCGCCAGCGCGCTGGCGCTCTGTTGTAAATCAGCCAGATGCGGCAGCAGCATATCGAACAGCTCGTCGTATAGCTGTTTTTCCAGTGCCAGCGCCTTACCTTTGGACGTCAGAACTTTGTCTTCATACTCTTTCAGTTCTGGAATAATGTAGCGTTCAGCGTTTTTCAACGTCTGGCGACGCACGTAATTAATTGGCGCCAGATGGCTCTGTCCACGACTGATCTGAATGTAGTATCCGTGAACGGCGTTGAATCCGACTTTCAGCGTATCAAGACCCGTGCGTTCGCGCTCGCGGATCTCCAGTCTGTCGAGGTAGTCGGTTGCGCCATCGGCCAGCGCTCGCCACTCGTCCAGCTCTTCGTTATAGCCAGACGCGATGACGCCGCCGTCGCGTACCAGCACCGGTGGAGCTTCCACGACGGCGCGTTCCAGCAGTTCACGCAGCTCCGCAAACTCCCCCATTTTCTCACGCAGCATCTGCACCGGGGCGCTGTCTACGTTTTCCAGTTGCGCGCGTAGTTCTGGGAGTTGCTGGAAAGCGTGGCGCATGCGGGCCAGATCGCGCGGGCGTGCGGTACGCAGAGCGAGACGCGCCAGAATGCGTTCCAGATCGCCCACCTGACGCAGCACGGGTTGCAATTCGCTGGTGATATCCTGTAGCGCGCCGATTGTTTGTTGGCGTTCAGTGAGGGTTTTGGTGTCGCGGACCGGCATATGCAGCCAGCGCTTGAGCATACGGCTGCCCATCGGTGTTACGGTGCAGTCGAGTACCGAAGCCAATGTGTTTTCAACGCCGCCAGCCAGGTTCTGGGTGATCTCCAGATTGCGGCGGGTGGCGGCATCCATAATGATGCTGTCCTGCTGACGCTCCATGGTGATGGAACGAATATGCGGCAGTGAGGTACGCTGGGTATCTTTCACATATTGCAGCAGACAGCCAGCAGCGCATAATCCGCGCGGGGCGTTCTCAACGCCAAAGCCAATCAGGTCTCGTGTGCCAAACTGCAGATTTAGCTGCTGACGGGCAGTATCAATTTCAAATTCCCACAGCGGACGACGGCGCAGGCCGCGACGTCCTTCAATCAGTGAGGTTTCTGCAAAATCTTCGGCATACAGCAGTTCAGCCGGGTTAGTACGCTGCAGTTCGGCGGCCATGGTCTCGCGGTCGGCAGGCTCGCTAACGCGAAAACGCCCGGAGCTGATGTCCAGCGTGGCATAGCCGTAGCCTTTGCTGTCCTGCCAGACGGCGGCCAGCAGATTGTCCTGGCGCTCCTGTAACAGCGCTTCATCACTGATGGTGCCGGGCGTAACGATGCGCACAACTTTACGCTCCACCGGTCCTTTGCTGGTGGCCGGATCGCCAATCTGTTCGCAAATAGCGACGGATTCCCCTTGATTGACCAGCTTGGCAAGGTAGTTTTCTACCGCATGGTGGGGAATACCCGCCATTGGGATGGGCTCGCCTGCGGATGCGCCGCGCTTAGTCAGGGAGATATCAAGCAGCTGAGACGCGCGTTTCGCATCGTCATAAAACAGTTCATAAAAGTCGCCCATGCGGTAAAACAGCAGTATTTCCGGGTGCTGAGCTTTCAGCTTGAGATACTGCTGCATCATGGGGGTGTGGGCGTCGAGATTATCGATTGTACTCATGGAGTTGTGTCCAGTTCCCTGATTTTCAATGGATTGCGATATTCTTGTTTTCGTTGTTATCACATAAGAAGCACATGATAACGGAGATATGCTTTTCAGGGAAAGCGGGGAAGGATGACTTCTCGATCCAGATTCCGCTCCGGGGCGACTCAGACGATGACAATGTATTCTGGAGAGGGGAGAACCATAAATTCATCCTCTGGCATTCCCTCGTAGGTTGAGCCACCAGAACGCTTACTAATTATTCATTTTGCGGCAACGCATAATTCTGGCAGTACAGGTAGGGGATCCCTTCTTTGGTAATCAGATACGTCTTGCTATTTAGCGCAAAATAATCATCGCATGGCCTGCCATGGGTATAATATAAGCGCACAAATTATAAGTGTCAGCGTCACCATGATTATTTCTGCGGTGGTGAACAAAGATTGACGCGGTGCCCCAGGCAACAGATCCTCTATAACGGTATCCGGGGTTATGGGCTCTGCCCGGGGTGACGGTTCGCTGGTGAAAGCGCGAAAAGGGAGCGGTGGCTATCAATTGACTTTTGACGGCGTGGCGGCGCATGACGGGAATGAACCTGAAAAAGAGCGTTCTGCCATTACTGCTTTTGCTAACAGTGTGCAGGCAATTAACGCATTGACTGATATGACCCGTGGAACCACCCTTAATATGGGTGTAGTGCAGGGGAGAAGCGTGGTGAACGTCGTCGCTGCAGAGCTACATGCGCAACTGGATGTGCGTTTTGGGGAATATGAAGAGTATGACCGCGCGCACAAGTCGCTACAGTCGCTGTGTCAGCAAGGTTTCCTTGATGGTGTGACCACCACGTTGACCCGCGTAATTCATAAACCCGCGATGGCGGCGAGTAAGAGACATAACGCCTGATGGCTCTGGTTGAACGGGCAGAGGTCTGTCGGTGCAGGTTTTCACAGTGCCGATGAGTGGCTTGATAATGCCTCAATTGAACCGCGGATCCGTTTATTAAATCGTATTATCACTATGTTGTAGCTTATGAATATAGCCTCCTGCGGGAGGCTATATTCATCTCTGGGGTATCTGTCGATGCCATAATATTAACGGGCATACTATTAAGTATTATTTATATATCATGCCGCAGCAGCTGTTTCTCGAAACGGCGATCGCGTAGACCGGAATAAATAAAAGTAATCACAAACAGCAGAGAAAATAGTACGACGATGGTGGGGGCTGGTGCGCTGTCGATGAAAAATGACAGATACACGCCCATAAACGAGGTAACGACTGAGATAACCACTGCCAGCCACAGGGCATGGAAAAATTTCCGTGTCATTAATATCGCGATGGCGCCCGGGGCAATTAGTAAGGAAATCGACAAAATAATGCCTACCGATTTCAGCGTGGCGACGATCGTCAGGGCAATCATACACAACAGACCATAATGCAGCAGCGTCGTGTTAAGACCGCTGGCCTTTGCCTGATGCGGATCGAATGCGTCCAGTAGCAGATCTTTCCACTTTAGCCCGATGATAAGCGCAATCCCCAGCGTGATAACGGAGGTTTGCACAATATCGCTAAACGACACGCCCAGCATATCGCCGAACAGAATATGATCGAGATGGACCTCCGACTGGATCGAAACGTACAGCACCAGGCCCGCGCCAAACATACCGGAAAAGACGATCCCCATCAGGGTGTCACGCTTAATTCGGCTATTGTCGTCGAGATAGCCCGTCGCCACCGCGCAAAACAATCCGGCGATAAACGCGCCAATCGCCAGTGGAATACCTGCAATCCACGCCAGCACAATGCCGGGGAAAACCGCGTGGCTCATGGCATCGCCCATCAGCGCCCAGCCTTTAAGCACCAAAAACACTGACAACAGCGCACAGGGGATGGCGACAATGGTGGAGATGACCAGCGCATTGACCATAAAGCTAAACTGAAAGGGTTCCAGCAGCGTCGTTAAGCTCATACGGACTCCTTGTTTACCTGACGGGCACGACGGCGATTCGCCAGCAGACCGTGTTTTGGCGCAAAGACAAACGCCAGCAGGAACAGCAGCGTTTGTAGAACCACAATAATTCCGCCGGTTGCGCCGTCCAGCCAGTAGCTCAGCCAGGCGCCAAAAAAGCTGGTCAGGCTGCCGATAGCTACGGCGATAGTGAGTAGACGTGGAAAACGATCCGTCAGCAGCCAGGCGGTGGCGCCGGGTGTGACCACCAGACAAATCACCAGAAATGCGCCGACGGTTTGCAGAGCGGCAACCGTGGAAACGGAGAGCAGCGTAAAAAATAACAGCTTTAGCCAGCCAGGATTCAGACCGATGGAGCGCGCGTGGTTTTCATCAAAAAAAACCACCATCAGATCTTTCCACTTCAACAACAGAATAGTCAGCGAGATGACGCCGATGATGGCCAGTTGCACAATATCTTCCGGTGCAATCGCCAGCACGTTTCCCAGAATAATGGTCTGGATGTTGACCGACATCGGATTGAGCGACACCATAAACAGCCCGATACCGAAAAAAGAGGAAAAAATCAGTCCGATAATCGCATCTTCCTTCAGGCGCGAGCGCTGATTGAGAAACAGCATGCTGCCCGCTGCCAGTCCACCGGAAAGAAAAGCGCCAAGCGCGAAGGGAAGCCCTAACATATAAGCGCCAGCAACGCCCGGAACGATAGAGTGCGACAGCGCGTCGCCAATCAGCGACCAGCCTTTGAGCATCAGATAGCAGGAGAGAAACGCACACAGGCCGCCGACCATCGCCGAGACCCACATCGCGTTGAGCATGTACTGGTAACCAAACGGTTCTGTCAGCCAGTTCATGATTATTCCCCCTCGTTGGCCGCACGTCGCGAAATAAACGGGCGTTCATCATCGGTAATCACATGTTGCTCACCGCCGCTCAGCGCCACATGACGCAGAACGCCGCTGAATGCCTGCTCGAGATTCTCAGTCGTAAAGGTGGTTTCGGTCGGGCCACTTGCCAACACCGTACCTTTAATCATTACCGTGTAATCACAAAACTCGGTAACGGACCCCAGATTATGGGTAGAGACCAGCATGGTCCGCCCCTCATCGCGCAGTTCGCGTAGCAGGTCGATGATGCGCGCCTCGGTTTTCACATCCACGCCGGTGAAGGGTTCATCCAGCAAAATCACCTGTCCATCCTGGGCAATAGCCCTCGCCAGAAAAACGCGTTTTTTCTGCCCGCCGGACAGTTCACCTATCTGGCGATGGCGATAGTCCAGCATATCGACCCGTGCCAGCGCAGCATCAACACAGGCGCGGTCGATCTGTTTTGGCCGACGCAGCCAGCCCATGTGGCCAAAGCGACCCATCATTACCACATCTTCCACCAGTACCGGAAACGACCAGTCCACCTCTTCCGACTGAGGAACATAGGCAATCAGATTCTGTTTCAGCGCCTGATTAACCGGCTGTTGCAGAATAGATATTTCCCCCTGCGCCAGGCGAACAAAACCCATCAGCGCTTTAAAAAGCGTTGATTTTCCCGAACCGTTTACGCCGACCAGGGCGGCAATCGAACCACCCGGAACCTGAAAAGTGGCGTCCCGCAATGCGGTGTGACCGTTGCGATACGTCACCGTAGCCTGATTTACGGTAATCGCAGAGTGACTCATGGTTGGCTCTCCAGACCTTCGTTGATGCCGTTAACAATGGTTTGTGTTGTGACGCGCAGTAAATCCAGATAGGTCGGTACCGGGCCATCAGCAGCGCTGAGCGAATCGACATACAGCACGCCGCCGTAATGTGCGCCAGATTCACGGGCGACCTGACGCGCAGGCTTGTCGGAGACAGTGCTTTCGCTAAATACCGTTGGGATATGATGCGCTCTGATCGCATCGATCACTTTGCGTACCTGTTTGGGGGTGCCCTGCTGATCGGCGTTGATCGGCCACAGATACAACTCTTTCAGGCCGTTATCGCGTGCCAGATAAGAAAACGCGCCTTCACTGGTGACCAGCCAGCGTTTATCGGCAGGCAGCTTCGCCAGTTCTGCATGTAGTGGCGCCAGGGTCTGCTGGATTTTGGCTTTATAGCTCTGCGCATTTTTCTGGTAGGTTGCGGCATTCTGCGGATCGTATTTCATCAGCGCATCGCGAATATTATCCACGTAGATAAGCGCGTTCTCTGCCGACATCCAGGCGTGCGGATTCGGTTTGCCGTTGTACGGCCCTTCGCTGATACCCATTGGCTGCACACCGTTGGAGACCATTACCTCCGGCACGCCGGATAAATGCTGGTAGAAACGGGCAAACCACAGCTCAAGGTTGAGCCCGTTCGAAAGGATAAGCTGTGCGCCTTGCGCCCGCTTGATATCGCCCGGCGTGGGTTGATATTCATGAATTTCTGCCCCAGGTTTGGTGATGGAACTGACGTCCGCGGCGTCACCTGCCACGTTACTTGCCATATCCGCAATCACCGTAAAAGTGGTTATCACTTTGAACTTTTCTTGCGCCCAGGCAGGCGACAACGTCAGCGCCGTTAACGCGCCAGCAAGGAGAAATGACTTCAGATGGGGCAACTGCGGCATAGTATCCCTCACAACAAAGTGGTTAATTTATCAACGAATATAGCCTTTGCTATGTTATATAGCACAAGGTATAAACAAATGAAAATAATTCTTATTTGCGTAGGGTGCTAAGGATGTATCACCTTCAGGTAATAGTCCTGTGCATGGTTAAGGTGTATTATTTATGCAACTTAATTGGGAGGCACCATGTCCGGCAAACGTATTGCACGTGAAAAAATGACGATCCAGAGAATGATCTCGCTGTACGAGAGCCAGTGTCCGCAGGCCTCAGACGAGCCGGGGCATTACGAGGCGTTGTTTGCCTATGCGCAAAAGCGTCTGGATAAGTGCGTATTTGGTGAGGAAAAACCGGCCTGCAAACAGTGCCCGGTACACTGTTATCAACCCGCCAAACGTGAAGAGATGAAGCAGATTATGCGCTGGGCTGGGCCAAGAATGCTCTGGCGTCATCCGATCCTGACCGTACGTCATCTGATTGATGACAAACGTCCCGTCCCGGAATTGCCCGAGAAGTACCAGCGGAAGAAGTAATGTAGCAATTCTATGCCGGATGGCGGTTGCGCCTTATCCGGCCTACAAATATAAACGCACCAGTGGGTAGACCCGATAAGCAAAGCGCCATCGGGCGAACCGTTAAACCAGCGCATCCTTATCAATACCCAGGCGCTTCATGCGTGACAGTAACGTCGTGCGCTTCAGTCCCAGCCGTTGCGCCGCGCCTTTGGGGCCGGCAACCACGCCGTTAGTCTCTTTCAGCACGCGCATGATCAGCTGGTATTCATCTTCGCCATCTTGTGCGACTTCGGTCGCCACTGGCGGCGTGGAAGGCGTCAAAGCGACAACATCCGGCAGAGACAGTTGCAGTACATTGCCCCTTGTGAGCAGCACCGCGCGTTCTACCACATTTTCCAGTTCACGCACGTTACCTGGCCATTCCATACTGCTCAGCGTACGCAGCGCTTCGGCGGGAATACTGTCGATATTGCGCCCCATTCGGCGGGCAATTTTAAAGGTGAAAGCTTTTACCAATAGCGGAATATCTTCCGGGCGTTCGCGCAGCGGCGGCAGATGGATCGGGAAGACGTTCAGCCGATAGTAGAGATCGTTGCGAAACTCGCGATCGGCGACCATCTTTTTCAGATCGCGGTTGGTGGCGGCGATCAAACGGACATCGGTCTGGATCAGCTTATTGCTGCCCAGACGCTCAAACTCCTGTTCCTGCAAAACGCGCAATAGCTTCGGCTGAAGCTCAAGCGGCATGTCGCCCACTTCATCAAGGAACAGTGAGCTTTTGTCCGCCAGTTCGAAACGCCCAATACGTTGCGTGCTGGCTCCGGTAAACGCACCGCGCTCATGACCAAACAGATCGCTTTCCAGCAATCCGGCAGGCATTGCCGCACAGTTCATTTTTACCATCCGGCGGGCGTTACGACCGCTCAGGTTATGAATCGCTCTGGCGATCAGCTCTTTGCCTGTCCCGGTCTCGCCGAGAATCAATACGGTGCTGTCACTTTGCGCCACCATCTCGACCTGTTTGAGCACACTGTACATCGCTTCGCTGCGGCCAATGATTTCGCCGAACTCGCTGTCAACGTTGTTGAGCTGCTCGGTCAGCGCCAGGTTTTCATCGACCAGACGTTCTTTCAGACGGTGAATTTCCTGGTAGGCGAGGGCGTTATCCACGGCAATCGCCACACGCTCGGCAATCTGGCGTAGCAGTTTGAGATTGGCGGTGGTGAAGACTTTCTCTTCGCACTGCGCCAGCTTCAGTACGCCAAGCATGTTATTGCCGGACATCAACGGCAGCAGGCACAGCGTCTGTAATTGGTTGCCCCAGGTCTCGAACAGCATCCGTTCATAAGGAGCAAGGGCGTCGCGTTCGCTCAGGTTAATCAGCAGCATCTCTTTGCTTTTGAAGACCCGCTCAGAGAGTGTGCCTGCTTCGTCCACTTCGCTCTGTTCGTGCGCCGGATGATGCTCATCCAGATAGTGGGTGGAGTAGATGCTCAGCTTATTTTTGCGACTGCTGCGTAACACGATACTGATAGCATCGATGTCGAAATAATGGTGGATCTCTTTGGCGACTTCGCTGACCAGTTCATCTATGTCCAGTCGGGAAAGCACCGCATTGGTGATGGCGACCAGGATGCGAAAGTTGTCACGCTCACGGCACAGCAGATCGTAATCGACGTTATTGCTGACTCTGCTCTGAATTTGTTCAGCTACGACACCGACAATCTGGGTGAAGGTCTGGAGCCGATTGTACTCTTTTTCGCTCCATGGCCGGTCTTCGTTGCGGATGAATTCGCAACCGCCAAAGATGCGCCCATCCGCCGCCAGCGGCAGCAGACAGTAGTGACCAAATTCAGAATACAATCCGCCGGATGCCAGCTGCGGCCAGGTTTCCGTGAACTCATGATAGTTGCAGTGCAGCGCGTCGGGGCGCGACAGGATACGGCGTATCGGCCCATGCGCCAGCACCGTTTCGTCTTCATAATCGATAGGTTTACTATTTTCGCGCGTCGCAAAATAACGCGCACGTTGCGTTTGTGCCTGCCATAAGACAATAGCCGCGCAGTCGGCCAGTCCGGAATGCCTGGCCAGCTGTGAAAGCGCCTCGCTGAGAGACTGAAGATCGGGCTGCTGTAATAATGTACGAGTAATATCGAACAGGCCTTGCTGTCCAAGGTCACTCATCGGTGTATACGACATATTGCTTTTCCAGGGAAAGCACCGCAAAACGGTGCGAAAACGGTAAATGAATTATAGGTATAAGTCGTAAATTATTGCCGGATGGCTGACCGTAAACTCACTGGTCACGCAATCCGTAGGCCTGATAAGCAAAGCCATCAGGCGATAATGCAGCGTTAATGCCGGATGTCGACGCCAGGGCGTCTTATCCGGCTTACAGCATGCTGCCAACTGGCTGCTAGCATATACGAGGTAAAGGTTCAGCGTGTGGTAAATCGAGGGTTCGTTTCACGCCATACAGTCCGGCAAGACGTACCCCTTTACGTTCAACTACTTCGCCAATCATTGCCGCGTCGCGTCCTAACGGATGCGCACGCAGCGCGGCAAGCACGCTTTCAGCAGCCTGACGCTCAACGGCAATCACCAATTTGCCTTCGTTGGCAAAGTTGAGCGCATCGAGGCCCAGCAGCTCGCAAACGCCACGCACCGCAGGCTTCATGGGCAGGGCCGCTTCAGACAGCTCAATACCAAATCCACATGATGCGGCAAACTCATGCGTCACCGCATTCACGCCGCCACGGGTGGCGTCACGCAGCGCCTTCACGCCGGGTATATCACGTATCGTCTGGATAAGCGGCGTGAGCACCGCACAGTCGCTAACCAGTTCGCCATCAAGACCCAATTGCTCGCGCAGATTAAGAATGGTTGCACCATGGTCGCCGAGCGTACCGCTAACCAGCAATACATCGCCAGGGCCGAGAGTTTGCGCGCCCCAGTGAATGTTGGCGGGGATCGCGCCCATACCGGCGGTGTTGATGAACAACTTATCTGCGGCGCCACGCTGCACGACTTTGGTATCACCGGTCACGATGGCGATGCCCGCTTCGCGTGCGGTTGCCGCCATACTGGTGACGACGGTTTTCAGCGTCTCCATCGGCAGACCTTCTTCAAGGATAAACCCGCAGGAGAGATAACGCGGAATCGCGCCGCTGACGGCGACATCGTTCGCCGTACCGCAGATAGCCAGCTTGCCAATATTACCGCCGGGGAAGAACAACGGGTCGATAACGTAGCTGTCGGTAGAGAACGCCAGACGATCGCCCTCTGCAACCAACTGCGCCAGTTCCAGACGCGCCTGATCTTCCTGTTCCGCCAGCCACGGATTAGCAAAAGCCTCCATAAACAGACTGTTGATCAACTGCTGCATAGCCTGACCGCCGCTACCGTGGGCGAGTTGTACGCTGTTCATGCTTCACACTCCTGCTGACGATACTGATACCAGGCGGCACATGCGCCTTCTGAGGAGACCATCAGTGCGCCAAAGGCGGTCTCCGGGTTACAGGTTTTACCAAATAACGGGCACTGATGCGGTTTACATCTGCCGGTCAACACTTCTCCGCAACGCGCGCGCGGATCGTCATATACCTGCTGTGGCGCTGGCTGAAAATGCGCTTCGGCATCAAAACGTTGATAGTCCGGCGTCAGGTGAACGCCAGACGATTCGATCACGCCCAGACCGCGCCATTCGCTGTCGCCGTTGACGCAAAATACCTCAGCGATGGCCTGTTGCGCCAAGGCGTTACCGGCATCCGGTACCACGCGGCGGTACTGGTTTTCGACCTGGCTTTGGTCGGCGATTTTCTGTTCAACCAGCATCACCACGCCTTGCAGCAGGTCGAGCGGCTCAAAGCCGGCGACCACTAACGGGCGATGGAAATCTGAGGCAATGAAATTATAGGCGTCGGTGCCAATCACCATGCTGACGTGCCCCGGTGCTAAAAAGGCATCGATGCCGTTGTCCGGTTGTTCCAGCAGGCTGCGCAGCGTGGGGATAAGCGTAATGTGCTGACAGAAAAAGTAAAAGTTCTGCACATCGCGTTGTTTGGCCTGCTGCAGGGTGATGGCGGTGGTCGGCATGGTGGTTTCAAAACCCAGACCAAAGAACACAACCTTACGCGTCGGGTTTTCCTGCGCCAGCTTCAGCGCATCCATCGGCGAATAGACGATGCGGATATCCGCGCCGCGCGCTTTGGCCTGTAGTAGTGAGCCTTGTTTTCCCGGCACGCGCATGGCGTCGCCAAAGGTGCAGAAAATCACTTCCGGATGGCTGGCGATTTCAACACAGCTGTCGATCCTGCCCATCGGCAGAACGCAAACCGGGCAGCCAGGACCGTGAATGAACTCCACGTTTTCGGGCAGCAGTTGGTCGAGTCCGAATTTGAAAATAGCGTGGGTATGGCCACCACAAACTTCCATGATGCGCAGCGGTCGCTCGGCGGTGTAGGGGAGGAGAGCGGCACGTTCACGCAGGTGCTCTATCAACTGCATCACCTGTTCTGGTGCGCGGTATTCGTCAACAAAACGCATTTATTTTTCCTCGCCGTACAGCAACGCGCCGACATCCGGCTCAACGTCAAACATATTTTGCAGCGCGTCGAGCGTGTCGCGCGCTTCTGCTTCATTAATGATGCTCATCGCAAAGCCGACGTGGACCAGTACCCACTGACCCAGACGCGGCTGACCATTTTCATCACAGCTACCGACCAGCGTCAGGTCGACGTCGCGCTGAATACCGCAAACGTCGACTTTGGCCTGGTTGCCATCAATGGTGCGGATTTGACCCGGAACACCTATGCACATCGCTGCGTCTCCAGCCAGGAGAGCCATTGGTCCATCCCTTCGCCGCTGGTGGCGGAAATCAGGATGATCTCAATGTCCGGGTTCACTTCCCGGGCGCTTGCGATGCACTTTTCAACATCAAAATTGAGGTACGGCAGCAGATCCACTTTATTGAGCAGCATCAGCGATGCGGCGGCAAACATATGCGGATATTTCAGCGGCTTATCTTCGCCTTCGGTGACGGACAGCACCGCCACTTTATGACGTTCGCCGAGGTCGAAGCTGGCCGGGCAGACCAGGTTACCGACGTTTTCAATAAACAGAATGCCGTTGTCATCAAGCGGCAAACGCGGCGCGGCGTCAGCAATCATTTGCGCGTCAAGGTGGCAACCTTTACCCGTGTTGACCTGGATGGCGGGGGTGCCGGTGGCGCGAATACGGGCGGCATCGTTGACCGTCTGTTGGTCGCCTTCAATCACGGCGCACGGAACGCTGTCTTTTAGCTTGATCAGCGTTTCGGTCAGTAGCGTCGTTTTACCTGAGCCCGGGCTTGAGACGAGGTTTAATACCAGATGCTGACGAGCGGCAAAACGGGCGCGGTTACGTTCGGCCAGGCGGTTATTTTTGTCCAGCACGTCAATTTCGACTTCCAGCATACGGCGCTGGCTCATGCCTGGCGCATGGGTACCCGCCTCGCCATGACCGTAGTGCAGGTCGCCTTCTGCGGTCTGGCTTGGTGCGAAATTAGAGGTTTTCACACCGGTAATATTCAGCGCCGGGCGAGCCGCCGGGGCAAATGGCGCGCTGCGAAACGCCGAGTGGGGATTATGCTCATCACCCTCTATATAAAGGTTGCCTTCAGCGCAACCACATGTCGTACACATCGCTCACTCCTGATCTCTTTCTTGTTACAGGCTTTTTGCCGGATGGCGACGCAAGCGTCTTCTCCGGCCTGGCAGGTGCCACCGGAATTAGTCTTCGGCGTCGCCTATTTCAATTCGTCGAATCTGTAGACCATCATCGGCCACAATTCTCAGCGTATCGCTGTTGCATTGCGGACACCGACGCACGCGTTGCGTCAGTAACGTGACGTATTGCTGACAAGATTCGCACCAACATTCTGCTTCTTGTTCTTCGAGGTGGAGTTTACAACCTTCTGCAAGGGTCCCACGGCATACCAGATCAAAACAAAAGGCGAGAGCGCTGGTTTCTACGCAAGAAAATGCGCCAATTTTGAGCCAGACCCCAGTTACTCGCTTGGCACCGTGTTGCGTGGCCTGTTGTTCAATCAATTCCAGTGCTCTTTGGCAGAGGGTTATTTCGTGCATACCGCCTCCTATGAAGTTGCCGTATTAAAAGCAATAAACATGCCAGGTTGAATTTTTTCATTCGTGACAATGACGACAATGACGAAATGACACGTCGTCACCCGTCTTTGATTTTTTATGCCATTGAAAATAAAAGAAATTAATTTTGGCATGAAATGTGCTTAAGGCTGTTCATCTCTGCTAAACGGGTAACCTGACATGACTATTTGGGAAATAAGCGAAAAAGCCGATTACATCGCTGAACGGCATCGTCGCCTACAGGACCAGTGGCGTATTTACTGCAACTCGCTGGTTCAGGGGATCACCCTGTCGAAAGCGCGTTTGCATCATGCGATGAGCTGCGCGCCGGACAAAGATCTGTGCTTTGTCCTTTTTGAACACTTCGTTATCTACGTCACGCTGGCGGATGGTTTCAACAGTCACACCATCGAGTATTACGTCGAAACGAAAGAGGGTGATGATAAACAACTGATTGCACAGGCACAGTTGACCATCGACGGTAAAGTTGATGAGCGTATCAGCAACCGCGATCGCGAGCAGGTGCTGGAGCACTACCTCGAAAAAATCGCCAGTGTCTACGACAGCCTGTACACCGCGGTTGAGAACAATATGCCGGTGAATTTAAGCCAGCTGGTTGCGGGACATAGCCCGGCGTAAGCCTCGGGTGCTGCCCACGTTTGTCATGACGCGGCGTTACTACTGCGTCACGACAGTTTAGGGAATGGGCATGTCGAAAAATGTCGAAATGACATTTGCCTGACATGTTTTCGTCAAAAATGACTATCACCTGAGGAATGCCTGGTGAATCGTTTTGTAATTGCTGACTCCACTCTTTGTATTGGCTGCCACACCTGTGAAGCCGCCTGCTCAGAGACACATCGCCAGCATGGCCTGCAGTCAATGCCGCGCCTGAAAGTGATGTTAAATGAAAAAGAATCCGCGCCGCAGCTTTGCCACCAGTGTGAAGATGCGCCTTGCGCTACCGTTTGTCCGGTTAATGCGATTAATCGCGTTGACGGCGCCGTACAGCTGAATGAAAGCCTGTGCGTAAGCTGCAAACTGTGCGGGATCGCCTGTCCGTTCGGCGCTATTGAGTTTTCCGGTAGCCGTCCGCTGCATATCCCGGCAAACGCCAATACATCAAAAGCGCCGCCGGCCCCGCCAGCTCCAGCTCGCGTAAGCACGCTGCTGGACTGGGTTCCGGGCATTCGTGCCATCGCGGTGAAATGCGATCTGTGTAGTTTTGACGAGCAAGGTCCGGCCTGCGTACGCATGTGTCCGACCAAAGCCCTGCATCTGGTGAGCAACATGGATATCGCCCGCGCCAGCAAACGTAAACGTGAGCTGACTTTCAATACCGACTTCGGCGATCTCACCTTGTTTCAGCAGGCTCAAAGTGGAGATGCAAAATGAGCGCAATTTCACTGATTAACAGCGGCGTGGCCTGGTTTACAGCGGCTGCGGTTCTGGCATTTCTGTTTTCATTTCATAAACCGCTGAGCGGCTGGATTGCAGGGGTTGGCGGCGCGGTTGGCAGTTTGTGTACGGCTGGCGCGGGTTTTATGGTGCTGACCAACGCGCTGGCGGTAAGCGGTGTGATGCCGTTTATTGGTCACAGCCTGCAAATTACCCCGTTGAACGCTATCTGGCTGATTACTCTGGGCCTGTGCGGTCTGTTTGTCAGCCTGTACAACATTGACTGGCATCGCCATCCACAGGTGAAAGCCAACGGCCTGCTGGTGAATCTGCTGATGGCCGCAGCGGTATGTGCGGTGGTTGCCAGCAACCTCGGTACGCTGGTGGTGATGGCGGAAATCATGGCGCTGTGCGCGGTGTTCCTGACCGGTTGCAGTAAAGAAGGCAAGCTGTGGTTTGCGCTGGGGCGCATCGGCACGCTGCTGTTGGCGATTGCCTGCTACCTGGTGTGGCAGCGCTACGGTACGCTGGAACTGCGTCTGCTCGATCTGCGCACCCAGGAGCTGCCGCTTGGGTCTGACATCTGGCTGCTGGGCGTGGCGGGTTTTGGCCTGCTGGCCGGGATTATCCCACTGCACGGTTGGGTGCCGCAGGCACACGCCAACGCCAGCGCGCCGGCTGCGGCACTGTTTTCTACCGTGGTCATGAAGGTCGGTCTGCTGGGTATTCTCTCCCTGTCGCTGCTGGGCGGTAACGCGCCGCTGTGGTGGGGCATTACGCTGTTGGTGCTGGGTATGATCACCGCATTTGTCGGCGGTCTGTATGCGCTAATGGAACATAACATCCAGCGTTTGCTGGCGTACCACACGCTGGAAAACATCGGCATTATTCTGCTGGGGCTGGGCGCTGGCGTAACCGGGATTTCACTGAATCAACCGGCGCTGATTGCGTTGGGTTTGACCGGTGGTCTGTATCATCTGGTCAACCACAGCCTGTTCAAAAGCGTTCTGTTCCTCGGTGCTGGCAGCATCTGGTTCCGTACCGGTCATCGTGATATCGAGAAGTTGGGCGGTATCGGTAAACGTATGCCGATTATCTCTCTGGCGATGCTGGTTGGCCTGATGGCGATGGCCGCACTGCCGCCGCTGAACGGTTTTGCCGGTGAGTGGGTCATCTATCAGTCCTTCTTTAAGCTTGGCAACAGCGGCGCGTTTGTCGGTCGTCTGTTAGGGCCGTTGCTGGCGGTAGGACTGGCGATTACTGGCGCGCTGGCGGTGATGTGTATGGCGAAAGTGTATGGCGTTACGTTCCTTGGCGCGCCGCGCACGAAGGAAGCTGAAAATGCCTGCTGCGCGCCAATCCTGATGGGCGTGAGCGTGGTTGCGCTGGCTATCTGCTGCGTGATTGGCGGCGTTGCTGCGCCATGGCTGCTGCCGATGATTTCCTCTGCCGTTCCACTGCCGCTGGAAACCGCGAACACCACCGTTTCTCAGCCAATGATCACGCTGCTGCTGATCGCGTGTCCGCTGCTGCCGTTCATCATCATGGCAATTTTCAAAGGCAACCGTCTGCCGTCGCGTTCACGCGGTGCGGCATGGGTGTGTGGTTACGATCACGAGCAGTCAATGGTCATTACCGCCCACGGTTTTGCCATGCCGGTGAAAGAAGCCTTTGCCCCGGTACTCAAACTGCGTAAATGGCTGAACCCGGTATCACTGGTTCCGGGCTGGCAGAATGCGGCCGCCCCGGTACTGTTTCGTCGCCTGGCGTTGATTGAGCTGGCGGTGCTGGTGGTGATTGTGGTTTCACGAGGAGCCTGAAAATGAGTGTTTTATATCCGTTAATTCAGGCGCTGGTGCTGTTTGCCGTTGCGCCGCTGCTGTCCGGTGTGACCCGCGTGGCGCGTGCGCGTTTGCATAATCGTCGCGGTCCGGGCGTTTTGCAGGAATACCGCGACATTATCAAACTGCTGGGCCGTCAGAGCATTGCGCCTGCGGATTCCAGCTGGGTTTTCCGCCTGACGCCGTTTGTGATGGTGGGCGTGATGCTGACTATCGCCACCGCGTTGCCGGTAGTGACCGTTGGTTCACCGCTGCCGCAATTGGGCGATCTGATCACCTTAATTTACCTGTTCGCCATCGCCCGTTTCTTTTTCTCTATCGCGGGCCTGGATACCGGTAGCCCGTTTACTGCGATTGGCGCCAGCCGCGAAGCGATGCTCGGCGTGCTGGTTGAACCTATCCTGCTGCTGGGACTGTGGGTGGCGGCGCAGGTTGCGGGTTCAACCCATATCAGCAATATCGCCGATACCGTTTACCACTGGCCTGCTGCGCGCAGCATCCCGCTGATTCTGGCCCTGTGCGCCTGTGCTTTCGCCACCTTTATCGAAATGGGCAAACTGCCGTTCGATCTGGCGGAAGCAGAGCAGGAACTGCAGGAAGGTCCATTGACCGAATACAGCGGCAGCGGTTTTGCGGTGCTGAAATGGGGCATTAGCCTCAAACAGCTGGTCGTTCTGCAAATGTTCGTCGGCGTGTTCCTGCCGTGGGGACAGATGGAGACCTTCACCGCGGGTGGGCTGCTGCTGGCGCTGGTGATTGCCGTCGTCAAGCTGGTCCTCGGCGTGCTGGTCATTGCCTTGTTCGAAAACAGCATGGCGCGTCTGCGTTTTTGCGCCACTTCACGCGTGACCTGGGCCGGTTTTGGGTTTGCGTTTTTAGCGTTCGTCTCCTTGCTGGTGGCGTGATTTAAGAGAGTTTGAGTATGTCTGAAGAAAAATTAGGTCAACACTATCTCGCCGCTCTGCACCAGGCCTTTCCGGGCGTGGTGCTGGATGAAGCCTGGCAGACCAAAGATCAGCTGACGATCACCGTCAAGGTGAACTACCTGCCGGAAGTGGTTGAGTTCCTGTACTACAAACAGGGCGGCTGGTTGTCCGTGCTGTTTGGTAACGACGAACGTCAGCTGTGCGGCCATTACGCCGTTTATTACGTGATGTCGATGGAGCAGGGCACCAAGTGCTGGATTACCGTCCGCGTTGAAGTGGATGCCAATAAGCTGGAATTCCCATCCGTTACGCCACGCGTTCCGGCAGCCGTCTGGGGCGAGCGTGAAGTGCGCGACATGTACGGTTTGATCCCGGTCGGTTTGCCGGATGAACGTCGTCTGGTGCTGCCGGATGATTGGCCGGACGAGCTGTATCCGCTGCGTAAAGACAGTATGGATTATCGTCAACGCCCGGCGCCGACGACGGATGCTGAAACCTACGAGTTCATCAACGAACTGGGCGACAAGAAAAATAACGTGGTACCGATTGGCCCGCTGCACGTGACCTCCGATGAACCCGGTCACTTCCGTCTGTTTGTTGACGGCGAGAACATCATCGATGCCGACTATCGTCTGTTCTATGTCCACCGCGGCATGGAGAAACTGGCGGAAACCCGTATGGGTTACAACGAAGTGACGTTCCTGTCGGACCGCGTGTGCGGCATCTGCGGTTTTGCCCACAGCACCGCCTATACCACCTCCGTAGAGAATGCGATGGGTATCGTGGTGCCGGAACGCGCGCAGATGATCCGCGCCATTCTGCTGGAGGTGGAGCGCTTGCACTCGCACCTGCTGAACCTCGGCCTGGCCTGTCACTTCACCGGTTTTGATTCCGGCTTTATGCAGTTCTTCCGCGTGCGTGAAACGTCGATGAAGATGGCGGAAATCCTCACCGGGGCGCGTAAAACTTACGGTATGAACCTGATCGGCGGTATCCGTCGCGACCTGCTGAAAGACGATATGATCCAGACCCGTCAACTGGCGCAGCAGATGCGTCGTGAGGTGCAGGAACTGGTCGATATGCTGCTCAGCACGCCGAACATGGAACAGCGTACCGTGGGTATTGGTCGTCTGGATCCGGAGATCGCCCGCGACTTTAGTAACGTCGGTCCGATGGTTCGCGCCAGCGGTCACGCGCGTGACACCCGCGCCGATCACCCATTTGTGGGTTATGGTTTGCTGCCGATGGAAGTGCACAGCGAGCAGGGTTGCGACGTCATTTCTCGTCTTAAAGTCCGTATCAATGAAGTCTATACCGCACTGAACATGATCGACTTTGGTCTGGACAACCTGCCGGGCGGCCCGCTGGCGGTGGAAGGCTTTACCTATATTCCTCACCGCTTCGCGCTGGGCTTTGCCGAAGCGCCGCGCGGCGATGACATCCACTGGAGCATGACCGGCGATAACCAGAAACTGTATCGCTGGCGCTGCCGTGCGGCGACCTACGCCAACTGGCCAACGCTGCGTTACATGTTGCGTGGCAACACTGTTTCCGATGCCCCGCTGATTATCGGTAGCCTCGATCCTTGCTACTCCTGTACTGACCGTATGACCGTGGTCGATGTGCGTAAGAAGAAGAGCAAAGTCGTACCGTACAAAGAACTTGAGCGCTACAGCATCGAGCGTAAAAACTCGCCGCTGAAATAAGGAATCGCCATGTTTACCTTTATCAAAAAAGTCATCAAAACCGGGGCGCCGACGTCGTCGTATCCGCTGGAGCCGATTGCGGTCGATAAAAATTTCCGCGGTAAACCCGAGCACAATCCGCAGCAGTGCATTGGCTGCGCGGCCTGTGTCAATGCGTGTCCATCCAATGCGCTGACGGTTGAAACCGATCTGGTTACCAATGAGCTGGCGTGGCAGTTCAACCTCGGTCGCTGCATCTTCTGCGCCCGCTGCGAAGAAGTTTGCCCGACGGCGGCGATCAAGCTGTCGCAGGAATATGAGCTGGCGGTATGGAAGAAAGAAGATTTCCTGCAGCAGTCTCGCTTTTCGCTGTGTAACTGCCGCGTCTGTAACCGCCCGTTCGCGGTACAAAAAGAGATTGATTACGCCATTGCGCTGCTCAAGCACAACGGTGACAGCCGCGCGGAAAACCACCGTGAAAGCTTTGAGACCTGCCCGGATTGTAAGCGCCAGAAATGTCTGGTGCCGTCTGACCGTATTGAACTGACTCGCCATATGAAAGAGGCCAGCTGATGAGCAATTTATTAGGCCCACGTGACGCCAACGGTATTCCGGTACCGATGACGGTGGATGAATCCATTGCCAGCATGAAAGCATCGCTGCTGAAAAGCATCAAGCGTTCAGCGTATGTTTATCGTGTGGACTGCGGCGGCTGCAACGGCTGCGAAATCGAAATTTTCGCCACGCTCTCTCCGCTGTTTGATGCCGAACGCTTTGGTATCAAAGTGGTACCGTCGCCGCGCCATGCGGATATCCTGCTGTTTACCGGCGCGGTAACCCGCGCGATGCGTTCTCCGGCGCTGCGCGCCTGGCAGTCTGCGCCGGATCCGAAAATTTGTATCTCTTACGGCGCCTGTGGCAACAGCGGCGGTATCTTCCACGACTTATACTGCGTATGGGGCGGCACGGATAAAATCGTACCGGTGGACGTGTATATTCCTGGCTGTCCGCCGACGCCTGCGGCAACGCTGTACGGTTTTGCGATGGCGCTGGGTCTGCTGGAACAGAAAATTCATGCGCGTGCGCCAGGTGAACTGGACGAACAGCCCGCTGAAATTCTGCATCCGGATATGGTTCAACCGCTGCGTGTGAAGGTGGACCGCGAAGCTCGCCGTCTGGCGGGTTACCGCTACGGTCGTCAGATTGCTGATGACTATATGACGCAGTTAGGGCAGGGTGAACATCAGGTGGCGCGCTGGCTGGAAGCGGAAAACGATCCGCGTCTGACCGAAATCGTCACGCATCTTAACCATGTAGTCGAAGAGGCGCGTATCCGATGAGTGAAACGGTGGTGTTCAGTCAACTGAGCCGTAAGTTTATTGATGAGAACGATGCGACGCCCGCAGAGGCGCAGCAGGTTGTCTATTACAGCCTGGCGATTGGTCACCACCTTGGGATCATCGATTGCCTGGAAGCGGCGTTAACCTGTCCGTGGGATGAATATCTGGCCTGGATAGCCACCCTTGCCGAGGGCAGCGAAGCCCGGCGGAAAATGGAAGGCGTGCCGAAGTATGGCGAGATCGTCATCGATTTCAACCATGTGCAAATGCTGGCGCGCGCGTTTGATGATGCGCGTGCCGTGCAGACTCCGCAGCAGCAGGAGTGGAGCAAGCTGATGCTCAGCATGCTGCATGATATACACCAGGAAAGCGCCATCTATCTGATGGTGAGGAGACACCGTGACTGACGTTTTACTTTGTGTCGGCAACAGCATGATGGGCGATGACGGCGCGGGTCCGCTACTGGCGGAAATGTGCGCTGCCAATCCTCAGGGCAACTGGGTTGTCATCGACGGCGGCAGCGCGCCGGAAAACGATATCGTCGCTATCCGTGAACTGCGCCCGCAGCGTCTGTTGATTGTGGATGCCACCGACATGGGGTTAAACCCGGGTGAAATCCGCATTATCGACCCGGATGATATCGCTGAAATGTTCATGATGACCACCCACAACATGCCGCTGAACTATCTGGTCGATCAGCTAAAAGAGGATGTTGGCGAGGTGATCTTCCTCGGTATTCAGCCGGATATTGTCGGTTTTTATTACCCGATGACGCAGCCGATCAAAGATGCGGTCGAGACCGTCTATCAACGATTAGCCGGATGGGAAGGCCACGGTGGATTTTCCGGGTTAGAAGCGCCAGAAGAGTAACCTTACCAACGCCGGATGCCAGTGGCATCCGGCCTGTTTTGAGCCTCACACACTCTGTTCTTCACTTGCCTGCTCGATAATTAATTTCCCCTGCATCACCGAAACATTCACTGCCGTCCCGGTAGGGAATCCCGCTTGTTCCAGCCAGTCGCCGTTCAGCGTTAGCGAGGCATGCCGACTGATACGGAGCGTGAAACCCGTATTACGATCTTCATGGCGTTTTCTGACATAGCCCACTTTCAAACGACGTACGGGTTTGGTGATAACCACTGCTGTTGTGCCATTTTCATCAGACATGAACGCTTCCTTGTGGTGAACGGATAAGAGAAAAACTACTGAATAAAATGCCAGTAAAAATGCGCAAGGGCAAACCGGAAACTGGAAGGAAGATTCCACATTTGGAATGCAATTCATGAAATGAAAATAGGTGATTCTGCCGAAGGATTACAAAACCCTCCGGCTGAGGAATTACGCCAGATCGGCCCCGTTACTGGCGATCACTTTTTTGTACCACCAGAATGATTTTTTGCGGGTACGCGCCAGCGTGCCTTGGCCCGCATCGTCCCGGTCTACATACACAAAACCGTAACGCTTGCTCATCTCGCCGGTTGAGGCGGAAACCAGATCGATGCAGCCCCAGGTGGTGTAACCCATTAGCGGCACACCATCTTCAATGGCGTCAGCCATGGCGCGGATGTGTTCGCGTAAATAGCGAATGCGATAGTCGTCATTGATCTCGCCGTTGGCATCCATTTCATCTTTCGCCCCCAGCCCGTTTTCCACCAGAAACAGCGGCTTCTGATAACGGTCATACATCATATTCATCGTGATGCGCAGGCCAAGCGGATCGATACCCCAGCCCCATTCGCTGGCGGCAATGTACGGATTACGCAGTGATTTCACTACGTTGGCAGCGCTGGTGTTGCCAGTATTCATGTCAGCGGAGGCGCAGCGTGATGCGTAATAGCTAAACGAGACGAAATCGATGGTGTTCTTCAGGATGTAGTCATCTTCCGCGGCTTTTTCTATCGTCACGCCCTTTTCGCGAAACACCCGGGCGGAGTAGGCGGGATAAGCCCCGCGCGCCTGCACATCAATAAAGAACAGGTTTTCGCGGTCTTTTTCCAGCGCGGTCCACACATCTTCTGGTTTACAGGAATAAGGATAAAAATTACCGCCCGCCAGCATGCAACCGACCCGGTTTTGCGGATTCACTTCATGGGCGATTTTCGTCGCCAGGGCACTGGCAACCAGTTCGTGGTGGGCGGACTGATATTTCACCTGATCCTGATTTTCCCCCTCTTCAAACACCAACCCGGCCCCTGAAAAAGGGCTGTGCAGCATGATGTTGATTTCGTTGAACGTCAGCCAGTATTTCACCAGACCGTCAAAGGCTTCGAAGCAGGTGCGGGCGTAACGGGTAAAGAACTCCACCATTTTGCGGTTCCGCCAGGAGCCGTACTCGGTAACCAGATGCATAGGCACATCGAAGTGACATAGCGTGACTAACGGCTCAATACCATATTTTTTACACTCGGCAAAAACGGCCCGGTAAAACGCGATACCTTCTTCATTAGGCGCCAGTTCGTCGCCGTTAGGGTAGAGACGACTCCAGGCTATTGAGGTGCGAAAAACCGTAAACCCCATTTCCGCCATCAGCGCAATATCTTCCTTGTAGCGATGATAAAAGTCGATCGCCTGATGGCTGGGATAAAATTCGTCGTCCTGAAGCGTAAAGCGTTTCTCCTGACCCAGTTTAACCGGCATCCGGTGTTCGCCATGGGGGATCATATCGACGGTGGTCAGCCCTTTGCCGCCTTCCCGGTATGCCCCTTCAGACTGGTTGGCGGCCAGCGCGCCGCCCCATAAAAATCCTTGCGGAAAAACAGACATAGTTAACCTCAGTTCATGCCAGTCAAATGCTGGCTCCATTGATATTGCCCGCTTGTGCGGCCTGATTTTTTCTGGCCTGCGCGGCAGCATCTTCGACAGGAATATCTTCAAAGCCGAGAATCAGTGTTAATACAAAGGAAAGCACGACCGCCAGCGCCATCACGCCAAACACCCAGACAATGGTCATCGGATTAGCCGGATCGAAAAACTGGACGCTGGTGAACAGGCCAGGGGCCGCCATGGAATGACTCGCCAGTCCAGCCATACCGGCAACGGCACCGCAGATAAAACCGCTGATTAGGCTCGCAATCAGTGGGCGTTTCAGACGGATCGCCACGCCGTACAGCGCGGGTTCGGAAATGCCTGCCATGATGGCTGAAGCGGCGGCCGCTAACGCTGTCTGACGCAGTTCCGGGTTTTTGGTTTTCCATGCCACCGCCAGCGATGAACCGCCCAGCGACAGATTGGCGCCGATTTCAGACGGCATCACCATGCCTTCTTTACCGGTTTCGGCAATGGTCTGGATAATGGTGGGCGTAAACACACGGTGCATACCCGTCATCACCAACAGCGGCCACAGTGCGCCCATAATGGCGACCGACAGCCAGCCGAGATAGCCGTGAATGGTATAGACCAGCGCTGAAATTGCGCTACCGATCCAGATACCAATCGGGCCGATTAAAACGATCGCGAGCGGGGCGGCGATCAGCACGATCAGCATCGGTTTGAGGAAGTTTTTGGTCACTGCCGGCGTGATACGATCCACCCAACGTTCGATATATGACAGACACCAGGTCATGACCAGTGCCGGGATCACGGTGTAGGTGTATTTGACCGCCGTCACCGGGATCAGGGCGAACTCAACGTGCTCACCCTGCGCGGCTTTTGCCATCAGATCGATAAAGCTGGGATGGACCAGCACACCCGCAATAGCAATTGCCAGCGACATGTTGGTTTTGAATTTGATGGCTGCCGAAGCGGCGACCATCAGCGGCAGGAAGAAAAATGCGCCGTCGCCGATAACGGTCAGAATGGTGAGGGTGGACGATCCTTTTACCAGCACGCCGGTCATTTCCAGAACCATTGCCAGCAGTTTGAGCATTGATCCACCGATAATTGCCGGGATCAGCGGTGACATCGTGCCGATCAGCGCATCGAGGATCCCCGCGCCAATCCGTTTCAGCGTCAGCCGGGGTTTGGTTTGCGGCTCAGCAGGCTGCATGTTGGCAGGTAGCAGGCTAACCACTTCGCGATACGCCTGCGAAACGGTGTTGCCGATGATCACCTGACACTGATTATCGTTACGTACTACGCCCAGCACGCCAGGAAGCGTTTTCAGCGTCGCGCTATCGACCTGCGCATCATCTTTGATAACGAAACGCAAACGGGTCATACAGTGGGTCACTGCTGTGATGTTGTCGACGCCTCCCAGAGCCGTCACAACGGAGCGCGCCAGCGCTGCATAATTCTTGGACATCGGATTTAATCCTGTTTTATCAGTAGGGTACGTTATGTTTTATCCGTTTGCGCAGGTCACGTTTCTGAGTTGATGAAACTCAAATAGGAAACCGGTTCCACAAAAGAATGTTTAATTTATAATTTTTAAACAAGAATTAATTTTTATTGTTTTTTATAATTGTGATGATGATCACCAGATGTCAGGCGCCGCGTTTTAGCAGCGAGGACAGCGGCGAAACGGTGCAGTACACTGCGTCACATTAAGAGCAAAGGGATGAGTACTATGACCACGATGCTGGAGGTGGCGAAGCGGGCCGGGGTGTCGAAAGCGACGGTTTCCCGGGTGCTTTCCGGGAATGGTTACGTCAGCCAGGAAACCAAAGACCGCGTGTTTCAGGCCATTGAAGAGAGTGGTTACCGCCCTAACTTGCTGGCGCGCAGTCTGGCGGCGAAAACCACGCAGACGCTGGGGCTGGTGGTCACTAACACCCTTTATCACGGCGTCTATTTCAGCGAACTGCTGTTTCACACCGCGCGGATGGCGGAGGATAAGGGGCGCCAGTTGTTGCTGGCTGATGGTAAACATAGCGCAGAGGAAGAGCGTCAGGCGATCCAGTACTTACTCGACCTGCGCTGTGACGCGATTATGATCTATCCGCGTTTTCTCAGCGTGGATGAAATAGACGAGATCATTGACGCGCACGCCCAGCCGATTATGGTGCTTAATCGACGGCTGCGTAAAAACAGTAGCCACAGCGTCTGGTGCGATCAAAAACAAACCAGCTTTAACGCCGTTGCGCAGTTGATTGCCGCCGGGCACCAGGAGATTGGTTTTATTACCGGCTCGATGGATTCGCCTACCGGCGTGGAACGACTCTCAGGCTATAAAGACGCGCTGGCTGCGCATGGCATTTCGCTAAATAATGATTTGATTGTCAAAGGAAAGTGGACGCCAGCCTGCGGTGCCGCGGGCGTTGATACGCTGCTTTCACGCAAGGTCAATTTTACCGCGCTGGTGGCCAGCAATGATGATATGGCGATAGGCGCGATGAAGCAGCTGCATGAGCAGGGTATCCGCGTGCCTGCCCAGGTGTCGGTGATTGGTTTCGATGATATCGCCATCGCGCCATACACTATTCCGGCGCTTTCCAGCGTCAAAATTCCGGTGACGGAAATGATCCAGGAAACGATAGGTCGCCTGATATTTATGCTGGGTGACGGGGCATTTACGCCGCCAAAAATCTTTACCGGGGAACTCATTCAGCGTGATTCTGTTGCGCCATACGTTTCGCGCTGACGGCTGTCATTTGTCATCGTCACTAGTGACGATGACACACCATTCTCACATCCATCAAAATAAAAACCCTTTAATAACAGTGTATTAAAATTTGGCACGATTCGTGAATGCTTCGGCAGATAATCTGTCATTGCTGGAGAAATTGATGAACCGTTTCATCATTGCAGACGCCAATAAATGCATTGGTTGCCGTACCTGTGAAGTGGCCTGCGTAGTATCCCATCAGGATAACCAGGACTGCGCATCGCTGACCCCTGAAACCTTTTTACCCCGCATTCACGTCATCAAAGGCGTTAACGTCTCCACGGCGACGCTGTGCCGCCAGTGTGAAGACGCGCCGTGCGCTAACGTCTGTCCGAACGGAGCAATCAGCCGTGATAAAGGCTTTGTCCACGTGATGCAGGAACGCTGCATTGGCTGTAAAACCTGCGTGGTGGCGTGTCCTTATGGGGCAATGGAAGTTGTCGTGCGTCCGGTTGTGCGTAACAGCGGTGCGGGCCTGAACGTTCGTGCAGAAAAAGCCGAAGCCAACAAGTGCGACCTGTGCCACCACCGTGAAGCGGGTCCTGCCTGTATGGAAGTCTGCCCGACTCACGCGCTGATTTATGTGGATCGCAATAAGCTTGAGCAACTGAGCGCTGAAAAACGCCGTCGCGCGGCGCTGGACTCCACCGCATCTTTGCTGTTCTGATCGCTAAAAATCCGCGTAAAATACGGTAGTACTTATGCCGGATGGCGGCTTCGCCTTATCCGGCCTACTTTTCGCATCCACGTAGGCCTGATAAGCGTAGCGCCATCCGGCAAACCGGGATAGATGACTGCGGGAAGGACATAATGACAATCAACAACCACTCCGGCGTACAACTGCGTATTCGCGGCAAGGTACAGGGCGTCGGGTTTCGCCCCTTCGTCTGGCAACTGGCGCAGCGCCTGCAACTGCATGGCGACGTGTGCAACGACGGTGACGGTGTGGTGGTGCGCTTACAGGAAGATCCGGCGGAGTTTATTGCGCAATTGCATCAACATTGTCCGCCGCTGGCGCGCATTGATAGCATTGAGAGCGAGCCATTCGCCTGGACGCAGCAGCCTGCCGATTTCTCGATTCGCCAAAGTGCAGGCGGTACGATGAATACGCAAATTGTCCCGGACGCCGCGACCTGTCCCGAATGCCTTGTTGAAATGAACACCCCCGGCGAACGTCGCTATCGCTACCCCTTCATCAACTGTACCCATTGTGGTCCGCGTTTTACGATTATCCGTGCCATGCCGTACGACCGTCCGTTTACCGTGATGGCGTCCTTCCCTCTCTGTGCGCAATGCGATACAGAGTATCGCGATCCCTATGACCGTCGCTTTCACGCCCAACCCGTTGCCTGCCCGCAATGCGGTCCACATCTTGAGTGGCTAAGCGCGGGTGAGCGAGCGGAAAAAGAAGAGGCGCTGCAGGCGGCGGTAGCGTTGCTAAAAGCGGGCGGCATTGTCGCGGTGAAAGGCATTGGCGGTTTTCATCTGGTCTGCGATGCGCGAAATGATAATGCTGTGGCGCTGCTCCGGTTGCGTAAACATCGCCCGGCTAAACCGTTGGCGGTGATGTTGCCTGCTGACGACGGACTGCCTGAAGCTGCGCGTCGTCTGTTAACCACCCCTGCCGCGCCGATCGTGTTGGTGCAAAAACGCTATGTAGCGGCATTGAGCGAGGGAATAGCGCCAGGGTTAACGGAAGTTGGCGTTATGCTGCCAGCGAATCCGTTGCAGCATCTCCTGTTACAAGAGATGCAGTGCCCGCTGGTAATGACCTCCGGCAACCTCAGCGGCAGGCCGCCAGCCATTACCAACGTACAGGCGCTGGAAGATTTACGCGAGATTGCCGACGGTTTCCTGCTGCATAACCGCGAAATTGTGCAGCGTATGGATGATTCCGTGGTGCGTGAAAGCGGGGAAATGCTGCGCCGCTCGCGGGGTTACGTGCCGGATGCGGTCGCACTGCCGCCGGGTTTTCGTGACGTGCCGCCGGTGCTGTGTTTAGGCGCGGATCTAAAAAATACCTTCTGTCTGGTGCGTGGCGAACAGGCGGTTATTAGTCAGCATTTGGGCGATCTCAGCGATGACGGCATCCAGCAGCAGTGGCGTGATGCGCTGCGCCTGATCCAGAATATTTATGACTTTACGCCACAGCGTATCGTGCATGATGCTCACCCCGGCTATGTTTCCAGCCAGTGGGCCAGTGAGATGAATCTGCCGAGCGAAACGGTGCTGCATCACCATGCGCATGCTGCTGCGTGTATGGCTGAGCACGGTTGGCCGCTGGACGGTGGCGACGTTATCGCTCTGACGGTAGACGGTATCGGCATGGGAGCAAACGGCGCACTGTGGGGCGGAGAGTGTTTGCGGGTCAACTATCGTGAATGCGAACACCTGGGCGGCTTACCCGCGGTCGCGCTGGCGGGCGGCGATCTGGCGGCAAAGCAGCCGTGGCGTAACCTGCTCGCGCAGTGTCTGCGTTTTGTCCCTGACTGGCAGCAATTCCCGGAAACATCGGCGCTGCAACAGCAAAACTGGAACGTGCTGGCACGCGCCATTGAGCGGGGGATCAATGCGCCGCTGGCGTCATCGTGCGGACGGCTGTTTGATGCCGTTGCCGCCGCGCTCCAGTGCGCACCGACTTCGCTGAGCTATGAAGGCGAGGCTGCCTGCGCGCTGGAGGCACTGGCATCGCAATGTGAAGGCGTTGAGCATCCGGTAACAATCCCCTTGCAAGGTAATGAGCTTGACCTGGCTGTTTTTTGGCAGCAATGGCTGAACTGGCAGGGGGCGCCTGCGGCAAGAGCGTGGGCGTTTCATGATGCGCTGGCGTGTGGGTTTGCCACGCTGATGCGTGAGCAGGCTGAAGTGCGTGGAGTTAAGACGTTAGTATTCAGCGGTGGCGTGATGCATAACCGTTTGTTGTCATCGCGGCTGGCATTTTATCTGGCTGATTTCACCTTACTGTTCCCGCAGCGTTTACCGGCGGGTGATGGGGGATTATCGCTGGGGCAGGGCGTTATTGCCGCGGCGCGAGCGTTAGCTTAAGGGTAAGGTGCCGGATGGCGGCTGCGCCTTATCCGGCCTACAAGTGAGCATCTATTTGTAGGCCGGATAAGGCGCGAAGCGGCGCCATCCGGCACCACAGACTTACATGGGCAACGTTTTCAGCAGCGCAAAGGCCTCTTTCATCCGGTCTTCACTGACCACAAACGCACATAGCTGGCCTTCGTCGTTCATTCCTCTGGCCACCATACCTTGCGCTTCCGCGGCAATATGCCAGTTCAGATCGCGCCGCTGGGTTTCCCCCGCCAGATGCAATGGCAGTTCCGGCGTTTTAACTTTTACCAGCATGGCAGGCAGCTTCAGCGGAGCATTGCCGCCGAGCAGGTTTTTCGCCAGATACATGGCGCTCAGTTGAATCGGCTGCAGGAACGGCAGCACCTGACCGTTAATTTCCGCACAGTCGCCGAGGGCATAAATGTCCGGGTGGCTGGTTTGCAGATAGCTGTCGACGCAGACGCCACGATTAATGCTCAATCCGGCACGACGCGCCAGCGCCGTTTCCGGGCGCAGACCGGTGGCGGCGATCACCGCATCGACTTCTACGCGGCGACTACGATCGAGCGTGGCGCGAATACCCGATTCAGTTTTTTCCAGACCCTGAAGCTGTGATTTCAGCAGCAGATGCACACCCATATCGGTCAGACGATGCTGTAAGCGACTGCTGACTTCCGGTGGCATCAGCGAGGCCAGAATGCTGGCGGCGTTGTCGATAAGCGTTACCGCTTTACCGGCACGACAAAAATCCATCGCCAGCTCACTGCCAATCAAACCGCCGCCGACAATGAGTACCCGCTGGGCATCACGCAGTTGCGTTTCACAGGCGCGGTATTCTTGCTGGCTGTTCAATGTGAGCATTAACTCACGTCCGGTGACTGGAGGCACAAAGGCTGAAGCCCCCGTCGCCAGCACCAGCTTGTCGTACTGCCACTGTTGGTCCTGACTTTTCACTATGTGGGCATCGGTGTCGATGTCGGTCACCCAGGTGTAGGGGAACAGGCGCAAATTAAACTGTTCGGCAAACTCCCCCGCCGACTGGCGGGTGAGGTCATCTGCACGCTGTGCCTGACTGATAACGTGGCTGAGATCGGGCTTGTTGTACTCATCCATGCTGTCAGCGGCAATCAGGGTCAACGGAACAGTTGCATCCTGTTTACGGATATTTTTGACTAACTGGCGGGCGGCGAAGCCCGAACCAATGATGACAATTCCGTGGCTCATTTTGCCTCCGTTGCCAGTACGTCGAAGACGTCTTTACCTAATGAACATTCCGGGCACAGGAAGTTATCCGGCACATCGCTCCATGGGGTACCTGGCGCGACATCCTGCAACGGTTCGCCTTTTGCTGGATCGTAAATCCACTGGCACACGCTGCACTGCATGCTTGGGCCGAGGTCAGCCGCAGCCGCAGCGGCACAAGCGCACTCTGCTTCTTTGGTTGCCGCTTTGACGGTCGTTTCCGGTAGCGGAGCAAGCGCCCACTGATGTGCAATTTCACGACCGTGCTGACGACACAGTTCCAGCGCATCCAGATCCGGACGCCATTTCGCCTTCAGGCTAAGCGACATCTCAAAACCGGCATCTTGTAAACGGGTGGACAGGCGGTCAACTGCGCCGCCGCTCCAGCCGTGAGAACCAAAGGCGCTGGCGCGTTTGTTACGAAAACGCAGGCCAGTCATCTCTTCCACCAGTCCGGCGATTTTCGGCATCATCACGTTGTTCATGGTGGAAGTACCGACCAGCACGCCTTTAGAGCGGAAGACGTTGGTCAGGACGTCGTTTTTGTCGCTACGAGCGACGTTAAAGATTTTCACCGCCACGTTCGGGTCAACTTCATTGATGCCCTGGGCAATGGCGTCCGCCATCATGCGGGTGTTGTTGGACATGGTGTCGTAGAAGATGGTGATGCGGTCTTCCTGATAATCGGCCGCCCATTTCAGGTACAGCTCAACGATCTGCGTTGGGTTGTCGCGCCATACCACACCGTGGGAGGTGGCAATCATATCGACCGGCAGATTGAAGCCGAGGATTTCAGTGATTTTCGGCGTCACCAGACGGCTGAACGGGGTCAGGATGTTGGCGTAGTAGCGTTGGCATTGTTCGAACAGTTCGGTCTGGTCAACTTCATCATTGAACAGACGTTCGTCGCAGTAATGCTGGCCGAAGGCATCGTTACTGAACAGCACCGCATCGCCGGTCATGTAGGTCATCATGCTGTCAGGCCAGTGCAGCATCGGCGTTTCAACAAAAATCAGTTGTTTGCCGTTGCCGATGTCCAGAGAATCACCGGTTTTCACCACGTTGAAGTTCCACTCCGGATGATGGTGGTGGCCGGTGATGGAATCAATCGCGTTAGCGGTGCAGTAAATTGGCGTGTCCGGGATGCAGGACATCAGTTCGGTCAGCGCTCCGGCGTGGTCTTCTTCCGCGTGGTTAATGATGATGTAGTCGATATCCGCGAGGTCAATTTCACTGCGCAGGTTCTGCACGAATTCACGGCTAAACTTATGGTCTACTGTATCGATCAGCACGTTTTTTTCTTCACGGATGAGATAGCTGTTGTAGCTGCTACCGCGCAGCGTTTTGTATTCAGTGCCGTGGAAATCTCGCACTTCCCAGTCACGTTGGCCAACCCAATGAATATTATTTTTAACCAGAATAGACATAGCAACCTCAATTAATTCAGCGTTTTTCTAAAAAGATATTTTGTTAATTGCAGGTTGTGTGCCAACTTTTTAATTATTTGATTTTTAATGATTTATTATTTATTGCCTATAAAGTAGTAGTCAAAATGACTGTTTATTTTATTGTCAATATGACAATATTAATTGTCAAAATGACAATGAGGTTGCCATGAGCTTTTCAGTAGATGTGCTGGCGGGTATCGCCATTGAATTACAAAGCGGTATCGGTCATCAGGACCGTTTTCAGCGCCTGATCACGACCTTGCGCCAGGTGCTGGAGTGCGACGCATCGGCACTGCTGCGCTACGAGTCGCGACAGTTTATCCCGCTGGCTATCGATGGCCTGGCGCAGGATGTCCTCGGCCGCCGCTTCACGCTGGAGGGACATCCGCGGCTGGAGGCGATTGCCCGCGCCGGGGACGTGGTACGTTTTCCTGCCGACAGCGATCTGCCCGATCCTTATGACGGATTAATCCCGGGTCAGGAGAGCCTGAAAGTGCATGCCTGCATCGGGTTGCCGCTGTTTGCCGGACAAAGTCTGATTGGCGCGTTAACGCTGGATGGCATGGAGCCCGATCAGTTCGATGTCTTCAGCGATGAAGAGCTTAGGCTAATTGCCGCTCTGGCTGCGGGGGCGCTGAGTAATGCGTTGCTGATTGAACAACTGGAAAGCCAGAATATGCTGCCGGGTTCGTCGACGGCTTTCGAGCAGGTGACGGAAACCCAGATGATTGGTCTGTCGCCCAATATGATGCAGTTGAAAAAAGAGATTGAGATTGTGGCAGGGTCCGATCTCAACGTACTGATCAGCGGCGAAACCGGGACCGGGAAGGAGTTGGTAGCCAAAGCTATCCATGAAGGTTCGCCGCGTGCGGTGAATCCGCTGGTGTATCTCAACTGCGCGGCGTTGCCTGAAAGCGTGGCGGAAAGTGAACTTTTTGGTCACGTAAAAGGGGCTTTTACCGGGGCTATCAGTAATCGTAGCGGTAAGTTTGAAATGGCGGATAACGGCACGCTGTTTCTCGACGAGATTGGCGAACTCTCGCTGGCGCTGCAGGCCAAGCTGCTGCGCGTATTGCAGTATGGCGATATTCAGCGCGTGGGGGACGATCGCAGCCTGCGCGTTGACGTGCGCGTACTGGCGGCGACCAATCGTGATTTACGAGAAGAGGTGCTGGCGGGGAATTTTCGCGCAGATCTGTTTCATCGACTGAGCGTTTTTCCCCTTTCCGTGCCGCCACTGCGTGAGCGCGGCGAAGATGTAGTGCTGCTGGCAGGCTATTTTTGCGAGCAATGTCGGCTGCGGCTGGGACTTTCCCGCGTTGTGTTAAGCCCCGGCGCGCGTAATCATCTGCTGAATTACGGCTGGCCCGGAAACGTGCGCGAGCTGGAACATGCCATTCATCGGGCGGTTGTGCTGGCAAGGGCCACCAGAGCAGGGGATGAGGTGGTGCTGGAGGCACAGCATTTTGCCTTGCAGGATGAAAGCCCTGTACCGCAGCCGGACGTCGTGGCAGAGATCCCGCAGCATCACAATTTGCGTGAGGCAACGGAGTCATTTCAGCGCGAGATGATCCGCCGGGCCTTGGCGCAAAATAATCACAATTGGGCGGCAAGCGCGCGGGCGCTGGAAACAGACGTCGCCAACCTGCACCGGCTGGCGAAACGCCTGGGGCTGAAGGATTAGATAATACCGGCCTGATAGAAATCCTGCAGGTTGATAGCGCCGGTGAGTTTCCCGTTTTCATCTACCACCGGTGCGGCAGTGATTTTGCGTTTCATCAGGATCTCTTTGGCGTCAATCGCGCGGCTCTGTGCCTGCAGCGTAATGCCATTATGGGTCATTGCTTCGCTAACCTGCGTGGTGAGCGCGCCGCCGCCAACCAGCCAGCGGCGCAGGTCGCCGTCAGTGAAGACGCCTTTCACCAGTGACGCGTCATCACAGACAGCCACCAGACCAAGACCCGTGCGGCTGAGTTCCAGCATCGCGTCCATGACGCTGGTGGTCAGCGTTACCTGCGGAATGGCATCGTCACGGCGCATCAGGTGATGCACTTTATTTAACAGACGAGCGCCCAGCGCGCCGGCCGGATGCGAGCGGGCAAAATCTTCTTCGTTAAAGCCGCGCGCCTGCATCACGGCGATTGCCAGCGCGTCGCCTATCATCAGCGTGTTGACGGTGCTGGAGGTCGGCGCCAGGCGCATCGGGCAGGCTTCACGTTCAACAGAAATATCCAGCACGGCTTTGGCCGCCAGGCCCAGCGGCGAGGTTGGTTTTCCGGTCATGGCCAGCAGGGCGACGGATTTGTCTTCCAGGCGCGGAATGATGAGATCCAGCTCTTTCGCGCCGCCGGAGTAAGAGATAAACAGCATCACGTCGCGGCTTTCAATCATGCCTAAGTCGCCATGCAGCGCTTCCGCCGGATGCACAAAAAAGGCAGGGGTGCCGGTACTGGCGAGGGTCGCAGCAATTTTTTTGCCAATATGGCCTGATTTGCCAATCCCGGAGACAATGACTTTGCCTTCACAGTGGATGATAGTATTGGCGGCGCGGACAAAATCATCGCCCAGTCGCTCCGGCAGTCGACTGGCTTCCTGCAGTTCCAGCATTAACGTCTGACGGCCCGCGTTCAGTAGTGCATCACTCATTGGTTTCTCCGGTTATGATTACTTCAATCCCTTTTGCTTCCAGCGCCTGACGAAATGCAGGGTCAATACCCGCATCGGTAATCAGCTTGTCAACGCTTTCCAGACTGCACACAACATTAGGGCTTTTACGCCCAAATTTTGAGGAGTCAGCCATCAGAATCACTTCGCGAGCGGCATTGCACATCGCTTTACTGACGCTAAAGACCTCATTAAAGGTGGTCACGCCGGCATTGAGGTCAATACCGTCGGTCCCCATGAAGAGTTTATCAAAGCTGAATTGCTCAAAGGCGTTTTCTGCCAGTTGACCGTGAAATGACGCAGATTTTTTGCGAAAGGTCCCGCCAGGCATCAGGATGGTTTGCTCGTTGTCCAGCTCCGAAAGGGCATTAACAATGTGCAGACTGTTGGTCATGACGGTGATGTTGCTAAAGCGGGTAAGCATCGGCACCATCTGCAATACGGTACTGCCCGCATCCAGAATGATGGAGTCGCCATCATGGATATAACGGACGGCGGCTTCAGCGATCTGCTCTTTTTTATGCGTGTTAATTAGGGTTTTGTGATCGATGGGCGGGTCAGATTCATCTTTGTTCAACACTACGCCGCCATAGGTACGAATGACGGTTCCAGCATTTTCCAGAATGACCAGGTCTTTGCGAATGGTTGTGCCGGTCGTGTCAAAGTAGTGGGCCAGTTCTTCAACCGAGCATTTTCCCTGCTTTTGCAGGTGCTCCAGTATGGCAGCCTGACGCTGACGAGGTTTCATAGGCGTGATTACCCTGACTTATTTAGGTTGCAAAATGATAATTTCGCAAGCTATTAGCATTCACAACGAAATTACCCATGTTTCAGTTTAAGCGCCAATGATAGTGCATTCTGCGCTAACGGATCATGGGGAAAGATCACATCAGGCTGTAAATCATCAAGATGTTTGCCCATTATGGTGGCAATTTTGCCGGGTCTGGCGAATACGGTAAGACCTTTCATAAATAACGTATCGGTAACCCGCTGTTGCTCATCAAGTGCGATGGCGACGACCACGCGCGGCTTAAACCGTCCGCCGGAACGCCCCACGCCCACCCGACCCCGCTGACAAAGTTTATCGAACGCGCGGTTAAAGCGGGATATTTGCCAGCCACCAAGCGCCAGTTGCAGGCACCAGGCGATGGCGGCGACGGTAATCAGTGCGGAAACCATAATGCGCTCCTTTGATTTTGCCGGATGACGGCTGCGCCTAATCCGGCCTACATAATATTCGTAGGCCCGGTAAGCACAGCGCCACCGGGCAGTCATACCTCTTAGAACATCACCTGACCGCCGGTGACATTAATCGATTGTCCGGTGCAGTAAGAGGCTTTCGAACTGGCATAAAACAGCAGCATGTTCAGCACGTCCTGATAATCGCAGCCGCGTTTGAGCGGAACCTTATCAATGTAATACTGCTCTACTTCATCCGGCTTAAGGCCCAGTTTGGTAGCGTACTGCGGTAATAATGACTGGAACATCGGTGATTTCAACAGGTTGCCGAGCATCAGCGAATGGACGGTAATCCCGTATTCCGCCAGATCCAGCGCCAGCGATTGGGTTAAACCCACGCCGCCAAATTTTGCCGCGCTGTAGCCCGAATTGTGTTTACTGCCTACTTTCCCTGATTTGGAGTTGATCTGGATAATGCGTCCCTGAACGCCATCGCGGATCATCAGGCGCGAGAATTCACGGGCGCAGAGGAAGTAACCGACCAGATTCACCTGCAGCGAGCGGTCGAAATCCCCAAGCTGAAAGTCGCTGATGAACGCGGCTTTAGCGATACCCGCGCTGTAAACCAGCAGGTCGACGCGACCAAATATTTCATCCACTCCGCGTGACAGTGCCAGCACGCTCTGTTCGCTGGTGGCATCAGCGCCAAAACCGTACGCTGTGCCTGCGCCAAACTCGGTGTTAATCTCCTGCGCGACGTTGGCGGCTTTATCGCTTTGAATATCCACCACCGCGACGCGGTATCCTTCTGTCGCAAGCCCACGGCAAAGGAACGCTCCCAGGGTCTGGCCTCCACCAATGACAACGGCAACCTGATTCATCTTTTTCTCCTTCAATCTTAAGCAACAAACTTCAAAATACAGCCCGGCGCGATATCGTCCGGTACAGGGCCCGCCACATGTACGGTGCCAGGGAATTCCGCTTCGCTGAGTCCGTCAAAACGTAGGGTGATATGCCCCAGTTCACGTAAGTTTTGTTCCGCCACGCTGCCAACGGCGGTGACCGGGTAGTGATGCTGGCCCAGTTCAAACTGGATCCCGGCGTGCAAAGAACCGTTCAGATCGCCGTGGCAATGGATGAAGCAAAACTCTTCAATATCCGCTGGCGCGCCTTCACGAAAGGTAATTAACATCTGGTCGCAAAGTGCGTCCGGGGCGCTTTGGCCGATGCGGGTGATGGTGGTTTGATAAATCACGGTCATTTTTGAGTGCCTCTTATTGGTAAATAAAGCCGGATACAAACCAGGCGATGAGAACGGTAGGCGCGCCGGTCAGGAAGCGGCTTACCAGGACGGATGGCACGCCGACGCGGACCGTGTCCTGACGCGCTTCGGCCAGCGATAACCCCACGGGAATAAAGTCGCATGCGGCTTGCGCATTAATGGCAAACAAGGCCGGTAGCGCCAGATGGGGAGGGATGTTCCCCAGGCCAATCTGTACGCCGATCAGCACCCCGATAACCTGGGCGATGACCGCACCAGGGCCGAGGAAAGGCGACAGCAGCGGGAAAGAGCAAATCAGCGCCAGCGTCACCAGTCCCAGCGGGTGGCTGGCGAGCGGTGCGAGTCCATGGGCTATCCAGTCTCCCAGACCAGAAGCCATGATGATGCCGATCAGCGCCGAGACGAACGCCATAAATGGCAGAATGGTTTTCAGAACGGTATCAATAGTGTCGCGACCGGCCTGGAACAGGACAGCAACGGCCGATCCCATGCCCATCCCGACTTTTGCCAACAGACCATCGCTTTGTTCAGTAATCTTTTTACTGGCGTCGTAATCGCGACCAATCGTGCTGCTTGCAGGTTGCGGCGCAATGGATGCTTCACCGACAACGGTAATGTTTTCTTCTTTTACGCCAGAGACATAGATATCTTCGACAATGTACTGGGCCAGCGGACCGGATTTCCCCGTGGCGTGAATATTTACCGTGGGTATATGACGTTTGGGATAGATCCCACAGCGCAGCGTGCCACCGCAGTCGATGATCGCCACGCCAATTTCACTCTCCGGCGGTTCGCCCTCTTTGAAACCATCAACGGCCTGCCAACCGGTCAGATTCGCCAGCGTGTCGACAATTGCAGGGCGAGTCCCGGCAGTGATATAGACAATTTTCTTGCCCGGTACGGCATCCAGTTCAAGCGGGCCGCCCCAGCCGCCGGTGCCTTTTTCAATACGAATACGCGTCATGATGTTGCTCCCGCCAGATGAACTTTCTGCTCAAGTTGAATGCCCATTTTTTTCTCGAAAATGGCGGTGGTGAAATCGGTTACCCAGCCGCGGAAGAAGTTGGTGACCAGACCGACCAGCAAATAGCTCACCGCCAGCGGGCCAAGCGGTAGGCCCAGCGTCGTCAGGCCGCTGGCGATACCGAGATAGACAAACAGCTCGCCGGGGTTGATGTGCGGGAATAAGCCATTCATGGAATGGCAGCTATAAGAGGCCGCAGCGTAGTAGCTGGGCTTGTACTTTTCAGGCATAAAGCGGCCCAGGCTTAGCGTCATCGGATTACAAAACACAAATGTGCCGATGCACGGCAGCAGCAGATAGCGGGACAGTGGGTTTCCGGCACAGCGCTGAGCAAAACGTTCAATACGCTGCTGGCCGATAAAGTTAATCAGCGCATTCATGATGACCAGCAGGCTAATCAGCAGGGGAAGAATACCGGTCACCATGCCGGTAAACACCTCTCCGCCTTTCTGGAACAACCCGATAAACCACTCAGCACCGAGTGTGATGGTGTCGATCATTATTCTCTCCTGTAGGGTTTTTTAGTTATCTTGCCAAACGGAAACTAATTTTAATCAGATCGAAAGATTTAAAAGTGTTATTTTGATCTCAAAATGAAAGGTAAATATTTTATTTTGAAAGTTATTGCGTAAGCGCTCGCAAATATGACGGTCGGAAGTGCAAAAGGGGGGAAATTCTGTGAAGCAGAGCGACTACTGCTTCCTTGTATGGCTGAGGATGCTTTACCATACTTCTCCCAGGCTGAATTTGTTTAATGGATGTCTCATGTTCAAGCGTCGTTATGTAGCGTTACTTCCCCTTTTCGTATTGCTTGCTGCCTGTAGCAGCAAACCTAAACCTTCAGAGACTCAAACGACTACGGGTACGCCATCCGGCGGTTTCCTGCTTGAGCCACAGCACAATGTCATGCTAATGGGCGGCGATTTTGCCAATAACCCGAACGCGCAACAGTTCATCGAGAAGATGGTGAACAAGCATGGCTTTGATCGCCAGCAGTTGCAGGAGATCCTGTCGCAGGCCAAGCGGCTGGACTCGGTATTGCGTTTGATGGACCGTCAGGCGCCGACGACTCAACCTCCAGCCGGACCTAACGGCGCGTGGCTGCGTTATCGCAAGCAGTTCATCACGCCGGACAACGTGCAAAACGGCGTGGCCTTCTGGAATCAATATGAAGATGCCCTGAACCGTGCGTGGCAGGTCTACGGCGTACCACCGGAAATCATCGTCGGTATTATTGGCGTAGAGACGCGCTGGGGCCGCGTGATGGGCAAAACGCGAATTCTGGATGCGCTGGCGACGCTGTCCTTTAATTATCCTCGTCGTGCGGAATACTTCTCTGGCGAACTGGAAACTTTCCTGTTGATGGCGCGAGATGAAAGTGATGATCCGCTCGATTTGAAAGGTTCCTTCGCCGGTGCGATGGGCTACGGCCAGTTTATGCCGTCTTCCTATAAAGAATATGCGGTCGATTTCAATGGCGATGGGCACATTAATCTGTGGGATCCGGTTGACGCCATCGGTAGTGTGGCGAACTACTTCAAAGGCCACGGCTGGGTGAAAGGCGATACGGTCGCGGTGCCGGCGAATGGTCAGGCGCCTGGGCTGGCGAACGGCTTTAAAACCCAGTACAGCATTTCACAGCTTGCCGCCGCGGGGCTGACGCCGCAGCAGTCGTTGGGGAATCATCAGCAGGCCAGCCTGCTGCGCCTGGATATTGGCACCGGTTATCAGTACTGGTACGGGCTGCCAAACTTCTACACCATCACCCGCTACAACCACAGTACCCACTACGCGATGGCGGTGTGGCAATTGGGTCAGGCGGTAGCGCTGGCGCGCGTACAGTAATCGCTCCAACCGGCCTACAGATAAGATATTGCTTGTAGGCCGGATAAGATGCTCTGACATCGCCATCCGGCGGGTCTTATTTTGCAACGGATCAATTTTTGGAATCCCCCTCGTAAAACGATCTCCCCATCCCCACATTGGTTGTGAAAGTGCTATCTTGTGCGGCATATTTTTTTAACTGACAGAGGCTGAAATGACGGACAGTGAACTGATGCAGTTAAGCGAGCAGGTTGGCCTGGCGCTGAAAGCGCGCGGGGCGACCGTTACGACGGCGGAATCCTGCACCGGCGGTTGGGTGGCCAAAGCCATTACGGATATTGCCGGCAGTTCCGCCTGGTTTGAACGCGGGTTCGTGACCTACAGCAACGAAGCAAAAGCGCAGATGATTGGCGTGCGCGAAGAGACGCTGGCCCGGCATGGCGCGGTGAGTGAGCCTGTCGTCGTGGAAATGGCGATTGGCGCGCTAAAAGCGGCCCGCGCGCATTTCGCGGTCTCGATCAGCGGTATTGCGGGGCCGGATGGCGGCAGTGAGGAAAAGCCTGTGGGTACGGTATGGTTTGCCTTTGCCAGCGCAAGCGGCGAGGGGATTACCCGCCGGGAATGTTTCAGCGGTGACCGTGATGCGGTACGTCGGCAGGCGACTGCCTATGCGTTACAAACCCTGTGGCAACAATTTCTACAAAATACTTGATACTGTATGAGCATACAGTATAATTGCCTCAACAGAACATTATCTTTCACGTTTCGCGGTTTACCCCGAAAGCGGCATGACAGGAGTAATTAATGGCTATCGACGAAAACAAACAGAAAGCGTTGGCGGCAGCGCTGGGTCAGATCGAAAAGCAATTCGGTAAAGGCTCCATCATGCGCCTGGGTGAAGACCGTTCCATGGATGTGGAAACCATCTCCACCGGTTCGCTTTCTCTGGACATCGCATTGGGCGCGGGCGGTTTGCCAATGGGCCGTATCGTCGAAATCTACGGGCCTGAATCTTCCGGTAAAACGACGCTGACGCTGCAGGTTATTGCCGCCGCTCAGCGCGAAGGTAAAACCTGTGCGTTTATTGATGCGGAACACGCGCTGGATCCCGTCTATGCCCGTAAGCTTGGCGTTGATATCGACAACCTGCTGTGTTCCCAGCCGGATACCGGCGAACAAGCGCTGGAAATCTGTGATGCGCTGGCGCGTTCCGGTGCGGTTGACGTTATCGTTGTCGACTCCGTGGCGGCGCTGACGCCGAAAGCGGAAATCGAAGGCGAGATTGGCGACTCTCACATGGGTCTTGCGGCGCGTATGATGAGCCAGGCGATGCGTAAGCTGGCCGGTAACCTGAAGCAGTCCAACACGCTGCTGATTTTCATCAACCAGATCCGTATGAAAATTGGCGTTATGTTCGGTAACCCGGAAACCACTACCGGTGGTAACGCGCTGAAATTCTATGCCTCCGTGCGCCTGGACATTCGCCGTATTGGCGCAGTGAAAGAGGGCGACAACGTGGTCGGTAGCGAAACCCGCGTTAAGGTCGTGAAAAACAAAATCGCCGCGCCGTTTAAACAGGCTGAATTCCAGATTCTGTACGGTGAAGGTATCAACTTCTATGGCGAACTGGTTGATCTGGGCGTGAAAGAGAAGCTGATTGAAAAAGCCGGTGCATGGTACAGCTATAACGGTGAGAAAATCGGTCAGGGTAAAGCGAATGCGACCAACTGGCTGAAAGAAAACCCGGCAACCGCAAAAGAAATTGAGAAGAAATTGCGCGAGCTACTGCTCAATAACCAGGATTCAACGCCAGATTTCTCCGTTGATGACGGTGGCGAAGACGTAGCGGAAACGAACGAAGATTTCTGATAATCTGTTTTGCATCGCATACAGTAAAGGGCTGCATATCATGCAGCCCTTTTGCATTTCTGAAGGTTTACTATGACAGATGCAACTTCCCGCCGATCCGCTTATTCCCGACTGCTTGATCGCGCTGTGCGTATTCTGGCAATGCGCGATCACAGCGAACAGGAACTGCGGCGGAAGCTGGCCGCTCCGGTGATGGGTAAACATGGACCGGAAGACATTGATGCTTCTGCGGAAGATTACGACAAGGTCATTGCCTGGTGCATTGAAAGCCGTTATCTGGATGATGACCGCTTCGTACAACAGTTTATTGCCAGCCGTAGCCGCAAAGGTTATGGGCCTGCGCGAGTGCGGCAGGAACTCAGCCAGAAAGGGATCTCGCGTGAGGCTATTGAGCGCGCCATGCGCGAGTGTGAAATTGACTGGGCAGTGCTTGCGCGCGAGCAGGCAATCAGGAAATACGGTGAACCTTTACCAGTCGATTTTTCAGATAAGGTAAAGGTCCAGCGTTTTTTGCTCTATCGTGGCTATCTGATGGAAGATATTCAGGCAATATGGCGAAATTTTGACGATTGAGCGCATACGGGATTTTACTTCCCAGTAAAGAAAACTTATCTTATTCCCACTTTTCGATTGCCAGAGGCGCAGTTTGCTGCCGATGCTGGTAATGACATTTCGTTAGCTTGATTTCTTCAGGATAATTATGAGCAAGAGCACCGCTGAGATCCGTCAGGCGTTTCTCGATTTTTTCCATAGTAAAGGACATCAGGTAGTTGCCAGCAGCTCCCTGGTACCAAACAATGACCCTACTTTGTTGTTTACCAACGCCGGGATGAACCAGTTCAAGGATGTTTTCCTTGGCCTCGACAAGCGTAATTATTCCCGCGCAACCACCTCGCAGCGTTGTGTACGTGCGGGCGGTAAGCACAACGACCTGGAAAACGTCGGTTACACTGCACGTCACCATACCTTCTTCGAAATGCTGGGCAACTTCAGCTTCGGCGATTATTTCAAACACGACGCCATTCAATTCGCATGGGAACTGCTGACCGGTGAAAACTGGTTTGCCCTGCCAAAAGAACGTCTGTGGGTCACCGTCTATGAAACTGACGATGAAGCCTATGAAATTTGGGAAAAAGAAGTTGGTATTCCGCGCGAGCGTATCATCCGCATTGGTGATAACAAAGGCGCGGCCTATGCTTCCGACAACTTCTGGCAAATGGGTGATACCGGTCCTTGCGGTCCGTGCACCGAAATTTTCTACGACCACGGCGACCACATTTGGGGCGGCCCTCCGGGAAGCGCAGAAGAAGATGGCGATCGCTACATTGAGATCTGGAACATCGTCTTCATGCAGTTCAACCGTCAGGCTGACGGCACCATGGAACCGCTGCCGAAGCCGTCCGTGGATACCGGTATGGGGCTGGAGCGTATTGCGGCCGTGCTGCAACACGTTAACTCCAACTATGAAATTGACCTGTTCCGCTCACTGATTGAATCCGTCGCGAAAGTTACTGGTGCGACCGATCTGAGCAACAAGTCGCTGCGCGTTATCGCCGACCATATCCGTTCTTGTGCATTCCTGATTGCCGATGGCGTTGTCCCGTCGAATGAAAACCGTGGCTATGTGCTGCGCCGTATCATTCGCCGCGCGGTACGTCATGGCAACATGCTGGGCGCGAAGGATACCTTCTTCTACAAGCTGGTTGGTCCGTTGGTAGAAGTCATGGGGTCTGCAGGTGAAGAGCTGAAGCGTCAACAGGCAATGGTTGAACAGGTTCTGAAAACCGAAGAAGAACAGTTCGCTCGTACGCTGGAACGTGGTCTGGCACTGCTGGACGAAGAGCTGGCAAAACTGACGGGTGATACGCTGGATGGCGAAACCGCCTTCCGTCTGTATGACACATACGGCTTCCCGGTTGACCTGACGGCAGACGTTTGCCGCGAGCGCAACATCAAGGTTGACGAGGCGGGCTTTGAAGCCGCAATGGAAGAACAGCGCCGTCGTGCGCGTGAAGCCAGCGGTTTTGGCGCAGACTACAATGCGATGATTCGCGTTGATGGCGCTTCAGAATTTAAAGGGTATGAGCATCTTGAGCTGAACGGCAAAGTGACTGCGCTGTTTGTCGATGGTAAAGCGGTAGACGCCATTAACGCCGGTCAGGACGCTGTTGTTGTACTGGATCAGACGCCGTTCTATGCGGAATCTGGCGGTCAGGTTGGCGACAAGGGCGAACTGAAAGGTGCGGGCTTTGCGTTTGCCGTGAGCGACACGCAAAAATATGGTCAGGCGATTGGTCATATCGGCAAACTGTCTGCGGGTTCTCTGAAAATTGGCGATGCAGTACAGGCTGATGTGGATGAAGCGCGTCGTGCGCGTATCCGCTTGAATCACTCCGCAACGCACCTGATGCACGCGGCGCTGCGCCAGGTATTGGGCACGCATGTGGCACAGAAAGGCTCGCTGGTTAACGATAAAGTGCTGCGCTTCGACTTCTCTCATACGGAAGCCATGAAGCCTGCTGAAATCCGTGCCGTTGAAGATCTCGTGAATGCGCAAATTCGTCGCAACCTGCCGATTGAAACGAACATCATGGATCTGGAAGCGGCGAAAGCTAAAGGCGCAATGGCGCTGTTTGGCGAGAAATATGATGACCACGTGCGCGTTCTGAGTATGGGCGATTTCTCCACCGAACTGTGTGGCGGTACTCACGCCAGCCGTACGGGGGATATCGGTCTGTTCCGCATTGTGTCTGAGTCAGGCACGGCGGCGGGCGTTCGTCGTATCGAAGCCGTAACCGGTGAAGGCGCTATCCAAACCGTGCATGCTGAGAGCGACCGCTTAAGCGATATCGCGCAGCTGCTGAAAGGCGATAGCCTGAATATCGGTGATAAAGTGCGTTCTGTACTGGAACGTACGCGTCAACTCGAAAAAGAATTGCAGCAATTGAAGGAACAGGCTGCGGCGCAGGAGAGTGCAAATCTCTCCAGCAAAGCGGTTGATATCAACGGCGTGAAGCTGCTGGTCAGTGAACTTGCGGACGTTGAGCCGAAAATGTTGCGTACCATGGTTGATGATCTGAAAAATCAACTGGGGTCTACTGTTATCGTTCTGGCAACGGTAGTTGAAGGTAAGGTTTCTCTGATTGCTGGTGTGTCTAAGGATGTGACAGACCGAGTGAAAGCAGGGGAACTGGTTGGTATGGTCGCTCAGCAGGTAGGCGGTAAGGGTGGTGGTCGTCCGGACATGGCGCAAGCCGGTGGTACGGATGCAGCGGCTCTGCCTGCAGCGTTAGCCAGTGTGAAAGGCTGGGTCAGCGCAAAACTGTAATAATTATAAGCGTAAGTCGACGCTGCGGGCTTCAATCCGCAGCGTTTGCATCAACGCTATCGACAACGATAAAGTCAGGTTGAAGTTGTGTATATCGGCTAAACTTAGGTTTAACAGAATGTGATGCCGTGACTGCTTACACTTAGGTGTTTGTCATCGCTTACTTTTTGGCGTTATATGATGGATAATGCCGGGATACAGAGAGACCCGACTCTTTTAATCTTTCAAGGAGCAAAGAATGCTGATTCTGACTCGTCGAGTTGGTGAGACCCTCATGATAGGCGATGAGGTCACCGTGACAGTTTTAGGGGTGAAGGGCAACCAGGTACGCATTGGCGTAAACGCCCCGAAAGAAGTTTCTGTCCATCGTGAAGAGATCTACCAGCGTATCCAGGCTGAAAAATCCCAGCAGTCCAGTTATTAAGGTTTTCGCGTCTCACCTTTCTGGTGAGGCGCAACCTGATTGAGTTGTCCTTTTTCTTCGCTTTCTGCTTCACTCCCCCCATTTTCTCTTTTCCTATACGCACATTGTCGTTCCCGGCGAATTTTCTGTTTGTTCAATGCCTACGGGAATTGCCAATTTATCTGTTGATAAAACACTCTTTTTGTCGTTTTTGCAGACTAATTGCGCGTGAAATGTGCAAACGATAAAAGCTCTGGAAAAATTGTTTGACTTATAAGTCCCAGAAAGTAATATGTGCGCCACGCAGCGACGATGAGCAGAAACAAGTTCTTCGAAGCACTCGTAAGAGGCGTGTTGGTGAGGTGGCCGAGAGGCTGAAGGCGCTCCCCTGCTAAGGGAGTATGCGGTCAAAAGCTGCATCCGGGGTTCGAATCCCCGCCTCACCGCCATTTGCATCCGTAGCTCAGCTGGATAGAGTACTCGGCTACGAACCGAGCGGTCGGAGGTTCGAATCCTCCCGGATGCACCATCTTCTACGAGATAACAGCTAAACTGTTGTTTCATGGTGTGCGAGATAATCGCCAGCACCAGGGAGGATAACGTTGCTTCAGCAACGGCCCGCAGGGCGAGGTGCAGCCGAGTAATCCTCCCGGATGCACCATATTACTTGATAGCGCTTTAGTAGCGACATCAAATCTGCAGTAAAGTAAGTTTCCCGATGCATCCGTAGCTCAGCTGGATAGAGTACTCGGCTACGAACCGAGCGGTCGGAGGTTCGAATCCTCCCGGATGCACCATCTCTTACTTGATATCGTTTATTACGATATCAATATCGGCAGTAAAGCAAGTTTTCCGATGCATCCGTAGCTCAGCTGGATAGAGTACTCGGCTACGAACCGAGCGGTCGGAGGTTCGAATCCTCCCGGATGCACCATCTTCTCCTGAATAACAGCGAAACTGTTGTTGTATGGTCTGCGAGACGATCGCCAGCACCAGGGAGGATAACGTTGCTTCAGCAACGGCCCGCAGGGCGAGGCGCAGCCGAGTAATCCTCCCGGATGCACCTTCTTCTTGCCGTATCAGTAGTAATCAGCAATTCCCGATGCATCCGTAGCTCAGCTGGATAGAGTACTCGGCTACGAACCGAGCGGTCGGAGGTTCGAATCCTCCCGGATGCACCATCTTCTCCGAGATAACACCTAAATTGTTGTTTCACGGTCTGCGAGACGATCGCCAGCACCAGGGAGGATAACGTTGCTTCAGCAACGGCCCGCAGGGCGAACGCTAGTGAGTCATCCTCCCGGATGCACCATCTTCTCCTGAATAACAGCGAAACTGTTTCTTCATGGTCTGCGAGATAATCGCCTGAATTTTCCCCCTCTTGAATCATTTCCACATACTCCCTGAACATCCCTCAATTCGCTGTCAGCGACAAAATCAATCAATTACGATAAAATAACGTCTGGTCATTCGGCTTGTGAGAAGACGATGTACGAACGTTATGCGGGTTTGATTTTTGATATGGATGGCACCATCCTGGATACCGAACCTACGCACCGTAAGGCGTGGCGTGAGGTATTGGGCCATTATGGGCTACGGTTTGATGAACAAGCCATGGTTGCCCTCAACGGCTCTCCAACGTGGCGTATTGCCCAGGCGGTGATTGAACTGAATCATGCCGATCTTGACCCCCATGTTTTGGCACGAGAAAAAACGGACAAGGTAAAAAGCATGCTGCTGGATAGCGTCCAGCCTTTACCGTTGGTTGAAGTAGTGAAAGCCTGGTATGGCCGCCGTCCTATGTCGGTAGGGACGGGGAGTGAAAGCGCAATTGCAGAGGCTCTGCTCGCTCACCTTGGTCTGCGTCGCTATTTTGATGCTGTGGTAGCCGCCGATCACGTACAACGCCATAAGCCTGCTCCTGATACGTTCTTGCTTTGTGCTGAGCGAATGGGGGTTGTTCCGGCGCGCTGCGTCGTGTTTGAAGATGCCGATTTTGGACTGCAGGCGGCGAGCGCAGCGGGGATGGACGCCGTGGATGTTCGGTTATTGTGAGTGATGGACTATCGCTCCTGTCACTGTTTGCCAGCAGTTTTCTCAGCGCCACGCTATTACCCGGCAATTCTGAAGTTGTTCTGGTTGCCTTGCTGATTTCTGGGGTAAGTCATCCCTGGGTCTTAGTCTTAACAGCAACAATGGGTAATAGCCTTGGAGGGTTAACTAACGTTATCCTTGGGCGTTTCTTTCCATTGCGTAAAACATCGCGCTGGCAAGAGAAAGCCACTGGCTGGCTGCGGCGCTATGGCGCTGGCACACTATTATTAAGCTGGATGCCGGTTGTGGGTGATTTACTGTGCCTGTTAGCTGGATGGATGCGCATCTCGTGGGGCCCAGTTCTCTTTTTCTTATGCCTTGGCAAGGCGTTGCGCTATGTTGTTGTCGCAGCGGTTACGACGCAAGGCATTATGTGGTGGCACTAATTGTGTTGTGAGATAGCCTTCAGGGTAACCAATACCATTATGCTAATTAAAACGATTTTGACAGGCGGGAGGTCAATTTGATCCCGAACGTATCACAGGCGCTGGCCTGGCTGGAAAACCATCCTCAGGCGTTAAAGGGGATTCAACGTGGGCTGGAGCGTGAAACGCTGCGCGTCAATGCTGATGGGTCATTGGCGACGACAGGCCATCCTGAGGTGTTAGGCTCAGCGCTAACACATAAGTGGATAACCACGGACTTTGCCGAAGCGCTGCTGGAGTTTATTACTCCACCTGGCGACGATATTCATAAAATGCTGACGTTCATGCGCGACCTGCATCGTTATACCGCCAGAAACCTGGGCGACGAGCGTATGTGGCCGTTGAGTATGCCTTGCTATATTGCCGACGGTCAGGATATTGAGCTGGCGCAGTACGGTACGTCGAATACCGGTCGTTTGAAAACGCTTTATCGCGAAGGCCTCAAAAACCGTTATGGCGCGTTGATGCAGACCATCTCCGGCGTACATTACAACTTCTCGCTGCCGATGGCTTTCTGGCAGGCGAAATGCGGCGTAACGGACGGTGAAGATGCTAAAGAGAAGATCTCTGCGGGTTACTTCCGTCTGATCCGTAACTATTACCGTTTTGGCTGGGTCATCCCGTATCTGTTTGGCGCTTCTCCGGCCATTTGTTCCTCCTTCCTGCAAGGAAAACCGACCACCCTGCCGTTTGAAAAAACCGACTGTGGGATGTATTACCTGCCGTACGCGACGTCACTGCGTTTGAGCGATTTGGGCTATACCAATAAGTCGCAAAGCAATCTCGGAATTACGTTTAACGATTTGCATGAGTATGTGGCAGGATTAAAGCGCGCGATTAAAACCCCTTCCGAGGAGTACGCGGCGATCGGTCTGGAGAAGGACGGTAAGCGTCTGCAAATTAACAGTAACGTTTTGCAGATTGAAAATGAACTGTATGCGCCTATTCGTCCGAAACGCGTCACTCGTCGTGGTGAAACGCCTTCTGACGCGCTTCTGCGTGGCGGTATTGAGTACATCGAAGTACGTTCACTGGATATTAACCCGTTCTCACCAATCGGCGTAGACGAGCAACAGGTGCGCTTCCTCGATCTGTTTATGGTCTGGTGCGCATTGGCCGATGCGCCGGAAATGAGTAGCGATGAGCTGTTATGTACGCGTACTAACTGGAATCGCGTTATTCTGGAAGGGCGTAAGCCTGGCCTGACCTTAGGCATTGGCTGTGAGACAGCGCAGTTCCCACTGCCTGAAGTGGGTAAAGATTTGTTCCGCGACCTGAAACGCGTAGCACAAACGCTGGACAGCATCCACGGGGGAGAGGAGTATCAAAAGGTATGCGACGAGTTGGTCGCCTGCTTTGATAATCCTGAACTGACATTCTCCGCCCGGATCCTACGGTCTATGATTGATGAAGGCATTGGCGGTACGGGGAAAGCGTTGGGTGAGGCTTACCGCAATCTGCTGCGCGAAGAGCCGTTGGAAATATTGCAGGAAGAAGAGTTTATTGCTGAAACCGAAGCGTCAAAGCGTCGTCAGCAGGAGATCGAAGCGGCTGATACCGAGCCGTTTAGCGTGTGGCTGGAAAAGCACGCTTGATACAAAAGAAAAAGGCCACTCGGGAGTGGCCAAAATTTCATCTCTGAAAACAGGGATGATGATAACAAATGCGCGTCTTTCATATACTCAGACTCGCCCCGGAACAAAGAGTTCAGATTATTTTTAAAAAATTTATCGGAGGTGGCTAAATGCCGTTGTTAGATAGTTTTACTGTCGATCACACCCGGATGGAAGCTCCCGCGGTCCGGGTTGCAAAAACGATGAACACCCCGCATGGCGACGCAATCACCGTGTTTGATCTGCGTTTCTGCATTCCGAACAAAGAAGTGATGCCTGAGAAAGGTATCCATACGCTGGAACACCTGTTTGCAGGTTTTATGCGTAACCATCTCAACGGTAACGGCGTTGAGATTATCGATATCTCTCCGATGGGATGCCGCACCGGCTTCTACATGAGCCTGATTGGCACGCCGGACGAGCAGCGTGTTGCCGACGCGTGGAAAGCGGCGATGGCTGACGTACTGAAAGTGCAGGATCAAAACCAGATCCCAGAACTGAACATTTACCAGTGCGGCACATATCAGATGCACTCTCTCAGTGAAGCGCAGGACATTGCCCGTCATATCCTTGAGCACGATGTTCGTGTGAACAGCAATGAAGAGCTGGCACTGCCGAAAGAGAAGCTGCAGGAACTGCATATTTAGTTGTCATGCTGGATGGTGAAGCTCACGCTTCTCATCTGGTCGACAAATAATAGGCGCCAGCCGGTATAAAAAAGCCAGTTCATCTGAACTGGCTTTTTTGATCAATGTGCGCCGCCAGCGCCGCCGCCCGCGCCAAACGGCGGTTTAGCGAACCAGACAAGACCAAGCAGCACCAGGAAGATCCCCGCGGACATCCAGAAGATTTCGTTGGCGGAAATGATCAGCCCTTGATTGGTTATCTGTTGGGCCAGCCAGCCAGAGGCTTGCTCCTTGCTCATCCCTAATCCCTGCAGTTGGTTATACATTGCCTGCGCATTTGGGTTGTAGGGGTTAACGGACTCCGTTAACTGCGCATGGTGTAGCGACTCACGGTTAGTCCACATTGTCGTGGTGATGGAGGTTCCGATAGAACCTGCCAGCGTTCGCGTAAAGTTAGACAAGCTGGACGCCGCCGCCAGACGTTCAGGCGGTAAACCGGACAGCGTAATGGTCGTCAGCGGCATAAAGAAGCAGGCTACCGCGAATCCCTGAATAAACTGCGGCCAGGCCGATGCGCCAAAATCCATACCCGGTTCGAACGTCCATGCGCGCCAGTAGAAACAGACGGCGTACATAATAAAACTGAACGTGACCAGACGACGCATATCCAGCTTATGCGCGAAGCGGCCGATTATCGGCGACAGGATCACCGGGATCACCCCAACCGGGGCGGAGGCCAGACCGGCCCAGGTTGCCGTATATCCGTAAACCTCCTGCAATAGCTGCGGCAGCAGGACGATTGCGCCGAAGTAGAGCATATAGGCCAGACTGATACACAAGCAGCCGATGGTAAAGTTTCGCGACTTAAACAGCGAGAGATCGACAATCGGGTGCTCGTCGGTAAGCTCCCAGACGATCAGGAAGCTGATAGCGACAACGGCGACCACCGTCAGGATGATAATCTCCTGTGAGGCAAACCAGTCCAGCTCTTTGCCGCGGTCGAGCATAATCTGCAAGCTACCGATACCAATGACCAGCAATGCCAAACCAATGGCGTCAATGCGTCGCTGCTCGGTTTTGGTTTCTCGCCCGCGTAGAGTTTGCAGAGTCATCAATACCACCGCCGCGCCGATTGGCACGTTGATGAAGAATATCCAACCCCAGTGATAGTTGTCGCTGATATAGCCCCCAAGAATAGGGCCGCATATTGGGGCGACAATCACCGTCATCGACCACAGCGCGAGGGCAATGGAACGCTTGGCGGGAGGATAATTATTCAGCAGCAGGCTTTGCGAAAGCGGAATTAGTGGACCGGCGACAATCCCTTGTACCACGCGGAAGAAAATCAGCATGTTCAGGCTGGTGGACATCCCGCATGCCCATGACGCAATGACGAAGGCAGTCGTTGACCACATGAATAGCCTTACTTCGCCAAAGCGCTTTGCCAACCAACCGGTGATTGGAATTGAGATAGCGTTCGCCACCCCGAATGAGGTGATCACCCAGGTTCCCTGGCTCAGCGAAGAGCCCAGGTTCCCGGCGATAGTAGGGATCGCCACGTTAGCAATGGTGGAGTCCAGCACCTGCATGAATGTCGCCAGAGACAGCGCGATCGTCATAATGACGAGCTGCGCGCCTTCCAGCGGTTTTTGCTGTTGCATCACACGCACCTTTGAATTAGCCCGCGTTGGCCCGCACGATCTCTTCGATCATTTTATTGACCGGAGCAAGGTTGATTTCACGTGCATTACTTTCTGATACCGGCGTGGTGCGGACCTGGCTTGCCAGAATCTGTCCGTCACGATTGGAGGTATCTACCGTAACCAGCGTGGACAAACCGATCCGCAACGGATGCTGCGCCAGCTGCTGCGCATCCAGTTCGATACGTACCGGCAGACGCTGGACGACTTTGATCCAGTTACCGGTTGCGTTTTGCGCAGGCAGCAGGGAGAAGGCGCTGCCCGTACCCATATCCAGGCCGACAACTTTACCGGTGTATTTCACGTCATCGCCATAAATATCGGTAACGACCGTTGCGGGTTGACCAATACGAATATGGGCCAGCTGTGTTTCTTTGAAGTTGGCATCTACCCACAGGTTGGTGGCCGGAACAACCGCCATCAACGGCGTGGTCGGGCTAATCTGCGCCCCTGGCTGGACGGCACGGCGCGAGACATAACCGGTCATTGGGCTGACGATTCTGGTACGTTCCAGCGCCAGCCAGGCATCGCGCACTTCGGTGGCGGCCTGTTGTACGGCGGGCTGATCTTCCAGCTTGCTGCCGAGAATCATTGCCTGGTTAGCATTATATTGCTGGATAGCGACATCAAGCTGCGCCTGAGCGCTGGCAACGGCATCTCGCGCATGTTGCAGCTCTTCGCGGCCAATCAGGTTGGCGTTGCCCAGCGGGACGCGGCGATTAAAGTCGCTTTGTGCCTGCGCCAGCGCGGTTCTCTGCACTTCAATGCTAGCCTGTAACTGCTTACTGTTGATCATCAGTTGGTGCGTCTGGCGCACGCTGGAAGCCAATGCCGTTTTGGCTTTTTCGAATGCCTGCTTAGCATCCGTCTGATCGAGAGTAACCAGCACATCGCCTTGTTTAACAAAGTCAGTGTTATCAGCCCAGACTTTCGTCACGCTGCCTGATACCTGCGCCATGATTTGAACCTGGTTCCCTGCCACGTACGCATCGTCAGTATCTTCGTAATGACGTAGTACTAAAAACCAATAAATCCCATATGCCACGGCAATGATAATAAAGAGCAAGGTCAGAAGGAGCAGCATACTTTTACGTTTGCCATTCTTCTTAACCGGTTGCTGCGGGGTTTGAGTCTCCGCATTTGCGCTCATGTTGTTCTCCACGATCTTATTTTTTTCACATCGGCTGAGCCGACCTGTTCATCAGAAAGGCCAGCAGTATGCGTGCTGGCCTGTCGGTTTTCATTTATAAATCTGGATTTCTGAGCGAGTCGGCGCGTTAGCGCAGCGCTTCTAATACCGCGCCATCCTGCTCCATCTGGTCAAGACGGGTCAGAAGTTTACGGGTGATCTGCTCAAGCTGATCTTTTTCGGTGGTGCTAAGAGATGACCAGAGTTGATGCAGGCAGTTGTGCTGAGGTGGTAACACCTCTTGCAAAAAAGCATGGCCTTTTTCGGTCAATTGCAGATGCAGACAGCGGCGATCGTTATCGCTTTCGCGACGTTCAATCCAGCCACGTTTTTCTAACTCATCCGCAATGCGGGTAGCGTTAGTTCGTGACGAGCCAAGCGCGCAACTCAGTTCAGAAGGCTGAATACTGTGGTTTTCCTGAGACTCCAGCGTAATCAACGCCATAAACAATGTCTCGTTAATCCCTTGAGCTTTCAGCATCTTATTGCGATTTTCCAGCAGCTTGCCCTGCATGTGCATGCAAAGACGAGTCAGAAGCACTTCCTGATAAGGGAACTCTTCGTAGCGGCTGGCGCGAAATTTTAGCATTTGTTCAATGGGCGTAAACGAACTATCCATTTGGGTATAACCTCATTAATTTCAGCCGATATAGTAACGACAGTGACAAATAAAGTAAATGTATTATTTATTTAAAATGATTGTTTTTGTCTATAAGCCAACCAGCATTTTCCAGGCTAATCCGTAGCCCAGAGCACTCAGTAAGGTCGGAATGATGATGCTGCGGGTCTTATAGAAGCTTGCGCCCAGTATGACAAACCCCACCAGCGTAGGCACGAACCGACGAGCATCGTGCATCACTTCTGGCGCGGTAGACACCACCAACAGGGCGCAAATTGATGCAATGCCAATGGTGTCAAGTAATATGCCCGTCGCGCCGCGTCTTGTCGGGCGAACATTCCCTACCCCAAGACGGAGCGGTAAATAGCGAAAGCAATAATTCACGCAGCCGACCAGCAGGCCGAGCAGTAAAACGTCATAGCTCATCAGGTCCTCCCTGCCAAAATGACTGGAGCAGCGCGGTCAGGCATCCACAGATGATGCCCAAAAGGATGGCAGCAGGGATAGAAAAGAGTATTACCCCGGCCAGCGCGCCAGCCAGTGCGGCAGTCACGCAGAGCGCCTGTTGACGCTGGAAAGAGGCGAGCAGGAAACTCATAAATAGCGCCGGAAGCATGAAGCCCAGTGCCGCTTCAACCGCGGGATAATCTTTGAGTAAACCACTACCGGAAAACGCGCCGAACGCTGTGCCGAATACCCAGGAAGCCCAGGAACATAGCGCAATGCCAATCATCCAGTTTTCACTCCAGCGCCGATTATCCCGGACCAGTTTAGCCGTTGCGGCGGCAAAGACTTCATCGGTGAGGCCAAAGGCCCACAGCGCGCTTTTGGGTTTGTTCAGGCGCTGTGTGATGCGACTGCGCAGGGAGGGACCGTATAAAACATGGCGGATATCCATAGCCATAACGGTCAGTGCGGCGACCCACAGAGAACTGCCTGCGGCAAGCATGGTGGTAATGACAAACTGGCTGGCTCCCGCATAGATAATGCAGGAGAAAAAGACGCTTTCGACCGGCGTAAAGCCAAGGCGAGTAGCATTTAGACCAAATGCAAAAGCGACCGGAATATAGCTGATAACTATCGGCAGACTGTCTTTGAATCCTTCCGTTAACGTCGCCGAACGAGATCCGGACTGGGGTATAGGGCTTTCCATAGGGTTATAGGTTTCATTACCGAAATTAATATAACTTGGTTCAATGAGTTATAACCTTAGCAGACTGATGGGCTCCTTAACACCCTGTGGAGCCCAATCAGCGGTAAACAAGCGCTATACGCTTAATTTACGGCTTCCTGACGGTGAAAACCTCGCCACCAGACCAACAGGTTGAGTACGGCAACGGTCGTACCCGCCAGACAAACGCCCGCCCAACCGGCATGTTGCCAGGCGGAGGCCGAAATCAACGAACCAGCGGCCCCGCCAATAAAATAGCTGGTCATGTAGCCGGCGGTCAGACGGTTACGTGCATCCGGATGAATGCGATAGATAACGGTCTGGTTAGTGATATGCACCCCCTGAACGGTGAGATCCAGAACCAGAATACCGATAATCAGCATTGGCACCGAAGTATGTCCGAGCCAGATAGCCAGCCACGAGAGCAACAGTAACAACAGGCCAACGGTAGTGGTGAGATGTGATTTTCCTTTATCGGCAAAACCACCCGCCGGGCGTGCGCCTAACGCCCCCGCGGCTCCCGCCAGACCGAACAGACCGATCATCCCTTCAGAATAGTTAAACGGCGGCGCGGCGAGCAAAAATGCCATTGAGGTCCACAGAATGCTGAAGTTGGCAAAAGTCAGGCAACCCAGCATTGCGCGGGTACGCAGCAATTTATCATGGGTAAACAGGCTGAATACGGAACCTAACAGCTGCGGATAGTTAAGATGGGTATCTGATTTCATCTTCGGCAGACCGCGCCACAGCGCAATCGCCATCAATGCCATCAGTATCGATGCCACCCAAAATACGGTGCGCCAACCGCCAAGGTTCGCCAGTAACCCGGCTACGGTACGCGCCAGCAGAATACCCAGCAACAGGCCGCTCATAATCGTCCCGACGACTTTCCCGCGCTTGTCCGGGGTGGCAAGCGTTGCCGCCAGTGGAACCAGGATCTGCGCCACTACCGAGAACAGTCCGGTCAGGGCGGTGCCGAGGATCAGCATGCCCAACGACTGGCTGCTGGCGGTAATCAGCATGCCGCCAGCCGCCAGTAGCGTCATGGAGACAATCAACATCCGTCGCTCAAACATATCGCCAAGCGGTACCAGGAATAGCAAACCTGCGGCATAGCCGAGCTGGGCCGCGGTGACGATAAATCCTGCTGTACTGGCAGACAGTGAGAAGTTGCGGGCGATGGTGTCGAGCAGCGGTTGCGCGTAATAATTACTGGCGACGGCAAGGCCGGTGGCGATAGACATTAACAGGATCAGCGAAGGGCTAAGTCCCTGAGTGGTTTTCGTCATGGTTTTCAACTGAATAATGGGTTGCAGAAAACAATCATAACGGAAGTGATTAACTGTTGCTGATTTGTTGGGTGATGGATTGTGCGGTTTAGGTGGGATAGAGGGAAACAGGCCGGATAAGCGTTAGCGTATCCGGCAATGGTGCGGTTACGGTGCCTGATGGCGCTATGCTTATCAGACCTGCGAGTGGGTTATTTCTGCGCAGCCAGCGCTTCGTTCACCCAGCCGTCAAACTGCTGCTGGTGGGCTTTGATCCAGCCGTCTACGTGACCCTGAACATCGGCTTCAGACGCTTTACCGTCATGCATCATCGCGTTCTGTGCGTTGATATCCGCCAACGGTAATTTCATGATAGCGAACAGTTTCGCTGCCGCCGGGTTTTTCTCCGCCCAGGCTTTGTTGGCGACGATGTGCATGGTGTTCACCGGGAAGCCGTAGTTAGCGCCGTTTGGCAATTTGGTATCGATATCTTTCTGCTCACCCGGCAGGGAAGAGAACGGTACCTGCAACCAGACCACATCTTTGCCCGGCTTCATCACGTCGCTGACCCAGTACGGCGTCCAGGTGTAGTAAAGAATGGGTTTGCCTTCTTTAAAGCGGGTGATGGTGTCTGCCATCATCGCCGCATAGTTACCGTGGCTGACCTCGACCGTTTTTTCCAGATCGAAGGCTTTGTTCTGGTGGTTGATCACCGCTTCACAGCCCCAGCCTGGCGAACAGCCCATCATATCGGCTTTGCCGTCGCCGTTGGTGTCAAAAATTTTAGCGATCTTGGGATCTTTTAACTGGGCGATGTTGGTGATTTTGTACTGCTCAGCGGTTTTTTTGTCGATCAGATAACCCTGTGCGGCACCCGTAACGAATACCCCCTCGCGATAAAACTTTTTGTCTCCGCCCGCCGCGGCGTACATATCATCATGCAGCGGCTGCCAGTTCACGGCGGTAAAAGTTGCATCGCCAGAGGCAATGGAGGTATAGCCGACGTTATAGTCAACTTCGCTGGTTTTGTTAACGGTGTAACCCAGTTTCTCCAGCGCGCGGGCGACCAGCTGCGTCTGGAAGGATTCTTCAGAGATAGTGCTCTGGATTGGCTGGACGGTAATGCCTTTGCCCGGCAGGTCGGCAGCGAAAGCGCTGGTGGAGACAAGGGTGGCAAACGCTGTGGCAAAAAGTACGGTATGTCGCATCGTTGTTCCTTAATTATTGGAGGGACGTGTAGGCCCGGTAAGCGCAGCGCCACCGGGCAACGGGTGTATTACTTCGTGAAAGGGCGAGTGATAAGCCCAACGGGACCGGTGGTGTACCAGCGACGGTTACCCCGGCTACGCGAATCGCGACCAACGGCCTGCGTCAGGCGATCCAGGATGATGGCGAGGATCACAATCCCAACGCCACCAACCGTGGCTAATCCCATATCCAGACGACCAATTCCGCGCAGAACCATCTGACCCAATCCGCCAACGGCAATCATCGAGGCGATGACCACCATCGAGAGCGCCAGCATCAGCGTTTGGTTAACCCCGGCCATAATCGTGGGCATCGCCAGCGGGAGCTGCACTTTAAACAGCATCTGACGCGGGCTGGCGCCAAACGAGCGCGAGGCTTCAATCAGGTCGGCCGGCACCTGGTTAATCCCCAGAATGGTCAGACGGACGATTGGCGGCAGGGCGAAGATAATCGTCACCACTACGCCCGGGACGTTACCAATACCGAACAGCATGACAATCGGCACCAAATACACGAAGGCGGGGGTGGTTTGCATCGCATCCAGCAGCGGACGAACAATCTTTGCTGCCCGAGGGCTGCGCGCCAACCAGATGCCCATCGGCAGACCGATCACCACACAGAACAGTAACGCGGTCAGCACCAGCGCCAGCGTGATCATCGCTTGCGACCACGCGCCAATGGCGCCGATAGCAATCAACGAAATCAGCGTCGCGACACCCATTCCAACGCCGGAAATCTGCCAGGCGATCAGGGCGAACAGGATAATCGCCACGGGGGCTGGCATACCTAACAGCATTTGCTGGAAGCCGTTGAGAATGTAATCCACCGGTACACGGATGCCCTGGAAGACCGGACGAAAATGGGTAACCACCCAGTCGATCCCCTCGGTGACCCAACTGTCCAATGGGATCAGCGTCTTATGGAACGGATCCATAATATTAAAATGCTCTGGTGCCGGCGCGGGCGCGCTGGTCAGCCAGTCTGCGCTACCGCCGTCAGTAGGCGCGGAGGATGGTGTGCTCCACGCATCGGCGGTCTGTGCGGCGCTATCGGCCGCTGGTGTGGTATCCCACGGATTAGTTTGATCAGCCATTGTTTGCCCCCTCACGATCTAAAGCCTGTAACAGCATGCGTTTTGAAATAACGCCCACATACTGCTGTTCCTCGTCAACTACCGGTACCGCGCACGGTGCCTGGCCGACATGAGAAAGCAACTCGCTGAGAGGAGTTTGTGCATCGACAGCCAGCGGTTCATTGATCAACGCCGCTTCAATACCTTGCGCCTGACTAAGCGCGGTTTTTAGTGAGTCGATAGAGACGACGCCGACGAATTTATTGCCACGTTCGATCACGTAACCATATTCGCGATCTTTGTCCTGCAATAATTGCAGCGCCGAACGAGGGCCTACACCGGGTGTTTTACGAATTAAACCTTCGGGGCTACGGCGGGAAATATCTTTCGCGCTGAACACCTGGCTAATATCAACGCCGCGGAAGAAGGTGCGTACATAATCATTAGCCGGATTATTCAGGATTTCATCCGGTGTACCGACCTGTACTACTTCACCGTTTTGCATAATGGCAATTCTGTCGCCAATACGCATAGCTTCGTCGAGATCATGGGAAATAAAGACCACGGTGCGTTGATGCTTCGCCTGGAGTTTTACCAGTTCATCCTGCATCTCGGTGCGAATTAATGGATCGAGGGCTGAGAAGGCCTCATCCATTAATAAGATGTCAGGATTAATGGCTAATGCGCGGGCAAGGCCTACACGCTGGCGCATCCCCCCGGAAAGTTCATCCGGGTAGCTGTGAGCGTAATTCTCCAGACCGACCTGACGTAGCGCATCCAGCGCCTTTTCGCGACGTTCATCCGCGGCGACGCCGGCTAATTCCATGCCGAATGCCGTATTGTCCAGCACCGTCATATGCGGCATCAGGGCAAAGGACTGAAAGACCATCGCAATCTTTTTTCTGCGCACCTCGCGGAGTTCGGCATCGGAGATCCGGGCGATATCTACGCCGTCGATCAGTACCTGTCCGCGGGTGGGTTCAATCAGGCGATTGAGAAGGCGTACCATTGTGGATTTACCCGAGCCGGATAATCCCATGATGACAAATATCTCGCCTTCTTCAATGGCCAGACTGGCGTCTTTAACGCCAAGCGATAGCCCTGTTTTCTCCAGAATTTGCTCTTTGGTAAGTCCCTTTTCAATATATTTGAACGCTCTCTGAGGATGCTCGCCAAATATCTTATAGAGGTTCTTCACTTCTAATTTAATTGCCATGCAATAGAATGATTCCTGTTATTTGTTTATATCGATATATTACCTGATGGAAATAGTGACCTTTTTCTACCCTAACATACTGAGAATCTGAGACAACCCTGAATTTAGTTGTGGCATGAATATTGCCGAAGGTCAGTCGGCGGGATTTCCCGTGATATAAGGGCTGAGCGTGAATGTGCGTTAACTGATATTTTTTGTAAACGCCAATGAAAAAGCGCCTGAATTGGTGTAATGCAGGCGAATAATGCGGCTGATATTGAGTGTAGATCACACAATTATAATTGCACGATAAAAGTGTGATCCTGTTAAAATATTACCGCGAAAAATGTACGGTATTTCCCGTGAAAATGAGAGTTAAAAATTCCAGTCGTCGTCTTCGGTTTCGATAGCTTTACCCATCACATAAGATGAGCCAGAACCTGAGAAGAAATCGTGGTTTTCGTCTGCGTTGGGCGACAGCGCGGCAAGGATTGCCGGGTTAACCTCCGCCATTTCTGACGGGAATAACGCCTCATAACCCAAATTCATTAATGCCTTATTGGCGTTGTAACAAAGGAAGGCTTTGACGTCATCCACCCAACCGGTTTCTGCATACAATTCTTCTGTATAACGCGCTTCGTTATCATACAACTCCATGAGCAGGTCGAGGGCAAAATTCTTTAACTCCTCGCGTGCGGATTCGGAAATATGCTCCAGGCTTTTTTGAAATTTATAACCAATGTAATACCCATGGACCGCTTCATCACGAATGATCAGACGAATGAGATCGGCGGTATTAGTCAGTTTGCCGCGGCTGGAGAAATACATCGGCAACCAGAAGCCGGAATAGAACAGGAATGATTCCAGAAACACGCTGGCAATCTTCTTGTGCAACGGATTATCGCTGGCGTAATGGGCCAGAATAATCTGCGCCTTACGTTGGAGCGGGATATTTTCCTCACTCCAGGCGTAGGCGGCATCCACATCTTTGGTCTGGCAAAGCGTGGAGAAAATAGAGCTGTATGAGCGGGCGTGAACGGCTTCCATAAAGCTGATATTCGACAGCACCGCTTCTTCGTGTGGGGTTAATGAATCCGCCATTAGCGCTGGCGCACCGGCAACATTCTGAATGGTGTCGAGTAGCGTTAGCCCGGTAAAAACGCGGATAGTTAACTGCTGCTCGGCAGCGCTCAGCGTTTGCCAGGACGGGACGTCGTTAGAAAGCGGGACTTTTTCCGGTAGCCAGAAGTTACTGGTCAGGCGATTCCATACCTCCAGGTCTTTATCATCTTCAATCTTGTTCCAGTTGATGGCGCTCACGCGGGATAATGTCATGATCTCCTCCTTACAGCGCGCATGACACGCAACCTTCGATTTCGGTCCCTTCCAGCGCCAGCTGACGCAGTCGGATGTAGTACAGCGATTTAATGCCCTTACGCCAGGCGTAGATCTGCGCTTTGTTAATATCGCGGGTAGTGGCGGTATCGGGGAAAAAGAGCGTCAGCGACAGTCCCTGATCGACATGGCGCGTCGCTTCAGCATAGGTATCGATAATTTTTCGTGGGCCAATCTCGTAGGCATCCTGATACAAGGCCAGATTCTCATTGGTCATAAAAGGAGCAGGGTAGTACACGCGCCCGGTTTTGCCCTCTTTGCGAATTTCCACTTTTGACACGATCGGGTGAATACTTGACGTCGCATGGTTGATGTAGGAAATAGAGCCGGTTGGCGGAACTGCCTGTAAATTCTGGTTATAAATGCCGTAGCGCATGACATCTTCACGCAACTGCGCCCACATCTCACGCGTCGGCAGCGTAATGCCGCTGGCGGCAAACAGCGCGCGAACTTTGTCGGTTTTTGGCTGCCAGTCACCCTGCAGATACTGGCTAAAATACTCGCCGCTGGCGTAGCGAGACTGCCTGAATCCAGCAAAGGCTTTACCACGCTCGCGGGCGAGCTTCATTGACGTATTCAGCGCATGCCAGGTGATGGTGTAAAAGTAGATATTGGTGAAATCCAGCCCTTCCGGCGAGCCGTAGGCGATGCCTTCCCGCGCCAGATAGCCGTGCAGGTTCATCTGACCAAGACCAATCGCGTGCGATGCGCTGTTTCCGGCTGCGATCGAGGGCACGCTGCGAATATGACTCATATCCGAAACGGCGGTTAAGCCGCGAACCGCCGTTTCCACGGTACGACCAAAATCCGGGGAATCCATGGTATGGGCGATATTCAGCGAGCCGAGGTTGCAGGAGATATCGTGTCCGGTCTGCGCGTAGTTGAGATTTTCATCGTAGGTGGAGGCGCTGTTAACCTGCAAAATTTCGGAGCACAGATTGCTCATGTTAATACGACCAGCAATCGGATTCGCGCGATTCACCGTATCTTCAAACATGATGTAAGGGTAGCCGGACTCAAACTGGATCTCAGCCAGCCGCTGGAAGAAATCGCGGGCGTTAATGTATTTTTTGCGCACGCGTCCATCGGCAAGCAGTTCGTCATAGCGTTCACTGACGGCGATATCGCCGAACGCTTTGCCGTAAATGCGTTCCACGTCATAGGGCGAGAACAGCGCCATGTCGGCATTCTCTTTGGCCAGTTTAAAGGTAATGTCCGGGATCACTACGCCAAGCGACAGGGTTTTGATACGGATTTTCTCGTCGGCGTTTTCACGTTTGGTATCCAGAAAACGCAAAATGTCCGGATGATGCGCGTGCAAATACACCGCGCCCGCGCCCTGACGCGCGCCGAGTTGATTGGCATAAGAAAACGCATCTTCCAGCATTTTCATTACCGGGATCACGCCGGATGACTGGTTTTCAATGCGTTTAATCGGCGCACCTGCTTCGCGCAGGTTAGAGAGCAAAAACGCTACGCCGCCGCCGCGTTTGGAAAGTTGCAGCGCAGAGTTAACCGCCCGGCCAATGGACTCCATGTTGTCTTCAATGCGTAACAGGAAGCAGGAAACCAGCTCGCCGCGCTGCTGTTTGCCGCAGTTTAAGAAGGTTGGCGTGGCGGGCTGAAAGCGCCCGGAGAGCATTTCATCGCTAAGCTGCATGGCGAGCATTTCATCGCCTTGCGCCAGCGTGAGCGCCACCATCGTGACCCGATCCTCAAAATCTTCGAGATAGCGCTTACCGTCGAACGTTTTCAGCGTATAGCTGGTGTAGAACTTCCATGCGCCGAGGAACGTCTGGAACCGGAATCCGCTGGCGTGGGCGTGAGCAAAGAGCTTTATTACAAATGCGCGATCGTAACGGCTTAATACGCTTTCGTCGTAGTAGCCTTCAGCAACCAGCGTTTCCAGGCGCTCCTGCTGGCTGGCAAACGTCAGCGAGTTGGGGCGGACGTGGGCAGCAAAGAAAGCCTCCACCGCCTGATGGTCTTTGTCGAACTGAATGCGTCCAGCTTTATCGTACAGATTCAGCATGGCGTTCAGGGCGTGATAATCCAGCGTTGGCTGGGTTATGCGTTCTGCGGTTGTCGTTGCCAAAATTCACTCACTCCTTGTCGAACGTTGTCGATATCGCTTTGGGTGCCCATCAGCTCAAAGCGCCAGAGCCACGGCACGCCGCATTTTTGTGAGATGACTTCACCCGCGCGGCCATAGGCTTCACCGAAATTGCGATTGCCGGAAGCAATCACCCCACGGATTAACGCCCGGTTGTGCGGATCGTTTAAAAAGCGGATCACCTGTCTCGGAACCGCGCCTGCCGTTCCGCCGCCGCCGTAGGACGGCACGATTAAGATGTAAGGTTCGTCGACCCGGATCCGCTCGCGTTCATTAAGCGGAATGCGGATGGCAGGCAGCCCCAGACGCTGGATAAAGCGGTGCGTATTTTCGGAGCTGCTGGAGAAGTAGACGAGCTGACTCATGCGCTGGCCATATCGGGTTGTGGGCGCAGACGGTTGATCATGTCCGGGCGAAACCCGGACCAACTGGTTTCCCCGGCGACAACGACCGGTAACTGACGAAAGCCTTGATCGCGCAGGCTGTCAGCCAGAGCGGGCTGCAAATCAATATTTACCATCTCAAAGTCAAACCCGCGGCTTTCCATTGCCCGCTTAGTGGCGTGGCACTGAACACAGTTATTACGAGTGTAAATAATAATACGCATGATTCGTATTTCCATTTATAGATAAAAGATCGACGCGATTGATAGCGTCGGATTGTAGGTGTCTTGATAGGAGTGATACTAGATGTAGTTTTAAAAATATTCAACCATACAAGATATGGTAATTTTAGATTGATGAAGGGCAGGGTGATGAGCGTGACGGGGGCAGGGATGTGTAGCATGACGGGCTGCCTGAGGGCGACGCGTCGCGTCTTATCCGGCCTACAGGAGAACACATCCCAGGCCGGATAAGGCATTTATCCCGCCATCCGGCAGGGCAGAATTACATACGCATCCCAACCGCCAGGCGGTTGAAGCAGTTCATCAGGCTGATGGCAAACGTCAGATCGCTGATTTCTTTCGCGCTAAAATGGTCGAGTAGCGGCAGATAAACATCATCTTCCGCGTGGGTGCTGGCGATATGAGTGACCGATTCGGCCCATGCCAGCGCCGCACGTTCCTGTTCACTGAAGTGGTGGCTCACTCGCCAACCTGCCAGCGCGTCGAGTTTGGCCTGCGCAACGCCTGCTTTGCGCAACGCCTTACTGTGCATTTCCAGGCAAAATGCGCAGCCGTTGATTTGCGAGACCCGCAGGTAAACCAGTTCCGTCAGCGTAGGTTCCAGTGCGCAATTTTCCAGCGCTTTGCTGGCCTGAACCAGAGCGTTATAGATTTCAGGACTGAGTTCATAATAGGGCTGGCGTAACATTGTCATGGTATTTCTCCTCGTTTGGATAACCCGCAATGTAGCACTATAATGGACTGCTACAGAGAGCCATATTTTTGCAAAAAAAGCAGACCATAAATGCCGCGCTATCAACAAATCGCCCGCCAGTTAAAAAATGCCATTGAGACAGGTGAACTCAAACCAGGCGCAAGATTGCCCTCCAGCCGGACGTGGTCCCAGGAACTCGGCGTTTCGCGTTCGACGGTGGAACATGCCTATGCCGAGCTGGTGGCGCAGGGCTGGCTGGCTCGGCGTGGGCAGGCGGGAACTTTTGTCAGTGAGCAATTGCGACCAGAGACCGCGCCTGCGGCTCCCGCTATCTTCGCAGGAGAAAATCCCAGACCCCAACCTTTTCAGATGGGGCTACCCGCACTCGATCTCTTCCCGCGTGAAGTATGGGCGCGGGTGATGGGCCGACGTTTACGCACCCAAACGCGTTTTGATCTGGCGGTGGGGGAGGTTTGCGGCGAAAGGGTGCTGCGTCAGGCGATTGTTGATTACCTGCGCGTTTCACGCAGCATTGAGTGCCAGCCGGAGCAGGTTTTTATCACCTCTGGCTATGCGGCATCGATGACGTTAATTCTGCGCGCGCTGTCTCAACCCGGTGAAGGGATGTGGGTCGAAGATCCCGGCTTTCCGTTGATCCGACCGGTGGTGGCTCAGGAGCGAATTGCGCTGATGCCGGTTCCTGTTGATGCCAATGGTCTGGATGTCTGCGCTGGGATCCGCGATTACCCGCAGGCGCGCTTTGTTTTGCTTACACCCGCGCATCAAAGCCCGCTGGGTGTGGCCCTTTCATTGGAGCGTCGCCATCAGTTGCTGGAGTGGGCGGCCCGCACCCAGGCATGGATTATTGAAGATGACTATGACAGTGAATTTCGCTACCACGGTAAACCGTTGCCGCCGTTGAAAAGCCTGGATGCGCCGCAGCGGGTGATTTATGCCGGAACGTTCAGCAAATCAATGTTTCCTGCGCTACGCACGGCATGGCTGGTGGTGCCCATGACTCAGGTCGAGCATTTTCGCCAGCAGGTGGCGCTGGCGGCCTGTAGCGTTCCGGTTTTATGGCAACAAACGCTGGCGGATTTTATGCGCGAGGGGCACTTCTGGCGGCACTTAAAACGCATGCGTCAACATTATGCCCAGCGACGTCAGTGGATGGTAAATGCTCTGACCGAACACGGTTTTAGCGTGCTCCCGCAAGAGGGTGGGATCCAACTGGTGATGAGTGTAGACGCAGACGATGTTGCGTTAGTGCGTAAAGCGAATCGGGCAGGTCTGGCCGTACAGGCCTTGAGCCAGTGGCGTATAACGCCGAACGGACAAGGAGGAATATTATTGTCATTTACCAATATTAGCTCAGCGGAAATGGCGCAGCAGGCGGCCTATCAATTGCGGCAGGCGCTGACATAAATCTGCACGGTTCTTAAGATATTCGTCCCACCGTCTTCACTCGTTTATGGACTTTTCTGAAAGCGTTGCTAATGCTGAATCAGGTAAGGTAAGCCCGCAGTAAAAGATAACGAGGAAAATAATATGTATTTACGACCTGATGAGGTGGCGCGCGTACTTGAAAAAGTGGGCTTTACCGTTGATGTAGTGACGCCGAAAACGTACGGCTATCGACGTGGTGAAAATTATGTGTACGTTAACCGGGAAGCACGTATGGGACGTACCGCATTAGTCATCCATCCCACGCTTAAAGAGCGCAGCTCTTCACTGGCGGAACCTGCGACAGACATTAAAACCTGCGATCACTACCAGCAATTCCCGTTGTATTTAGCCGGAGAGACCCATGAGCATTATGGTATTCCGCACGGCTTCAGTTCGCGTATTGCACTTGAGCGTTATCTGAGTGGGTTATTTGGCGACGTTAACGCTAACTAATAACGCGACTGGCAGGGCCAGTCGCGAAGAGGCGTGTCAGGCTTTAGCCTGGTGATAGCTGCTGACCTTAAACAGGCGGCGGCAATAATCAAGGAAGTAGCCGTATACTGCGCCCATCAACATCGATACCACGATGTTCGAACTTACCGCAGCCGTAATCTGGTGCCAGTCCGCGCCAACCGTCAACAGAATAATCACGTAAACCGGCGACTGGAAGGTGACATAAGCCAGCACGTCCGCCAGGTTTTTTGCCCATCCTGCCTGCGTGGCTTTACGCGCCGCGCGCATAAACAAATCACGGTACATGCCGTATGGCCAGGCGATCAGAATATTGACAGGGATAGCCACCAGTCTGGAGTACAGTGACTGTTCAAAGCTCATTCCAGAAAGGAATATCTCGATCAACATGTTCACGACAGAACAATAAACAACCATCGCGAACGTGTCTGCTACAGCATGACGCAAGCGTGACTGCGGAGAGAACATGTTAATGCTCCTTGTAAAAAGGGGAAAAAAGGTTTTGAATACCTTCAATGCTAGTGATTTGTCTTGCTGCTTTCGCGTTTCAATAGGATATCTGCCTGGATAATAACTAGCAACTAGCTTAAAATTTTTATTTATTGCCTTTTTGTCGATAAAATGCTCTGCATTGGTTTGATTTTTGTTCGTTTTGGTGTTTTCGTTGTTCTGCTGATTAAAAGTATTTTATATCAATAGGTTATGAAGACTTGTTTTTCTGAATTTTTTGCGCTCCTTTTCTGAAAGTTGACTGATGTTCAGAATGTGCGCGTGCCGGCCCCGGGCAATAAAGTGATGTGTTTATCAGACGATGCGCTAAGAGGTCATGCGAGTATATTTACAGTGACTATCCTGGGAATATAAAATATTTGATGTCAGGTTTCAGGATAGCCATTTAAATAACGGGATTGGCTATTTGTTTTATAATCTGCGAAAAAATTAGACTGGAAAAATAATAATCAGTTGCATACAATATTTGGCGTGATACCATTTTTACGTTAAAGAGGTTTTGTTAATATGAGTTCAATGTTAAAAAACTTAAATAATATCCGCTCGCTGCGTGTAATGGCACGTGAATTTTCCGTTGATGTGCTGGAAGATATGCTCGAAAAATTCAGAGTAGTGACTAAAGAACGCCGCGATGAAGAAGAACAGCTACAGCGCCAACGTGCAGAACAGCAGGAAAAAATTAATAATTTGCTGGCTCTGATGCAGGCCGATGGGATCAATCCGGAAGAGCTGCTGAGTATGACCCCAGCGACGTCGCGGGCAGTTAAAAAACGTCAACCACGCCCGGCGAAATATCGTTTTACCGATTTCGACGGTGAAACAAAAACATGGACCGGACAAGGTCGGACACCAAAGCCAATTGCCCAGGCGCTGGCTGCCGGTAAATCTCTTGATGACTTTTTAATCTAATTATAAATGCGGTGAGGGTGTCCTCACCGCCTGTTTTCAGCAAACGCCGAAATCACCGTCTTCGGTATATCGCGTCACGTCAGCTGCTTTCAGTGTGAATTTTTCACCGCTTTCATTACTGGCTTGTACCGCCACAATTTGATCTTCGTTGACTTCGACAACTTTCAGTTTAGGTCCGCCCATGCGTGGTTGAACCAGATCGCCAGGTTTAAACATATTGCGCTCCTTTATTTATCGCACAACTCACCATAGATCACGTCAATCGACGGGTACAGCGCTGTTTCAGGTATTACCGCTTAATGAGTACGCCGGTTCCAGGGCATTTTGTCCAGCAATCGCGCCATGCCGCAAAAGCCGGTGAGGCCAGCGAGTATCAGCCCGGCACCCACAAAACCGCTCAGCAGAAAGAAGGCGCTGTTGACGGCGTATCCGAGAATGACGCCGAGTAAGGCAAGGCTACCTGCGGCTATCTGCACCTGACGCATCAGCGGCAGTGGTTGTGAACTGTCTTTTGCCACGGGTAAACCTGCGGCTTTCCAGCCATCGATTCCACCTTCCAGCAACCAGACCTGCGCAGGCGCGGCAATGGCGCTGAGTTTGTTCGCTGCATTTTGTGTGCGTTTGCCTGACTGGCAGTGAAAAATCACCTGCTCGGCGCGTAAATTCGCAGGCAACGATCCCTGCTCAAGCGTGGGTAACGGTGCCAGATGCGCCTCAGGAATATGCTCGTGCAGGTACTCGTCAGCATCGCGGATATCAATCAGTTTCGCGCCTTGCGCGACCAGCGTCTGCGCCTCGCGCGGGGAAATCTTCCCAATGGTCATGATGGCTCCTTATGGGCAATACAGTGTTTTTAATGTGGCGATCAGCGAATTCACAGCCGCATTTTTAATGGAATAAAGGATGCGCTGGGCATCGCGCTGGCTGTCTATCAGACCTTCTTCACGCATACGCGCCAGATGCTGGGACGTGGCGGAAGGACTCAGTCCGGTAGCGCGTGCTAACTCGCCCGCGCTGGTACCGGGCGAACCGCAGAGCATGCACAAAATCAGCAACCGCTTCGGGTTACTCATCGCTTTAAGCAGAGCGGCAGCCTGTTCAGCGCTGGCCTGGAGTTGTTCAAGTTCAGTCATATTTATTTAAGCATAATCTAAATTAAGTGAATTCTAAAATAAAAAACCAACGTACGCCAGCGTAAAGAGCGTAAAGGAGGGTAAAACAGCAGGGGAAGGCTGGCGGATTTGAGTAGAATGGCTACTCTTAGAGATAAAATCTCTTTTTAAACAATGATTAACTTTTTGCTTGTAGGGAGTGTGTATGGGTTTCTGGAGAATCGTTTTTACTATTATTCTGCCCCCGCTTGGCGTACTGCTGGGAAAAGGATTCGGCTGGGCGTTTATCCTTAATATCGTTCTGACGCTGCTGGGCTACATTCCTGGTTTGATCCACGCCTTCTGGGTACAGACGCGTAATTAATACTTCCTTTCATAAACGGCGCATTTGCGCCGTTTTCTTTGCCGTCCTCTCTCCTCTGCTACACTTCCTGGTGTTGCTTGTTAATAACCGAGGTGGATATGGGTCTCTTCAATTTTGTGAAAGATGCAGGTGAAAAACTTTGGGATGCGGTCACCGGAAATCATGACACGGCCGATCTGGCGAAGAAGGTGCAGGAACACCTGAATAAAACCGGCATCCCTGATGCAGATAAGGTGAACGTGCAAATTAACGAAGGCAAGGCCACCGTTTCTGGCGATGGATTAAGCCAGGAAGCGAAAGAGAAAATCCTGATTGCGATTGGTAATATTTCCGGTATCGCCAGCGTGGATGATCAGGTTAAAACCTCTGCACCCGCGAGCGAAAGCCAGTTTTATACCGTGAAAGCGGGCGATACCCTGAGCGCTATTGCCAAACAGGTTTACGGTAACGCTAACCTGTACAATAAAATATTCGAAGCGAATAAACCGATGCTGAAAAGCCCGGATAAAATTTATCCCGGGCAGGTGTTACGTATTCCGGAAGAATAATGATGTGCGGGCTTATTCCGTCAGCAGCTTGCCGGACATCGCCTGTTGAATAATTGGAATCGGCGTCAGCAGGTGCTGGCGCATTAATTCGCTGGCGCGCACGGCATCGCGTGCCAGAATCGCTTCGGTCAGCGTTTGATGCTGATCGTGTTTATCTTCCAGCATCTCGACTGACAGCACCGTTTTACGTAGCCAGATAAACCGGTAACGTGCCGCTAAATCAAACAATCGTTCGCGCATTTGCAGTAGATATTGGGAACCGCAGCCGGCGACAATCGCCGAGTGAAATGCCTGATGGCGCTGATCCCATTCATCAAGCATCTGTTCACTGGCGTCCACAGCTTCAAGCTTACTGAGCATATGCGCCCGTGCCAGAATCTCCGCTTCCCAGGCGTCGTCGCCGCGTTCGATGGCCAGTGCGACCAGCATGGCCTCCATATTGGCGCGGGCATCGAAAATATCGAGCAATTCCTGCTCGGACATCGGGGCGACACGATACCCTTTCTGATTAACCACCGTGACCAGTCGCTCCGCCACCAGCTGTGAAAGCGCTTCGCGCAGCGGTCCTACGCCAAGCTCATAGCGCGAGGTCAGCAGGCTCATACGCAGTTTCTCATCAGGCTGATAAATACCGCGGATGATGTCGTTCTTTAGCCAGCGGTATCCATCAATGGCCGTCGGTTGGGGAATGGCGGTCATGGTCTTACTCCTGAATAAATGTCCCGGCGTGCGCCGGGAACAGATTTAATGCGTATTTTGCAAGGGTGCTTTTTGCCACGATAGCAGTTTTTTCCAGCGTGCCATAATGGGCACCGTGCAAATAATTCCTATGGCTAACAACCCGGTAGAGATAACCTCCAGCTGTTGCGCCGGGCGAAAGAGCATAACCACCAGCACAAAGATAATAAAGGCGATAACCAGCCAGGTCAGCCACGGATAAAGCCACATTTTCAGTTTAATTTCACCGCCTCGCGCCAGCAGAATTTTGCGCATCCGCAGTTGGGAAATCGCGATCACCAGATAAACCAACAGGGCGATGGCGCCGGAGCTGTCGATCAGGAATTTAAACACTTTGGCCGGGGCGTAATAGTTGACCACCACGGTGAGGAATGCCGCCCCCGTAGACAGCAACACCGCCACGTAAGGCGTTTTACTGCGGTTAGTTTTCCCCATAAAGGCGGGGGCATCGCCACGACGGCTCAGGGAATAGAGCATACGGGATGAGGTATACAGCGCGGAGTTCAGGCAACTGGTCACCGACAACAAAATGACGAAGTCCATGATCAACTTCGCGTGTGGGATATGCAATAACTCCAGTACCGAGCGGTAAGAACCCACTTCTTTTAGCCCCGGCATGTTCCATGGGATCAGCGCCACCACCACGAAAATGGAGCACAGATAGAAGATGGAGATACGCCAGATAACCGAGTTGGTGGCGCGGACGATGTGTTTATCCGGGGTATCGGACTCGGCGGCGGCGATGGTAACAATCTCTGCACCCATAAAGGAGAACATGGTGATCAGCATCGCGCTGAGTACGGCGCCAAAACCGTTCGGCATAAAGCCGCCCTGATCCCACAGGCGTGAAACGCCGCTAACCTCAGCATAAGGATAGAAACCGCTAATCGCCACCGCGCCGAGGACAATAAACGCCAGAATGGCAATCACTTTGCACAGCGCCAGCCAGAATTCGAATTCACCGTAATTTTTGACGCTCAGCAAATTACTGCCGGTTAATGCCAGCGTGATAACCAGAGAAAATAACCAGACAGGTATGCCTGGGATCCAGGAATGCAGAATGATGGCGGCAATATTGGCCTCCAATGGGATAACCAACACCCAGAACCACCAGTACAACCAGCCGATGGTATAACCTGCCCATGGGCCAATGGCTTTATCGGCGTAGGTGGAGAAGGAGCCGGTATCCGGGGTGGCGACGGCCATTTCGGCCAGCATGCGCATAATCATCACCACCAACAGTCCGGCAAACAGATAAGCTAATAATACCGCGGGACCGGCTTCTGCAATCGCCACGCTTGAACCTACGAATAAACTCGCGCCGATAACCCCGGCAATAGACAGCATGGTGACGTGGCGTGATTTCAGCCCGCCCCCTAAATCATGTGATTGTGACACTTGCCCCATCTTGTAAACCTCTCGAAAGTATTTCACTTGGGAGAGCACCCCGGCATTCCCGCGCCGGGGCACGCGTATTATTGTTATTGACCCTATGTGCCGGATGGCGGCTCCGCCTTATCCGGCCTACGGATTGCTTTTTTGTATAGTTAGCCCTGCTTCGCCTCAGCAAAACACTGGGCGATGATGTCCAGCCCCTGGCGGATTTGCGCATCTTCAATGGTCAGCGGGACAAGGATGCGCAGCACGTTGTAGTAAGGCCCGCAGGAGAGCAGGATCAGCCCTTTATCACGCGCGCGCGCCACCACTTCTGCGGTCAGCTTGGCGTCTGGTTTCGTATGGTCGCCGTCTTCGAACAGTTCGATGGCGATCATCGCCCCCAGCCCACGCACGTCGCCAATTTCGCGATGCGTTTCGGCGATAGCCAGCAGGCCTTCGCGCAGGGTTTGCCCCAGTTCGTTGGCCTTTTGCAGCAGATTTTCCTGCTCGAAAATGTTCAGCACCGCCAGCGCGGCGGCACAGGCAATCGGGTTACCGGCATAGGTACCGCCCAGGCCCCCCGGCGGGATAGCGTCCATGACGTCGGCGCGACCGGTTACCCCTGCCAGCGGGAAGCCGCCAGCGATAGATTTGGCGAAGGTGGTAAGATCGGGCGCAACGCCCATCTGCTCCATGGCGAACAGCGTACCGGTGCGGCCCGCGCCGCTCTGCACTTCATCGGCAATCAGCATGATCCCGTGTTCGTCACAAATGGCGCGCAGACGCTGCATAAATGCCGGGGTGACCGCGTAAAAACCGCCTTCGCCCTGGACGGGTTCAATGACGATGGCGGCAACGTCTTCCGGCGCGGCATCATTTTTGAAGATGCGGTGAATACTGGCGATAGCATCATCTTCACTGATGCCATGCAGCGGGCAAGGAAAAAGTGCGCGATAAACATGGCCCGGCATCAGCCCCATTCCGGCGGAGTACGGGTTGACTTTCCCGGTCAGCGACAGGGTGTAGTGGGTACGGCCATGATAAGCGCCGCTGAAGGCGATCGTACCTGTACGTTTGGTGGCGGCGCGGGCAATTTTCACCGCGTTTTCCACGGCTTCAGAACCGGTGGTCACCAGCAGGGTTTTCTTGGCGAAATCGCCCGGCACTTTCTTGTTCATGATTTCGCACAGCTCCAGGTAGGGCTCATAGGCCAGCACCTGGAAGCAGGTATGCGACAGTTTTTTCAACTGCGCTTCTACCGCAGAGACAATCTGCGGGTGCAGGTGACCGGTATTCAGCACCGCAATACCGCCAGCAAAATCGAGGAATTCGCGGCCTTCAACGTCCCAGACCCGGCAGTTTTCTGCCCGCTCGGCAAAAATAGGGTGGATCTGTCCTACGCCACGGGGAACGGCGTTGCTGCGACGTTGCATGAGTTCTTTGTTGGTGCTCATCAGGTGTTCTCCAGTATTTGTTTTATTAAAGGCCGATACACATATATTTGATTTCTAAGTAGTCTTCGATGCCGTATTTCGATCCTTCACGGCCAAGACCGGAGGCTTTGATCCCACCAAATGGGGCGACTTCGTTGGAGATGATGCCGGTGTTAATCCCGACGATGCCGTACTCCAGCGCTTCGCCAACGCGGAAGACGCGGCTTAAATCACGGGCGTAGAAATAGGCTGCCAGGCCAAACTCGGTGTCATTGGCCTGGGCGATGACGTCAGCTTCGTCTTTAAAGCGAAACAGCGGCGCCAGCGGGCCGAATGTCTCTTCTTTGGCAACCTTCGCGTTGTCAGGTACATCGACCAGAATGGTGGGCTGAAAGAAGTTCCCGCCCAGCGCATGAGGTTTACCGCCAGCGATAATGCGTGCGCCTTTATCCAGGGCATCGGCGATATGCTCCTGCACTTTGGCAACCGCTTTCTCGTCGATCAGCGGCCCGGTGGTGACATCTGGTTGCAGACCATCACCGAGGCGCAGCTTGCTCACCGCCTGCTCGAGTTTTTCGGCAAACTGCTCATACACGCCGTCCTGCACGTACAGACGGTTGGCGCAGACGCAGGTTTGCCCCGCGTTACGGAACTTCGACGCCAGCGCGCCTTCCACGGCTTTGTCGAGATCGGCATCATCAAAGACGATAAACGGCGCATTGCCGCCCAGCTCCAGCGACACCTTCTTGATGTCTTTGGCACACTGTTCCATCAGCTGACGGCCAATTTCGGTGGAGCCGGTAAATGACAGTTTGCGCACCAGCGGGTTGCCGGTCAGTTCGTTGCCGACCGCGCTTGCTGAACCGGTCACCACGCTGAATACGCCAGCCGGGATGCCGGCGCGATTAGCCAGCTCTGCCAGCGCCAGTGCGGAATAGGGGGTCTGGCTGGCCGGTTTAAGCACCATGGTGCAACCCGCCGCCAGCGCCGGACCGGCTTTGCGAGTGATCATCGCCGCCGGGAAGTTCCACGGCGTAATCGCGGCGGTAACGCCGATCGGCTGCTTGATGACGATCAGACGCTTATCAGCCTGATGGCCGGGGATCGTGTCGCCATAAATGCGTTTGCCCTCTTCGGCAAACCACTCAATAAATGAGGCGGCATAGGTGATTTCGCCTTTGGCTTCCGCCAGCGGCTTACCCTGTTCCAGGGTCATCAGACGAGCAAGATCGTCCTGATGTTCAATCATCAGGTTGAACCAGCGACGCAGAATATTGGCCCGTTCTTTGGCGGTCAGCGCACGCCAGGCGGGTAGAGCGCGGTTCGCGGCGTTAATGGCTTCACGGGTTTCATCCGCCCCCATTTTCGGTACGCTACCCAATTGCTGACCATTGGCGGGATTCGTTACTGCGATGGTCTCGCCGTTGTTGGCGTCACGCCAGTTGCCGTCAATCAACGCCTGTTGGCGAAATAAGGTTGGATCGTTTAGTTGCATAATTACTTCCTGTCTTAATCATGTTAACGGGTGAATGCGGCGTGTAATGTCTCCACGCTACGTGCCGCACGCAGCGTGCGTCCGGGATTACTCTGGCTCTCCAGCAGCGCATGTACTTTGCCGACAATATGCGCACCGATAGGGAGCGCTGACGTTGCTGCCGGAGAAGGGGCGTTGCAGGTATGAATGGAGCGTGGCGTGGTGACAAACAAGAAATCGTCGATCAGCTTGCCGTCCGGCGACACCGCCTGCGCCCGCACGCCCGCAGGCCACGGTTGCAGATCTTTCTGCGTCAGACTCGGACAGTACTTTTGCACCAGCCGTAGATAGCCGCTTTTGCACAGCGAATTTTTCATTTCGCCAAGCCCGGAGCGCAGGTTGTTTTGCAGCACGCGGCGGATGCCGGAAGAGCCGAAGATCTCCAGCGAATCGCTGAGTGAGAAATCACGTTTACGGTAACCTTCGCGTTTAAATGCCAGTACCGCGTTGGGGCCCACCGTGACGCTGCCATCAATCATGCGGGTGAGATGCACACCGAGAAACGGCATCGCCGGATCGGGGATCGGGTAGATCAGATGATTGACTATCTGGTTATGTTCTGACGCCAGACGGAAGTATTCGCCACGGAACGGACAGATGATAAAACCGGGTTCAACGCCGAGCATTTTCACCAGTCGATCGGCCATCAGGCCGGAACAGCTTATCAGCGTTGCGCCTTCATATTCGTGCCCCTGACGGGTATGGACGATCACGCCCGCGGCGTGTTCTCTCAGCGCGCTGACCTCGGCGTTGTAAATAATCTCACCGCCCTTGGCCTGGAAAATCTTCGCCATCGCGGCGGTTACTTCGCGGTAGCTGACGATCCCGCTCGACGGGACGAAAATGCCGCCCAGCCCGGTAATGTTGGGTTCACGCACGCGTAGCTCCTGCGCATTCAGCCATTCGCGTTCCAGGCCGTTAGCAGCGGTGCGATCCCATAGCGCGCGCATACGCTCCATTTCCAGAGCGGAGGTGGCAACCAGCATTTTTCCGCAGACGTCGTAGCGGATGCCGTTTTGGTCGCAAAAGGCTTTGGTGGCGCGATTTCCGGCCAGGCAAAACTGCGCCTTCAGGCTACCGGGCGTGTAATAAACCCCGGCATGAATCACGCCGCTGTTATGGCCCGTCTGGTGACAGGCCGGGCCGGACTCTTTTTCCAGCAGCGCGATTCTGGCGTCCGGATAGACATCAATCAGTTGCATGGCGGTCGACATGCCGATAATGCCGCCGCCAATAATCACAAAATCATACATCCGCTTTTTTCCTTCGCCCTTACTGATGGGTCTGGTAGTGGTTGCTCGCGTAAGCGAAATAACCACGCTGGCGCATCAGTTCGCGGCGCAGGTCAGGATGCGAGGTGAAGCGATCGCGGCCGTGCAGCCAGAACAGGTTGTTGATCAGCAGGAATTTACCCACGGGAACCGGAACGGAAATAATGTTCTTGCTGGTTTCCAGCGCATCGGACAGGTCGCTCAGCCAGACGCCTTCTTCATAGTCTTTCGGCTGGACGAACTGGTCGATGTAGCGCATTACCGGGCGGCCCTGCTGGTCAACGTCAAATACCGGATGGAACACATCCTTACTGACGTTTTTGCTTGGCGGCGCGGCAAAGCGCATCGCGCGACGCGCCAGCGGATGGGTAAAGTACTGCTCCAGATGTTCCCAGTCGTCGAGGTGCAGCAGCAGCGAGTTACCGCCGGTCATGTTCTGCTCGTCGATCTTCATCATCAGCACGTAATCGGTGATTTCTTCAAGGTAGGTTCCGTCGTTATGTAGCTCCATAACACGGTGCGGCTGGCGCAGATAGCTGTCTGAGTTATCGACGTTTTTCACCACAAAACGGGCATAGTATTGACCGCTCATCGCATCAAAATTGGAGCGTCCGATCAGATGCGCGACCGCCGTCGCCAGTTTGACCATTTCTTCAGCCTGGGCCACATCATCCACGCCGACGGCGTTGATCAGCAGCGCGCCTTCGGCACGATCGAGCAGCGTTTTCAGCAGCAGGGGCTGCAACTGGTTGCCGCACAAATCATCGAGGATCTTGCCCACTTTGAAGCGCAGGAAAGATTTGTATTCCAGGGCCTGCACCGGCCACTGCGCGACGGCCTGTAGAAATTGCTCAGTGGTCTCGGCAGAAAAAGTCAGCTCCAGCAGACGTGGAGACTGGACTGATGGTTTCAGTGTGAAACCTCTGTAGTGCTGGGCTGGATCTTCAGCGTTCGGTTGTACGGCAGTCAGTGCGTTCATCAAATCGATCCTCTCAGTAGATTGTCAGGGAGATATGGCGCAGCTCGTTTCGTAGCCATAAATTAAAAATATCTACATTTTTGAAAAACGCGCACACAATGAGCTTGTTTGTTTCTTATTTGTGATCAAAAACAACAATTATTTAACATTGCAAAAGGTGAGGATTTAGAGGCTGGATGGATACTGAGTGGCTATTTCAGGGGCGAAAGCCCCTGATTTTAAAGAGGAAGATAAGGTGTATTAATGTTCCAGGGCGATGGCGCAGACGTGTTCCACATGAGTCAGATCGTGATATAAGTCGGGCAAGGTCATCTTTTGACGAATTACGATTTTGAGATTAACCTCAATTTTGCCCTTCTTGATATCCCTGATAGTGATGTTTTCGATAATGTTTTTCTGTTGATGAATGCGGGTTATCAGACTTTCCACAGCGTTTCGTTCATCAAGAATAACCCGCACTTTCACTTTTCCGGGAAACTGGTTTCTGGTCTGTAAGAAGATAATGAATGGGCTTAGTTTGATCGCTAATAAAAATAAAGCCGTGGCAAAAACAGCATGAAAATAAAAACCGGCTCCGCAGGTGATTCCCACCCCTGCAGATGCCCAGACAATTGCCGCAGTCGTGAGACCAGAGATAGCATCGTCATGTCGGTGCAGAATGACTCCTGCACCGAGAAAACCAACGCCGCTGATAATCTGCGCCGCCAGGCGCATAGGATCGCTACGGATATTCATCGAAATTTCTGCATAGTATTCAGCAGATTGTATTGATACGACAGTTAATACACAGCTGGCTACGGATAAAATAACGCAGGTTTTGAAGCCGACCGGTTTCCCTTTCGATTCTCTTTCCAGGCCAATAATGCCACCGAGAATAAATGCAATACTGATTTTGATGATCGTAGTTAAAGGCAACAATCCTTGCTCATTGATGATGGCGGCCAGATTATTCATGCAATTACCTTAATGAGAGAGTCTTTAACGATCAGGAGTTTGCTTTTTTCAATGTGAGGTCCGTTTTGCGTTTCGAAATATCGTCCCGGAAGAAAATCAGGAAGAATACGCTGACCACTGCGGCAACGCCTGCTGAAACTAGCCAGAATGTTTCCCATTGTGGCAACGCCTCTGGACCTTGTTCCGTCACGGTGTTGTTAAAGATTTGCCCGCATACGGTGGAGGCAAATAGCAGACCAACGCCGTTGGAGACGATAAATCGCAAGCTTTGGGCTTGTGCTTTAATCTCTGGCGCTGCTTTACGGTCAACATAAATGTCGCCCACGGTAAAGAAAAAGTCCCAGCAGAATCCTTGTAACATCAGGCCGATCAGCACAAACATCATGTTGGCATCCAGCGAGGCATTAGCAAATAATAGTGTGCGGATGATCCAGCAGACGGCGCCTAACATCAGCGTGATTTTGAAGCCAGCTTTCAGTAAGAAGAACGACAGCAGGAACATGAAAATGACTTCACAGGCGATGCCAACCTGCATCATTGAGGCGGCGTTATCGAATCCAAGCGCTTTTAAAAAGACCGGGATATAGGCGGAATAAGCCGTTTTTGGGATCATCAGGACAAAAATACTGAGCATCAAAACCGAGAAGCTGCGGTCTTTGAAGAGCGCCAGAGCATCCAGACATAACAGATCGCGAAGCGTAAACACGCTTCCTTTTGCTTTCGGCGGGGTATTTGGCAACGTAAAACAGTACAGGCCGAGAACAACACCGGAGGCCGACGCAATATACCAGGTGATGGTATTTCCAGAATAACCCATTTCACCAATGATAAAGCCGATGACCATAAAGCCAAATGTGCCGAATACACGAATAAATGGGAAATATTTTACTCCGTTAATGTGGCTGAAACTGATACTGTTCGCCAGCGCAGTTGTTGGATAAAACAGCAGACCAACCAGGAAAATCATGGTTAACGTCATACCTGTGTTTTGTGCCTCAATAAATTGCGGAACAAACAACAGTACACCAGCATTAATTAAATGCAGGATCGCCATGACTTTTTGTGACGCAAAGAAGCGGTCGGCGACCATGCCAATAAATAGCGGGGAAAGAATAGTCGCCAGGCCAAGCAAAGCATAGGATGAGCCAATAATTGTTGCCATACCATAGGTGCTCAATACCAGCCCCATGGTCATATTCCAGGCACCCTGCATGAAATATTGTATGAACATCATAATCAACAGGCGTGGTGTTTTATTAAGGTCCATATTGCATATCCTTACTGGTTGATGCTCAGGTTAAGCCCGTCCCAGGCGACAAGAATGTTCTCTTTGTCGCATGCCGCAACGAGATCGTCGTGCAGCAGACCTCCGCTGTGTGATATATGCGAGACGATAAGTTGGCTATTTTTCTCAAGGCAACCGAGTTCCGCAAGCCTGTCTCTGGCGGCGAAGACGGTTTCCAGACTCATGTGGTTATTTGTACGATTATCACCATTAAAACCGTAGGTGCACTCCAGGACAGCCAGATCGATTTTTTTCCCTTTCAGCCACTGCCATGTGAGCTCAGGAAACCAGCCTGAATCATGTCCGTAGAAAATTGACTGGCCTTCTTTTTCAATAAACCAGGTATAACAAAGCTCCCACTTGGCATGGTTAGCCAGCAGCGGAGTGATGCGGTATCCGCGAGTTTCAACGGTCACGAAGGGCACCAGGCAATGAAAAGCAAATCTTTCAGCGCTGTAGCCTGGTAACACTTCCGCAGCACCGTTAATTGCACGGTCATTACCAAAAATGTGCAACGGATGAGTAATTTCAAATCCATACCCTTCCATACGGCTAAAAAGATCGCCGACGTTGAAATGATCGGGATGAGTATGTGTGAACAATAGCGATCTGATCTCTGTTGCGTCCAGGCCATCTCGCAGCAGTTGTTGGCTGAATTCAGGCGCCACGTCAATGAGCAGTTCATCGTCGATAATCGCTGAAGAGTGTGTGCGTAAGTCTTTACTTTTACGAATGCGGGCTTGCTGGCAGTGCTCACAACGGCAAAAAGGATTGGGGATCCCTTCAGATGCAGCGGTACCCAGAAAATGAATCTTCATGTTTCCCTCTTAATGACAAATGTGATTGTTGTTTTTTTAGACGTTTATGTAATAAAACGTAATTGGAACGTGTCAATTATGGTTCCGGTATTTTATATGAACAACGATCTTTTGCCTCAGAAGTGATCCTCTTCAAAAATTATAAAATTTATACATATATTTCATTGTGTTAATGTTTTTTCGTGAATGAGGTGTGTCTATTGATAGCGTCAGGCTTTTATTATGACATGCTTATAAAATGCACTTTTTAATATTGTAACGTTCAAATTTTAGTGCTGAAGATAGTTTCCTGATGAGCGCCGTGCTAGCATCAAAGCATCAGGGGAAGGATGTAAAAATGCCAACTATCAAAGACATAGCAAGAATTGCCGGTGTGTCGCATGGGACTGTCTCGAATGTGCTCAATGGCAGAGGGAATGTAAGCGTCGAGAAGATTGAAGCGGTTCAACGTGCAGCCCGAGAAGTTGGCTATCAGTTGAATGCGCAGGCGCAATCGTTAAGAGCCAGCAAAAGTCAGGGAGTGGCATTGATTCTGCCCGACATCAATGCCGAACAGTACTTTCAACTCTATCGGGGATTGCATCAGGTTTGGCAGCCTTCATTAAGCGAACCGATCGACCTTTACCTGACCAACGATCTGCCTAATCTTGAGCTCGAGATTCTGCAAACGCTGGCGGCAAAGTCTTATCAGGCTGTTGTCTCGGTCAGTTGCCTGAATGACAGTCAGCCCTATTACGACTTGCTCAGGCTTTCCCCGGAAAATATTTTGTTTGCATATCGCCAGCCTGTCGGCGCAGTTTGTTATTTTAGCCTTGACTATGTGACTGCAGGCGAAGAAATAGCGAGGAGGGCGCTGGCGCAGCAGCCGGGCCATATTGGTGTTTTTTGCGAACGTCTGGAATTTTCCCATAGCGCGAGCTTTACTCAGGCGATACAGGAAACCTGCCGGGAATTAAGTCCGCATACGAAGCTTACGATTTTACCTGCACATGCCAGTGAAGCTAACACCGTCGCTTTTGACTTTTTTCGCGGGGCAATTCCCGATCTGTTTATTGTCCAGGACTCTGAGAGAACGCGAGCACTGACGCAAGCAGCCTGGTTTGGTAGCTCCCAGTCCTGCCCGCCGATATTGCAACTGAGTGATAATCTTCCTGCATCCTTCGACGGGATCACCAGCTACCAGATGGATTATGGTCGCCTGGGGACAACTATTGCCTCCAGTATTCGCCTGCCTAAAAGTAAAGAAAAGCATCGTATTCTGACAAATTGCGGTTTTTCCTGGAATGGACAGTACGTGCCGCCGCCTGAAACAGAGGCGACGCTGAATATGTTAATTTTACCGAGTCCTTCGACTGATGCGTTGAAGAAACTGTTACCCCACTTTTATCGCCAGACCGGTATTAAGGTAAATCTTGCGGTTTATCCCTATGATGAAGTTTTTGAAATCCTCTCCCACCTTCATCTACATCCTTATTACGATTTACTGCGAATCGATATGGCGTGTTTTCCGTGGTTTGCAGAGAAAGCACTCTTGCCGCTGGAATCCGTCTCTTCTGAGCTTCCATTGCTGTTGGAAAATTTCTCTGAGCAAATTCAACAGCACTTCAGCATGGTGAATGGAACCGCATGGGCAATACCCTTTGATGCCAGTATGCAGCTTTTGTTTTATCGACGAGATCTGTTTGAAGACGCGACGATTAAACGGATGTTTTATGAAGCAACGGGAAAAGAGTTAACGCTGCCAGAGAGCTTTGCGCAATTTGATGAGATAGCGGCTTTCTTTAGTCAATTACATCAGCCAGAAAACAGACAGCGCCCGATGGGAACAGCGGTGACGCTGGGAAGCTCGGGGCTTATTGCTACCGAGTATCTGCTGCGTTACTACGCGCTCGGTGGGCGTTTAGTGCGCGAAGGCGAGCCGGTACAACTCGAGCCTTCACTTGCCGCAACTGCACTCGAACAATATCTACAACAGCTTTCTATCGCCGTGAATCTGCCCGGTGAGTGGTGGAGTGACGCGGTAAAACAGTTTGAGCGTGGAAATCTTGCCATGCTGATCATGTATCTCAATTTGTTCAACGATGTGGCGCACACGGCCATAGCGCCCACTATTGGCTATGCTCCCGTTCCGGGGCAACTTCCACAATTGGGGGGCGGTTCCATTGGAATGTCCCGCTACAGTAAAAAGAAAAAACAGGTTGAGCAGTTCTTTCATTGGCTTTATTCCGATGAAATTGCGCGCCATCTGGTTTTGCTGGGAGGAAATAGCGCCTGGTCTGGAATATGTCACGATCAAAACGTTCTCAATCTCTACCCGTGGTTTAATTTATTGAATGAAAAAGGCATGACGGGAATAAGGGAGTCTGAGGGAAGTAAAGGTGAACCTTTCAACCTGCGCCAGGCAGAGATTATTATCGGGCAAGGTGTGACGAATGCAATTAACGGCATTATGGATGTCTCTCAGGCCGTGGAATATATTAATGCGCGAATAAGAAACGAAACGGGTGCCTGAAAATAGGCAGTGGCTTGCCTCTTACTGATGACGTAAGAGGCAAGGTCATGCTTTTATCAGTAACCTACTTTATAAGTACGCCCGGTTTGGATGCCTTCCACGCTGCGGCGATAGGCGTTGGCAACGGTAGCGGCCGGGACGCTTTCAAAACCCGGAAAGAAATCGTCGTAGGCTGCGGCGGATTCACTGAGCACGGTTGGGCTAATCAGGTTGATACGCAGCCCACGCCCCAGCTCACAGGCCGCCGCGCGAACAAATCCTTCCAGACCGGCATTGATCGTTGCCGCATTCGCCCCCTGCGCGATGGGTTCATGGGCGATGATGCCGCTAATGAGCGTAATTGAGCCGCCATCATTGAGAAAATGCTGCCCGGTTAATGTCAGACGAATCTGGCCTAACAGCTTATCCTGTAAACCCTGATTAAAATCCCGAACGGTCATGGTGGATAACGGCCCAAAGAACAAATTGCCGGTGGCGGAAACGATCGCATCTACCCGTCCGACTTTTTCAAACAATGCCTCGACACTCTCCTGGGAGGTGATATCAACCTGGTAATCTCCCTGCGTGCGGCCCACACGGATCACTTCATGTTTACGGCTTAATGCTTCCGTAACTGCGCGACCCACCGTACCGCTGGCACCAACAATAACGATTTTCATAACCACCTCCGCAATAGTGTGAGCCGCTATTCTTTAATGAAAATGAAATCGGATAAACTGGCCAAAAGTTAGATGATTACTAACCAGAGGTTTGTAATATGGATAAACTGCGCGGCATGGAAACGTTTATCGCCGTAGTGGAGAGCGGGAGCTTTACCACCGCGGCCACGCGACTGGGAATGTCTGCGGTGATGGTAGGGAAGTATATCACCCACCTTGAAGCGCAACTCGGTACGCGCCTGCTGGAGCGCAACACACGTCGCCAGAGTCTGACCGATGCCGGTCGTGTCTATTTTGAAGAAGCCCGGCGTGTGCTGGAACAGGTGTCGATAGCCGAACGCTCAGTGGAGCGTCTGCGGCTGGCGCCTGCGGGGACGCTGCGCATCAGCGCGCCGACCTCTTTTGGCGCCTGCGTTATCTCGCCGCTGGCCGCCTCGTTTTTACAGGCCTGGCCGGAAGTGCGCATTGAACTGGATCTGACCAATCGGATGGTCGATCTGGTGAATGAAGGGGTTGACCTGGCGATCCGCATTGGCGATATCCATCAGACTGATGTAGTGGCGAAATACCTGTGTCCGTACCGTATGGCGATTTGCGCGTCACCGGATTATCTCGCTCGTCATGGCACCCCCTTCACGCCCGCGGATCTGGTGGATCATTTGTGCCTGTCCCACACCGTGTGGACGGCCCGCAACGAATGGATGCTACCGGGCGCGGAAGGCGAAGTCAGATGGAAGCGCGATGCGATCCTGCGCTGTAACGATGGTCATGGCCTGCGTATGGCGGCAGTGGCGGGGGCGGGGCTGTTGTTACAACCGGAGGTGCTGTTGGCGGAAGAGTTAGCTACTGGCAGGCTGGTGCGGGTGCTGGAGGCGTTTACGCCGCAGCCACGACCCATTCATCTGCTGTGGCGGCAAGATTTGCGTGCGTTGCCAAAGCTGACGCGGTTTGTCGAGCACGTTCTTAATGCAGTTCAGGAATTAAGATGAAAATGCCGGATGGCCAGCGCCATCCGGCATATTACTAACCGATATCCACCTGTGGTTTGCTGTTGCGCTTACGGATCAGGCGCAGCACCGGCGGGATCACGATAACCAGTACCGCCATCACCAGCAGCACTTTCGCTACGCCGCTGGCCCACAGAATATCCATGCTGCCGTTACTGATAGACAGCGCCCGGCGCAGGTTCTGCTCCAGCATTTCCCCGAGAACGAAGCCTAAAATCAGCGGCGACATCGGGAAGTGCATCTTACGCAGAATGTAGCCCAGTACGCCAAGGGCGACCATCAACACCAGATCAAAGGTTGTGCTGTGAACGGCGTACACGCCAACCGCGGAGACTGCCGCGATAGCCGGTACCAAAAACCACAGCGGGATAGTCAGCATACGAGTAAACAGGCCGATCAGCGGGATGTTCATCACCAGCAGCATCACGTTGGCAATCAGCAGCGCCGCAATCAGTCCCCAAACGATATCAGGCTGCTCGGTGAACATCGCCGGGCCAGGGGTGATGTTGTACAGGGTCAGCGCGCCCATCATCACTGCCGTGGTGCCGGAGCCTGGAACGCCGAGCGTCAGCATCGGAATAAAAGAGCCACAGGCCGAGGCATTGTTTGCGGCCTCAGGTGCCGCCACACCGCGAATATCCCCCTTGCCGAAGCTGTCGCTGTTGCCGCTGAGCTTTTTCTCGGTCATGTAAGTGATAGCGCTGGCAATGGTGGCGCCTGCGCCAGGCAGAACGCCGACGAAAAAGCCAATCACCGATGAACGCAGGGTGGCGCCCACGCACTGTGCGCCTTCTTTGGCATTGAACAACATGCGGCCCGTTTTACGCACCAGCGTCTGGCCGCTGCTGGTATGTTCCAGCATTAACAGTATTTCTGAGACAGAGAACAACCCAATCACCACCACGATAAACTGCACGCCGTCGGAGAGATGAACGCTGTCAAAGGTAAAGCGATAAACCCCGGTGTTGGCGTCCACGCCGACGGTCGCGAGGCCGAGACCGATAAGCGCTGCCAGAAATGATTTCAGCGGATTTTGCGCCATCATGCTGCCGAGGCAGGCAATGGCGAAAACCATTAAGGCGAAGTATTCGGCCGGGCCGAAGGACAGTGACCATTGGGCTAACGCTGGGGCAAACAAAATGATGCCGCCGATAGCGATAAGCGAACCAAAGAATGAGCTGACCGCCGAGATAGAGAGCGCAACGCCGCCACGCCCTTGCTGCGCCATCGGGTAGCCATCCAGCGCAGTCATAATCGCTGCCGCATCGCCGGGCACGTTCAGCAGGATCGAGGAGATACGCCCGCCGTATTCACAACCAATGTAGACCGTCGCCAGCAGGATCAACGCAGATTCAGCCGGCAGGTGCAAAGCGAAAGCCAGCGGCAGCAGGATCGCCACGCCGTTAATCGGCCCGAGGCCGGGCAGCAGCCCGACGATGGTGCCGACAAAGCAGCCAATCAAGGCGATAACCAGGTTTTCCGGCGTCATCGCCACCGCGAAACCCTGAGAAAGATAAATCCAGGTATCCATCGTTTCTCCGTTAACCCAGCCAGGCGCCGAGTGGTAAGGTGACGTCAAGCAGCCGGTCGAAGGCATACCACAACAGAATGCCGAGTACCGCGCCGGAAATACCCGCAGCCGGAATGGTTGCGCCGAACAGCATGCCAATCACCACGGTGAGAATGGCGGTGGCGATGGGAAAACCGAGCCATTCAAAACCCCAGGCGTACATCAACAGAACAATCACCATCGTCAGCAGCTTTTGCAGCACATGGCGGCGAGGCCAACTGATGGTGTCCGGGTGGCGCAACAGCAGCGCCACGGCGCATAACAGCATCAGACTGATAATGCCCAGCGGAAAGGGACGCGGGCCAACCGGCTCATAGCTGTATTCGCTGGTGATTTGCCAGGCCACGAACAGCCCGGCTATACAGAGCAACAGCCAGATACCTGCAAAAATACGATCGCTCATCATCTTTGCCTCTGCGCTTATTTCGCCAGACCGAAGGCTTTCGCCTGCTCACGATAATCCGTGACCTGCTTCTTCACGTACTCGTCGAGCTGCTTACCGCTCATGTTGAACTCGAACAGGCCGCGGAGATCGCGCTGCTTTTTAAATTCCTCAGTCTGCTGGAGTTTGTTAAAGGCATCGACCCACCACTGGTATTCGGCATCGCTGACCTTTGGTCCAACGTAGAAGCCACGAATGATCGGCCACACCAGGTCGTAACCCTGCTCTTTGGCCGTTGGCACATTGGCTAACTGACCCGGCAGGCGTTCTTCCGAGAACACCGCGAGCACGCGGATTTTGTCGCCGCTGAGATAAGGCACCATCTCGCTGAGGTCGCCGGAAACTACCTGCACGTGATTGCCCATCAGCGCGGTAACCGGTTCACCGCCGCCCTCAAAGGCCACATAGCGCATCTTGTGCGGATCGACGTTGGCTTTTTGCGCCAGCAGCGCCGACTTCATCCAGTCCTGACTACCGATTGAGGCACCCGCGCCAATAACTACGCTGTTAGGATCTTTTTCCATTGCCGTCAGCAGATCTTTCAGCGTCTTCCATGGTGAGTCCTGGCGTACGGCTATCATGCCGTAATCTGTGCCCACGCTTGCCAACCAGCGCACGTCATCCACGCCATAGCGACCAAATTTACCTTGTGACAGGTTCAACAGGGAGCCGCCGGAGAAAGCCACCACGGTACCCGCTTCAGCCGGGCGTTGAGCGACGATTGCGTTATAGGCCACAGCGCCAACGCCGCCGGGCATGTAGGTTACGCGCATCGGTTTTTCGATAGCGCCGGTTTCCATCATGCTCACCTGAATCAGCTTGCAGGTGAGATCGAAGCCACCGCCGGGTTTCGCCGGGGCGATACATTCGGTGCGCGATGGCGCTTGTTCTGCCAGAACAGAGGTACTCATCAGTAAAATGCTTGCAGTAAGGGTACGAAGTAATTGTTTTTTCATTGTTTATCCTCACACCGGAAAACCGGATTTTCGGGTACGGAAGAAGATTTTTGTGATTATGTGAGCCGATGTGTAGCAGTTCGGTTGCGTGATTGTTAAAACATTAACCTTTCAATTCCCTTTCAATGCGGCAGAAACTTTACAGGATGTGATATGCGTCTCTTATTAGCGGAAGATAACCGTGAGTTAGCTCACTGGCTGGAGAAAGCGCTGGTGCAAAACGGTTTTGCCGTCGACTGCGTTTTTGATGGCCTGGCGGCCGACCATCTTTTACATAGCGAAACGTATGCGCTGGCGGTGCTGGACATCAATATGCCGGGGCTGGACGGTCTTGAAGTCGTCCAGCGGCTGCGCAAGCGCGGTCAGACGCTCCCCGTTCTGCTGTTGACGGCGCGCAGCGCGGTGGCCGACAGGGTGAAAGGGTTAAACGTCGGGGCCGATGATTATCTGGCAAAGCCGTTTGAAATTGAGGAACTGGATGCCCGGCTGCGGGCTTTGCTTCGTCGCAGCGCGGGGCAGGTGCAAGGCATACAGCAACTGGGGGAGCTGGCGTTTCACGATGAAGGCTATTTTATGTTACAGGGACAGCCGTTGGCGCTTACGCCGCGTGAACAGGCTCTGCTGACGGTGCTGATGTACCGTCGCCTGCGTCCGGTTTCGCGCCAGCAGTTGTTTGAACAGGTTTTCAGTCTAAGCGATGAGGTCAGCCCCGAAAGTATCGAACTGTACATCCATCGTCTGCGTAAAAAACTTCAGGGAAGCGATGTGCGCATCGCCACGCTACGGGGTCTGGGCTATGTGCTGGAGCGTAGCGATGAAATGGGTTAAGCCCCAGTCGTTGTATCTGCAACTGCTGATGTTTCTGGGATTACCGCTGCTGTTGCTGTGGGGACTGTCGGCATTTAACAGCTATGTCAGCGCGTTACAGGCGGCGACGCAGGCGTATGATCGGACCCTGCTCTCGTCCGCCAGAACCGTCTCTGAGCGGTTAGTGGTACGTAATAAACGACTGGAAGTGAATGTGCCGTGGGTGGTGTTGGACAGTTTTGAACTGAATATGAATGACAGGCTGTATTACAAAGTGGTCGACCCGGCGGGGAAGGTGATATCAGGTTATGACGATTTACCTGCGATGCCGCCTGCAACCTCGCGCACCCGGCTTTATCCGGCGCTGGCGTGGTTTTATCACACTGAATATCGCGGCGAGGCAATCCGCGTGGCACGTCTTCTTCAGCCAGTCAACGAGGGCGGCATTACCGGTATGGCGGAAATTTATGTCGCTGAAACGCTGCAATCGCGGCGTTATCTGGCGCGGCAGCTGCTGTTCTCCTCGTGGGTTTCGCAAGGACTGCTGGTAATGCTCACGCTGGTGCTGGTTGGCTGGCTGCTACGCCGGGTGCTACGTCCGATGCGCCAGTTGTCATCGCTGATGGTGCGTCGTGAGCCTGGGCTGCTGACGCCGTTGCCGGAGCTGTTGCCGTGGTCGGAAACCCGTCTGCTGATTGTGGCATTCAACCGCTATCTGGACCGACTTCGTGGCCTTATCTCTCGTCAGGAACGCTTCAGCGCGGACGCATCCCATCAGCTTAAAACGCCGTTAGCGGTACTGAAAACTCAGGCGGCGGTAGCCCTCGCCAGCCCGCAGCCTCAGCAATGGTTCGAGAGTTTACAGGCCATGAGCGTGACTCTGGATAACACTATTCAGCTGACGGAAAGGCTGCTTCAGCTGTCGGCTGTGAAGCGCAAAGAGCAGGAAGAAAAGCACTTCTCACCGGTTAATTTGTATGAGGTGGTGCAAAGCAGCTGTTTTACCCGGCTGGCGCAGGCGCGCAGTAAAGCTATCGATCTGGGTTATGAGGGGGAACAGGGCGCGGTGTGGATTGAGGGCGATGAAGTCCTGCTCGGCGAGCTGTGTGGAAATCTACTGGATAACGCCCTGAAATACACCCCTGCGCATGGGGTGGTGACTGCCCGACTGCAGCGTGAAGGCGAAGCCGTGGTGCTGATGATTGAGGATAGCGGGCCTGGTATAGATGACCAGATGGTTCATCAGGCGATGCTACCGTTTCATCGACTCGATAACGTTGGCAATGTCCCTGGCGCAGGAATTGGTCTGGCGCTGGTTAACGACATTGCTCGCTTACACCGTACGCATCCGCAGCTGGCACGCAGCGAAACATTAGGTGGGTTAAGCGTGCGGGTGCGCTTTTTAAGCGTTGCTGCCTGATATGTTTTTATTGTGGCGCCGGCACTCAAATATAATTGAAAGTAATTAACTTTGTTATTGTTGCGTTTTTAAATATCACTATAAGGTATTTGTTATTATTTAATTACAGCGTTTAGCCACAATGAAAAGTGGGTTCAGAATAAATCAAGCAAAGCCGTAGTGAAATTTGTCATACATAAAACGTTTTTTCATAGACTATGTTTTGTTAATTGTCAATGATGATTTTGTTGTAAAAAATGAACTTTTTTGATTTGGTGGTTAAAACTTATCTTGCATTAATTTCCTTTAAAATCATAATGATGAGAGCGAATGGGTGGTTTGTGTCACACTAATAAACATTATTTTTTACATTTACTGACAATGGGTCATTGCGTTTTTTAGACTTGTGATATAATTAGCAACATGAAATGAGAAAAAAATAATTAAATATCAATAGATAATGGGCTGAGATATGCTAAAAAAATCGCTAAAGATTAGCAGTCAAGGATATCCAGTCTTTTTAAAACTGGTTGATTTTATCGTTATTAATGTGACGCTAATTTTTAGTGCCCATCTGCTGGGGTTGATGCCATTTAACACCATTGCTATTCTGAGCATTCTGTTTTCAGTCTTTTTTTTGCTGTTTGCTGAATATATCAAGATTTATCAGCAAAAAATTAAAACGATTGGTTTACGTAATCAAAAACGGTTACTTTTTTGTACGCTGCTGGCTATTTTTTTTAACGAGCTGGTGAGTATGACAGTGGCAGAACCGGAGTCCCTCGGTTACTTAGACCGCTTACCTTCGCCTTTTTATTCTGCCATTATTTACTGGTACTTCATTCCATTACCTTTTCTTTATTACATTCGCTTTTTTATTTTTAAATATTCAACGAAAAAGAGTATGCGCGTGGCGATTATTGGTTTGACCGACAATGGTCTGGCCGCGGAAAGCGCGTTACTGTATGAGTACGCCAATATCAAATTGGATCTGGCTTTTTATGATGAGCGGGCGTTATCGCGCTGTGGCGACATCGTTGATAAGATCAAAAGCCCCTTTCGTGGCCCGGTGATTAATCTGGTTGAGGAAGCCCGACTGGGAAATATTGACGAAATATATATCGCTTTACCGATGGTGGCGTTGCACCGCATCCGCCATTTCCTGGCTATGATGTCAGACACCACCGTAGATACCTATATTGTTCCTGACTTTTATACCTACAGCAACAATATGTCCAAGCTACGCTCTATCCACAACTTGCAAACCATCGGTATCTTTAGCTCACCGTTTGAAGGGGCGGGTTCGTTTATTAAGCGGGCGGAAGATTTGGTGCTTGGCAGTATCATTATGCTGATGATTTCGTCGCTGATGTTGGTTATTGCTATTGGTATCAAACTCACTTCTCGTGGGCCGGTTTTTTTTAAACAAGACAGGTATGGCCTGAGTGGGCAAAAAATTAAGGTCTGGAAATTTCGCACTATGCGCGTTATGGAGAATTCCGGGACGGTAATTCAGGCCACGAAAAACGATCCGCGGGTGACGAAATTCGGTAGCTTCTTACGCCGTACATCGCTGGATGAACTTCCGCAATTTATTAACGTATTGCAGGGAAGTATGTCGATTGTGGGTCCCAGACCCCATGCGGTTACGCATAATGAGCAGTATCGTAAACAGGTCGAAAATTACATGATCCGCCATAAGGTAAAGCCTGGCATCACCGGGCTTGCGCAGATTAACGGTTTTCGTGGGGAAATCGATGCGCTTTATAAGATGGAAAAACGGGTTCAGTACGATATTGAGTACATTCAAAACTGGTCATTATGGCTGGATATAAAAATTATCATTAAAACCATTTTCAAAGGATTTGTCGGTAAGAATGCATACTAAATTAATCGTTATTACCGGAATCGTGATAACGCAGTCCGCATGGGCTGATTTAACACCGAAATCACACATAGGCTTTGCGGGGATCGACTTCCAGGGCAAGGTTGCTGTGGATTATGGTTATAATGATAACGTGACTTATCAGCCACATAACAGCGATGCTGTCGGTTCCTCGTTTCAGAGCGCAGCGCCAGTGCTGAGTATGATCGGCGAGCGCGGTCAGGATAAGTATTTACTGATGTACTCTGGGGATTACCGTAACTACTCGAGCGATTCTGCTGATAACTACACCGATCATTTTTTCCGTTTTAACGGGGCCTGGCGCTATGGACTCAAGCATGGCTTAACCCTCAATCTGGAGGATTCGCTTGGACATGAATCCCGTGGCCGCGGCATTACCGAGGGCTTTTTACCGGGCCAGTTCGAGCAGTATGGGATTAAATCACCGTTGACGACAAATTTCATCAACAGTGAATTACGCTACAGTTACGGCGCGCCAGAGGGGCGTGGCAAAGCGGAACTGGCGTTGTTATACAAAAAACTGACTTTCGGTAATACTTCTGATGTGCAGGATACCAGTGAGGATTTCTACCATTACATTCAGGAACAGGAATGGCACGAAAATAGTCTGGTAGCGGAAATTTTTGACCAATACACTTCCAGAACACGTTTTCGCTATAGCTTTATTACTAACCAGCGTCGCTATGACAACAACTCAGAAAAAGATACTAATGAGTACTATTTGCTGTACGGCATGAAGTCGCAGTTGACCGGAAAAACTAACGTCGACATGAATATTTCATGGTTGTACAAAACATTTGAAAACAGCACAAATTCGCATGATTTTAATGGCCTCAACTGGGACATAAAAGCAGAGTGGAAGCCGCTGCAACAGTCGGTTTTCACAGCCCACTCGGCACAAAGTATTAAAGACCCGTCGGAAGTTGGGGGATACATTTTAGTGACCCAGTATGGCATTTCTTACCAGCATTTCTGGTTAGGGAATCGTTTTTCGACTTTGCTGGATTATTCATACACTGCGGAAGACTATAAAAAACAGAACAAGGATCGGCATGATAAAGATGGGGTATTTAGCGTAACCATGAGCTACGACTATACGCCATCGGTTAATTTTGAGATTAAATATCAATTAGATACATTGAATTCGAATAAGGATACTGACTCGTTTTATATCGGTCCCAACGACAACCAGGAAGTTATTAGAACGTTGGGTTATGATAATTCTATGATTATGCTTAAAGCTAAGGTTCAGATCTAAAATGAAAATAATAGAACTGTGCGCGTTTTTGCTATTCAGTATCCTGGTGGTCGGATGCACAACGTCCAGCCCGAGATTAATGGATGATCCTGCTACTGTTCAGCAGGATTACCGGCTTGGGGCGGGGGATACTGTCAATATCGCTGTTCACGGTCAACCTGATATGACGATGCGGTTTATTTTGGATAAGAGCGGGGAGATTAATTTCCCGTTTGTGGGCGCTCTTAAATTAAAAGATAAAACTGTCGAACAGGTGACTAACGAATTAACTCAACGGCTGACGGGAGATTACTTCACCACGCCGATGGTGACAGTGAGTATTGCCGAGTTCCGTAAATACTATGTTTCGGGTGAGGTGAAAAGCCCGAACGGATTTGCCTGGGAGCCAGGTCTTACCGTCGAGAAATCAATTGCGCAGGCGGGCGGATTTACAGATCGTGCTGACCGAAAAGATATCAACATTCGCCTGTCGGGGAGCAATCAGCTGCTTGAGAATGTCGATTTAACGCACTCTGTTCATCCTGGGGATGTCGTGATTATTGGCATGGGGTTCTTCTGACGATGAAACTATCTATAGTGGAAAACGGCAAAAAACGAGAAAGTACGGTTGAATTCTCCCGCTTTGCCAAAGAGCTGAAAAAGAACGCCTGGAAAATCGCACTGGCCGGTATCGTTGCCGGGGTCGTGGCATACCCATTAATCAGCATGATGTCCTCAAAGTATGTCTCAACGGCGACGGTACTGATTAAAGCCCAGGCCGATAACGTTTCTCCATTCCCACAGGTTGATGGTTTCGATTCAACGCGCAGTGGTTACTATGAAACGCAATATGCGTTGATGCATTCGCGTATTGTGCTTGAGCAAGCCGTCCGCGATATGAAACTGGATGAAAACCCGGAATTTACCGGGGAAAAAGCCGGTACCCAGGGAGCGGAAAGCAATGAAAGTCGGCAGTTGAGGATGGAGCAAGCGCTGAAAACGTTGTCGAAAAACCTGAATGTCATCGGTATTCGTACAACGAACCTGGCGTCTATCACCTATGAATCCCCCTCGCCGCTGATGGCTGCTGACGTTGCCAACGGCGTCGCGCAGGCGTTCATCAACTATACGGTTGAGCAAAAGCGCCTGAAAGTAGAGAAAGCCCGCGAACTGAATTTTGAAAAAATGGAAGAGATTCAGAAGTCGATAGCGAAACAAAAAGAGGAAATGGACAGCTATCTGAAAAACGCCGGGCTGCTGACTTTTCGCGGTATCGATGGTTTTGAAACCGAGCAGTTAAGTATCGTCACCAATCGTTTGGCTGATGCGACCCAGCGTCGCGTTGCCGCAGAATCTGTCTATAACGAGGTGAATAGCGGAGGACGGTCGGTGGAGAGCGTTATCTCACTACCTTCGGTCTCTAACCACGCCCAGATTCAGGATTTACGTATCGCGTTAATTCAGGCGCAGCGCACGTTGTCTGAACTGCGCAAAGTATACGGGCCGAAAAATCCCGCTATTTTAAAAGCAGAAGCGGATGTCCAGTCGATCCAAAGCCAAACCGGACGGGTTCTGGGTGAGCTGAAAGTGGGGTTACGTCAGCAATATCTGGCGGCGCTGGCGGATGAAAAGAACTATCAGCAGCAGGTGGCGCAGCAGAAAGAGATCTTCCAGAAAATGGCCTCAAAACGTGATGCCTGGAATAGCCAAAAGCTGTCGTTAGATAAAATGGAAGATCTGTATAAATCGCTGTATCAACGTACTCAGGAACTGTCGCTGTCCGGCGTAAATACCGACGCGGTGTTATATGATCCTGCCGTTCCCGCACTAAAACCAGCGAAGCCGAATAAATCCCTCTTGTTGGTGATGGTGGTCCTGCTGGTGGTGGTGTTCAGTATCATGTATTTCATTGTCAAAGCGGCGATGGACAACTCAATCGGTACGTTGAGTCGTATGAAAAAACGTCTGAACGTTGCTCCGCTGGGCGAAATCCGTCGTTTTAGCGGAACCTCAGGGCGCGCGCAGGTGCGGGACATGATCCTGAAGAACCCGCTGAATGCCGATATTGTGCACGGTATCCGTACCCGGATTATGTTGGATAATCGACCGTTACAGACGCTCGCCGTGGCGTCGACGGAGCACCGTGAAGGGCGCTCTTTGCTGGCGAGTCTGTTAGCAAATTCCTTTAGTTTCGATCAGAAAACGCTGCTTATCGATGCGGATTTCTTCAATACTGACGGACTCTCATCCGAGTTGGCATCGGCAACGTCCGCAGGCGTAGCGGAACTGCTGCGTGGGGAGACCCAGCTTGAACAGGCGCGGATCAAGCTCAGTGATAATCTCGATTTTATCCCGCACGGGAAGACCACCATCTCTTCTTTGCTGATGTTGTCGTCCGGGCACCTTGAGCCGTTAATGCACGAACTGAAATCCCACTATCAACGCATCATTATCGATGTGGCTGCAGTAAATCAGAGTCAGGATGTGCAATTGATCAAACGCGCCGTTGATGGCGTTATTTTCATCGTGAAAGCCGGATCGGGTTCGGCGGGACATATAGCCAACGCGCTGGACAAGATCGAGGAAAATGATGGCGTTGTGATTGGCGCTGTGCTGAATGCGGTTGAAGAAAAGGACCTTGAAACGCAAGAGGGCCTGCGTTCACTGAACTTCAGCACCGATCAACTGATGACAACGCCAGGCCGCGTATGAGTCTACTGAAGAGCGCCTCCACGATAGCCGGTTCATCAGTCATCTCGCAGTTGATTGGTGCGCTGTCTATCTGGTTGATCTCACACAAGTACGATATGGCTGAAGTGGGGCTTTATGCGCTCAACTACAGTATTGCCGTGGTGGGCGCTCAGGTCTGTACCTTTGCATCACAGCTGTTAATTCCTAAACAGCAGGACGACGAACTGGTACAGAATGTTGTGTTTTGCCTGATACAAAGCACGATTATCGCCTTACCCTACGCTGTACTGACCGCGTGGTTGTTTCACCAGAGCATACTGTTTCTCTATTTACTGACGCTTGCTACGGCGTGGGTTCTGATCTCGGAAAACCTGGCGCTGCGCACAGCTAACTTTCGTTTTCTGATCTTCCAGCGCATTTCTGTTTCTGTGGTGGTATTACTTTCGATACTGGTTACGCACCATGTGCAACTGTTCTACTGGTCATGGGCCTGCGCGACGATGGTACTGACCATCAGCTGTATTTTGCATTCGTTTGATATTCGTTTGGTGGCGGCCCAACATTTGCGGCCCGCCAGCAATTGGCATTTTTTTAAACAGAATATTCATCACATCACTAAAGTTGGCAGCGCTGAGGTGTTGGCGATGGCCAGCAGCAATCTGCCGATTATGCTGATTAACTTCTGGTTTTCGGCGCTGACAGCCGGTTATTTTTCCGTGGTCAGCCGCTTCTGCCTGGCGCCGGTGGTGATCATCGGGAACGCGGTGCGTAATACTATTTTTTCCAAGTGGTCTATCGATTTTAGAAATAACACCTTTAATTATCAGGAATATACCCGGGTACGGATGCTGCTGTTGGTGCTGGGGGTTATCTGTACTCTTGGCGTGTTTATTTTCTACCCGATTGTGATGCGCCTTGGTTTTAGCGAAGACTGGATTAACTCCATTGAGACGTCACGCTACATGCTACCCTACCTGTTCCCGGCGCTGGCGATAAGCCCCCTGACGGTCATAGAGCTTATTTTTGGCTCCCATCGCTATTTTCTGCGCATCCAGTTGGAGCAACTGGCGATTGTGCTATTCGCTTTTGTCGTGACGCCCTATTTTTATAAAGACTATGCAACGTCGGTGATTTTGTTTTCTTCACTGACATTTATTCGCTACGCCTTTATTTATTTGAAAATGAACAAGCGGGCTAATCTGCTGAAAGACAGGCCGGTGATACTATGACGCTGAATACCGGATATTATTTACAAGGTTATACCTTCGTTACCCTGATCCTGTGTGGCCTGGTGCAATACTTTACCGGCATACAGTCGGTGCTATGGATCCCCTTTTTTCTGACCCTGTTGATGGTGGGATTACTGGTGATGCAGACGCGGGATGGCTCGCTGCGTCTGGATGCGCAGGAGACGATTGTGCTGGCGCTGTATTTCTCATTCCTGATACTGGCCGGGGCTTCAACTCTGATTCAGGGCGGTATCACCGTCGCGATTGTGGCCTTTAAAAATGAAATCGCACTGTCGCTGGTGATGATCTGTTTACTGCTGGGATTTTGCCGGGAGTCGCAGATTTATCGCGTGACTCGCTATTTGTACTGGGTGTTCTACGCGCAGATCCCGGTAATGATTTATCAGGTTTTACTGGTTGTTCCCCAGCGTGTCGCGGTGCGTGGTGAAGATGAAAAATGGGATTCCGTGGTGGGTACGTTTGGCGGCGACCCGATGGGGGGCGGTAACACTGCTGCGATGGGCCTGTTTTGCCTGCTGATTATGTTGTTAAAGGTCTCTGAGTATAAGCACGGACTGACCACGTTTAAATCCATGGCGTTACACATTGTTCTCGGGATCGGGCTATGTATTATTGGCGAAGTAAAGTTCGTTATCCTGCTATCGCCGCTGTTCCTGGCGTGGGTGTGGATCTCACCGAGCTACGTTAAAGACGTTAGTAAGGTTAATCTGAAGACGTTATTGGTTATTGTGGCGGGGATGTTGCTGCTGATTAGCCTGTCGATAGTGATCCTTGCGTATTATTATTCTACTGCGTTTGGCGGCGATCCGTCGAAAAGCTCGTTGAGTATTTTCATCGACTCTTTGAGCTATATTTTTGACCCGAACTACATTATGTCTACCGGGGAGTTAGGGCGCTTTACGACCTTCCTGTTCTGGCTAAAAAATAACGATCTGTGGGGACTTTCAGGAACGTTATTTGGCTATGGACTCAACGCCACTAACAGTGGTAGTACGGTTTCGCCAGGCTTTCTGAATATTATTTATAACTTAATCCTCGACTCGACTTCTCTGAGTATGCTGCTGTGGGAAGTGGGGGTGATTGGCACGTTACTCTTCATTAGCTTATTCATTTATATCCTGAAAATATGTCAGCCCAAGCCTTTACTGATGCTTGAACAACTGGACCAGCAGGATCTTCAGTTGTTGAGCTTTGCTCCGGCATTTAATGCTTTTGCGATTGCTTGCTTAATTAGCTTACCTTACAGCCAGATACTGATGATTATACCGATGTTACAATTCCTGTTCTATTTATCACTAGGATCAAGTTTAGTGATTCGTCGAACCGTCCTTCGCTGCGTAGGGTAATTGTATGGACAATAAACCGTTTATTTCAGTGAGTATTAAAACGCTCAATGAATCTGAATGTATTGAGAAAACAATTGATAGTATCCGGAAACAGCTTGTTGATTATCCACATAAAATCATTGTGGCAGATAGTCTGTCAACGGATAACACCCAGCAGTTGGCGATCGATAAAGGGGTGACTGTGGTGTCATTAACCGATCCTGGCGATCGTTGCTGTGGCGTCGGACATCAGTTGGGTTACCTTTATAGTGAGGGGGAATATCTGTTGCTGATGGATGGCGACATGGAGCTGGAAGAAGGGTTTGTGGATCAGGCTGTCGCGTTTTTGCAGGCTGAACCGGAATATGCAGGCGTAGCGGGAACCGTCGAAATGGACGATGCCGTTAACTATGAATTTAAATCGCGTAAGCAACGCATTAATAAAATCTATCCCGTAGGGGACAGCGACCATTTAGGCGGCGGGGGGCTATATCGCCGCTCCGCCATTGAGAAAATTGGTTATCTTACCAACCGTAATCTGCACGCTTATGAAGAAGCCGAACTCGGCCTGCGTTTACTTGACGCGGGTTATAAACTACGTCGTCTGAATATTCCGTATTTCATTCATACTTCGCATACCATGCCGACCTTTCAGATGCTGAAGCATCGCTGGAAAAGCAAATACTATCAGGCGCCGGGCGAATTTTTACGCTGCGCCTGGGGAAAACCCTATTTCATCAACGCGTTAAAGATGGTTAAAAATGAGGCGATTTTTGCTGTTTACCTGGTCGCTTTGTTCATTGCGGCGGTGACCTTTAATCTCGAGCTTTTCGATATCGCATTTCTGCCATTGCTTGCCTTTGTCATACTGAAAACCGTGCAGAATCGGTCGTTATTGAACGGCCTGCAAAGCGTGATGAACTTAGCTGTGCTTTCTGCGGGACTTGTTATAGGGCTGACACATCCGCTACGCGATCCGTTGACTCCGCCTGACAGTAAAATCATTCATGAATAACTAAGGCAGACGCCATGAAAGTTTTATTAGTAAATAAGTTTTTTTTCATCAAAGGCGGCGCGGAAACAGTTTATTTTCAAGAGCGCGATATGCTGAAACAGGCCGGAGTGCAGGTGATTGATTTCTCGATGCAGCATGAGAAAAATTTCCCTTCGGACTATGCGGATTATTTTGTCAGCAATGTAGACTACCACAAAGAAAGTAATTTGTTGGGCGGGCTCAAAACGGCGGTTAACTTTATTCATAATTCGCAGGCCTGCAAAAAAATGCTGGCGTTATTGCAAAAAGAGCGCCCGGATATCGTTCATTTTCATAATATCTACCACCAGTTAACGCCAGCGATAATTAAAGTTGCGCGCAATTTTGGCTGCAAAACGGTACTGACTGCGCATGACTATAAGATTGTATGTCCTGCATATTCCATGCTGCGCGACGGCAAAGTGTGTGATGCCTGTATCACCGGCACGGTTTTTAATGCCTTCAGGTATCGTTGTCAGGAAGGTTCCGCCTCAAAAAGCTTATTGCTCTCTCTGGAGGCAACCTGGCAATACATTGCGCAAAATTACCAGGCGCTGGATGTGATTGTTTCGCCGAGCGTTTTTTTACGCGGCGTGTTGTTGCGTACGCTGCCGAATTCCCGCATTGATGTGATCGTTAATGGGGTCGATGACAGCCGTCCTCTGGATGAGACAAGCGATGAAGGCTATATGTTGTTCTTTGGTCGCCTGAGCCGTGAAAAAGGGGTGGCAACGCTGCTGGCGGCACATAAGAAAATGCAGAACAAAGCACCGTTAAAAATTGTGGGCCACGGTCCGCTACATGACGAGTTAGTCGCCCAATACCCGGATGTCGAGTTTTTAGGTTATGTGCAGCAAGGGGAGGCCCTCGATAAGCTTATTAAGCATGCGCGGGCGGTGATCCTTCCTTCTGAATGTTATGAAAACTGTTCCATGGCGATATTAGAAGCGATGGCTTTAGGCAAGCCGGTGATTGGATCGCGCATTGGCGGGATCCCGGAACAAATTCGTGACGGTATCGAAGGGATTTTATTCGAGCCGGGCAATGCGCAAGCGTTGGCGAATGCGATGGATACGCTGGCTGACGCACCAGAGAAAGCGCGGGTTATGGGGTTACATGGTCGTGCGCGGTTAAGTGAAAAATATGCGCTAAGCAAACATATGGATACCTTACTGGCGCTGTATAAAGAACTGCTGAGCAGGCCATAGTATGAAAAAAATAACGGTTTTTGGCACACGAGGTATTCCGGATGTGTTGGGCGGCGTGGAGACGCACTGCCAGAATCTTTATCCTGCTATTAAGCAGCAGCTCGATGTTGATATTTGTGTTATCGCTCGCTCACCGTATGTGAATTACAAACGGTCAACGTATAAGAAAGTCGAAACCTATGCGCTGTGGGCGCCCAAAAAACGTTCGCTGGAAGCGATTGTTCATTCCGTTTTAGCGGCATTGAGGACAGTTTTCGACCATTCGGATATTGTGCATGTGCATGCTATCGGACCAGGCCTTGTGATCCCATTATTACGTGTTTTAGGCAAAAAGGTCGTTTTTACCCACCATGGCCCTGACTACGATCGTCAGAAATGGGGTTTCATTGCCAAAAAAATACTGTTGCTGGGTGAACGCTGGGCGGTGAGATACGCCAACGAGGTGATTGTGATTTCTGAGGTGATTAATCAACTGATCCAGAAAAAACATGGTCGCTATGACGCGCATTTAATTCACAACGGTGTGAACGATCCGCGGTTATTATCTGAGCTGACTATCGAAAATACGCTCTCCCGCTTTAGGCTACAGCCGAAAAATTATCTTGTGGTGGTTGGACGATTTGTCGAAGAAAAAGGGATGCATGACGCCATCGCCGCTTATCAACAAAGCGGTTTGACCATGCCGCTGGTGTTAATTGGCGATGCGGATCATCCGACTGAATACAGCATTCGCCTCAAAAAGCAGGCCGCCGACACGCCAGGCGTCGTGATGACCGGATTTTTACGCGGTGATGAGCTGCAGGCGGTATTTTCACAGGCGAAACTGTTTGTGATGCCTTCATATCACGAAGGTCTGCCTATTGCATTGCTGGAAGCGATGTCCTTTTCTCTTCCCGCCGTGGTCAGTGATATTCCGGCGAACCTGGAAGTTCAGCTACCTGCCGAAGCCTATTTTAAGGTCGGGGATGTGAACAGTCTGGCCGAGAAATTAACCCAGTGGGTGACAGCCAATCGCGTGGACTATCGTGTATATTTGCAAAACTATAATTGGTATGAAATCGCCAAAAAGACAGTCAACGTCTATCACTCAATTGATAAAGATATAGGTTAATTTTGACCAGTCCTCAAAATCGTCCTCCCGTCATCGAGCGATTCTACGCTCACCTAGATGAGCAAATAGCGGCGGGGTTGACCCCGGAACAAAAAGCAGGGGTAGAAAACGCGATCCTGGCCTCGACATTGGCGTCACGGCATCAGATTGATATTCGCCGGAGTTTTCCTTTTTTCAGTAAACGTTTTTATCTGGTTTTTTTGTTTGGCAGAGATTTACGCCGCCAGCATCGCCAGGAATCGACCTTGTCGCGGATCTTGCTCACTTTTTTGCTGTTGATCGCCGTGCTGTTCGTCACCTGCTGCGTATTGCTGACGTTGTATATGATCAAATCAGCGTTAGGTATTGATGTATTCCAAAATTTTCACGTCGGTATTTGGGACTGGTGGTTAAATCTGAAAAACCACTAGCGTGATTAAACCAGTGGGGGGCGTTACTGCGATGAAGAGTAAATGGGTTTCTGCGCTATTGGGTATGTTCCTCCCGCTGTCGGTCATGGCCGCATTAACGACCGTAACTCCCAAAGCATTGACAGGGCCGTTAACTAATCCGGGGATTGGCGTTGCCAGTTTTCATCAGGGATACGGTGAAACGCTGAGTCTGGCGGATTATCCCAATACCGGGTTCGAATATGAGCGATTTTACTGGCGAGATCTGGAACCTGTTGAGGGCCAGTACAATTTTGCGCTGGTGGATGATGCCTTTAAATACGCAGCGGCGCAGCGTCCTGCGATGAATGTCGGGCTACGATTTATGGCGCTTGCCGAGCCGGCAGATGGTACTAAAATTCCCGACTGGCTGATTAAAAAAGGCGTAAAAGGGACCTGGACGTCTGATAATAAGACGTTTGTGCCGGATTTAGATGACCCTTTGTTTATCGAATACAGCCAGCGACTGCTCAACGCATTGGGGCAGCGCTACGATGGTAATGAGAATCTCGCTTTTGTTGATATCGGCATGGTGGGGTCGTGGGGAGAGTGGCATAACAGCAACTTCCCCGACCTGCAGCCACTCATGCAGCGATACACCACCGGACAGTTGGATCGCTACGTTGCGATGCACTTTTCTGCCTTTCCCAAAACGCCCAAAATTATGCTGATAAGCGGTGGGCAAAGCCTGGCAAATGCGGTGGCGCGTGGGGCCGGGTGGCGAGCGGACTGTTGGGGCGACCTGCGCGTGTTTTCAGACTCGTGGAATCATATGCAAGATGACTATCCTCAGCGATTACTGGCAGCGCAGCAAAGTTATGCAGGCTTTAACGATGCCTGGAAACGCGCGCCGGTGAGTCTGGAAATCTGTTCGTATATGCAGGACTGGAAGAATTCTTTTCATTATACGCGCGCCGAAGTGCAGGGGATTTTTGACTGGGCGCTCAAGCAGCATGCCAGTACCATCAACCTGAAATCGAGAGCGATACCCAGCGATTATCGACCGATTGTCGACGATGCGCTGACCAAACTGGGCTACCGATTTCGCTTAGCGTCCCTGAGCCATGAGTCAGTGTGGAACAGTGGACAAACTCTGACGTTGAACAGTACCTGGTATAACGATGGAGTGGCACCGATCTACCTGTCCTATACGCTGGCATTTCGTGTAGTAGACAGTGCTAATAAGGTGGTGGCGCAGGGCAATGCGGCGGATGATATACGACATTGGCTCCCTGGAATTCATCAGGTTAGCTATGCGCTGCCTATGCCGGAGCAGTTGGCGAAAGGGCAATATGCGATTGAGGTTGCGATGCTGGATAAATCCGGCGCCGCGAGAATCAACCTGGCCAATGAAGGGAAGCAGAGCAACGGCTGGTATCGTGTATCAACAATAACGTCACGCTAGCCTGGTAAAGCCACGAACCTGGCGACCAGGCTCGTGGCTGAGAACATCACAGGTTATAACCATTCGGGTTATTTTTTTGCCAGTTCCACGTGTCGCGCATCATTTCATCAAGGCTATAGATAGCCTGCCAGCCTAACTCTTTTCGCGCCAGAGAAGGGTCTGACCAACACTCGGCAATGTCTCCGGGTCTTCTGGCGACAAACTGATAATTAATTTTTGTCTGCGCCGCTTTTTCAAACGCCTCAATGAGGTCAAGTACGGAATACCCGACTCCGGTACCAAGATTAATCACCTTGTAAGCGGCGCCTTTGTTCTGGGAATCCAACGCGGCTAAGTGGCCGGTCGCCAGATCCATGACGTGTATATAATCACGAACGCCAGTACCGTCGGAGGTTGGGTAGTCATTACCGTATACCGACACGGTCTCAAGTTTACCAATCGCGACCTGGGAGATATACGGGACCAGATTATTGGGAATACCGTTAGGATCTTCGCCAATTCGACCCGATGGATGGGCACCGGCCGGGTTAAAATAGCGCAGGCAGGTGATGCGAAAATCGGGCTGTGCGCGTGAAAAATCGGCCAGAATCTGTTCGACCATTAATTTAGACGTGCCGTACGGATTGGTCGTACCGCCCGTGCGCGACTGCTCGCTTAGCGGCACGCTTTCCGGATTACCGTATACCGTGGCCGATGAGCTAAAAATAAAACGATTCACGCCTGCGGCCCGCATCTCATCAAGTAATACCAGCGTACCCGTGACGTTGTTTTCATAGTAGGCGAGGGGTTCTTTTATCGACTCCGAAACCGATTTGAGTCCCGCAAAATGAATGACATCAGTGATGTTATGGCGGGTGAAAATGTTCTTTAACGCTTGCCGATCCAAAATATCGGCGATATAGACAGTCGGTTTCCTTCCGGCGAGTTCCGCGACTCTGTCCAGCGAGACTTGACAAGAGTTCGACAGATTATCAATGACAACGACATCATCGCCTCTTTCCAGTAGTGTTAAAACAGTATGTGAACCAATATAACCTGCGCCACCAGTGACAAGAATTGCCATACAGACTCCAGATGAATGCCAGAAACCCGAACGATTTTCTACCAACGTCACCCGAAAATCCAGTGAATCAGTTATATCGATGGGAGAGATATACATTTCTGTATTTTATCATGAATTTATATGATAATTTTTTAAAAATCGCCAACAAACTGAACTTGTTTATTTTTGAGTCATAAACAATATAGTTATTTGAGAAGTTTAGTGTATGGACACCATCACTGTGGTTGATCGAGGAATTGATTTTCTCGATCAGGCTTTCATCGAAAACAGTATCATTTAATGTGACTAATTCTTTGATGTAGATGGATTTTCCGTAGGTTTCTGGTGTGCACTCCTGGGTGAGGAAGTACATTTTATTATCGACACTGTAAGGCGCGCCGGCTCCCCGGTGGTGGTGGTTGCTCACCTTCAGTGAGGGGGCAATCCGCTGCCACTCCCCAAAGATATTCTCAGCAGAGTGAATAATGATTTCATTATCCATTGTGGTGGATAAAAGATAGCAGGTTTCATTAATTGTGAGAAACACATTATCTGTTACTTCAGTATCCGATATTAAGACTTTGATTTTCTTCCAGCGTACCGGGAATTCTACCGACTGAAACAGTATGACTTCTTTTCTTTCTGAAGACTCAGGGATCATGAATAGCTGATCGTTGATATGAATCAGGAAAGGGAATGACAAATGACACTTTAAGTCGTCAAAGCCCTCAAGTTTAACATCATCGATTTCAGTCAATTCACGATCCAGGACGCGGCATCTTAGCGTACCTTTCGAATTTCGAAAGCTAAAAGCTTCATAAAAAACATACAGTTTATCGGCCTTTTCAACAATAAAAGGGTCGGCCTGAAACGTATATTTCTTTGTTAACTGCTGGGCAGTAGTTTTACTCAGTATTTCCAGAGTGTTATCGGGGAATAAGTGTGAGCCATGATCCTTTAGAATCATGATGTCCCACGACTCATGATAGAAAAATGTTTTAATTATTTTTTTTATTTTCGTTTGCATTCGCGCCTGCTCCTTTAATTACCTGCATCTTAACAAAAATCTCATACGAACAGCTAATTTGCTGCTGCGTACATGATATCTGTCGTAATGTTGAATGAATGCGCGAAGACTAATGCAGAAACATCAAAGGCTATTTTTAAAAATTAGGTCCGGGTGTGTTTTTTGTCTATAGCACAAAAGTAGGAAATAATTATCCAGAGCATCCTTGCTCCAGTGGAGGGTTTACTCGAAATGCACCTGCGGATTGTCAGCAAGGGAAACGTAGGTTTTGCTGTTTTTATCCAGGGTACGAATTTCACCGCTTTCGATGTCATACACCCAGCCATGCAGACGCAGCGCATTATTTCGCAGCCCAACAGCAACGGAAGGGTGCGTTTTAATATTGTTCAACTGAGCGATAACGTTCTCTTCCACCATGGCGTTAACTTTATCGATGGGATTATCCCAGGTTTTCTTCTCGACCACGGCCTTAGCTGCATCGGCATAGTGCAGCCAGTGCGCCACTGCGGGCATTGGATCGAGGGGCTGGCTATCAGCAATGGCTTTCATCGCGCCACAATTGGAATGGCCACAGATGACAATATCCGTCACACCGAGTGCGACTACCGCATATTCGATGGTGGCGGAGACACCACCGGGTTCCGGTCCGAAAGAGGGGACGATATTGCCGGCGTTGCGGATAACGAACAACTGCCCGGGCTCTTGCTGAGTCACCAGTTCTGGCACCAGACGGCTATCGGAACAGGAGATGAAAAGCGCTTTTGGATTCTGGCTGGATGCCAGGCTGCGGAAGAGTTCCTTACGTTGAGGGAAAATCTCTTTTTGGAAGTTGAGGAAGCCCTCAATGATATGTTGCATAGCAGTGTCTCTTTTCTCTGTTTGAGCAGGTTATGATGAAGATCACACTTTCCAGTTTAACACCAGCCGACAGAAGCGAAAGAGTTTATAGCAGTTTTGCAACATTTTTGACTAATTTTTCTCCACCGTAGCGAGGGCGAAATGTGATACGCGTTCTGCCGTTCTGAGTTAACAGATGGCGGGGGCAAACTGCAAATGGGGATATTCGCAAGCCTACGCCTGGCAAAATGACATCGCTTTTTTTGCCAATAAATCGGAGTTATAGCGATAGCAAGTCATCATGGAATACCTTACATTTTTATATGTATCCACATCTTAAGGAATCATCATGTCCAGACTCCGTACTTTAGCAACGGCTTTAGTCGCCGTTGCCGCGATGACGATGTGCGCCACCCCTGTATTCGCTAACCCCGGTAACGGTAACGGCAATGGTAATAGTGGCAACCATGGTAATAGCGGAAACAAAGGTAATAGTGGCAACCATGGTAATAGCGGAAACAAAGGTAATAGTGGTAACAGCCAGAAAGGAAACGCCGGCCAAAAAAATAATGCACATACGGAACAGCGTAAAAATTATGGCAAGCCGGATCACGTGGATAGCGACATCAGCTATAACGTGGCCAGGCAGTATGCTGTCAGATACGGTTTGACAGGGTATAAATCACTGCCGCCAGGCATTGCCAAAAATCTGGCGCGAGGAAAACCGCTTCCTCCGGGGATCGCTAAAAAAAGCGTTCCACCTTCTATGTTGAATCAACTGCCGTATTATCCTGGTTATGAATGGCAGGTCGTTGGCGACAATTTGGTGTTGATTGCACTGAGCACGGCGATTGTCACTGCCGTTATTAATGGCGTTTTTGATTGATTCGCCACGGAATTAATTTGCTCTGTTGCGCCTGCTGGACGCCCGCATTACGCGGGCTTTTTCGTTAAGTAAGGTCAGGTTCATAACCCGTACAGCTTTATTTTTCGATAAAGCGTGGCAATGCTGATCCCCAGTTCGGTCGCTGCCTGTTTTTTCCCCTCCACGCTTGCGCCAAATCGCTGGATGACATTTTCTATGGCCTCCCTTTCCGCTTGTTTTCCCTTATTAGCAAGCTGCTGAGGCTGGGCTGTCATCGACGTTTTTCTGTTGTCAGCTGCGGTGAGCAGGTAAGGAGGCAGATGGCTGGCGTTGATCCCTGCGGCTTCCCCGCGCATCACGAAAATATATTCGATAACGTTACGTAATTCACGAATGTTGCCAGGCCAGTGCCAGGCATAGAGGCGGTTGATGACGTCATCGGGAAGTTTTTGTGATGGTCGCTGATAACTGACCGAAAACTCATCGGCAAAATATTGTGCGAGGACCGCAATATCTGCCCGCCGTTCGCGCAACGAGGGAAGAACCAAAGGGACCACGTTCAGGCGATAGAAAAGATCTTCGCGAAACTGATTACTCTCCACCATCGCGTTAATGTTTTTGTTAGTCGCGGCAATAATTCGTACATCAATATTGATGGTGTTGTTAGACCCGACGCGGGTGATCGCTTTTTCCTGCAGAACCCTGAGCAGCTTAGCCTGCAGATGAAGCGGCATATCGCCGATCTCATCCAGAAACAGACTGCCGCCGTTGGCCAGTTCAAATTTTCCCACGCGGCCTTTGGGGTCGGCCCCGCTGAATGCGCCGCGCACATAACCAAACAATTCGCTTTCCAGCAACTGTTCGGGAATGGCAGCACAGTTGATGGTTACGAAGGGGGCGGCTTTACGGGGGCTGCTCTGGTGAATGGCAAATGCCACGACCTCTTTTCCTGAGCCACTTTCGCCGGTAATAAGCACACTGGCATAGCTGTTGGCGATTTTACCGATCGTGCTTCTGAGCTGTTCCATCAAGGGGGAGTGACCAATCAACCGCACCTGGGTGTCGGCCTCATAAGGCGATGGAAGAAGGGTACTCAGGTAGTCGTGCGCGTCACGAAAGATAATCATGGTCAAGCGATCGTTATCCAAAGACGAGAGCGAAATTTGCTTGCACAGCACGTGGTATTTCTGACCTTCGAGCGTCAGCCAGGCCTCCTCATCGCCATACAAACTGTCCCCGGTTGTTTCAATGGTCAACGGTAATCCCTGAACCTCGCGATTGAGAATGCGATCGGCTGAATGGTTGGCATGCCAGACAAGACCATCACCATCGATTGCCACGACGCCGCGGTCCATGGCATCGATCAGACGGCGAAATGCGCCCAACCTTTCTTGCGCGCGTAAACGTTCCAGACATTCAAAAACCTTACTGGAGATCATCACGGCTATTTGCTCAATGAAAGTAACAAATTTCTCAATCTGGCTCAGGAGGGTGTCGCGCTGCGCCTGGGTTGAGCAAATAATCCCGATCACCCCAATGACGCGATTGTTGAGAAAAATTGGTGCGTTCAAATCCAGCATTTCAGAACAATAGTGGTGTTTTTCACATAACTGACACAGTGGATGTTCGCCAGGATTTTTGATCAGCACCGTTTCCCGCACCTGCAAAACGTGGCGGTAGATGTAGCCATTTTTTGCCACGTTTTCATTGAGCATATGCCGGTATTTACCGGTGCCAGCGATGCGCATTAAAGATTCATCAATGATCTCAACATCCGTTCCGGTGATGCCAGAAATAGCATCGGCATAATTGCATATATCATCCTGAATATTGCTGAGTACTGAAATCATGCTACTTCTCCGGCGCGTGTCGCATTTCTCATGGAAAATGATAAATAGGCGAACTAATCCAAAAATGATTTGCGAAAAATCAATCTACAGCTCTGTTTTAGTATGTTTTTTTTATTTTATCTTCCGCGATCACACTATTTATCAATTGTGAGAATTTATCAAAATGAAACGATAAACTAACGCGATGATATTTTTGGCTGCAAATCTTGTATTCTATCTATTTAATTGAAATTTAAGTGTTTATTAAATTATTTATAAGATTTTACTCAATTAATAAAAAGCTGGTAAGCATTTTGCTCTATTGGCATTACCGATAGCGGAAATATCTCTGTATGACATCAATTGCAGGGAATGGATTACCAGCACAATGAGGTTTTATGATGCAGGAAAACTTATCATTTTTTATCAACCAGACACCGTTTACCGAACATCCGAACGCACCGTTGGCTCCGTTTAGCCGCCAGGAGTTGGTCAAGGCGTTGAATTTTCATCGGTCTATTCCGGGATATTCCCCAACGCCGTTGTATACGCTGCCGGCACTTTCACAAAAACTGGGTGTAAAAAATATCTACCTCAAAGATGAGTCGCAGCGTTTTGGCCTGAAAGCCTTTAAAGCGCTGGGCGGTTCCTATGCGATGGCGTGCCATATCGCTGAATTACTCGGTAAAGATATCAGCGAATTACCGTTTGATGTGATGACCAGCGAAGAGGTGCGCCGCGATCTGCAAACCGTTACGTTTGCTACCACCACCGATGGCAATCACGGTCGCGGTGTTGCCTGGATGGCGCGACAGTTGAAGCAAAATGCCGTGGTTTACATGCCAAAAGGTTCTTCACAGCAACGTCTGACGTCGATCCGTAACGAAGGCGCTACCGCCGAAATCGTCGATATGAACTATGACGATGCGGTTCGCATGACCGCGGAACAGGCGGAAAAGCATGGCTGGATAGTGGTGCAGGATACCGCCTGGGAAGGGTATGAAAAGATCCCGCAGTGGATTATGCAGGGTTACGGCACGCTGATGCTGGAGGCGATCGACCAACTGCATCAGGTTGCGCCGACGCATATTTTTGTTCAGGCAGGCGTTGGCTCGTTTGCCGGCATGGTTCAGGGAATGGTGACAGCGGCATGGGGAGAAAATCGCCCGAAAGTGATCGTCGCCGAGGCGTTAATTGCCGATTGTCTCTACCGCTCCGCCCGCTCGAAAGAGGGGGATGCCATAGCGGTGGGCGGAGATTTGCAAACCGTGATGGCTGGTCTCGCCTGCGGTGAGGCAAATAGCATTGGCTGGAAGCTGTTGCGTGATTATGCCACCGCATTTGCCTCCTGCCCGGATGAGGTTGCGGCGCTTGGCATGCGCATGTTGGGTAATCCGCTGGCAGGCGATCCGCAGATCGTTTCTGGTGAGTCCGGGGCGGTGACGACCGGCCTGCTGTCACTGCTGATGTCCTCGCCTGAACTGGCGCAAACGCGTGCGCAACTGGGACTGAATGAGCATTCCCGCGTGTTGCTGATAAGTACTGAGGGGGACACTGACCCACAACAGTATCTGGATATTGTCTGGGGCGGTCAGTACCCGGGCATCAACAAATAATTTCCTGATTGAGAATAAGAACGGAGAAACCCATGTTATCTGCAAACCGTATTGAAGAAGTGATTAAAAACTGTCAGGCGCTAATCCAACAAAAAAGTTATTCCGGTCAGGAAGGGGAAGTGGTTAATGCCATAAAAACAATGATGCAGCATTACCAGTTCGATGACATCCATGTTGATAAGTACGGCAACATTGTTGGCGGTATCGTGGGTAATCAGCCAGGGAAAACGCTGGTCCTCGATGGACATATTGATACTGTACCGGTGAACGAAGAGAAGTGGACCCGCAACCCGTACGGCGGTGATATCGAAGATGGCAAGATTTATGGTCGCGGTACGACCGATATGAAAGGCGCCGTGGCGGCAATGATCTCTGCCGTGGGTTTTTTCGGCCAGGACAATCAGCGCAATTTCGCCGGGAAAATCTACGTTGCCTGTATTGTGCATGAAGAGTGCTTTGAAGGCATTGCCGCTCGTCTGGTCAGCGAGCGCTATAAGCCAGACTACGTAATCATCGGTGAAGCTTCCGAGCTAAACCTGAAAATTGGCCAGCGTGGCCGTGCTGAAATTGTGGTTGAAACGTTTGGTAAACCTGCGCACTCCGCCAACCCGCAGGCAGGGATTAACGCGGTGTATAAAATGGCGCAATTGATCGACAAAATTCGCACCATTACCCCACCAACGCACCCCGTACTCGGGCCTGGCATTCTCGAACTTACCGACATTAAATCTTCGCCGTACCCGGGTGCCTCGGTCGTGCCGGATTACTGCCGCGCAACCTACGATCGCCGTTTGCTGGTGGGCGAAACCAAAGAAAGCGTCATTGCCCCGCTGGAAAATGTCCTGGCAGAATTCATCACGCAGGATCCGCAGTTTAAGGCCCGTGTCTCCTACGCTGTGGGCCAGGAGTCTTGTTATACCGGTGCCACCATTGAGGGGGAGCGCTTCTTCCCGGGCTGGGTGTATGACGAGTCGGACGAATTCGTGCAAGCCGCTCTGGCTGGCGTCCGCGAGGCCGGGTTTAATCCGACCATCACGCAATACTCATTTTGCACCAACGGTAGTCACTATGCGGGCGAAGCGGGAATTAAAACTATCGGCTTCGGACCTTCGCGTGAAAATCTGGCGCACACCATTGATGAGTATATCGAGATCGATCAGTTAACCGGTTCGGCCAGCGGCTATTACAGCATCATCCAGACACTCTATCGCCAATAAAAGAACGATAAAAATCCTCTTACCTTACAGGCGGTGCCGCGCAGCGCCGCCGCAATGGAGAATAACGATGAAAACCATTTTCAAAAACGGAAATGTGATCGATGGGACGGGCAGTGAAGGCAGAATTGCCGATCTGGTCGTTGATGACGGACGTATTGTCGCAATCGGTCAAATAGAAGCTGGCGTCAATGAACAGGTTATTGATGCCACGGGAAAAATTATTTGTCCAGGCTTTATTGATACCCATACGCACTCTGACCTGTCGGCGATTATTAATCCCGCGCTGTCGGCAAAAATTCGCCAGGGAATTACCACTGAATTGCTGGGGCAGGATGGCGTCGCGTTAGCACCGTTGCCGGAAGAATATATTCCGGCGTGGCGTAAAAATATTGCCGGACTGGACGGTGATACCGACAAAATAGACTGGAAATATAAAAATACGGACGGTTATCTCAATCTGTTGGCATCACGACATCCGGCGACAAACCTTGCCTATTTAGTTCCGCATGGCAACGTGCGCATGGAGGCGATGGGGCTGGATGGGCGGCCTTCGACCCGTGAAGATGTGGCGAAGATGTGCGAAGTTCTTGAGCGGGAATTAAAAGCGGGCGCGTTTGGTCTTTCCACCGGGCTTATCTATATGCCTTGCGCCTTTGGCGATACTGCCGAAATGATTGAACTGTGCAAGGTCACGGCGAAATATAACGGGATCTTTGTGGTACATCAGCGCAGTGAAGCTGACGATATTATCAACTCAACGCAGGAGCTGATTGATATCGCCAAAGCCACAGGCGTCTGGCTACATATTTCACATATGAAGGTCTGCGGAAAGAAAAACTGGGGGCTGATCGACCAGATGCTGGGGATGCTGGAGCAGGCGCAGGAAGAGGGGATCCGCATCTCTTTCGACCAGTATCCCTATGTGGCGGGCAGCACGATGCTCGGCGTGATCCTGCCGCCATGGGTCCACTCCGGTGGAACAGACAAATTACTGGAACGCCTGGCCTCACCTGAACTGCGCGCCAAAATGATCGAGGATATTCAGCAGGGCATCCCTGGCTGGGATAACTTTATCGATTTTGCCGGTCTGGACCAGATTTTTGTTACCAGCGTGAAAACGGCCAAAAATCAGGATGCCGTTGGTCTGAACCTCGTCCAGTTGGGTGAATTGCGCGGGAAAGACCCCTACAACGCCACCTTCGACCTGCTTTATGAAGAAGAAAACGCCGTCGGAATGGTCGACTTCTACGGCACTGAAGAGCATGTGATTAAGTTTCTCTGTCGGCCAGAGCAAAACGTTTGTACCGACGGTTTAATGGGGGCCGGAAAACCGCACCCTCGCGTGTTCGGCGCATTCCCACGTGTGCTCGGTAAATACGTACGTGAAGAGGGATGTCTGAGCTGGGAAGCGGCAATTCGCAAAATGACGGGTAAACCTGCTGAGGTGCTGGGCCTGCAGGATCGCGGGCTGCTGAAGGTGGGTTACGCGGCGGATATTGTGATGTTCGATCCGAACACTATCGCTGATAGGGGCACGTTTGTTGAACCTAATCAGTATCCGCAAGGGATTGAAATTGTCATGGTTAATGGGCGCATTGCCTTAATTAATGGCACGGAAAGTTATGCCTGTAGCGGTACGGTTATAAGAAAACAATATTAATAAATAACGCTAAACACGCATTGATCTATCGCGACTATTTATGGCCGCGGTAGATCACTACACCCTAAGGACATCACAATGAACCTACAAACATCTTTACCTTCAGGTAAACCAAAGACCTGGAAAGCAAGATATACCGTCCTGACATTGATCTGGCTGGCGTGGCTCCTCTCTTTTCTCGACAGAATGGTCATGAGCGTTTCGCTCCCATATATCGGCAAAGATTTAAATCTGGATACCACCCAACAAGGTTTAATTATTAGCGCCTTTTTTATTGGTTATGCCGCGTTTCAAATTCCCGGTGGTTTACTGGCGGATAAGTTTGGCTCGCGTAAAATCATGGCTATTGGTATTGCCTGGTGGTCTGTTTTCACCAGCTTAACCGGCGCTGTGCTGACGCTACCGCTAATGCTGGCAGTGCGCTTCTTCTTTGGTATCGGTGAAGGGTGCTTCCCGTCGGCCTCCTGGAAGATGATTTCGACCTATTTCCCGTCGAAAGAGCGTGGGCGCGCGACGGCGATTCAATCAACGGTGAACACCTTAGGCCCGGCGCTGGCGGTTGTGGTCGCAGCCAGCATTATTGGGGCTTTTGGCTGGCATATGGTTTTTATCGTGCTGGGTATTCCTGGACTGTTTATTGCCGCAGGGATCTACTTATTTACGCGTGACAACCCGAAAGATCACCCCGCCATTACGCAGCAGGATCTGGCGGAACTGGCCGTTGACGATCAGGGTGGGCTGCAAAATACCAGCGCTATCGCGTTTAAAGACGTACTCAAAATGCCGGTGCTCTGGCAAATGGCAAGTATCTGGTTTTTGTTTGATATCACCTTCTGGGGATTTTCAACCTGGTTGCCCAGTTATCTGATCACCGTACGTGAATTTTCTCTGGCCAAGACCGGCGTAATGGCGGCAATTCCCTTCCTGTTTGGCGCAGGAGGCACATTGTTAGGCGGATACTGTTCAGATAAATTCAAACCGATGCGTAAAATGTTGTACGTCGTCACCTCAGTCATTGCCGCAGGCTTCCTGTACCTGACCTTCAGCGTAAGCAGCGCAGATATGGCGGTGGTTTATCAGTGTATTTCAGCCCTGTTCATGTTCTTCGCTATGGCGACGTTCTGGGGAATTTTGATGGATACCATCCCCAGCAACATTATGGGACGGGCGTCGGGGATCGTTAACTTTGGCGGCCAGATGGCGGGCGTTGTTTCTGCACCTATCATCGGCTGGCTGATCCAAAGCAGCGCAGGAAGCTATAACAGCGCCTTTATCTTTATGATTGCCGCACTGTTATGTTCTGCCGTCGTTACGCTGACCGTGAAAAACTCGCGCGCGGTTGGAGCATTACCCAGTCAGGCTTGATTAATGTCTGTCTCCTGTGGCTCTGCTGTTTCAGAGCCACAGGGATTGACGGACATCAACGTTTAATCACTCGCAATAACTGAATTTCCCGCCAGATGTACAGTTACCACTGCAATTCTATTCCTCTCCTTATTAAGAATTAAGCATAATAAATGAAAGACCAGTCCTACATGTGTAGGAATATTTCCTCTATAATGTGTTAATGATTTGATCTACAGAAAGGTTCAAGGTTTAATTCTTGTAAATCTAAATGTTATTTTTATGATTTATTCATCTTGATTATGAAAAAATCATAAAATATACACGTGACTATGTTAGAATTTGCGTCCTGGGTCTGGCACTTATAAATCAGTAATATTGAAGACTCACCTGCACTATAGCCATCGCCTCTCTTTATTTATCGGGATTCTTATACGCAATGAACGCGATAATCGTTGATGATCACCCTTTGGCCCGCATTGCCATTCGCAACTTACTCGATACTAATGGTATCACTGTGACCACTGAACTCGACAGTGGCGAGCAAGTCGTACAGGTGGTTGAAAAAAACAAACCTGAACTGCTAATTATTGATGTGGATATTCCTGGTATCAGTGGCATCGAGGTGCTGGAACAATTACGCAAGCGGCACTATGCTGGTGTGATCATTATCATTTCAGCAAAAAATGAATATTTTTATGGTAAACGTAGTGCTGAATACGGTGCTAACGGATTTGTGAGTAAAAAAGAAGGCATGAATAATATTCTTGCCGCCATCGAAGCCGCCAAAAATGGTTATAGTTATTTCCCTTTCTCCCTTGAACACTTTACTGGTTCATCGGCCAGCGAACAGGATAAACTTGATACGTTATCAACACAGGAAATGAGAGTGTTGCGTTATATCCTTAATGGTATGGATTACAGTACGATTGCCAGTAAAATGAATATCAGTAATAAAACGGTCAGTACTTATAAAAGTCGTTTAATGGAAAAATTAGATTGTTCTTCATTAATGGAAATTTATGATTACGCGCAAAGAAATAAAATAGGGTAGAGTAATGCTGGAACGCTTATTTATTTTTTTGATGGTCATATTTACCATCGGATTATTTACGGATGTGAGTTCAGCGCGCCAGGTTGAACTAAAAAGTAACTATAATACTGCGGTGCAAAATATCAGCTTAAACAGGGAAGAAACAAACTGGTTGGCGCATAAAAAAACATTAGTGGTTGGCACCTGGTTACCGGAAGTCTCACCTATTGTCTATCAAAACAGCGGGGAAAATTATCGGGGCGTTAACGCGGACTACCTTGCGCTAATGCAAAAAAGTCTCAATGTAAAAATTGTTATAAAGCAATACGATAACGAGCAGCAGGCGCTTGCCGCACTCGCCAGTAATGATGTTGATACGTTGATAACCCAGCTTTCCCGGCGGCAGGATGTCGGCGGGCATTTACTGCGCACATCGGCATTACTCACAACGTGGCCGACGCTTGTGACGTCATTAAAAAACACGATGCTACCGCTGATGACGAACCATAAGGTCAGCGTCGCCTGTGTGCGGGATTGCCCTTTTCTTAACGTTATCCAGGACGCTTTTCCTGATGCTAAAGTCTCATTTTATGACGACGAGTATCAGGCAATGGCGTCGGTGGTGAACGATGATAACCAATATTATATTGGTAACAATATTACCACTAGTCATTGTATCTCGCGGTATTTCTCGCAATCCCTGGTTATTACGCATTATTTTGATAAGCAAGAACAATATAATTATTTTGTGGTTAATGAAAATCAACCGCTATTAAGAAATATTCTTGATGGTTTTATTACGTCAATAAGTAATGAAATCCATATGCAGGTGATGCAGAACTGGTTAAATCGCGGTAATCTTGCTTATCTGAATGCGCCCATTCCTTTCAGTCATCAGGAAAAAGAATGGCTGAAGAATAAACATACTATCCGCATTTTGATCAACCCGGATTACCCACCCTATACGCTGGTAGATAGCAGCGGCGAGTTACGCGGTATTCTTGGCGATTTGCTGAATATTATTCATCTGCAAACGGGTCTTGATTTTGAACCTGTTTTGGCCACGTCCAGAAGTGAACAGACCAAACTCATCAGTGGTGGGCTGTGGGATATGTATCCGACGATCGCCCCGACTAACCAAAACCAGGACGATTCGGCATTGAGCGATCCGCTGATGAATGTTGCATTCGTGGTTATCACATCGCGCCAGGAAACAGTCGACTCGCTGCTGGGAAAACCGATACGTATTGCTCTGCCTGCCGGACATATTCTGGAACGTGGCCTTAAACAACAGTATCCGCAGGTGACCTGGGTGAATGCGGATACCGGTAGCGCTGCAATGGCTATGGTCAAGGAGGGCGACGTTGATGCGGCAATCGCGACCGAATTGTCGGCAAAGTTCATTACCGATCATTACTACCAGAATAATATGCACTTCTTCCGGCTGCCTGATATGCCAGGCGCATCGGTGAGTTTTGCTATTTCTTCTCATGAGCCGATGCTGAAGTCTGTCATTGATAAGGCCCTGCAAGCCATACCTCCGCGTGAAATTTTACAAATGACGGAGAAGTGGTCGAAGATTTCCAATACGCAGGTTGATATCTGGAGCCGATATAGTAAACAGTTCTATCAATTGGGGTTATTTGCGCTGGTACTTATTGCTATTAGCCTGATCTGGGGGATATCACTCTCCCGTGAAGTCCGTAAAAGAAAGCAATCGCAGTGGTTACTGGAAGAACAGTTGCATCTCAAAGAGGTTTTATCTCAAGAGCTGGAGACCGAAAAGAATAAAGCGATTGCCGCCACAAAAGCCAAAAGCCGTTTTCTGGCGAGCATGAGTCATGAGTTACGTACCCCGGTAAGCTCGATTGTTGGTTTTGTGGAATTACTCTCAAGCTCTGAGCTCAGTCCGGCACAACGCAAAGAGGCCATTGCATTGACCGGGGCGACGGCCCAATCATTGCTGGGACTGATTGGTAAGATTCTGGACGTTGATAAGATTGAATCCGGAAAATATGAGGTTGTTCCCCAGTGGACCGATCTCTCGCAGCTTATTGAATTGCAGTGCCACTCTTTCGATGCCCTGGCCAGGCAGAAAGGTATATCGCTTGCCTGCGTCAGCCAGTTGCCAGTAAATGAGCGGGTATTTGTCGATCAGCAGGCATTGCGGCAAATTCTCACCAATCTGCTGGGAAATGCGCTGAAGTTTACGGCGCAGGGCAGTATTCATGTTACGGCCCGACTGACTCCGGACACAGATAATCACGGCACCCTGACAATCGCCATCAGTGATACCGGTTGTGGCATTAGCGAAGAAGAGCAGGCTGGACTGTTCCATCGTTATGCTCAGGGGCGTTGCGGACGTCAACAAACGGGGTCTGGTCTGGGGTTATTTATCTGCAAAGAACTGGTAACGCTGATGGGCGGTACGCTGGAACTGAGGAGTATTCCGGCTCAGGGAACCACGTTCACGATTACGCTGCCGGTTGAAACTGCCCGACAGTCGATAGTAGCGGATGGGGATACCCCTGGCGCTGTGCTACCGCTACCGTGTCTGTCGATTCTGATCGCAGACGATAACCCAACTAATCGCCTGCTGCTTAAACGCCAGTTGAATACCATTGGCTACAGCGTGGATGAGGCCTGTGATGGCGAGGAAGCCGAAGCCAAACTGGCCAAAAAATCATACGACCTGTTGATAACCGACGTGAATATGCCGAAGAAAGACGGGTTTGATCTCGCAGCTTCACTACGTCGTCAACAACCTCATTTGCAAATATGGGGGCTGACGGCCAGTGCGCTCCCGCAGTCACGCGATCGATGTTTGCAAAACGGTATGAATTTGTGTCTGTTTAAGCCGGTGTCAATCCAGACGCTGACGCATGAACTGAGCAAAATCGACACGGGCTATGCGTCACCTTGTGCAATCCGGCATTTAAAATTCAATGTACTGACTGAAAATACCGGTGGCGATCGCGCATTAATGAACGAGATACTCGAAACATTCCGCGAAGCAACGCTGAGTGATTTACAAGCGGCTGAGAAAGCCGTTGCGCAAGATGAGCCGCAGCTGTTTTTACGGGCGCTTCATCGGTTGCATGGTTCGGCGCAAATTCTGGGTATCACCGCGCTTCAGACGCTGTGCGAACCTTTTGAGTCTATGCGACATGACGATCTTCCGCTGGCTGTACGGCAGCAGGCATTACAGAAAATTGTTGCTGTCATGCGAGAAATTGAAATTGAGATCGACAGTCTGATGAGCCATTAATCCCCCCGGATCGGGTAGCCGTAGCTGCCCGATCCGGAGAGAAATGTCTTGATTCATCACTCGTTAGTACAGAGTATTACTGGCCTGCACCCACCATTTCGCTATCAATAACAATGCCTTCCTCAGCACCTTTTAGCACAAGGTTAGCCTCATAAAATTTACCCGTGGACAGCAGTTTTTGGGCGCTGGCAACGGCTTTACGCGTCTGATTCAAAGGCATCAGGTATTGAGTCTGAAGCACGCTGATCCCAGCCAGTTGCAAGGTATCCACTGCACCTTTCCAGTCACCTTTGGCCATTTTGCCATTCGCGGTTTTGATAGCAGATTCTTTTTCCGGCGTAGCAATATAATCTTCTGATAATGCGATCGTAGCGTTAATAATTACGTACTGATCGTCAATCATCTTCGCCTTAGGCGCTGCTTTGACAAATTTCGCCCAGTCGCTGCTGTCGCCTGCCAGCAGGGAAGCGGCGTCATTGGTTAATTTTTTTGCGCTGTCAGGCTGTCCGTGAAACAGAGCCAGACGAGCCAGTTGAATATCGCGCATCGCATTGGCGCCTTGTACGGCGACCTGCATAATATCGGCTGCTTCTTTTTGTACATTGGCTGTGGCTGTTTGTGCCGCAGTGGGAGTAGTGGCAGATGCCATTACCGGAGCTGAGCCCATCATAGTTGCAAGCAGACCAGCAAGAATAATCTTTTTCATTACGTTCTCCTGAATAAAGTTGGTATTGTTCACCAAACGCAATAATCATATTAAATAAGTTTAAAGAGAGGAATCAGAGCCAGGATAGAATAATGAGCGCTTAATCTTACAGGTGTCAGACGTCTGACATGTGTAGGATTAAACGGATAACGACATTCCTTTTTTCTTATATACGCATCCTTATCTGAAGTCTTATTATTTCATTGTAAGTAATATGTATTGTGTGAGTATTAACTCTTTTATTAGTAGGTTACATTACGTTTACATGTAACGGAGGATGTATGTTCATTTTTAATCAGCAAGCCCTGAGAACGTTTAACGAAAAAACACTTTCTCATTATAAAAGACACGCAACAATTATGGCGGTGCTGTTGTTGGTATGTGGTATTTGCTGCTTAATCTATCCTATCGCTGCTGGCGTTTACTTAAGCTATGCGACAGGTTTTATGTTCCTGGTGTGCGGTTTTTATTCTATTTATAGCCTGTTTAGCGCCGGGAAGAAGCAGTTGAAAGCCAAATTTACCTATGCATTTTTTGCTATCGCATGGTTACTGCTGGGGTACTGTTTCCTTGTTAACCCGGTGATTGGCATGAATTCGTTGGCTATGGTTTTTTGCTGCTTATTTATTCTTGGCGGTATTTTTCGTGTGGCTTCCGGAGTTCAAATGTTCCGCACTCCGGGCTATAGCTGGAACATTTTTATCGGCATTTTAGATCTGCTTATTGCTGGCGTATGGCTGAATATGGATCCCGACAAGTCTTACGTGTTTACCTCGATTTTTATTGGGGTCGAGATGATCTTCAGTTCTTTGGCTTTTATCAGTCTGCGCAGGAATACGAACCTGGTAGCAACAGACAAACTTGCTAATAACCATTAAAACTGCCTCTGGAGTGTATCGTGAATATTAAAATGATGGTTTCAGCTGTTGTTATTATGGCCTCTGTTTTGGCACCGATGAGCTGTGCGTTTGCTACTCAGGCAACCGAAGCTGCGCCACAAGATATGACCTGTAAAGAGTTTGCTGATATGAGTCGGCAATACATGACGGCAATTGCCTTTGTGATCGTTAATAAAAATTCTGACTTTAAAGGCGATGATTATGTTCCGCTGCATGAGGTGGAAACTGTCGCTGTTCCGAAAATGATTAACATGTGTCATCAACACCCGGATACGAAATTAGGCGAACTGACCGTAAATCTGAAGGGGGCCGGTCTGCACTACTGATTAACCGTTTTGATAGCCTGGCTTTAGTTAGAATTGACAACCTCTGTCCCCACACCCACATTTCCCCTCACAATAAAATAACTCGCCCAGCTATCCACGAGGAAACTCGCTGGATAGCTGTGTCTGCTAACTACTCTAGATCTGATAAGCGAAGCGCCATTCCTGGGATCTTATTACCCGATCCCAGGGATAAGCACTTACAAGGGCAGGGAATCAATGTCGGGTTTTAAATCGCGCCAGCATGTTTTCGACAAGAACAAAGAAGACCGGAACAAAGTAGATCGCCAGCACGGTCGCGGCCAGCATTCCACCGATAACGCCCGTACCGACGGCGTTTTGCGCGCCAGAGCCAGCGCCGTCACTTATTGCCAGTGGGATAACCCCCAGTATGAAGGCCAATGACGTCATCAAAATAGGACGTAAACGCATTTGCGCAGCTTCCACCGCGGCTTCAAGCGGCGTTTTTCCTTCTTTTTGCATAATCTCGACGGCAAACTCGACGATCAGAATAGCGTTTTTAGCTGAAAGTCCCATGGTGGTGAGCAGGCCAACCTGAAAGTAAACATCATTGCTCAGGCCACGCAGATCGGTCGCCAGCAAAGCACCGACCACCCCAATTGGTACAACCAGCATTACGGAAAATGGTATTGACCAGCTTTCATACAGTGCCGCCAGCGCCAGAAATACGACGATCAGAGAAATGCCGTACAGCATTGGCGCCTGATGGGTGGACAGCGCCTCCTGATACGACAGTCCCGTCCAGGCATAACCGACGCCCGCGGGCAGTTTATTAATCAGTGATGCCATAAATTTCATCGCATCGCCGCTGCTTTTCCCTGCGACCGGTTGGCCGAGAATTTCCATTGCAGGCTGTCCGTTGTAGCGTTCAAGACGGGGAGAGCCGTAGGTCCATTCGGTTGATGAGTAGGCTGAAAGCGGCGTCATCGCGCCGGAGGCGTTACGTACGTACCAGTGGTTGATATTGTCCGGCAACATACGGAACGGCGTATCGGCCTGGACATACACTTTTTTAACGCGCCCCTGGTTAAGGAAATCATTGACGTAGCGGCTACCAAACGCCGTAGAGATGGTCTGGTTGATATCCGACAATGCCACACCCATCGCCTCTGCTTTTGTCGCGTTGACATGAATGCGAAACATCGGCGTATCTTCCAGCCCATTTGGGCGCACCCCGTTAACTTCATCGGGTGACTGGCTGGCCAAAGCCAGGAGCTGGTTGCGGGCCTGCATCATCTTTTCATGCCCAAGGTTACCGTTATCCAGCAACTCCATATCAAAACCTGAAGCGGTACCCAATTCGGCGACTGCGGGTAAATTGAACGGATAAACGACGGCATTATTAATGGTGCTTAATGCCATCATTGCCCGTCGAATGATGGCGGTAACCGAGTTTTCTTCGCCAACGCGTTCTGACCACGGTTTCAGGCTGATAAATGCCAGACCGTTATTTTGCCCCTGTCCGCTGAAGCCAAATCCGCCAACGGTAAAAACAGACGCAACATTTTTCTGTTCTTTTGTCAGATAGTAATCCGTTATTTCCCCAAGCACTTTGCTGGTATTTACCATCGTTGAACCGGAAGGTAATTGTGCCGTGGTCATGAAAACGCCCTGATCTTCTTCAGGCAAAAAGGAGGTGGGAGTACGGAGAAACAGCACCATCATGCCAGCGCCAATCACTAAATAGACTACCATATAGCGTCCGGTGCAACGTAATAGCCTACGGGTGCTGTCAGTGTAGTGATGGGTGCATTTCTCCATGAAGTGATTGAAACGGGTAAACAGAAAATGGGTGTTTTCTGTTTCTCCCTCGTGGGATTTCAACAGCATAGCGCAGAGTGCGGGCGTCAGGCTCATCGCCACAAATACCGACAGCAGCATGGAGGAAATTAAGGTGATGGAAAACTGACGGAAAATTTCACCCGTTGCCCCGCTCATAAATGCCATTGGCATAAACACGGCGGATAAAACGACGGCAATACCAACCAGCGCTCTCTGGAGCTGCTCCATCGCTTTATGCGTCGCCGCTTTGGGTGACAAATGCTCTTCGGCAATAATACGTTCTACGTTCTCAACCACCACGATGGCATCATCAACTAGCAGCCCTATTGCCAGCACCATGCCAAACATCGTGAGCGTATTGATCGAAAAACCGGCGACGTCGAGTATCGCAAAGGTTCCGAGAATAACAACCGGAACCGCGATAGTGGGGATAAGCGTCGCGCGGAAACTTTGCAAAAACAGGTACATGACGAGGAATACCAGGATGATTGCCTCGATCAATGTATGAAACACACCCTGAATTGAAATCTCGATAAAGGGGGTAGTGTCATAGGGATAAACGGTTTTCATGCTGGCCGGAAACCAGGCTGATAACCTGTTCAGCTCTTGTTTAACGGCCTGAGATGTTTCAAGGGCATTGGCGCCAGCGGCAAGTTTAATTGCAATCCCGGCGGCGGGTTTTCCGTTGTAACGTGCCACCGTGGCATAATTTTCCGCACCCAGCTCAATACGAGCGACATCCCGCAGCAGAACCTGGGAGCCATCCTGCTGAACCTTAAGGAAGATCTTGCCAAATTCATCGGTAGTTTGCAGGCGTGTCTGAACAATGATCGACGCATTTAACTGCTGGTCGGCTGATTGCGGCATTCCTCCCAACTGTCCGCCCGATATCTGGTTATTCTGTACTTTGATCTGGGTAATAACGTCCTGCGGCGTAAGGTTATATTTGTCGAGCTTTTGCGGATCCAGCCAGATACGCATGGCGTATTGCGAACCGAATAACTGTACGCTCCCGACCCCGGGGGTGCGGCTCAGTGGGTCTTTAATATTCGACGCCACATAGTCAGCAATATCATATTGGCTCAGACTGTTATTATCAGAGATAAAACCGGCGACCATTAAGATATTGCTGCTGGATTTATCAACGCTGATCCCTTGCTGCTGGACTTCCTGTGGCAAGGAAGGCATCGCCAGCTGTAGCTTATTCTGTACCTGAACCTGCGCTATATCAGGTGAGGTCCCCGTTTTAAAGGTCAGGATAATCGACGCATTACCGGCCGCATCGCTGGTGGATGACATATACATCAGGCCATCAAGCCCGTTCATATTCTGTTCAATCACCTGAGTCACCGAGTCTTCAACGGTCTTGGCGTCTGCACCGGGGTAGGCTGCGCTGATGGTAATGGTGGGGGGAGCAATTTGCGGATATTGCGCGATGGGCAAGTTCATTATCGCGATACCGCCGGTAAACATCATGATAATAGCGAGCACCCAGGCGAAAACCGGGCGCTCAATAAAAAAGTTAGCCATGAAGAAAGTGTCCTTAATACCTGAAATATTACTGTTCAGTTACCGTGTCAGGTGTGTTTGGTTTTGCAGCGAGGATTCTGGCTTTGATTCCCGGACGGATTCTTTGTAATCCGGACACAATGACCCGATCGCCGGGATGTAATCCTGTAGTCACCAACCATTGATTGCCTACAGCCTTCACCGCGTTTATTTCGCGCAGTTGCACCACGTTTTCTTGATCGAGGATTAATGCAGTGGCCTTTCCCTGCGCGTTATGCGTAATCCCTTGCTGTGGGACCATTAAAACATTTTGTTGGTTGCCCTCATCCAGCAATGCAGTGACGTACATTCCGGGTAAAATTTCACCCTGCGGATTGGGGAATACGGCGCGTAAGGTCACGGAACCGGTAGTTTCATCGACGGCTGGATCGGAAAACTCAAGCGTGCCGGTATAGCGATAGGGCTTGCCATTTTCCAGCATCAGTTCAACCGGAATTTTGCCCTTTTGCTGGGCAATCTTCCCACTGGCTTTTTCTTCTTTCAGGCGTAAGAAGTCTTGTACTGACTGCGTTAAATCAACATAAATCGGATCCAGTCTTTGCACGGTAACCAGCGCGTTTCCCTGATTGGCGGTGACCAGCGCGCCCACGGTTACGGAGGATTTACCGCTGATACCCTCAATCGGCGAGGTGACATTGGCGTAACGAAGGTTGATGGTAGCCTGCTCAAGATCCGCTTTGGCGACGGCGACATTGGCCTCTGCTTCATTAAGCTGTGAGCGCGTCGTGTCGTAGTCCTGGCGGCTGACGTAATTGGATTTTATTAATGCTGACTGCCGATTTAATGTCAGTCGCACATTATTGGCCGTCGCCTGCGCCTTTGCCAGTGCGCCTCTGGCTGCATCCAGCCTGGCCTGCAACGGGGCGGGATCAATTTGATACAGTGACTCTCCTTTGCTGACTTTGTCACCTTCAATAAAATTACGTTTAATGATGATCCCACCAACCTGAGGGCGGATTTCGGCGATCTCAAATGAAACCGCGCGGCCAGGAAGTTCGCTTTTAATATTCACCGAGGAAGGCGCTAAGGTCACAACGCCGACCTCGGGTTCCATCGTAGTGGTTTTTACTGCAGGTTTATTATCGCAGGCGGTAATAATGACGCTGCTAAAAAAGAGTGGTATCAACAGTAAGCATTTTCTGTTCATAGTAATCCCTGAAGAATTCGTAAGCACAAATGTTTTTTTATGGCATGCAGGGTGGGGGAGTTATCGGTAAATAACAGAAGATGGTCAGGCATGAGAAGAGTAACGCCCATTTTCGCGCTAAAAGTTAGCGGTTAAAATTATATGTAACAGAAACAATGAATATTTAGCGAAGGATCGCATGGAGCACGATGACGAAATAAGCAAAACGCGGAGTGATTAGAAAGCGTGTTGGCAAACACTCGGCTCCGGAGTCTATTCGCGTCATCGTACTACAGGGATTATTTCACTAGCTCTGGAGTAACCTCGGTTACGGTATTTGCGGAGTAGGGCATTCCCCACATCGGTCCTGGCCAGAATGCGCCATAACCGTAATCCCACATATTATAGGTCGTGTTGACGGACTCAGTTAAATGCCAAACCTGAATACCTTGTAAATCAACTTTAACAAAATTGTACGGGATTTTGTTGATGAATCCTTGTTCACCCCCTTGAATTGTCCCTAAAATAGTCACGAAGTGGTTTCTGTAGTTTACCGGGTCGAGAAAACCTTTCTGTTGGGCAATAATACGGCCCTGATAGCTGGCGTCTATTTGTGGTTTCGCGTCGTTGTTCAGCGGCAGAACGGCGATTTCCAGTAACGTATCCGTTTTGGTGTTAATTACATTGATGACTTTACCCCCAAATCGAGCCTGTTGGCCTGTATATAACCCCGGTTGGTTATGCACGGAGATAAAGTTTTTTTGTATATCTGGTTGATTATTACCTTTGATATTTTCAGGAATTGAAGCACATGATGCCAGAGTGAAAGCAAGGGCAATAATCAGCAACCCTTTTGTTTTTTTCATTTTACTTTCCTGCTAAAAAAAGACAGGTCTATAGTAAACCTTTACTCATTATTGTCAGCAGGCGCGAGGCTGATTATCTAAAATTAATATAATTGTAGCTTATGGTAATAACAGACAGTATTTTAGCGGGGCGCTGGATGAGTGTATGACAGTCTATAACCGTGATGGTGATGGCGCCACAAGGTTATCACCCGGTGACGATCATGGCATCATGTTGGGTCCGTTTGAACTCTGTCATCATCACATTCTGCGGATTTAAGTCAGGAACGTGTCAACGCTGTGCAGGATGGATCATGCTACTAATAAAAAGCCGCTTTCGCGGCTTTTTATTATTGAATGGCTGGAGGATTATTCGCTGATTTTTTTCTCAACGGAGGCTGCACCTTCTTTGGTCTTATTCCAGCCTTTCTCTGCACCTTCTTTTGTTGCATTCCAGCCTTTTTCTGTACCTTCTTTGGTATCATTCCAGGCTTTTTGTGAACCTTCACTCACCTTGCTGCTCAGGTCATCTTGCTTACCTTCAGCAGCATGTTTTGCTTTTAATTTTTGCTCTTCACCCTGATTCTGCGCCTGATGCAGTTTTTCTTTTGCAGTATTCGCATTTTCGTGCGCGGCGGCTACATCATTATCGGTTGCGTGTGTTGTTGCGGCAATAACAGGAGAAGCCAGCAGAATGGCAGATAATGCGATAATTGTCTTTTTCATAATATCCTCGCTTAGCGTTATAAGTTATTAGCGTAATGAAGCATGGCATACAAACGAAGCGCTGACTTTAGGAAAAAACTGTAAGTGCTGATAACGTTATTTATCCATTTAGTGCAGCTGTGAGCAATTAATACGGTTATTTTTGTGGCGGGTCTTGTTTTTTGCGCGAAAGGGAAGGTGTAAAAAGCGTTGTGATAATGTTGATATGAAAAGTGTTATCTGTTTGATTTTTATGTGATTAATGGGGCGTTATAGGCTGGTCGTTCGTTTCCGGAGGTGAGCGTTTCTATCAAATAATTCACTCTCTTGATTTTTCCGGCCTGTAGACCATGCTTATTTAATACGGGCATAAACAATAACGTCGTTTATCGCAAAAGTGATACCGATAGAGGGCTTTTGGTATGTCCAATGATGTGCCTTTAACAATAAGAGAGCACCATGCTTGAACTCCGTCCTAATTGCGAATGCTGTGATAAAGATCTGCCACCTGATTCAAAAGGTGCCTACATCTGTTCATTCGAATGCACATTTTGCGTAGATTGCGTGACCCAACGACTTAATGGCCAGTGCCCGAACTGCGGTGGGGAGCTGGTGCGACGTCCAATACGCCCCGAAGCATCCCTTCTGCGGCACCCTGCATCCACTCAGCGTTACTATAAACAGTAGAGATGTAAACTATGTTCGCTCATTGCTTGTCACGGCCCATGATCCTGTTGGTCGTCAGCTCATAGCGGACCTTCAGCTCAGGTAACTTTTCCACTTCGTGCCAGAAGTGGACATCTAAGCCGTTTCAGAGAGTTAAGTGCAGGGGGAACCTTCGAGTATGTTAATTATCAAATCGAGTGGGAAGATGATTTCATTAGTTTGTCTGAGCTCGTCTAAGCTCCACCAGTAGTGCTCGCGAATGACTTCTTTTTCGTTGTTACTCCAACCTGAGCGGTCAATATCTGATTTATCTGCAGTAATAATAAAGAAACGTTCTTCAGCAAGAACGTTCTCACCACCTGGCAACATCATAGGAAAGGTTCTGGAGGCGATTTGTGGTCCCGCCGTTTTTCTTGTCAGGCCCGTTTCTTCAAATAATTCACGTAACGCCGCCTGCTCAAAAGACTCGTTGTGCCCAACTCCTCCCCCTGGCGTTGCCCAGTAAGTTTTTCCATCCAGAGCATCATCTTTATGGCAGAACCTAAAGAGCAGAACGTGATTTTCAGGTGAAAGGACTATCAATCGAGAGGATGGACGAGTACGCATTTATTCCCTCTTAAATAAAATTTAAACCCTCATTGCGGATTTTCATACAAACATAAATTGCAGTCTGCAAGCGCGCGCATAGAGAATGTATTTTCATGCCACGATGGCCGATTCAGGCAGGGGGATTCACCATTACGCGTAGTTGCTGTTTTATCAGCATACTATCCTGGAAAGGATAAAATCCACACGCTCCTCAACAGAAACGCATGGCAATTCAATCAACTGATAGTCATACATACGGTATGTTTGCACCATTGCGTGATAGGTCGCGACGGCGACATCGAAAGATTGCTTGCGCTCGGTATCCTGTACATATATGTCACGCCAGGGGGGTGCTATAAATACTGTTCGGTTATAGCGAAATCTCTCGATGGCGTTTTCCAAATGCTTCGGTATGGTAAGCTCTGAAAGGCGTAAATAACCTACAACATCAGGAACACCGCGGTCGAAGAAGCAGGGTCTTGTTTGCCCTTCTGCTTCGTGCCATGAACGCATTTCCCAGGATAGCATGAGCTCTGCGAACGCAGTTTGATTGGCCCATGGTAATGCATCACCGCCGATGTTAACCTGGTCTTGTATAACACCTCGTCCAGCTTCTTTAGAACACCAAAAACCTCTTTTTATAATGGTATCAATTATCGTGCTTTTGCCTGACCCTGGGCCACCTGTAAGAATGAAACGATGTTGAAAAGATGAAGACATTGAACCCTCCTGAACATTTATAGACGCGATGAAGTAGCAATTCTTATGGCGTATTTTCCCGTGTCGGCAGATTACTTGTTGATGGTTTGACTAACTACATTTTATCCTGGCTTGCATATCCGCTACTCGTTCTGACAGGACGTTCTAAAACTGTGCTAGCAATACGACTGAAAGGTGGGCAGGATTTCACCATTCGATGGAATCTGAGGACGTTGCCAATGCAGACGATCAAACGTTCCCCCAGCTAAACGCTGCACTTCGCTCTCTGGTCTTCCCCACCAATAGTGGGCATGCGGCTAAGTGAGCGTCTTCAAAGGACATGACTGTTCCTGCAAAAAATATCTGGCCTGAATATAAACTACTCGATATTCTGAAATGCTTTGTATTTTTTGTGAACAGGAAAAAGTATGCTTAGTACATTACCCGATTTACACAGAAGTTTTGCAGAGCAACTCAAGCTTAAATTTCAGTCGGATTTGCGAATCCACTCCCTTCTTGCTGGTGGCTCGATTGTTCATGGCGGGTTTGATAAATACTCCGATCTCGATTTTGTCGTTGTCGTTGATTCTCTCCACTATGACGAAATCATGGCGCAGCGTAGGGAACTTGCCGGAACATTAGGCCATCTGCTGCATGCTTTCACCGGGGAACATGTCGGAGAGCCTCGCCTGCTTATATGCCTGTATGGCCCTGAACTTCTTCATGTCGATCTGAAATTCGTCACCCTGGATATGCTCACTCAACGCGTTGAGGAGCCAGCGGTGTTATTTACCCGTGATAACACTGCTCTGGAGCGACAACTGGCAAAGTTTAGCGCTCACTGGCCAAACATGACGCCGGAGTGGTTTGAGTCCCGCGCCTGGATCTGGCTTCATTATGCGGTGGTTAAACTGGGAAGGGGCGAACTTTTTGAAGCGATGGGTATGTTGGCATTCTTCCGCGAGCAGGTGCTGGGACCTATGCTGTACCGTCGTGCAAATTTACCGCAACGTGGGGTTCGCCGCATTGAATTTCTCAGCATTGATCCTGATGGCCTGCTGACTTCTACGCTGTCCACGCACGATTGTGACTCCGTCAGCATGGCCATCAAAATGGCCGCTGATGCTTATATCAATCTGCGAGCTGATGCTTTGCCTGACAATATCGCAGACGATGCGGCTCGTTGGGCGGTTCTTGCCATGCTGAAAGAGTACTCTGACAGAGGTTAAATTTATACTCCGGTCGTTTACATGGCCGGAGTGTAAAGCATCACGGAAGATGCAGCTAATACACAAATCCCGCGCAGAATGCAGGATTTGCGCGACAATATCGATGTGAAAAAATGGGAAATTAATCAGGCCGCCGGTCGCTATATCCGCTCACATGAGGAGGTGCAGCACATCAGCATCCGCAACCGGCTCCATGACTTTATGCGGCAGCACGGCGCGGAGCTGGCCGCCACGCTGGCACCTGAGCTGATGGGGTATAACGAACAGCTTCCTTGTAGTGGTCAACTAAAACTGGCCACGGCTTTAGAGTTTTTCCAGTATCGGTTTTCCGATTCGTTTGGAGGTAATCCACCGTTATAGTCATGCGGCCTTAGCGAGCTGTAATACCCGACGATATAGTTTGTGATCGCATGAGCTGCTTCGCTAAAGTTTATATAGCCTGTCACTGGCACCCACTCGTTTTTCAGACTTCTGAAGAAGCGTTCCATCGGGCTGTTATCCCAGCAGTTTCCGCGTCGGCTCATACTTTGCCTGATCCGGTAACGCCACAGTAACTGCCGGAACTGCCTGCTTGTGTAGTGGCTACCCTGGTCACTGTGGAACATCACTCCCGCTGGTTTACCTCGGGTTTCCCACGCCATTTCCAGCGCTTTGATGGTTAGCTTGCTGTCCGGTGAGAATGACATTGCCCAGCCTACCGGTTTCCTGGCGAACAAATCGAGAACGACGGCGAGGTAAGCCCAGCGCCTGCCTGTCCAGATATACGTCACATCGCCGCACCATACCTGATTAGGCTCTGTCACTGCGAACTGTCGCTCAAGGTGATTTGGGATAGCGATGTGTTCATGACCACCCCGTTTATACCGGTGGGTGGGTTGCTGACAACTCACCAGTCCCAGTTCTTTCATGAGCCTGCCGGCAAGCCAGCGTCCCATTCTGAAGCCTCTCAGGGTTGCCATAATGGCGATACTTCTCGCGCCAGCAGAGCCATGGCTAATGTTATGCAGCTCCAGAACCTGACTACGTAATACAGCCCGCTTGCCGTCTGGCTTTTCGGGGCTTTTCACCCAGTATTTGTAGCTGCTGCGATGAACCCCGAACACGTGGCAGAGTGTGACCACAGGATACTGCGCTCTGAGTTTCTCGATTAACGAGAACTGTTCAGGGAGTCTGACATCAAGAGCGCGGTAGCCTTTTTTAATATGTCGTTTTCCATTTCGATGCGTTGTAGCTTTTTCTTTAGCTCACGTATTTCAATTTGTTCTGGGGTTATAGGAGAGGCTTTAGGTATTTTGCCCTGTCGTTCATCCCGTAACTGCTTTACCCATCGCGTCATGGTAGAAAGCCCCACGTCCATAGCACTGGCCGCAGCTGCAACTGTGTAGTTCTGATCAAGGACCAGTTGAGCGGATTCGCGTTTAAACTCTGCGCTGAAATTTCTTTTTTTCATTGGGACACCTATATTGTTCTGAGATGAGGATATCACCTCTGTTCAGGTGGCCAAATTCAGTAAACCACTACACCCGCAGTAAAACAGAGCGCCATGCAGCATTGGGTTGATTATCTGCGTGAAGCCCTGTCGGTGTGGCTGGCCGCAGATGAAAAAATTAATTATTCCGCGCAGGACAGCGATATTTTAACGGCCATCGGATTCAGGCCTGATGCGGCCTCGCGGGATGATAATCGCGAGAAATTCACCCCGGCACAGAACCTGATTTACACCCGTCGACGTGCAGAACTGGCCGCACGGTAGCACGCAAAAAAATCCGCGAAAATTCCGCTATTTTTCCCGAAAAAAGCCATGCATCCATAAGGTGCATGGTTTTGCATGCAAATCCCCGTATTTTATTTTCCCCACCGCGCCAGTACCGGCGCGGCCTGAGCCGGTTCGTGCACCTGCATTAAAAGCGACCTCTTAAGCGGGCAGGCGTGGCGGGGAGAGCATTGCGCGCGTATATAATAAAATGGTTTAATCATAATATTTTTAGGGGACTATAACCCTTGTATGAACTAAAAATAACTGTAATCAACTTAAAGGATGAATGATGAAGGACAAAGTAAATTACTATACTGATGGTTTTTCTGGTTTATTGAAGGGGGCTGTAGAATTAGATAATCAGCATCATGTTGCAGAAATGACAATTGCTGGAAATAAAATCACACTAAGGATCTTGGATTTTAACTGTGAAGTTAAAAGAAATTACATGGATATGTTGGCTCTTAAAAAGGTAATTTTCTCAAGTGATTTCGATTACTTTTTGTTATTCGGACTTGAATTGAACGGAAGTATGCACATGAGGTTAGGCGGTAATGGCCGATTTAATGATTATTCATATTCAGTACAAGGCTTTCTAAAGTCTAAGAGTCATTTAAATGAAAACATTTCCTTTTCAAGAATTAGTGTTTTTGGCGAGGGACTGAAAAAGTGGTCAGGTTGTACTAGGAGGTTAGAACGTATTATTGGTGCTGGGTTGATGAATCAATTGCCTGACGATGATGATTGTACTGAGTTTGAAAAGAACATTAAGGGATTAGGCCGTATTGGACTTTACTATTCATTTAAATTAGGTGGTTTGAGTGGGTTACACACAGTCGGTTTGTCCGTAAAACCAAACTTCTCCATCACTTTTGAAAATGGTATTGATTTAGATGATTTAATTAAGCATTACGTAGATTTGTATATGATATTACGTTTTTTAATTGGTGGTTCAATAGATATTGATGAAGTAAAAGTATACAGCAGTTCACATTTGTTTCGTGATGGCGCAGATTTTTATTTTGCGGAGAAAAAGAATTCTGGAAACAGATCTGAAATGGGATTTTTTATCCCGTACTCAACACCATTTCATGATGACTCAGAAAACGAATTTCCTACATTGATATGGGATAGTTACTTTAATTGCAATAATGATAATACACGTGAGATGATAAAAAAATATGTCAGCTATACAATGGTGAATAATAGTGAGGAAAAATTTCTAGGTTTTTATCGGGTTCTTGAGCAAATGACATTGGAAAAATCGTCGTATGTTGATGAAAAAAAATTGGAAGATTTTCTTAGAGAGAATAAAAGTAATTTTAAAAAAAGTTTTCCAGATGCCTCTATCAGTGATTTTTTTAGGGCGATAAAGAGAGCTAATAAAGCTAAAAATAATACGGAAAGTTGTATCCATCACTTTATCAGCGGATTTTCAGAGGCCTAACATTCTTAGATAAAATTCCCAACCCAATGAGCATATCCACTTTAAGAATGAAACTAATCCTCCTAACCTCAAGAGAAGAAGCATCATACATTGATAGAGTTAAC